>JAABUJ010000077.1_pt1 | contig 215729 bp, 251 predicted proteins | sample 5559131 | NCBI WGS metagenome assembly JAABUJ01 (sample SAMN10711875, study PRJNA513366) | rock metagenome | isolation source: Antarctica rocks | place: Antarctica: Victoria Land, Mt New Zealand nord | collected 2016-01-07
TCCCGCTACCAGCGGCAGCCTGGGCATATAGGAACACCAACGCAAGCGTCAAATCGGCTGCGGAGCGGCTACAGGGGCTGAAATTGGCGATGTCGCGCTCGTGGGCGGTTCTCCAAAACCCCCCTCTGCCAGCGCAGTGTCAGGTTCAAGGCTGCGCACCGGGCTGAGCATCTGTTGCCCTGCTTTCTGAGTATGTTTGGAACGCGGAATGCGTAGGATGGTACAGACTGTAAGAGGTGTGAACTGCTGCCCAGCAAAGCTGCCATGCTAGCGCCGCCATGCACAGGGGCTCCCGTTTGAGGCCAGTCGTCCCAGCCGGTCATGACCCATGCGCGCATTGACTGGCTGGCAACCTGCAGCTGTGACCTGGCCCTGTGCGCAGCGCAGCATTGCTTTATTTTGTATTTTACATGTTAAGCTTGGTACGACAACTCGACCTCCGCAACCCCTCCGGAAGTACATGCGTAATCCCTAGGGCACGTGAAAGATGGGCAGAGCTTCCAAATCATCTCTGGCAGGTAGCGTAATAATCTGCAGACTTCTGGTGTGACTCATGCTGCCATCCTGCACACGCAGCATGCATTGTTGTGTGCAAGGCATCAACAGACAGTTGCCCTACGGCGCTGAGTTCTGATACCCCGTGCTGGTGTGCCACCGCAGCTTCCACTATTGGCGGATACACCCAGCGTATTGGGAAGACCGCCTGCGGCGCGGGCTTTCGCTGGGCCTGAACACCATCCAGGTGCACTCTGTGGTGCGTACCTTGTACTCATGTCAGGAGACACAGCCGCAGGTGTCTGACAAGCAGCCAAGCACTTTCTCAAGGCCGATGCCACAACCTAGCTATAGAGCAAGATGACTCAACTTCCCCGCCTCTCGCGAGCAGACGTACGTGCCCTGGGCGCTGCACGAGCCACGGCCGGGCAAGTTTGTATGGGACGGCCAGGCGGACGTCTGCGCGTTCTTGCGCACCGCACATGCCCTGAACCTGACCGTCGTGCTGCGCCCTGGGCCCTTCATTGGCGCGCTCGCCTGATACAAGAGCCAGCCACGCGCCTGACAGTGCCCTATACTATCTTTTAACCCGGAAGCAGTCATGACCTGCCAGAACATGTTGAGCATGGTTCTTCCCCGCGTAGCAGAGAGGCCAGGAGCGCTGGCCAGTGACGCTTCAGCTCCGCAGCTAGTCGGCATGTGCGGTGCTCATTCTGGCAACACGGGCTGCTGACAGACTCAGCTTCGAATGTCAGCATATGTTTATAGTCCTGACACTCATGCGTTGCGCAGCGGCTGAGTTCGACTTTGGCGGCCTACCCTCATGGCTGGCGGACCCGCAGGCGCGCTTAGGGATATGGGGTGGGGTTAGCCCAAACCTGACCCTCTGTCCGACCGCACGTCCCTGGCCGTGCTTGGCTGGCATCCTGGGTCTGCAAGGAAGAGCGCGTCAAAGCAGCCCCACCAGGCAGTGCCAGGCTCGACAGCATGCATCATGCGGCGCGAGTGTGCGATGACATGCGCGAGCTTGCTAGAATACTCTGCTGCACCTCTGGCGCAAGCCGATTGCATGCCGGGCGGGCGCCGCATGCAAGGTGCCGACAACAGAGACCCGCCGCCCCTGCGCAGGTCGCTGGCGGCGGCGAGATGCGGCTGCGCAGCTCGGACCTGCGCTTCCTGAACCTGGTGGACGCCTGGTGGCGGCAGCTGCTGCCGCGCATCGCGCCGCTGACCCACGAGCGCGGCGGGCCCGTCGTCCTGGTGCAGGCGAGGCCCTGGCCTGCCTGGCCCACTCACAGGGTCGCTCTGCTTGGGGCTTGAGACACCAGGTGATGGTCCGCGCGCAAGCCAGGTTCTCTCAGGCTCCCCTGAACCTTGAGGCTCCAGGAACGGCGCCTGCAGGCCTCAGCGGCACACCGGCTGTTGTGGACCCATGCGCGATCAGTGCGCGATGAGCGGGACATCATCTGCCCGTGCATGCATGGTGCCGGACCATGCCGAGGCTGCCTGCCCGGCGCGCCGCTGTGTCGCCTCTCGCCTGAGCCGCCCAGGTGAAGTATGAGCATGGCGACTGCGCCTCGGCCTGAGCCTACCCTAAACCTGCTCAGGTCGAGAACGAGTACGGCTACTGCGGCTCGGACAAGGCCTACCTGCGCCACCTGCTGCGCACCGCGCGGCAGCAGCTGGGCGGCGGCGTGACCCTGTTCACCACCGACCCGCCCGACATCGCGCGCCTGGGCAGCCTGCCCGGCGACGAGGTGCTCACGTGCGCGGCGGCGGGCGCCCACATGCGCGCGCATGTACGCATAGGCCAGCGCCTGGATTGCATGGTCGAAATCGTGACAAGTTTTGGGTCTGCAGGGTTGTGGACTTTGGCGCCGGCGCGGACGCCGCGACCGCCTTTGCCGCCCAGCGCGCGCTCAACCCGCCAGGCGGGTCACCGCCGTTCTGCAGCGAGCTCTACACTGGCTGGATCACGCACTGGGGCGAGGGCATGGCCAACACGAGCGCGGCGGAGCTCGCCGCCGGCCTGCGTGCCATCCTCGAGGTGGCCCCCTCGCGCGCTGCCCGGCGCGCGCGGGCTGGCTGCGCCATGCGCTGCGCCCTACTCTAACCTTACCATGAGACTGACCGTGGCGACGGGCGCAGTACGGCAACGGCACCGGCTCGGTGAACCTGTACATGGCGCACGGGGGCAGCTCGTTCGCCTGGCCAGGCGCGCCGCACAGAGGCCTCCTCTTCTGCTTGGGGAGCAGGGCCGGCAGCCTAAAGAGCGCTGCCTGCGCCCTTGCGGCGGCCGCATGCGCACTGTTCACTGCACCTTAGGTTGCAGCCAGGCCGCTACGGCCTGGTGCCAAGCCAGCGCCGTACATGCAATTCGCTTGCTCGGCATGCAGCAGCATCGCCGCCGCCCTTGCGAGCGCACCAAGACAGATGGGCGCCAATGAAAGGGACTGAGGCTCAGCGGTGTTACATGCCGATGCTGATATCCGGTGCATTCGCGCAGGCAGCGGCGGAGATGAGACCGACTTCCTGCCGCAGATCACCAGCTACGACTATTCTGCGCCCATCAGCGAGGCCGGCGGCACAGGCCAACCGGGCATCGGCGGCGCCGACAAATTTGCGGCGCGCGGCCCGGCTCCCTGTGTTGCTCTGTGTCGCCCATGCTGCTCACCAGCGGCACTGTATGTCTATCGTCCGCTTGCATCCACTCGCCTGTGCAGGAGAGCATTCCTGGGCATCTTAGGGCTTGGCTGTCATCATCCGTGCAGCGTTCAATCACAGGGCCCATTTGCTGAAGGAGCATTATTACATGAAGGTCTGACAAGTGGTATTCTGGCCGGGTGTGGGCAGCTGATGATGAGGCGGCCCGTCGCGTGCGGCGCAGGCAGTGCGCGCTGTGATAGAGGCCCACACCGGGACGACGCCGCCGCCGCTGCCGCCGCAGCCCTCCGCGGCGCCGTATGGGCGCGTGGCGCTCACTCAGAGCGTGCCGCTGCTGGGCGCGCTGCATGTGCTGGCGCCCGGCGACGGCGCCCCCGCCCGCACACCCGAGCGCATGGAAGCGTACGGCCAGCGGCGCGCGCCCCGCGGCCCCGCTGGGGCAGGGCGTGGCGCCGGGCTCCCGCCAGGGATTGGGGCCCTGTGACTGCCCATGTATGGACGGGAGCGCCAGCATCGCTGAGGCCAGCGACAAACCGCTTGCCTGGCCGGGGCCGGAGGACGACCGTGACGGAGTGTGACCTGCGGCAGGCAGCGACAGCAAGCTGGCAAGAGCCGCCAGGCTCAGCCTGGAACAGGCCGCCGTGCACACTGCTGTGCAAGTGCATGTGTGCTGCAGAGCACATGTCACGTCCCCGGCGTATGGGGCCGGGCGAGTCTGCTGTCTGGGCAGGCCGCGCAGAGTACCGACATCGACCACACTAGCTCTTTCTAATAGCGGCCGTGCGCGCTTGCAGGCGAGGCGTCATCGCATACTCCACGCAGCTGCCTGCCGGCGCGCTGAGCAGCGGGGGATTGCTGGACCTGGGCGCCTCAGTGCGCGACTATGCGCAGGTGCGTGCGAGCCTGACGTGGGATGCTGACAATGCGGTGTCCAGGCTACACATTTGCACCCATGTCGAGCCGCATTTGCGTCCTGCCTGGCAATATTTGCGGATGCTGCCGGGGTAGGTTTGAACATACACACGCGCATGCACACTTGGCCACGTACACTGGCAGGGACAAAGAATCTGCCCATAACCTAAACTCATACAGGTCGCACTCATGTGGCGCTCTGCGTGGCCACGGGCAGCCTGACACCCTATAGGCTGCACCCGCGCATGGGGGCAAGCAGCGCGCCGCACGGGGGCCAGCCTGACATGTTCGGCCAACTCGTGCACTGTGAGGTCGAGCGACCCTAACCTTTACCCTATCTGTGCCGCCGACCCTGCAGGTGTACGTGGGCGGCCGCCTGATCGGGCGCCTGGAGCACGGCAAGGCACACACGCTGCGCCTGCCGGCCTGCTGCAGCCTCGGCGCCAGGCCTGGCGTGGGCTGCGCGCCCTGCACCGCCGACGCGAGCGCCGCGCTGCTGGTCCTGGTGCACGAGATGGGGCGCAACAGCGCGGGCTGCGCCTACGACTTCAAGGGCCTCGTCGGCAGGGCCGTCACGCTCGGGGGCGCGCGCCCCTGCTTCTGCTGGCTCGCTGAGCCACCGCTTTCATGCGTAGTCGCAATGCATACTCTGTCCTGCCCTATGCATCACTGCTGGAGGGAGCTGGCCTGAACGCAGCTGATCATCGCAGTGCGTGGTCCATGGTCTGCTACAAGCACAGCATGGTCGGGATGGCACTTCCCATAACAGGAGGATAGCTTGCGTCTGCGCGACTCCCGCCAGGCGCGCGCAGGAAAGGCGCTGCGCGGCTGGCGGGTGCACACGCTGGAGCTGGACGACATCAGCGCAGTGCCCTTTGCCGCCGCGCACGGCGGCGACGCGTGCAGTTCAGCGCGCGGCCTGGATAGCCACTGTCACAGTGGCGCCCAGGGTCGTGACGCGGCCGTCCAGACCCGCGAAGCCGCTCGCGAGCGCGTGCCAGGTCCCGTGCAGGCGTGGCAGGGCCTGCTCGGAGCCTTGGAGCGGGCTGTGGCGTGGTGGCGGGGTCTTGTGGGGTTCCGGCATCATGCCAGAGGGTCGCGCGGTGGCAGCACAACAGGGCGGCAGCCGACGAGCAGCCTCCGCGCTGGGAGCGAAGCGGGCCGCTCGCAGCCGCCGCCTGCATGCGGCGCACCCGTGCGCGCATGCACGGCACTGGACGAGCCCATTTTCTATAGGCAAGCACACACGCTTAATCAGATCATTTTCTGGAGAATTGTGTACCCGCAGTCCAACAGCCTTGGATCTGCAAGCGTTCGTGTGTTAGCTGCAGTGCGTGGCCGCCATGCATGTTCTCCAAAAGCACATCTAGAGCGCACACGCGTGCATGCATGCATGCGGGTCACCTTTGCGCCATGCGTCGCCAGGGGGTTGCTGCACGTGGACGGCAACGCGCCCGGCAGGACACACCCAGCCGACACCTTTCTCGCCATGCGCGGGTGGGGCAAGGTGCACCCTCGTACGTGCATCTGCGCATGAGGCAACCACGCTCATGAGTCTGTCTCCCGCTCGCCTGGTCGCCTGGGCACTGCACCGGCTCATGCAGAAGCATACTTTGCTTGCATGCACAGCCTTCATTGGCAATACAGTATCATAGAAGCACTGCGCGACGTACATGCCAGGAGCGCACCAGAGGGCAGCACGGTTGCGGCAGGGCCTTCTCTGGATGAACGCGGTCAACCTGGGCTGGTACTGGCCCGCGGCAGGCCCGCAAATGACCACGTATGTACCAGGGCCCCTGCTGCGCTCCGGGCCCAACGAGGTGGTGCCGCTCGAGTTCCTGTGCGCGCCGGCTGACGGCGCTGGTGCGCCTGCGCATGCCATGCCACCGTGTCGCTGTATCCTGTAGTTTGGGTGGACCAATTCTCCCGGACAGGCTGCATGGCATGCACCTCTTATCGTCCATCAAGTCGTGGGGTATAGGTTTGCACATGGATAGTCTTTAGACCCCCGTCAAGCATGTTTGCAAGGCAATGGCCATCGTAGCTGCTGACAGTATGCTTGGCTCTGCAGTGAATTTTGTGGATGCGCCGGACTTCCACGGACCGTGATAGAGATGTGTTGCATGGAGGGGCCGAATACTGCTTAGGCCTTCCTTCACCTGCTCCTGCGGCAGCATCACAGCATGCCGATGCAATCATGCCGCCGCTGCTGTGACACTGATGCAGCCTCATTGCTACTGTACAGCCTCGTCGCCGCGCTGCCTTCTCAGCGCCCTGCACAGCCCAAAGGAAAAGCTTCAAGCTGTTCTCCAAGGCTTGCGGTTGCCAGCTCCACGCTCTCGTCTAAGCGCCGGTCGTGCAGCACACAGCCACTGGAGCCTGGGCAAGGGCTTCAGCAGAAACATGCATGAGCAGCGCGTGAACGGGGAGACATGTGTGCCACCGTGCATGACCCACAGCTGGGGTGCGCTGGAGACGGACAAGCAAGCTTCTGGGGCAGGCGGACGGGCTGCCGCCCGCAGCGGCCCTAATATGCTGATAGCACCGGTTTCAGATGGCTGGCATGCGTGCAGAGTTTGTTCGAGTGTTCAGGAGGGCGCGGCAAAGGCGAGAACAGACGCTGGGCTGCACCGTGTTTCTTGGCGATAGCGGAGGAACAACTGCAGGATACATGATCCTGTGCACATTGCAAAGCACTTACCGTGTTGATGCGCAAATAACCTAGCTGGCGACTCTGGCAACCCTACTTAGGGCAGGGCTTGGGTCGAGACCAAGTCTCCCGATCCTTCCTTAGCAGCTTTCCACACGGGCACCAAACGACTGAGCACTCCATGGAGAGTGTTTACGTGTGGCTCGCCGTGCTAGGCTTCAATGTAGCCTTTGCCATCTTTCTCTTTCTCCTCAACAGGTGGATCGAGCAGTACCCGCAGAAGTGCTCTTTGACCATAAGAAGGAGCTACTGCAGATGTACATCTCCCTGGCGCAGTTCATGATCTCAAGGTCGTCAAGCGGGGGCATCACCAAGCTCGAAGAAGATGTAGCAATGGCACAGGTGAGTTGCGAGATGAGCTGTGTGCCTCAGCATCAGGCCTGTATCACCAGGTCTGTTGTGCTGTCAACCTTGCTCAAGACCCTCTCGTGCGCGCTGCAGGAGCTGCTGGCAGACGGCAGCGTGCTGCAGAAGCAGCGCGCCTATGAGGCAATCTCATGGTGGTTCTTCTGGGTGGGCTGGTGGGTGAGCGGGAGGCGCTCATACAAGAGCGTAACTGACATGATCGCCATAATCAAAGACAGCATAGACTCACCAAGCAACGCTACATAGGCGCTGGGAAGGCCCGTGCTGCTGCCTCAGTGCTCCTGGGGCGTGCTGCCAGGCAGACTGTTTGTGCACTTTAGCTGCGCACTTGCTTGCTAGCACTACTGTATCAGCCTAGGGGACGAGAGAGCATGCATGGCAGTGCCTGAGTCAATGCATGACACAACATGGCACACCAAAGCAACTTGCTTGTTAGCGCTACTGTATCAGCCTAGGGGACGAGAGAGCATGCATGGCAGTGCCTGCATGTGAGTCAATGCATGACACAACGTGGCCACCAGAACAACTTGCTCGCTAGCACTGTATCAGCCTATGGGAAGACTTAGCATGCATGGCAGTGCCTGCATGTAAGTTAATCACACAACACGGCCACCAGAACAACTTGTTTGCTAGCACGACTGCATCAGCCTATGGGACGAGAGAGCATGGATGGCAGTGCCTGCTAGTAAGTCAATGCATCACACAACATGGCCACCACAACAAGAGCTGGCTGGTGAAGCCTCGCTGGGCCTGCCATCAACTCCCAGCCTGTCCGTTAATAAGGCTTATGCACCATTGCTGCTCTCAAACGTAACAGGCGAGGTGCCCAAGGTCAGCAATGATGTAAGCAAACTCCCAGCACTCCTCATGCCCTCCTCCTTTCAGCATGAGTTTCCACCCCATTTGACACCCCATTAGCCTCAGCTGGCAAGCCAGCTGATAGCTTGCATGCGTGCCCAGCCCCGAATCAGGTCGCTGATCAAATCACCGCGTTGACACACAGCGCAGGACATGGGCGGCGTTGCAAGGTGTCTGTACCCTGCGTCACAGACACACTTGTAAACACATAGGCAACATAATATGTTGAACATATGTTGCATGCATGCCCTCCCCCCCATCCCACCCAACCCTCTGGACTGGATTGCATGCAGGATGGGCATGTTCCTGCAGCCGTAGCCCAGGCTCCAGTGGCTGTGCAGTCAGTGGAGAGAGTTGCCTGCGAAGTCCGGCCGCTCCCGCTGGCCAAGTTCTTCGTTCTGACTCAGGGTCCCATGATGCAAGCACAAGTACACCTGACCCTGCTGATGAGGCTATCATCACAATCAACTAAAAGTTGCACCAGCTTTACTCAACAGCCCGCACTCTGCCTGTGAGAGGATATGCATGCCTAGCCTTTATGTCGCACGCACCGACTGACACGCCAGAATTTGATCCTCAGGGCAAAGGTGCGCCTTGCAGCATCGCTTGATCTGCCCGGCTCTCTCAAAGCACTACTCCTGATCTGTGCTTTTGAAACGCAGGCTATCTTCTTGGCGTTCATGTCCTCCACAGGGGCTGGGACGCCGGTTCAATCCTTGGCGCAGCGCTCGTGTGCCCTATCATAGCGTATCGCTTGCGGACTCGGAGCTCCGTCATGCACCCGCTTCTGAAAGCGCTTGGTGTAAGCGCCTGTGCGGGCACAGCTCTGGCAGGTGCGCTAATGCCGCGGGCGTTTGACACATCACACGCCGCACGTGACTGCTGCAGCTGTCATGGTTGTCCCGGTGTTGACGGCGTGTGACCACAGCTTCACACGTGTTGCTGCAAACGTTCGGGATGGTCGCCATGCCGCTCAGTGTGCGCGCCACTTCACTTGGCGCCCAAATAGCAACCTGTTTGTGTAGGCGTTTGTACTGGGCGCTATGTCTGGTTCCACACAAGACACTGAGGTCTAGGGGTGCCAGCTAGTGCGCACTGTGACCTGTGAGCGAGCTCTGCGCGAACTCGGCAGGGGCCCTTGGAGTCGGGCGGGTTGCCAGCGAGGGTATGAACCAGGAGGCCATCGAGGAGCGCGTGTACAAGCTCCACCACAACGCGAGCCAGAACCGGGTGGACGTGTTCTCTGGGGTGGGTTGCTTGCACCCTCCTTTGCACTCCGTACTTGCACAGCAGCCCATGCGCTGAGGTATGCAAAGCTGCTGTTATTGCCTTACTCACCACGCCAGCACTTTCAATCAGGAGTGATCACTATCAGCAGACAGCCACACGGTGTCGGGCACCGCCGCCGTGGCACCTGGTGGCCTTGTTACCAAGACCCACTGCACCAAGCAAGCACTGAGCTCGGTGACGCGGTGAAGCAAACACTTACCAGCAGCTGTGGCCTGTGAGGACCGCACCGGTGGGGCGCGTGCTCCAGGTCTAAGGGCGTGCGAGTGCATTTTCGGCTGCGTGGGCAGGTGGGCGCGGGGCTGGGCGCTGCAGCGGCGGCGGCCGCGGCGGGGCCCTCGCTCTGGCCGCTGCTGGGCGGCGGCGCGCTGGGCTCCACGCTCGGCATCCTCGCGCACCTGGCGGCGCCGATCGCTCAGGCGGCAGAGCTGCCGTCGGCGTCCGCGCCCTCAAAGGAGGGTCAGGTGCAGGCCTGTTGTTGCTAGCCAGCCGGTACGGGGCTGTCTCTTTGGTCAAGGCATGCTCGCCTGACCTTGTCAACGTCAGCCACTGTCCTGGAAAGTGCTTGCGTGTGACTCTGTCTGGGTGTCGGGCGCGTCGGAGCGGCGTGCAGATTGGCTGGCATCAGCACCCCTTGGATAGGTAAATATATTGTTCGAGTGCTGTCACCCCCAACACAGAGATGCAGGTCCCAACTCATGTTGCTTTCGGGCTGCGACAAGCGATGTGGCGCGACGTGGATCACAAACACGCGGTGCAGCTGTGCCGCATGGCCCCCTGCCTCGGCATCTGGCAGGGCCGCGCGGCGGTCAGCGAGCTGTGCGCGCGCAGCCGGGGGCGAGCTGGGGCGACGTCTGGTTCAACAGCCTGTGGAACCTGCTGGGCCCGCGCACCGACAGGACCTTCGGCGCGGCCAAGCAGAAGCTGTTTGCTGCGGCGCCGCTGTCAGGCGCGCGCACGCCTGTGCACTGGATTTGCGTGCTTCGGCACACACCGTGATGTGCTGGATGCGCTCGGATACCTCCAGCGGGCTCGGCAGACGTCCGCTGTGCGCTGGAGCAGAGTGGCGGGACCATAGGCGAGAGTCAGGCGGTGACAGTCTGGACAGTGTAACCCAGAGCAGCCCGCCTGTGACGCGCGCATGCTAGCTTGCAGGCACCGTTCTGGAGATTGGGCCGGGGCACGGCAGCACGCTGCCGTACGTGCGCAGCGCGATCGAGGACAGCCGCATCCGAAAATATGTGTTTTTCGAGCCAAACCAGGCAATGCACGGCAAGTTGCGCGAGAATGCCCTCCAGGCTGGTGCGCTGCGGCCCTCGCAGACCAGCTCGGCAGTTTCTGTGCAGCAGAGCTCCAGATGTTTATGTACCAGAAGCCCTGCGACATTGGTTAGAAATATGCGAAGCAGTGTAATGCAGTGTTCTGCTGCCCGAGCTGCCTAGTCATGCTACATATGTGACATGTGCGGGACCCTTGCATGCCACTATCTAATCAAGGGGTTATACTATAACACTTCGAACATGCAAGCCGCTCTCGCATTGGATACCTGTCATGCTCTCTGTCCTCAACTGTGAGCCTGGCTCCCGCAGGGCTTGTAGAGAGCGGGGATGTGCCCAGCGGCGGCACGGCGTCCAAGGCCGGCGCAGCGCCCAGCTTTGAGATCATAGCCAACACGTCCGGCCTGCCGGCGGCCGGCTTCGACGCCGCGGTGTCCTCGCTCGTGCTGTGCTCGGTCGACGACGTGCGCGAGAGCGCGTGCGAGCTGTACCGCTGGCTCAAGCCCGGCGGCGTGCTGCTGTTCCTGGAGCATGTCGCCGACGGGCAGCAGCAGCGCGCGGCGCAGCTGCTGAGCAGGCATGGCCCAGGCCTGGCCTGCGAGCCGCCTGTGTGCACGCGCCTGCCGGCCAGCGAACAGCGCGCAGGGCGGGCGGTGGGAGGGTTGCGGAGTGTATGATCAGCAGGCAGCTCCAGAGGGAGGCTTGCGTTGTGATGTGCGTGACAGCGCACAGGTAGGCATGCCGAGAAAATTGCTTGGCTGGCTTTGCAGGAGCGGAGGCAAGGCAGCAGCTGCAGAGCAGCCCGCCGCGGGCGCGCACGGCCGCAGCTGGAAGCTCTGGGTGCAGCAGTCCGTCACTCCCACCTGGAAGGTGTGGTGGCGCGGTCCCGCTTGGCGATACTCTGGCCACTTTTGGCCACAGCGATCATGACATCATCAGCTGTCACGCCCCGCTGTGTGTACGGCATGTGGGCTGTACAACTCGGCATTGCTTTGGCCTCCTTGCAGCTCCCGGGACATGCCTCAGATGCCTGCCCAACACACACCCCTGTAATGGTATTGCTTGAAAGAAACTGGCTGTTTGTCTTTGCCTATGCGGGTGAGGACTGTGTTCCACCTAGAGTGTGCGGCGCCAGGTCTTCACTGGTGGGTGTCACCTGGACCGGCCCACGCTGGACGCGCTGGACGGCGCCTTTGACTCTGTGACTGTGCTCGGCGTGACGGAGTCTATGCTGCTGCCCGTCATCTACGGCACCGCGCGCAAGCGTGCATAGGCGTGCGCGGCAACGCTGCCAGCACGCACCAGCAAGGGTGTGCTGAACACGCTAGTGTAAGATATAGATGCTGCTCCATGCACTTGTTGTCATGCGCTCTGCTGCGTGACTGCCTGTAGCTCCCTGCTGTCTGGAGCGTTGTGGCTGGGCAACACAAGGTACAAGGTACCTTTCTTTTTGGGTTGATTAGGGCGTCACACTTCAATAGTGGTGTTTGATTTATCATTGCAAACAATATGTGTTTGGACTCTTGCTGGACCGTGCTGGGAAGCTTGGTTGAACAGCGTCTTGATGATTCTCTACACTTGTATGTGTGTGTGATATGGTGATAAACCCTTTTTTATCACCGTGACATTTCACGGAGCTGCATGGTACAGTCCGCTTATGCGCAGTGACGGTAGTATGCCAGGCCAACACTGCTGGCCAGTAAGAATGGCAAGTCATGTAACATGTACATTATGTAGACGGGTATGTGAGCCTGATTTGCTTTCTGTTGCTGATTTTGGTTACTAACTAGACCAATAGAGTGTGCTTCGCTTGTGACTGTGGCAGAAGCGCAATAAGTGTTCCGTTCACTGATGCATGCCCGCCCTGCCTTGCGTTGCTCCTGGAAGATCTGACACGGAGGATACGTTCATGTTGACAGGAGCTCAACAAACGGTGGCACTTAGGAGAATATATTATGCGACCTCGAGGACAAAATAAGTCCTTTACTAAAGTCTACTGCAGTGCAGGTGTCATTTCTGGGCCATCCCCGCCAATGGTGACCATATGGTACAAATATATCAACAGGCACGCGCATGCACGCGCAGCACCATATACGACCGGCAAGTGCCCAGCAGTGCTTCAGAATAGGCCTACCTCCACCTCGCCAGCATACTGGGATACATGACCCTTTCACGGTTGACCCCTGCACCACTCTGCAACCCACGACGCAGCAGCACCATCCAGGACCTACACAGCCAGCGAAACCTGAGGACACCCAGTGGGACGCGCCAGACGCGCAGCCTGGCTGTCGCACAGCGCAACAGGTGGACATCCTGTGCTAACAAGCTCACACTGGGTCACTAACTCGGAGAGTACTGTTACAGTGACGCCCACTTGAGCACAGCGTTGCTAAAGTTCTATCACGTACAGCCCTTCCTTTAAGGTCGGGCACTGCCCTCTGGCGGAGCAGGGCTACAGCTGTCGCCACCCCCGCCACCTACAGCGCGCACGAGGTGCAGGCGTCCCCGCGCATGCAGGCTGCAGGGTGCGCCGGCCGTGAGGTGGTGCACAGAAGCGCGTGTGAGGCATGCCAATGCCTGCAGGCGGCCGCCCCCCGCTTGAACCTGCAGCCCGCCGGCCAGGCAGCGCCTGGGATGCGTTCCAGCTGCCACAGGCTCAGGCGGGCGCAGGGTCGGCGGGCGCGGGCGCGGCAGCGGACGATGCGTTGACCTCGCGCTCGTGGCGTCCCATGATCGCATACATGGCGCTCGTCGTGATGCCGCACCCGTGCTCACGCGACACCTTGACGTACCCCTTGTCGCCCCAGTACGTGCTCCAGGAGTTCTGCGCATCGTCGCGCACACCCGACGTCAACTCTGTGCACGTGTAACCAAAAGTTTAAGTTGCCTCTATAAGGACATAGGGTGGTTGTCATCACAAACAAACGATGTCTAAGTGAGCCCCGACTGCAAATATCAGCAGACATAGTGTGCCAGCCGCTTTCAGGCTTTCCGTGCAGCAGGCAGCTGGCAAGGCACTCTGTCAACACACAGCCGCCCGTCAGCGCAGGCAGCAGGCGGGCCGCCGGCGCGCCTTGATGAGCCAGTAGTCCTTGCCGGACGCCGCGTCGGTGCCGTAGCCGACCAGCATGACCGCGTGGTCGAGCTCCGTCTCGGAGCAGGCCGGCTCGTCGTACACGCCTGGCGCGGCGCGCGGCGATATTGGTGGCGCGCACTGGTGGCGCACTCCCAGCTGGAGCTGTGCTGCCCGTCAGAAGCTATGCACTGGGTGACGAGCTCTTCACCTGCCGAGGGCATGCAGGCAAGTGCGGAGAAGGGCGCCTGCTGGGCATTCGCTGTTCGTCTGGGCTGCCAATCCCGCTGCCACGGCGAGGACGCGCCTACGGGGGCCCACCATCTCCCAGCTGCCGGCCGCGACAGTTGCGTGAAGCTAGTGGCGGTGCGGCAATGCATACACGAAGGCACACACAGCTCTGTCTGGCATGCTGCGGCGAGGCCCAGCGACGTCTCGCCAGAGGCCTCGCGAGCACGGGAAGGGGGCCCCTCCCCGGGCGCACCGCTCGCGTAGAAGCGGAAGGAGTCGTGGCTGGCGTCCAGCGAGACGGCGAGCGGCCCGCGCGAGTACAGCGCCTCCATCACCGCGCCCGCGTCGCCCTCCGGCAGCATCGCGTATCCCTGCGCACGGCAGCCGATGGGACTAACCTCCTCCCTTGCGCTGCGCACGGAGCATGGGCCGCTGTGAGCAGCTGCGCTCTCACACAGCGCGGCTCCGCAATGCTCACGAGGGCATCCGAGCGCAGCGCGCAGGCCACCGGCAGGAGTGGCGCAGTGGACAGCAAGCGCTCATTGCAGCGCACCTTGAGCTGGGTCAGCGCGGCGTCGGCGTCGCCGCCGTGCTTGCGGTCGCGGCAGAAGCCGTCCTGGCCCAGGTACTCATAGTCATCCTCGCGCGCGAGGCCCCCAATCTGCCGCGCCGCCCGAGCACAGGTCAGCCGCATGGCGCAGACTGCGCCGCTGCAACCCACCGCCGCGTCATGCCGCACGCACTTCAGCTGCGTCCTGCAGTCTCCGCCGCTGCAAACCTCCGCTGCGCCATTTAGCACGTACTAGGGTGCTTGAGAACCATTTACGAAGGCACCACGCCGCACAAACTCCCCTGCACTGTAGCATTCATGCCTGAGTTGCCGGCAGGGGCTGCCTCACGAGCGGCAGCGCCACACGCCGGGCCGCCTGGGCGGGCGGGGCGCACTGTCACGAGATAGTCAATGGCGGTGTCATAGTCGCCGCCGTCGCACGCCTCGTTGCCGTCGCGCCAGGAGCAGTCCATCACCTGCTGCTCCGAGAACTTGCGCGTCTTGCCTGCGGCAGCCCGCGCGCGCACGCAGACTCAGCCCGCCTGCCTGTGTTGTCCAACATCACGCCCGGCAGGCCCTCACAGCGCGCTATGCGACACAGTCACTGCTCGGCAGCATGCTCACGAGAGGGGCAACATCTGCTCGGGCGAGCGCCTTTGGGCACGTACATCACGACACCCATACGCGTGGGTTGGACCCAGAGGCACTGCTGCAGCCAGCACACAGGCTGGCATTCAGACGCTCAGCACACAGGCTGGGTCCGGGGCCGCGCACCCGTGGCCATGAAGTGCGCGGCGTGGATGGCGCCCGTCATGCCGAACGCCCAGCAGCTGCCGCAGGCGGCCTGGTCCTTGACGATGCCGTCCGCAGCAGTGCCGCGCCAGCTCACAGCGGTCGGCAGGCGGCCCGCGCGCGCCAGCGGCTCGTAGGGCACCTGCGCGCGGCGCGCGCCCCCGCATCAAGCTCCCGCGCAGCAGGACGCCTGCCTTCATGGAGCATGCTCCGCTGCTGTGCCGCACACAGGTGGATACCAGGGACTTTGTGTGCGACAGGTCACGGCCCCTGCTTTCAAAGTATCTATAGAGCAACGAACAGTCCCTGTGACACTTCTCAATGCAAGCGGCCACGCCAGTGGCCATGCGTCGTGCGGCAGTAGGCATGAACACATGTGCCACAAGTAAATGGCCAGGTCTCGCACCTCGGCAGAGTGGTCGCGGCGCTCGCGGCGGCGGCTGCTGGACAGGCCCCCGCTCTTCCGGCGCGGCAGCATCACTGTCCGGTACTCCTCCTGCATATCCCACCGCATGTGTCAGCACGGCCAGTAAGTGATGCAATGCAGAATCAGGGTAGACGAGGTAGACGCAGGTCAAGGACCTGGTTCATTACTATCTGCGAAGACCGCTGTCACTCTCGCGCTGCAGCAAAAGCCACAGCACGCACACACATGCCCAACCACGCCAGCCAGCAGGGGGTCTGCGCCCTGCGCCGCATCCGGGCGCGCCTGCGTCCAGTCCGCGAAGCGGTTGAGCGTCTGGTTGTGCGCGTAGCCGCCCGCGTTCCAGGCCTGGATGGCGGCGCGGTTCTGGTGGAAGGCGGCGCGGCGGCGCGCCGCGACGGCGGGCGCGGCGGGCGCGCGGCCGTGCTGCGCCGCCCAGGCAGAGTACACCGGGTCGACCGCCGGCCCTGCCCGGACATGGCAGAGCCGCCAGTCAGGAGCCTTGGGCTTTCTGGAATATCACTTGCAGAGGCGCAGATACACTTTGAGACACAGATACAGATGGGCACACAGCCTCAGACGGGCGCAGCGGGGCAGGAGGCGAGGCGTGCCCGCGCGGACGGTGCTGGGCACCAGCGCGGCCATGCGCAGCTCGAAAGCGCGCGGGCGCGGGCGCGGCGCGCTCTCGGCCTTCACGCCCGCGCAGGCCGGCGGCGGGTCGAAGGCAGACGAGTCCGGCGCGCCGGGCTTGTAGAAGTAGTACTCGGCGACGTACTTGTCAAAGTGGGACCCGCTGCGGTATGCAGGGACTGCGAGTCAGGCCACTTGGACTGCAACACAGCACAGCTAAGAATCCCTGAGTGCTAAGCGTGAACACGCCAATCATTGTGCCCCAGGGGAGTTGCTGGTGGCGAACAACCAAGGACGTTGAAGCAGAGCCTTGAGCGTGTACTGAGCAAAGCTATGTGAAGGCTCGGGACTTTCACAGAGTCCACGATTGGTCTTGTGTCATGAGCAGCGTCTCAACACACTGCACATCCATCAGCGGTGTGGCGCAGACGTTCGGGTACTATATAGGGATAGGGCACAGGGCACAGGCGCGCCTGAACAGGTCCTGCCCGTGCATCGCCAGCCGCAGCGGCGCCCCGTCCTCCGCGGACGCGTGGAACGCATAGCGCGTCAGCTTCACGCCGTGGCTGCGAGGCCCGGCATCGGCGGTCAGACAGCATGCTGCAGCAATATAACACAGCCGGGAAACATCGGCATGTCCATGATTCACGCCTTTTGCCTCAAGGCAGCAAGTGGATGCGCCGGCCCTGCTCGACACAGGGGCGCATAAGGCAAGTGCGGATTCGCAGCCATGCGCCAACGCAGGCTCATGCATGCTGTGCCTCTCAGAGCATCCAACATCGCGCACTGGCCAGGACAGATGCATTTGAGACGCCTCCGGAGCATGTGCATGCTCCGCAAAGACAGGATTATTCTGGGGGCGCACCTCTGCTCAAACACCCACACGTTGGCCTTCTGGCCCCGCACCTCCTCTTCGCCAGAGAACTGCCACCCGGAGATGTCCGGCAAGATCTGCGACCAGTGACCACTCGGGCTGGCTCAGCACAGCGCCTCAGCCAAAGTGGCATGCGGCAAGCATGACATATACACGCTGCGTCCTTTCTTGCACAACACAGGGCAAATACCTGCGCAAGAGCCTGTATTGACGCGCCAGCTCAAATATGCAGCATGCGCCACAGGAGAGTTGGACGCTCACTTTATATGACTAGTGTCCTAGGCAGCACAGCAGCACAAACAGTGGTGTGCCCCGACCTGGCGGTGCAAGCAGGCAGCAGGATGAGGACAGCGCACCGGCGCTTCCAGCGGGGACGGCTCTGCATCGTCGTCATCGTCATACTGCCGGCACACGTGTTTGTCCACGCGAGGGTAAACTTCCAGCTCTGTCCCCTGCAAATAGGGGTGCGGCAGTAGGCCACTCCCTCTGTGGAGAGCTGTTGCAACACTCTACCACCTTGCTTCCTTTCATTGAGAGGCACCCAGGGTGTGAGCGCCATTCGCCAAGCAGTGCGTTGCAGGGGCAAGCAACAGAGTGAGCTTTGCGACACGTCCAACAGTCGCCGTCAAGCGTAGCACAGACCCACCAAAGAGGATCGCAGAGGAGAAGACGATTGCATCAGCACTGGACGTCAGACAACACAGTGCATACAGCAGGCGCTGACGCTGCTCCAGCTTCAGACCCTCGGGACATAGCGCAGTGTGACCGCCAAACAAAATCTGGCGAGGAGCACAGGAGGAGCAATCTGTGCACACCTTCAAGAGATACAGCTGGTTGACGCCTCCGTAGGTGTCTGTGCGCATCAGGCCAGCGTCGGCGTCCTTCCAAACGTGGACCGGGTATGTCAAGCCATCCCTTTGCACGTTGGCCTCGTACGGCAAGGTGAAGTTGTATGCAACCTACGGAACACCACACATTAGGAGCAGCTGCAACGGCAGCGGCCAAACGCATGCTCACCCAGTCACGCAGGCTGCCTATGGGTCCTGGCATCAGGCAGTGGCCGCACACTTTGTGTACGCAAACGGTTCTCTCCAGCAAAGTAAGCTTGCGCGCAGCACTGTGCAGAGATGCAGAGCAGGGCATGCCTCGAAGGAAGCTGGATACGTTGGCGGCTCGGGGTTTGGCTGTGCGCCTGGCAGGTGCAGCACGCCCTGATACCGCGCCGCCGCACAGCAGGTTGCGCTCAGCGCGATAAGCGCTGCCACGCCGCACCGCCACATTGTACAGGAACTCCTGCAGGCGCTACAAGTGTGCTGGGAGGTCTCCCTGCGACCTCTTTCGACTCTCCGTGCAAAGGAAAGGACAGCCACGAGCTGGTACTGCGGTTACAAGTGACTAAATGAGGCCAGCCTTACCCTAGCACATGGGCAATTGCAATGGCAGCAGCAGGCGGCTCGTCGCGCTGTATGCCGTACTTTGCATCAGACATGCAGCAAATCAACACGCTAACTACAAGAGGGCAATCGTACACCTAGTCTAAATTGCTAAAATAGCATCCAACCAGTGCCTACCGGTGGAGACTGTCACGCATGGTGCACGTGGTGCAGCCGGTGCGCAGCGCCCCAGTTGGCGTCTACATACGCGCGCGCCTTGCTGGCCAGGTCCTGAGGGTCCTCCCACCTGCAAGCGATCGGTTCACGAACATGACCGCACACAGCATGCAGGAGCGCGCACGCGCTTGCACTATGCGCGCGCCTGAAAGTTGCTGCGCTCCTGGGCACACGCTGTTCGAGAGCAGCAGGATGCCAGGTACCGCAGAGCAGCAGGCATAGCACACTGAGCAGGTTGGCTCCAGAACAAGAACGTGACTCCGCCAGCAGACAGGTCTGCAGCTGCACATGTGAAAGCATACTTTGCGACATAAGAGCCACAGCCTGACATTACATGCAGTCATGTCTGCGGTGCGCATCCAGCACCAGCTGTACCTTGCGGCGCCTCAGCTGTCCTGCGCCCAGGGTGCGCAACACGTCGCCTGCTCTCGAGGTGGACCATGGGACGCAAACAGGCGAGGCTGCGCTCTGCGGCACAGCCGGCCAGGGCGCGCACAGGTTGCGCCACACGCAGAGCGTGTTGGACAGCGAGGGGCTGACGACCGCCGACGAGAAGCTCTCGAACGTGAGCGGGCCACGGTAGTCGGACGCAGCGAGCGCGCGGAACAGCGCGCCAAAGTCCACGGACCCGGTGCCGAGGTAGCCGCGGTGGCTCTCGCCAATGTGCACGTACCTGCCGCAGGCCACACGCTGGGCCATGCACGCGCCACGTTCAATACATTCTGCCTCTCTAGACAGTGCCCATGTGGCACCTCAATAGTGTCCTCCAAGGTGTTCAGCTGGAGGCAGCGTCAGAGAAGGCACACACATGTACACCCCCAGCTCTCGGTGCACAGGGCGCTTGATGAAACGCTGTGGCCACTCACTGCAGCGGCGCAGCAGGCACTTGCGGCAGTGCAGCAACCATGCATGCTATGCAAGGCAGGCCGCATCGCAGGCAGGGCGAAGCGAGCCCACCCAGGCTCGCACCCCAGCTTGTCGCCGCAGGCGGCGACCGCCAGGGCCATGGCATCCTCCTCGATGTTCATGTGGTACGAGTCCAGGTGCACCGCAATGTTGGGCGCATCCACGTCAGCCACCATCGCCATTGCCTGGCGCTTGTATACTCGACTTCCCAAATATACACTTTGCTGGAGGCTCCTGTCACGACCAATATTGCCTGCCGCACAGTTGCATGCCATAGGAAGAACACGACGACCCAGCAGGTGAGCAACGTGTGCCCTAGGCTCGAGGTGCCAGCGCTTGCCGTGGCCAGCTGCAGGCCTGTTCAGCACGTTTGCAAACCTGAGGCTGCAGATGCGTCAGGCAAGCATGCAGAGGGAGCCGCGCCTGGGAGGCGGTGTTGAGGATGTTCGACTCGTAGCGGTTTACGACCTCCAGGCCATACGTAATGCCATAATCGGCTGCCTCTGCCGCAAGCTCCTGCAGGCGCAAACCGCACTTGTTGAGGACACAGGACCCTACTCTCGCCCAGTGGCATATGGATGAGCAGTCACAGGCTCAATGCACAGGCAAGGGTCAAGCAGTACTGCTTGACATGCCTCCGTGCTAGTGCATGTGCGACAGCATGAGAACAGCAGCGTGTTTCAGACAAGCAGTACTGTGAACAGCACCACTGTGAACAGCAGCGTGTTTCAGACAAGCAGAGCTAAGCAGCTCACCTTCACACTTGCGGCTGCATTTTGCCACTGCTCCGAGCTGCAGGCCGCGGGGTACTTGTGCATCGCACTGTAGTTGACGCCCAAGAAGTACTTGCCCCCGACCGCGTTGAGCACCTGCATACTTTGCAGCGCGATTGAACGAAGAGCTGACGCTCAAGCTTCCGCCTAAGCTCAGTTGCCAAATGGAAAGCCCTGTCCTTGCTGATAGGTAGACTCCTCGGAACTGGCGCCCAGGTCATGCCCGACCCCCAAGTGCCACGAGCCTTTGCAGCGCAATGCAGCGCTTCCATAAGTGCCTGTGTCCTGAGCAGAGCCCTTGCTGGATTACCAGCGGTGTTCTCGCTGTTGAAAGCGCCATAGCTACAGCCAGAGCGTAGTTGGACTCATTTTGCCACCCTACCAGCTAGGGCCTAGCTATTTTGCTAGGATGACTCGCATGCAGTGCAGGCTGCCAAACAAGAGGCACGCACGCTCTGCACCCTTGCAGACCAGGCCAGCAGACAGGAGAGTCTCCCGAGGAAGGCGCGCCTTCAGGGCGTCAGAGACCACGCGCTTGCCCGCCCGCCGAACGCCCTCGTCGCTGCTCGAGATGTCTGTGGCAGGTGTCAGGCCCTGTTACGCCCAGGGCGCGCGTCAAGTGACGGGCTGCGTGCTAGCGCATGCAGTCTTTTTGTGAAAACTCAGGTAAGGTGCCAGGCAGGTAGACGTGAGGCGCACCAAGGAGCCAGAGGCCTGCAAGCCGTGCTTCTCCAGCACCTCCTTCGTCATTGCCGTGTCTATTATCTCTGGCTGGCTGACGTTCACTGCAGCACGGGCAACGTCACGACGCCTTCAGCGCAAGCGCTGTGTCTGGCAATTCATGCAGGATGTAGAAAGCTTGCTCGGAGCAAAGATGCCTAGGCGTGTCTCCCGTTATTGCATGCGACAGCCATCGGAGCGCTGGTCTGCGAGAGCAGTTAAGAGTGCGCGCCTTCAAGCAGGTCGTAGCCTGCGGCCTGCGCGCTGCTCACGGCCCGCTCGCACTCTTCCCTGCTCCAGCCCCCCACGAAGACCCCGGAGTGCACGCCAACAAGGTTGGTGGGGGCGCTGGCCGCGCATACTGGTGCGCGGCGGGCCAGAAGCGGGGCGCGCACTGGCGCCCAGGGGCACTGCATCGGCCGGCATGGGCCCAGGAACTTCATCTTGCGGTATGTGCACCTATTGATATCATGCTCCAGGACATGGCCATTGCTTTGCGACCAAGGTGAAGGGTGCCAGAGTTACACGGAAACTCCCAGCCTAATTTTCGAAGGGCACATATGTCACGACACAGCTACGCAAATTTTCCTCTCCTGATGAGAGCGCCTACTGTGCAGACACTATACTTAGAGAAAGAGTGCTGTTTATGTGATAGCGCTACCTGGCAGACAGCGAGTCAGAGGACAGACAGAGCCGACCTGAACATCACTAGGAACGTAGATAAGCAAAGACAGGCTGCCTAGTCCTATTCCTGCTCGCGTGCGACGTTCTCGGCAGCCTCCAGCGCGCGCCCCACTGTGTTGATCTTGTGGTGGCGCAGCATGCTGGCGGATATCAGCAGGCCCTCCTCAATCAAGTCCTGCGGCACGGGCAAGCTCTCAGGTCTCAGGGTGCGCGAGGGCGCGCTCCTCACACACACCTTGCACGCCCTGCGTGTCACGCAGAACTGGTGTGCCCGCAAAAGGCATGCGCGCGCGCGCGCTTCAGTGGCTTTCCCCTGTTCCGCTGCTTGCGTGGGACACACGGAGGTCCTGAAGCGATCCGCAACGCCTGGTCCAAACCAGCGCCTGCTGGACAGGGCTCCCAGGGGCTCCCAGCAAGAAGACCTGACTGGGCCCCGTCCGCACACCCGGCGCACCTCGTTGCGGACCCACACGCCGTCCCAGGACGCGCCGCGCGCGCCGTGCGCAGGCTTCAGGCGGCGCAGGAATGCGATGCGGCCCGGCGGGTACATGGGCGTGCCCAGCTGCTCGTGCGCGCGCGCCTTGGCCTCCAGGAACCTGCGCGCTGGCGCGCCCGCGGTCCACACACGCCACAGGGCTACCAGGAACCTGCACGCTAGAGCGCCTGCAGTCCATACACGCCACAGGGCGACTAAGCCGTCATTGGTACGTGCAGGGCAAAGCAGGGCACCAAGCCGTCGCTGGTGTGGGATAGCCGTCCGGATAGCCGTCCGGCAGAGACTCAGGCGCATGCAGCTCACAATCACAAACGGCATGTAGGCCTTTCACGTGCCCCTTGCACATGCGGCCCATGCTAAGCCATTCCTAACATATTGTAATAAAAAAATAAACTGTGACACCCACAGGCGCGGGGCGTCACTGCTGCAGGTGGTGTCCGGCTTCAGCGGGCAGGTCCGCGAACGCGCAGAATGTGCCCTCGCTGCGCGCCAGGAAGCGCCGCCCCGCGCGGCTCAGGTTGGCGGCCAGCACGCGCGCCTGCGCGGACTGCAACCCTGTAGCACAGCAGGCAGCTCGTGCGGACTGCGGCTTGCTCAGACCAGCCGGCGTGACAGCCGGCGGAAAAAAAGAGGTCGGTCGCTGATAGCTTCCTGATTTGGTAGGCCGGCAGCGCCCCACGTCGGATGATGCGCCTGTGAGCGCGTGAGCGCTGACCGCGCAGTCGCAGCCTGTGGCGCTGGACGCGCGCGCACGGAGCACCCACACACACAGCCCGCACCAACGGGGGCAAGGCGGCCGTCTTGCCAGGGCACCAGGCACCGCGTCTATGATGGCCTCCTCGGAGATACCTGCTGCCTTGCAGAGGGTGAGCGCGCCTTGCACCGCCGGCCGCGCGCCAGCGCCTCCACGATCTCATCCTGCAGGCGCGATGCGGTGTGCATGGACGCGCGCGGGACCGCATCCTGCATGCGCACATGGCGAACTTCAGGCCCTCGGCTGGGTGCACAGACGCGCATGGGACTGCATGTTGCATGCCTGCAAACAAATCGGGGCTCATGTAAAGGGAACTTGCCGCTCATCTCTTTGTCTTTTTAATTTTTTTGGCGGCGTGGGCATGCAGGTGCCTTCCCTCGGGCCATGCCACCGCACCAGAGTTGCACCCCGTCCGCCCGCGCACCTCTGCCAGCACCGCCGGGCGGCCCAAGCGCTCGCTCGGACACGCCCCGGGAAAAGCGCGCTGCGCCAACCCTGCGCATACAGTGGCGCCCGACGAGGGCCTGCGGCGGCCCGGGCCGCGCCTTGCCAACGGCCGGCGCCGGTGCACCATGGCCGCATCGCCTGCGCCTATGGATGTGGTGGATGTGGTGGCTGTCAAAGAGGGGCCTTCGGCGGCCCGGGCCCGCGCCTTGCCGACGGCGACGCTGGTGCACCACGGCCGCATCGCGTGCGCCAGCTCGCGCGTGCAGAAGCCGCCGGGCGGCCCGAACGCCCAGCAGCGCAGGCCCGGGAAGCGCGGGCGCAGCTTGAGCGCCAGCAGCGCGCAGCACGCGCCCAGGCTGTGCCCCGTCAGCACCAACCGCCAGCCCTGCACCCAGGCCGTGCCGCGTCAGCACCAGCCGCCGGCCCCACGCCCAGGCTATGCCCCATCAGCGCCAGCCGCCAGCCCTGCGTCCGGCCGCGCCCCTCTGCTGACGGCGCTGCCGGGTGATGGAGGTGCGGGGGCCGATGCGGGCGGCCCGGGCGTCGGGCGCCCGGCAGGGCTGACCGGGCAAGCGCATGGCCGCCCGCTCGAGCGCCTGCACTTTGCGGTGCAATGCCTGGCAGTCTGAGGCCCTCTTTTGCATACAGGAGCGCATGGGTCAAGGCACGCGCTACTAGACACAGCAGTGACACGGCTCCCTCAGGCAGAGCCAGTGCACTCATGTGCAGGGTCATGCAGCATGGCATACGACCTTGCATGCTCACAGGCGGGAGAGCTGCCTTCACCAGTCTGGCCTTGAATGCCCCTCGGCCAACAAACTCAAGCATGCAGGACCCGTGCTCGCACGAGCGCGCGCACCCGGCAGTCCAGGCGGCGCCGCCTGATGGCCGCGACGCTGCGGTGCCACCGCTCCGCCTCCCCGCGCGCGCTCTTGCTCGAGCTCGCAGCGGAGTTTGCCTGCTCGGCGAGGCCCTGCCTGTTCTGGCCGCTCGTGGCCGAGCCGCCGCCGCACGCGCTCGACTCGATGTGCAGCGCCGCCTCGTGCGCCTGCCCGGCGCCCCCCGCCGCGCCCTGGCCGCCCGCCGCGGCGGCACCGCCGCCCGCCTCTCCGTCAGCCCCACGCGGCGTTTCCCGCGCCGACGCGGGCTCCCGCAGGGACCCCGCCCCTGCGTCCGAGCCGGGCCCCAGGCTGGGCGCCTGGCAGGCGGCAGGGCCCTCGCCGAGCAGGAGCAGGTCCAGGATGCGGTGGCGCGCCAGGTCAGCCGCGAGCGCGGCCGCCGCCGACAGCACGCCTGCGTGCGCGGCCTGCGGGCCCAGGCCCGCCAGCTCGCCCTGCGGGGCGGCGGCGCGCCCCGGCATGAGTCCGCCGCCGGGAAGGTGGGTAATGCCGCCGCTGACGCGCTGCTCGCATGAACGCCTGGCGAGCCCTTGCTGCCAACGCCGAAAGCTTTACACACACCAACGGAGTGTGTGCCACACACTCTGGCGACGCCCATGGTCCTCACCGCTCACGGTTGCGCGCCGCAGCCGCCAGCTCGGGCGGACAGGCCTACCAGGACAGCCTCAGGCACTCCCCCACCAGCTTTCATTTGAAGCACTTCTGCACTGCATGTGTACTCACTCTTCACTCATTCCTCCGGCCCCCATGTGTGGGCGCGCCTGCGCGGCGCGGCCCAGCCAGCCGGCGAGCAGGTCGCACGGCTGCGCGATGGCGTCCGTCAGCGCGTCCGACAGCGAGCTCGTGCCGCGCACGGCGAGCACCACGCAGCGCCGCCGCGCGTCCAGCGCGACCATATAGGGCAGCCGCCCCAGCGCCTCCTGGCGCGGCCACGTGCAGATTGCGCGGATGCCGTGCACGCGTTGGCATCGGCGCGGTTGACGGCAGCCCAGGCGCAGTGTGGGGCAAGAGAGCACCACCGCATGCACCTTTGACATCTGAAGTATGCCGATGTGTAAAGGTATTGGCTTGTCAGCATGCAGCAGGGCGCGGGCGGTGCTTTCCATGACACGGTATCGCTGCCTTTGCGGCACACGTCGGCACCAGCATGGTGGTAGGCTGTGCGCCTGACGCGAGCGGGCGGGGCTTGCCATGATAGACAAAAGCTCTGCATGCCCGCCGACGCGGCGCTGCCAAGGAGGCATGCACATTGGCGTGCACACACGGCATGCGGCGCACATTCTCGACCGCGTGGTGCACGATGTCCAGGCCCTCCAGCGGCGACGGGTCCGACTTGGATGAGCACGGCAGGCACCCGCCGCCGTTGCCGACGCCGCCACCATCGCTGCCGCCGCCGCCGCCGATGCCCGCCTCCAGAACCGCCGCGGTGTCCTCGATCGGCTCGCCCTGCCCGCACGCGCACCCGGCGCCGCTTCGCGCTAGGGTAGGGTAGGGTTAGGCACAGGGGTAGGGTTACCCTGTGCCGCTTTGCGCACGCATGCGCATGCCGTCACACGTGATGCAGTGCCGGGCCTGGCGCGAGCAAGGCCGCAGCGCGGAGCGGGTATGGTGGGGCGCCGCGGGGGTGGACCCTCAGGGTCCCTGCGGGGCCGCCGCGCCTCGGCCTCCAAGTAGTAGGATGCGTTGGCGTAGCGCAGCCACGTGCGCGCTTCGGCCAGGTCCCCGGCGGCCACGCGCTCCATGGGCCCGGTGCACAGCGCGGCCGCCTCGCCCGCCGTCAGGTCCGGGCGCAGCTGCACGTGCGGGCGCATGGCGCGCGCTGAGTCGTGCACCAAGACCGCCGCGCGCCCATGGCCCTCGCTCGGAGCCTAGGCATCTCTTTACTAGCAGTAGTCAGGCGGCAGTCGTACATGCTGTGGTGCATAAGACCAGTCCGGAACCCCATGCAGGTCTGTCAACATGCAGGTTGTGCGCTGGCAGACGCCGGCCGCCCCAGCATGCCCGCCGGCCAGAAAGCACTCCAGGGGCTGCCGTGTCGCGCGGCGCACCTTCGCCTTGCAGGGCATGCAGGGCCGGACTCGCTGCAGCGGGGCGCGACACCCGCCGGGGCGCGCACCTCGCTGGCCAGGCCGGTGGGCGTCAGGAAAACGGGGAAGCGGGCGCTGATGCCGCGCTGCAGCTGCCCGCCGCGCCCCAGGCCCTCGGAGCCCTCGGACTCGCCGCGCTCGCGGCCGCCGTGCCGCACCGCCTCCGCCGGCGAGACCAAGAAGTCCCACAGCCGGTCCAGCACCCAGCTGGTGCCGCTCTCCCAGCGGCGCGGCGCGCCCGGCGGCGTGCCGGGGCCCCCGGGCCGCACCGCCGTCCGCCCGGGCGGCGTGCCGGCGCTGCGCGCCTCTGAACAGCTGCTGAAGCGGCCGCGGCCGGCGCGGCCCCATGCTGCGCCAGTGCCCTCGCCATGGCGGGCGGGGTCTTCGAGGGAGCGCCGCGGGGGTCCCGCGCAGGCGAAGGGCGTCGCCAGGCCGTGCAGGAACAGGCCCGCTCGGCCCTGTGCCGCGCCGACCCCGCCCTGCACCTGAGCCTCCACATCGTCGGAGCCCGCGGCGTGCGCCGCCGCGGTGCCGTCCCTGCCGGCGGCGTCCGCCCTGGGCGACGGCCGCCCTGCAGCGTCGCTGTGGCCTGGTGCCGGAGCAGCCTCGGCGGTCCGGTACCCGGTGTCATGGAGACTGGCCGCAGGAGCATGCGCGGCCGGCGACGCGTGCACATGCACGGTCTGCGCCGCCGGGCTGGCCGGCAGCAGCTTGACAAGTGCGGTGCCCAGCGCCGCTGCAGTGGTGCCCTTTGCTGCGCCCTCGTGCGCAGCGCCGCGGTGCCCGGGCTCGCCGGGCGCGGCCCCGGCCGGTGCCTTGAGCGGCGCGGGCACCGACGCGGCGCTGCGGCCGGCCATTGCGGCCCTGCGCAGGGCATCGCCGGGCGCGGCGCTGCGGCGCCGCGGCGAGGCGGCCTCCATGCCGCCGGTGACTTCCTCCGGGACAGACCACATGCTGCGGCGCGCGCCGGCGCCCGCCGCGCCTGCCGCGCCCGAGCGCGCGCGCTGGGGCTGCGCGCAGGCCGCTTCGCTCGCTGCGGGCGAACGTGCGGGGTCGTGCGGCGTGGCCGTCGCATGGTCCGCGTCCGGCCCGCCGCCGGTGCAGAGCAGGGCGCGCTCCGCCCATGCGCGCCGGCGGCGCGTCTGCGGCCACGGGCGCGCCCATCGTCAGGCGCTCTGCTTGCGCATGCCGGCGGCCTGCTTTGCTCCGGCCGCAGGGCGGCAGCAGGGCGGCGGCAGGGGGGCGGGAGCGCGCCTGCAGCGCGGCCGCCAACGCGAAGCCGGCGTGCTGGTCGCTGGCCGTGAGGTCGATCTTGGCGAACACGGTGCGGTACGCGGTCGCCAGCCGGTGCAGCACGCGCTCCTCGCTGCGCGCGGCAGCGAGGCAGCGTCAGCGCGCGCGCATGCCTTGCATGCAGGCGCGGTGGGATGCGTTGGCTACACCGGCCGGCGGCCTTGCGGAGCAGAGGCGGGCGGCGGGTGTGCGGCACTGATGCGCCCTGGTGCTCGTGCGTGCCTGGACTGCATGCCATGGGCGCATTGCATGGAGCGACTACTGGGGAGAGCAACATGCGCAGCCTGCCAAGCGCCAGCGCGAGCGGCGCAGCATGGGCGGCGCACACTGCTTGGGCCGCGTGCCGTCCTCGTTGCTGTCCTTGCCGTCCTCCCCGCCACGGCTTGCGCGCGCCACGTCGCGCCAGGCCGCTTCCTGCGCAGGCAGCGCGCGCAACAACTTTGCAATGCACCCACTGAGTGACACACTGCCTGTGTGAGTATGGGTGCGCTCATACGCGCACTCGCATGCCGAACAGGCTCGGCTGACGCCTCGGGTGTACACCACAGGGGCCTTGTCAACACACAAATTGATAAGGCCCGTACAGGGACACACCACATGGCATGCTGTGAGTGCGCGGATTGTTTCTACCGAGGTGGGTGGGGCTGACCAGGCCAAAGCAGCGCAGCAGCGCGGACAGGAAGCGCAGGCGCCCCAGGCAGCTGTGCACGCCGCCGTCGTCCTCAGGCGTCCACTGCCACACGGCCACCAGCCACAGCCTGCTCGCGCGCCCCCGCGCTGGCTCGCCGCTTGTGCCCCATCGCGAGCGACGGCTGCCGTGGCTGCGACAGGGCAGAGCAAGCACTGCCATACCACTACTGGGCCCGAGCGCGCAGTGCCACAGCCAGCCACATGGATGGCAAGAGATGCAGGCTTTGTCAGCTGACAGCCACCATAGATGCGTAATGTGGCAGACATTGTCTCCCAGCTCGATTAAATATGCTGGTTTGCAGGCCGCCAGAAGCTTACCGGACACCGTGACGCATCAAGGTGCGTCACCAAGGTGACACCAAGGCTCAACAGACAGCCGCACGCCCTCGCAATTCACAAAAAAATATGCATCACCGCGCTCAGCTCAAGGAGCGCACCAGACCGCCGCAAGCAGGGCCCACGACGCGTCAACGAGCGCGTGCAGGCCGCGGCGCCCGGCGCAGCCCGGCGCGACCGCATGAATGACCACCCAGGTGGCGAAGCACACAAATATGAGCTGTGCGGCCTGGACAACCATGAGCGCATACAGCAGCGGCGCCGCGTGGCGGCGTTTGCGCATCTCCAGCGCGGTGCCTGCGGCCAGGCAAGCGGGCGGCCGGCGTGACTGCTTACAAGCCAACAGCGCGCTGAGGAGTGTGACCACCAAAAGAATCTCAGAGACTCCAAGTTTCCGGCGCTCCCCAGTAAATGCGCAGACATCTTGCCACTGACGCCTGCTTCTTTAGGCAGGCGGGTCTGGACGAGCGTGCACGGAATGGGACGAGCGCGGCAGGTAGGAACGGTACAAGTCAAGGCCAAGGAGGCCAAGCCAGGCGCACTGCCAGAGTGCTCACAGCCTGGTGTACGTGGCCAGGTCTCACCTTGCAGGCATGTGACAGTGAGCACGGTCAGCAGAACGAACGTCGTGCAGGTGAGGCCAAACAGTCCAGCGACCACTGCATCTGGCGTGGCAAGCGAGCCTGCGTGCCTGCAGCGCGCACCAGTTGCTTTCAGTCTGGGGTTGTCAGCTGCGGTTGGTCACAGGCGGCACAGAGCCGGCGCGTGCTGCAGCTGGGGCGCGCCTGCCAAGCTCGCACCCCACATGCGGCAGGTGCGGGCCAGGCCGGTAGACGATGAGGAACCCAACGACCCAGCCCCCGTGCAGCAGCAGCGGTATGGAGAATGCGATCGGCAGGTTGTCGCTCGCCGTAGCGGTGCGCCTGCGCAGGTGTGCGCATGTATATACCAAGATTGGGCCTGCCTGTGTGTTAGGGCAACGCTCAGGCGGCGGCCCAAGGCGCGCGGCGTGCAACGCAGAGAAGAGCCCCGCGCACCTTCCAAACAGGTACATTGCCCCCATCGCGCCGACCTGTGGGACGTAGCAGTCTAGTGGGTTGGCACAGAGCTGCAGCGCCTAGAGCCGAGCAGCCCGTAGCATTGCAGGAGGGAAAAGTGCACAGCGTGCGTGAGCCCCCTCCCGACCCCGAAGCCCTGTTGTGTACTCTGCGCAGCAGGGTTTTCTGCAGACGTGGGAGTGCAGTATTTTGTCCGGGGATGAGTGCAGAACTGTTCTTCACTGAAGGGCCTGCAGGAGCCTCTGCCCTGCTGCAGCAAATGGTGTATTGGCTCCTAGTCTCTCTTTTTTGGATTGTTGTGCATGTCTGGACTGAACTTGCTGACAGACCACACACCGCTGCTTCCTGGTGTGGCAACGTTACAAAAGAGTGCGCACTTTGAACATCCATCAACGCACGCCATGCACTGGAGTGGCTGCTCCGTGGCTGTTGCTTGTTTATGTCCAAGCCTGTTCAAAGGTCTTGCTGCAGAACAGCTTTGCCTCTGGTGGCCTGCAGGTACAGCGGAGCGACACCCAGCTCGTGCTCGCAGCACCGGATTGTTGACGCCGCCGCAGCTTTGTCAAGTCAAGCTCAGCACACTCTGAGCTGTACTGTGTAGAACAGAAGCACTCACGGTGCGCGCTAGATATCCAGGCACGCTCGAGGCTGCTGTTCTGGTAAGCCTGACTTGCGCCTGCACAGCGTGAGCGCCCTTTTTGCACTGAGTGTGACCGAGCCTGTTTCGGCCGCCTTCAGGTGTGCAGCATGACGTGCTCTGCACCGGTGAGCCCCCGTCGCGGTGGACCGCTGACGCTTCCACCGCTCGTCAAGGGCGTCGTGCGTGGCGAGCTGGAGTTAACAATCGGCAGCTTAGTATGGGAGCCGCCCGTTGCCAAGGCCGTAAGCTGCCAGGTGCGCGCTGCAGGCCAGGCAGGAGCCTGCCTGTTAGCAGAAACAGCCGCCCGCAGCACTGCTGCTGAGGCGAAGCGCTCTCTGCTTCGTGACCCTGCCACCAGCCCGTGCACCTTTTCACAGCCTGAGCGTTCAGCGCGGCATGTTGCAGACGTAGCTCACTGTACATTAATCACTACCAGGTGCCCAAAGCAGGCATGTGTGTGCGCCCAGGCGCGGCGTGCGACTCCACATGAACGTGCATCCTCCAGGTCGGCCCAGCACCTCTGTGACCTCCCTGCGCCACTGCGCAGGTGCGCGTGCTGTGGTGGGGCGACGTCACTGGCGGAACCCTGCTACCGCTGCGCCCCGCGTCCGATGCAGCGATAGCAGGCGCACCGGGCACGGTGGCGGCCGGGCAGGCCGCCGGCGCGGCGGCGGCGGCGCGCTTCGGGGCGTGCTGCGGGCCGCGGCTGCTGGCGGCGTACCTGGCGGATGCGGGGACCCTGACCCTAACCCTGGAGGACGCCTTCTGCGGGCTGCTGGGCGAGGCCGCGGTGCCGCTGGCTCCGCTCGCGGCAGGCTCCGAATTCACCGGCGACGTACCCGTCATGGCGTGTGGCGGCGGCAACGGCGGCGCCGGCGCGGCCGCGGGCGGCCACGTGCGCGGTGGCGGCGACGCGTGCTGCATGGAGGGCGCCAGTATGGACAGCGGCAGCACCATGAACGGCGCGGCAGCGTGTGCGGCTGGTGCTGTGGACGCAGTGTCGGCCCCAGAGGGCGCGCCGCCGGCCCCCGGCGCGGAGGCCGCGAGCGGCCGCGGATCCGGCGTAATCGCGACGCTAGCCGTGCGCCTGCGCATAACATATCCCACGGGCGCTCCCGCGCCTGCGGACGCCCCGAGCTATCCTGCCGCGCCCGATACGGCGCAGCCTGAGGCGCCGCGCTGCGCCGCAGCCGTGCCGGCGCCCCTGCCGCGCGGCGGGGCCGCAGGGTCGCCGTGCGGGTTGCAGCCTGACCCTGCCGACCGTGACACTCCCGCAGATTGCGGTGCATGGCCAGACGCCACCCTGCAGCAGCGGCCGGCCGACGGTTCCATTGTGGCCGCGGTGTGGGCGGCGCGCGGGCGCCCCCCGCAGCAGGCCTACCCCGGCGGGGCCTGCCTCGGCGCCGTGCCGGCCGCATACCTCGCCGCATGGCAGAGCGCCGCTGCGCAGAGACCGCCGGCCTGGCCGCGCCAGGCGCCCCCCTCGGCGGCTGCGCTGCCCATCCTGGCGTCGGCGTGGCCCGCATACGCCCCGCAGCCCTGGCTGAGCCCGTACGCGGCAGCGGCAGCGGGACCGGGGCCCGCTCAGGGGGGCGGCGCGGCAGAGGCAGGGGCGGGCGCCGGCGCCGAGCGGTGCGCAGGACGCTCGGCAGGGCAGGGGCGCCCGTGCGGCGTGCCGGCCGCGGTCGTGGCTACTGACGGCGCCGCCGGGCAGCGCATGCGGTCGCCAGGCAGCAGCGCTGCTGGGCAGCGCGGCGCAAGGCGGCGCGGCGCTGCGCACTACGCTGTGAAGCGCGCACGCACACAGACATCTCCAGGTGGGCAACCTGCATGGGTAGGGTAGGGTCTTGCTCATCACACGCTCAACACCGGTGCGCTGCCAGCCAGCCGCCAGCCTGCGGCGCCGTGTGCGCCGGTATTTACCATGCGCACTGCGATTGGGCAGCGGGTATGTCAGGGTCATGGTGCGTGTGTCTTCGTACACGCATGCAAAGGCTGCTGCCCCATACGTCTGATGTGCTGTGATCAGGGTTTGGTGGTCCGCCATATGTGCCGCTGACTGCTGACACAACATTCCATAGGTCGCAAGTCTGGTCCCGCCAGGGGCCAAAGCCCCATGCTGATGCGCCAGGCGAAGCGGGCGCCAGCAGCGGGAGCGGCAGCGAGGGCAGCGGCGCCGAGGCGAGCCATCGTACGAGTGTGTCGGATTGCGCGGGCGCGCAGCAGGTCGCCGGTGCTGACGCACGCAACCACGCGCGCAAGGTGCGGCCCTCACATGCGCATGTCCGGCACGGGCCATACTTGGGTGAGCAGGTGCGTCTGTTGAGGTGGTAAGAGAGTGTGCAGCCAAGTGCTTTGCCTGCTGTGCCCTATGGCACAGCTCAAAGGAAGGTCTGCGGTGAAGCGCAGACCAGGCCGCGAATGTGGCATGCGCTGTGCAGAGAGCTGACTATCGGCTTTCTTAGGGCCGCAGGAAGCCCTGCAGCATGGGTCAGAGACTAAGCGCCGCTGCGTGCACAGGCGCGGCAGAGGCGCGGCGCCACGCCTGTGGCTGGCCGGGCAGTAAAGCAGCGCAACAGTGTTCCGCGGCGCGCCCGCGGCGCGCCCAACAAACCCACCTGGCCGCCCGGCGGCTCTGCCGCTGCCAGCGGCCGGCCGCTGGCCCAGATAGGGCTTGACGGTGCTTCGGCAGGCCGAAACGCGGCAAGTGTGGACCCTGCGCGGCTGCCATGTGCACAGGAGCTGGCTGCCGGGCACGCGGAGGCAGTCAGCACGGCGGCGCAGGACGCTGGGCACGGCTGCGCAGTGCGGCACGCATTTGATGTGACGGTGGAGGCTGCGAGTGGGCTCCCGGCCGGCGACGCGGGCGCTGCTGCGCGCTTCATCCGCTACCTGTTCCCGGGTGCGGCTGAGGCCCCAACCCTATCTCAACAGGGTTTGGCACTGAAGACATCCATGCAGGTGGCAAGCGGATTGGGCCCTGCAGGGACAGTGTACATGCCGTGGGCCGCGCCTAAGCAGCCCCTAGCTGGCTTAAACAGGTTTTAAGCAAGCACGAGCATGCGCTCTCTCGTTGATACGACAAAACTTTTGTCTGCGGAAACGCGATAGCGCGGCCGGCGCGGGGCAGGGGAAGAGGAGGCGCTGTTTACGCGCGACGCGCCAGCCGGCGCCGCGGCCGCTTTCCACGCCAGCGCCTGCCACGCCATCGCGCTGCTGCCCGGCGAGCGGCTGCGCTCCGTGCTGGCGCCACGCAGCCGCCGCGGCGCCGAGTGCCTGCGCTTTGAGGTGCGCGGGGCGCCGGCGGCCGCGGCGCCGCCGCTGAAAGACAGGGTCTGTCTTGTGACAAGATCAATCTTTTCCAGATTATTGCAAGAGGCATGTGATGCGCGAGGAATTGTAGCTCGTCGTGCTCGTCGCGCTTACTACGGATTCCCGGCGACACCCTGCCTGGCGGGCGCGCGCGCAGCTATTCGAGCGGCGCGCGTCCGGCGTGGAGGTGCTGCTGGCGGCGGCCGAGCTGCCGCTGGACGAGCTGCTGGCGCTCGCGGCCACCGCGGGGTTAGGGGTAGGGGTAGGGCCCGAGCCCGAGCCGGGCGCTGCGGCGGCGGCCACCGCGGCCGGCGCTTCGTCTGAGCCCGGCCGGGACAGTGTGGGCGCCGAGCTCGGCTCGGCTGCAGCGGCAGCGCCCGAGTCGGCCGCTGCTCATGCTGAGATAGGCACGGCCGCGGCCGCCGACCCTGACTCGGTCCTCGCCGCGCCCGAGCCCGGCCCGGACGCTGCCAGCGCCGGGGCTGCCCCGGGCGCGCCTCCTGAGCCCGCCAAGCTCGCCGCCCGGCAGGCTCAGCGTCAGCAGCCGGGCCCGGCCGGGTCTGGCTCAGCGCCGGCGGCCGAGCTCGGCCCGGCTGAGCACGGACCGGCCGCGCCTGGCCCGGAGGCTGGCCGGCCGGCCGGTGCCCAGCCTGAGCCCGGTCCGGAGGGCCTCGCAGCAGCGTCGGAGCGGGCGGGCGGGCCGGGCCGCGGCGGTCAGCCAGGCGCGAGCGCGCAGCCTCCGCCAGACCCGCGCGCGGAGTCCTCGCCAGGCGGGCCGCCGGGAGCAGGCGCCGGCGCGCCGCCCGACGGAGCGCGCACGGCGGCACTGGCTGCAGCGCTGCCTGACGGCGGCGCTGCAGCCGCGGCGCCGGGCAAGTGCGGGGCCACAGGCAGTAGCGCGGCGCCTGCTCCGGCGCTGGCGGCCGCGCGCCGCACGCTGCTACTGCCGCTGGTCCACGCGGGCGCAGGCGGCGGGGGCGCGCTGTGGCGGAACGCGCGGCTCAGGGTCTGCGTAGGGTACAGCGCGGTCGCGCTTGGCGCGGGCGCGGACGGTGCGCGCGCGGCGGCGCTCGCAGCGGATGATCGAGGAGCGCAAGAGGTTTCTGGCGATGGCAGCGTTTGGCAGCAGAGCGACGGGTCCGGCAGCGACGGCGCCAGCCTCGGCGATACTGACGGAGGTAGGCCTGCGCAGCCCGGCGCTTGCGCTTGCACAGCAGCCGCACTTGTCTGCCGAAGAGCCGTGATCCGCGAGCGGCAGGGTGGGCAGGATGCGGGGGTGGGTCTGTCAGCTGTCTGCTCTCATGTGGACTACTCGCCGGCTGCCAGGTCAGTGCCTGAATGTGATGCGTCTTAGGGCATTCATGTAGGCCTCCATCAAGCCAGAGGGGCTTGTTGCCATGCCCCTGGAGCCCGAGTTGAGGGGGATCCTGGGCATGGGCGCAGAGGGCCTGCCGGCGCCAGCGGCGCAGCCGCGCGCGGTTGGCGCCGTGCTGTGCGTGGAGGTACTGCGCGCGTGCGGGCTGGCGGCCGGCGTGCGCGAGGCCGCGGCCTGGCTGGGCGGCGGTGCGCGCCCTGCCCCCGCGCTCACGCTGGAAGCCGCGCGCGCCGTGTGCGCGGGCTCGGCGCCGGGCGTCGGGCCCGGGGCGCCGGGCTGCTCACTGGCGGCCCGCGCGCGCGCACGCGAGCGGCAGTGGTTACCATGCGCTGTTCCCGCGCGCCTGGCACTCTTGCCCCAACCCTGTATGCAAGCACTCCTCGATATGGAGCCTGCAAGCCCACAAGTGCAACCTGTAGGGCCCCACAAGCCAAAAAGTACGCGCAGTAAGGTCGTGTGCGCGCAGGCGCGGGGCGCCTGGGCCGCGCAGCGTCGGCGGGGCCGCGCACGTACGCGCGCCTCGCGCTCTTCCCGGGCGACGGCGCGCTGGCGGCGGCCGCGCCCGCGCTGCGCACGCCGACGCAGCCGGCGGGCGCCTGCCCGGAGTTCGCCGCGCGGCGGGAGCTGCCGCTGCGGCTGGACGCGCGCTGCGTGCATGCGCTCTCCGAGCGGGTGTGCCTGGCCCCACTCGGGATTTTAAGTAGGGTGCACAACACCCTGTCCCACTGTGAGTGTAACGAAACAGCCAGTGTGGGCGCGCCCGGAAGCGTGCCCCTCAGTCGCTCACTGGTTGCAGGCCGCCTATTTGTCGACGATAGAGGCTGTCCGTATTGCCATTATCAATTCGTGAAATGTGCCGCGCGCAGGAGCTGGTGCTGGAGGTGTGGCACCAGAGCGAGCGGGCGCCGGCCAGCGCGGGGCCCGGCCTGCGAACTGCAGCTGTGGACGACCGCGCCGATGTGTTCCTGGGCAGCGCGTCGGCGCCGCTGGCGGCGCTGCTCGCGCGGCCCCAGGCGCGCACTCACCACGAGCGTGCTGAAATGGGTACCTGCTGGCGGCGCCTCCATTTCCCGGCAGGGCGTGCGCTGTGTCCTGCCGGTCTGCATCCGCGTCGCCCTCAGCGAGTGCCTGTGGCGGGCATGCATCCCTCCTATCGAGCGGCCAGGGCGCGCAGCCCGCGGCACCGTGCGCAGGCCCACATCCGGCCTGCTTGCTGCAGGGGCTGCGCGCGTGGCTGGCGCTGCGCTCGCGGCGCGGGCAGCCGGCGGGCGCCGTGCAGGTCGCCATCTGCTTCACCGCCCTGGGCGGCCGGCCCTGGCCCTCGGCGCCCGCCTTCAGGCGCGCCCGGCGGCGGCGGCGGCGGCCCGCCGAGAATGTGCAGCTGCCATGTCTGCTGCATTTGTGGCCGACTGTGGCCTGGTTTAGGGCTGTCCAGTGCGTCTGCTTCTAAGCCGGGACGGTCATGGCATTGCGCAAGGCGTTCAGCCACCGATTCCCTCGTCTGAATGTATGTCGCTTGTACCACATGCCGCTTGTGCGCGACCGCCAAGGCCCGCACCCTCTGGCGCGTATGATGCTGCAGCGCCTGGAGGTGTGGGTGAATCATATACCCTGTCCCTACCATATGAGCTGAGGCAGGCACGTTCGGAGCGGCAGCTCGCTGCTGGAGAGCGCGCCGGAGCTGGCAGAGCTGCTGGCGCACGCGCTGCCGGCTCCGACCTCGCCGCTGCTGGCCCCCAACCCTGCGGCAGGGTTTGCCGGCGGCGCCGCGCGCCTGAGCGTCGCGGTGGAGTGCGCGCTGGTGCCCGCCGGCCCGCCGGCTGGCAACCCAAAGGCCGGCCATCCTGGGCCTGCCCCAGGCGCGGCCCGCGCGCGCTTCTGGGCCGCGTACCAGCTGCCCGGCCGCGCCGGCACCGAGGGCACGGCCGCCGTCGCGGCCGCCGCCGCGGCGAGCGCGGGCGCGCCGGCGCTCAGCATCGGCCTGCAGCACCGCGGCATGTACTGGGTGCGCGCCGCGCGCCCCAAAGTAGCCCTGCATGTGGCGCGCGGTGCAGCCGCGCTGTCCTCGGACGGCCCTGGCGATAGGGGTACAGCGTCGGGCGTGCTCAAAGCAGTGGTGAGGCTGCTCTGGGGGCACTGGTGTCCCAGCGCCACTGGGCTTTCTACTGCTGCAGGGAGGTGCGATTGTCCTGCTGCGCAGACCGCCGCGTAACTTAGCCACCCATGCCCGAGCCACTCCTGTCATGACATCCAATTGCATATTGCAAGGGCTTGCATCCGCGTTTGCCCTTCCGGCAGAGATGCGCCCGCCTCATGCGGCGTGATCTGGTTGTGATGACTGCTCATACCTGTTCGGTTATGCCCACCTGCCAGTGCCTTGGGCGACGCGTGGCACGCTTGTGGCCAGGTGGTGGGGGATGCGGCGCTGGCGGCCGCGCTGCGCAGCCGGCCGCTGGTTGTGACGCTGCTGGCTGGCGACGGCCCGGGCGCGCCTGCGCGCCCGCCGCGCGCGCTCGGCAGCACTGAGGTCGACCTGGCGCAGCTGCTGCACCCCAGGTGGGCGCGGCTCGGCCCAGGCTTTGCTGCTCGTGGGACCGGTGTGTCGTGGCGGCATGCCACCGGCCACATGCACCTCCTGAGCATTGCTTCGTCAAGTGCCGCTGCTGCACCCTGGGCGGCGCAGCTCGCCCTGCCCCTCCCCTTTCAGTTGACTCGTCAGGTGTGAACCCGTCTGTTTGGGAGCACGCTCGCGGCGACATAGGATGGACATGCGTTGGAGCTTTTTACAGTCCTTTGAACAGAATTTGCATGCGCATAACAGGCAATGTCCTGATGATCGGCAGAGCGCCGCACAGGTCCGGCAGCATGGTGGCCGATGCGCGCTGGGTGGGCGGCGTCTACCCGCTGATCCACCCGGAGGCCGCCGACCTAGGCGGGGCGAGCGTGCGGCTGAAGGTGCGCTGCCGCGTCCTCAAGCCTGTTGACGCTCACGCCAGAGGTGTTTGGTGCGGTGGTATGTTGCAGATTGCATTCTGAGCATGTCATAGCACCGAACAAGGCTCAGTAGAGATGATGACGATACCTGCATGTAGCTCATACAGCGCAATAAGTCGTGCATGCGCTTGCAGGTGTGCCTGGAGCTGGCTCCTGAGGGGCGGCCGCCCTCGCCTACGGCTGTAAACGGCGGTTCCGAGCTCCACCCTGCTCTCGGCGAGGTCCTGGGCGGCACGGCGAGCGAGTGCGCGCGTGGCGGAGCAGGCAGCTACGGAGCGCGGCCGCCAGGCGGCCTGCACGGGCTGGCCCCCGTGGCATCGCCTGGCCCCGCGCTCGGCGGCACGCTGCCCGCCGCCGCTGCAGCGCAGCTGGACAGGCTCCTGGGCGCTGACCTGCGCGCTACGGTCCGCGGCGCGGCCCCTGCGGCGGCGGGCGGAAGCGTCCCGTCCGCCGCCCTTCTGGACGGCGCCAGCCCTGACTCTAGCTCTGCTGCTTCCCAGCCTGGTGAGCCGGGCCAGGCGGAGGGCGGCTCGCCTGGCGCGACTGGCTCGCCAGGTGGTGCGCCAGGTCTCAGGGCGCCGCATGCAGACGCAGCCCTGGCCAGCCCTCCCCGGCTCCCGCCGCGCCGTTCTGGCGCGGCGCCCGCCCCGCTGCCCAGCCAGGCAGTGGCGCCTGGCCAGGCAGCGGCGCCTGGGCAGGCAGCGGGCGCCGCGGGCGCCGCGCGAGCGGCTCGAGCCGGCTTTTGCGTGGCGGTCGAGTGCGCGCTGAACCTGCGGCTGCCGCCTGCGCGCGCCACGCCGCGCCCCGCAGCCGGCGCCGGCGGCTACGCCACCTGCGACTTCGTGTGGCCGCCGAGCGGCGAGCGGGTGGCGACGCCGGCGGCGCCGCTCGCGCTGCGGGCCAGCCTGGATGCCGGCGCCGAGGCCCTAGCAGGGTTTGCGGGCGAGCCCGGCCCGGCGCGCGGCGCGGCGCGTTGGGGCTTTGCGCGCAGCCTGCCGGCGCCCGCGGCGGGCGCGCGCCTGCTCGGCGCGCTGGAGCTGCGCGTCTGGCTGCAGCAGGAGCACGCAGGCCGGCCGCCCACAGCACTGGAAAGCTCGGAGGGGGAAGAGGAGGGCGCGCGCGGCGTGTCCCCCGCGGCCGGCGCGGCCGACGGCGGGCGCAGGCGTGAGTTGGCCGAGCCAGGCCTGACTGAGGCGGTGGGCGGCGAGCCGCGGCCGGGGTCCGGGGAGGGCCTGGGCGGCGCCACGCTGCTGGGCGCCGCGCGCGTCGACCTGGCGCTCGTCGGCGCGCTGGGGCAGCTGCGCGGGTGGTACAATGTGGTCGGGCCCGGGTGCGCCGGCGCCGGCTCCGAGCGCGCCGCATGCAGCGCTTGCGTGCGCGTCTCTGGGGAGGCGACATGCTGTGACGTGCCGCATGTCTTGTGTGATGCGTCTGATGCAGCAGCGTGAGGAGCTGTGCTCACGAGCGGCCGTGCGCTGGCTGCTGTGACGCCGGCAGCCTGGCAGAACTGTCCAGGGCTGCCTGCTGGCCGGCCGGCCGGGCAGCTGCGGATGCATCTGTAGAGGAGGTAGGCCCTACCCTATCCCACACCTGTCAGCGTGCACACCCTGAGGCCTTCCATGCACCCGCAGGGGCGACCTGTGCGGCCAGCTGAACCTGGCGATCGTGCCAGAGCAGCCGGCGCCAGCAGACGCTGGCATCGCGGAAGCCCGCTCGCCCGCGGCGCAGCGCGCAGCGGCGAGCGCGGCGGAGGAGGCTGATGGGGACCCGCCAGAGGGCGCCCAGCATGCGCCGGCCGACACCATGGCGGCCGCCGGCGACGGCGGCCGGGACAGCCGCCAGCTCAAGGCCGCGCTGCGGACCAGCCTGCAGGCGCGCCCGCTCGCGCCCTACCAAGCCGTCTCAGGATGTCCATTCAGGCTATGTCCAGTTGCGCAATAGGGTCAGGACCAAGGCCCTAATCCAATTCAATGATTCAATGAATTTGCCAACAGACATACCTGACGCCTAGCCTTACAGCTGCGCGCTTCTGGTGATATGTAATCCTTGAGCGGCTCAAACGCATGCCGTGAGCCGCCTGCATCGCTAAAGCAAGCCCCTTGGCGCCGGCCTGGGCCCTCAGGAGGCACACGCCACTGCGGCGCGCACGCGCCTGTGAGGCGCAAATAATAGTTCCACAGCTTTGGCTGGTCCCTGTTCGCAGGACCTGGACGGCCTCACGTCGCGCTTCCACGCCGCGGTCTCGCCTGGCCCCGCGCCCGCGCCCGGCGCACCCGCGCCCGCCCTGCTGCTCGCGCTGCGGCCCAGCAGCCCGGGCGCCGCGGCTCCAGGCTCGGATGCAGCCCGCGCCGGCGCGCGCACCGCCTCGCGGCTGCCGTGGGTACTGGGCGCGGACGGCGGGCTCCAGGGCCCTGGAGGGCACCGTGTCGACACCGCCGGCCCCGCCGCCGGCTGCGCGGCCGACTCGGGCGCCGCGGCGCCCGCGCCCGTGAGCCCCGTCGGCGCCTGCCGCCTGCGCACATGCTCTGACGACGAGGACCTGGAGGTGAGCCGAGCGCGCGTAACCCCACATTTACCAGCGCGCGCAGCATGCACATGTCGTGGCAAGCGCGCGCCCCGGCCGCAGCGGCCGCTGGCCGCTCTGGACTCGGCGTGCCTGCCGCAGCCCAGTCACGCCGACCGCATGCGCCTCTGCTGCCAAGCGGTCTGTGACAGGCAGCAATTATGAGTGAAGGCACTGCAAAGTCTGCTGTGGGTAGACTCGAGTGATAGGGTATGGTAGGGTTTGTGACCTAACATTAAATAGCATGGTGAAGGGTCACTACTCTGTATGGTGCCAGCAGGTCCTGGACCTGGGCGGCGGTAGCGCGTCCGACAGCGGGAGCTCCGACGCGGGTGGCGTCGGCGTGCTGGACTGCAGGCGCGGCCAGGCCGCGCTCGCTGCCGACCGCAGGTGCGGCGCAGTTTTCAGGCGGCCTAGGCTGCTGGCCTCGGCAGCCCCCAGCAAGCTGACAGCCGCGGTCGTGCCCGTCCCCAGGGCGCGCCTGTACTCCCAGGGCGTGCCGTCTCTTGTTGGCAACACGGTATGGTTGCGCCAGTGGTAGGCTGTCATTCATTAGACTGCTTGTGGGCCGTGCGCACTCACACGTACTCAGCCTTACATTGACACAGATGTGCGGCTGGTGCTATGTGCAGCTCAGCGCAGACGCGCCTGCTGCAAGGCATGGCTGAAGACCGACGCAGCCACAGTGCTGCGTTGCTAGGCAGGCAGCGCCGAGAGCCGCGCGGCAGCTGTGCTGCTTAACATGGTTGTCAAGTATCCACAGTGCTGAGCTGGCCGCAGGCGCCGCTCAGAGCCGGGCGCGGCGGCCGCGCTGCCGGCATCGCTGCTGCCGCAGGCCGCGGACGCGTGGCTCTTCAGCGCGCGGCCCGCCGGGCGCCTGCCGCCGCCTGTGTCGGCTGCGGAGCTGGGGCCAGGTTCGCAGGGTCAAGCGGGGTCTGCGCGCGGGGCAATGCCCGCCGCGCCGGCGGTCTTTGTCAACGTGCTGCTGCCCGTGGCGCCCGCGGCTGCGAGGGGCGTGACCGAAAGCGGCTCGCGGCAGGATGCGCCCGGGTCCACCGCTGCAGACAGCGCGCGTGGTGCAGCTGCTGATGCAGCCGATGCTGTGCGCGCGGACACCGACGTGCGGGCAGCGCGGCGGGCGAGTGAGTCACTCTTCGCAAACGCCCTGCCGTCCGTCAGCGGCGGTGGCAGCGTGGGGGATGAGGCGCGGGCAGAGCGGCAGTCGGCAGCAGCGCTCCTCGCGCCCGCCCTGCCGCCTGCCGCCGGCGTTGGCGCGGGTGAGGGGTCAGCGGGCCACGCGGCCTCCGGAGGTGAGGGGCAGGCGGGGTGGGGCGGCGCAGCGTTCAGCAGCGCCGGGGCGGCCGCAAAGGGTACAGGCTCGGGGCGCACAGCAGCGCGGGGTGCACGCCGTGGGCTGCGCTTTGACGACCCCGCGCCGCCCGCGTGCGCCCCGGCCGCCCTGGCGACTCCTGGCAGCAACCCAAGCTCTGCTGTGCCGAGCCCGCAGCGCTCGCCGGGCGGCCTGGCGGAGGCTGCTGCAGCGCGCGCCCTCGATGACGAACGGGGTAGATCAGGGTTTGCGGCCAGCGCGGTGGCCGCGGTCCCGCGCGGCGACGGGACGGCTGGGACGCCGCGCTGTGGCGCTGGTCGCGGTCGGTCACAGCGGGGAGCAGCAATGTCTTCCTCCTCGTCTTCCTCCGCGCCTGCCTCGCCTGCGTCCGCAGCCTCGGCCGCCGCCGGCGGCAGCGGGGGCGACACCAGGCCCGCTGAAAGCCCCGGCGCTACGCCCGCGGCTACCTGCGGCGCGGGGGGCGCCGCCGCCAGTGTGTGCCGCACCCCAGGGGCGCGCGCCGGCGCGCCGGCTGCCGCGGAGGACTTGCAGCGCCCGGAGGGCTCGGCGAGCAGGGAGCGGGCACCGCGGCCGCCCGGGAGAACGCCCGCGCCCGTCGCGTTCACGCCGGCGCGGGCGCCGCCGTCCGCGCGCCCCGAGCCGGACCCTGACGCAAGCCCTGAGCGCGACGGCGGCGGCGGCGGGCCGGCGGGGCCCGCCCGCGCCTGGGACGTCCGGCCCGCCTACCTCGGCGGCCTGGGCCCGCCGGCGTCGCGCGCGGGGATGTACGCCTTCGGCCCGGCGCTGGAGGCGGGGCGGGACGCTGCGCCGGGCGCGCACGCGCCGCCGACCGCCGCCAGCCCGCTGCGGAGCCCGGGGCCTGTGGAGGCGGCTGGCGCGCCGCGCGGCGGCCCCGTGGCAGGCGCCGGGGGGCCGAGCTTGGGGCCGGCCGCGTCGCCCGCGGCGCTGCCCGGCTTCCCCGGCGGGCGCCTGCGCGACGTGGTGCCCAGGCCCACGCCGCAGCCGTACAGGTCGACCGCGCTCGCCGCGTTCTGGAGGTGCGTCCTGGGGCCGAGGCGGCTGAGGTGGCGGCGCGTGCGCGTGCCTGTGCGATTCCGTGCACTTTTTTGCTGCAAGAGCTGAGGGCGCCAGACATGCACAGGACATGCATCATGCAGGCGAATGGCATGCACAGTAGGTGGTTGTGGGGCATTCAATCACGGCTCAATCACGGCACTGGTGAGACGGTTAGGATTGCTCTACGTCACTCTGACTCGGCGCTGGGGCTGCGGCAGCACGCGCGCGGCGCCGAATGGGCTGGCCGCGCCGCCGCCGTCGCCCGCGCGCGCAGACGGGCACGCGCCGCTGCGCGGCGGCATCACTGCGGGCTCCGTCGCGCGGCTGCTCGCACGGCTCGAGGCCCGGAGCGGCCCCGAGCCCAAGGAGCCCCGCGAGGGTTTAGCAGAGCCGCCGGGTGCAGAGGGCGGCCGCGGGGGCTTCCCGCCAGGCCCGGCGGCAGCGCCGAAGCAGCCGCAGGGCAGTGCGGTAATGGGCGGCGCCGGGGTTGGCCGGCGGCTGCGACCGCGCTGGTATGGCGACACAGAGACCGAGCGCATCGCGCGCATATTGCGCGCCGAGCGCGGCAGCGGGGTCGGCGCAGAGTGTGCGTGACAGAACTGTTGTGGGTGTAGCAGGTTTGTGTGTTGGGTGTGTGCGTCAGGTTTAGAGAGGGGACTGGTGGCCCGCCGTTTGCGGCACGATGCCGTGGCTGCTGGCCGCATGGCTCCTGGCCTGTCCGGTTACAAGGGTGTCAAGAAGGCTGACATGTGGCTTCTATGACATGGTCTGTGTTTTTGGTTTTCTCGTGTCCCTGACAGTGCGCAGGCTTATCAATACGGAGGCGCCGATGTACAGATCTAGTGTGCTGTTCTGGTGCTTGTGCAAGCAGGTACCCTTGACATGTATGTGCACGTTTCCCCAGCATATGGTCTGGCGTTTTGACACCTCCCGCCACCGTGCCATTGCAACACGGCAGTACTGTTACGGCTGCTGGCTGGTGAAGTGTAAGGAGAGCATGCTGCACCCCAGGACCACTTCACCACCAAGTGCATCGCATGCATGGGCCGCCCATTTGCCCTGTAAGCACTGTCAGGAAAGCATGGAGATGGCCTGGCTGGCCACATGCGTGCTCTTGCTTGAAGCAGTGTTCCTGCTTGAAGCAGCCTGCTTCTCTCAAGTTTATAGCTACAGCCCACACTGATACGCTGGCACTGGGCTCAGCTGTGCAGCGCACTGCAGCAAACCCTTTCCTGCACGTCCATTTCAGCATACAAGCCGTATAAAGCTCACCACAATACAGCAGCGCAGCCGCATAGCAGCGCGGCCCTCGGGCGTGCAGTCCATACATTTGGGGTATGCGTCTGCAGCCCATTCCGTGTGCAACACGTCCCACTGGGCGGGACAAAGTTTCTCACACGTCTCAAAAAAGCTGGCAGACTCGCATAGTTCGCATGCGTATGTCTCCAGGATGACCAAGGATGACCTGTCATTGATGCCCAGCAAAGCAGTTCTACATGAAAAAAATAGACACCCACCTTGTACATTATTCACGCCTCTCATTTGCTCTGATCCAGTACAGAAAATACTTCGCGCATACGTTCAATAATGGACACACAAGATGCGGTGTCAGGTGCACACTTTTATACACCCAAAGTGGGCACATCCACTCATGACGTGGAGCCTGGCTGTGGGGTGACGGGTGTGTCAATCTGCCACCGCAGTTTATTGTGATACACCCCCTGCGCAAAAGCAGTGCCTGCCCTAGCTCTCACAGCCCCGGTTCACACACATGTTTTCAGAGCGCGTGCGTGCAGGCGCAGGCGCCGGTGGCCAGCGGCATGGGCAGGCCGCCGGGCGGCGCGCCCCGGAGCACGGTGGACGCGATGAAGGTGGCGGCCTCCATGCGGTCCACAAAAAGCCGGCCCTGCAGGTGGTCCACCTGCATGCCAGTGCCAGGGTCAGGGGTCACAAACAGCCGGCCATGCAAACGGTTTACCTGCGCCCCAGCGCTGAGCCTAGGGTCCACGAACACCGGCCCTGCAGGCAGTCCACCTGTGCCCCGGCGGAGCACAGGGCCCTGACGCCGGCTGCAGCAGGGCTGCTCGCGCATCCAGGGATGTGGCGCGGCACTGCTGAGCACTGCTCAGCCATGCCAGCCAGCCAAGCACTGCTCGATGAGCAGAACGCGTGTCGGCCGCGAGCGGCGCCGAGCGTGTGGAGCTCGCTGCACGCTGGGACTGAGAAGTGAACATGCACAAGAACAAAAGCGCTGCACGTGTCTTGTGGCTCATTACACAGCAGGCCCGCACGTGGCGCAGCTGTCAGGGGGCCGCTTAGCTGCCGCGCGGCAGTGCACGCAGTGTGTCGGGCAAGCAGCACACGTTGTGCTGCGGGGTGCACCAGCCAGTCAAGGGGCCCTGAAGCGAGGCACTTTGCAGCCAGCGGAGTCTTGCGCCAGGAGCCCCTGCCCAGGACATTGGCCGCAATCAATGGCGGGCGCGGGCCGCGCACCTCGTGCTGCAGGATGCGCGCCTGCCAGCCGGACGCCTTGAAGCGCAGCGGCGTGCCATCGGGCTTGTAGCCGCTGCACTCCACGCTCAGGTAGCGGCCCACCATCGCCTGCGCACACCTCTTCAGTGCTCGCACCCTCGCCACCCTTCCGGCTCTGGCGGCACGCTGCTGCTCTCTTAACCGCTGCACACCCTCAGCACAGGTGATGGTGATGCGCAGTGCGTGGGCAGGCTTGGGGCGGCAGGCACTGGTGCCTCCGGGCATTGAGCGGGTGCGCAAAGCAGCGGGGCGCGCGCCTGGTAGCCCGGGATGCTCAAACAGCCCTCGAAGAACCGCGCGCCGTCGGAGCCCACACGCTGCACACAGACGCGGCGCGCGCCATGAGCATCTCACGCCGCGAGAGCAGCTGTGCACGAGCGGGGACGGGAACGCAGTGACCGAGCCCTGCTCCGTGCGCCGCGGGCTCAGACCTTTAGGGAGGGGTTGCAGACAGCGAACGCAGGGAAGGGAGCCCGCCGCATCGCCGCTGCACGCTCTGGCGAGGAGCGCGCGATGTACTCCGCTCTGTCCTCCAAAACTATCACCTGTGGCACAGGCACGACGCGCCACAGACTCAGCACAAGACAGCAGAGCTAGTGCGCGGCTTGAGCTGTCGGGCTTTCGGCGCACCCTTAAGGGGATACCAATCTGAGGAGCAGCAAGGCCCACTCCAGGGGCGTCGCGCATCGTCTCCATCATAAGCGTTACCAGTTCCTTCAGCTCCTTTGTCCCATACATTGACTGCTGCACGGGTCGGGCAACCTGGCGTGATTACGTTGTCAGCCAGTGTAAAGAAAGATGCCTGTTGTAATACCAGTTCTCGCACATAGTTCTACACTTCTCTCCACACGCACCTTCCGCAGCACAGGCGTCCCAGCGAGGACTATGGGCAGGCCGTCTGCTCCGGAAGCGCACGGTACAAGCCGTTGCCTGCACCTCTGTGTGCGTCGAGAGCACGCAGGACAAGGATGCAAAAGCCCGAAGAGCTGCCCGCTGCGCATTAAGCTATAGGGGGAGGACACGCTGCTGCGGCACACCAGACAACTCAATGTACACTACATGATCAGCACCAGCTCAACCTGCTGCACTGGTTGCACAGACCTTAATCACGTACTCGACATACACGCACAGTGTGTGCGTGAGACTGGGAGACTGGGAGACTGGCAGTCTCAGACTGCGTTCGTCGAGAAGACCCTTGCTAGGACCCTGAACCTGAGAGCTACACTGCTGAGCAACACGTGACTTTCCTCGCAAAAAGCTTGCTCAGCAGCTAGACTACCGAGCGCCAGAGACTCTGTGTTCGAAGCACGCCCGGCTGCTGCAAGCTGTTCTGCACTAGGCGTCGCAAAAGTAGAAGGTGTGCCTGCGCCCGCCCCACTGGCACCTCCGGTGCTGGCGGTGGACCGTTAGCTTGGTTGGCAGCATAATTGGCTTGCTGAGCGTTGGCGCTGCCGATGTGGTCTCGTGTGTGCAGCTTCTGGGGTGGGGGTTGCTGTTCTCGCTGTTTGTGGCCTGAGAGGGAGCATGGGTTGCCGCGGGTTCCTGCACAGCTCCAATGTGGCGCGTTGGTGCATATGCGCAGGTGTCCACCATCTGAACAGGCACTTTGCTGTCACACGGCAGTCTGCTGTGGGTAATATATTCGCCTCTACTTGCTTACGTGTTTGCCGCACTGCAGGAACAGGTCGTACCTATGGCGCACCCCACGGCGCTCAACCGCGCGCAGCGCACGCAGCTGCTCGAGAAGATGAACTCGGGGATCTGCTCGCCTGCTCTTGTGTCAGCGCGACGGCCCAGCGCCAAGGAAGGCCAGGACAAGGGCAGCAACGGAGCGCCTGAGCGGCCGCAGACGCGCACCGAGTCCGGTCACCTGCCCGACCTGTCCGGTGCGCACTGGTGCTGCGCCACTGCGACGCAGCATAGTGTAGCACCTGACTGCCTATTTCCCAGCGCTGTACGGGTGCCGTTGGTGTGTACACTCCCCAGCACTTCAGGTGACTCAGCATTGAGCTTGCTTGCGCTCGTGCAGGCATGCACATGATGCGAATAATCCACAAGACGAGGATGCAGCTGCCGCCGTCGCCTCCTGACTTGAGCATCCTGCAGAGCTGAGAGACCTTGTCGGTGCTCACCGCTGAGTGGCAGGGAGCTGATGTGCTTCCCAGGTAGTGTCCAGCTTAGTTGTTTGTACGGTCTACACATCGTCCGAGTGCCATTCCCCAGCGTCAAGGCGCGGGGACAACAGCTGAGATGGGAGCACAGCCATGCAGCAGCTGATTTGCTTTGCCGCGCGGCAGTCGTTTTGGGGTTTTCAGCGCCGTGTTGTACTAGGCGTCACAGCTTTGTAGAAAGATTCTGCCTGTGCTGGCGCCAGTCTGTCCGATCGTTGGTCGCACCCTTCGGCGTACTTACGAGCTTGCCTCGGTCTGCATTTGGAGAGAGTGTGAGTGTAGGTCAATTTTTTTGCGTGTCATCATGACAACGATGATGCATATGAGCGCATTCACATGTGGGGGCATGCCAGAATGCATGCACAAGCACAGCCCTGTAGGGCTTGTAATGGTCTGGCAGCACGACTGTGTTGCAGCGAGTCTCTGGTTGCACTTGTTCTTTGCAAGTATGGATTTGGTGCCACTCCTTTGCAAGTATAGTTTTGGTACCACTCTCCTATACGCGCAAACTCCCTGCATGGGTCAAGCGCCGGTCACCAACTGAGGGAAGCTTCAACATGGGTGGCCACGACACACAGTGGTTTTTTACATAAGGAGCGCCAGGACAGTCACTTCCGTCATGCATGCAGCTATGGTTGACTCGTCGCCCGTGCCAGCCGCAAGCTGGTTCATTCCGCTCAATGCAGTCATGCATGGGCGAGGGGCGCCTCAGCCCCAGCTCTCTGTGTGTCAGAACACGCGACTGCCGCGCTTCCTGCCGTCGTGCGATGGCCTTCACATCTCCAGAGGAGCAGCGCTCACGCCTCTGCAGGCGCACGCCAGCGCCACTGGCTGCCGGCCGCTCAGCCGGGCGATGCCGGGGCTGCAGCTGCCGCCTCGGCCGCCGCCACCGACTCGGGCGCATCGCTGGCCACCGGCGGCGCTGCCGCCGCCGCTGCAACGGCGCTTAGCGCCCCAACGCCGCCTCCGCTCGCGCCCCCAGCATCCATCCGCTCTCCGTCTCGGCTGCCTGGCGTCTCGGGCGCAGAGGCGCCGGAGTCGCCGGCGGCCGCAGAGCTGCTCCCTGCCGCGGCCTCGGGCGCCGCAGGCCCCTGGTTCAGCGCGTCAGCGATGCCGCCAGAGCCGCCGGCAGGCCCGCCGCCTGGCTCCGCGGCAGCTTCAGGGGCCTCGCTCGAGGCGTCGGCTCCCCCGCTCGCGGGCCCCGCAGCTCCGCCCTCCAGCGCGGCCAGGAGCTGCAGGACGGCCGGCGCCAGCTCGGTCAGGCCGGCCGCGGCGGCCTCGCCCACGACCGCACGCGCCAGCTCGGGCCGGTCGCAGCGCAGGTACGCGCGGACGAGGCACGCCACGACCGAGCGCGAGCCCGCGAAGCGCTCGGCGAGCAGCACGCGGTGCAGCCTGCGCGCCGCCCTCGATCAGTATACCAATACTCCTTTGCACGAAGCCGCACGGCCTGGCTCTTGATTAAGGACACAGGCGGGAGAGGAGAAATACGAGCGTATCTGGGTCAACTCGCATCAGGGGCAGCGTGGTCAGAAAGGCAATTAGGTCACAGAGCACCCAGCGCCAAACTGGGCGCCCTGCGCACCCTGCTGGAACCAGGCAACCCTGCAACTACATCGTCTGCAGCAGGGGCAGCGCGTGCGCGCACATGACGGTGGTGTCCAGGTCCCGCGCGTCAGACGCCCGGACGACCAGCCGGCGCAGCATGGGGCGCGTGACGCGCAGCTCCAGCTCGCCCGCACGCGCCAGCGCCTCCTCCGCCACGTCCGGCGCGCCCGCCCTGATTGCTTTCTGCGCAGCCCGGCGCAGCGCATGTGTGAGTAACCTTGTTGCAAGTCAAGAGCTTGCCTGCCAAAGGTCGTGTCTTCTCAAGAGTCTCATGCGATTTGTTGCAGGGAGGAACACAGCTCACTTCCTGACAGCCTCGCCAGATTCAAAAGTTGCACCCTCTGCACGCCTCGTGCTTCAAGTCAGTCTCACACGACGCATGCAGCGCTGGGCAAGCTCAGCACGCATGTTGGGACCCACGCGCGGCCTGGCAAGCCTGCACGCCGGGACACACGCGCAGCCCTACTAGCCTGCGAGCGTAGGGCACGCCTGCACCAGCTTCTCCGAGACGTACTTCAGGCGCTACCGCTAACCCTAACCGTCGTGAGCCCGCAAGCGCCGGGGGCGCGCCTCAACCAGCTTTTCCGACGTGTACTTTGGGCGCTACCCCTAACCCTAAACGGTACGAGCCCGCGAGCGCCGGGGCGCGCCTCGACCAGCTTCTCCGACACGTACTTCTTGAACGTGCGCAGCTGCTGCCGCGCCGCGCGGTGCGCCGCGAAGAGCTCCGCCGCGCGCAGCGCGGCGCGCGCGTCCGCCGGCGTTTTCACCCTCCAGACCACGTCCGCAAGGTGCCGCTCGCCTGCGGGGTTGCGGGAGTCGGGCCCGGTCACAGACCTGCAGTGCTGTGACCTCTGGAGCTGCGTGGCGGCGCGTCTTTGCTAGCAACTTTTCCCGGCCCCCAACATCCACCAGGTGCTGCTCGCCTGGTAGACAGGGTAGCAACGCGCAGCTGTACACGCGGCTGCGCCCCAATGGGCCGCAGCTTCTTCGGCGGCCAAAAGGACAGAGCGCTGCCCGGCTGGCAGCCAAGGCGGCGGAAACCGCCTTGGCACACCGCAGCAGGTGGCCAGCACCGGCTGTGACACAGCCGCCTTGGACAGCGCGTCACTCACAGCGCCCAGCTCACTCGGCTGCCTACCGAGCAGGCGCTTCGTGATGCTTGGCCACTCGCCTACCAGCAGCCCTGGCACAGCGCACTCCCCCAAAAACTGACCCGCGCCCGCAGCCCTGCACTTGCTTGTCATGGACGGTGTGCGTACGCTGCGGGCCTTCCTGGCGGAGCTTCAGGCGCAGGAGCTTGGCGGCTCGCGTGGCCGGCATCGCGGGGTCGTGCACCAGGATGCCCTCAATGCCGCTGCTGCCCTTCCTCTTTCCTGCGGGGCGCAGGCCGCGTCTGCGCACCGTCTCTAGCAGAGTAATAGCAAAGACGCGCGCGCAACGGAGCACACCCTCTGCAAATTGGTCGGCGGCGGCGCCGTCTCTGCTGTCAGCGAAATTCTCCAAGTAGACGTTGACAGCGCCTGCATGCACACGCGGACCTGCACCTCACGTGGCAGGCCAACCAACGGTCGACAGACACGCTTGAGCACGGTTTGCCAGCCACGCGTGCCGTCCAATGGTCGCTCTGGTCGGTGTGCGTCGGGCAAAGGCTGCCGCTCTCGCGGCGCGAGCTCTGGCGCAGAGCTGAAGAGCTGGCAGGCGCGCCAGATGCTGCACGGCTGCGCGTCACTGGCGGCCCACAGCGCCCAGGCAGGTCTGTGCAGGCACTGGCGGTGCAGCCTGTGCATGCTGCTCAGCTGGTGCTGTCAGCCTGAGTCTAGGCGCTTGCACAAGCTGGGGGAAGTGCACAAGCTAGTGTGCCAATTGCGCTGGTTTGCTTATTTGTCTCCAGACTGCGAAGGGGTCGTCCGCTAGGGCCTGCGCCTTGGGGCGGCAGGCTCGCAAGTAGCGCAGCGCACTGCGACCACTGCCGGGCTTCATAAGCAGCTTTCTTAGGCCTGTCTGCGGTGCTTTGTGGCGCGCTTGTGGTGTACCTAGACCTACACCCAGCGCGCTCAAGAGTGCCGGAGCACTTTCGCTGCACCCGACGGCTACATTGCAAAATGCAGGCCGCCGACCTGCAGAGGAAGCTCAAGCCCCGCTCAAAGCGCGCGCGGCGCATCCTGGAAAAGCGGGAGCCGAAGCTGGTGCGGCGCCCGAGGCCGGGCCACTGCATGTGTCTGCGCGGAGCATGTTTGGCGTGCTTTGCTCATGGTGGGTGTTTATGAACAGGTGGAGGAGCTCAAAAAGTCGCTGCTACTCTTCGGCGGCCACACCAGCCAGGTGACCAAGGATGTGCTGCGCGACTTTCGCAAGCTCAAGGGGGTCCGCCCTAGCCTCCGCTCTGCGCTACCCGGCAGCGCCTTAAACACCTTGCAGCTACACCTATCTGGACCCTGCATAGGCTTGTGAGGCAGTCCACAGCCTGCAGTGAACAACTGCAAAGTCTGTTTTGCACAACATCGTTTGAGTTGCGAGTGCTCACATAATGAAAACAACCTGCGCTGTGCAGACGGATGCGGTGTTGTTCACGCGCCGCAACGAGGACGTGCGACCATTCGAGCCAGGCGGTGAAGCATCGCTCGAGTTCTTTGCAGACAAGGCCGACTGTGGCCTATTCTGCCTGGCATCGCACTCCAAGAAGCGCCCGCACAACCTCACACTCGGCCGCTTCTTCGACCGGCGGCTGCTGGACCTTTTAGAGTTTGGCGTCGAGCGCTTTCGCCCGCTCACCGCGTATGGCCCTGCCGGCGCTGCCGTGCAGACCGGTAACAAGGCATGCCCACCAGCATGCTCAGCCGTGATGCTGAAAACGTGAAGCCACTACCTTTTACAATACTTGGTGCTCACTACTATTAGACTGCTTGCGCTTTTAATAACAGGGCATTTTTTCTGCATCCGCCCCTGTTTGGTGAACGCCTAGTGAGCATCCTAGCGGTGGAAGTGTTGCGCCCAACGACAGCACGTGCGACGTGCCCTGCATGTCTCTGCATGTCCCTATCAGGCATTGGCTCTTTTAAGCTGCATATGTCTCCAACAGGCACAGCAACGAGCCTGATCTGGGCAAGGACAAATGCTTGGGCAGCATGGCACCCCGATCTGGGTTTAATCTGTGTTGGGGGCTGGCGCTGACGGTCTGCGCTGCGCGCGGCGCAGCCGTGCTTTGTGTTCGTGGGCGAGCAGTTTGAGAACGCGCCCGAGTTCCGGCTGGCCAAGTCGGTGCTGCTGGACTTCTTCCGCGGGCGCCTGGTGGAGGGCATCAACCTGAAGGTGGGCCGCGCGCTCTGTCTCGGCGGTCTGGAGGTTCCGTCCTGCACATTATTGGTCTTGCTGTGTAGATGAAGAGTGCTGTGCTTCTGACATGCACTGACCGGTGACGGCGCCACGCCGCGCTGTGAGCCATGTGCCTGCAGTTGCTGACATGCGCACGGCTTGTCCACGTCACACGCGTGCGAGATGCGCTGTAGCTGACCGCGGGCTCTGCTGGCAATGCGCAGCGTGGCACGTGCACACACGTGTTGAAAGGGTGTGTGCAAAGTCGCGCAGGGCATCACCAACGTCATCTTCGTCACGGCCGCGGACAGGCTGCTCAGGCTGCGGCAGTATGCGATCGCGATGAAGAAGTCCGGCACAAAGGCGCGCCCTGGCGCCAGCGCCAGCTGTGCCGCCCGCGCGCTGTGCGCCTGGCTGGTACCGTCCTGGGCATGGGTTGCAGAGCCCGCGCGTAGGGTTAAAAAGAGCAGGCCCTGCGCCGCCCACCAACTCTCAATCGGCTGGTTTGCCAGACTTCTGCTTTGGGACGATGGGGTTTGTGCTGCGAGCCAGCGGGGTTCCGCTTCAGCTTAATCGGCGCTGTGATCTTGCTGGGTGTCGCCGCAACCCATGCATGCGCCCTGCATACTCTCAGTCCCTCAGCAAACATGCAGAAGCCCCCAGCATGCTGCTGCGGCGCCGCCAGATCCCTCGCGTGGAGCTGAAGGAGATGGGCCCCTCGCTGGACCTGGCGCTGCGGCGGCACCGGCTGCCGGCGCCCGACCTCGAGAAGGAGGCGCTGCGGCAGCCCAAGGTCGCGAAGAAGAAGGCGCGGCGCCCGTGGGAGTGTCAGGTTTATGGTTTGGGATAGGTTTAGGGTCCGACCCTGCTCGCCTTGCTGCAGTGGGGTGCAGGCCTCTGTGGCGGGACGTTGGGTTGCGTGGGCGGGCTGCCGCGCGCTCCTAGGGACTGGCTGCTGGGGGAGGAGCAGGTCAGGACCGCATCATGCGGTAGGTTGGATGCATGAGTAGCTTTTGGATGCATGGAGATGGCGTGCTTCTCAGCATGCACATGTGCCTGCACATGAGTGGGTGGGGCAACGGTGCGGCCGCGGCGGGCGGCTGGTGCGGTGCGGTGATGAGTGCTCAAACAGCCTTTCTGACACCTCTTGTATGAGGGCGCCTGCGCCCGCTGAACGCAGACCCACAACTGAGCACCCGCCACCAGCGCCATGCTTGCGGCAAATCTGACGCATAAGGGGTGTCTGTCTGTTATGTGGACTGGAGTAGGTGGCCAGGGGCGAGGCATGGTAGACTGGCATGGCAGCCTGCGCTCTGCTGTGTGCCCTGTCATTTGGAGCAGGCAGTCGCAGTGACGATGATTGAAGCAAGTGCCATGAAGCAGATGGGTGAGGCGCTCCTAGGCGGTGCAGAGGTTGTAGCTCTGGAGGCACAGCAGGGATGGGGGACGGGAGGGCGGCGATGCGCGCGCTCGAATGTCGCGGCTCACGCGCGCGTGCGCGCTGCACGGACGCGCAGGAGAAGAATGTGTCGGCGGACCTGCTGGACGGCCGGGTCGGCCGCATCTACATGCCCAAGCAGGACGTGGGCGGCATGGCGCTGCACAAGATGAAGGCGCGCCGCCCAGCCTGGTCGGCTGATAGGAGGTCTCTCAGCCAAGATTGCCACAAGTGCCTTTCACAAAACTGTGCAGTGTGGCTTAGCTCTGCCGCGTGACTGCTTTGGCCGCCCAGGCGCTGCAGGCGACAGCTCTTCGAGTCGCCGAAGCTGTCGGCATGTTCAGGGTGTGACAGCTGAAAGGTGCTGGTTGCGGCGCGCAGGGGCTGAAGCGCGAGCGCGCCGGTGCGGCCGCAGAGAGCCGGGCGGACAGCCTGGCGCCGCCCGCGGGCGGCCGCCCCGAGGCGCTCGTGCCGGACGGCCGCACCAAGCCGCGCAAGAAGAGCAAGCTGGCGGCGGCGGTCGCGGATGCAGTGGAGTGAGGAAGTGCGGCACCGCCTGTCATGTTGCCAAGCTGCTGTACAGTATGATGCTTGCCCATGTACCTGTTCCGTCCGACTGTCGGGGGTTAATGGTTTCACTGCTGCTTGCCTGTGTGTTGGTCTGGAACCCAGAGAACCTCGAGCGCAGGCGTTGTGCAGCGCCCCTGAATTGCTTTGAAACGGCAATGGAGTGCATGCATGTTGTGTTGCTAATCTGCATGCACAGTTGATGTCTGTACTTCAGCAAGTCCAATCGAGCATGCCCGATGCACACACTCACTGAACAACAGTAAGAAGCAATGGCAGCAAACACTGGCAAATGCGTGTGCTGTGATACATAGCCACAGCTCTGGCAGTAAAGAACGCTCCGTTAGGATGGGCCGTCGTAGCACTGGCGGGATATGCAACTGGGTGGCAGGCCTGCCATGCTGGCCCTTCTCTTTTAAGCAGCCAACGCTCGCAGACACGAAAATCTGCGACCCGCAATTGGCATCACATACCATGTCACACTGTCTGATGCCAGCAGCCTGTGCGACAACGCTCCGTCCACTTAAGCACACTGCCAACAAACAGATTTCTCGCTGCTCTCTGCTCACACATGCCACAATACTATAGTATCCAACAACAGATGGTCGTGCCCAGGCAAAAGTATTATCTTGAACCCAGTGTCACCACCCACCCAAGCTTTGCACAGACCGCTCTGGTATGCATGGCATTGCACACTGCACGACTCCCCGCACGTCGCGGCAATCCCGGCTGCAGGCAGACACCCCGGTCCCTCGAGACCCCTCCCAGCACCCCCAGGTATGATAAATGTAGGGATCACGGCGCTCCACTTCACGCACTGGGCACACGCACGGCGGGCTGCTGCTGCGTGATGCAGTGGATGTTGCCGCCGCCGAGCAGCACCTCGCGCGTCGGCACGGAGACCACCTTGCGGTCGGGGAAGGCGTCCTGCAGCACCTTGTGCGCCCTGCGCGCCGCGCCGCCCGCTGCAGGCACACGGGCGCGTCCGTGCAACGCTGCACGGAGAGCGGCCCGCGCGCCCTCCGCAGCAGTTGGGACGCATGCACGACCGCATGGCTGCAACCCAGCAGCACCCGCACAAGCGCTCGCCCCTGCGCCCTACAACAGGGCACGCCAGGGTCCCCTCCACGCTCGGGGCCGCGCGCGCACCGCGCGTCGGCCTCCGCGGCCTCGCCGCCGAATGCGGGCATGACGACGCCGCCGTTGGCGATGAAGAAGTTGATGTAGCTGGCCGCCAGGCGGTCGCCCGCCTTCCGCGGCTTGGTGCCCGGCGCCGCCTGCGCCGCCCGCGCGCGCGCGCTCAGGGGCGCACGGGCATGGCCCCGCGCAGGGCCTCCAATCCCCGGCTCTTCCATGCGCGGGGGTTTCCCCGCACATGGGCAGAGACAAGGTTTGCACAAGCCACACACTGCGTGAGCTCTTTCCACACCTTCTCTCCACACTCTGCCAGCTGATCCTGTGATGGAGCTTAAAAGTGAGTTAAACCTCGTATTGCGACCTTGATACCTATATGGATACAATGCAGCCCCTCGCTCAAAGGGACCCCACCCTGGGGGCCCGCCGCGGGGCGGCTGCCCCCAGCACAAACGGAAGGAAGCCGTCAAGCCTGTGCGGTAGGCTTGCGGGAGCGCCCCGCAACACTGCAGACATGAAAGAGCCAGCTCACTGTCCTGCTTCAGGACGTGCGGGCCGGGGCCGCGCCTTCACGCCGCGCGCCTCTTCCTCGGTGAAGTGCAGCACCGGCGGCAGCGGCAGCTTGATGACCTCCAGCGGCCGGCCCTTCGCGTCGGCCGACGCCGACAGCACCTGCAGGGCCTCCAGCGAGCGCTGGTACTGCGCGCAGCCAAGCCGCTCACAATCGTCACGAGCCCGGATAACATTTGTTGTACTGCGTCTCCCGCACGCCACTGCAGGCGGCTGACATGCGGCGCCACATCCTGCTCACATTACCTACCTGTCACGTGCTGCCCTGGCTGTGGGCCGCTCTGGCAAGAGCATCGCCTGCACGGCCTTCACAACGAGCGCCCGCTGGTGGCCGGGACAGGGCAGGGCAGGGCAGGGCACCTGCGGATCGCTCTTGTCGTCGGTCCAGGCGAGCAGCACGACGCCCGGGCGCGCAAAGCACGCAAAATTGTCCACGTGGCCGTTGGTGTCGTCGTCGGCCTCCAGCCCGCGCGGCAGCCAGATGAACTTCTTGATACCCAGCATGCCCGCGATGTGGCCCTCAATCTGCTCCTTGGTCAGGTCCGGGTTGCGGTTCTTGTTGAGCAGGCACTCCTCGGTCGTCAGCAGCGTCCTGCCGCACGCGCGCGGCCAGGCGGTTACTGTGCGTACGCATGGGACGAGAGGCGGCCTACAGCCGCAACGGCCACCAGCTTGGCCTAGCAGGTGCTGCGGTACCCAGCCGATGCAGCGTGCGCCGGTGTCTGCTCTTCAGCGGGGGGGCTGCGGCCGTGTGGGTCCCTTGCTGAGCGGGCGCGCAGACCCAGCCAGGGCTGGAGGCGGGCTGTGGCAGGCGCCGCACCCCTCGCCGTCGACGTGGATGGAGCCGCCCTCCAGGACGATGGGGCACTGGAAGCGCCGCGCGCCCACCTTCTCCAGGATGTGGACGGGCACCTAGGGTTGAGAGCGCAAACTCCATACCTCAGAACAGACGCACAGCAAGTGCATGTAATCAGCCAATACTCACCGCACCTCAGCAAGGCCATGGTGGGCTTGGACGCTAGAACATGCACAGCTCCTTACGTGCTTGCAGAAGCAGTCCTGTGCATTATCCTCTAAAGCACTCTCTTCTTGAACAATCGCTGGGTGCCAGCACTCTGGACCCCTCGTGTGCCTTGGTGCACTGCATGTCCCAAGCTCTGGGCCAAGGCTCGGCCACAAAGCCTGCCCCTGTGACGCGCCCGAGGGAGCATGCGCACCTGGTCATCGTTGTCCCTGTACAAGAGCGCACATAGCGGTCAGAGCTCTGATCCCCGTGACAGATGCACATGCCAAGGCAGGGTTGTTGCGCGTGAAAGAAAGGGTGCAGACGCAGGAGCAGGTGCGCAGGTCTGCTAGAGCCAGGCTGGCAGGGCGCACCAGGGCTTGTAGAGGCCGCCGTTGTCGCCGCCCCAAGCGTTGAAAATCCAGTCGATGCCCGCCACCTCGCGCTCGCCGGGCTTCCCCGGCGCGTCGCGCACCACAAACTGCCGCGCGCCCGCAACTGCGTCGCCCTGACCCTCGCTTCGGCCCTGTTCGAGTCTGTCTCGCTGTACCCCATGCCGCTGGCACAGCCAGCGCTGCCTCCATCACGCGTAGGTAGTGATTCGCACAAGAAAACGCCCACGTGCCCGTCCTGCAGTATGTTGTCACACCAGCAGGTAGTTACGGTCATATACGCACAAACACAATGCTATACCTGATGCGACAATTCGGCGGTGTTCGCACACACACTGTCACCAATGCATCAGGGCATCCCTGCAGCACATCAACTCAGGCCACGGCTCTCGTGCCTGTGCGGCGCGCGGGTGTGACAGGACGCGGGGCGGAGCCGGCCCCGCCAGCGGCGGGTGGAGGCTGGGGTCGCGCACCGTGCAGCCGCTGTCGCGGAACCAGCAGTCGTCCTGCGGGATCTGCACCACGTCCACCCTCTGGGGCAGCTGCTTCTTTGCTGCCTCCCTCTGCGCGCGCGCGCCGGGCATGCGGCCAGGCCTGGTCACCGTGCGTGGGTGCATGCATCACTCCATTTGCCTACGGATGCACAGCCCATGCCCAGGCGGTGCACCACACCGGCACACACTTCAGCCAGCAAGGAAGGACTCAACATCACCACAATGCATGCATTTTATACTGGATCATTTAGTGCTTGACAAACATAATCCAACGGATCCCTTGCTGTTTTAGCGCGCAAGCTTGCATCGCCTGCAGGCTGCACTGCATGTTAATACGAAGTTAGTAAGAGCTGAAGTGCCCGCTTTCTGCCCTCAGGAAGGCCCTGGCAACAGCACTGCTAGGCCATACGGAGCCCCAACAAAACCAGTCCTTGTTGAAAGGAGCTAGCCTTACCAGTTGCGGGTCGGGCACAGCCAGCGTGACCGGCTCAAACTCTGTAATGGCAGTGGCAACCGCGGCAAATGCCTTCTGCGCCGGCCCCGCATTCTCGCGCCAGTTGTCCGGCCGCCGCGGCCACCCCATCCAGCACTGCTTGTGCGGCTCCCACTCCGCCGGCATGTGGTAGCCCTGCCGGCCAAGGCCAGCAGAGGGTGGTCTGCGCAAGTCATGGCTTAAATCATAGTGGTCAGCTGCCTGGCAAGGCATCAGCCCCAGTTAGTGCTTGAAACAAACTGCAGCTTTGCATTGGCTCTGGCTCTGCCCCACCACTGGGTAAGCTCCGGTGCTAGCTACACCTGCAACTGCCTGTGTGTAGATTTGTTTTGCCACTAAAGCAAGCAGGACAATTGCACGGCATCTCACCTCATGCACAGGCGTTGAGCTTGTGTCAGCCCCTTGAGCTGCACAGGCGCCTGCTGTGCGCGTATCTGTGACGCCGTTTGTAGTCATGCTGACTCACTGGCACAATGATAGCAATACTCTGTCAAGAGACTATCCTAGCGGAACAGCAGCGCTGCACTGAAGGGGACGTATGAATGAAGGAACAGCGTGTATCAGTCTATCAATTCAACTTTGCTACTTGTGCAAGCATCTCTGCAGGGCTTGCGTAACCTCTTCTTGCTGCAACTCCAAGGCTGATGCACGGCTGCAAGTCAGTCCAGGGCCTCTTACTGCCGTGCTGCAGCAGACTGTTATTTCCCAAGCAACTGTTGCCTGTAGAACCTGGCTGTACAATCTGATGAGGTGATGTGCAGAACTCGCATCATTGGCACGTCCGTCTCCTGCCCGGGCGTGCCAGTGGACTCCTGTGCACTACGTAGCAGGGGCAGCGTGCGATGCTCGGGGCATCAGGGAGCCATACCAGGCCGGCTTCAGATGAGCCCATGGAGTGCGCACTCTGCTAACCTGCTAAAGAGACTGACGGGAGGCTGACGCACAACAAGTGCCTCATTGTAGCATACGTTCCAGCCACAATGGTAGCAATCAAGAAAACATGCACCGACGCCCCTCCATGAGACACTACTCTGACTCCTTCACAGCTGTTTTTAGAAGCGCATCGCTAGGAGAAAACTAAGCGGTGCCTACTAATGCAAGTACAGCAATCGAGTGTGGTCCTAGGTGCTGAGTTGAAAACTTTGACAAGTCCGGCTTAAAGTAAGACTCATTTTTGCTTAGCACGCCGGGTGGGACTGCCTCTCTCTTTCATTGGCTATCCAAGGTTTGCACTGATATAACCTACTGCCTGCGGCCGCTGCACAGCTGGCAACGGTGAAGAGTGTGACACCGGCCTGGCGCAGCGCGCTCGGCCCTTTGCCACAGCAGCCCGGTGTGGCGGGCGCAGGGACGCGGAGGAGGGCGAGGAGACCGCTGACCTGGCGGCCTTCCAGCGCGAGTACGAGGACGACCACTCCTGGGAGGCGCTGCAGGAGGACGAGTTCGGGCGCCTGCGCGCGCTGGCACGGCCCGCCCTGCCCGGCGTGGAGCCTCTGTGCGCACGGTCCAGGCATGTGCATAGCATTTGCTGAGGACGCGCTCATTTGCTGCCACATATGGTGCATATAATGCATGTAGCCGCATGCGGCAGCCACTGCCTGCCCAATGCCTCTTAGTTGACGTCTGCTTAGTGTCTTGCAGCGCTCAACAGCATGCACACATTGCCTTGAGCCCGCTCAGTACGCACGCAAGGACCTTGCCAGGTGTGTGCTGCGCGCCGCGCGCAGGACCAGAAGCAGGAGCAGCGCGCCAAGCGGCAGCGCCTGCTCAGCGCGGCCGCCAGCGCGCGCATTCGCCGCGGCATGATCCGGTACCTGCAGGCGCGCCTGTGCACATGCTGGGCACGCTGCGTGCCTGGCTTGCGATTCAGACCCTGAAGCGCCCTAACCCTAGCACAGAGTACACTGGTATCACACTCCCTCGCTGGGCTTGCCTTGTAGTCATGCGCTGCTGGCGCATGTGCCTCGCAAGCCCGTTTGCTTTCCTCAAGGCTCTGCTATCAATTGCTTATGTCATGAGCAGGCAGGGAATGGGTCAACTGAAGCCGGCGTGCGGGGTGCAGGTGGTTGTGGACCTGTCGCGCGCTGCCGCAATTGCGGATATGCGGCCCAGCCGCCTGGCAGTCATCGGCGGCATCCTGCAGGCCCGCCCCTGTTCCGCGGGCCCCGGGGGAGCGCCATCGCCATAGGCAATATCGCGCCCGTGACGCAGCGTGTCTCGGTTGCCCGCATCCGCCCTGCCCGCAATACAGGGCGCGGTGCAGGATAGCTGTGCCGTGTGCTGCTGGGTGAGGGGGTAACGTGATAAAGTCACAAAGACGTGGTGTGGCACCAGCGTAGCCGCCTCAGTGCATTTGTGGCAACACGCGGTCTGGCATTGGCGCAGCAGTCAGCTCGCGCGACAGGCCGTGCCGTCGCAGCTCGTGCGGCATGCTGGGAGGCGCTCGCTGGGGCGGAGCAGGCCGAGGTGCCAGCTCTGCAGCTGCCGGGGCGCCGAGGCGGCGCGCATGTGCAGCGCGCAGGGCTTCATCCGCGAGTTTTTTTACCAGAACCCGCTGTCGCACCTGGGCCTCATCGTCCTGCGCAATGGCGTCGCGGAGCGGCTCACCGACTTGTCCGGCTCGCCGGCGCGCCCTTTTGCAGACCCTTTCCCTGCTCTCACCTCTCGTGCCTCTCCCGCCTTGACGAGGCACCAATGTCGGCAGTGTCTCGAACGAGCAACATCCAGTGACGTCCAGCAATACTGCATGTCTGCCTGCACATTTGCACCATTGTTGCAGCGTCGGCACGTCCTGGGTCTGTTGCATCACACGCGCATGCCAAGGGACGGCCGGCCGGCCGCCAGGAGGCGCACATCGCCAAGCTGCGCGCTGCGCTGGACTGCGGCGGCGACGCGTCGCTGATGAACGCGCTGGATGCGGCGACCGACGCGCTCAAGTCGATCCCGCCCTATGGCCACCGCGAGGCGCGCGGCGCAGGGCTGCGATGCGGCGCTGTGCATGTGGGCGAAGGTATCAGAGTGGAGCAGACAGGCGAGGTGCCTGCAGCTTGGCACGCCCAGCAGCATGCAGCCATCTTCAGGGTTGGCAGTCGCGAGGTCGGCGGACTGCTTGTGCATGCGCCTGCGGCCGCGCTCCCCTCGCTCGGAGATGGTGCGTGTCCTCCTTGGTTGCGTTCGCCCGCTCTCCAACACGGGGCATGCGCCGTTAAACGCGCCGTCGCACGCATGTGCTGCTGGTGCTCTCTACACTGACCCTGACCCTGAACATGACCCTGTCCTGGAGAGGGGGCGTGCTCCAACAGAACCCCGGCAACCCTGCCACCGCCGCGCGTAGGTGCTGGTGGTGTTTGTGGCGCTGTCCACGTGCGACCCGGGCAACGTGCTGGACGCGGTCAAGGCGGCCAAGCAGGCGCGCGTGCGCGTGTCCGTCGTCGGCGTCGCCGCTGAGGTCCACATCTGCCGCGTGATCACGACGGCGCGCGCCCGCCAGCGCCGCCGCGCCTGCCCGCCGGCCTGGGCGGCGTGCCGGTCAGGACGCATGACCAGACTGCGTGCGCTGCTGGTGTTGTGCGCGCTTGCCGACCGCCGTGCAGCACCGCGCCTGGGACGCTGCGGGGGGCAGCAAGGCACTGTGCGCCAAGGCTCTGGTTTGATCGCTGTCATTTGAGGCGCCTGCGGCCTGTCAAGCAAGCCTGTGCGCAGCAGCTGAGCAGCGACGCTCACAACGCCATGCTCAGGAAGTAAGCACAGCCATCTTTGCAAAGCCTCCTCCCTTCTTTACAGGGCCCTGTCCCTGTGCTGAAGCGCGCGCGCGGGCGGGCAGGAGACGGGCGGCACGTACGGCGTGGCGCTGGACGAGCGGCACCTGGAGGAGCTGTTCAACGGCCACGCGCCGCCGCCGCCCGCGCGCGCCAACGACTCCGCGGCCTCCCTGGTGATCTGCCCTGCCTGGCCCCCAGGCATGGCCTCTGGTAAGTGGTACTGGGATGGGTGCAAGAGGCCGCTGCAGGGGTGCACCATCGTAATATCTCTTCAGGCTGTTTGGGCCTGCCTGGGAGGGCGGCTCGACGTCAGCAAGCATGCATGGGGATGGGGTTCGGGCCTGCTGCAGGCGCGGGCCGCCGCCGCGCAGCCGCCGGCCAGCGGCCTTTTGAGGCCGGCGGCGCGGACGGCGCGCGCGCGCAGGTGCGCATGGGCTTCCCGCAGCGCAACGCGGAGGGCGTGGAGGGCGTGGCCTTCCTGGGCGCGGAGTGCCGCCTGGGCGCCGGCGGCTTCACCTGCCCGCGCTGCCGCGCGCGCGTCGTCGAGCTGCCGAGCAGGTGCGGGGGCGCCGCGGCGCGCGGGCGGCCCTGCGGCGCACGACCGGCGCAGGGCATGCTGCCCAGACCGGCCGGCGGCCGCTCCTGGTCATGTGCTGCCGCGCGACACTCGCCCGAACGCCTTCAGTCATGGGACTGCTGTTTACAAGCGGAGCGGCCCAAGGCCGTTTGCACCCGTGGCATGAGGATGTACAAACCTTCCCAACTTGGTGCAAGATTCTCAACACGCGGACCCGTGGGGCCTGACTCTGCCTCATTGTGCCGCAGCCCTACCCTACCTGATCTCTTTCAGTCACAGATAAGCCATGCGCACGGTGCCGCACACACCCTGCTGCACCTCGCTGCAGCGCGGCTGCCGCGCGAGCGGCCTGGCGCTGGTGTCGCCGCCGCGCCTGGCGCGCCAGGACCACCAGGGCACCTCACGCCTGGCTGCTTGCGCAGCTGCCACGTGTGCGGGCTGACGCTGGTGTCGTCGCCGCACCTGGCGCGCTCGTACCACCACCTGTTCCCCGTGCCGCCGTTTGTGGAGGTCGGGCCGGGCGAGCTGGCTCGCATCCAGGTCGCGCCCGCACACACGTGGGACATAACCAATCACTGCGTCCCATATTGAAGCGACCTGCAGGCGTGCATGCCTGAACGGCGCCTGGGGCTCAGAGGCGAAATGCGCTGCCTGGGATGCGGTGCCGCCCGCGAGGCAACTGGTTGCCGCACCCGCTTGCACAGCGAGCCTGCTTTTCACGTCCAGGTTGCTGGCATCCGTTTGTGTGCGTCCAACCCGACATGGTCTCCAGGAACACTGTCAGAACTCGGCGCGGCTCAGCGGGGCCGAGCGCCGCGCGCCAGGGCTGCCGCACCGCGCCCGCCACCGAGCCGCAGCTGTGGCCCGAGGCGCCCTGGCGCGTGTTCTGCTACGGCTGCCTGGCCGACCTGGGCGTCGGCGCGGCCGACGCGCCCGGCAGCCCCGACGCGAAACCCAAGCCCGAGGCGGGCCGCGGCGGCCGGGAGGCGGCCGGCGCACCGGCGGCGGACGGTCCGACCGAGGTGGTCGTCGCCTGCCCGGCCTGCCGCTGCGTGTTCTGCTTCGACTGTGATGCCTATATCCATGAGAGCCTGCACAACTGCCCCGGGTGCGAGGGGCGGGGCGAGGGCAAGGCGGACGCGCTGGGCGAGCCCGCGGGTAGCCCGGGCGGCGCGGGCAACGGCCTGCCTGACGGGCGCGCCTTTATGGACGCGGGGTAGCCGCCGGTCTGCCAGCGGAAGCCTTCCGAGTAATGACTAACCTGCATAGCGCCTCGCAGTGCGCTCACGCTGCTTGGCTGTGAGCCCAGCCCTCAGAACCACCTCATCTTTAACAATCCCTGTGTCCAGGGGAACCTGCTGGTAAGAGCAAGTCCTGAGTTGCCATTGGCCAGCCTGCTGCAGAACGCCATCCACATGTACACAGCAATGCAGCAGTGCCTTCAGTCTGATCTGCAGTGCTCCGTGCGAGCCCAGGTTCAAGAACTGTCTGAATGTGCTGTGGTGCATGCGCTGGGCGCGGGGTGGGTGCGCGCATGCCCTGAAGGAGGTTGGCCTCATCACGAGGGCAGTCGCATGCGGCACACTGCATTGGAACTCTACCAAGCAGACCGCAGCCTAAGTCCAGGTTATAAACAGGCAGTAGACTGGTTGGGTTGACTCGTCGGGCTGTGCTAGACAGAAGCCCATGTGCGCACACCATCCATGCAGGACGCATGGCTCTGTGGTGCAGAGCACTGCCACACCCTTAACTCCAGCTCTTTTACAACTAGGTAGCATCAGTGACAGCTGCTCCATTACGGTACACGTGCCCAGCGCGGCCGCCCCAGGCTAGCGCACTCAGGCACACTCTCCTGCCTGAACATCCTAGCCTGCGCTATCAACTCAAAGATCTGCGCGGGGCAGAGGGTAGGGACAGCTGGAGACCCCAGCCTGGAGCAGACAGCACCCATTCCCTGACAGGCTCCCTTCAGCTGCAACAGTGGTGCCCAACTAAATCAGGTACACTGGATGGCGCCCAACTTCATCAGGTAGAAAAGGGAAAAAAAATAGGTAGAAAAGATACTGAGTCACCAGCAGGGGCATGTGTGCACGTGCACACGGTAAAGTGCTCGCTAATCGACACAAAGTCAGTACCAAGTTCGTCCAGAACAAAACAAGATATATAGTAGAGGGATGATTTGCATTTCAGACCCTGTGCTCAGAGATAGCTACTGCGCCAGTCCCGACTCTGCAATGACAACCTTGCTGAACGGCCGGCCGAAGCTCTTCTCGGCCACGTTGGCGCGCTTGTCGCCCGCCAGCTTGGCAACCCTGGCGCGCGCTCATGATGTGTGACGCTGCATGCCAGCTCCTGGCCGCCATGCAGCCTGGCCACATGCAGCCAGCATAATGCGGCTGTTTGCTGCAGCAGATCCATGCATCACTGGACGCTCACATCCAGGAGCTTGTCATGAGCTGCAACACTTATGCAAGGCCCACAAAGGGTACCAAGTGCAAGAGAGTCTCAAGCGGGTCGAGAACGAGGACTGGTCAGCATCTCCTCGGGCTGCACTGCCTGCACAACGCAGGGCCCGCACTGCCAGTAACCAGCAGGGACCGGAGCGCTGGCCGGTCGCATATAGGGTACATGGTAGGGTATGGACGTACTTAAAGAAAGGATTGTCCGAGACGGATTTGACCGCGGGGAGCGCAGCCAGGTCGTCGACCAGCGCTGCGCCGGCCACAATGCGGCCGACGACGAGATTTGACGAGTCCAATTCTGGCGCGGCGGCCGTGGTGATGGCAAAGCCTGCGGCGGGCGCCCGTCGGCCTGGCTAACCATGCCTGCCAATGGCGCGTTGCTCATGCATGTGCCGCGCACAGGGCGCTGGCGGCTGCGCTCACTTCCCCGCCAGTCTGCCCAGATTCCTGACAACACACGGAGCAAATCAGGCTGGAGGGTGGCACGCGGCGCGCCTGTGCCGTTAGCAACGACGCCCATTACGTCCTGCACCGTGATCAGCTTGCCCTGATAGGCCACCAGGCGCTCCTGCGCAGCGCCAACACCCCGACTTAGCTGTCACAGTGAAAAATACACGGCCCTCTAAGGGTCCCACCCGCCTGTTCTCAGCGGTGCAAGGGCGGAGGCGTGCGAGCGCGGCGGCTATGCCGTGCGCGCGGCATGCCGTCGTCCTGCCCAAGGCCTAAAGCTGGCTCAGCTGACAGCCGCTGGACGACCGCGGCAACACAGCGCGTGCAAGCACCGCCATGACTCTGCCTGCACGACAGTAAGGAGAGGCCCTGCCCCGTGCAGGCCGCCCTGCGGATCGAAACGCCCGCTCGAGCGCACCTTCACCACAGGCGGCCGGCTGTTGAGCACAGTGAGCGACACCAGGCCCGGCGCGTCATGCGTGTGCCGGTGCTGCTCCATCTCCGCCTGCGCCGAGCAGAGCCGCTGCAGCGCGGTCGCATGCGCGCACGCTTCGTGCAGCCGCACACCTTGACATTTGGCATAATGCTGTTTGATGCATGCATGGTGCGATGGGCTCGTGCCCGCATGCGGATTGTCCCGGGCCCTTGCACCCGACGACAGCCATGCGTGAAGCCTCCCGCATGTTCTGACACGACTGAGCGCAGTGACGGCTCCTGCGTGGAGCCTCGCAGCGCAACTGACTGCACCGCGCTAGGGATAGAGTTAAAATGACCAGGATGCGCTCGCACCTCTAGCTGCTCAACGGTTTCCCCGCCGGTGATGACGGACGGCTCCGTCGCTGACCGCGTCAGCGCCCGCAGGCCTGAGCTCTGTATGTAGCCCTGCGCATGGAAAAGCTGTGACCGTGTGTCCCACAGCTCTGCCGTGTACGGGGACAGCTGCACATGCAGTTGTCGACACCACCCCCCGATATGCAGCCAGAGCTTGGCACATGCAAAAGCAATGTCTCCTGCAGTATGGCCTGCTGATGGTGCGGCAGGCAATTTTGCCTTCCGGGGCGAGGAGGGAGAGGAAGCCTGGGGGACAGCGGGGCAGGGAGCACCGGCGAGATGCCGTCAATCTTTGCAAACCGGTAGCCCACGCCGTCCACGCCGCGCGCCAGGTCCAGGAAGCGCTGCGCGCGCGCCCCGCACCCGCGTGTCACACACAGCCGCGCTGGCGTGCAGTCGTCTGACGCAAAGCGCGCGGCACCGCGCGCTGTGTTGCAGTGTGTTCGCAGGGTGCAGCCCGGCTGGTAGCTGCTCAGCGCGTTTCGGCGGAGCAGAACCAGGGAAACCAGGGCCTGCAGCACGCCAGCACTTGGCAGCCCCGCTCACCACTGCAGCATGCACAGCTTAGGCCGGGCCCCGCACGCCGCAGACCTATGCCACCAGGGGGGATGCAGGCAGGTCGCGGGAGCGCCAGGCACCTGCGTGCCGACCGGCACGTCTGGGAAGAGCTCCACGGTGATGCGGCCGCGGGGCTCGCGGTCCACGTTGATGTCCATGAACACCTGCGGCAGCCCCGGCCGGCTGTCACCCTGTGGTCCTACTCAAGCAAGTGTTCAAGACTGTCAAGCGCAGCCAGGAGAGTCCCAGCAGTGGCGGCGCTCGCAAGGCCCGCGGTAGCGCCCGTACCAGGCCGCAAGTGCGCCTGCACCCCTCCTGCCGCCTCCTTTCTCTGTGCCCCAGACCAGGCGCCAGTGGCGGCAACATGCTGTGCTCAAAGAGCGCCTGGTGCGCTCAACTGACTCGGGTGCTGCCCCATGCACCGCCACTCCCTCGAGGGAGTCGTGCATGGTATCGAGCGCTTTGCGGCAGGCCACACGCCTGAGGCGCGCCAAGCTCGGGCTTGGTTCGCGCCGCCTCCTCGCTGACCACGCCTGACACGACCTGCACTACCGCATTGGTGGTAGCTCCGCCATAGTCCATGGCCGCCACATTGACGGGCTGGAGCAGCAGGCTGAGCGCCAATGCTGCGGCCGCGAGCGGAGCCCCGCCGACGTGCTCATCCCTAGTGGCCAGGCACCTGCAGCCCCTGCAGGCCCGCCCCACGGAAGGGGTTTGCGAATGCAGCGCCCGCTGCGCGTGCCTGAGCAGCACTGTCTGGCGCACGGGCTTGTCTGCGGGGCAAAACATCCACGCGGTGTGCATGCGGGCAGCGCCGGGGCTGTAGGGACAGCAGGACGAGTGTCCAGGTGCGTGCATGGACAGAAGCCTCATCGTGCTCCTGCACGCGTAAAGTAAGCCCTGGCTGTATGCAAACGCACGGATGTGCGCCAGGCATGCGGTCGTACAACCCACCTGAAAGATAGTTTTTAGATCCTTTTGAAAGGACCAGAAAATGGCACAAGAAAAAAAGGCGACCACCTCTGCAGCTCACTCACTGAAGAGTGCACCAAAGGCATTAGCATCACTGTGCGGCACCTGCAAATTTGCATGATATAGGCAGCTGACAAGTTAACCTGCTTTTTTTCACATACACCAGCTCATACGCTGCGATTCACGCATACACCAGCGCATAAGCTGGGGCTGCAGCCTCCAGGTGTTCCAGCACTGTTAAAGGGGATTGCACTTCTTTCTCATCAGTCAGTCTTCGCCCCAGTCATGCACTGGATTACAACTGCAAGGCTCGTCCCGCCTAGCTTGCAGGCAAATCGACTTACTTTCGGCCCCCAAACAAATCCCATAAACCTCTGCAGCGTTCGCGCAGACGCCACGGGCGACGCCACGCACGCAGCCGCCCGCGCTCAGCCCTGGCTCGCCGCGCTGCCACCGCGGCCCTTGTGCCGCAGGAAGGCCTGCACGAAGGGGTCCAGGTCGCCGTCGAGCACGCCCGCCGCGTTGCCCGTCTCCACGCCCGTCCGCAGGTCTTTGACCATTTTGTACGGGTGCAGCACGTAGTTGCGGACCTGCGCGGGGGCGGGGGCCGCTGATGCGCGGCCGGCCGGGCCGGGGGCAGGCACGCCTTGCACGGATGCCATTCGCAGTCCCTGACGCGCCAGATCTCGGCGAGTCTGACGGCCTCTGCGTGTCACCGTCCACAGACATACACATATATCCAACCCTGCGCATGTGCGGCTGCTGCAGACGCCATGCTGCATCGCAAGAGGCGATGCGCCGTGTGCGCCCTCCGACAAGCGCGCGCTCGGCGCGGGCCCAGAACATGCGGAACGCAGCCGCCCTTGGCTGCCCCCGATGTGCGCCCACACATGCAAGCAGCCAACATTTGCACATGCGCCTTCCTGTTTGAGCTTCTCGTCGCGGCGCGAGGCAGGCGGGGCGCGCCTGCTGGCCCCACTCCGCCTTGACGGCGTCGCCGCGCAGCTCGGCCACCTCGGCCAGCTGCCGCTCCTCCGCCAGCACGACCAGCTTGGCCTTCAGCCGCTCCAGCGCGATGGCCTGCGGCGCGCGCTGCTGCTGTCGCCACGCGGACTTCAAGCAACGCTCTGCGTGATACACCGCATGCCAGCACGACCAGCTTGGCCTGGAGCCGCTCCAGCACAATGGCCCGCGGCGCGCGCGCTGCTGCCGTCTCTACGCGCACGCGCATGTCAAGCAACGCTCTGTGTTACACATTGCATGCCGATCCAGCGCGACGGCCTGCGGCGCGCGCTGCTGCTGTGTATACGCCAAATTCAAGCAACACCCTGCGCAGTATATCGCATGCACATGTTTGTGTGCGCAAGCAGGCTTCACATTGCTCGCAAGGCGTGACGGACTTCAGCAGCCTATCACCTCCATGGACATGCAGACATCCATGGGCTTGTGCTTGTCCCTGGCTTTTGAGTCAGGCACTCCCAGAAACGTCACCTCTGGGGCCCCCTCCAGCCTGCCATGTCAGCATACATGCTCGAGTGGCCACGCTCTGACATCACAGGGCGCGCGGCCGCCCGCACCCGGTTGCGCAGCTGGAAGCGCTCCTGCGCGCACTTGACGGTGATGCCCGTCGGGATGTGCTTGATGCGCACCGCGGTCTCCACCTTGTTCACGTTCTGGCCGCCTGCGCCGCGCCGGGCCCGCACAGGTGATGCAGAAGCCAGGGAGCAGGGCGGACGGCGCAGGGCGTGCATTTCACTGACATGGCCCGTCTCAGCCCTGTACACAACAGAGAGGCTGTCTATCCACAAATGACACATTACGCGGCGCTGCTCTCATGAGACTCGCCAGGTCAGCGCGCAATGACCCCACCAGCCGGCAAACAGAGATGTAGTACCAGGACGGACAGAAAATAGGGTGTGCGCCCGCCACAGCACCACTACAGACTCTATCACCGAACCCTCCCAAGCGTTACATTGGGCGGGGGCGCGCCTGCGCCGGACGCGCGCATGGTCGTGATCTCGAGGTCGCTGTCCGGGATGTCCACCTGCGCCGCCTGGTCGCCTGCGCGCAGCGCTGGCCCAATCAAGGCCTCGCCCTAACCGTGGCTCGGCACGCACGCTCCCGCATGCAGGCTGCGGCGAGCCCGCCGCTGGTCAAACGCTTCGCATGTAACCGATCCTCTGGCAGCGCAGGGACACGCAGTCAAGCCAGAGCACTGGCATGAGACCCGATCCTGCTGCTTCCCGCCGCGCAGTCCTGCGGAACCCCCTGGCGGCGCACGGGCAGCGGGGCCCAGGGGGGGCGCGCGCCTAGCACGGGCATGACCTCCACGGCCGCGAAGCTGGTCTGCCGCGCGGCCTTGGCGTTGAAGGGCGATTGGCGCACCAGCCGGTGCGTGCCCTTCTCGCCGGCCAGCAGGCCGTACGCGAAGCGCCCGCGCACCTCCAGCTCCACCGACTTCACGCCCGCCTCCTCGCCTGCGCGGCCCGAACGCGCGGCGCCTGGCGCCCGGCCTTTGGGTGCATGTTTTTATGCGGACCGCCTCTCGCTCCTAAGCGCGCCCAGGCCGGGCAAGAACCGCGCTGCCCGGCCGGCCGGCGCGCGTCCCCGCCCGCCGGCAGGCGACAGGGCGCTGCAAGACCCCCGCGCCAAGCCCGGCCGCAGGGCAGCCGGGCACTTTCTGCCGGCCGGCATCGCGCAGCATGGGCCGCACCGCCGCAAGCCTGCACCTCCCCCGCAGGCGCCGCATGGGGGCGCGCGCCTGGCGAGCGCTCGATCGCCTGCGCGGACAGGCCCTGCGCGGACGCCCAGCGCAGGTACATGCGCTCCAGCATCTCCGCCCAGTCCTGCGCGTCCGTGCCGCCAGCGCCCGCCTGCGCAGGCACCACAGGCCGGTCAGGCGCCGCGCTGCGGGCGCGGCGCGCTCGTGCCGCGGGCCGCGCGATGCGCCCCGCGGTGCCGCAGCACTTCCGCATCGATGCCCGCACGCTGGAAAACCCCTGCTTGGTGCCCCAGAGCGCGCGCCGCGCTCCCGCCGCAGCCCCTCTGCGTCTGTGCCGCCCGCCCATCCTGCAGACGCGGTAGCCCCTCTGGCAGGCACGGCGCAGGCCCCTCTATTCACCCATGCCCTGCTCGGCGCCGCAGCGCCTGTCCATCCCGCTGCTGCCAGGGCGCTGGCTACTGCTGTGCTATCGAACGCGGCCTGGAAGCCTCGCCTGCAGCACGGAACAGCCAGCCAGCAGGGCTGCAGGCCGTGCCCCAGGGCCGCCGCGCCTGGATGGAGAGCACGGCGTCGCCCTCGTCGTAGGGCCCGCCCAGCAGGCGCTGCAGCTGCCAGCGCGCGAGGCGCGCGTCCAGCTCGGCCACCGCGGCCAAGCCCTCGCCCAGCATTTCCGCCTCCTCCTCCGCGGCAAAGTCCTGCGCGCGGCGCCTGGCCTTGACGCTTACCGACACTGATGGTACGTCGCGCTCTGTGCACACAAACTCCCCTCTGCCGCTCATTCACTCCTCCGTCGCAAAGCGCTGCATCCGCTGCGTGTGCCCAATTTCCACCGCCACGCGCAGGCGGCCTCTACTCACCGCTGCAAGCTCACACTGATCAACGCATCTCGTCACAGTTGCGACTTCATAGCACGATACCTGCATGCAATGCTGTTGCATGCACTGCCAACCCTGTTAATGCGACGGGTGTGACATGTGTGAGCTCGCCTCCTGCTCGGCCATGTCCAGCGCCGCGCGCGCGTCGTCGAGCAGCGCGGTAAACCCGTCCGCGGCGGCCACGCCCTCCTTCAGCCTGTTGAGCTCCTTGAGCAGCGCCTGCGCCTCGGCCGGGTTGTCCCACAGGTTGTCGGCCGCCGCGTCGCGCTCCAGCATCCCCAGCTGCGCCGCCAGCGCTGGCCGGTCCAGCACCTGCCACGTGCTGCATACTTGGCCTCCTGCATCCTTACGGCAATGTCCCTCCGCCTAGGTGAGCCCACGTGCGCAGAGCAACCTGGCCGCTAGCACTGCTCAAGCACCTGAGCACCTGAGGTTGCCAGAGGCAGACCTGCACTGGATCTCACACACCGGAGCCCTGTCTGGCGTGTTGCCGTGCAAGGCAGGCCAGCACGAGCTAGTCCAGCACCCAGCGCTCTCCTTCTTGTTAGTGTGCAAAGTGCACTAAAACCATAGGTAGTTGGCACTGCTGGGCGCACACCTTTAGCACCTCAGCAACCTCAGTGGTGGCCGCATCTACCTGCGGGGGCACACCAGCAGCGTTGGCAGTGACCTGCTTGCAGGAACGTTGCAAAGCAGGCACCTTGCTTGTGTCAGGCTGTGCCTTGGAGCGCAGCGTGCCGATGCCCACGCCAGTCTCCGGCTCCGCTGCGCGCGCAGCCGCCTGCTCCACGGCCGCGCTGGTCACCACGCCGCGCGCACAAGGGCGGCGCCTTGTATGCTGAAGCCTCTCTTCCGTGCTGAGCGAGTTGGCCCCCAAGCAGTGTGGTCGCCTGCGGCGGCCTGCGAGCTCCGCCCTCGGCATCGCGCATGCCGTGGCGGTGGCTGCCACGCAGCACCCTCGCTCACGGCGGCACGCATGCTCTCTTCTGTGCCGTAAGCCGTGTGGATGCTCCCTCCCGTGCGGAGCGCAGATCGACGTGGCTGAGCTGATGCGCTGCAGCCCGGGTGGGCAGCTAAGGAGTGGGGTGCGGAGCAGCACGCGCGACAGCAGCGTCATGGGCTGCAGCACCAGCGGACGGCCGCACCACATGGCGCCTCTGCCCGCAAGCTTAAACAGGCGGGCTGTCTTGGCAAGTGCTTATGTCTATTGGTCTCCTGTGCCTCAGCAGTGTGCAAGCTGACAGCAAGGCGCTGATACGAACGTCAGTCTCGGCCTCTGAGGATGACAACAGGACTCTCAGGACTCTCCAGCCTCTGAGGAGGAGCACAGGACTCTCAGGACTCTCCAGCCTTGCACGTGCGACCGGCTGCTGCCTGTCTAGGCAAATGTCGGTTGTGACGCTAGTGACGATCGGCTTTTTCAGACACCTTACTGGCAGGCTGCGCAGAAGGAGGCGCCAGTAGCGCAGACGCGAGTGCAGACCGCTCTGGCGGCTTGGATGTTGCCTGCTGTTCCTGTGGGGGAACACAGCTAAAACGAAGGCTGGCACTGCGGCCACTGGTGAGCGCGAGAACAGCAGCTCATCTGTGCATCGCATGCGCGCACGGCGACATGAGCAGCAGCACCGGCAGTGCCAGCCTTCAGTTCAAGCTGCGTTCTTCTACAGGACCAGCAGGCCACAACTAAGCCGTGTTCGCACAGCTGCGCCCCGCACAGCCGTCCGAAAGGTCTGCGCTCGCGCGGGCGCTGCTGGCGCCTCCGTCTGCGTAGCCCGACAGGAAGGTGAGGGCTCGGGGCTCGGGCTGGGTGGGTGGGCCTTTCAATTTAAGACCTGACGCCCGTCTGTCCTGCCTGCACTGCGTGCTCCCTCTGCGCCTGCCTGCCGGTATGCGCGGCACTCAAGCGCCTGCTGCTGCAGTCGAGGGCACTCAGGGGCGGTGCAGCCAGCCAGCAGGCGCTTCAGCACCCTGTTGTGGCTGCTATAGGCAGTGAGCCTGCTGGCCGCCCTTGCGCTCGGCACCACCTGCTGACATGCGTCCAAGACCACAACAAAAGCGTGAGTGCACTCTACATATCAAAATGACGTGTTCTTGTTGTGCGACCCTTGCCTGCACAAGCATAGCTGCGCCGCATGCTTGATAAGAAACATGCCAAGTCACGGCGTGACTATGGCGCTGAGCTGCTACCGCCACCAGCAGCAGCTCATTGCAAGGGCCGCAACTGCCCAAAGCTGTCGTCATCATCTACGGCATGAACAGCATGAACAGCACAACCGGGTATTCAGCCTGTGTTGGCGTGGTGAACATGTGACAGGTCACGAAGTTGACAAGATTTTGTGCAAGCAGTGTGATAGAGTTACCACCGAAACAACATGCTGCTGGGAGGTTTGACGGTGTTTGGCTTTGCTCCTGAAGTGCGACTCAAGATGACTGAGAGGTCCCAGTGCGCAACGCAAACTGTCAATTTTCACATGACATGCTTGGTGATGTCAGTGACAGAACCCGTTAGCATGCAAATGGTGGGTCAAGAGTCATCAACTCAGGCTTTCTGTAGCTCGTGTTAAGAGTGTGGGCTGTGGTCCGTGCCAACACGGTCACAATACAAAGCACTTGGGCATATCTGCTGGACGTGAGCATGCTTGCAGCTTCACGTCTGTCCCAGCGGCGTCTGCGAGTGCACTGGCCGGCCGCAGCGGAGCAGACAGTTAAAAGCAGCCTGCATCTCTGGCTGAGGCCGCATCTCCGGCGCACAGCCGCCTGTCCCAGCAGGCATGTGATGCGCGGCCCTTGAGCAAGTTCAGGCGCCGCAACCAACCCCCCTAGTTGTTGGATGGCGACTGCAGGAACGATGCGCCATCCACCACCTTGGCAGACTCAATGAGGTCGCCCACCTGCAGGCAGCATATGCGCCACGTCACCGCCCACGCACGGCTGCTGTCATCATCCGCCTGCAGCCACTTCCAGCACGCCATGCTGCGGAGCAGGAGCTACCAGGTAGCCAGGCGGGATAAAGTGCGACATCATGCGTTGACGCCGGCGCTGTGCACATTCTTTGATGCAAGCTGTTGGGAGGAGGAGCGTGGCGCGCGCGCCTGCAGCTGCTGCAGCAGCTCCTGGCCCTCAACCACGTACCCAAACACCGCGTAGCGCCCGTCCAGCAGGTTGGCGCCGCTGGGCGTCAGCTCCGACTCCTGGCGCACACCACCGTATGCGGGCCGTATGAGCTCTTACAATCACGACAGACAACCCCACAGCTGTAAGAATGACAAAATCTTGTAACACCTGTGGCAGGTAGCCCGCCGGCGACACTGCTGGGCTGGCCTGTGGTGTACAGGCGCTTACCATGACAAGCCACAGAGGTTGATGAAAGCGCCAGCTGTCTGCTCGGCGCGCTGTTTGGGGAGTGTGTTGAGAGGGGACGGGCGCGCCGTGGGCGAAGACCTGGCTGCAGCTTGCAGCAGGCTCTGAGGATGCGGGTCGCGAACAGGGGAGGCAAGGGCGGGCGCGCCTTGAGCAGCCAGAAGACCTGGCTGGACCCAGAGTTGGCCTCAAACTCGCCGCGGGCAAGTGCCATCGTGCCATACGCGTTGAACGGCAGCGCCGGCTGGTCATTGAAGCGGCCCAGGTCCTCCAGCGTCTCCTCGTACACGGGCGCCTTGTCGCCGCGCACCATCACCTCGAATGGGATCCGCCGCACTTTGCCGCCCTCTGCGTAGCCATTGTCCTGCGCACCTCCTTGAGAGCGTGTCAGAACTGAAAGTACAGTTAGGTATTTGTTTAAAAATTGTCAGGCTCTGTCACAACGGCAATTCGCTTTGCACCAAGATATTCGCCCTGGGCATTCTCCCCAGAGTGAGGGAGAACGCTCTTCTGGACGACAAGCACATGATGCTGACTTGAGAGCGGCGCGAGGCGCGGGCGCACCGGCGGCCCCGGGTCGCCGGTCTGCACGACAAAGCCGTCGGCGCGCTGGATCTCCATGTTGTTGTAAAAGCCGCGCTGCACCAGGTCCACGAAGTTGCCGCCGGTCACCGGCGCGTTGTAGCCGTCCACCACGATCTTGAGCGTGCCGCCGGACACGCCCTCCTGGCGCGCCTCCTTCAGCTTGATCTCTATCTCCACCGTCGCGCGGCCCTGCACGCGCCGGGCGCGCAAGTTATACTCCCCAATGCGACACCGCAGACTGCAGGAGCCACCCTCTCTAAACTTTGCTGCAGCTGGAAGCTGGCAGCCTGCACCATCTATCGCGGTCCTGAGCGCGCCGCCGCAACGCCTGTGTGGCCAGTTTTGGGTTGCTTCTCAGCCTCCGCGATGCAAGGCCATGCATGGCAACCCAGACGCCAGTGTAAAAAAAAATGTCAGGACGTACTGATCACGGGCACGACAGCCATGGTGCGCCTCGGCTGTGCTTTCTAAAGGGCAGCCACGTATGTGCCGCGGCTGTGAAAGGCGAGCAGCCGCCGGCTGGACCATGCCGCCTGCTTGACCGCGAGGGTATTTTTGCGCCGACCATTTAACGCGCCAGGCACAGGCGCCCAGAGAGTAGGTAAAGGCGGCGCGCGCTGCGTTCACATTGTGGGGCGGGGGGCACCAAAATCGAGGCAACAAGCCTTGGGGTGTAGACGACGCTGCGGGTGCTTCATTGCAGGATGCCGCTGCCCCCCTGCCCTGCTCTGCACCGCTTTTGAAGCGAGACGCAGAGCCAATTAAGCGCTGTCAGCGGCACGTGCGCACACTGTCGGCCCAGCAGATGCGTGCGCGCGCCTCCAAAGCTGCGGCAGCCTGGCGCCGCTGCCTGGGCGCCTCGTACGGGTCCGCCCCTTGACCAAGGTCCCTTTGCTACTGCTACCTTGAGCGCAGCCATGCCCCGGGCGCATAACGACCCTTCCAACCCCTCGCCAACACCCCCGTGCAGTGCGCACTGCGCGCCCGGCGGGCGCGGCGCGCGCACCTTGAGCTGCGGCAGGCCGGCGTACTGCTTGGGCACCTCGTACGGGAAGCCCGTGACCATGGCCTCCTCCACCGCGCCCACAAAGCCGAGCGCCTCCTGCTGCTTGATGGGCACGTCCTGCTTATCCTTGTCGTCCAGCAGGCGCGCGAACTCGTCCAGCGACTGGTCCAGGCGCTCGATGGCCGCCAGGCCCTTGTCCTGCGCCGCGTTGCAAGCCCTGTCTGACAGGGCCCAAGGCAACTTCGCTTAATTCCTGACCAGGCCCTCCACATCACAAGCAACCCGTCTTACGCCCAACAGCACATGTCGCTGTGCTTAATGTGGTGCGCTGGCAAATCCCTACCACTGCCAGCAAGCACGGCAAACCACACTTTGGACGCCAACAATGCAAGCTAACACGCCATGGGCCAGCGCGGCGACAGACCTTCTTGTCGGGTGCAAATGCAGTGATGATCTTGGTCCGGTCATTGTTCAGTACGCTGCGCGCTTTCCGGACCGCCTGCGACCCCGCATGCACCAGAAATTGGGACAGCATGCCAGCTACATCTATCAAAACTTGGAATGCAAATAGACTGGCGATGTCTGCGGACAGCAACAGTCAACTGTGCCGCAATACAACAACAAGCCATGTCTTGATAGGTCTTGACAACTTGAGGTGTCACTGCAACCATACGTTATAAGATGACACAAGCGTGAACAAGCGCAGGACGTGAGCAGTAGCACTCTCATTTGGGTTTGCGCAAACCAGGGCGAGTGCTGGGCAGAGCTAGATAGGCAGGGCCAGAAACGCGGCGTCCTGAATAGGACTTGCAAGTCATTTATTCCAAGGCAAACTAGCGTACCTTGGACACAGGGCCCAACGCCTTACTGCCCGGGATGCGCAGCTGCTCACTGATGCCCTCCAGCTCCGTCTGCATGACGTTCTATGTTCTCATGGCCGCCCAGGACACAGCTCAGGCGTTGCAGGCTACCACTGATCATCGTTGCAAGTACTTCTACCCTCCAGCCACGTTGGTCTGACAGCCCAGGCCCGCACAGGGGCCCAGCACATAGCACAAGGACCGTTAACCATTCAGAGATGCCTGAAAATAGGACACGTGCATTGGCTCAACAACAGAAAAGAAAAAACAACAGCGCCTGCTCTGTGCAAGACCCCTGATGCAAGCTCAGGCTTGTGGGCTCTCCCACCGGCACTGGTGCATAGAATGAAGAGGGGGACTGATCACCTGGATTGTCCTCACAGACTTGTTCTCTACGGGCAGCGCATAGCGCAGCAGCGCGCGTGCGTTCTTCACAGGGTCGCCTGCTGTCAGCATCGCGTCTGCCCTCGGCATCAGCTGCGCGGTGGCCGCAAAAGATATAATTGTTAGTAGCCAGCGCTCTTGGCGGCTCAATGTGGCTATTCGAGTGCTTTCAGGGTTGTAGCAACATTCTGCTCGCGTCATGCGCACGCTGAACTCGCTTCCCCAAGCGCAGCGCATGCAAACACACACAAAGAGGACCTACCTCTTGTGGCAGCGCCATGATAGGTGCAGACACCGTTGCAACCGCCGCGAGGCTGAGCGCACACCTCCGCAGCACCTCGCCCCAGCTGCTCTCCTGAGGCCCGCAGCGCAGCTGCATCAGCCTAGTGAGTGTAAGAAGGCAAGTAAAGCTTCCTGGTAAGAAGTCGCTTCAAGGCCTGAGATAAGATACCGCACACCCAAACACATCCGCGAGAATGCTGAGATGGAAGTGCCTCACCTGTGAGCATGGCGCCTCCCGAGGAGCGCTGCAGTGCGCCGCGCAGCTGCGTGCGCGGCTGCCGGCCCCACTCTGCGCCGGCCTGGCATCTGTGAATGCGCCTGCAAGGCACCGCCTGCTGCACAGCATGTCAGTGCGCAGTGCCATGACTCTACGAGCTGCTATCAGTTGTAGAGTCCTCGGTAAGGCTCAAAGTTCCTGCCTGCTCTAGCTGAGGACTGTGAGGACGTGTGCATCAGGTTAATTCAGGTTCTGGTGCTGAAACTCAAGTTGCAGGCTTCAAGGAGCCGACTCGTAGAGAGCCGACAAAGTGGAGGCGTGATCGCAACCCGCGCGTCCAGAGCAACGCATGTCCGCGGCTGGCGGTGCTGGCAAAGAGGACGTACCTGAGAAGCACACAGGCTTTGAGTGCGCAGAGCAGGTGGCGGCGCTGCTGAACTGCGTGGCCGACAGGAGCTACAATGAGATGAAGTGCCTCCCGCTGCTCCGCAAACTGCGCACGTGCGTCGAGAAGAAGGTGCCTCAGCTGGCCTTAAGTGCTACGTGTAGCTATCATTAGCTTGGTTGGTCAGCCAGCACGCAGAGCATAACACGCTGTGTGGCAGGGTGTGGTGGACTTTGTCGTCAAGCCAGACGACGAGGACGCAAAGAAGGAGTGAGCGCCGCAGCAGCAGCGGCAGCCATGGCGTCCTGGTATGAAAAGAGCGCGACATGGCGCCGGATTGTCGCGGTGACAAAGCAGTCGCCGGCAGCCATGGCCGCCTTCACAGTGGTGTGCTTCGGGGTGCCGTACGTGATGGGCAAGGGCGTGATGTGGGTCTTCAACCCGCGCGAGGAGGGCGCGCTGGAGCGCCAGCTGCGTGAGCGCGCAACGATGGACCACAAGGTGCTTGCACCTTCGTATGAACCGTCCACAGCGTGCAGCATGAAAGCACTCTCCCAACTTTGTCGCCCACTGCACCTCTCACTTGTATGCTGCTGGTAGCAGCTGCGACACAAGAAGGAAAGTAAAGCACTGTGTGTTTCGCAGTGCACCTCACTTTTGCTACCTTGATTCATCCGCGCTCGCCTGGTGCAGATGCTCGCTAAGGCAAATCGAGAGCGGCTAGCCGTGCTGCTGGAGGAGTCGCGTGGCGGCGCCGGCAGCGACGAGCGCTACGCCGCATCACTGCGGTGGGTGTCTCGGTCGGGTAGAGAGGCTGGCATGTGCAGCTGCGCGTGGCCCCAGAACTGCCTGCGTGTGCAGCTGGACGGCAGAGCGTGGCCTTCTAATATGAACAGATAGTCTGCACGGCGGGCTCATGATACATGAGTTAGAGTGAAGTGGCTGAGTCATAGCGGGCACGCCTGTGTTTGCAGGAACGTTTGCTTTCACGCGTGCGGCCTTGCTTACGTGAGCCGTCTGTGCATCTTGACTTGTGCACCTCGGGAGCACTGCGGGCTCCTTGCAGCCATGCATCAGTGACAGCCTGTGAACTGCTGGCGCAGGGGCGAGTCGATGGGCACGCACAGCCGGGGCACCACGGTGGGCGCAAAGCTCATTGGGCACAGCAGTGTGCGGCCCGGCGCGCCGCCTCAGCCGGAGTAGCATGCAACTCCGGCTGCCCTGCATTTGGCTGTTTGCGTCGTGTCAGAGATAGCTGTGTTTTTTGTCTATTGTGTTATTGTGTTGCCGCTGTGTGGATCCTGCACAGCAACACAGTTGCCGCTGTGTGGTGGCTTGATGAATACTACCCCCAGGTGCTGTTGCTTGTTTAAAACTCACCTGATACTGGCAACGCATGACTATATGTGGTTGACGTGTGGGTTAGACCATACACCTACATGCTGAGTGCACTGCTAAGAGGCTTTGCTGCACAACTCCCGGTGTCATTGCTAGCATTCAACATTTATATGCGAAGGTCTCGATGGCCAAAGACCTTTACCTCCTTTAGCCTTGGCAAGCACCGACATGTTTTAGAAGTGGTCAACATGCAGTGCTCAGGCTGCAAGAGCATGAGCATGTACCAGAGAACCCTGGTGGTGAGCAGGCTTACTGCTCTCTGTGCGCAGGACTCTCAACCTTGCACCAAGCAGTTGCACAACGTCAACCTGTGTGGATCAGCACCGCCTTGAAAGTGCATACAAGCCCTGCACTCAGCGTCGTACAATCCAAGCAGGCGGCCACGGCATGCGTGCCGGCATGCCGACCCGCGCACCGCACTGCTGCGCTGGAGCCTACGTCGGAGCACCACATTATACGTGTGTATCATGCCGAAGGGCAGCGCAGCCCTGGGCCTGGTACGCTTCTGAGGCGCGCCTCCCCGCCCGCTGTCGACGGGCCGGCCGTCAGCGGTGTCGTATACCTACGCCGTGCGCAGCCATGCGACGTGATGGCGCTGTCACCCAGGCTGAGCGTGCTGGTGTGTCTGCTGCCTCACAGAGCTGCCCAGGCTCGCGCTGCCCCCCGGCGGCGCCTCTGCATCTGCCGCCTTGCTGGCGGGCGGCCCGTGCCTGTACCCAGACTGCAGCGCCCTGTACAGCTCCACCGCGTCCGGCGGGCTGAGCCGCCGGTAGTAGTTGCACAGCACGCCGCCGAGCTGGAAGCCGCGGCGCTGGTAGAACGCGATCGCGTCCGCGTTGCTGGTCTGGACGTGCAGCTGCGCGGCCGCGACCGCGGGGTCCGCGGCGGCCAGCCGCACGGCGGCGCTGAGCAGCTCGGTGCCTGCCGCGTGGCGGCCGCGCGCGGTGAGGCCGCACGCGCCTGGCGGTGCTCCGGCTCAGCGCAGCCGGAAGCAGCTGCCCGCCGAGCGCTGCCGGGCCGGCTGCGGCCAGCTTGGCGGCAGCTTGTGAGGCGGGTGGTGGCAGCAGCCCACGCGGAGCGGCAACATGAACAGCCAGGACACCGCAGCTCAGCAGGTGGCTGCCTGGGACCAGCAACACACCAGGCAGTGTTGCACGCACAGATCCACCAGCGCCCCAGGTCTCCAGCGCAGCGTGCCACCGCAGTGCAGCGCTGCATGTCCTAGTGCCAAACAAGTGCGCCAGGACACCCTCCCCAGGCTTCCGGCGGCGCAGCCAGGCGCGCACCAATGCCGTGGCCGCGGTAGGCGGCCAGGACACCGAGCGTCAGGATGTACAGGCGCACGCAGCTGTCCTTGCACTCGAGCCGACAGGCGATTGCGCCCACAAGCTCGCCGCCGCAGAACGCTGCCGCTCGCAAAAGCTCTTGCAGGAGCACGCTTAAAAGAGCAGGTTGAAGTAAGCTTGTTCAGCTGACTCAGCTGGCACCCACCAGCTGCCATACCTCCAAGCAGGGCGCAGGACGTGGCTCCGCACTCGCACCTCCGTGCGTGTGTTCGAACAAGATGCACTGCTTGTAGAGCTGGTCCTGCGAAAGCCAGTACCGGGACACGTGCTTGAGGTGGCCAGGTTGTGCTTGCAAGAGCATATGTGTTGCAGTGCCCCCCACCTGGTACTTGATGGGAAACAGCACGGAGTTGAGCAGCTTGAGCTTGGCGAGGTGCTCTGTGCCGATGGGCGCGTACGTCAGCTGCAGTCCAGCAGGCCCTGCAGACATCTACTGCACGCCTTGGTAAGTGACACAGAGATAGGTGAGGACGGTGGTGGAGTGAATGGGAGGCATGATGTTGCGACCACCCAAGGATGTACCGCCCAGCGCCATTGCACGTGCCGCAGAGCTGCGGCATGCATGCACAAGCAGCCGGATGTGGCGCCACAGTTGCATGCCCGCTCAGGCTGAGGCTGCACGGGTGACATGTTTTCTCGAGGATGACATCACGAGCACATGCATGAATACTTCGCGTGTTACACGCAGAGCGTCAGTTCGTCCTGCTATGATGCAATACACCCCGGCGCAACAGCAGCAGGGCCCCGGCGTGGCCCTGCCAGCACTGCAGCGCAGACTGCGCCGCTACTCAAAGACTGCTTGCCCCGCCAGCGGGGAGCATGCCGCCGAGTCCCTGGCGCCTGACAAAACCACGAAAATTTTGTGCACACCGAGGAGTTTCTAGCCAAGCGGGCCGGGCCGCCGTCTTGAGGGTGGTATAGTCTTTAGTGCAGGCTTGCGCTGCCTAGATGCAAACCAGAGCTGTCGCGACCGCGGCGAATGGAAACTCAAAAGGCACACAACGCGCACACATGCAAACCGGGGGAAGGCCTATGCAGGCGCCCGCTCCCAGCCCGCCCCACACCGCATCAGAGTTTCGCACCCCGGAGCCCCCGCCGCGCCCTGCCTCCTGCCCGGGACTCGCCCGCACGCGCTCGCGCCCGCGGGCGGTCACCAACGCTGGGCGCGCCTCCCGCGGCGCCGCGGCGCCGGGCGCGGCCGGGCCCGCTCCCGCCAGGGCTGTCAGGGCATGCAGGGTCTGCAGGTCACAGCGCGGTCCGCGAGCTGCCGCCGGCGCGCTCCTTGGGCGCGGGGAAGCCGCTGCCGCTGGGCGTGGAGCCGGAGTCGCCGCGGCCCCACAGCGGCGAGCGCCACCAGAACTGCGCGCGCGGCGCACGCTGTCGTCAGCGCTGGAGCGGCGGCGAGCGCGCGCGCTGTGGGCCAGGCGCGGCGCGCGCTGGCGCGCGGAGTGCACGCGTCAGCGCTTGAGGAGGCGGATGGAGAGCATGTCATGCATAGCAGTCCTTGTCCTGCTATTAGCGACCGCCCGGCCCGAGCACGGCTGCTGTGCCGCTGGCCTGCCCTACGCTGCCAGCAAAGCTGCCAGAGCGCAGAGCTGCACTGCAAAGCACAGCGGGGGCTGCTTGACGGGCCCGCGGATTGCATGGAGTGCCACGCTCCCCTTGCCAGACAGCGTAAGCCGGTCCGCCACACAGCAAGGACGCACGCCAGCGCCCGCGCGCTCGCCGGTGCCTCGGGCACTCCGCCGCGCCGCACCTTGTTGCTCTGCGACGCGCCGGACGGCAGCACGGCGCTGTCGTCGGGCTCCGAGGCCGCGCCGCCGCGCCGCGAGAGCGCGTACGCGAGAATGCCCAGCGCCAGCGCCAGCACCGCCACCGCCGGCACCACGGCCGCGATGATGATCGTCGTCCGCGACAGGCCGCCGCTCGGCGCCGCAGCGGCCTGCGGCTGGCCCGCGCCTGCGCGCAGGGGGGCGCCTGCATGTCGGCCACGCGGCCGGCCGAGGGGCAGCGTGCGGCCAGCAGGCTGCTCTTTGTGACGTCAGCGTAGAGGGTAGGGAAATTGTACAAAGTGCCCTACCAAGTGAGCACAGCAGGAGCGGGGCTGCCAGAGCGCCGCAGCTGCCGCCTGGCTGCGCATACACATCGCTGCGATGTTGCACTGCAGTGCAAGACAGCTTTCTGGGCAATCAAAGGAGCAGAGGCCCCGCTGGCACGGTGACGGCGAGCAGCGGAGCTGGGAAACCGGGCCGCACCCAGCGTGCCCGGCAGCTGCGTGGCGGCCAGCCACCGCTGCACGGCGTCCGGGGACGTCGCGCTCTTAAACTGGTCCAGTGTCAGGCTGCCATTCCGCAGCCCCACCAGCGCATCCGTCAGCTGCGCGCCGCGGCGACCGGGGTCAGGGTCAGGGTCAGATTGGGCAGGCCCTTTGCTGGCGCCATGTCAGCCACCTGCTGCATCGGATGCAGGGCAACAAGGCAGCACAGGCATGTCCGGCTATGACTAGGTCAGCAGGCGTCCAGCAGGCAGGACCTCTTACCAAACACAACCACCCAGCCCTGTTTGACTTGGAGCAGCCCCGCGGCACGCGCCTGCGTCTGCGTGACGTACGCCGTCTTCTCCACGTCCGCGGCGGAGCCCGCCGACGCGGCCGCCTGATTTACGTTGGCGGTCGCGGCGGCGGCCGCGAGCAGCAGCCACTCGCCGCCGTCCGCCCACAGGCCGCCGCGCACGCCCGCGTCGGGGTACGACGCGGCCGCCGAGCTGGCGGCCTTGTACGCATTGGCCAGCGCGGGCGCCGAGGCCGCGTCCAGCGGCGGCGCCTGCCCGTCCAGCAGGCGCCGGCCCGCGCTCGCGGTGCTGTTCGCCGCGCCCGCCGCGAGCACCTGCGGGGCGCGCGCGCGCGGTCGGCGGGCGGCGCTGGCGCGGTTCTGCAGGCTCACGTAAGTGAATGCCAGCGACAAGGAAGTGCCCATGCGGAGATGCATACAATGGACCTGCCGGGGCGCGATGCAGCGTGTGGCCCCGCCCGGCCCCTTCAGGGCGCCCTGTCACTTAATCTGCATGGGGGCGCACGACGCGTCGTCCGCGTGTCACTGCGCGCCGTTGCGACGCAGCGCCCGCTCAGGCAGGACGAAGCCCTTGCTGACGGGCGTGAGATGGCGCGCCTGGCGCGCGAGCGTCTGGTCCATGAGGATGGCGAACGATGCGTAGGAGGCCGAGTTGTTGTTGAGCACCGTGGCGCCAACCGTCACCGCGTTGTTGATCATCACGCTTTGCTGCGCGGCCGCGCGGAGGCGCTGAGCAGGTGCTTTCAACTCACAGCCGTACCAGCGTGCGCACAGGAGCCTCCAGCAGCCAGCTCGCCGACGACTTGCTGAGCATGCACCCCGGCTCCATTAGGCACACGCCCGCGTTCCCAAGGGCTGCTGCCGCGCTGCGGCTCAGCTCCGCGGCGCGCACCTTCAGCACGGCGGTGCCGGCGCCCGTGGGGTAGCTGATGGAGTCCGCCAGCGCGTTGAAGGTGGTCACGTCGATGCCCGCGTCGATGCCCAGCGCGCGCTGCAGCACCTCGCGCGTCAGGCCTGCGCGCGCGAGTGGGGCGGGTGAGGATAGGGTTAGGATAGGGGATGGGGCAGCGTCAATGCCCAGCGCGCGCTGCAGCGTCTCACGCGTCAGCCCTGCGCGCTCGTGCGGCGCGGGTTGAGGCGCTGAGCGGGGCGCAGCAGGGCTGCGGCCCCTGCCATGCGCAAGCGCCCGCTGGGTATGCGCTCTGTCTTGGGCCTTCTGGCGGCGGGCCGCGCAGCAGCGCCTGCCTACTTGGACAAAGGAGCTAACAAGAAGAGCATTGTTCGGCCTGGTCGTACAACGACGCCTGAAGCATCGGCTGCGTGGCCTGCGCTGAGCACTTTGAAGCGCCATGCTCCTTGCATGCCCTTCAGAGCTGGATGATAATACCAGGTTTGATACGTAAGATTGTTGTGACCGTGACATAGCGGCACACCGATCGGCTGGCCAAACACCAGCAGCGTGGACAGCGGCGACGCGGCCAGCACGCCGCCGGCCGGTAGCTGCCCGGCCGGCAGCTCCACCGCCAGCGGGTTAAACGCTGGCAGCAGCAGCCCGGTGTCGTAGCAGAAGCCGGGGTCGCCCGCGCTGGGGTCGATCCGCGGGTACGTGTTGCCTGCGCGCCGCCCGCGCATTGGCACCAGGCACTTAGCCCCAGAGATGGGCACAGGCTGTAGAGGCAAGCCCCCGGGCGCAGCGGCGGCATGCATCATTTGGGTGTGCAGGTGGTGAGCAGGCCGCTCGCGGCCATGGGCGCCCGCGAGAGCAGACCGGCATGCGCAGCAGCGCCGCGCACGGCCCGTATGCGCATGGCGGGCAGGCCGCAGCCGCGCGAGGCCAGGGCTGCCGGCAGGGCCTTGGAGCACGTGCATGGCAGAAGCCGTCAGCGGGTTTTGGCATGCAACGGCAAAGAGCGGCCGCACCCTTGGCCGCCGGCACGATGTAGGCGACCTGATCTGCGCGCCGCGCCGCGTCGGCTGAGGGCACCGACCAGGCGCCGTTGGAGACGAGCGTGGTGAACGTGTTGGTGCGGTCGAACGTGCCGTCGTCGTGCGGCTGCGAGCCCAGGATCACCTGCGCGGCCCGGCGCGGCGGCCGCGTCAGCATGCAATGGCACAGACACGTTGCTGTTCCCCCGTGCTGCCGCGGCGCTGTAGCGCGCTGTTGTGGTGCGAGAGCAGTGCGTTGCCGCTCCCCTGGCTCCCACGCACCCGCCAGCAGTGTTCCGCAGGGGAGCCGGCGCCGCCCACAGCAGACTGCGCCGACCCTAGCCGGACAGGGCTGCGAGCCACACGCCACCGCTTTTACAGCAGATGCGCGGCACATGTCACGGCCATGCATCAGTCCCCAGCCGTCCTGCGCTCGATCCAGGCGCGGCGGGCGGGCGCGCGCCGTGCAGTCCGACAGGAAGCCGTCAAACGCGACCGCGCTGATTACCGGCGAGCCGCCGCCGCCGTTGTTGCTGCCGCCCCCGTTGCCGCCGCCGCCGTTGCCGCCGCCGTTGCCGCCGCCGCCGCCGCCGCCCGGCGCTTGCGGCGCGCCGTTCTGCGGCAGCTGCGACTGCGCAGCCAGCGCGCTGGAGCTGGCGCCGGGGCCCGCCGATCCGGCGCCCGCGGGCACGCCGCCGGGCGCGGCGCCCCCCGGCCCCGCGCCGCCCGCCGTCGCGCCGCCGCCGCCCGCGCTGCCCGGCCCGGGCAGGCCCGGGAAGCCACCCTGCGCGCGCGCACACGCTCGTCTCCGCATACCCCTGATGCCTGCCAGCGGACTGGGCAGCCCGGCACGATAGGGGTACTCAGGGCAGCGCCGCGCAGAGCGGGGACGGCGCTCGTGCGGGACCCTGCGCGGCTGCGGAGCACCCAAGGACCATGCATGCAGAGCCCTGCATGGCAGAAAAGCCCCCAGCCTGCAGGGCGGACGCGGGCCTTGGTGCCAAGCGCATGCACGGCCCGGCCGGGCCGCGCCGGGCGACTGGGCGCGCGCGCACTGGGCGCGGCGGGGCGCCGCGCCTGCGGCAGGCTAAACGATGGCCGCTCGGCGGAGAAGCGCAGGTTGATGGGCTTGGCGTTGGGGTCGAACGGGTTGTACACGCTCAGGTTCTTTATCGCCAGGCCGCCGCCCGGGGTGTGGTAGTCGCCCTGCGCGGCGGCTCGCAAGACCTGATCCCCCCTGGGTGCGCGCGGGGGACCGGCGGTGCGCCGGCGACTGCCGCTGCCGGGGCGGGCCGGGGCAGCGCCGCACGCGTCCGTCGCAGTATGCGGCTGCGGCAGGCTGCCGCACATCGCGGAACGAGCAGGGCCGCTCTGCGCTCGCATGGCAGGCAGCTCGGCAGCGCGCTGCAGGCGCAGCGCTTGCGGAGGGCGCGCAGTGTCCCCGGGCCAGGCCGCAGACGCCGCGGCGGCTCCGTGCAGTGCTGCCGCGGCGGCCAGGCGCCGCGCGCCGCGGCGTGCCAGCCGCGCGCACGGGGGGGAGACGGGGGCGCGGGGCGCGCCTGCAGGTACGACTTGAAGTGCGAGGACAGGACCTGCGCGTCCTTGCTGGCGATGGACACAAAGTCCTTGAAGGGCGTCGCGGACGCGCCCGTGGACACGCAGTCGAAGAACGGGTTGCCGGTGTGCCCCGACAGCAGGCTGTCCACGCGCTTGCCGAACGCGGTGAACAGCTCGACCGGCGGCTGGATCGTCACGCCGCCCGTCTTGGGGTTGTAGTACGCCAGCGGCGCGCGCTTGCCGTCGCCGCCGTAGCCGCCCGCCGGCGCGGCGGCCGGCGCGCCGGCCAGCGCGGCCGCGTTCGCGCCCGGCGGCGCCGGCAGCTGCCCCGTGCCGAGCGCGGCGGGCGGCGCCGCGGGGCTGGGGTAGGGCCCCGGGTGAGGGCCCGCCGCCGCCGCCAGCCGCCGGCCGGCGGCTGCGAGGCCGGGCGCAGGCGCGGCGGCGGCCGCGGCGCCCGCCGCCTCGGCCGGCGCCGGCGCGCCCGCGTGCGACGCGGCGACCGCCTCGTACGGCGTGCACGCGTAGCTGATGCCGTTGGCTTCGAGCGTGGTGACCGGCGCGGTGGTCACGCCGGGCGCCGCGCCGGCCCCCGACCCCGACCCCGCCCCCGCGCGCCGCTGCGTGGCCGCGAAGCTGTTGAGCCCCGCCGGGAGGTTACCCAGCGCGCCGAGCGCGCCGCCGCCCAGGAATGCGTCCAGGCCAGACGCCGGCGCCGCGGGCGCGGCGCCGCCGCCGCCCGACACGCTGTTTGCCGCCACGAACGAGTCCAGGCCGGCGCCGGACGCGGGCGCGCCGGCCGGCGCGCCGGCCAGCGGCCGCGTGACCGGCACGGCGAACAGGCAGAAGGTGCTGGGGTCGGCCTGGAAGCCGAACGGGTTGCTGCCGGGGAAGGCGCCGAGGATGTTGTTGCGCGACAGCGCGAGCACGCGGTCCATCAGGCGCGCCATGTCCACGTTCTGGTATACCGCGTTGGCCGCGCGCACCGCCCGGGTGGTCACATTCGGCAGCGCCTCCTGCGCGCGCGCGGCCGGCGCGGCTCAGGCGCGCCCGGGGGCTCCCGGCCCGTGCCGCGGCCGGCGCCTGTCTGCGCACGCCAGGCAGCGCAGCGAAGCCCCTGCGGGCCCTAGTCCGGGGGACTGCGGCCGCCGCACGCGCAGGTCTGCTCAGCGGACACCCGCTGCAGGCGCCAGCCGCACGGCTGGCGCAGCGTAGTGCACGGTATCATGCACTTGCCTAGAGATAGCAGAGCTCGTGTCAGTGTGCTGCCCCTCAGGGCGGCGGGCTTGAGCAGATAGAGCAAAGCGCGCAAAGTGCCCAGGCTGCGCTTCACACGCGGTTGCAGCACTCTTGACTGCTTTGCCGTCTGGCGCGCACGAGGCTGCGCTCTGCTATGCTGAAATCAGCTAACCACGGCACCCCAGCGCTGGCTGCACTGGATCTGACATGGTGGCAGCAGAATCAGGTGCGTGTTCAAATCGCGCCTAGCGCCTAGCGCAGCGGCCCCACGAGCACTTCAATCCAAACATGCCACCCAGCCTGTCGGCGGCAGGGTGCAGGACGCAGCGGTAACGCCAAGCATGGCGCCGGCTGTACTGCACGAGCGCTGCTGCGGCGAAGCTAGGCGGCTGAAGCCAGGCGGCAGCTAGCGCGCCCCACCCTGCCAGGCTGGGCTTCCCCCGCCGGGCGCAGTCCCGGCTGCGAACAAGCCGCGCGGTGCCGGCTGCGCAGGCCGATCGCGGGGGCGCGGCGCTGCTGCGCACCTCGGCTTTTGCGGCAAACTGGTTCCACAGGGCGTCCGGCTTAGGCCCGGTGGACGGGTCCGGCAGGTTCAGCTGGCCGTCTACAGTGTTCTTCGCTGTCGCCTGCACCTGCGGCGACGCGCCAGGTGTGCTCGGCGCCGCCTGCGCGCAGTGACCAGCGATCAGTCCCGCGTAGCGCGTGCGCCGCCCTGGCGCGTGCAGGCCAGGGCCGGTAGGCGCGCGCGGGGGCGCGGCGCGCAGCAATTCAGGGTGCTAGCCGCTGCTGGCAGGCTGTGGCAGACCTGCATCAGCTCGCGGGAGCTGCCGGAGGCTCCGTCGCCGGGCGGCTCCTCCCATCTGGCGTTCTGTTCCTGCACGCCGGGCGCAGCCGAGGCGCTCAGGCTGTGCGGCGTGCACGCCGGGCCCGCGGCCCCGGCAAAATCAAATATGCCCGGACGCTCAGCACCCCGCATCCTGGCCTGCACGGCACCCCAGCCGCAGCGGGGCAACAGCGGGCGCCGGCTGGACCCGTGGGCGGCGGGACAACCCTGGCAGGGAAGGCGCAGCGTGCTGGGGCCATGTGATGCATGCTCACCGTAGTGCTGCCAGCTGCCCAGCAGGCTCCCAGAGCCAGGCAGGCTACTATGAGCGCGCTGCTCCTGGCAGCGCCTGGCCTGGCTGCCAGGCCCATCGCTCGCTGCTTGCCAGCTAGCAGGGTGCGCCCATGCGGCGGCAAACTCTCAGCGGCTCCCCTCTCCTGGGGCGCGCTTGCTCTGCGGGGACTTCACTGCCTCGCTTGCCAGTGCACTTGCTTCGCTTCCGGGCTGCTCAGATATTGGCTGCTGGCTAGCTTTTCCCACTTGAATTGCTCGAGGGTCTCTGCAGGGTATGCCATCAGCGTTTGATGGGACTTCAAAGCCTCAGCTGGTTGCCTGTACGCCCAGGAAGGCTTCCTAAACGTGTTTATTCCTTGATCGCTGAGCACACACACAGCTCCTAGGTCAAGCTTGGTGCAGCAGGTGATCTGCGAGCATAGAGCAGGCAGTGCGGTGGCGCGCCCAAGCGCGTTGCAGACAACAAAAAGGCTTGTCTGCTTGAGCGACCGGAATGGCGGGCGTCGCGCGGATGCGCCTCGCCGAAGAGCGCAAGGCGTGGAGGAAGGACAAGCCGTTCGGCTTCTTTGCGCGGCCTGAGACTGCGGCGGATGGGTGAGCCCGCGGCGCGCCCGGCTCTGCACGCACTCATACCAAAAAAAGGGCTCTCCAGGTTTGAACGCGCGCCGGCGCGTACTTGGTACATGCCAGTGCACGGCTGGCAGGCGCAGAGTGCTGGGTGGCGCAGGAGCGCGGCAAGTGCGGTCGTGAGCCTGCAGCAGCACACAGCACAGCTGCGGCGCGGCAGGAGCGCCAACCTGATGCGCTGGAAGTGCAGCATCCCGGGCCGCGAAGGCACCGACTGGCAGGGCGGCTTCTTCCCGCTGACCATGGAGTTCAGCGAGGACTACCCGGCCAAGCCGCCCAAGGCGCGCGTGCTGTGCCGGCGAGCGCACCTGCAAGCCAGCGCACCCATCTGGCTCGAGCTGCTGTTGCCTGCTGCGTGCGATCGTTACAGCTGGTGGACCCGCAGAGTCGTCAGAGCAGAGGCTGAGCTGGCTGCGGCAGCGCCGTTGGTGCTCTTGCAAGCACTGGCGCGCGCTGCTCCTGTCTCTGCAGCAGCCGCCCTTCACCCAGCGCCAGGCTGACCGCGGGCGCGAGCGCCTGTCCTGTCCGCGCTGTGTGCCTGACGAGGCAGCGCGCGTCCGGGCGCGCAGTGTAAATTTCCAGAGCGGTTCTTCCACCCGAACGTGTACCCCTCCGGCACGGTGTGCTTGAGCATCCTGAACGAGGTGAGCTGCGGCCGTCCCTACTGCGCAAGGACGTGCGCTTTGTAGAGGCCATGCTTTTCAGTATGAGCGGTGTCTGCTTGCAGCGCCCTGAGCCTGCTAGAGCCTTTTTGCGTGGCATACAAGCAGACAACTGTCACCCTGCACTTGTAAACACCTGCCCTCGGTGCGCAGGAGGAGGGCTGGCGGCCATCCATTACTGTGAAAAACATCCTGACGGGCATCCAGGCGTGCTCAACACCCTTTGATCCCTCACCTTGTGTGGCCAGTTGGCAGTGTCCAGTGTCTGATTATGCCATGCGGGCGCGCTGAGCCTGCCTGTCTCCAAGCGTGCAGACGCCCGCTACATCCCCATGCTCCTTGGCAGGGCTGAAGGCAAAGTGCCATTCAAAAACTGGGATGCCGCGGCCGCGCAGGAGCTGCTGGGCGACCCCAACCCGCTGAGCCCGGCGCAGGCGAACGCGTTTGCGCTGTTCCAGAACAACATGCACGAGTACCGCAAGCGCGTGCGCGCGCAGGCCGCGCACTTCCCGCCGCCAGTATGACCCTTGCGTGCGCCCTGTGTGACTATGGGGTTTCGAGCGGGGTATGCCACCGCCGCGAGTTACCACGGCCGGGGCCCTGCCAGGTGGCCGTTGGCAGCGCAGTGCCCAGCGCCTGCACGGGCCGCCGTGCTCGGCATGCGGCAATGTCTGGGCACTGTCTTGGGGCAGAGCCTTTGGCTGCGGGCAGCAGGCAGCCCTGCTGCCGTCTGGCAGCGTGTTGTGCCGCAGCTGGCGTGCCTCGGTCGATTGGTCCATGTATGAGGTGCAACGATGCGCAGCGTCCCACGTGCGGTCCGTGCAGGTCAGAACAGCCTGGGTCGCCAACTGGCCTCGCGCTGCCATTTGCAGCTGCCTGGCACCTGGGGCGCGACCCAGCGCAGGGAACTCCCGCGGTCTGAACTGCATGGTGTTTGTGGGATGGCAGGGTGCTTGGTCACTGTAAAACCATACCAAGGCCTCTCATCCTCGTCCAGTCCAGTGTACTGTAAGCACTGCTGTTGCAGCATCTTGCTAGCAAGCCAAGTGCCAAGCCTTCCTATGTCAGCATGTGCCAAGATTGGGGGCGCTCAGCAGGATAGTACACGGATCAACAGGAGCAGCATTACCAGTCCTGCTTATGAGGGCATGGTGACACTTGCCATAGCCATGCGCTCTCTTTGGCAGCTCTTTTGAACTGCAGCTCACGACACGCTCTACAGTATGGCTCAACAGGAGCATCGATTTCAAACTTTGAGAAGCTTGCAGCACCTACCTCAACTCACAAAGCAAGCTCGACCAACTCTCCCCCATCTTCTACAACAGCACCTGGCGCCGAGGCGGGGCCAGCACCCCCGTGCGGCCCTGCCCACGCGGCCGGCGCCAGCGCCCAGCCGCCGCCGCCCCCCGCGGCCTGCCAAGCAGGGTGGTGGTGCCCCGCGTGCGGCGGCTGCCCCTCCTGCGCCGCTGCCGAGACACTCCAGGGCGGCGTATCCCTGTCGTAGCGCGCCTCCCCGGCCGCCCCCGCAGCGCCGCCCCAATGACTCGCTGCAGGCTCGCCCGGCGCCTGCTCCCTGTAGCCCGCCGGGGCGCCCCCATGCGCGCCCGCGTGGCCGCCGTGCGCGCCGCCGCCATCGGCCGGCTGCGCCACGACATCAGAGTAGCTAGTGAAAAAGTCAGCGGCGGACGCATCAGGCGCCGGCACGCCGCCCTGCTGCGGCGCGCTTGCCGCGCCTCCGCCCCATGCTAGAGTAGGGTGGGGGGGACCGCCGCCCGCGCCCTGGAACCCCATCGCCTCCCGAGCCCCAAGGTCCAGGGCGTGCCTGCCCTGCTGCGCGCCAACGTCGGCCGGCGCGGGCGGTTGCGCGGAGGGGCCGTCGGCGGCGGCGGCCGCCGAGCCGCTGGCAGAGCCGCGGGCGTGCGGCAGCCAGGCGCCGGCGCCAGAGGCGCGGCCGGGCTCGGGCTCCGCAGCGGCGCCCGGCCGGAAGAAGCTGGGCGGCTGCGCGGCCGGCGAGCCAGCCGGCCGGAAGAAGCCGCTGGGGGTTGCCCCTGGGCTCGCCCGGTGCGCCGCCCCGGGCGCCGGCAGCGGGAGCGCGCTCACCGCGCTGGCGGGCCTGCGGCCCAGCCGCGCTGTCACGCCGCGTGTATGCGAGCGCTCAAAGGATCACTCTAGTAGTGCCGTGATTTGCACCCTCCAAATGCACAGCTGCCGACCGCAGGCTTGCATGGCGTTGCAGGGCAGGGACAATGTGGATGTGCGACTGTGTGCCTGGTGCAGCGAGCATGGCGCCGAACCAGCGAGTAAGAGACGACGATGCGCGCCGTGCCTTGCTGCTCGTGCACAAGCAGGGCATCCGCTGCGCTTGCTGTGGGGCGCGACCCGAGAAAGCGCGCACACACGGCGGACGCCCTGCCGCCGTGCCCAGGGCTGCGGCGAGCGCCGAGCGACACCGGGGCGCACCCGCCGCCGCCTGCATTGAATGTGTCCACGTAGCGCCCGCGCACGCCCGAGCGTCGTGCAGGCCCCGGATTGGGCTGCGGGCCGGCGCCGCCGGCGGGCGGCGGCAGGCTCGCGGGCAGCGCCGCGCCCGCGGCGGCCGCGCCGGGCGGCGCGGCGGCGGCGGCGGGCGGCGGCGGCGGCGGCGGTGCCAGGCTGGGCGGCGCGGCACCGCGCTCGCGCCAGCACTTGAGCTCCTCATCGTAGAAGAACGCATTGTCCTCGCCCAGCCTCGCCTCCTTCTGCGCGCGCGCCTGATCAGGCACCTAGCCTCCCTCTGCGCCCGCGCCTACTCGGCACCTCGCCTCCATCTGCGCCCGCGCCTATCAGGCACCTAGCCACCTTCTGCGCCCGCGCCTAGTCAGTTTACTCGCCTCCTCCTGCGCCCGCGCCTAGTCAGTTTACTCGCCTCCTTCTGCGCCCGCGCCTATCAGGCACATGGACTCCTTCAGCGCCCGCGCCTCATCAGGCACCTGGCCTCCTTCAGCGCCCGCGCCTAATCAGGCACCTCGCCAAGTGTTGCTATAGGTCACTCTAGTGCTGAGCGATCGCAAGCACAGGCTTGGGGCGCCCCGGGTGCGGCGCCGCAGCCACCCTGCAGCTCGCTCGGGCCGGGCCAGCGCAGCAACCCGTGCGCGATCCGAAATTCCCTGCAGCCCTTGCCGGGCTCGCGCGGCGCCCCGGCGTGCAGGGCGCGCGGCGGGGCTGGCCCGCCGCGCAGGCCGGCGCACCTTCCCGGAGGCGCCGGGCCCGCCGCTCGCGCCCGCGCCGCCGCCGCCGCCGCCGCCGCCGCCGCCGCCGCCGCCGAGGAAGCTGGAGAGCGAGGGCACCTTGCCGAGCATGCTGCGCAGCGACCCCGCGGACTGCAGGGCGGGCCGGGGCGCCGCGCCGCCGCTGGGCGGGCCGCTGCTGGGCGGACCCTCGGGCGGCGGGCGCGGCGGGCGCTGCGGCGAGGGCGCGGCCGGTGAGGGCGGGCCGCGGCGGCCGCGCTGCGGCGCCCGGCCCTCGCCGCCCGTGGCGCCGCCGTCGGCGCCGCCGGCCAGGTCGGCGCTGCTGCTGCTGCGCCCGCGCGCGCCGCCCATCTGCCGCCCCAGCCGCACAGCCTGTCCTCCATGCGCACAGCTAGACTGGGAAGGCTTAGGGTACTTCTTAGGGTTGGTGGACCCCTCCTGTGTTGCAGAGAGTACCGCTGACTACAGCGCCGATCGACTGTGCCCTGTCGGCCAGCATGCCACATGCGCTTGGTCAGCTCACGCACTTGCAAACGAGCCTTGCCGGCAGCGGCGTTGTGTGAGGTTCAGGCACTCCGGCTAACGAGCCGCGCGCCGCCCGGCGGCGCATGCACAGCGCGGCCGCGAGTCGGGCGCGTCCAGGCGCCTATAGCCGCGCGGCGGGCGATAAGACAGTCAGACAGCGAGCAGTATGCGCGTGCAGGGAGCGGCCGCGGGCTGCGCGCACCCCGCGCGGCGAACCCGGCTCCGACCCCGTGCCGCGCCGCTCGGCGTCCGACGCGGAGCTAGGCCCTGAGCCCGGCAGGTCCGAGCCGCCGATGAGCTTGTTGATGCCCTTGTCCAGCCAGCCGCTGAGCGCGGCGACCAGCGAGCCCGCCGGCGCCGGCTGCACGGCGATGTTGTGCGCCTGCGCGCGCGTAAACATGCAACTGCATTAACCCCACATGTAAGCGACGGCGGCCGCTGACCCGGCCAGCGCCGGCTGCACGGCTGTGCTGTAAGCCTGCACGGTCGCTGCCAATTTTGGGCTGTGCAAATCCGCGGCCTGCTGGCTCCTTATGACACTGCCACATGCCACAACCCCACATGCAGTGCGAGACGCTAGGATGCCATGCCTGCGCCAGGAGAACAAAGTCTGCAGCGCGTGCCGCGCACCGTACGCGCTAATAGTATTTGCCGAACCGCAGCGACACTCCTCCCCGAAAGCAGCGGCGGCCCCTGGACAGGACTGCACCCAGTGCAGCGACACGGGGCGCCAGCCCGGAGGCGGCTGCGCGCCGGGGCGCCGGCGCACGCGCAGGGCGCCGCACCGAGCAGTGGCGCGCGATGCGGTCGTCGAGCTCCGCGGCGAGCGCGCGCGCGACCAGCAGCCGGCCGGGCAGCCGCCCGGCGCCCGCCAGCGCGGCCTGCGCGCAGCGCGTCCGCTGTCTCGCGTTGCTGTTGGGCGGGCAGCTCGCCCGGCTGGTTCGGGGTAGGGTTCGGGTACAACGGCAGCTGGCCCGGCGGCCGTCGCCTGCCGCAGCCTGCTTGGCTTGGAGGACAGAGCGCGCGCCTGTACGGGACAGCCCGGGCGTAGGCGCGGCGGGTGCGATGCGGCGCGCGCGCCCTCCGCCGGCCGCCGCGCAGCAGGGGCCGCGCTCGCAGGTGGCAACAGCGGCGCACCCATGGTGGAGCCGCCGACGCCAGTGGGCGCTCGCCACCACAGCACCGACGCACCGACCCTGAGCAAACATAGCCGCACACTCGTCCTACCTCTGGTGTTCAGGCTGCCAGGCGCTGACACGCCGGGCGCGGCCGCCGGGCCCTGGGGGCCGCGCCTGCACGCCGGCCACGTAGTGCGCCGCGCGGCCCAGGTGGCCCGCCTCCGCCAGCCGCGCCGCGTGCACCAGCTTCCACGGCAGCAGCGCGCCGGCCGCCGCGCCGCCGGCCGCGCCCGCGCCGGCGCTCGGCTGCGCGGCTCCGCCTGCGCCATGCAGCGCCGCTGGTGCTACATTACATGGTTCAGGGCCCTCTGGCGCAGCCTGGTTGGCAGGCGCAGCGGGGTACAGGGGTGTGCGGCGACGAGGTGGAGCGCGGTGGAGCGCACCGGACGTACAAGGGTGCGCACAGCCTGGCACAGCAAAGAGTGGCGCACTGCCATCGGCCAGCGGTGTGCAAGCAGAGGGTGTGGCGGCACGCACAAGAGGTTTGCGGAGCGATAGAGCACAAGACCACTACTATCTGGCGGTTCCAAGTATAAGTTCTGTCACCCCTGCAAGAAGACACCGCTAAAGGACGCCATGTCGCCGCGCGGCGCACTCCGGAAAGTGCGCGGCACGCAAGGCGCGTGACCGCAGGTGAGCAACAAACGGCAAGCCTGCCCGACCCCCACATACTGCGCAAGGGCGCACCCGCGGCGCGCGCCCACTCGACGACCTCGGCCGCCTGCAGCGCGGCGGCGGCTGCGAACGTGCGTGGCGCGCGCCGGTGGTCACCGCCGGGCAGGACCAGGCGCGCGCCGGGCTCCAGCCAGCCGGGCGCGTGGCCGGCCGCCAAGTAGCACACGTGCGCGGCCATGCCCTGCGCGCATCCGCGAGCATGGGCACTCACTGCGCAGCCGTCGGGTCTGGCATCAACTGACCGACAAAACTAAGCTGCGTGCAAAGAGGTCCGCAGCGGAAACTGTGAGCTGTTCACTTATCTCAACCGGTCCAAGCGCCTCGCCTACCCTAAGCACAACGCTGGTAGAGGACGGGCACCCTGTTGCCACAAAGGCAGCGCCGGCCCCTGCAACTGCAGGCAGGCAGGCGAGCACCGCGTTGCCGGGTCGCCGGGCGGGCGCCGGCGCCGCGTCGCCCAGCACCTCCCAGCGCGAGCGCCAGAAAAGGCGGCCCGCCCAGGGCATGCTGACAGGCCGGGCCGCACCATGCCGCGCTCGTGCCACAGGGCGTCGCCCAGGCGCGCGAGCACGCCCTCGTCGCCCGGCGAGCGGTTGGCCGCCAGGATCGCCAGGTTGGCGCGCCAGCCGTCCAGCACCGCGCCCGCGTCCGGCGCCTCGGGCGCCCCCGGCGGCGCGTGCAGCCCCTGGCCCGCCCTGTCGCTGCCTGCGGCGTCGCCGCCGCCCGCGCTGCCCGCGCGCGGCTTCCCCAGCCCGAACAGGCTCAGCGCGCCGCCGCTGCCGCCGCTGCGCGGCTCGTCGGCCGGGGCCGCGTGCGCGGGGTGGCCGGCGGCGGGGCGGGTGCCGGGGGCGGGGTGCCCGTTGGCGATGGCCCCGGCGGCGGCCGGCGCGGGCAGCGCGGCGTCGGGCCGCCCCGCGAGGACCAGGGCCAGGGTTCGCAGCGGGGCGCCAGGCGGGCCGAGCCCGGCCGCCATGGCGGCCGCGGTCTCCGCGAACGCCGCCTCGCCCATGCCGCGCGCCAGCAGCAGCGCCGGGCCCCACAGCTGCCCCTCCCGCGCAGCCCTGCGCGGTTCGCGCTGCCTGACCGCGCCGTGGCCATGAACCGCCTACCGGGTCATGCACGCCAGCGAGCGGGCTGGTCAGCACAACGGGCGTATTGTGGAGTCAGCGCGACCGCTCAAGCTTGCATAGACCGACAGGCAGCTGCAAGTGACCAAAGCGCAGCAGGAGCGTGCTTCCGCCAGGACCCACCAAGGCGCCAGCACACACAGAGGCTCGACACAGCGGTCGAGCGCTTTACGACCAACATGTCCGCCCATGTGGGGCAGCCTGGCGCGCGCGCACCGCAGCGCCTCGACTCGCTGCCCGGCCACGAGAAGCGCCTGCACCGCGGCCGCAGTCGCCGCCTGGTCCGCTTGCGCGGGCGCCCCGGCCAGCAGCGCGGCGGGGCTGCTCGGGGTTTCGGCGCCCCCTCCGTGCGCCGCTCCTGGCCATGTACCCAGGGCGCCCGGGTGCCCGCCGCCGCCGCCGCCGCCGCCCGGTCCGGCGCCGAAACTCGCGCCGTACGCCGGCTGGCCCCACGCCGGCGCGGCGGCCGCTGCCGCGGGCGCCTGTGACGACGGCGGGGCCTCCGCCGCAATGGCGGCCGCCAGGAGGGCCTCTGCGCCGCGGCGGCGCTGTGTCACATGCAGTGCTGTCCTATGGACAGCCCTGATCAGCAACTTGGGCCCATCGCGCTCGCACTCGCCCTCGCCAGGCGCCGAGCGGCCCGCACGGCACGCTCCAGGTCACGGGTGTCACTCTGCGCCAGGCCCCGCGCGTGCCCGTGCGGGACGCTCCAGCTCAGCGCTGGCGCCCCCTCGCCCGAGCCGCACTCCACAGCTCCGCGACAGACACAATGCGTGCCACTCTGGGGCGCGCGCGCGCTCGCGCCAGGGCAGGCACGGCGCGGGCGGGCTCCAAGGCGGCCCAGGGCGCGCGCCCGGCCGCTCGGCGTCCTTGGCGCCGCGCGCGCCCGGCGCCGCCGCCAGCGCGCCGCCATGGCAGGCCATCACGCGCAGCGCGCCCCACAGCGCGGCGCCGCCGGCTGCGGCCGCGCCGCCGGCCGCCTCGGCCGCGGCCGCGCGCCGCTCGTGCGCGGCCAGGCACGCCAGCACCTGCGCGCAGGCAGGAGCCCGGACCCTGAGCGGACGGCGCGCGTGATTCCCGCCGTCCCCACGCTCAGGCTGGCCTGAGCGATCAGTGCGCTGTGGCTAATGTACAACCTTTCAGAAGCATGTTGAACAGCCGAGGCAACATCGGCCGCATCAGAATGTTGCTACAGCAGACACGTAGGCATTGAGGACACCTCCGCGGAGTGCATGCTCCGCCGCGGGACACATTAGTGGACCCGTGACACCGTGGCTGCGCGGGCCACCCGCGGAGACTGTCACGAGCGCTGCGGCCATGGTGTGGCAGCGCTCAGCAGGTGGTGGGAGCCGGCCAGATCGTGCGAGCGGCCCCCTGCTGCGGGCGCGCAGGCGCGGGCGCCCACCTTGTCGCGCGGCGTGTGCGCCGCCAGCGGCCCGGGGAAGGCGTCCAGGGCGGCGCACTCCTCGCTGTACGCGCCGCCCTGCACCTGAGCACGCAGCGCAGCCCTCGGCGCCCTCAGCATGAAGGGCCGGTCGTCTGGTGATGCGGAGCTGGTGCGCTACCTGTGGTTGGGGTTGCATGGGAACCCGGCACCAAGCTGGGCAGGTTCGCGTCGGGTAGCTGCTGTCACCTGTCTGCAGACCAGGCGGGGGCACGGACTGCTCCAGCCAGTAACGCTCTGGCGCTCACAGAAGAGGGCGAGCCGGTGCGCCCCTTCCCCGTCCACGGCTTCCCCGTCCACGCCCGCCCTCCTGTGTCCTGCGCTCGTGCTGCACTCCAGACGCAATGACAGCAGCGCTGCAGCATCAAGGACGACCCGCCCTGGCGCTCGCGACGGGCAGGCTCCCAGCCTCGGCCCCGCCGGAGCCAAGGGTGCGGCGGGCGCGCACCGGGGCGACCCACGTCGGCGCGGCCCCGGCAGACAGCTGCGCCACCAGCTCCTGCATGCGCAGGCGCTGCAGCTGCTCCCCGCCTGCCAGCAGCAACCGGCGCTGGTCAGGGTTTCCACCGCCCTGAGACCTTGCAGCACATGCGTGTGCTCCTGCAGCAGGACGTGCAGTTCGCGCGTGGCTTGATGCGCGGCCGCAGCGCACGTCAGGGGGGGAAAAGCCGAATGCCGCGTGTGGCCGTGTCGCCTCGGCGCAGGGGCTCCCGCACGGCCGCATTGTATGCGTCTTGTACATGAAGAGGCGCACGTGACACACAAAGAATAGCTTGAGAGACAAGGCCCCTGGGACCCGCCTGGTTGCAACAGCACCACGCGCCCGCCAAAGCCCCAGGCGACCGCCGCGGCCGGCGGCCGCCCGGCCGGCGTGCGCAGCGCCTCGTCCGCCGTCCGCGGCGCGCTCGTGGCGGCGCCGCCCGGCCCCACGTCCGACCCGGGCCCCGCCCCCAGGGCGGCGCGCACGCCCCAGGGCCCCGGCGCGCTCGGCGCCGCCCGCGCATTGGGAGCGCGCTCCGCACCCGCAGCAGCGCCCTGGCTGCCTGCCCACGAGCCGGTCCCGTGCGCGGGCGCGTCGCCGCCAGCAGCGGCGCCGCCGTCGCCAGAGCCCCACGCGTCCTGCGCCGGCCACGGCGCAGGCGGCGGCGGCTGCTGTGAAGCATAGGGCGCCTGCGAGTTCTGCCAGGCCTCCGCGGCGGGCTGCGCCGGTGTCGGCTGCCAGGGCGCCGCAGGCTCGAGGCCCAAGGCGCGCGCGGGGTCATGGTAGGGTTCGGCAGCATACGCCGGGGCAGCGCCCAGCGGCTGCGGGCCCCAGGCGGGCGCGTCATGCGGCCACGCAGGCGCCGGCGCAATCGCAGGGGCGGGCGCGGCCGAGTCGAACGCCTGCGCCCACAGGGCCGGGCCGCCTGGCTGCTGCGCCGCGCCCGGCGCGGCCGGGCTGCCCTGGCCCCAAGAGCCGGCGCGCCTGTGGCCCACAGAGCCGGCCGCCTGCTCCGCCGACATGTACTGCCGCAGGTTCCGCGCCGGCTGCGGCGGGCGCCAGGCGGGCGCCGCTGCGGGCTGCCAGGCGGGCAGCGCCCCGGAGTGCCTGCGCTCGGCGGCGCCCGGCGCGCCGCCGGGCTTGCTGGGCGAGGCGTACGGTGCCTCCGGCGGCGGCGGGCCCCCGTAAGCGCCCGCCAGCGCCCCCGACGAGTGCGACGCCAGCGCGAACGCCTGCGCGGGCCCGGCGCCTGTCCCCGGCCCGTGCCAGTCCGCCCGCGCGCCGCCCGCCGCGCTGCCGGCCTCGCCGGGCGGGTCCGCGTTGGCGAATGCCGACTGCGGGGCCGGCATCAGCCCATACTCTCCCTCGGCGGCGTCGGGGCCCGCTGCTGCCGCATCCCACGCACCCGCCGGCGGCCGCGCGTCGCCGGGGCCGTCGCCATGGGCCCCAGCGGCATGCTGCCAGCCGTCCCCAGGTGCGCCGTGCCCCAGGCCATGGCCGCCGGCGAACGGGCTGGTTGCGGGAGCCTGTTCGGCCCCTGGGAGCGCCGCAGGCGCGGGCGCCCCAGCCCAGGAGCTGGCACCTGCCGCCAGGCCGGCTGTGCCATGGCCGGCCAAGGAGGCGGCAGCCTCGGCGGCCGGGCCCGCGCGCGCACTCGCCGCCGCCTCCACAGGCGCGGGTTGCTGCTCTGCAGCCCGCCGCTCGCGCGGGGTGCCTGCCCGCGGCGACAAAAGCAGGTGTCATGAGCAGCCTTACCAGAGCATGGTGAGACATGCACAACCGCAATGACATTCATGAGCAGAACGCATGAAAGAGGCAATTGGGGCCGCCCACCAGGGGCGTCAAAGTCGTCAAAGAAGGATGAGCCGTCGTCGGTGCCTTGCGCTGCGCCCCACCCCGACCCCTGTCCGCCGATGGACCCCGCCGCGCTGCTGGCGCGCGCCGCCGCCGGCGCAGGAGGCGGGCCGACCCCGCCACCAGGATACTCCGCACCATGGCCCTCGCCCGGCCTTCCCGCTCCGAACGGCAAGCGGCCGCTGCCAGAGCCGCTCCAGCCAGAGCCGCTCCTCGCAGCGCTGAACGGGATCGCTGCCGCCGCCGCCGGCTCGTCGAGGGCCGCGGGCTGGGGCGCCGGCCCTGCCAGCATCCCGGCTGCTCGCGAGCCCTGCTGCGCAGCGGCGGCTGGCGGCTCCACGGCAGGCGCCGCGCAGGGGTCCGCGGCCCGCTCGGGGTCTGGGCGCGCGCCGCGTGCTAGATGCGCTGCTGCGCCACTCCCAAACCCTGAATCGCCAGGCTCGGCCCGAGCCTGCCCCGCGACAGCTGCAGCCTGCAGACCGACGCCTGCCGGCGCCCGCGCTCTGCCGACACCGCTGGCCTCCGCACCCGCCGCTGCGCTGCCCCGGCCACCAGCGCCCGCCACGAGCGCATCGGCATCGGCTACACACGCGGCTGCGCGCCCGCTGGCGCCTGCGGCGCCTGCCGTCGGCGACACGCTGTTAAAGAAGTCCATGTCTGCCGTGCCCACGTCCGCTCGACCATAGCAGTCGCCCGCTGGCGCCTGCGCGCCGGCGCTCGCGCCGCCAGCCAGCGGCGACGCGCTGCCGAAATAGTCGACGTCGGCGTCGCCGGCCGGCTGGTACGGCGGCAGGTGCGCACCCTGGCCCGGCGCATCCCCGCCCGCTCGTTGCGGCACGGGGGGCAGCTTGAACGGCGGCGGCGGGGCGGCCTGCGCAGCCGGGCGCTGCGCGGCCGGCGGCGCGCCCTGGGCGGGCCGCCGTGCAGGCGCAGCGCTCGCCGCTGCGCTGCTCCGAGCGGGCGGGGGGGGCGCCCGCGCCTCTGCCTCCAAAGGCGCGGCCGGCGGGGCCGGCCCCTGACCACGGGCTGGCACGGCCTGTACGCGCGCGGGGCTGCCCGCGCGCACAGGCGGCGCTGGCCTGGCGGGCGCAGCGTCCGCCGTCGCGTTGACGCCGCCCGCTGCCCCCGGCGCGTCCCCTGCCGCGCCGTCGCTGCTGCGCGCGCTCGCTGCAGGGACGGGCGCCGCCACCGGCGGGGCAGCCCCTCCCGCCACGTGCGGACCCGCGGCATTGGTGGGAGGCGGCGTCCACGCCGCCACTGGGGCCGGCCCGCCCACCGCGGGGGTTGGCACGCCAGACGCGGGCGGCGCTCCGCCCTTGGCAAGCGCTCGCGCGGCGAGCCGCGCGCGCTGCTCGGCAATGCGCGCGCGCTGCTGCGCAAAGCGCTCGCGCGCGGCGCCAGTGGCGGATATGGCGCTCGGCGCCGCCGGCGCGTGCCCGTTGCCCGTGCTCATACCTGCAGGCCCCAGAGGTGCTCTGTCGGTCCGAGTTGAGCAGGACGCAAGGGGCACAGCGGTCTTGCACCAGCTGCATATCGTGAGCACAGCTCTCAGCACAGCCTGCAACTGTCAGCAGAAGAGCGCGCCGCAGCTCTGCCTTTGACGACACTGTCTCGACCCCAGTGCTGTTGACACTGACGTGCAGCAAGCAGTGAATAAAGCTACTTTGCCGGCAAGTTCTGATACTAAAACGAAGCTGTATGCTCTAAAGTGTACTAACAAATGCCAATACCTGAGCACCAAGTAGTGCTGTATGTTGCTGAGCTGCAGGAATAGGTCACTTAGGCGACAATAAGCCAGCGTTTGTGTCAGCAGGTTAGCGGCGCCAGAGCGAACATGCAGCACGATCACGCATAAAGACCCAAGGGGCTGATATCAGGCATACCTTGTGCAAACTCGCACTCCTCTTATTGGCAGGCAACCTGCAACGCCCAGGCTGCCTGCACGTAGCTTCAGGCACTTACGGAGCGCACGCAGCTTTGTATCTCAGCACACATATAACGCAGAGCACCGGCGCTGTTCAAGTCCATAATGCTTAGCAGGCCTGCCCTTGCGCACCAGCAGACTGATGGTGCCCTGCGCACCAGCAGACTGCTGACAGCAGTGCTGGTCCAGCACGGTACGTGCTGCTCAGCAGCGGCTGGCTGTGGGACCCTACCCTGTTTGGGATGGGAAGGGTCTCTGCGCAAGGCACATCGAGCAGCCTCCTTGCTCAAGATATCGACCCAGGAGAGCTTACTAGAAGCACTGGAGAGAAGCGTGTGCAGCGCTGTGAGGCGCAGAGCACTTACAGGTTGCACAGGTTGAGCGTGGGCATATGGATCTGACGGGTGCCATACAGGGGGGACAGTAGAGCGATCTCCACTCCTTCCTCACAGCAGGTGGGGGTCCAACCCGTAGCATAGAGCGGGTCTAACACGCTAGATTAGTCACCCTGGGGGCAGCGCAGAGTCTGTGTTTGTATATTGTCCGCGTAGAGTGCCGTCCCTGCTGTCTGCGTGTCAGCGACTCTCCGCCTTTACAGAACCCTTTGCCCGCGTTGAGCAGGGCAGTAATAGTTTGCATGCATGCACAGAGGCTACATAACAGGAGGTATGCAGAAGCTCTGCTGCGCGGCAAGCTTGCGTACTGTGCTGGTACGCAGAGGGAGGACCCTGTGCGAACTGCCTTCCAGCCCATCTTGATATATACAGCGGTTTAAAAGCCACACGGTGCGGGCGCACCTGTAGGACGTGGCCAGGTGCGGCAGTGGATGGATGTCTGGGCACTCAGGCATTGCAAGACGTATGAGTTGCCAGAGTGGGGGGGTGCGAGTGCAGGCGTGAAGGCGCAGAGCAGCCAATGATGGGGCTCTTCTCCAAGAATTGTGCGAGTGCAGGCGTGAAGGCGCAGAGCAGCCAATGATGGGGCTCTTCTCCAAGAAAGGCACCAGCAAGGCGCCCAAGGAGCCCAAGACCGCGCGCGGCCGCAAGTCGCTCGGCAGCAACCCAGCGCCGGTGACCGGCAAGGACTGGCCGTCGCTGTCGCCGGTCCCCTCCGTGTGCCACGCCGGCGAACGCGGCAGCGCGGACGGCGCCGCGGCCGCGCCGCGCTCGCCGCGCGAGCTCATCGCGTCCTTTGTGCCCGCGCCGGACGTGTGCACGGCTGAGGCGCACACCCCCGAGGGCTGCGCCGCGACACCTGCGACCGACTTTGCGGAGTGCATCGAGGAGGACCCTGGCGAGGGGTGCGCGCCGGTGGAGGCGAGTGACTTGAGCGCGACGCTGGCGCGATTGGAGGTCACTGAGACGCACGACTGCCCGGCCCCTGGTGCGCCGCTAGCTTTTGTTGGTGAAAGTGGCCGGTGCAGATTTGCTTTGAGAGTGAGCTCGGTCAAACCTGAGCCATGCTGGTTCCCCGCACGCCTCAGGTCGCAGACGCAGTACCACCGCACCATGGTCCATGGCTCTGTATAATCTTAACCTTGCTCTGGTTGCACTGTTCGTGACTGCCTGTGCTGGAACGTGCTCGAAAGCCACGTCACAACACTCAGAGCAACATGCTAAAGGCATGCAGGCAGGGCTGCAGAGGCCCACCCCTGCACGTCTTGCTTGGCGACAGGCAGTCACTCTGACAAAGATGTCTGCTGCGCAGTTGCAGACGTGCTGCAGCAGGTTAATAATGAGGCCGCCCGCGCCTCCAAGCTGTACCAGCTGCTTATGACCTCGCGGGTTCGCCCCACAGCCCTGCTCATACTCTACTGTATTTTGAAAGTGCGCGGCCACCCGTGAGCCTGCCAGGCCTGGACACAACGTAATGGCAACCAGGTTGCACAGGCCCATACAGTAGTTGCAGAACATACGTCTCCTACAGGGTTCGCCAGAGGTGCCAAAGCCGGAGCCATCGCCCGTGCGCCGCCTGTGGGGGACCGCTACGGGTGGGACCACCGCACGGCTGCTGTCTCCCCGCAAGCGCGGCGCGCGCGCTCACGCTGGCGACGCCGCGCGCGCCGCCGCAATGTCCGCGCTCACGCAGCAGGCGCGCCCTGAGCTTGGGTGCACATTTGCTAATTACCTTCTTGCCCTGCCCCGTTAGAATGTGCCGTGCACTATAACTCCTGGTGAATTGAATGGGTAATAAATCACAATGTGCATTGCTCGCTGGAGCGCATGTTCAGACATTCCATGCAGTATTGTAAGATAATCACATGCAGTTTGCCCCTGCATGTTTCAAGTGCGGTGAATACTGCCTCACCTTGAACCGCTACGCTCTCAAGCCTGTGCCCACGCGCGCAGGTTGAGACAGCACTGGGCAACGCGGAGCGCCAGATCGAACGCCTGCGCGCGCGCGAGGCCGTGCACGGCAGCGCGCTGGCGGAGACGCGCCGCGCGCTGCGCGCCACCCGAGACGACGCCGCCTCGTCCGCCATGTCTGAGGATGGTGTCGCTGAGACTGGTGCGCGCTGCACCTGGCTGCCGGCAGAAATGCTGCATGCATTTACGCATCAACATTACTTGCTTCCTATCGCGGGTATGCTTTAAGCTGCATGCACTAGACAGGTCCTGGTTCATCTTTGTCCGTCCTTTGCCGTCAAGATGTTTGAGACTGCTGGATACGCACTTGCTCAAGCGTCAACTCCGCTCGCATGCATGACAAGCAGGCCCAATGCTAATCATACACAATAGCAGGAGGTGGTGAGACGTTCGGCCAGGCCCTCTAGCATTGACCGCACACACGTGTCACCTCGACGTCTGTGCTGCGGCAGCCTCGGAGATGGCGGGCCTGCGCCGGCTGGTAGAGGCGATGCGCCAGGAGGCGCGCGCGCTGGAAGCCGAACTGTATGCTGCGCGCGAGGAGCGCACGGCGGCCGAGATGGAGCGCGCAACTGTCGCTGACGAGGCGGATGCCGCCAACACCGCTTTGGCCATGGCCGGCACACGACAGGCCGAGCTAATGGCTCAGCTCGAAGAGGTGATTACATGAGTTACTTATATGCCAAGAAGCGAAGCATCTGCCAAGGAGCAAACAGCAGTCTGTCAGCCCCCCATGGGCAGGTAGCGATGCTTTTTGCAGCTGATGTGTGCTGTGCCATAAAAGGGAAAGGGCTCCTGGAGTCAATGCAACAGTTGACGCCGCTATGAGGCAAGAGCTTCAGTCGAAACAGCCACACTGCATGTCGTTGAGATGTTTGCTGACTTCTTATCGGCTGGAACCAGGCGCGCGCCGCGCTGGTGACGGCTGCAAAGGAGAAGTCGGGGGCGCTAGCCGACGCGCTGGAGGCGCGCGACGTTGCGCGCACGCGCGCTGCAGTGGCGGAGGCTGGTGCGGAGCGCGCACTCCGCCAGGCGGAGGTGGAGGCAAACCGGCTGCGCAGGCGCGTCCTCCGAAAGTAGCAACATGCTCCAAACCCAGACACTCTGCCTTTGCCTGAAGCAATCAAGCACCGCTTAGAATGCATAGCAAGAGTGCATTGCACATGCTCTTTGCATGGTCATGCAGCATGCGATGCATGTGCTGATTTTGATAATGATATGGAAATAAATGCATGTAGCTCTGGCAGAGCTTGGTAGCACGTCTTACTGTAAAGCTTGGCAGCACGTCCTACTTTATTCAGCAGCCTACACAACTGAGTCAGAGCGTGGCTGCTGCAGGGACCTGCAGGATGCGCAGGCGGCCGCCGACGCCGCGCGCAGCGAGAACGCCGCCACAGCCGGTGCAGACAAAGCGCGAGAGGCAGAAGAAGCGCGCCTGGCGCAGGAGCTGGCCAGGCACGCAGCTCACTTGAGCCCTGAGCACTTGAGCGCATGCCAACAGACCCCCTTGCGTGCTTGGCCTTGCGTGCAAGCTGGGGCACAGCAACTAGCTTACTGTATTGACGCTCAATCTGCTGACAAGCAAGTCAGGTCTAGCAGCGCTCAAGACTCTGCATGTTTGCAGTGACCGCATGCCACTGCCTGGAGCATAGCTGGCTGTTTTAGGTATGTTGGCAGGTTGCTGACCATTGCAAAGCCGCATGGATTATGACCCCACCCGGGCTTGACATATGGGGTGTCAGCGTGGCAGGGCTCTGGAGGCCGTACGCCAGCAGCAGGCGGCACGGGAGGCTGCTGAGGCCAAGGCCTCTGATCTGGCTGAGAGGCTCCACCACATTGACGCTGACCAGGGGCGACTGGCAGAGGTCGAGGGTGCGCTTCAAGAGCCACAGACACTTCTGAAGGTCAAGCATCCTTCCTGCTGCAAGCCGCACGCCATGCAGGCTCTAACACATGTCCATAATGTGCCAAGTGCGTGTGCATGTGTGGGCATGAGTGCGTGTTGTCATCTCGTGCTAGAGTTCAATTCTCACTGGATCGTGCAGGTCTGGCTGATGAGGCGCTCAGCGCGCTGGAGGCAAAGGCCGCACAGGCCAGTGCGCAGGCAGCAGAGCTGGCCGAGCTGCGCGGCGCGCTCGCGCAGCGCGAGGAGCAGCTTGCCGAGCATGCCGCTGAGGCAGAGCGCCTGACACTCGAGGTGCAGGCCTCTCTTAAAACGTCACTGTGCGAGGCTTGCGGCATACCATCTGCTTGCCTTTGCCTGGTATGCGGCAGCGCTCCAAGCTTTAGAGCACTAGGCTATCATGCATGCTGTCTTCAGCATGCAGTACCCCTCAGCAGCAGATACCATAAGCTCACAAGAACTGCACAAGCTCTGTGTGCTTGCCCTTCCCTGAACACGTCCACACTACCGACTGTACTCTTAAGCTTCTCGGGAGGCACAGCGCTCCTTTTGAATCCTAGTGCATGCGCGCAGAGCGTGCAGGGGCGCAAGGCAGGCGAGCGTGAGGTGGCAGCAGCAGCGCAAGTTGCCGAGCTTGCTGCGGCGCTGGCCGGCGCGCGCACCGCGCTGGAGGCCCAGGCACGCTGTCCTACCCTTGCCAGGATGAACCCAATATTCCGCGCTGCAGACCTCGAGCACAGGCCCGCGCATGGCATCACAGGGGCATGTCGTGCTGCAACAATGTACTATAAAGGCCTGCTAGCGGCAGCAGAAACAGCAATTCTGGCCAGTGCTCGGCTTGTACACAAGCAGCACAGATATCGCTCTGTGCTGCTTGTGTACAGGTAGAGCACATACAGGCCATGCGCCTGGTATCAGCTCGTGGCCTGCATAAGACTCGTGCCCCTTCATGCGGGCCACCTGCGACTGTCTTGCCTGCTATGTGATTGTGCGGACGACTCTCGAGCTTGGCCTCACGTCACGCAGGGGCGCGAGGTGGCGGCAGCAGACGCCGCGCACGCCGAGGCGCTGGCAGAGGCCGAGCGTGCGCGCGGGGCCGCTGAGGCCGCCGCGCATGACACGGCGCGGCAGGCCGCCGGCGCGCGCGCCGCGGCCGAGGAGCAGCTGGCGGAGCAGCGCAACGAGGCCCTAACCCTGCGCCTGACCCTGGACGCGCTGCGCGAGGAGGCCGGCGCCGCGCGCGCGCGCGCGGCGGCTGCCGACAGCAGCGTCAGGGACGTGGGCGCGGCGGCCGCCGCCGAGCTGGCGGCGGCGGCGGCCGAGGCCGAGCGCGCGCTGGCGCGCGCGTCGTACCTGCAGGCGCGTGCGGCCCAAGAAGCGGCTGGGAGGTGGCCCACGCCAGAGACGGACACTGACCTGACTGCGGCAAGCTCTCATACCACCCCTGCATCATGCCTCTTTCGAGGGCATGCAAGCCTCCTGATGTGAATGATAATATGATCAGTGCACATGGCTAGTCGATCGCCACTAAAGCAATAACCCTCTGCTTTCTCTGAAACCGCGTGTCAAAACTCATCTCCCACGGGCAGCTGCTGCGCTGCCAGGCGGAGGCGGTGGCCAGGGACCGCGAGCTGCAGGCGGCGCGCGCGCGCGCGGATGCCAGCGAGGCCGCCGCGGCCGCTGCGCGCGACGAGCTCACGGAGACCCAGGCCGCGCTTGCGCGCGTGGAGACCACGAGCAGGGCGCAGGTGACACCCTATTAGACCTTACCTCCAGTGCTGTGGACAGTGCTGTGGACACTGCTGTGAACACGCTTATTACCTCTTTTCACTTCTCTCTTCTCACTTCTTTGCTTCATTGCTAGTTATGCACAGGGACCGCAGGTCATAGCAGGCCTGCTCAACACGTGATAGATGTTCAGGCCAACGAGCATGCACATGTGTGCCGCAAGCCGGCGGTCGCAGCCAACACACAGTCTTGAGCGCATTGCACATTTCTTCCGCTCTCAGCGCAAAGACTGAAGCCTGCTGTCTCGCCCGTGTTCTCCCAAGCCCACTGGACCACTCAGTGGAGCACTGCATGCAGGCGGCGCGCGTGGCAGAAGAGGCAGGCGGGCACGCCGCGGCACGGCGCGAGCTGGCAGCCGCCGCTGCGGCCGCCGCAGCCACGCAGGAGCGCCTGCAGCGCGAGCTGGCCAAGGCAGGCGCTGACCTGGCGGAGTCCGCGCGCGCGCTGGGCGAGGCGCGCGCCGCCGAGGCCGCCGCCATGGAGGTGCGCGGATTTTATGCAGGGCAGGGTAAAATAAACCCCCTTCAGGCGGAGATGATGTGCTTGTGTGTGACCTCGGTGGTTCAAAGGCGCAGGCCTATGCAATGCGCGGTGGCGCTGCGTACCATCACATTATGCGCTCAGCATGCGACCCAGGCAGCACAGTTTCAAGCATCTGATAGAGAATTGTACTCATGTGCGTACAGGAGGCTGCATCGGCGGCCGTCGCTGCAGCTGCGGCACTGAGCACTGAGCGCGCTCGGGCCGAGTGCCCCGAGGCGCGCCTTGCGGAGGCCGCGGCAGCGCAGGCGGCGTGGGGCCCGGCGCTCGCCGCGCGCGACAGCGCGGCTGTGCGCGAGGCGCGCAATGCCCCTGCAAGGCAGCATGCTGACACGCGGTGCATGGGCCAGCAAAGCTCGTTCTCCCATGAACAGTACATGCGCAGAGGCTATCGTTTGTCTTGGTCTGTCCCTTGCTTCTTGGCACGGCAGCGCATACTGCATGCTATCCATGCGCCGTAGGTGCATGGATATGGTGTCGCACTGTGTGCACGCTCTTATGTGTGTGATAGTGCGCATGCATGCATGCCACTGCACACGACGGCGGTGTCACAGCCTGCTCTACACTTGAAGCGCAGGCACAGGTATATGCTTGCAGCAGGGATGGCTGCGCAGGCTGCGCAGCTTCAGCATGTGCCTTACATATCCAGCGGGCCTGACACCCTGACCCTGCGCGCGGCAGGTGCGCGTACTCAAGGCGCGCCTCGCAGCGCACACCGCTGCGGCGGCCGAGCTGGAGGCCGCGGCCGCCGAGGCCGCCGCTGCCGCCGCTGACTGCTCCGCGCTGAGCTCCGCTGCGGCCGCACAGAAGATCCAGCTGACGCAGCAGGACCAGCGCGTCGCCGCGCTGACTGACCAGGCGCGCCTTCACGGCTCGCCATTCCACAGCTCAAGGGTATTTTGTCTGACAGAGAAACACCATATTCCACCAATGTGCAAAGTTGTGTTTGTGCACAAGCTCGCTGCGAGCGTGTGCTTGTTGTCACTGTTGCGTCTGTCTGTGTTGCCAATACGAAGACACGCCAATTGGTTGTGGGCCATTGGAGATTCTGCATGCGTTGCCGTGCCGCTAGAGGGTCTCTGGACATGCTGTTGCTTGTGTGAAGCACCGCTGCGCGCCTAAGAAGCAGCCCTCCACGCTGCCACGGACCTGAGCAGACGCTTCTACAGGCAGAGCTCAGCCGCCGCGCACCAGCATGCCATGCTCTGGCATGCCCTTAACCTGGCCATTTACCCTATCCCTGGCACACCGTGCATCCGCAGGTCGCGGAGCTGGAGCGCGCGGGTGCGGCGCGCCAGAGCCGCGAGGCGGCGCTCGACGACGAGGCGGCCGCGCTGCGCGCCGCGCTTGCCGCGCACGCGGTTGAGACCGCCATGCGGGACCAGGCGGCGAGCCAGCTGGTGCGGGTAGCAGGGTTATGCAGGGATTTGCTGGGGCGGGTTGCGTACGTGCGCTGGGCGCGCGCGTGAGATAAACCTGCTGGCCCGCTGGCAGCCAGCTGGCGCTGGCTGAATGCAGGTTTGGTAAACTCCGCTCATGCGTGGCCAGCGCCGCTGCCTTTGGGAAGTGGTTTGCTTGTAGTGTCAGCAAACCATGGCCACACAGCAGAGGCATGGTGGAAAGCTGCTGCTCTGGCATTTGTGGCTAATAGCGCTCGCGCCCATTCACCATGGCCCCGGAGGCAAGCATGGCAGCCTGGCCAGCGCGCCCTTTTGCGATTGTCTCACGCATCCTGCCTTAAGGCAGCCATCACAGGCTGCCGCTGCGCAGGAGGCTGCGCTGGCCGAGGAGCGCGCAGCGCGCGCGGCGGCCGCGGCGGAGGCCGCGGGCGCGGCGGCCGCGGCCGCCGCGGCTGCGGAGGCAGACCTGGCGGCGGTGCGCGCGGAGGCAGAGGCCCGGCTGCGCGAGCACTACGAGGCCTCGCGGTGCGCCTTGGCAGAGCAGGGCGTCCAGGCCATGACGGGAGCATGCATGGCTCAGGCCATGGCCACCTTATGCTCCTGCGGGGCCCGCGGGGCCTCGTCAGGCCTTGGGCGCGCGCGGGGGAGGGCTGCATGGGCTTGCTCGTGATTCTGCCTGGACACTGCATGTTTGATGACTCTGATGTACTCAGCAACACAGGGCTAAGTGCGCCGTTACATGCATGCATGTCCACGGTATGACAAAAATGTTTTATATAGTGTCAGCGCTCGTGGCTGGAGGTTTTGAAGCGTCTCACCAAGCACGCATCCTACTTCATACATGGATGCCACCGCACTGCTGCGCACAGACGCACGGACTCACGCCGCGCCTTTTTTTCATTCCATAGCTGCCACGCAGGCTGGAGATGGGCAAGCTGCGCCTGGAGCTGGAGACGCGCAAGACCGCGTGGACCGACCTGGCGCGGCTGCGCGCGGATATGGCGCAGAACAGTGCGCCCGGCGTCGCCCGAGCCCGCCGAAACTTCTGGGTCCGGCTGTTTGGGGCGCCTTTGTCAGGAGGACGACAGGCAGTCACAGCAGGCCGATGCAGTGCTAGGCTGTTGTAGTCTGTGCTGCATGCAGGCTGATATGCTCGAAGGCAACTCCCAACTGACGATGACGAGCGTCCACCCATCGTGGCTCTCTCTCCGCCTGGCTCGGCTTTGGCCCGGCAACCTGCTTAGCTGAGCCCTTGCCAGCGTTTCCGCAATCTGTCTTGACTCTCGCGCATGCACATTCAGGCCTTGACATGGCAGACGCGCTGCCGCGCGCAGACGTCGTGAGCGCGTCCGAGGTGCACGCGCTGCGGCGCGCGCTGAAGATGCGCGAGGACGAGCTCAACCGCATCCGCCGCGGGCCCACGGGCGCCGAGCTGGTGCGGCGGCGGCCTCCCGGCGCCGCAGCGATGCGCACAAGCCATGTGCGCGGAGCATGAGAGTCCGTGACATGCAGCAGCGTCCCTGGCTGTGGCCGCCCGCCAGCGCATGTCCTAACAGGGAGCGCCTGCTCGACCGGCCGCATGCAGGCGACTGGGAGCGCACGGGCGCGCCGCTGCAGGTCCCCATCCGGGAGGCAGGTGGCGACCCGCAGGCGCTTTGCTGCCAGCTGGCCATGGTCAAGGCTGAGTCCGCCGTCCTAGGCTGGCAGGGTGTCAGGGACGAGCTCACGTACGCGCCCTGGGGCAGGCTGCTGGTGGGACTCAAGGGGCGTGCGGCCGGCAGGAGCCAATCGGGGAGCCGGCCGAGGACGTGCAGGCGCTGCGGCGGCGGCTGGCCTCGCGCGAGGCGGAGGTCAACGCGCTCCGGCGCAACCCGGCGCTGGCCAGCGGCTGCGGCACGCCGCGCGGCTATGCGGCCACGCCGCGCGGCCACAGCGCGACCCCGCGTGGCATGTAAAAGCTTTGGGGTTTGGTGTCACGCGCGCGAACGCATGGGGCTGGAGTCAGTGTATTCTTGTCATAGTATGCCCAAATCTCCGCGATATGTGCGCGCCGACAAAGGTGTACATCTTCAGATTTGCTCAGGGAGCCAGCGGCAGCTGTGCAAGGTGTGCCCGAGCGTGCAGGCCAGTGATTTGCAGAACCTGGCCGGTACATGCCCTGGCAAGCCTGGCGCTTGTTGCATCCTTACAGCTCAACACGCTATTGAGCCGTTGGTATCTGTGCGCGCGCCTGCCGTGCAGATGTGAGCCATGACCTGGAGCACATAGCAGCAGTGGTCTGCTTTGGCATAAGTTCCTTGACAAAGAATGATTTCCGCCTGGCAGCCGCCTGTTTTTCTGTGTTTGTCGTTCGCTGCTGTGCATGTTTGGACGCGCGGGCGCTGGCCACTGCGGCTGTAAGAGTCTGTGCGGCGCTGCTTGGATGGGTGCATGCCCCAATGCACACACGATGCCATTCGTCTCTGCTTGTGTGGTTTCCGCAAAGCTGCAGAACTGTGTCTGGCGCTGCTGCAGAGCAGCTCTTTGGTGCTAAGACTTTCTGACAGCAAGCGTGGCTCTGTCACCAGTTGTGCATGGTTCGGACACTTGCACACTTGATGGGGGAGCAAGGGGAGTGCCCTGCACATGCGAGTGCTGCGCGCTGAATAAGTGCGAGCTTCCGAATTGTGTTCCAGCCTGGCGATCAATGTGCAGCTCTGCTGGCCGCCCGCGCCGCGCAAGCCATTCTGGGCCATGTCCATGCGGGGCAGCAGCAGCTGGACAGTATGGCATGACATCACCTAGACCTGCCATGCAACCTGGCCTGCACCTGGCGAGCTATTCAAGCGGGGTCACGTGGGCATGCACAGACGCTGGGCTGCTGGTGACCGTGTGCGTACCAGTGCATGGCAGCCCATCTTGGCCCCGCCTGTGTCCTATCCTGCATGGCGCGCTGCGAGCTGGCCAGCAGCGACATGCAGATGTCTTACAGGTTGTGAGGCCATGGTACACGCAGACAGAGGTGGCACGGCGCACCGCACGGAAAGCAGGCAAGCGCGCTAGTAAACAGGCCGAAACAGCTACAGCTACAACCATCTCACTAGCAGGCATGCCCGCAGGCCACGACAGCACGCACGGGCTGCTCTTGCCAGGCTGCCAGCGGCACAGCTTGGCGTGTCACGAGCTGCCACTCCCATCACCCCAACTTCTTGAGTTGCCAGCGTGCCCGGGATACAGGCATGCATACACTGCACCCGGCTCGCTTGACAGCCTGTACTCATCAGGGCACATCTCTTGTGCTGCCAGCCCGTCCCTACAGAGTACTGCCTCCTGGGACCGCCTGCCTGCACGGGGGCACCTGCCCAGTATCTAGCTGCCGGCACCTACAAGCCAGCCCCCAGGCCCAGCGCCCGAGCTTGTGCAGGTGCAGTGCTGCGTCCCATCATTGCTGCCCAGCGCCCCGCAGTCCTTGTGCAGCACATCGCAAAGTGCAGCACCTCGCAAATATTTATTTCACGAAATTAGCTCACAGGACGTCGCAGGCCCCTGCCTCCACACGCATGCAAACACAAAGCCCTGCTTTCCAGTGACCAGCAGCCCGTGGCGACCTGACGCCTGCGCCAGGCCCCTCGCATAGCCCTGCCGTCCCGGCCCGCGCTTTCCCGCAAGGCCTCGCCGCCCTCAGACCCTCGCCGCCCTCAGACCCTCGCCGCCCTCAGACCCTCGCCGCCCTTACACCGCCGCCGCCAGCGCCGCCGCCTCCTCCAGCGCCGCTGCCTGGGAGGCCGCGAGCTTGCCCAGCCGCCGCTGGCGCACCTGCGGCCCAGGACCCCACAGCGTGAGGGGCCGCTCTGTATCAGACAAAGGCGCCGTGCTGGGTATAATAGTTGCGCCCTGGAGTACTGCCGCTCATGACGAGCGGCAGCAGGCGGCGCTGTCAAGGGCCAGAGAGCCGGCCCCTGCATATCTGGTTGACCACCATGCCAGGGAATTTGCGGACGCCACAATGATGTTCATGTCCACAGGAGTGGCAGATAGGACAGGGTTTATAGCTGCATGATGGCAAACCCACCACACAGGCGCCAACATCTGCCACAACGCCATCAGCCGCGCGGGCCCAGGCTGCGACCGCCGCCGCGCGTGCCACCGCTAAACAGACACGCGCACTTCCGCGCTCCTGCGACACGCATTCATGCATTCTGCACTGCACCCACTCCGGCCGCTGCCCGCACCGCAAAGCCGCCAGCGGCGCCGGTCTCCGCCGCAGCGGCGGCCGTGGCGGCCGCCAGGCGGCGCAGCGTGGCCGCGGCGTCGGCCGCCATCGCCGCGAGCGTGGCTGCGTCGGGCGCCGCGCCGCCGGCCTGGTCCCACCAGGTGACGTGCGCCGCGGCCTGGCTGCCGCCGCCCGGGCCGGGCAGGGCCAGCTGCGCAGGGCACCCGGTCGGCTTGACCGGTCCTGCGGCGGCCGCGCGCTCGCTGCCGGGCGGCGGCGAACCGGCGTCCGCTGCCTCCCCGCGCGGGGTGCTGCAGCAGCTGTCGGAGGCGGCGTCCGAGGCCGCGTCGTCCTCAGACTTGGCGGAGTCGTACACGCGCGCGAGCGCCGCCGCGCGCTCCTGCTCGTCCTGCGCGCGTGCATAGCGCGGAGCATGGAAGCGCCGGACGCAGCCGGGCGGCAGCAGGGTAGAAACGCTCGCGTCCTGCGCGCGTGCGGGCGCGCAAGCGCCGCGCACACACACCCGCACGAAGCACACAGCACAAGGTGCAGGATCACGTGGTACGGTTGCGGCTGCAGACAGCACATGACGTCGGCGGTGGTGCTGGCAGGGCGCTGCGCGTGAAGTAGCATGGACTGTTTGATGGCTCGCGCCCTTACTGCAGTTTTGTGACCGGCCGCGGAGGCTAGAGGGGTTGCCAGGGAGACCACGGACCTTGGTGGCCGCCTTCTTGAGCTTGGCCATCAGCAGCGGGTGCGGCGTAGGCGTGCGTGAAAGCACCATCCTGCCTCACGCCGGGTGCCTGCGAGGCGGCAGGCGGCTGAGGCGGTGCCAGCAACGGTCCTGTCCCTGCTATCATTGCCAAACGGCCTCCGCAGCCCAGTTGTCAGCAAGCACCCCTCGCGGGAGGCCGAAGGCTACTACTCCTGACTTCCGATCCTTGTACGGCAGCAAGGCAACAGCAGCTCTGAGGCATCGGGCTTTCATATCACAGTGACAGCAGTCGTTTACGAGCTTCCGAGCGGCCGTGTGATGTAGTTCGAGGAATGCATGGGAAGCACTGCGCCAGCAGCCAGGGCGCGCACCTCCTCGCCAACACCGGACGGCAACAAACGACAGGCCTCCTTCGCGGGCTGCTGCATCACCGACGAGCACTTACCGTTTAGCTGCTGTTGAAGGAATTACCCTAGAGGAGGCCCGAGCTCTGCCCTTTCTGGCAAAGCAACACCCTGACTTCTTGGGTGTGCGCACACCTGGCTGGCATCCTCAGAGCCTATCTTTGGGGTGGGCTTTGTGATTGACGCTTTAGTGGACGGCTGCAACAAAAAAGTGCAGGCGCAGAACTCTCTGGGCACAGCCAGGCCTTGGACATCCTGTCTACCGCTCTTGCTGTGCTCTCAGTTTGCGTGTAAAAGGATAGCAACCAGCCCGGGCTCAAGCCTGAGTCAGGCCTGACAGCCAGTGGACGCACTGTGGGTTCCGCTTGCACACACGGCAAACATCCAGCAGTCGCTGGCAAGCCCTCTCCGTCTGTCGGGCTGTGTGCAAACTGCGGCGGGCCAGGGGCCCAACCTGCTGCATTGCTGCTTTGCAGAATGCAAGGCTGGGGCCCTGATTGAGAAAAACTTCAAGGTTTGACTTGTATGAACTCCATGACTGCGTGTCCAACCAGGTGCACACGAGCCCGCAAGTATGACAAGCTTGTTTGGCTTTGTCGAGCAGACAAATCGTGGAGCCTGTGGCACGACATATGTTGGCAGGAGGACCAGCGCGCTGAGCTGCATCCGAAATATCACAGGCGAGTTGGACATGCTGCATGCAAGAGCTTGAAATGCTTCATGGATAAGTGCACCTGATGGTACGCAACCTCTACGGCGAAACCTGATCTTCACAACCCGTGCATTGCTGCACTACGTGCCAGCCACCTGGCATAAAATCCGTAAAGCTGCCAATTGCATTGCCTCCATGCATGACGCACACAGTCGCCTCCAAACGTTTCTAATCTCCACCTCATGCCCCCATACTGCCATGCCACCCTGGTTACTCACTTCAGCCATAGAGATGAACACCACGATCAAACGCAGGGCACCGGGATGCTGTTCATGGGCTGTGCTTTAACGACGGCAGAAGTCCTAGAAAACATGTGATCAATTTCATGCGCACCGCATGCACCACGCGAGGCGTGACACGCCTGCAGCGCGCCCAAGAGCAATCCCCAGAAACCATCTGTATGCCAGGGTCATGACAGCCCGAGGTGAAGGCAGCACACAGAGCGGCAGACCCAATCCAGTGCACAGCAGGCCAGCCTCGCGCCATAGGGCTGCCAACACAGAGTGCTGTAAAGTCACCACCAAGCGCGGGTACAAGGTTGTAGTTTATGTTGCTGGTGCACAGCACATGCAATCCATCTATTATTCCACAGTACACAGGGCCAATCCACCGAGCGTGCACAGCACAGTCTCTGCACTAGAGAGCAAATAACACACATGGCAAAGCATCGCAGATTGGCAAGCGCGTAGCACAAGACCCAACACCCGTCGTACCTCCGGCCTGCGGCCATAAGCGCGCAAAGCAGGTTTGCACTCAATCGCACCCGTTCCAGCTCGACCCGCAAAATCTGTCTACCTGCTAGATGCAGAAAGCCTTCAGACTTGATCACGCTGATACATCTGATGATTGCAGCCAAGGTGGGCATTGAAAATGCATGCACGCTCTGAGACATGCTGGCCATGCGAACATGATCAGCGGACTTTTGAGTTCAGCAGTGCCACCTACTGCACGGCCACTCTCGCATGCTTCCCTGCAGCCCGCCACGCACTCGCGCGCGCACATGCATGTGTTCCTGGCGGTGCAGTAGGTGGCAAGCTTGCCGCACGTCTGCTGCAACCACCCCTGCTGCTAGCGGCAACTGCCGCTACCCTCCCGCCCGCTGGTCCCCGCCCTGCAAGAGCATTAGCGCGGCATGCCTGCCACTGGCGCACAGCCAGCAGTGGCAGACACGCTGCCAGCATGCCGCTCGCAACACCTGGCCGCCTAGCATATGCTGCGTGCGCGTTGCGCCAATCCCCACCCCTATTCAATATCTTCGCATCACCTAGAGACCAAAGGCAAGCAAACCCGCGGAGAGGGTCAGTGGACCATGGCCTGGTCCCAGTCTCTGCTCGTGCCCGTTCCTCCAGTCATAGACCTGGGAGGCATGGATGCGCGGGCTGCTCCTGGTCGTGGACTCTGCTTGCGCCTGTTCCTTCAGTCTTCCACCTGCAGGCACAAGCGCGCAGCTGTTGCAGGCCGTGCCGTGGCCTGTCCTCAGTGCGCGGAACGCATGCGCAGCACACTGCGCTGCGAAGCACGCGCCAGCGCTAGCGCAGCGGCGCTCCGTCCGGCTTGACAAACGCTGCATGCAGGGCGTCCGGCGGCCACGCTCAGGCGCTCTGGGCCAAGCGCGCGCCTCGATATAGTGCGATGCGGGCGCCGCGGCGCCGCCTGTGCGGGTGCCGGCAGCAGTGGCCTCGCCGGTGCTTGTCCGCCAGGGGCAGGCGGCGTGGCAGCTGCGCGCGGCGCCGCCAGCGCGGGCCACGAGCGTGAGCCGCCGCGGAGACGCGTCGGGGCTGTCAATGGGGCTGCCGAAGCCCGCGGCCGCGCAAGCCGGGGGCGCCGCGTCGGGGCACAGGACGGAGGGCCTGGGAGTGGCGGGGCTGGGGCTCCCGCCGCGAGAGCAGGCCGCGGCTCCCGCGGCCCTGGCGGCGCGCCGCGGGCTCGCTGCCAGGATGGCCGCCCCGGCGAGCGCATGGTGCGCCCCAGGCCACGCAGTCGCAGGGACAGCCGTGCGCGCAGCGGCCAGCTCAGCGGTCGCCGCGGCAAGCTGGCGCTCCTGCATCAGAGCAGAGGGTAATTGTGGCTCATGGCAGCAGCCCTGGGGCATGCACAGTGCGGCGACCTTGCCAGAACAGCGCGTAGCTGAGATGTCTAGTCGCTGAGTTTAGCTGTTTGATTCAGATGCACAGCCATTATTTCTCGGAGGGACCACTTCCGGTTGATGTGACAAACATCCGTGCACAAACGCATGCTATGTTTTCACACATTTCCATCTCAGTCTCACAAATAACCAAAGTGGGATGCCATGGGCCGGGGTGCTCACCAGGGCCTGTGCGTGGCGCGCCTCGACTGCAAATCCACGGCTCAGCGCCTCAGCAGCCGCGGCCCGCGCCTCCACCTCGTGCACCTGGAAGCGGCAACCCGGTCTGTTGAGCGAAACAGCCTCGTTCAGCGAAACGAGGCTGTAAGAGGCGCGCTTAACACACAGAGTACATCAACGACAAGCGCTATGCAGGGTGTGTGGCACGCTCTTCTCGAACAAATATGCTGCAAACGACGACAGGAGTGTCCGTGCACCTGCTCAAAACACTGTCGCTTCGGCGGCGGCATGCGCGTACAAGCACAGGGTTAGGGCATGCGCATGTAAGCATGCGCGCATGGCGGACGGCCCTTTGCTACTGCACCTGCTGAACGTGCGCGGCCCCCGCGGCCTCGAGCGCGGCACGCTGCACCGCAGCCGCAATTCCGCGCGACACGGCGCGCGCGACGGCGGTCGCGCGCTCGGCGGCGGCCGACGCAGCGGCGGCGCGGCCCTCTGCCGCCCGCAGCCCTGTCGCCAGCTGCTCGGCGCGCGCGCGCCCGGCTGCAAGCTGGTGTGAGGCCTCCAGCTGAGCGGCCTGGCTGCGCTCAGCCACGAGCTGCAGAGAGGCCTCCAGCTCCTCGGCGCGCGCGCGCTCGGCGGCCAGCTGCTGCGACGCCTCCAGCTGAACGGCCCGGCTGCGCTCGGCCGCGCGCTGCAGCGTGGCTTCCAGCTCCTCGGCGCGCGCGCGCTCGGCCGCCAGCTGCTGCGAGGCCTCCAGTTGAATGGCCTGGCTGCGCTCGGCCGCGCGCTGCAGCGTGGCTTCCAGCTCCTCGGCGTGCGCACGCTCGGCCGCCAGCTGCTGCGAGGCCTCCAGCTGCTTTCTGTCTCCATGCTCAGCCGCTCGCTGCAGCTCGGCCTCCAGCTGCTCGGCGCGCGCGCGCTCGGCCGCAAGCTGCTGTGATACCTCCAGCTGCTCTTGATTTCCACACTCAGTAGCACGCTGCAATGCAGACTCCAACTGATCGACGCGCGCGCGCTCAGCCGTCAGCTGCTGAGACGCCAGCTGCTCTCTGTTTTCATGCTCAGCTGCACGCTGCAACGCAGACTCCAGCTCCTTAGCGCGCGCGCGCTCGGCTGCCAGCTGCTGCAATACCTCCAGCTGCTCTCTGTTCCCCCGCTCAGCCGCGCGCTGCAGCGCGGCCTCCAGCTCCTCAACGCGCGCGCGCTCCGCCGCGAGCTGCCGTGCCTCGCCCAGCTGCTCTGCGTTGTCGCGCTCATCCTCGCGCTGCAGCGCAGCCTGCAGCTGACCGAGATGCGCGCGCTCGGCCGCGAGCTGCTGCGACGCCTCCAGCTTCGCCTCCGCATCGGCGTGTCCGCGCTCCGCCGCAAGCTGCAACGCGTGCTCCAGCTGCTCGGCGCGCGCGCGCTCTGCCGCCAGCTGCGCTCCTGCGGCTGCGGCAGCATGCGCAGCCGCACACTTATCCTGCACGCCCAGGGCGTGCCACGCAGGTAATATCAGTGCAGCAGTGCATTGAAGGTAGAATTGAATCAGCATGTGGCAGGGTCTGCAGTGCTGCCGCGGCACAGTCATTGTAAGCGGGCAAAGCTGCCCTGGTTTCATGCGTATCTAGCGGTGAATTGACAAGAGCAAGGTTCTGCACCAAACAATTTGCTTTCTTGGGTGAGTGCTTACCAGGCAATGAAAGATGCAAAGCATGTTGGAGGATTCATGAGCCTTCTTCAGATTAGCGATGGGATTCAACAGGGACCTCAAACCACATGAAACACACCACACATGCATAGCCAGTGAAGGGGGGGAAAGTACCAGCCTTGCAGCAGCCAGCTCCTGCCGCACCGCCGCAAGGCTCAGCACAGCCGCGGCCTCCTCGCAGGCGCGAGGCACACCACTGCCTGACGCCTGAGCGGCAACCCCCTGGTCTGCCTCAAGGCCTGCCATCGGCATGGCCTCGGCCTCAACGCGCACGCCTGGCATGTTGGCAGGCGCCGCAAGGGCGGCCGGCTCGAGGCCGACGCATGGAACGCTATATGAGGCTCCCGCTGCCAAGCCCACCTCTCCGCATGTGGCCCCAAGGGGCACCGGGGGCTCATGGACAGCCAGCATCCTCCAGCTGCCGACAGCAGCAGGACAGTCTGCCGCCGGAGTCACCCCCGTTTCCAGCGACGCGCTCTGCACGTCCGCAGGCGCCTCAGGGTCTGCCGGCTGCGCCGCCGGGCCGCGCGCGCTGGGCCCTGCCGCGCCCGCGGCCGCCTGCGCTCTGGGTGCGCGCAGGCCGGGGCTGTGCAGGGTCCCGGCAGGCGCCTGGAGTGCGCCCAGCTGCTCTGGCGCGGGCGCTACGAGGCGCGCCACTGTCGCCACGGGCGCCTGCCATTGCACCTGCCAGCCCCGAGGCAGCCCGTTCAGGCCCGTGGTTGTAAGCAGGGCCTGTGTTGACCACACTGTACAACTTGTGTGCACTTCACACATAACAAGCAGGAGCACCACAGTGAAGAGTGGAGCAGGCCTGCCCGAGGTGGTCTCTGACCCTCTACAAGTGCTCTGCAGCACTCAGAGACAGCGGAAGAGCGAGTGAAGTGGGGCTGCGCTGTCTATCGAGCTGACCTGCCGCAAACGCGTGCGAAGGTGGCGGCCTGGCTGGCGCGGCATGCGCGTGGCCGAGCACAGCGCGCGGCTCGGGCCTCGCATCGTCGCTGCTGCCTGGTACGCTGTCAGCGGCGGCATGCGCCGCAGGCTCCTCTTCGTCGCCGCTGTCACTTGCATGCGGCCCGTCCGTGAGGCCGCGAACGGTGTACACGGGGTTGAAGCGTCCAACCAAAGGCGCATTATTGCTCTGCGGAAGCGCGCTTGCACTTAGGCTCTACTGCAAGCATGGCACTCCAAGATTGCAGACAAGCGTAGGGAAGAAAGGGCGTTGCCTGCTTCCTCTTTCGGCCCCACATTGCCTGTGCTGAGGGATGCTGCGCAGGTGCCTTGTGTGTCAGGATAAGCGCGGCTTCGGCCAGCCTGAGATTCTTGCCGGAGGGGGCGCAAGCACACCCTGGACCATCACAGAAGCGCGGGTGCGGCTCTGAGAGCCCCAGGTCTCAGTGCCTGCGCGCGAGCACAGTCAGTGGCTGCAGTCAGTTGTCTTCTTGTTTAACAACAAAAGCGCTGAGAACAAATGGCCTTAACGACACACAAGCACAAAGAAAGGCTGTGAAGCACGGTCACAGGCGCACCGTACACTGCGTTCCCCAACACGATGCTTTTCTCAGCGCATTTGCTGTGCTCTGTCATGAAAACGTTGAGTGCGCTGTTTAATTCAGCCTGTTACGGTGAAGATGAGATTAGTTGCCTACCCATGCGAAGATTTCCCGTTGGAACACAAACAAGCTGTTGGCCAACAGCTATACAGCCAGGCGTATTCAAGGCATGGGTGATATCGGGTGGCTCAAGCTGTGAGGGCAGACAAAGGTTACTACCCCGAGGGGGCCGGGGTGCGCACGCGGCGCATGTCTTGTGACATCCAGGGTGCGCGCATGCCCCGGCTCGCTCCTTACTTTCTCTATGTTTGTGTACATAATAAGGCTCACTCTGCCTGTGGTCGGCCCGTGCGCCTGGCGATGCTGCACTGTACTTGCCAAGCAGCTGCTTGAAGAGGTTGTGGACAGGTTCATCAAGTAGGCGCTAACTGCGCAGGGCAGGACCCTGCAGTATAGGCAGCCTGGTGGGGGGATTTGTTCATGCTGGCAAAACACCGCTCCGGTGCACCGCCAAAGAATGACACGGGACGCTGGGCTCGGCAGCAGGTGTGCCACCCTGACCGACGCGGGCGGTAGCGTGCTGCAATGGAGCGTGCACCGCTGCGCACACTGTGCCACAACTCTCCGTTGAAGCTCGCGGAGAACAGCTCCAAGCATGCGGGTCACGATGCCAGCCACGCCTCCAGGCGTGCGGCGCAAGTGGCGCAGCGGCACAGCGCGTCCGGCAAGCGCGCGCGCACGGCGACGCCACCACGGCACATGACGTCAGAGTGGGCACCGCAGCTGACAGCGGCGGGCCACGCGGGCTGCAGCGCTATGGCACCGCCGGCGGCAGCGGCTGAGCCCGACTCCGGCAGGTCACTGGGCGGCGGCGTGAACAGCTGCCGCCCAGGAGGCGAGGGACCTGCCAGCAGCCCCGCGCCGCCCCCAGTCAGCCCCTGGGCGGCGGAGCTCCTGAACCGCTGGGACGGGCGCTGGGACGCGCTGCTGAGCTCAACGCCGCGCCAGCCACGCGCCCCGAACAGCCCCGGGCAGCGGGCGCCGCCCGACGCCGCCGCACGCCGCCGCTCGCCCCTCGCAGAGCTGGTGGCCGCAGTGGAGGCGGAGGTGGCCGCTGACGCAGCGTGCGCGCGCGCCGGGGCCGCCGCGGGCGGCCCGGGCCCTGGGCAGGGCCCCGCGCAGACCCCGGACGCGGCTGGCGGCGGCAACACGGACGAGCTGTTCGCGGCGCTGCTGGGCGGGCGGGGGCGTCCGCGCGGGCCAGGCCAGGGCCAGGGGCAGGTCCAGGGTCTGCGCTTATGCTGTCCTGCGGCGGGCAGCAGGGACCCTCATCAAGCTTTACTTGAGGCGGACCAGGCAGGCGAGGCAGCACAGGCCGGCGGGCGGACCGCACCCCGCGATGCGCGGGAGGCCGACGCCGCCGCAGGCGGCCGCTCGCAACCAGACGGCCAGCGCGGAGGCGCACTTGGCAAGGCCTCTGCTGGCGGCCGGGCGGCGCGCGGCGCTGGCGCTGGTGGCGCATGCATTCGCCGCTTTCGAGCGGTGCGCTGTCGCGCTCGTCCACGCGGAGGGCGGTGACAGGCCGTGTGGGCAGGGGCGCATGTGTCCCCAATACTCTGTAGCATTAACGCTACCAAGCACTGACCCTGCCTGCAAGCACAGCTATCATGCTGGAGCTGCTAGACTAAGGCTGTTATGAAACCTCGCACTGGGCGCAGGGCGGGCCGGCGAGGCCGCGCGCGCCGAGCTACACGGAGCTGGAGGCGCAGCGCCGCGCCGTGTGCGCGCACGCCAGGGCCGCCGCGAGCGCGGGCCCCGGCGCCGGGTCCGGACCCGGCGCGGCGCTTGCGACCGCGCAGCCCGCGTCCGAGCGCAAGCGCTGGCGGTCGGTGCCGCTGCCGCTGACGTCGGCGGTCGCGGTGCGGGAGCTGCTGGCGCGGCTGGCGCCGGCGCCGGACGCTGCGGCGGCGCGCGCGCCCGAGCAGGCGGGCGGCGGCCCGTCTGATCGCGCTGACGCGCCCCGTGCGCGCCGCCCGACCGCGCACGCGCCCGTGGATGAGCAGGCGCGCCCTGTGGCGTTGGCTTCCTGAGCGAGCACCTGGACGGGTGTGCGCATGCTTGCTCTCAGTCGACACATGATAGGAGCTACGGAGCGCGCCACAGGTGGTTCCGAGTTCTTCCTTTACACCGGGGTTTGGCATGCGCTCCGACATGAAGCCCAGCTACCGTATAAGAGCGCGGTTTCTGGGCCTGCCACATCTGCACTGCCTGAGCAAACGATACATGTGTGCGAGGCGCGACGCCCATGCCCAGCCAGGTGCATGCATGCATGCAGGTGTACGACCTGTCGCCAGCCGCGCGCGGCGCCAGCAGCACGGACGGCGGCAGTAGCGCAGCGGCGCCCGGCCAGGGTGGGAGGCTGCCGGCCGGTCAGAGGGCGGGGCGCGCCCCGCGGCTTGGTTCCGGTTCGGATGCGCCCCGCGCGGCCGCTGCGGCCTCCAAGGAGGACCGCCTGGCGGCCGCCCGGCGGCTGGGGCCGCTGCTGCAGCCGCGGCGCGCGCGGGAGGGCAGGGCGTCCGACCCTAGCCATGCATCTGCCGCAGCGGCTGCCGCAGCGCCCGCCCGCGGCGCCGCACAGCAGCCGGCAGGCGCGAGGCAGGCCGGGGCGGCAGACCCACGCCCTGCTGCCCCTGACCCTACCACGGGGCCTCCCCGCCGCGCGCTGCCTGAGCCGGGGCCTCCCGCATCACCAAGCACGCCGGCCACGCTCGCAGACGCGGAGGCGGCCAGCGCCGGCGTCGGCGGCAGCGCAGCGCGCGGGCCGGCGAGCAGCGGGCGCGGCGACGGCAGCGCGTCGGCGCGCAGCGTGCGCGCCGACGCGCCCTGGGCGCCCGGCTCTGCGGTGGCCCCTACGCCCGCGCTGGCGTCGGACGCGCGCTGCCCGCCGGCGCGGTGCGCAGAGCTGCAAAGTATGGCCGTATGACTTAAATCAATCGGCTCCCAGTAATGCTGGCGCTGTCTGGCCTGCGGACCAGGCAACGTGCTGCTGCTGCCCCCGTCTGACCGCGTGCGTGTTACTACTGATAATACGGCTGATAATTGTGTGGTGCTCAGTGCGGGTGGCCCTGTGTTGGACCCTCGAGCTAGCAAGCCGCCTCTGCGTTAGACATGCCACCAGGTCACTGCGCACCCCAGGTTGCACCAGGGTTGCGGGACTGCCTGCACTGTTGTGAAGTGCGCAGTGCTTGTGCTCGCAGCCGCAGGGTGGTGCGGACATGACGTTGAGCGTGTGCTTGCGTCACGCCAGGTGGCCCCAGTCGCCGGCGGCCGCGCTGCCGTGCGAGTCGCCGGCGCGCCCGGGCGCCTGCGCGCCGCCTGCAGCAGGGCCGGGGTCGGGGCCCGACCCCTACACCAGCGCCTGCGGCCTGCTCAGCCCCGGCGACGCCCCCGCGCCCAGCCCGCGCTCGCGCGGCGGCGCGCGCGCGGCCTCGTACGCAAGACCCTCGTACCCTGACCCTGGCAGAGACCCTGAGCGCGGCGCGAGCGCCTGGGCGGTCGGCGCCGCGCTGGGCGGCGAGGGCGCCGCGCTGCCGGCGTCGCTGGCGGGCGAGACGCTGCACTGCAATCCCGTGTTTGCGGGCGCGCTGCGGGGCTCGCAGCAGGCGCGCGCTGCTGGCTCATGCCCGCCCCCGCACAGCCCGTTCTCTTCAATGCGTCCCTCTGTTTTTGAGTTGCATGTGAGGACAGGAGGTGGTCACCTGGAGTGCAGATGCACACGGATGCACCTGCACGCGCGCGCCGACGCCACAGGTGGCGCTCTGACTGTGCGGATGTGAGGGTTTGCAAGGGTCGAGTGCTGCATGGCATGAGCATGACGGGGTGCATGGCATGGGTAGGCGGTGGCGGCGCTGCTGGAGGCGGAGGCCGTGCGCTGCGTGTTCATCCAGGACAATCCGGCGTACGACGGCCTGCGCGCGTCGCTGGGCCTGCGCGCCGCCGCGGGCGCCGCGCCGCCGCTGCCGCCGCGCGGCGCCCTAAGCGTGGCTGAGCCGGGCACGCAGGTGTGGAGCAGCTTGGAAGTGCTCCCACCTACTGCACTTGTAAGAGGCGCAGCGCGGCCCGCTGCACTGGCGTGATCCAGCATGTATGCACACCAAATCCTCGTCCGTTCTTGACGTCCCTTTCTGCACGTTGTCTCAAGTGTTGCATGTATGTCCAATGCGGGCTGTTGCCAGCTCGCGGCATGGTGCCTCCCTGCATGTAATGTAGCAGCATCCTTCTGCAGCACGCTTCCGAGCAGCTTTCCGACGCAGTCTCAGAGCTTTTCGCGCCGGCTCCAGGCGGGGCGGGCGCAGCGCCGCGCGGGCCTGGAGGCCGCGGCGCAGCCGTTCGCCATGGTCGGCCGCATGGAGCTGCCCGAGGCTGCCGCCGCAGCCGGCGGCGGCGCCGGCCCCGATGTGTACGTGCTTGCCGCCGCGAACGCCGTGCAGGAGGCCGTGGCCGCTAAACGGGCGAGCCCCCAACATGCGTGTCAGGGCGCTTTGCCTCTACCAAGCTCAGTGCATTTGACCCACAGGGTCCCGAGCCCGCCAGTGTCAGCTCAAGCGGATTTGCAAGCTTGCAAAACTGTCAACCATCAACTGAAGTCCTTGCAGGCGGCACCGCGCCGCGGCCGCTGCCGTGCGCGAAGCCTGCCTGCCGTGCGCTGTGCACTCATTCCGGTCCTGGCGCATGGCCCGAGCTCGGCATGTGTCATTCTGCTTACAGGTGCCAGCGTGCGCAGGCACGCAAAGGCGCAGGCGGGCACGTGTCAGTCGAGCTGCGCGGCGGGGCGCCGCCGCCGCTGGCACTGCCGTGCGGCGAGCCTGCCGGGCATGCGTCTGTTGACTTTGCGCCCCTGGAGCACAGCCTGGGCTCGATTTCGCCGCCCATGGCATCCGGCAACACGGGGTCCGAGAGCGTCGAGGGGGACGGCCCCGCGGGCGGCGACACTCCCACCTCGCGGTGGGGGCCGGCCGCGTGCACAAGCGGGATCGGTGCGGGTGCAGGGTTTGGGCAAGGTATGGCGGGCGCCGGCTCACCGGGCGTGGAGCTGGTGCCGCTGGGCGCGGCGGGCGGGGCGGGCACGGGCCGGGTTTCGGGAGACCATGGCAGGGCTGGCGGCCGGCTCGCGGCCGGCCATCGGCGGCACGCCCCGAGCTGGCTCGCGCGCTGGGCGTGCTGGGGCGCGCCGCACACCGAGGCGCCCGGCAGCGTGCAGCTCGTGGGCGGCTTGTGAGGCGGAAGTGTGCAAGTTTGCGCAGCTGTGGCTCATGATAGAAATGGCCATGTCGGCATTGCATGCAAGGACGTCTGGACATTTGCACCTGGTGGGGCTTGCAGCGAGGGTTCCGTACAATTTTGCGCACGAATGAGCAAAAGGCTTGTAACATACTACTTATGCACATAGTGCAAGGCGTGAGTGCGCCCGAACTATGGAGGCTGCACTGCAGCCACTGCAACGACGTTTTCATCCTACGCCTTTCTGTGCACTTATGGACCGAGCACTCTGCGCACCACAAGCACCTCCCGTGGTGCCCTTTGATCGTGCTGCCATTGCATCGCGGGCGAAAAAATCATCATGGATAAAAGGGTAGTGGGCAGCTGCCGATGCAGACAATCACAACATGCATGTTCTTGCCAATTTTTTCTTTGGTGCAATTAACACAAGCCGGCATGTCCCTTGGCAAACGAAGTGAATTTTAAGTGCTACGAACGGTTGGCTGTAAGGCTATTTGCAACTGGTAGGAACGGGCTTGGTCAAACATCTATTCACCATGCAGATCGATACTGTGTCTGAGTTGTCGCCAACGGTGCTTATTATCCTCTTGGCAATTGCCGCAGTGGTGCGCTCTTGTGCTCCCTCCTCTGTGCTGAGGGCCACTGGGTCTGCATGTGCCCAATCTCGGGGACGCTGAAGCTCCAAACCTCCTGGACCTTCCTGTGATTTTGCTTGAGCGTGAGTGCTGCAGGAGTGCGCAGTGTTGCACTTGGTGCGCTGGCATTGGTTGCATAGATCTATGGAGACGTGTTTCTTGGCAAGGCATTGGTGTTGAACTAGCAGCTGAGCTGCTGTGGCACTCACACAGGTCATGTATGGTTTTAATCTGCTGACGCGGTGGCGCTACAGAAAGCTGCCGGGTCCGGCACCGAGCTGGCTGTATGGCAACCTCCAAGACCTGGTCAGGCTGGGCAACCATGCCGCGTACATTGACTGGCACCGCGTGTATGGGCCTGTATACAAGGCAAGCACATACATGCTGTCTTCTTAGCTTGCAGCGGGCTTGCTCTGCAGTGCACGTGCTTACCTTGTTCCTGCACATCTTGCCCTATACTTGATCTTGTTGTGGTGCGTTTGGCAAATTATGGCTGTGATTGTAACCCATTGCCGGGTTGATTATAAGCGCTTCCTGGCAGCTGTGCAGCAGGCCTGCCACCCAGTGTGGTTTTAACTGGCGCAGGTGTGCGCGGTCCTGACTGCGCTGTGTGCTGGCTGCGCAGCTCTTCCTCGGGCAGCAGCCGGTTGTTGCTGTGCATGACCCCGTGGCTGCCAGGTACTTCTGCCTTTGCCAGTACAGAACGAAGCAGAATAATGCATGCGGACCATCGTGTCCACATTCTTGGGCTGCCTGCTGGCCCTGCCAGCTTGGCCGCTGCAGCGCTGTGAGCATGCGTATGCCTCTGTGCCGCAGTGCAGCCTGCTCTCTCCTGCGCCCTGCTCACAACCCTGGGCTTGCTCCACGCGGCCTGGCATGACACTCGTGCCGGGGCCTGGCAGGAAGCTGTTGCTGCGCCTGCCAAAGCGGCACGAGATCCGCAGCCCGGCTGTCTTGCTGACGGGCAAGGAGGCAGAGTTCAACCAGGCTGGCTTGTTCAGCACGCGTGAGTGCGCGCCCTACCTACCCCCTAGCCTCACTGCTCACGGGCAAGGAGGTGCACTTTGACACGTGCTGGCCTGTTCAGCAAGCTCGCGCCCTGATGGCGCACACCCGCTGCTGTGGCGGGGATTAGCTCGTGGCAGGGCTTTTTTATCTTCCAAGTGTGCGCGTGCGTTGTGCAGATGCGCTGCCAGTGACAATGATGTTGTACGGAGTTGCATGGCGCAGTGATCGCTGGGCTTGGCAGGTGTCACTTGCGATGCCTCGTACACATGCTTTGTCTTGTTCAGTACTCGTGTGCAAGACGTGCATGCACCTCAGTGAGGATGATGTGACTGTGTTGCCTGTGCACTCAAGGGGCCCACCACAATGTCAGAGCTCAGCACGCTGGGTTACTGCACTTGAACCTCTGTGCTCAAGCTCGTTCGTAAATTCTTCTGTCCTTGACTTGATATGCAGCCTGGCGCTGCACCGGAGCCTGAAGACGGCGGCGTGGCTGCCAGTGATCACGAGTGGCAGGTGCGAGCGGTCAGTAGCTGCTAAGATCTGACTGACTTGCCTTGAGTTGCTCCTGGCCATGGTTGCGCCGCTTGGCTGGGCATGAGCAGGCTGTGAGGTGGTATCCCGGGTGTGCGCTGTAGCGTGGCGGGCTGCCACTGAGCGTGCATCCGGACAGCATGCCCTCGCTGTCAGCGGCAAGTGCTCCCTGCGCATGGGTTGCTGCCGCGCTCGTCCTGCGCCTCAGCTGAGCGGCCGCCTCGCCGCGGCAGCCTGGAGGCCATGGCGGGGCTGATGAACGACGGCGTGGCGCGGCTGTGTGACATCCTGGCGCGCATCGCCAGGGAGGGCCATGACGTCAACATCTGGCGCCAGCTGGGTGCGCGGCCAAGCCAGCCCTATTGTGGTGCAAACCTGAGCACAGGGCGGCCTGGGCTGCACCATTGCCTAAAGGCTCATCCTGAGCCCGGACGAAGAGCTAGCCTGCATGCTGGGGTCGTAATGGGCGTTGCAGACCACGCTGCCGTTCCAATTCTGAATGTGTGGGAAAATGTGTATAGAGTAGAGAGCTATGCTCCATGGCACATGGCTAGTCGTAACACCATATCTAGGTTGCGTAGCAAGACTAAAGGGGAGTGGGTGATGGCGCACTGTGCACTGTCATGCTGCAGTGCATGCCTTACTGGCTTCATGCGTGCCATGCTGGGATGCAGGTCGCATGACGATGGACGTTGTGGGGACATCTGCGTTTGGGTATGCTGCCTCCTGTTGTGCCGCCATTCCGCGGGATGTTGGATATTGCTGCGGCGCTGACGTATACCCAGACCTGCCTACTGCCGGCACGACCATGCATCCACTTGCTCACATCGAGCTTGGGACTCTGCGCTTTTTGGGTGGGGCAGCAGCGAGTGTTGTCAGATAGGCGGGTGGCTGCAGCTTCTACCCAACTTCAGTCCAACCACGCATCTGCTCGCTGTACAGGGCGCTGTGGCACATGCAGCGCAACCTTCTTGCACGTGGGCACAGGGTCGACTTGCACACGCAAGGCGGTGCGGCGTGCGAGGGCAACAGCGCCGAGGCTGCCACGTTTGTGCACGCGGCGGAGACCATATTTGGCCTTGGTGGTGCGCCACAGCAGTATCAGTGCAGCGCTTCATGGGAGAGTTGCTGCAGAGCAGGCAGATGAGCATGAGCTGGTTAACATGTCAACGCCTGGAGTGCCACGACCATATGTGGTGCGCAATAGCTGGCCCTGGCTGGCGCCAGGCATGACAGCCTGCCCGTACGTGCCGCCCCTGTTCCTGGCGCCCTTCACGCGCCCGCTCATGGAGCTGCTGGCGCGCTACTTCCCGGACCGCAGCCTGCGCGAGGCGAGGATGGCCCTTATGGTGGACTGACTCGTGAGGCACATGGACTGCTAGCGGTGGCATGGTGGCACGTGGACCCTGGTGTCGGCGGCGGCCGCTGATGCTGGCTGCGTTGGACCGCCGGCTCGTTGAGGCGCAGCTGGGGGAGTGAGGCTGGGGGTCTGGCAAGGGCAGGGTGTGCGGTTCGTACCGCTTGCTGCAATGTTCGAGAGCACTTTTATTGTAGAGCCTATGTAGGGCTGCTCCCAGTTTGGCAGGGCTGCGCAGGTGCTGGCCGCGCGCGGCGTCATACGCGGCGCCCTAGAGAGCATGATTCGCGAGACCCGCGAGGCCGAGGCGCGCGGCGGGGCAGCCAGGGCGGCCGGCGGCCCTGGCGACGCCGCTGCGCACGGCGGCGGCGCCAAGCGCGCGCGCGCGATAAAGCCCGGCAGCTTTCTGTCGCTGCTGGTTAATGCTTGCCACGCCAGCGGCGCGCACCTCAGCGAGCTGGAGGCCGCTGCGCAGGCCTTCGACTTCCTGCTCGCCGGTGCGCGGCGTGGGCGCCCTGCAGATCCAGTGTTAGGGTAGGGTAGCGAGGCGGCCGCGCAGGCCTTTACCATCCTGGCCGGTGCGGGGCGCGGGTGTCTTCGTGCGGGCCCCACGTGCCAGTCGTGCGTTGGCGCCTGGCCGGCGCATGGTGCAGGCGCCTTGCAGGGGCCGCGTATTCAAATCGAGGAGCGGACGGCTGGCCGGCGCCTGGCATGTGTGCTCCAAAATGCTGTAGGGAAGCCCGTGGACTGTGTTGCGAAGCGCTGTGCTCTGTTAGCTTGGCTGGCAGAGCCTGGCCGGCCATCGTGGTAGGGGCGCTCATGCGAGCGCAGTCAAGTCCCGCTAAGGTGCAGTATGTAACGGCACCAGTGGTAATGCTGCGGTGCTTCAGTGCGCCCACTTGCGTGCGCTATGGAGCGTATGGCCTCCTGCACCAGCTGCGTCTCGGAAGAAATGCGTCAGCAAGCTTTGGGGTTGGCAAGCTGGTGTCTGCTGCAGCCTGGGTGGTTGAAGTCTGGACGCGGGCCAGGGTATGAGACGACAGCGTCCGCGCTGGCGTTCACGATCTACTGCCTGGCGGCCAACCCCGACAAGAGCAGAGCGCTGCTCAAGGTGCGCGCGCCTGCGCGTGCATGGCTGCCACCAAGCGCCCGCGCCCGCATCCACTTGAAAGCTCAAATACGCAGTGCTCGTCCGCTGGCATGTGGGCCGTGCAGCGCAGGCCATCGGACACTCAGGCCCGCTGCAAAGCATGGTGTGAGCGGTCTGGGAGCTGTGGCGCGCGCGCCTGCGTTGCGCGCAGGAGGTGGATGCGGTCGCGCGCGAGGGCCCAGTGGGACCTGCTGAGCTGGCCCGCATGCCCTACCTGGAGGCCTGCCTGAAGATCCGCGCTGGCCCGTGCCGCGGAAGCGTGTTCCTCTCTGCCCTCCCGCCCGCCTGGCACAGATGTCTCTGTCGTGCATACTGCCAGCGGTCGCCGCGGTGGCACAGCTGGCGACCTGTATCGGACGAAGCTGCTTGCTTGTGCCGATCAAGCGTGAGCGATGTAGTAAGGGTGTGTGAGCTTGGCAGCAACCTGCACTTGCATGAGCTTGGCAGCATATGGCGGATGAGCATGGCGCCGGTAAGCCCCAGGCCATGCTTGGCGTGGGTTTTCTGCGACAGACCCTCCGCGCATGCGCAGGAGGGGCTGCGGCTGTACCCGCCTGCCGTGTTTGCGGCGGTGCGCGAGGCGACGGAGAATGTGGAGGTGTGCGGACACGTCATACCGCGTGGCGCCTGGCTCCACGTGCGCAGCCCCGCAGCGCCTGGCTGATGTGAAGGATTGGGGCAGGGCGCCTAGCCCTGCGCCTGGCGCCGCGCCCCAGCGCCCAGCCCCGCAGCGCTTGGCATGTCTCCTCGCCGCTATGCCCTGGTGTCCGCCAACCACGAAGCAGTGTGGACCCTGTTCGGGAAGACTAGCAGGACCCGGGGCCCTCATCGGCCCGCCTTCCAAACAACTTTTCTGCTTTTGACCTGCAACCAGCAGCTGTGTCAGGCGCCGGCCGCGCGACCGTGCTGCCAGGTGCCCATGTACGCCATTCACCGCGACCCCGCGCTATGGCCGGAGCCCGAGGCGTTCCTGCCCGAGCGCTGGGTCGCGGACCCCGCCACGGGCCGCGCGCCCGCGGACGACGCGCCGCCCGGCGCGTGGCTGCCGTTCGGCGACGGAACCAGGCAATGCATTGGGATGCGCTTCGCCAAGCAGGAGGCGCACATCACGCTCGCGCGCCTGTTCCAGCGGTGCGGCGCTGTGTTCTTGCTTGGGGCGGGCTTGACATGGTCGGGGTGGGGGTCGGGTATGCGGGCTGCGGGACACGCCGGAAAAGAGTGGAGCCTGGTGAGAGCTTTATGCCGGCGCTGCTGGCATGCGACAGTGTGCGGGGCATGGCGATGGCATACCTGAGCCTGATGCCGAGGGTTGACAGGCTATTCTGCGTGCAGATGATCACCAAGCCGTGAAACAGTGTGCTATGCGGCGTTGGCAACATGGCCTGGTGTGCGCGCGGGGTGCATGGGACCCTGCTTGCCTTTTCTAGTCAAGCTTGCGCCTGGTTATGACGCTGAGGCAATACTGATATGTGGGCGTGTGGGCATGCAGGTTCACGTTCGAGCTGTCGCCGGGGCAGGTTCCGCTTGCCGTCATCAGTCCCTTCACGCTCGCGCCCAGGGAGGGCATCTTTGTGCGCCCTGTGCCGCGCGAGCATGCGCGTGCTGAGGAATGACTTGGAGCTCGTGCGCACAAGATGAAGCTGTGGTAAGGCTTTTGAGCTGAGGACATGGATGTGAGGCATGCTGCGGCAAAGTATCTGACATGCACCAACTGTGTGGCACCTGCGAACTCGACCTGATACTGTGCATGTTCAAGGCCATGCCTGCAACCAGGCTGCACAGAAAGTGCGGCGTAGCTGTAGCTGGAAACTGGCTGTTTTACATCAATATCCAGCATTCTCGCTTTTGTGGGTGCTTCATGTGTTCTGAGGGTACTGCATTTAGCTGTTTTCACTGAAAGCAAAAAACTTTTCAGAGGGTGAGCTGTGTCAGTAGTGCTGGCGATGTTCCTGGGAGCGGCCACCATATCACACATTAGCAGCTGTCAGTGTTGCACAGTGTGCGAAAGTCTGGTAGCTCCTCAGAACAGCTTGCAGCTGGCATGGTCTGGCGCGAGGGCGTGAAGCTCAACAGTACCATGGCATGATTCAATCATAATAATTGCGTGTTGTTATTTTCGCACCTGTAGTCGAGCACTTTCGGAGCCTCCATGACATTAGGCCCAGGTCGCATAAGCCGGAGTGGCGCCACTGCGCTGGTGGTACAGGCTTTTGAACTGATCATGGTGCTCATACAACGCTTGGCGGCTGTTTGCAAGTTCTCACGAGGCCAGGTGACAGCGGCATTTGCCCCCTGAGGCATGTATTACAGGCACTGAGCATTAGCATCCTGATTAGAATCAGTACATCTGTCATGACAGATGTATATATGGCACATTTACACCTGCACATTCCGCAGGCACTGCTGTGCACGTGCTCGCCTTATGGTGGCACTGCACGGCAGCCACTGCAGCAACTATTCGCATCACCGTCTGTCTGTTGTTTGACTGGGTCGAGCACTCAGCACTCCTGTAGTGCCTTTGATCTGCAATCTCTGCCAAATCATTTGAAGAAGTAGAAGGCAGAAGGCGGGAAACCTTTACTAATAGTAATAGAGGCATGGGCACAGGTTAACGAGGAAGGCAAACTGTACTCACACATAACCGGGTTTCCAACGAGGCTGTCAGATACCATGGACGTGTTTGACCTGTCGCCGGCAGTGCTTGCGGTCCTGCTAGCAGCGGTCGCCGTGGTGCGCACCCGCTTTTCTTCTTGGACTTGCTGTTAAGGCTTGCTGGGGCTGTGAGGACGTTCGTGGGTGGCTGGTCTGCCTGTAGTGTGGAAGTGTAAAGCTCCTGAGGGCCTCCGCTTGTCATGTATGCGCATACCATGCGGGAGGACGTGTGAGAGTGTGTCACAATCGGCTTTGCCGCTACCACAGAGCTGTTGACAGCTGACTCTGCCTGTTGTTTCAAGGTGCTAAGGAGCCGCGCCTCCTGCACAGGTGGTATATGGCTTTCATCCACTGTCGCGCTGGCGGTATAGAACGCTGCCGGGTCCGGCGCCGAGTTGGCTGTTTGGCAACCTCAACGAAGTGGTCAGGCTGGGCAACCATGAGGCGTACACAAAGTGGCACCGCATGTATGGACCTGTTTACAAGGCAAGCCCAACGTTCTCTACAGCTACCGGTGGCACGCACGCGTTGCCAGTGGCTCGCATGCTGCGCGATACATGTTTTACCAAGCCTGTGTACTGGCCTGGCTTGCAGGCCTGTGGGTTTGCCGCGAGCTTGCACTGCGCTCCCAAACTTGCTGAGACTGCTCAACCCGCCGACCTTGTGCCTGTTCAGTCGCGCAACATCGAGCGCCCTTGACATACCTTTGTGCTGGCTGCGCAGCTCTTCCTTGGCCAGCAGCCGGTTGTCGCCGTGCACGACCCTGCGGCTGCCAGGTGAGCATGCACTTTGTCTTCCGCTTGTACGGGCTTGGGCTGTCAACCAACCACCAGCGGCTGGCTTGCGCTCACTTGTTGGTGTCCGCTGCCCCTGCATGGGGTCGTGCCTTAGCAGGAGGATGAGCAGGAGGTTGAGGCACAATTGTCATGTTATGATATTGGCTGTCTGGAGGGTGCTCTGTGCCTGCTCGCCGTGCTTGTGAACCATGAGAGCTCATGGGGCCTGACGGGACCATCCGCCGCTGTGACAGGAAGGTGCTGCTGCGTATCCCAAAGCGGCACGAGATCCGGGGCCCAGCCTCGCTGCTGGTGGGCACAGAGGCGGAGTTCAACCGGGTCGGCCTGTTCAGCACGCACGAGTGCGCGCCCGCTCTGCGCGCACACGCGGCCCAGACAGGCACTTGTACTGGTGGCAGAGCTCCTTCATCGCGCATGCAGGGCCAGCCGCTCGGCGTATATGCGCTGTTGTTGTGTTCACGTCACGCCTCGTCTGCATTTGCGTTAAGGCTGCATGGCTTTGCTCGCAGCACTCGTGTTGCACAGGCTGCACAAAGTTGTTCTCTCCACGTCACAATGGCACTAGTGTTCCAATACGAGGTGACATGAAAGTTGTCTGATCGCAGACACTGCAACGGATCTTGAGTGTCGAACTTGAAGTGCGCGGTCATGCAGTGGCCATTTGCACACGTATTTTGCACATGCTCATCAGCGGGTTGTTGTTTGAGTGCAGCCAGGAGCTGCATCGGAGCCTGAAGACTGCGGCGTGGCTGCCAGTTGTCACAAGCGGCAGGTGCGAAGACTTGTGGCTCGCGAAACATTTCAGGCTGAAAGTAATCCAGAGTGCATGGGATGATCATCAGCTAGCTGGTGTCAGTCAGCTCATGTGACCTAGAGACGTTATTGGTAAGGTAGCTGCTGGATATGCACACACACACATGCACATATACAGCCGTGGTCCTTATGCCACTGCGGCATGTCGGCGGTGGCCGCAGCATGTCACTGCTGCGGTATGTGATGTTTGAGGCGATAGAGTGCATTGTTGCAGCCTTGTCTTCTGTAACAGGCTTGATGAGTGAGGGTGGCCGCAGCCTCGAGGCCGTGACGGGGCTGATGAACGAGGGCGTGGAGCGGCTGTGCGACACACTGGCCCGCATCGCCAAGGAGGGCCGCGACGTCAACATCTGGCGCCAGTTTGGTGCGCTTACTTGTTTGGCAGCCTGGCTGCTGCAAGCCTAGTCGCAGTGCAGTGAGCTGTGCTTTTTCGCGCGCCCATGGAGAGTGTGGTTGCAAATGTGGCTGCTTGCGGCCCTCTTCGATGTGGCCCTGCAAAAAGCTTGTTGCCCATGCAGCATCCCATCATTCAGCTACCTGACCCCAGGTGGAAAGGAAAGTACAGGCTTATGCACGGCATGCACTTGCACCATGGCGGTTTTAGGTAGCTTGCGCTACATGAATGATGAAGAGGCCGTCCTCCTTTGGTACAGTGCCTGCCACAATGGCCGCTATGGTGACCTCCCATGCTTGTGCATGCTGCAGGTTACATGACGATGGACGTCGTTGGCACGTCCGCATTTGGGTGCGCGCTGCTCTCGCTGAGCCTGTGACGTGCTGGACGCTGTGACGCTGGTGCATGCCTTTGGGTTGCATGCAGCCAGTTTCTTCGTGCGCGCAATCACTTGCTCACCTGGTCCGGGACTCTGCTTTGCACATGCACCGCTCGCTAGGAGGACGAGAGAGTCAGTGGAGGTAGGCAGGGCTTGCAGCAGTTATGCAGGTATTGCGTTGACCACTCGGCAACCCCCCATTCTTACACTGCTCAGCTACATTAGCAGGGACCCCTTTCTTTTAGAATTCTACCAGCTCATCATGGAGAGGGGCGCAGAGTGGATCTGCAGACGCAAGACAGTCCAGCGTCTGGGAGCAACAGCGCTGAAGCCGCCGCACTCGTTAACGCAGCGCAAACAATATTCGGCCTCGGCGGTGCGCACAACAGATAAAGGCATATGGCGTCTTCCTGCCGTAGTAAGCCGCAAAGACACTCGGCTTGTTTTCTGTTTTCTGTGGGCATACAGTGAGTTAATGTTATGCACAGAAATGTGTGCAAGTGCTTCACAGGTGCACCTGTACGTCCTGACATCGTTGTGTTGTGTATCCTGACTGAGCAGCGTTGTCACCAGCCTGCCAGAGATGCAACAGGCCCCCGCCTGTTCAGTGGTGCGCCACGCGCGGCCGGCGCGCGACGGCCGGCCCCGCGCGCGCAGGCATGACCAGCTGCCCGTACGTGCCGCCCGTCTTCCTGGCGCCCTTCACGCTGCCGCTCATGAAGCTGCTGGCGCGCTGCTTCCCGGACCGCAGCCTGCGCGAGGCGCGGCCGCGCGCACCGCGACTGCGACATGGCCGACACCTGTATGACATCCGGCTACATCAAGCGCCTTTATGTGTTGAGAGAGTTGTGAGTGACTGAGCTGCTTGTCACAAGACCTAGCTGCTTGCCATTGCTGACTGAGCTGCTTGTCACGTGACCTAAGTGCTGGCCACCAGTGAATTAGCTGCTTGTCACATGACCTAGCTGCTTGCTAGGAGTACTGGATGTCCGCTCAAGTCTGCAGGCGTGACGTCAGCGCGCACTGCTGCCCAGGTGATGGCGGCGCGCAAGGTGCTCCGTAGCACTGTGGAGGGTTTGATCAGGGAAACCCGCGAACGGGAGGCGCGCGCGGAGGCTGCAAAGGCGGCAGGCGGCAGCAACGGCGCCGCCGCGCACAGCGGGGACGGCGCCGCTGCCGGTGCCGCGGCGAACGGAACGGCAGCGGTGCGCTCCGCAGAAGCGTGTGTGCTGCTTCACTTGTTAACATTTCATGAAATGTGGCGCTGGTGGATTGCCGCAGCAGGCTCAAAGCAGCATGCTCAATTATTGCTGTGGACAAGTGCGGTGTGCCCAAGCGCGCAATTGACACACCATGCATACACCATAGCAGTCCGCTGTGGCATGCACATTTGCAGGGACTGGCGGCGTCTGCGGGCCGTGGCGCCAATATGGTTTTTGAGCCTGTGAGGTCAGGGCAGATATTGCCCGTCTCCGCACTGTGCAAGTAACAAGCAGCGGTGTGAGCACGTCCTTGCGTGACCACAGCACAACATGCGCGTGTGCAGGACGCGGCGGCGGCGCGGAAGCGCGCGCGTGCGATCAAGCCCGGCAGCTTCCTGTCGCTGCTGGTCAACGCGCGCCACGCCGACGGCGCGCACCTGAGCGAGCTGGAGGCCGCCGCGCAGGCCTTCACCTTCCTGCTGGCCGGTGCGCGGCGTGGGCGCCCTGCAGGTTAGTGTCAAGGTAGGGTAGAGACACGGCCGCGCAGGCTTCCACCTTCCTGCTGGCCGGTGCGCGGCATGGGCACGCCTTGCAGGGCTGCTCTGCGCGGGGCGAGTGTCGCGATTGAAACAGGCAAGGCCGCTGCGCACCGTTTACAGATACTAGCGCTGGACGTCAATCACAAACCATGTGCAGGTAGCTTGTGACCCGCGGTACTGCCACAGTCCTTGTGCGCCCACTGGCTGCATGGCCCTTGGGGCGCGCTCTGCACTGAGAAACCTCTTTGTAGGACTGCTTCATGCATGCGGCTGCGCCTTTGCATGGTGACTGGCATGGCACCACCTGCCGGCAATGAGCTAGCCTCGCTGTTGTGTGGCGCGGTGCAGGGTATGAGACGACAGCGTCCGCGCTCGCCTTCACGGTCTACTGCCTTGCGGCCAACCCTGACAAGTGTGAGAAGCTGCTGAAGGTGCGCGCGTGTGCTCCTCTGCTGGCTCGCAGCTGCGCATATGGCCAGCGCTAGGTTGCATGCACAGATACCTTGGCGCTAGTACGCTACTTGGACTGCCATATCGGCGCATCCAAGCCTTGTGAAGAGGTGCAGCCACTTGCAATGAAAAGGTGCCATGCACCATTTCAGTGCAGGTGTTGAGTGCCATTATGATGCTTAGTGGTCTAGGGGCCGTGCTAATGGTTCAAGGGCAGTGACACGCGCATCTGCATCGCACGCAGGAGGTGGACGCGGTCGCGCGCGAGGGCCCGGTGGGGCCGGCCGAGCTGGCCCGCATGCCCTACCTGGAAGCCTGCCTGAAGGTCCGCGCTGGCCCGGGTCGCGGCAGCGAGCAGCAGCGAGCGAGGGGTTGACTTCATGCACACCATGCGCTTACAGCTGTCTCCGCTGCACAGCGCCTCACATCAATTGACCGTCAACCTTGCCGGGCAAAGGACGCTGTGCAGTTGTCAGCGGGGTTGCGTGAAAAGGCTTATCTTTGGATGGGCAACCATGCAGCAGCTGTGCAGTTATGCAGCAGCTTGCTGCACCATGCGGCAGCTCTGCAGCGCGCCTGTGCGCTCTCCTTTAGACCTTAGGCTTCACTGTATGTGACTTTTGCATGTGCGCAGGAGGGGCTGCGGCTGTACCCTCCCGGCGTGTTTGCGGTGCGCGAGGCGGTGGAGGACATGGAGCTGTGTGGCCGCGCCATCCCGCGCGGCACCTGGGTCCACGTGCGCGACCCTGCCGCGCCCCGGCGGCGCGATCGCGCGGTCCCCCAAAAGTCCGACGTGCCTGGTGTAGCAGTGGTTTGTGAAGAAAATAAGCAAATGAGTGCGGGTGGGCTAGGCGGCCGTGCACAGCATCCATTGCGACCCTTGCTATGGCGCAAGGGGTAACTCGTAGAAAAATAATAGGGTATGTGTGGGGCCAGGTGGCCGTGTACGCCATCCACCGCGACCCCGCCATCTGGCCGGAGCCCGAGGCCTTCCTGCCCGAGCGCTGGGTGGCGGACCCGGCCACGGGCCGCGCGCCCGCGGACGACCTGCCGCCCGGCGCGTGGCTGCCGTTCGGCGACGGCAACCGGGTGTGCGTCGGCATGCGCTTCGCGAAGCAGGAGGCGCACATCACGCTCGCGCGCCTCTTCCAGCGGTGCGGCACCGGGCATGCGGTGGGTGATGCAAAAACTACGGAAGATGGGAGTGATGAAAAGGGCTGTTGCAGCCTCCGAAGGCGTGCCTAGACATGTTGCTTGTGTAGATATATAGATCTGCTGATGGGCAGAGTCGGCGTGCGTACCGTGCAAAAGTTATTGACAGGAACCGTGCTAGTGGCAAAGAACTCGCTATGACGTGACCTGTACAAGCGAAGCAGCGTGCATGTGTGCACCAATAGCAATACTGAGGCCCAGGGCTTGTGGCCTGCAGGTTCACGTTCGAGCTGTCGCCGGGGCAAGTCCCGCTGGCGGTGAAGAGCGCCTTCACGCTCGCGCCCAAGGAGGGCATCTTTGTGCGCCCTGTGCCGCGCGAGCATGCGCGTGTCGAGGAATAAGATGCAGCTTCGCGCTACCAAGTTACCCCAGCAACTCCCTAATGCATGCAATCAAGTTTGACTTGGTGTGTGTGCAGCTGAACGCAGTTACACGCTAGTGGTATTTGACGTTTGCGCCTTGTTCAAAAGCGAGGGCTGCCGTTGCAAATTATCAGCAACTCTGCCCAGAGCCTGCTGAGGTAGTCACGTCCTGGGAAAGATTGCGCCGTGATCTGCAAGTACCACATCTGTGGAACGGCTTACAAGGAGCTGCAGCACGTCTGTAGCCGGGCACCGCCCCTACGCACACCGCATGCTGCCACAGCCAGGTGATGCCCAATGGCACTGAGGCTCTTCCCAGCACGCATACAGGCAGCAGCCAGCGGCAGTCCTACTGGTTCCGGACAAGCAGGCAACAACCTGCCACAGGCCAGAGGATGCGAGCGCTCGCATGGCCCAACTGCAAGCAGCATGCGTGCATGCAGCAAGCTTCCACAGGCCAGAGGACGCGCGCGCGTGCATGGCCCTACTGCGAGGAGCATGCATGCCTTCAACGTGCCACCTCATGCGAAGTTGATGACCCTAAGCTTGGAACCGCACCCTCACACCTGCAATGGATCTGGCTCTGCAGCCTCGGCTCGGCGACCTAAGAAAAGCGCGTTGACACACTTCCCTGTGTATTCCATGATGCTGCTGCATGCTCACTCACACTGTCGCCCTTGCAGCATACCCTCCCAAGCCCCGTCACTCTACCCAGTGCAGCTCACCCCCATGTCCAGGTGGGCAACACCGCTCCCAGCGCACCATGACGCGCGCTCAACCCACCCACGCTGCGTCCTGCTCAGACGACGGGAACGGGCACCTCTGTAGCGGCGGCCGACGTTGGCGGAACATGCGATCCGACCTTGGGGCCCCTGCGCTGGTAGCCGCTCCCTGCACCTGCGCCTGCGCCTGCGTGCGCGGCGCGGCAGGGTCATGGCGCGCACGTTTGCAGACATGTAATCTGCCCAGTTCCTAGCAGAGATCTCACCAGCTTGCCCCTGGCGCTAGCTGAAAAGGCTAGTCTCCCTAATTTTCCCAAGCTCTCCGCAGGCACACATCTCTGTATCCAGTGCACACCCACAAATTGGTTTGGTCGGCGACCAAGCTGACAGGGCTGGGCCGACGACCGCGTCAGCCAGTGTCATGCCCCCACAGGCCTTGCGATGGATGACATACCCCGCCGCCCCTGCAGCTGGCTAGCAAGCTTGGCGAAATGGAGGTCGAGCTCAACCCAGGAAGGCCGTTCCGAAACGCTGCTGGGCCTCGACGGGGATACGTGCACCGCCTGACGGGCCCCTCCGGCATCCCTGCTCTGAGGCCGGGGTCTGTTGGGCACTGGACAGGGAGCCCAGAAGCGCAGCAGCGCGGGCGCGCCCGCAGGGGGCCAGGGAGTCCTCCGCATCATTGTGCGAGCCGACCATGTCAGACAGAAAGCCCGGGAGGGCAGCAGCGCGGGCGCGCCCGCGGGGTCCAGGGAGTCGTCCGCATCGTCGTGCGAGCCGACCAGGCCGATGAGGAGCAGGTCGAGCGCGGCCACCGCGAGCGCGCCCGCGAAATACACCTTGGCGTGCGTCGTTACCTCGCCATAGTCGCCAAAGCTGCGCGCGCGCCGCTGCCCGGGTATAGGGTAGGATAGGGTTTGGATAGGGTAGATTAATTTTGCCTACAGGGATAGAGTATGGGTAGGTTTAGAGCCGTAGTCGCCGAAGCTGCGCGCGCGCCGCGGCCCGCTGGACTGGTGAGCGGCTTGCTGCCGGGCATGGCTGCAGGCAGGCAGGCCTGGGCGGTTGCAGGAGAAGTTTGGCGCAAAGGCGACAATGTGTGGCAGTTGGGAGCAGCATGGTTGCATGCACAGGGATGCCCAGGGCCTGCACTTGGGCAGCCGGGGCAGGGGTGTGAGATTGCCGCAGCAACTGGCCGTGCCCTCGGGCCCAGCTGCGCAGCAGGGGGCGCACGTGAGCCAGCTGAGGAGGAATGCGTTGGCGGCGTCCATGGCGAGCACGGCGCCCACCGCCAGCAGCGCCGCCAGCGCGGCGCGGTGCGCATACACGCGGGCTGCGCGCGTCCGCCGCACATGCTGTGACTTCATGAGCCAGGGTTGCGCCAGGGTGTCGCGCACATGAGCTTGTGCAGCCGGCAGCGCCGCCAGCGAGGCACGCTGCACGCGCGGGCCGCACATGCCTGGCAGCAGGCATGCTCAGAGGGTTGCACGGGCTGCACGGGCGTTACTGCAGACATGCACGGCGAGCCTGTGCAGTGCGTTGCTGCCGCCGCGCATCACATGCAATGCGCATGCGCAGCGATACGCACCGGCACTGAGCGCGACCGCAACCAGCGTGAAGACGAAGAGGTGATATACAACTGCGCCCTCAGCCCAACACGTGAGTGGTGACCACACTACATGCGCGTGCGGCACCTATGTGCGTACGCTGCATCTGCACCCGCCCCTGCATGCCTGTCCTGCCATGACGCATGCACACTCGCAGACTTCGCCATACTTGAAGCTGCACGGGGCTTACAGACAGGGAAACGCCTGACATGCCCCCCCTCAGCTGGACATGCGCTGGGGTTGTCATCTTTCGAGTGCCACACTGCCGGGCCAGATAGCTATGTGCTGATGCCTGACATGCATGTCACTGCTGGCTCTGGGGCGGGCGGTTCAGAGCATGCGGTCAAGCCTTGCGGGAGCTATTCCTTGCATGCAGCTGTGGCGCGCGCGTGCCGATGGTCCGCGTTGAAAAGCCCAAGCAGAGCGCAGGATGCAGGCAGCCGGGCCGCACCCTTCCACCACTGGTAGGCGTAGTAGTTGCGGCAGCTGATGGTCGCCGGCCCCAGCTCGCCGATGCCGCCGCCAGCGGGCGGGCCCCCCAGCACCTGCGCGCGCAGCTCGGGCTGGCATGCCATGATGCAAGGCTTGCGCATGGTGTGCGCGCTGCGGACCGTGGGAACATGCATGTGGAGAGCAGGAGGCCGTGTCCTGTATGTGCAGCCATGGGAAGAGCAGGGCAGTCAGCATTTGTGCTACTTTTCGAAAGTGCATGGCGTGCTCCTGGAAAGGTGCCTGCAGCATTTGCATAAGGATGCAGTACGAGCTGTGTACTTAACTTGCGCAGCTTTTTCTGCAACTGCCACATGCACCGCAGTATGCCCCCATACTGAGTTGCATGAAACGCTCGCTCTGTAGATGCTGCACAGGGTGCTGGATCAAGGCTCAATGCTTTATGATGTACGCAAAGTAAAAGAAACACACAGAAAGGAGAAGTGCGCACACAAGGGGCGGCCCCCCGGTTCCTGGGGCGCGCCTGGTTGGAGTACAGGGCGTCGCAGCGCGACTGCAGCGCGATTACGCCCGCCAGCATGAGCACCCAGGCCAGGAACGCGAGCGCCAGCGTGGTCAGCAGGCCATTGCGCCAGGCCCAGGGCTGCATCCAGCCTGCCATTCTGTCCGCCTGGCCCGCCGCGCAGGGGGCCGCGCACCATGAGCGCAGAGCTTGCGCACGGGGTTGCAGCTACATGAGCATGGCATGCGACCGCGCTGACACCCGCAAGGCGCAGGCGCATGGCCAGCTTGGGCACAGAGCAGGTCTGGAAGCCCGCCATACGGCGGGGGCAGCTCTGCCGGTTACTGAGAGCAGCCTCGACCAGGCAGGGCTCTGCGTGCCAGCGAGCGCATGCAGCTTCCCGGTGCACATGCAGGGCAGCCTGCCTGACAGGGAGCATCAAGCTCCTACAGTACAAGCGGCAACAACATGAAATAGACAGCATGCTCATGTCATCTGCATTGTCTGCTAGGACTGTCCTAAAGCTCATTTGCGCAGCAAGAGCACGCACAAACACGCTTCGCGGAACGGGACAGTCAAGTCAGCAGTATACGCAAGTACACGCAAGGCACATGGTGGCCTACACGCACGATTACGTAAACCAACTCTGGAACGCGTGCTTAAGCTTAAGAAAGGGAGGAAAGCTGCCAAGCTGAGAGAACTGCGAGCACACTAGAAAGCACTCTTATGGGCTGCAGGTGCACCTCAAAGAGTGCGCGGAGCTGAGTCACGGTGGCTGAATTGCTAGCAAGCCTTGGCCTTGCGCAGCATACCAGGGTCACCTGCACTCAGCGGGGCTGCGGATGCGCTTAGGTGAGGAGGCGATTTTCTATGCTCGGCGGCACAGCCTTCTTGGACGCGCAGCTGCTCCCTTCTTGGCCAGCAACTCTAAAAAGCACTTGCCAATTTGTTGCAAGCTGAGCTGTCAGCCACTTGAGCTGGCAAGGCAGGTGCAGAACTATTTGCATTCTCCAGGGTGCACGACATCATCATTTCTTGGATGCATCAGGCAAATGCCCTGAGGTGTGTCATGCCACTCTGATTGATAATCGCACTCAAAGACATGTTACCTGTGCATGTTGCCTTTCGAAGCATGCACAGCATGCACGGCAACAAGCGGCCAACCACAACACCGTCTGTGCGCCTTGACATGTGGCAGCACTCCAAGGGCCCCAGGCTTCCAAGCTGACGTAGCATGCGCAATAACCCACCCACCACCGTCACGCCACACATCACAGCAGCGCATCAAGGGGCGCTGCGGCCAGGTCGCTCAGGCTCCGGTACGTCGCAGGCTCGCTCCGTCGCCCCGGCCGGCGCGCTCTTTCCGCTCGCGGCGCCCACTCCCAGCTGCGTGCGGCCGCTGGCTGGACGCCCGGCGGCGGCCGCGCCACCGGATCTGCCCAGTCAGGGTCGTCCCCGGGTGCCCAGCTGGCCATGGGCATGCGCACGCCCCATGCGGGGTCGGGGTACAGGTCATCGTCAGGGTTCAGGTCAGCGCACGCGCCATCCGACAGCTTGTCCAGGCTGCAGAAGGTTCGCCGCGGCGCCGTCGCAGCTCTGGCGCCCGCCCGCGCAGGCTGCGGCGCGTTCGGCGCGGCGGCCTCGCCCGCTGCCTGCGCGCGCGCTGCGCCCGGCTGCTTTGCGTCGTCGCGGCCCTCAGCGCCAGCCCCGCCTGCGCCCTGGTCACGGCGCCTGTGCGGGCGCCAGGGCGCGCGCGCCGCCTCCGCCTCCGCCAGCGCGGCCCTCGCGCCCTGGCGGCCGGCGCCAGGGCCTCCCAGCTTTGCGGCGGGCGCGGCCCGCGCTTCCTCAAGAGCCAGGCCGGGCAGCTGCTCAGCGGGCGGCAGCGGCCGCAGCGGCGTGCGCGCGCGGCCGGCCGGGCGCACGCCGGCGTCAGGGCGCGCGCTCCCTCCCGCACGGGGCGGCGCGGCCGCCCCGGCCCGCCCGGGCTGCATGCCGCGCGCGCCCGCCTGCCCCGTGGCTAGCGCCCGCGCGTGCTCAGGCACAGGCCTGTCCCTGGGTCTACTGCGGCTGGCTGCCCTGCCAGCAACGAGGTCGGGATGCAACAGTGCACAGCGCCTGCCCACATCGCCAGCAGCGCCCGCCGGCGCAGGGGCTGGGTCGGCGTCCCCGCATGCAATGGCGGCCTTCGCCGGCCCGGCACCTGCCGGCGCGCCGCGCACGGCTGCCGCGGCCGGCAGCAGCGCGAGCGGGGCCGCGGCGCCGCGGAGTGCCGGGGCCGGGCCGCCGGCGGCCGCGGCCGCGGCCGCGGCGGCCGAAGGCGCGGCCGCCGGCAGGTGGAAGTGCGCGCGCAGCACCTCCGCGAGCCGCGTGGCGGACAGCGCCTGCGCGCGCGCGCGTGTCAGGGTGCGGCGCCTGACGTGAAGCTGGTGCTCCGCCGGAGGCTGCGCCTGGCCGTGCGGGCGGACAGCTTGCTTGCGGGGTTTGAAAGGGCCTCCATGCGCCAACACCCAGTCTTGTGGCATGTGATGCGCGTGGCTTCCGCGCGAGCAGCCAGTGCATGGCTGAGCAGCCACATGACGGCCAATCGCCCGATAGGTGTATAAGGGACGGCCCTGCACCGAGTGAGCACGCCCGGCGTGACACCTCGCCCGCGCCATCCGGCTGCACAAAACAGCATCACAGGAGGTAGGATGGCGGGCCCACCTCGAGCGCGTCGCCGCCGCGGTCGGTCAGGGCGGCCGCCTCCAGCAGCGGCCCCACGCCCGCGCGCGCCGATGCGCCGCCGATGCCCTGCAGGGGCCGGGTGCGCTCAAGGTCATTGAAACCGGCGTGCTGCGCATTGCACCAAGCGCGATGCAGGCCCGTGGCGCCATGCAGGCATGTCCAACGCATTCTAGCACTGGCTGTGCCTTCGCGTGTCAAGCTCAGCACCCCGCAGCTCGCATGTTGGCAGCTCGCCACCTGTGATGGCCAGCCTTGTTTGCCTCTCCGCAAGGAACATGCGTGGTTGCGAGCTGCAGCGCCAAAGTATCAGGAGGCTGCAAGCAGCACGTGCAATGATCAGATTCGGCCTGGTTACAGGTCTCCAGTTGAAGGGAGCTGCGCGCCTGCGGCCCCGCGGATGCGCGCGCGGCGGACAGGCCGCCGCTGGGCGCCACCGCCTGCGCGCACGCACGCGCGCGCGCCTGTCATGCAGCGCGGCTGCCTGGTAGCAGCACCGCGCCAATGGAGTAGATATGTTGCGGCTGTGCGAGCTGGGCGACGCGCCGGGCATGAAGGCGCTGGCTGCCGCCAAGGACCACCAGGTCTCGCCAGTCGCCCGCCCGCTCTCCTATAAGCATAGCATAGAACAGAGTGCAGCCAACCTAGCCCCCCTACCTTTTCTATGGCACCAGCCCAACGCACCTGCATCAGGCGCGCCATGAGCGCAGCGAGCTCCTGCGCGGCGGCAATGTCAGCGCGCGCGCGCTGCTGCAGGCGCTCGGCCTCAGCTCGTTGCTCCGACGCGCCGCGCTGCGCCTCCTGCGCGTCCCGGCGCGCCTCCCGGGCAGCGTCCCTGCACCCAGCTCCTGAGTGCTGAGCGCTTGACGAGACCTTGTAGATCGGCCTGCACTTGTTGACACGTGTGTGCAGAGGCTACCGGAGAGGCCTGCGCAGGCTGACAGGGAGTCCTGACAGCACACGTCCTTCGGTCCAACCCTTCCAGTGTCCATGCGGAGCAGGCGCTTGCATGCACACAGCCGCAGCCGCGAGGCCGGCGCACTCTGCCGTCTGCCTGCCCGCGGCGGCCGCGGCGGCCGCGGCCTCCGCGCCGCACGCGCGCGCCTCGGCCCGCGCCGCGCGCGCCTCCGCGGCCTCGGCGGCCGCGGCCGTCGCGCCCAGCTCCAGCTCGAGGCCGGCCATGGCTGCGCGGACGGGGCAAGCCATGTCCAGGCTGGGGCAACTGTGATGCATCGCTGGGCCTTTGAGTGGTGGCTCTGCCTCCACAAGCCCTTTGCTCTCCTGTTTGGAAACATGGTGCTGGGCTGGGCATGGGCGGCAGGTTGAGAGGAAAGGCGTGCAGGGGCCAGCCGGCGCGCCCGCGGCATGGCGCGCCCGCAGTGCGGCCAGCTCCTCTGCATGCCGGGCCGCGTCGGCGGCGGTGCGGGCGCGCAGCTGCAAATGCTCCTCACGCTCGCAGCGCAGCGCGCCCCCATGCGCGGCGGCCGCGGCCTGCCGCACGCAGGCTATTGCGCACGGGATATGCGGTACTCATCGTGTCGCTACGCGGCCGGCAGGCAAGCGGCTGCGCATGCGTGGTAGTGTGTGCATGCATGTGAGGCTCATGGTGATGAGAGGTATGCGGCGTCCGATACGCTGCAGTAGGGCAATACTAAGGCTCTTTACGCGTGGCTTAGCTCGTCAAGAGCTGCCTGGAGATGTGACACGGAGCTTGCGAGCCCCGGTGGAAGCAGGCACCTCAGTAGATTCTGCCCACTTCACAGGCGAGGGTCCTCAAGGGGCGCGCCTGCGCCGCGGCCAAGCGCGCGGCCTGCGCGCACCGCAGCCATGCGCGGAGGCAGCGCGCCGCGCGCCACGCGGCCAAGCGCTGCGCCGCACGCGGGTGGTAGCCGCCCGCGCGCCGGCCGCCCGCGCCCCGGCCGCCCGCGTCAGCGGCCGCACTGGCGCGTGCGGCCTGCCGGCCGTCCGCGGCCCTGCAGCCAGGCGGCTTCCCTGCGCCAGGGGATACGGGAGGGTCCGGCTGCCAGAGCGGGTTTAGAGTCAGGTCCGGCAGCCCCAACGGGCCCTGCTCCCCAGGCCCCGGCGCTGGCGCCCGGGGGCACGGCCGGCCCGCCGCGCCCGCGCCGGCGCTACCGCTGGTCCCTGCCGCGCCTGCAGCAGGGCCAGCAGGCCCTGCGTCGGCCTCTGCGGGCGCGTCCGCAGGGTCCGGGCGGGGCTGCGGCGCGAGCGCCGCGCGCAGCACGGCCTGCAGGTCCGCGATCGTCTGCTCGGCGTGCTGCGCCTCCAGGCGCAGGCGCTGCAGCTCGGCTGCGTGCAGCTGCCGCTCCAGCCACACCTGCGCCGCAGGCGGCGGGTCAGCGCGCAGCACCCCAAAGCAGCAACCTCCCGCCCTGCTACTTGTGAAGAGCCTAAAGCTGTTGCCCGGAGGTCGTCAAGCACTGTTCACCGGCTGCGACAGGCCGCTGTGCAGGCCGGCGAGGCAGGCATGCCGAGCGCGGCACCCACCGGCGCGTCCTGCTCGGGCCCAGGCGGAGCGTCCTCGTTCACCGCGGCGCGCATGCCCCCGACAGCGCGCTCTCCAGACTCGCCTGGCTCCAGGTGCTGCGGCGCTGCAGCTGGGTGAGGCGCGCAGTCTTTGGGCCTACACGCTTACCAGCCAGTATATAGCAAGATGCAGAACACATCTGCAACGACGTCATGGCCTCACCTGCAGCCAGGCGCGGCCCAGAATTGAGCTGTTACCAGCAGCCACAACTGCCTGTCTGAGCGCGCACCGCCCGTCACAGCCGTTCCCGTCCCAGAACGCGCCTGCGAAGCACGCAGAACGCACTGACATCCACACACTGGCGTGCGTGTGGGACAGCCGCAACAGCTCACGTGGCAGCGCCAAGAGTCTAGTACACCAGGAGCAAGTAGCGCAGTAGCCTTGACACACTGCAGACGCGAGAAACGCGTGGCTGCATACCCGCTCAGGCGTACGTTTGCAGAGCACGCGAGGGCGTGTCTCCCCTGCCAGTTGTTCCTGCTTGCACTCAACACTAGCTGGCCAGCAGGGCAGGATTCTGTCTTTAGAGCGCTCTCTTACAGGTAAAGTTTTTGTACATGCCAACTTGGTATGTTGCTTGGTGTTACCAAGCTTGGCAAACATATTGGTAATCCATGTGGCTCTGCAGTGCAGAATCTGCATGCAGACACGGTGCGCACCATCAAGTCAGAGGAGACAGCAAAGAGCTGCATGGGGCTTCACTGCATTTACTGTGCTTGTACGCCAACGATTTACGCCAGACTGCTGCTACCGACTCACACACAACACACCACCACGCCAGCCATGGTCAGCCGTCTGCGCCCTGCAACAAAAGTCCCAATTTCATGCAATACTTACCAGGTGCTCACAAGCAACCACTGCTACAGGGCGGCCAGTGTCCTGGAGCACCCAAAGAATATCCTAAGAACATACCTTGCATGCATGGCATGCCAAGCAGACACATGGTGGTGCACATGCACACACTCTAGCAAAGCAGCTATTGCTCTGCGCCCCGCTCACTGCAGGCCACTTCCCGGGCGTGCTTAATCATCAATGGCTGTTCTAGAAAAGATACAGCCAGGAGGAGCCTGCCGCACAGATGCTGGAGCCGCCCGCACAGAAATATGTCACTTCCAGAGCAAAACGTACTCATGCAACACACCATAATATCTAGCCACAACGCTTACAGAATGCCGGGACGTGCCTTTGCTGCGCTTCAGCTGCCAGCAGCCTAGCACCCGGCCTGCTTGGCGCATGGGTTTTCCAAGGAAGTTCAGACATTCTCACAAATCAGTCCTAGAGGCGGGCGTGTTGTGCTGCTTGGGCAACAACGGGCTCCCCATGCCTCGCGGCCTGCCCATGCGTTTGTGTGATCTCCCTCTGACGCTGCCAGGGAGATGCTTTGCATCGTAGCCCGACTCACGGTCCACCACTTTTGTAGACTGTCATGCATTTGACTGCTGGCGCTTCCCAACGACTATCCTACAGCTGCCACCGCCTTCCGGAGCTGGCCACACGGCAATTGGACCCACGATCGCTGCAATGTACCCAGGAAAGTATCCGACACACGCGTCAAAGGCTGCCCTGCTACCGCTCGCCGGCAAGCCCTCCCTCGGCGGCAGCGGCCACCTGGGGGAAGTCATGCAGGGAGGCCGACGTCGGGACGGGTGATGGCAAGGCGCTTGACAGACCCGTCGGCGCGCCGACCTCCTCGGGCTTGCCCGCCGCAGGGTCTGCCCCTCCACCCTCACGCTCGGACGCAGAAGGCGCGCGGGCGTCCATGTCGACAGGCAGCCGCGCGTCGTCGCGCGCGCACAGGATGATCTTGGCGGCCGTCGCGGGGTGCAGCAGCTGCTTGATGGCCTGCCCCGCCGCGCACGCAAGGGCATCACTGGCCGGGGGGCGCAGCGGGCGGGCAGGTGGCTGCCACGCGCTGCAGGGCGCAGCCAGAGCATCCGCGTTGGCTGCCATCAGGACTGCTCTGGGCGCGCGCGCGCAGGGCGGAACCCTGGACGTGCGGCGCGCAAGGCCGCGCGACGCGTGAGCCCACCCAACAAATAGAGGCTCTGTGACTGGCGGGCGGGCGCGGGCGGCGTGCGCGCCTGCACGGGCCAGTGCACCACGCGCGGCGTCTCCACCAGAAACAGGCGGTGCAGGCGCGCTGGGTAGTGCTTGTTCAGCGTCAGCGCGACGACCTGGATCAGGCGGACCACCTTGCCCACCTGCGCAGGGTAGGGTAGGGTTGCCAGTTGCCCTGGCCGGCAGGTACGATGGCAGCAGCAGCAGTGTATGAAGGGGCCAGGATGCAGCCTGTGCACGCCCCCTTCGCCACGCGGGGCATGCACAGCTTGCATTCGCAAAGCTGGGTCATGGGCGCTGCAGGCACATGCCACCGGCTGCCGCAAGCCGCAGTCTGGGCTCCATGGCATGCGCAAGGCAGCCAATGCGTGCGTCTGTGACGCCCCGGCTTGAAGCAGTGCTGGGGGGTCAGCTGCCGCAATTTGTGGCCTGGGACCAGGGGTGCCACCCGGCTCCCAGCGCTCGCAACGCGCCTGCATGGTTCTAGCACAGGCTGCCGCACGTAGCGTGGGCGCACTGCGGCAGCCCAGCACTGCCACCAGCTTTACACGCTGGACAGAAAACCCTGTGACAGGGCCACCGCACGCCGCGCGCCTGCAGCGTCGGCGCGCCGCGGCAGTCTAGCACGACCACCAGCTGCTCCGGGCGCCCCGGCGCGTTGCTTAGCCGCACGCCGACCGCCGCCTCCACCTCCGCCACGACCTGCCGCACAGCTAGGGTTTCAATGCATCCCATGCTCGGCAGCCGTGTCGGAACGCCGGCTTACTCTCCACGCGCTTCCCCATCCCACCCAAACTCGCAAGACCGGGTGCACCTGTATTTGCTGGCACGCATCGGCAGGCCATGACGGGCGCAGCAGCAGGAGCCCCGTCATGGCTCAGGTGGTTACACGTAACACCCCTGCGGAGCGCTCACCGCCTCAGCGAAGCGCGCCGCCGCGGCCGCGTCGCACGTGCGCAGCGCCGGGCCCAACCGGATCGTCAGCACGGGCCGCGCGGCCTCGTCCGCGCCCACCCACTGCACCTGCGCGGGCTCCGCACACGGCCCGTCGGCGCAGCGGCTGCCACACGTCTCTCACGCCACACGCCTCTCATGCCGCGCCGCTGTAAAGACAAGGCGCGCTCCATCGGGTTGCGGTCCACGGGGTAACATGTGCTGGCGCAGGAGCCGGGCGCGCACGCAGCGCCGTGGCAGCGCGCCCGCGCCTCCTGTCTGCGCGGCGAGCTCCGCGGCAGCGCGCTGGCCGCTGCGGCGAGCTGGCAGGGCAGGGCGGGAGGGCGCGCTGCGCACCAGGTGCGCCCACTCCGCGCGCTCCTCGGCCGGCATGAACGCGTGCGAGGCCAGCCAGGCCGCCGTCTGCTCCGCGCGCGCCGCACCCAGCTCCAGCGCGTGCCGCCTGCGCGTTGCACCAGCACACTCAGTCGCGACACTGTCGAGACGCTCCTCCCAGTCAAGTGATTACGGTCGGCGGCGCGCTGGCCGCGTGCTGAGGCTGCCGAGGAGCGCCAGCTGATAGCCTTGGCTTGCGCCGGTCTGCTGCTGCACTTCACCAGGCGCGCGTCTCTGCTTTGGGGCCGGCGAGTGCGCCCTGGCCGTGGCGCGGGTCAGGCAGCTGCTTGCGCCAGCACCAAGGCGCTGCAACGTGTCCTGACCTTACGCATGTCGCCTTCAGCAAAATATCACATGCTGATCAAACCACCTCCCTGTTTTAATTGTGAAACCAGCACATTGCAAGGCAGCTGACCTTGTCATTCAGCAGAGTCTGCACCAAAGCACCGACCGGCTCCCAGGAGTGCAGGCGCGCGCACCGCTCCTCGCGCGTGTGCGCTTTCAGCAGGCCCATGGTGGCCGCAAAGCGGAAGAGCTCGGCGTCGGTGTCGTCAAAACGCGATGCCGGCAGGGCCACGTCGTGCGCGGCCAGCAGCGCGCGCATCTCCGCCATCTCTGCCCGGTAGGCGGCGGCGGCGGCGGCGGCATCGCCCATGCCCTCCGGCAGCGGCAGCGGCTGCATCGCGGCTGCGCTGTCGCGGCTGCGCTGCCTCCGCCTCGCGGCCTCCTCGTCCGCCCCAGCCGCGCTGTGCGGCGCGCTAGCATCTGCTGCGGCCGCACACCCTACGCCGTCTGCTTCCTGGCCGGCGGCGGGCGGCGGCGCGGCGGCGGCCTGGATCGCGGCGTCCGCAGCTGCGCCGCTCGGCTCGCCGCCACCCTCACGCGTGGACGGCTGCTGCTGGGAGGCCTGGTCGAGTGCGTCAGCGGGCGCGCTGGGCGGCAGCGCGCTGGCGGGCGCAAGCTGCGCTGCGGGGCTCGTGGCGAGCGCGTTCCGCGCGCCCACCACGCCCCAGGGCAACGGCAGCGCAGGCACCCAGGACGGCACGCTTGTAGCTGCGGCCGCCGACAGCGCGGCGCCCGCCGCCGCGCCGTGCGCCTTGACGGCGCGCGTGACCCACGTGCGCGCCTGTGCCACGGGCACCTCAGGCCGCGGGGCGATCTGCGCACGTCGACGCGGTTCGAAGACACAGGCTGCAGAAGAGCGGTGTTAGGCACGGCGTCAGCAGGGAGCTTGTGCCTGTGCAAGGAGGCAGCGCGGCACACCTGTGAGCGGCCGGACGGGGACGCGGCTGCATCCGAGCCAGCGAGCTGGCCCAGTGGCAGCTGGCTGGCGGCGACCCAGCACGCAGCGACCGCAAAGGCCGGCTTGGCAACGCGGCCCGAGTATTCATAGAATCGGCTCATCGCGAGCGGCGCAGGGCGCGCAGGGGCACCTGCCTGCCTGAGGGGCGAGCCCGCTAGCCCCCCACAGCCAGGGGCTCCCAGCATCACATCATAAGCAGCCCTGCTCCTTTACTGAGCCGTGTGAGCCGACTCAAGCGTAGTGCGCCCGCAGCAGGGACCAACGCTAACAGCCGCGCAGGAATATGCTGCAGCGCTGTTACACACAACGTCTGGGTACCCGCACTGCACGACCAGCAAGGTGCAAGACTGGATTGCAAGTTCAGCAGCAGCGCTTTTGGAGGCTCAGTGTTGAAGTGGGTGGCGCTGCGCTCGCAGGCACGCGGCGTTCACTGCCCAGGCTACTAACGAGAAACACGACAACAATTGCTCTGCACCTTCCTCTCGCTGTCGATCTGGCGTGAGGCGTTTGGTGGGCAGACTTGCACCGCTGAGCAGCGCAGCTGCGGGCGAAACCATGGTAGGGTTAACCAACGTTGGCACTTCAATATTTGATGTACCAATGTAGCGGCTGCTCGTACCTCGCCTAGTTGCCCACATGGTCCACGGCAGGACACACATGATTGACAGCAGGACCGCTGCAATAGTCGTTGTGTCGCCTACTGCTATGAGCACAGCTGTCGTCACAGCGGGAGTTACACTTCTTGCCACATCTACTGCCCCATACGGCAAGCTCAGATGTGTTTTGCTGAGCAACATGCAGTGCATATGCATTACATTTGCAATGCCGTTTGCCAACCCGGTAATGACGCTCATGTGTGCTTGACCATGCGTTCACGTACTTGAGCTTGCCACTCCCCACGTGTGCTCTGAAGCACAAGTCAGCCCAGAGCCACCTATCTGTGCACAACACACCTATAATCTGCAGCGCAGTATGTCAGTGCCCTCCATCTAGCCAACTGGCAACGCACCCTGCATGTAGCCTAACGGCGCCTCCTGACAGGCACAGCCCTCAACGCTCTGAACCCATCCCGCACGCTGCAGGGTGCGCGGGCCGGCCGCTCAGGCGCCCCGCTCGTACTTCTTGATGTCCCACACGTCCAGCACGCCGCTGGCGACGGAGGGGTCGGTCGCCGCCGCCACCGCCGCCTTGGCCACCGCCTGCACGCGCCGCACAGCGTTGGTGCAGCCATGCAAGCGCATAGCCCCTACCCTATACCCTAACCCTATGCAGCAGCCTCACCGGCCCGGCCACCGGCCGCCACACAGCGGCTCCAGGATGCCTGCGATCATGGTGGAAGCTTGCAAGTGCCGCACAGCGACGTCCGCAGCCTTGCAACTGTTTTGAGTGCAGCGAGCTGTTGTGGAAAGCCCCACCAGGATGCTAGACCCTGCAGTTTGCTTGCAGGCCTGGCAGCAGTGCCGTGCACACTATTGACTCACTGCATGCGCTGCTTGCGGAGGGAGCGGACCTGCACTGAGACCGGCGGCACGAGCCCCGCGCCTATCAAAGGCGCGTTTGCGAGCGACTTTGTTGGCAGCAGGCTCAGGAGGAGGTCCAGGGGCACGCCTGCACCGCGCCGCGCAGGTTCGTGAGCATGGCATGCAGACGGGACACAATCGCGGTTGCCATGCAGCCGCCAGTTGCCGCCGCCAGTTGCACAAGGCGCTGGCTCATTTGTCACGCAAGCTGCATGATACCTGCCGCTGCCCCCGGCCTCGACGCCTTGTCCCTGGTTGGCGCCGGCCCGAATATGCTGCCTAATGATATGCTTCTTACATTCAGGCGGCGCTTAGGTTCCATAGCGGCGCTCACAACGAGGCCGAGCACAGATGCGGCAAAGCGACATAGCGCGTGCAGGAGCAGAGCAGCGCACCCACGAGGTCGAGCGGGACGCCGATGCCGCCGACATAGCGCGTGCCGCGGATGAAGCCCGGGCGCAGCGCGACGCCGGACGTCGGGAAGTTGATGGCCAGCGCGTCCTCCGCCCGCTTCTTGCCCTGGAAGTAGCCAGGCAGCACCCCCGCTGCGCGCGCGGGCGGCGCGGTGTTGGCAACAAGCAGCGCGATGTTGGCAACAGGCGGCGCGATGTTGGCAGCTAGCCGCGCGTGTGCACCGTGCTGCTGGCGCACGTCGTGCACTCTCCCTGGCACTCAGGTAACCTGGCGGGGAGCTGCAGCGGACGTCACAGGAGATGCAAATGATGATCCACAATTTTGTCATCCCATCCTGGCGCGCCTGGAGCCATCCCAGCAAGCATGTCCGCAGCGCTAAGCAGCAGGCAACCACATGAAAGTTCAAGACCGTGTGCCACTGCGATGCCCACCACGTCATGACTTCATCATATTTATCGAACGCTCGCACCATGCCGCCCCGCTCGTCACAAGCCACCCCGCAAGCCCAAACGTAACACATACCTAGGATGAAACATGCCCCGCGCGCACCTGGGAACTTGTAATCGTGCACGGAGACAAATGCTGCGCGCGCAATGCCCGCGCTCGCGGCCTCCCTGAACACTGTCACGCTCGCGTCGCCACAAATCTGCGCCGCACCGTGCAGCCTTGGTGACGCTTGGGGGTCTGGGTCCAGCACACCCGGCGTCCCACACCGTCTGACTGCATGCATAGCCGCCTGCAGGTATGCTCATGACACAATTCCGCCTGCCCGCGCTGCGGCATGTTCCCGTGCGTTCGCGCGCCAAGGAGCATCCATACGCAACTGCACGCAGGGCGCACTTTGTACATGGCCGCGTTGGTGCCGAAGCCACCCAGGCAGCTGATCACGCCAACGGCGCCGTCCAGCTGCCCGCGCCATGCGCCTACATCAAACGCGTCAGCCTGCGCGCTGGCCGTGCCCGCGCTCAAACACCACAGACGACATGTCAATGATTGTGCCTGGAGGCTCAAAATATTGCATTGCAAAGTGTGCGCACGTCACATGCACAGCACCGCGCAGCGCGCTGGTGATATGCGCACACACAGGGGCACTGCTGCATCGCCAGCATGCAATTGATCCTCATGCAGATGAGCAGCACCCAGGCTACAGATGCAGGCGCGCTCCAGGGCCGACCCTGGAAGTATACTTACATTACCCCGCTGCACCGCCTGCCGCCGCCGGTGTCCCTGCTGGTGCCTGGGCTTTACGGCCCTGTCCGGCGCATGGCCACGGAGCGCGGCAGCGCGCTGCGAGCGCGCGCCTGCAGCCAGGTGACCTCGTCGACCCAGGGCGCGCGGTGCTGCGGCGCGCCGGAGCGGTTGACGCTGACCACGCCCAGGCCGGTCCGCAGCGCCTCCTCGCACACGCGGCTGCCCACAAAGCCGTTGCCGCCGAACACCAGCACCTTGGGCAGCCCCGGCGCCGGCTCCTGCGCACCAATGGCACATCGGTCAGAAAGGCGGCCGCGGCTGCGCGGCACTACCAGGCCGGTGCGAGTGAGGGGCCACGGCAGGCCGCACGCTGGCCGTCAAACAATGGACCCTGGAATCACACCGTCACCGAGCCGACCGAGGCCACTGGCGGCGCACAGGGCTGGTGCACCAGGTGTCGCTTAGGCAGCCCACAGAGCTACTGCCACTCTGCCCCAGACCCACCAGCCACAGCACCAGCTATGGGGATGCAGCGAGAGGGCGCAGGCTCTTGTCCGTAGGTGCGCTTACTTGTGCCTAGGGCGCCATGGGGCCCAGAAAGAGCGAGGGCGCAACACATCGTGGTCATTTTGTGTGCACTGTTGGACACTAGAGTGCCCCCACCCAGGTCTCGCTTGAGGGAGGCTCAGCATGCTCGGGTTGTGTGCTGTGGTTAACACTAGAGTACCCCCAACTCAAGGCCTCTTTCAGTAGAGGCGCAGCAGGGCTCACTCAACACGTACGAAGGCACCCATCAGGTGTTGAGGGGGATTCCATTACCAACACTAACTCCTGTTCACATCATGCTCGGAGACAAAACACATCACGCTCGGAGGCAAACATCCTCGGCTGGCACGCGGCAGAGTCACCAAGCGCTTGCAGGACGCACCGCAGCCATGCTGGGCCCCGCGCCAGCAAAGGCCAACGTGGGCCCCTCCGCAGACACGGTCGCCCCGCCCGCACAGAAGCCGCGCCTGGCACCGGCGTGCAGAAGGCCGCCTACCGCTGTGCTTGTGCCCTGCCGCCTGCCGCACACAGGCATTGAAGTAAGTGTACTAGCTGAAAGCCGCTCCTTCACTTGGGGCTGCAAGCGATACTCTATGCATCGCTTGGCTGAGACAACAGCCACGTGATACCAAGCAAGTCCGCCGCAGGTTATAACAAGGCCATCAGCTACCTGACCGGCGCATGCCAGGCATCCGGCGCGCGGTGGCGGGCGTGCACGGCCGCTCTCGAGCCTGCCCGCAGCACAGCCTGTGACATTCCCTGCATCGCTCAGCTCGTGGTCCCTCGCTGGGCCTTCACCGGATCCAACCCCAGTACCCTAGACCTGGCCGGTCTTGGGCGTTGTCGCAACGCCCCACACGAGGGGTGGATCGGCGCTAGGAGAGCACGTCCTGTGGGGCCTCGCCGGTGAGCCGCAGCTGGGACTCGAGTGGGCGGGAGGCCTGGCCTGGCGGGCAATCAGCCAGGGCTGTAGCGAGCACGCGAGGCGGGTGCGAGGCCCCTTCGTGTCGAGAGCCCCTGCACCGGCAGCCGCGCGTTCCTCTCCCCGGCGGGCGAGCGTGTTCGGGTTGGGTGTCCTGCTGGCATCCGCCAGCCGTGGGTGCCCTGGCCCCGGGTGCTGTGCCTGGGAGGGGCCCTGCCTGCGCCTGCGGGCGTCCGCGCGCAGCGCGGCAGCGCCGCGGCAGGGCGCGCTGATCTGGCGAGGGTTGCTGGATAATTGCAGCGGCATCCCGGGCGCAGGCGCACACAACTGCGCCGCGATGAACGACGCGCCGCACAGCGCCCCCGCGTTGGCGCAGCCGGCGCCGCTCGCGCTGCCGCCGGCGCCGCTGGCGCCGCCGCCGGCGCAGCTGGCGCCACCGCACCCGTCGCTGCCGCCGCCAGCGCAGGCGCTGCCGCTGGCCACGCACCTGGCGCTCGCGCATGCCGCGGCCGCGGCCGCGCCAGGCGGCCTCGCCTTCTACGGCCTGCCCCCGCCGCAGCCTGGGCTGGCGCCACTGGCGCTGCCCGCGCCGAGCGGCGTGACAGGCCAAGTTGGGATCCCAGTCGGCATGGACAACGCATATCTTCCCGGGCTCACCAAAAGCGGCAAGCGCCGCCGCAAGCACCCCGTTGCGGAGGTCAAGGGGCAGTGGACCGCCGAAGAAGACGAGCGGCTGATCCGGTGCGCCGCTGCGCTTTCTGGCACATAAAACAGCGCTCCTGGGCGCAAACGCAGCCTGCTCGCACAGCGCGCCTTGCCCAGCACCCTAGCGCCCATCCCCGTTGCTTGCTGTACCAGGTGTGCAGAAACAGGCGAGGCGCTGGATGTAACCCCGCGCGCGCGCGTAACCCGTAACTGCGGCGGCAAGGGAGGCACGCCGGGAACGCGTAGAAGTGTGCTGCAGCGTACCTTTTCACATAGCTTTGGCACCAGCAGGCTTATTAGATAACCTTGCAGGTGTTTTGGCCTGCCGGCCAATGCAACAGCTTCGAGTCAGTGCTTTTCAGCCCGCGGGCTGCCAGTGCCGCCGTGTGGGGAGCGGCATGTAGCGCAAAGCTCTTCATGAACGAAGAGAGAGTTGCGAGGTCCAGGCTTCAGAGCGCTGCGGCCTGCGGCGCTGCTGGGGGCCGCACGCCGCGCGCCCGCTGGTCCCTGAGCGGTCCGGGGTCTCTGATGGGCGCGCGCCCGCGCGCAGGCTGGTCACGCAGCTGGGCGAGGGCAACTGGTCGCGGCTGGTGACCGAGTTCCCGGGCCGCATCGGCAAGCAGCTGCGCGAGCGCTGGAACCACGAGCTGCGGCCGGACATCACCAAGGCCGCCTGGACGCCCGACGAGGAGGTCAAGCTGGTCGCCGAGCACCGGCGCTGCGGCAACTCCTGGGCCGACATCGCGCGGGTGCGCCGCCCGGCCTCGCGCCCGCCCGCCAGGGTCCCCTGCGGTGCAGCTGGTCACCTGCGGTGAAGCCGCTGCCGGCCCCGCGCGCGCGAGCGCGCGGCCGGGCTTTGTCGGCAGGGACTGAGGCAGCAGCGGCACGGCCGCTCGAGGACAGAGCACAATGCCTTTCATTCCTGTAGATCAAAATAGTGTGAAGAAGATGGACAGTGTCATTGCCTCCGGCCCGCGGGCGCGCGCAGGTGCTGCCGGGGCGCACGTGCAACGCGGTCAAGAACCACTGGAACGCGACGCTGCGGCGCATCGTGCGCAACGGCCCGGACCGCGTGCCCATCACGCCGCTGGAGAAGTACCTGCACGAGCTCGGCTGCGCCAAGCCGCGCCCAGGCGGCGCGGCCCCCCCCGCGCCCGCCGCGCCCGCCCCGCGCCCCGGCGCCCCCCCCCCCCCCCCCCCCCTCCCTGGCGCCGCGCGAGTCGCCGCGGACTGCGCGCCGGCGCCGCCATGCTGGGGCCTTGCGCGCGGCTCATCGCGCACAAGCTGGACGGCCGCCGGGCGGGCGCGTCGGCGTGTGCGCGCACGGCCGTGCTTGCGTGCCTGCGCGGTTGGGAGCGTGCTGTCGGGTTCGGCCGGGTGTGGCCGCCGGCGGGGCGCAGCCTGACACCCGGCCGCCAGCGCGCAGGCGACAAGCCGTGGACCAAGCCGCAGGCGACCACGCGCGCGCGCGGCCCGCGCCCGCCGCTCGCGATGCCGGCGCGCGCGTCCGCGCTGCCGCCGGGCGCCGTGTTCGGCCTGCCGACGCCCGGGCTCATGGTCGGCAGCCCCGCGCTGGGGCTGCCGCCGGTGCCCGCGCCGCCCGCGCCGCCGATCTACGGCGTCGTCGTCGGCCTGGCCATGCCCGGCACCGGCGCCGGCGCGCAGCGCAGCTACGAGCTGCGCATCGACATCGCGGCCGCGCGCGCGGCCGCGGCCGCGGTCGCCAGCGGCCCCGGGCCGCGCGCCGGCGGCGGCGCCGGCCGCGACGGCGCGCCGTCGGCGGCCGCGGCCGCCGAGGGCGGCAGCGATGGCGGCGGCGACCGCGCGGACGACGGCGAGACGGACGGCGCGGCCACCGGCGGCGAGGTGCGGCCCGGCGCCTGGCACGCGCGCGTCCCCAGCATTCGGTGGCCGCTACAACTCGTGCCACGTTGCTCGGTGCCTCAGAGGGCGGCCAGGCAGGCGCTCTGCCTGCAGTGCTCGTTGGCCTGCTCGTCTGGCGGCGCGGCTGCTGACCGCGCGCTGGCGCGCGGCCGTCGTCGCAGCTGTCTGGCGGCTCTGGCGGCGGCAACGAGGACGCGGGCGCCAGGGCACGCGCCGCGGCGCAGCGCAGCCGCAGCGGCGGCGCGGGGCGCGGGACCGGCACCAGGCGGCGCGGCGCGCCGCGCCGCGCCTGGCCAGAGGGCAGCGCGGCCGCGCAGGTGCGCGGCACGCAGGCCTTGCAGGCCTGGAGCGCGGGTGTGTATGTTCGGCCCTGCCTTTCCAGGGCAGCGCGGCCGCGCGCGCGCGGCACGCTGGCCGGCGCCGGCCGAATGCGCGGGGCGGGCGTGCTGCTCCGTGTCGGGGCACCGCTCCTCCGAAATGTTCGACTCTCTCATCCATGCGGCCGCCTTGCTGCATCTGCCAGGGCAGGGAAGGGGAAGGGTCTTATCCCTAACCCTGCGCAGGTGTACAACACGCTGGTGCGCGACGGCCTGGTGCGCAACCGCCTGGCCGACGGCGAGGACGGCGACGCCAGCCCGGCGCGCAACCCGCGGCGCTCGGTCAAGCCCCGGGAGCCCGGCGGTCGCGGCGGCCGCGGCCGCAGCCGCGGCGCGCGCACCGGCGGCGGTGGCCGCGCGCGCGGCGCGGGCGCCCGCGGCGGACCGAGCGAGGCCGACGGCGACGACGGCTCCGACGCTTCAGGTACGAGCTGTGCCCAATGCTGCAGCGGTGCTGAATGGTGGCCGAGCAGGCTGCAGCGGTCGCAGCGCAGCGAGGCCCGCACAGACCTTGACAGTCAGCCAAGCTCTGCGTCTCTGGTGCCAGCTGGTGCAACAACGCCGGGTGCTGCCCTGGGCGACGAGCCGCTCAGTGCGAACGCAGTGAAGCACACGCATCTGCATTACTTCTCTGGAAACAGGTGCGGGTCTGGTAGGCAGGCGCCAAGGCCGCAGGCGTGGACCGTGCACGCCCTGCCATTGCCGCTGGTGCTTGTGCTAGCATCAGCGAGACCAGGCCAGCAGCTGCCCTTTCTGCCAGTGCTTCCTGGCTCACGGGCGCGCGCGCCGGGGGCGCAGGCGACGCCGAGGCAGAGTTTGGCGCGGACCCCGACTCCGATGACGCGGCCGGCGCGCCGCTCGGGCCTCGCGGTGCGCGCGCCCTGCGCCCAGCATTGTCGTGCCCGTTGAACTCCACTGCCCTGCATCCCCACCACATGCAGCGCAGCCATAGGCGCTGCAGCTGGGTTCAGCACGTCCCACGCCAGGCGTTTTATTGTGACTGGGCTGGCAGCATGCGGTAGCTGGCCAGGCAGTACAGTGGCCTTGGGCGGGACGCGCTTGCTGCGCATTTTAGCAAGTGCGCCAAGCAGCTTTTGCCAGGCTCCTGGCTGCTCGTCCGCAGTATCACATGCGCAACGTGAGCTTGTGCTCCCCGGTCCAAAGACGCGGGGTCGCAGGAGGCTCTTCTGTATCGCCCAGCAGTAGATAACAACGTCTAATGATGAGCTTGCGAAAGGCCGCAACCAAGATCATCGCTGTCTCCAGGGCGCCCGCGCGACGCGGACGCGCCGGGCAGCAAGCGCGGCGGCAAGCGCAAGCGCGCGCCGGGCGAGGCGGCCGCCGCCGCCGCCGCCAACCTCGGCGTCGTCGCCTCGGACGGCGCGCGCAAGCGCCGCGGCCGGACCGCGCCCGAGCAGGGCCCGGTGACGCGCAGCGCGCCGCGCGGCGGCGCGCCCGGCGCGCCCGGCGCGGGCGTGCCCGGCGCCGGCCGCGGCAAGGTGGTCGGCGAGGAGACGGCCGCGCTCGCGTTGCTGCTGCTGGACCACGACAAGCCGGTGCGGCCTCTGCTGCACCCTGAATATAACACAGTAGGGCCACAGGAATGCACATATCCTGCTTTCAAATCAGGCAGGCGCAACACAGCCCCAGGTCAGTCGTTGTTCTTTGGGTTGCCTGTGAATGGCAAGTCACGGGTTTCCAAGGCACAAGTGCCATGACGGGCGGCACTTATGGGCGATTGGGCCGACTGTCCCCCGCCAGCAAGGAGTGATCGGCATGCGGGGCTCCGCCCTCTCCCTGCAGCGAGGGACGCCGACGCGCATCGCATAGCAGCACCACCCTCTGGCCTGAGCCGCCCCGCTCGTGCCGCGGCTGCAGGGCAAGGGCGGCAAGGCCAAGGCCGCGGGCGGCGGCCGCCCGGGCACGCGCCGCAGCCCCGCCGCCGCCGCCGCCGCGCCCGGCTCCAAGGCCGCCGCCGCGAAGGCTGGCGAGGACGCAGCGGACAAGGGAAAGGATGCAGCAGACGCGCCGGCCGCGCCCGGCCAGGGCGGCGCCGCGCCGGCGCACGGCCGCACGGCCGCGCCGCCGCCGCTGCCGGCCAACGCGCGCGGCGCGCGGTGCGGGACCCAGAAGTATGTGTCACCTGACCCAGAAGTTGTGTCCAAGCGTGACGCGTCATGTGGCACATTTGCACAGCAGGGTGACCGCGCGGGCGGCGGCCACAGCTGCGCTGCACGCCAGGGGCACCCTGCCCGCCTCGCGCGCCCGCCTGGGAGTGGTCCTGCGACATGGCGAGCCTAGGTCTGCCAGTCAGGGACATGGCCTTCAAGCTCTGCCTGAAGCGGGTGGGCGGCAGCTGCGCTGCCTCATGCTGCCCCATCGACCGCGGCGCACAGCTGTGCTCAACAGAGCGTGCTCTACGCAGGGGGCCCAGGCGAGCGCGCGGGCCCTCCGGCGCGCACATGTCGGAGGCGGCCACGCAGACCGGGCTCGGCGGGCCGCCGGGCGACGGCGCAACCGCCGGCGCCGCCGCGCCACCCGGCGCCGCCGTGCGCGCGGACGACCCCGTCGACGTCACCATGCTCGAGCCGCTCATCGACATCGGCCCGACCAGCTCCGAGTCGGCGGGCGACGCTGCCATCGGCGAGCCGCACGACGGCGCGCTCGTGGCGGACACGGCTGTGCAGACGGTGACGGACGCAGCGGCGCAGACGGTGGCGAGCGCCGCGGCGCAGACGGCGGCCCAGGCCGGGCCGGACGCGCCGCCGGAGGCGGGCGCGCCCGCGCCCGGCGGCCCCGCCGCGGGCGGGGACGCCGGCGCGGCGGCGGCCGGCGCGGCCGCGGCCGCGGCCGTCGGGCTGGCGGGCGCTGGGGGGCCGCTGCCGGCAGCGAGCATCGAGCGCCTGCAGCAGGTGCGCTGGTGCCCGCTGCAGTGTAAGGCGTGCTGTTGCGCCGCGCCAAGGCGGCGCGGCGGGCAGAGCTCCGGCAAGCCTGTGGTGCTGCGGGTTGCGCATGCCTGGCAGTGGATCGACGCTGCCCTGCTGACCAGCCTGCTAGCAGCGGGGGCTAACGGGAGTGGGGCGCGGCGCAGGCGATGGCGCAGGGCGGCCCCGGCGTGGAGCGCCTGCGGCAGCTACTGGCGGCCAGCAGCGGCGGGTCCACGAGCGCGCTGGCAGAGCTGGGCCCGGCGCTGCAGGCGCTGATGAACGCCCAGTAGGTTTGTGTGTGCGACTCATGAACCTTCATGGGTCACGGCGCGCACGCTGCGGCCCGCAGCGGGGCGCGCACGAGCAAACGCCGGGTTGGAGCCGGCGCCAATGCCTTGGGCGCTGGTGAATGCCCTGCAGGGTTGGGGCATTGAGGTAGTGGCCTGCGCCAAGGGTGTGTGCGTGCGCTTGTGGGCATCTTCGGTGCATCCGTTTAGTGGTCCTGGGCGCTTGCCGGCGACCCCTGGCGGGGCCTTGGCCGTGTGGCGCCGGAGCGCGCTTGTTTGGCCCGAGGCCGGCTTTGGGGTCTCAGGAGGGCTCATGCGTGGCGCCCTTGTGCGCCCAAAAGGTGGTTGCACGCTCATGGTGCATGCGCGGTCCCCGGTCACAGCGCTTTCCTTGCCTTGCAGGCATCCTTTGGCTCCGATATGGGTCGCATGCCTTGATTTCAGCGCTGGGCAGAGGTGGTGGTAGGCAGAGCGTTGGGATTTGTTTGCCCAAGGGCTGGCAAAGCGCATGCAGCCACTTTACGCGGATGGCTTGCCGGCATGCTGGATAGGTGCGGGACTGCGGGGGCGCGCCAACCGCCCACTAAGCCCTGCTGGCCTCTTGGCGCGGAGGCGCGCCGACCACAGAGACGCGGGAGCATCCGCGCGCTTGCACAGGGTATGTTCAATCGTTCACGATGCGCGCGGGTAGGTTGCGGAGTGCGCCTGACGGCCTTCTGGGTGGTATCCTGGGGGCAGGCAGGTGTGTCCTTGAGCTGCCCATTGCAAGGGCCTTTTGGGTACCCCGCCATCGCGGGTCCCCTGGATTTGGGGTCCCATGCTGAGACAGGTCTTGCTTGCGCTTTCTCCTGAGGATTCAGTTTACAAGCTCCGCTCTGCGAGTCCCTGGTGGTAGCCGGGGCTTGCATATGCCGCACGGCTTGCACGCGCCCGCCCGGCTGGCGGGATCGCTGCAATGCAGTGCTGCCGGGGTCTGCTCAGCGCTCTCTTTCCTGGGATGCTCGATTCTGGTGGGCCCAGCTCCACCTGCTCTCTGTGCATGACAGTGGTTGAAGTCGTACTTCATGCTTGCGCGTGGCCAAGGCCTGCGGCACAATGTGCAAATAGTGATGTGGAGGAGCTGCCAGGCTCCAGGTTGTCTGCATGGCTATGTATGGGGCTTCCAAGCGGTCTGCCAAAGTGTTCTGCGTGCCGCAGAAGTCAGGGCATCCAGGCTGTTGTCGCACTGGCGCCGTTCCTGACTTTTGGTGCACCACTGCCTCGAGTTTTCTCAGCTGCACTGCGTGTGCCAAGCAGGGCGGATCAACACCTGGTTTGTAATGTTGATACTTCCGCCGCATGATGTAGCTGGAAATATGGGTGTGCTGGACCGCAGCTGACAACTTGCTAGGACATGGGCCAACCCTGCAACACCACTGCAGTTGAGCAGGGCAAAGTCAGTTGTATTAATGTGTCCTCACAACGCACGACAGACTTACTCAGAAACCCATCCCAGCCGTAGGAGGCACCGCAGAGGATGTCCAGAAGTGAATGTTTCCCGCATCTGTACAAGACATGATGATCTACAGACACGCTGGCGCCACACTGCAAAGTGATACGAAAGTGCAGTTGAGCGCTCCTCCAAATCATTGCATGTGAGGCGCCCGACACACCTCACCATTAAACACGCTCATGCTCTCATACGCGCAGCAGGAGCGCACTGCTGGAGACCCATACACCTACACCTATGCGAGCCACCTACTGCTACAGCCCCCGGACAGGGCAGACTCACCAACACGGAGTCTCCTCGTACAATTGAAACCCTACGCAGCCCCCTCGGCGGCCCGCCCGCTGCTCGGGGCGCCGTTTGCTGCGCTTCCGACCGCCGCGCCGCCGGGGCGCAGCGCGGCGGCCAGCAGCGCCTGCGCGCCGCGCGCGAAGCCGCACGCCTCCAGGTAGGCGGCGACGCTGCCGTGCGTGACCACCAGGTACTCCAGCGTGTCGCGCATCACCTGCGCCCTGGCAACAAGAGTTAGGATCAGGGTTAGGTGGTGTAGGGTTACCCGCCCCCAGGGGCATGTTGCGTCGGCCGCGCGAAGAGCAGAGAGTTGCTGCGGCAGCGGGATGGCCGCAAACCACTGGAGACCATAAAAGCGATGCAGGCTGAAATGCAGACTCTCCTTGCCGTCTGTTGATGCTCTGGTGGCCCAGCTGCATTCCAGTGCATACATGCATGGGCTGCGGCCTAGCAGCCAAGCTTTGCACATGTGGTTGGGCTGCCGAGCTGGTGTGTCGCATGGCTCTAAGCACTGGGCCACCTGCTGACAGCTTCCCACAGGGGAGGCCCCTCATTCCCAGACCCTACAAGACCGCCCATGCTGCTATGCAGCGCCGCGGAACCCAGCAAGTCCCGCACCCCATCCAGCAGCGGGCTTCGAGCGCAACCGCAGAGGCAGCGCGCCCCCTCGCATGGTGCCAGTGGTAAGCGGCTGCACGCAGGGCTGCGAGCACGCCCTCAAAGCGCTCCGCGCGACGCACGGGCGTGCACGCGCGGCGCCCTGCACGGCTCCCAGTGCAGCCCAGACCCTGGGCCCCAAAGGCTAGTATTAGGGTAGGGGGCCGGGCCTTGGGCGGCGCGCGCGAGAAGAGCGACGTGTCCAGCCCGTCTAGCTTCTGCAGGCTGGCGTCGCCGGCCAGGTTGTGCACGTGGTCCGACCTGCGGGGGAAGGGGGGAAGGTGTAGGGCTATAGGGTATAGGCCTGCCCGAGCGATCAGGCGCGACCATGGCGCGCCGCTCAGGGCTGGCAGCCCGCATGCATGCATGCACCTGCCACCCGGGGGCAGAGGCCGTCAGCTTTCTGTCGCCGTACTAGCTGGCCCCAATCGCGCAGGCTGTAACATGGCCGGCAGGGTTACATGCGCAGACCAGCAGCCAAGCTGACGGCTGCGCCGCCGCCGCCGGACATTGCAGCCCGGGTCGCAGCAGCGGGGGCAGCGCCGGCACGCGCACGCGCGGGGCGGGCCGCGGACCTGGCGTAGTCCCGGACGATGTCGACGTCGGATGCGCCGCAGCAGCTCAGCACCAGCATCGCAATCAGACCCGTCCTGCGCGCGGGCCCCGGGCGGCGTCACAAGCGCAGCGGCAGGGCTGGCCGCAGATGAAAGCATGTCCGTGCAGCGCACAAGGCGCGCGTCCGCTACCGGGGCCGCCAAGGAGCCTTCGCAAGGACTGCTGCAGCAACGTGTCCCAGTCAGTGATGCGACAATGCAGCGCGCTCCGGGCCAGGGCGCAACACCTGTTTTGGCGCGGCCGCGCCGAGCGCGACGACCACCATTAGTACACCACATAACGATAGTAATAATCCAAATTACTGTTGAAACAGGCCACACTCCAGCTGATGCGCCCGTGCTTTGTGCGTCGCCGGCGCACAGGGAAGCGGGTGATCGGGGTTTTGTGCCCAGCGGAGCTCCCAGGCGCCCCATCGGCTCTGCCTGGGCCAGGCGCGGGAGGTCTCCCCCGACCTGCCAGCGCGCACCTGTCCTTGCCCAGCTTGCAGAACATGGCCAGCGGCCGCTGCGCCTTGGCCGCAGACGCCACCACCTGCGCGCGGGAGGGGCCCTGGCGTGGATCAAATACTCCATGCGCATGCCCAAGCGCTGATGCACTCCCATACGCTGCATCAGCGCGTGCAGCCAGGATATGTCCAAGCTGCCTGCCGCCCTGGGGCAGACACCGCCCCACTGCTGTCGGCGAACCAGCGCAGCGCGGCCACCGAGCGCGCCTTGGCGAGCACGGGAGCATGCGTGCAGCGCCGAGGCAGTGGGCGCGCGGCCGCCGCGCAGGCGCGGGGCGGGGGGGGGGGGGGGGGCGGGGGGGGGGGGCGGCCCGGGGCGGGGGGCGCCCCCCCCCCCCCCAACGCGCCTGCATGGCGGCGCAAATCTCCGGCCGGAATGCGTCCAGGATCGTTTTGTACATGCCCAGCAGCCCCTCCCGGTTGGCCTCCCTGCGCGGCGGGCCGCAGCTCAGCGACCGGTTCGCGCAAACACAGGCTACATGCCCCGCAGCTTCTCGCGGTTGGCCTCCCTGCGCAGGGTAGGGTTAGGGATGCAGCTCAGCGTGCATTTCCGCGCGGACACGGGCGCGCGCCGGCCCGGCAGGCGGCCAACCGCGAGCCGGCAGCGGCGCGCGGCAGCGGGGCGCCGCAGCTGCCGCCCAACCAGAGGCTGGGCGCGCGCTAGACACAAAAGTACTGCAGCTCAAGCAGCAGCCAGCGGGGGCGGGCGCGGCGCGCCTGATGACGCGCCGGCGGACCTGCGGCACGGGCGCACGCCAGCCGAGCAGGCGGCCCAGCGCGAGCCAGAACGCAATGGGCAGCGAGCGGTGCAGGGGCAGCCGCAGCACGAACGCGCGCGTGTACAGCCGCCACTCCTGGATGGACACGCGGTGCAGCCGCACGCCGGCCGCCGCGCCGGCCGACGTGCCAGCCGCGCCGTCCCGCACGGCCTCCATCTGCGCGCGCCGAATGGGGCAGGGCATGTCACGGGGGCTGGCGTGCAGCGGGCCAGCATGATTCATGCTGCGGTTTGATAATCCGCTGCCCGTCCCATGGCCCAACACAACAACCAGCCTGCCTCTGAGTGGACCTCGTACGGGGTGGCAAACTCACGCACTCCTGTTCCGCATGGCTGGCCTGCGGAACTGTTGCAAGCCACGCCGCGCTGCGCCTGCGCACGTCTGCGCTTCCTGCCTGCCCCCCTCAAGCGTGCCAGCCTGCACGCAAAGAGCTAGCGCCGCTGCTTGTGGCACGCGCGGCCGCGCCTGTTGCCGTTACACGCGTCACGGCCAGACCGAGCAAGGGGGTGCGCCGTGCCAAAGACGTCGAGACTTCCACGACTAGAACAGCAGGGAGCGCGTACCTGGCACAGAGCGCTGGCATCACTATCTAGACTCACCATGAGCCCGTCACCTCCGGAATCTGCCCTGTCTGCAGCCAGCGCGGCCCGCACCTTGGCGCTGCCGTCCGTCTGCCGGCGCGCCTTGGCCACGCCTGCGCTGTCCACGAGCGCGCAGGGCGCGTCCGCGCGCCACTCAAAGTTTGTCCGCAGGTCCAGCTGCAGCATTGATTGAGTTGATATCCGAGAAAGGTCATGTATTCATGAGTGCACCAGAAGAAAGTGCAGCACTGACCTGGCAGACAGGCAGTGGCGGCATAGCATTCGGGGCTGTATTGGCCAAGCAGTGTGCCATGCAGCCACAAGCCTGGGTCAGCAGGCAGCACAACGGTGGCATTTTGCTAGCGCTGCAGTGGCAGGCACCCCCTGGCCTGGCCGGCAGCCGGGCCCGCTCACCAGCTCGACGACGCCGAGTTCGCCGCGGAGGACGACCAGGTCAGCCTCGCAGGCTCCCACAGGGCAGGCGCAGCGGAAAATGCGGCCTGCACACCCAAGGCCTTGTGAGAGAAGCTACACAGGAGTGCATACACGAGGGCGCGTACCTTGCGAGCAGCCACGCTTGAGGCTGGACGTATGTGTGGCTGTGCTTGCAAGTGGGTGCCTTGTGAAGCGGCGAGGTGGAGTGCCCACCAGGCGTGACGTTGCTGCAGGCAGAAGCGAGGTCGCGCGCATTCTTAATGCTGGCCAGGCGGTGCAGTGCTGCCTCCGTCGGCACGGACTGCGCTGCGTCTTGAGCACCTGCAAGCCGCTGCTACTCAGACTTTGCCTGACCATGGCAGAGTGTCTGCTTGACAGAAAGGGCAGACCACCAGGTCTGCAATCCGTCAAATCATACAGCAGCCAGGCTAGAAAGCGCATGTGTCACAGCAGTATTGCAGTTTAGCAAGTTAACGATGCAGGCTGTGAGCGCCTGGCAAGTCTGACGCATCAGCAAGCTCCTGCGCGTGCAGCTCCGCCTCCCGTGCGGCATCGGCGGCGCCCTGCAGCGCGTCGCCCTCTGCAGCAAACGGCGCAGGCACCCGCCGCGACCACAGCTGCCCCATGCTGCAAAGGATGAAAGGTTTTCAGTGCGCGGTCATTCAAGCATCAGTGCTCCTGTACAACAGACTCCACACCACAGGTACCCGTGCGGCCGAGTTGCTGACAGTGACGGAGGACCTGGCGGTCAGGTATTGGAGTCAAGTGTGTTCCTCACTTGAAACAAAGTGGGCAAGGATGTTCACATTGGAGGAAGTCGCCCGTTTAACGGGCAGGGGAGGAGACTTGAGAGGAAGCCTGGCCGGCTTCCATTTGCCATCTTCTTGCCATGAAGCAATGCAGGAGGCATCCCCTGCTGATTCAGCCGTGCAGCAGTGCTGAACCTTTGGAATGACTGCATGCACCGTGCCACGTCTTCGAAATGGAAACAAGTAGCAAGCGGCACAAGTGGCAGGGTCGGTGCGTGAGGGACATGTCTGCTACAGCCGGAGGCATGCTCGGGACCATCGCTCGCCGACAGTCGTCAGGCGCGCAGTGAGGCACTGCATAAGGCCTCGCACAACATTTTGACATGCACCTCAAAGCTGGAAACACCGCAAGCGCTGCTACGCCAGCCTGCAGGTCAGGGCCCAGCACTGCCAAGCGCAACGCGCTGCAGGCAAACAGGTTTCCAGCACGCGCAGCACGAGAGCCGTGCCAGCATACAAAGAGCAGCTCTCAGGCTGTGCCCGGTACACGGAAGCTGCACCAGCCGCCTGATCGCGTTCGAGCGCGCGGCAGCGGCGCATGCCGAGCACACCGCCCGCGCTTACTTGCCTGCCGCCTCGTCAAAGTTGTCTACCAGGTTCGGGACGTCTGCGCAGCGCGCACAACACCCAGGACACATTCAGTGTGTGCACTTGCCTTTGCAGGCTGTACCACGACTATCATAGCAGCGCCTGGCATTCTCTCATTAAAAAGCAAACAGGGAGGCCCTAGTAGCGCAGACAAGATCGCTAGCGCAGTGCCCCATGCGCCTCGCCAGCTGGCGCACAACTTTGTAAGACCGACACGCCATGAAGCGCCTTCATCATCTTTCCATCCTCACACAAGCCCTCATGCATGCCTTGCACCGTCTGACACACCTACGTCGCCGTATCCATTTTTACATACACATCTGCCCAGGCCCTTTCCCACCAGTCAGCGCCAATGCCCGGGGCCGCACCATCGTCGTCGTCGTCGTCGTCCTCAAGCTGTGCGCCCATGTGCGCGCTCATGCCGGCGCCCGCGCCCGCGCCCGCGCCGCCGAAGCCGCCCGCGCCGCCGAAGCCGCCCAGGCCGCCGCCGGCCGCGCCGTACCCAGACTCCTGGGCCATGCGGCGCAGGTTGCCGATATTCTCCTGGCCCATCTGCGGCAGGATGCCCGGCAGTAGGTCCTGCAGCTCTGCGCGCGCCGCAGCCGAGCGTAGCGTCGGGGCAGGCTCCGCATTAAGCACATCCGTTGACATTGTATTCTTGAATAAGCAGCAGGGTGTGTGCATCCACAAATTTCCAAGCCAGGTGCGAGCGCACCAATGAGTACGGCATGTTTGCAGAGCAATGAGGTGTCGCACCACCAACATGCGCTTGCCATACAGGAGGCAAGCAGACTGGGGAGGAAAAGGTCACATGATGAACCTTGCGCAACCCGCGCCCGCGCATACGTGAGGGGGGCTTGAGCTTCTGGGCAGCGGGGCACGCACTCCTGGTCTGCGAGGGGCCGCTGACCACGAAGGTGTTGGCGGCGATGGACGCTTGCACTGCGCGGGCGCGCGCACGTCTCAGCTCACGCAGCGGAATACACGCCGCGACGCGCGGAGCCCACTCGTAGCACAACATGGCACCATGGCGCCTGCCTAAGCGCTCTTCGGCCTCCCGCGCAGGGCGCAGCCAAGCCCGCCGCACAGGCCACTCCATTGCGTGTCCTCGCGACCTGCTGTGTGACGCAGTCGCTACGCACTAAGCACGTCAGGCGCTGCCAGGAGACCGGGGCATGGCGCGGGCGGCAGCAGAAGCACAGAAACTCGCGCCGCGCGCCAGGGCGGCACAGAGCCTGTTAAGGGTGCGCACCCTTGGGGTTCTGGAAGTGGACCACGTCCTGGCCCTGGAACAGGTTCACCTCCTCGATGCCCGGAATGGTGTTGACGCCCAGCCGCTTCAGCGTGCTCTGCAGCCGCTTGTCGTCCGTCGTCGCCGCCTTGTGCACTGCCTTCTTCTTTCTGCGCGCGCGCGCGCCGGCGCGTTGTTAGGTTAGGGTACCATACCAGCGCACGGCGCGCAGCGCGCACGCTGCTCCAGCACTCAGCCGCTGCTGAGCGCGTGCGCCTGCGCCTCCCGTATTAAGCACAGCCTGTGAGCAGGCTGGCCTTGTGCAGCGCAGACGGGCCAGCTGCAGGTCCTGTCACTCGGGCAGAGGCAAGCTGGCACAAGGCCTGGCCCATGCGCAGCAGCTGCCCGGCAATGACACATTCGGCCGTGCCACAGCATGCCCCGGCGTCGCAGCCCGAACACAGCCCGGCAGCAGCGACAGGATACGGGCCAGCCGCGCCTGCGCACTGAGCCTTTGCCCCCAGTTCGTACGCTGCCGGCCATCTTTTGCAACCTTTCGGCGTTCATCTGCGCCCCGTGGCACTCAACGCTCAGCGCGCCTGCCACCTTGCCTGCCTATCTTGAGGCACAAGCGATAACCCAGCTCGCAGCGCGACGTGTTGCCTTCCACGCCCGGCATGTACACCAGCTTCAGCAGGCCGCACAGTGCAAAGGTGCCTTGGCAATGCACAGGCATTACAGGCTTGACAACAAGCCCGACACTACGCATCTTGCACAAACGAGCCACCACTCACAGCTTGGCACACACAGGCTGCAGATAGCAGCTTTCAGGCCTCCACCTTTGCCGGGCCCACGCGGGAGAGGCCTGCAAGCTCGCTCGGCAGCGCAAGGCCTTCTCCTTCTGCGATAGCGGCGGGGTCTGCTTTACCATGGCTAGGGCAGCGCTGGGCCCTAGCGTGCGCTTCGCTTTTGAAGATTCTAGCTACCTGCTGCCTGCCTCCCTCCCCAAGTGCGCTGCCGGAAAGAGCGTGCGTGTGCCTCTGCTGCGTTCTACCCTATCTGCAACAGCCAGCTTCCGCAGGCGCGCAGTGCAGGTCCCAGCACGCTCAAATCTCTTGCACGCGCAGGCGGAGATTGCGCTGCATACAACACGTTTGCAGGCGCCCGTGTGAGCTGCATATGTCTGCTTGCTGCACCGTCCCCCTGCTTGCAGAGTGCATGCGCTCCTAGCTTGAATCCCCGCTGGTGACTGTCCGCTGCTACCCGGCAGCAGGAGCCCGCTTAGCACGTGTGTGTGGTATGCAGGGGCTTCGTCAGCGCGAGGCAGGAACATCATGTGCAAGCAGGCTACCCGCAGGTGCTTTCCACCTATGTCTGCTGCAAACCTGTCACGAGCATAGTGCTGCAGTCTGGTACAATGCGCTTGACGCTGGCAGGGTCCGTGGTAGAGAATAACGTGTGCGTTCTGGCACGTTTTGAAGCTCAGACTGGATCATGTGTCTGCTTGCGCACAGCTGCATGGCGGCCGCGCTGGCGTGCCTGGTGCTGGCGCTGGCGGCGCCTGCAAGCGCGCGCAGCCTGCGCGCCGATGACAGCGAGGCCAACGGCGTGCTGCCGATGGATTCAAGCCCCTGTTTCTCGGCCCTGTCGGCCATCAAGCAGGCGGGCTACATCGCGCAGTACGCCGCGGGGGCGCCCGCGCTCGCGCCGGCCGCTGCGCTTGCAGCTGCCTCGGCCCCTGCGGTGCGCACGGCTGGCCGCAGACGGGCGAGAGCGCTCAGCACCTGGCTGGCGTGGCGTGCTCTTTGTGCGCTACCGACCTGTATGCGATCGGTAGGAACAGTGAATGCCAGATATTGCCGGAGCTTCTGCTCCAGCCGTGACAGCTGGCTGTGCGCGTCCCGCCAGGCTGCCAGGGTGTACGCGGACTGTTTGCAACATGTGGAGCCTTGCTTGCATTTTCCGGGGATCCGCATCACGTGCAGCCCTGCTCTGCTTGGCCACACACGCGGACGTGCAGAGCACTGCTGGGCCGCAGGCGATCACGGAGGAGCGGCCGGCGCTGCCGCTCGCGCCCGCGCTCGCTCCAGTTGTTGCGCCGGCGCTCGTCGCCCTCGCCCCCGCGCTCGCCCCGGTGGCGGCGGCCACGCTGTCAGCGGTGCAGCCCGTGGCGGACGCGCTGGCCGCGGCAGCGCCGCTGGCAGCCGCGCCGGCGGCCGCCGACGCGGCGGCCGCGCCCGCGCCCGGCCCGTCCGGGTTGACCGTGGCGCAGCAGAAGGACCTGGCCGAGCTCGCCGAGCACGACCCGGAGGCCGCGTCGCTGCAGGCGCAGGCGCGCGCCCCCGGCGCCAGGAGGGCGAGAGCCGGGCCGGAGTGAGCTCGCGCACGGCGGCGCCCTCGCGGCGGGCAGTTGCACAGGTGCATGCGGCAGGCCGACATGCCATGCGGCCCACCCTGCAGGATGTCAGGGCCGCCGGGACGACCGACGCGCATCCCCAAACCGGGCTGGCGCCTGGCGCGGGCAGGCGCCGCGCAGAGCACGCCCGAGGCGCGCGCGCGCGCGCGCAGGTGTACCAGCAGCGCAAGACGTTCGCCAAGGACCCCATCACGCCGGAGACCGTGCTGGCGGCGCTGCGGCCGATCCACGAGCAGGTCCAGGAGATCGCGATGGCCGAGGCCACCAACCCCAACCCCTTCCAGCAGGCGGACCAGCAGTACGCGCTCGTGCAGGCCGGCGTGCCGGCCGCCGCGCTCGTGGAGCACGTCGCGCAGCCGCTGACGGACGTCTTCCAGAAGGCGCGCGCGCCCGCGCACATGCATCCAGCTGCTCTGCGGCGCGCGCCGCTGCCGCCGAGCTTGCTTTGGCTTACGTCCACACTGCCTTTGTTGCATCGCCGTGTGCCGCGCGCTAGCGCCGCTGCCTCAAACGTGCTGCTGCGCGCGGCGCGCAGGCCCAGGCGCAGGTGGACGCGGAGGCGCAGCAGACCGCGCAGAAGGTCTTCGCGCAGCGGACGGCCGCCGGCGCGGCCGGCCAGCAGCAGGCGGCCGGCGCGACGGCGCAGCAGGCCCCGCGCGCGCAGCCCGGCTGGTGGCCGTTCGGCTAGGCCGCGGCGCGGCCGGCAGCGGCGCGCGGCGCCGCCAGAGCGCCTGGCCGGCGGACGGCCGGCGCACCTGGTGAGCAAGGCCGCGCGCAAACCGGCTGGTGGCTGTTTAGCCGGGCATTGGGCTGTCGGCAGCGGCGCGCGCGGCCTGCACTGGCGCATGTAGCCAGAGGCGGAGACGCGACCGAGGCGGCCAGGAGGCTGGTCCGCGGGAGGGTAGGGGCGGAGCGCGCGTGGCCGGCAGCCTCGCATGCGGCCGGGCGGCGTGCAGCTGCGCTCGCGGCCAGGGCTGCTCAGCGAACTGGCTGGTAGCTGTCTTGCTAAGGGGTGGCACTGCCACCGTGGCAGGGAAGCTAGGTCGACCGTGCGCCCGCGGGTAGGCCTGGATGTCGATTATGGTGCAGTGGAGGTGCTGTCTGCATGCTGTGTGCACAGCCTGATGTGGGTGCCAGCCCTGCAGCCCTCTCACACCCAAGACTGTGTGAGGCAGTGCCAAGACGCTCCGGACTTGCTTGTGTAGTGGTCAGTCCTGCTGTCAATGAAGCGTAGCGAGTCTTGTGCAGAGAAGCGTCGTGAAACACATCAAGCCATTGCAGAGCATGACAGTAACGCCTTTTCCATGATAGAAGACGTCATGACGCAGCCATCCCATGAGCCTACAGCGTGCATGCATGCAGGGTTGCCTGCCACGCCAAGGGTCTGTCTCAAGAGATGTGCAGACGCCCAACACTGCTGCAATACAAACCGTTGCCAGGGTGCTCTGCTCATTTCAAGCGAGCTCTCAGGCCGGGCAACGTAGAGGCGCGTGCATAGGCAGCGAAGACGCCGGAGTGTGCAGGCAAGGCAACCCGCCGTCACGCCTGTGGCAGGAGCAGCAGCAGCGGCTGTGGCCAGGCCACAGGCGCAGCTGCTGCGTGCGGATGTGCGGGAGAGCGTGCTTCTGCGGGCGTGGTTCGAGGAGCTGAAGTTTGAATTGCAGCTGCACCTGGCTCGTTCGGTCGCCCCTGCCGGGACGGTGCCGGGGCGGTCTGAGGAGGTCCCTACGGAAGAGCATGCAGGCGGCTCTGAATTGAGCGGAGAGGCTTGTGCGAGGCTGACCGGGGCGGCGCGGATGCGTGCAGGAGAGAGGACGTGCAACAAGCTGCTGCGCACCTTCAGGGGTCCCGGGATGAGGTGCGGCACTTCCTCTGCTGACGCCACTGCATAGGTGGCTGTGAGGCTGCACCGAGCCCTGCATCACCAGCAGCGTCTGCGGCCCTGGCAGCCCCGCTGCTTGCCTCTGAGCAGGAACTCAGCGGCGCTGCGCTGGCGAGTAGCGCTGGGTGGTGCCAACTTTCAAACTGAGCCTTCAAACAGCTTATATACCCAGCACCACCATGACCCAGCACCAGGCTCATGAGCGGCCTCTGTGCAGCGCACACGATCCGCAGTGGGCCCCATGCGGTTGCAGCCATGCACGTCTACCCATATGTGGCTGGTGCTGTGCTGGCGACCAGCTTTGTAGCCTGCAGATTGTGTTAAAGCTGTCTGTGCAATACAGCTGCTGAGGTTCAAATATGTCCGTGCCTGGCAGCCAGCGCGCAAGCAAGCGCATGTCCACGCTCGGCAGCCGCCGCATCGTCACCAACAACTCTGAGTGCTGTTGACCGTGCGCGCAGGTCTGCTGCAGCGCTCCTGGTGCTGGGCCTGGCGGCCGTGGCGCACGCCGCGCGCCCCATGCCGCCCGCGTCCGCCGAGAGCTTCATCCCCTTCCCGCCGGTGTCCGCGCCGTCGGTGGACATCTTCGCGCACCCGCCGCTGCCGCCGCTGCAGGACATCTTCGCGCACCCGCCGCTGCCGCCGCTGCAGGACATCTTCGCCAAGCCGCCGGTCGCTTACTCGCCGCTGCCGGACCCGGGCCTGTTCTCCACCAAGGCGCCGATCGCGTTCCCGCCGGTCGCCTTCCCGCCGCTGCCGGGGCACGACATCTTCTCAAAGCCGACGGCAGAGTCGTTCTTCCCGGACCCGGTGCTGCCGCCGGTCGTGCTGCCGACGCACCCGCCGATCGCGTTCCCGCCCGTCGCGCTGCCGTCGCTGCCTTCGCACGAGGACATCTTCGCGCACCCGCCCGTCGCGCTGCCGCCGCTGCCCGACCCGAACCTGTTCACGCACGCGCCGATTGCGTTCCCGCCCGTCGCGCTGCCGTCGCACGAGGACATCTTCGCGCACCCGCCCGTCGCGCTGCCGGCGCTGCCCGACCCGGGCCTGTTCACGCACGCGCCGATCGCGTTCCCGCCCGTCGCGCTGCCCTCAATCATGCACGAGGACATCTTCGCGCACCCGCCGGTCGCGCTGCCGCCGCTGCCCGACCCGAACCTGTTCACGAAGCCGCCTGGCCTCCTGTCGCCGTTCCATGCCGCGAGCCCGTCGTACAAGAGCCTGGTGCGCCCGCGCACCCTTGCTGCGCTGTGCGCACCTAGCAACGCAGTTTGCATTTTGCAGGAGTGTGACGCGCTGGACCTGCAGCTGCAACTTGTGTCAGTTGCCTTGCTTGACGCCGTGTTGGAAGTCTGCAGTGTGGGTCTCAACAGCTCTGTGCAAGTTGGCCTAATCAAGGGCTCAGAGTGTTGCTGCTGAACACGTGCGTGTTTATCATGTGCTGTGAAGTAAGGGCTGGCAAAGGGCACTTGCAGTGCTGACATGCAGATGCATGTGTGCCGCGCCAGGCCCAGCAGAGCAACATGGCCAGCTCGATCACGGAGGAGGCCCCTATGGACATCCCCTTGAAGGTACCTGCCTCACCTGCAGTTGCCCACATGTCTTTGTAGGACGCTTGAAAAGTCCAGCAGTTGTGCTGTCCTTGCCTGTCTGTCTCAGCCTGTCTGTCTCAGCTTTGAAGCAATGGTGGCTCCGCCCATGCCTACCAGGGCCAGAATGCCAACTGTATGCTCATCACACGGACGCATGCACCCATGTGTCAGGCATTCAGTTGCTAACACGCGGCGACAGTGAGCGCCGCAGGCGGCGGCCTCGCTGGCGGCCGCAGCGCCGCTGCTCAGCGACAGCAGCCAGCCCAATGGCGTCCTGTCTGGCAACGTGCTCGCGCCCGAGGCTGCCCCCTTTGCCGCCCACGTGGAGATGGCCCCCGCGCTGCCCGCCGCAGCCCCGCCCGCGATGCAGAAGGCTGCGGCCAAGGCCGCAGCGCCCGCGGCCGCCCCTGTAAAACCTGCAGCCGCCCCCATCGCAGCCGCGGCAATGCCGGCCGCCGGCGCGCCCACGGCTGCGGCCGCGGCGCTCGCGGCGCCGGCGGTAACAGCGCCAGCCCCCGCAGTTGCGGCAGTGGCTGCCGAGCCGCTCGCGGCGGCGCCGGAGTCGGCTGCCAACGAAGCTGCTGCCGCTACGATGCCCGCCACAACGGCCGACGCGGCGACCGCACCGGCGGCCGCGCCGGCGCCGCCCACCATCCCGGTACCTGTGCCGCAGCAACTCCTGTCGGCGCCTGCGCAGTTCATCAACTGGCTGGCCAACGGGGCGTTCTGGGGCTAGGTTTTGCTTTCTAGGATAGTGTGTGGGCGGCTGGGCGCGGGCTGCCCCAGCACTGCGCTGGCAGGGGGGTGCAGCAGGGGCTGGGGAGGCCGCAGCAGCCCCTTTCGGGCGCCCAGCAGCGTGCTCTGCAGCACAGACTTGGCGAACCAGACCGAGGCGGGGCCGAAGCCAGGATCGGTGTTGTGCACACACGGCCAAGGGCTGAAGCAACTTGTTCCCGCCACGCATATGTCTCGTGGTGCACTGCTCTGCAGGCGTGCTTTCCGGCTTACCTGTCTGAATAAGCGCATGGCGCCCCTGCCGCGGCGGTCGGCGCGGCAGCGCTGCGCCCATGCCCTCTGCTTTTGCGCGCGCGCTGCACGCGCGCTCACGAACAAACCGCCCGGCCATCAGGCCGGGTGCGCTGCTTGTGTACTGGACACAAGCGGCGGCAGTCCAGGTCAATATAGCTGATGCGCCGCCTGGGCTTTTGTAACTTCTCCCAGCGTTTGGGGGTTGCATGCGCTATGCCCTCAAGCACAGGCCGGCCGCCTTTCATGTGTTGAGAGAGCACTTGCAAAAGAATGCTCGACCCGAAGTGATTTTGTAGGCCAGAACTTGTGGGGGACAACTGCTTGGCACTGTGTATACATGTGTAAAAGCTGTGTGTACCGCTCACTGCTTGACGACCACTCGCATGCCCATGTTGTATGCATCTGTCCATGCTGATGGCATATGGCGTCTTATCGGGCTAACACAAGGCTGAGCGACCGAGTCCCCCCCCGTGTTCCAGCCAAGTAGTTTCGGTCAGGCCAATTGCTGCATGATGTCCATGCACTAGGTCATGCCCATAACCCTAAGGCTGCACTGGCCGAGGCGCAACTCTGGCAAAGCAATCAGAGCCAAATTGGCTTTGCCAAGACTCGCAACTTAACAAGTCGTCTTATAACGTAGGAGCGCCATCAAAGTAAGGAGGACGGCGCGCGTCTGTGGGGCAGTGCACCAGTACAGCCTGTGAGAGTGTTGCACCTCCACCCGCGGCCGCGCTGTGAGGCCCGTCGACGTGCCCGGTGCCTTGAGGCAAAGCCGGCTTGAGGCAGCGCCCCCCGGCAGCAAGGCGGGCCCGCGGGGCGCAGCACGCGGCCCACCCTGGCGCACCGCCTGGGGATGCTGTCCAGCGGGGGCTCGCTCGGCTATGGTTCGGCGCCCGGGCCCCTGATGGATGACCCGCGCGGCTTCAGGTGTGCCGCTGCCGCAGCATGCTGTGCCCTTTGATCGTCATCCCAGAGCTGTCTCTGCTCTGTCCTTTATCAATCACAACAGTGTTGAGCTTGGTTTGGCCCCGATCACGCCCAGTGCAGGCGTGCACGGCGCAGTACTGCTGTCGTGCTGCAGGCTGCCTTGTGGCGCACTGGCAGCTTGGTAGACTGTTGAGTTTGCAAAGAACAGCGGGTTGTGCAGGCGGCCTGGGTTGTTCATTACAGCCACAGTGCTATGTGCGTCTGGAACTGCGTGTCGCACAAAGTGGTTATGTGCTTGGTTTTGATCTGTTGAAAGCCTCAGCACAGGCTCGCTGCAGTCCGCAGAGGAGGCGCAGCTGCTATGTGAGCGTGCCTGGGTTCGATGACTGCTTTGAGCCGCCTGCTGTTGCATGCTTCTCGCATTCCCTGTGAGGCTGTGTGCGGCCAGACCTTGTCCTTGCTGAGTGACGCGTGGGGCGCCGCACCCGCACAGCCGCGCCTGTGCGTGCGCTGCCCTCGGCGCAGCCCGAGCACCGAGCTGCCTTGCGGGACAGCGCGGCCGCGGTTGCTGCTCCAGCAGCGCACGCAGGGCGCGGCGCAGGCCACCGCAGCCGCTCGGCCGGCCGGCGCCGGCGCGGCCGGCGCCGGCGCGGCCGCCGCGCTGACGGCGCAGCGCTTGCCCGCGTGCAGGAAGCGGCGCCGGCTGCTGAAGGTCGCGCAGATATACTCGCCGCTGGTGGCGGCGGCGCTGCTGGCCGCGCTGTGCGCCACGGGCGGCCTGCTGGGCACGCGCGCGACGCACTGGCACCGCGAAGCGCGCAAGCTGGAGGCGCACCTGGCCGCGCAGCGCAACGAGATCACGCACCTGCAGGCGCGCGCCCCGCCGCGCGGCGCGGCGAGCTGACCCACCGGCAGGTGCTCTCCAGCTGCTACCGTGCCCTGCACTGCTGAGGAGTTCTGGTCCTTCTCTGCCCCCGCGCCACCGAGGCCGGCGCGCACTTGCTGTCCAGCTGCAGCGTCACAAAGATGTCGATGCCGACGGCGGCCGCGCGCGCGAGCGCAGCACGTGTCCGACAGCAACCGCGACCTGGCGGGCGCGCGGCAGCGCCACAGCGACGCGATGGCGCGCGACCTGGAGGAGGCGCGCGCGCGCGCGCGCAACTCAGAGCTCGAGCTGGCGAAGAAGGAGGCCGCGCTGGGGCAGCACGGGCGCGAGGTGCGCGCCCGGGCGCGCTGCTGCGAAGGCTCGAGCGCGGCGTGACGGGAGACCCAGGCAGCGTGTGTGCGTAGCCGCCCTGGCACTGTATGCGTGTGGCTGCCAGGATGCCGCAGCGCTGCGCAAGCGTGCTGCTGGAGCTGGCCAGGAGGGCGGCCGTCGCGAGGCAGCAAGGGCACAGGGGGTTAAGGCGTGGTGGATCTCAGCTGTGTTCTGACGGATGGCGTACGCCGCCTGGAGTGGCGCCGCAGAGCCGAGGAAGGGCTGCCCAGTGTAATTGACATGGGCGCGGTTCTGCGCCAGCCAGCAGAGCCGCTGCCTGCCTGCCAGACAAGCGCAGGCCCGGCCCAGGTCCCGCTACCCTGACGACCCGCGCGGCGGGCGCGCGAGCTGCTGAACGGCAAGGACCATCATTGCTTGTATCGGGAGCTGTGTCACACATTGGCTGTGCGCGCGCGCAGCTGGAGGAGGCGCGGGCCGAGGCAGAGAAGCACGTGGGCAAGCACTGGGAGCACCACAACTGCAAGACCGAGATGGACATCCTCAAGGCCCAGTGCGCTGCCCCGCCCCCGCAGGCCCGCTGGGCGGCGCGCCCGCCCCGCCGAGCTCGACGCGCGTCCCATGCCCCCGTGGTGCGCCCGCGAGACGCGCCTGCCGACCCGCTGGCGCCGCGCCGTCGCCGATGCCCCGGCGGTAGGCTTGCGCCCTCACGCAGTTGCCGCTGCGGCCCACGCAGCGCGCGGCGGGCGCGTGACAGCGCGCGGCAGCACGCCTGTCCCCCCGCAGCGGCGCCACCCCGTGCCTGCGCCTGTGACCCACCACCCACCGATGACCTAGCGGAGCGAGCACAGGGTTTCCCAATCGCGCAAGGCGCGTGCGGCAGGCTGTGGCATGTGGAGGCCGACGTGAAGCACCGCGACGCGCAGCTGGCCGAGCTGCAGCGGCAGCTGGACGAGCAGAAGCGCCTGCGCGAGCTGGAGGCGCACCACCACTACGGCGCCGGCGCGGGCGGCGCGCACGGCGGCGAGCACGACTGGACGCCCGGCATCCACCACGGCGACGACCCCGCGCACTGGACAGGCGCGCGCGCGCGGGTAGCGTGTGGGGTCTTCCCACGCTACTGCGCCGGCGTCGCCAGCGGCGTGGGTGCCGCCGTATGGGGCCAGCACAGCTAAGGGTCTCCACAACGCGCCCCATTCCACTGCCGCGCGGTATTCAGCCGTCGATGTGCGTTGGTTGGGGATCAAGCGCTCGCCTGGCAACAGTTTGCACACCTTGCATGCGACTCTGCAGCCATCTGTTGCCAGCGCCAGGGATCGCAGGTCGTGCTTGGCGCCTGTCCAGCGCCGGGGTGCAGCACACTGTGGCTGCAGTGCACACGCAACGGACAGGCGCGAGCCCGGCAGCATACGCAGAGCGCTTGGGCTTTGTCCCCGCACTGCAGGCCCGAGACGGCGCGTAGACCTGATGGGGTAAGAAAGGGAGGCATACGCTTGCCAACTTGGGAGCGGTCCCCGTCGCAGGGCTGCGCTGACCAGCAGCTTGCCAGCCTCATTTGCTTCACATGGTCATTCAGTCCTGAAAACTGACCGAGCAGCCGGCTGCGGCAGGCCCGCACGACGAGTGGCACCACGAGGGCGAGTGGCACCACGGCAGCGATGCGGCCGCGCCCGCCGGGCCGCCGGACCTGCACGAGGCGCACGCAGGCTTCCTCTCGGTCGCGCGCCTGCTCTCCGACCAGGGCATCTGGCACCCGCACGGCGAGCCGGCCATGGCCTCGCAGCTGGCCACGTTCTTCGAGGAGCGCATGGCGCGCGCGCCCCGGCCCCCCTCCTCGGCGCCCGCGCCTCCCGCCCGCCCGCGCCATCCCGCCCGCGCGTCTCCCGGACCCCGCGCCCGCCGGCCCCTGCGCCTCCCGGCTTGCGCGCTGACGCCCGCGCGCGCGCGCACGCGCACGCGCGGGCGCAGCCGCAGGAGCCCGAGGTTGGAGCCGCGCGGCGTTGAGCTCGTGCCGCCCCGCGCCCAAAACTGACGGCGGCTTTGTCCAGACCTTTAGCGTGGGCTACCATGTGTGCCTCGTGAGAAGCACACGCGCCCGTTGGAGCGCATGCCCGGAGCGCCCGCTCGGCGGTGCTCTGACCCACGAAGCAGTGCTGCGCGGTGGTGACGGCGCACGTGCAAGCTCCAGCCGCCTGCCTGCCCCCGAGCGCAGGCGGGCGCGCTCGTGGCGGGCGCGCGGGAGGCGGACAGGGCCTTGCGGCAGGGCCCAGACCCTGGCCCGCCACGGGCGCGCAGGCGGACATGGTTGCGGCGGGCGTGAAGGAGGACGTGTACGCGGCGGCGGGCGGCCTGCCGCTCGGCTCGCAGCTGGCTGAGGCGCTGGTCAAGCAGGGCGTGCAGAGCCGCCACGGCAGCGGCCACCTGGCCACGGTGCGCCCAGCCCCGCCGCGCCCGGTCGGGCCCATGTTTCCTCTTCCACCTGCTCTGCATGGATAGGGTCAAGGTTGTGCAGCGGCCCCTGGCCACGGTCCGCCTAGCCGCAGCGCGCCCCGCTCGCCGCCCGCCCGCTCTGCATGGACAGGGTCGGGGTTGGGCAGCGCGCCACCCCGCAACCGTCCGCCGGCCATGGCAGTAGCCACCTGGCCATAATGCGCCCAGCCCCGCCGCGCCCCGCCCGCCGCCCGGCCCGCTTTGCATTGTTAGGGTTTGGGTTGGGCAGCGCGCTGCCCACGATCACGCGCCGGCCCTGGCAGCGGAACATCTGGCCGCGCGCCTGCAGCTGCCGGCAGGCCGGGGCGTGCGCCCGGCGCGCCCGCGCCCGCAGGCCGCCTGAGCCAGGGCCGACACCCGCTCGCCCATTGCGTGCACCGCTAGTACCTGCTTTTGAAGACCCTACTTCTGCAGGCCACACATCAATTTATGGGTAGGGTAAATTGGTAAGGAAGAGCAGCAGCCGAAGGGCGTGAGGCGGGCGGCAGGTGATGGACCACATGGTGGAGGCGCTGCACGCGTGGCCCGGCGCCAAGGCGGCCGCGGCCGCGGTGGGCGGCGGCGCGGGCGCCGGCACGGGCGCCAGCGCGACGACAGAGCCGGCGGCCGCCACGCACACTCACGGCGCGGACGGCGCGATGATCGGCCGCGCGCATGCCGACGGTGCGGACTGTGGACTGCACCCGCGTCGTGCCCGGCGCGTCGCCATCTCTCGACACAAGAACTCGTTGCTGACACAGCCTGACGGGCCGGTGTGCGTCTGGAGTCGGGTTTGGTCGCTGTGTTGTTTGTGACCGCAGGTGCCACTTGAGACACGAGCGCTCCCGTGACCTCACCTGTGTCGGCGCACTGACCTTCCTTTTGGGTCCTTGCCTTGCGTGACCGCGAGCAGGGACCGCCGCCGGCCGCATTGGCCTCCCGCTGATTGGGGCTTGCGCGACGCCGGCCGCCCTCGCGCGCCCGTCCCTGCAGCACCCCAGCTCCAGCTGCAGAGCCACGGCCTCACCGTCGCCCGGCCCGCAGGCGCCGCCGCGCACGCGAGCGTGCACGAGGTCCCGGCCGCGACGGCCGCGCACCCGGCGGGCGCGTTTGACTCCTCCGCCGGCCACTTTGGCCGCGCCAGCGCCGGCATTGATGCCTTCCAGGCGGCGGGCCGGCCGCAGGGCCACGGCCAGGGCCACGCCGATGCTCACGGGCCGCCCGCGGGCGCCGCGCCGCACCGCTGGGGCGCCGGCCAGGCGGGCGGCGCGGGCGCGCACGCGGGCGCGCACGGCACGCACCACGAGCAGCCGGCGCCGGCGGCGGGCGCGGTGCACCATGGCCACGGACGCGCGCACTGGGACCCCCACAGGCGCGCGCGCCCGGCTCGCTGCGCCGCCCAGCCGCAACGCGCCGCGGCCCGGCAGCTGCCCTGAACGTGCGTGCGGTGGGGTGTCACATCCGCCTCAGCCGCCACACACATGCTTATGCAGGGTTAAAGAGACTGCTGAGATGGCGATATGGCATGTGCTGTCCGCCTTTTAGGCAGTAGCCCACCGGCCCTACTCACACGCCTTGGAACGCGCCATGCGGCGCGCGCCCTGAAGGGTGTGGGCAGCCGTCGGCCGCTGCCCAGGGCTCAGCAGGGTATGTGCCAGGGTAGTGTTCTTGTGTCTCCGCTGACCGGGCGGGCTGGACGCAGGGCGCACTACGAGCCGCCGGGCGGGGCGCACCATGAGGCGCACCACGCCAAACCCGACGCCGCCGGCTTTGTCTATTGAGCGGTGGCCAGGGCCTGGACCACCTTGGTTTTGCGCATGCGTGCAGCCACAGGGCGGGCTGGCCGAGGTGAGGTCACATGTGCGGGGGCGCGGCAGCCGGGACCCTTACGGGCCTGCCGCCGACCCACCTGACGTGGCCGTCTCCGAGGGGTATGGACGCTGCGGCAGTCTCTCCGAGGGGCCTGGGCGCAGTGCTTGCACGCAGGTGATGCGGTGGGTGTTTTCCTCCTTGAGGGGTGCGTGCTGGGCGTGGCCGGGGCGGCGGGCACGCTGTCTTGCTGCATGCCGGGCTCAGCCAGCCCCGACGCCAGCGGGGGCCGGTGCGGTAATGCCCGCTCTGGCGGGGGCGCGGGGCGCCGGCACGCATGCCACCCGTGCGCTGTGGCGTGCCAGTGCAAATTTAAGGTGCAGCGTACATGGGCGCGAGCTTTTGCGCCCGGCTGCAGCCACACAATGGCTGCAAGCTGGCTTCTTGCAGCCGGCATGCAGGTTGCCTGCTCGTCTTGCAGGTGGGGTGCGCACTGGCGCTTGTGGTTGGCACAGGGTGGAGTGTGGTGGTTCTGGGCAGGGTAGCTGCTTTCGCTGTAGTTGCAGCGGTGTCTTGCATGACGCCCCGCTTGCTTGGCCCTCGTGCTCATCCTGGGCTGGTCTGCCCACAGCCTGCAGAGCCGCAGCGCGCGGCTGTCGTGCGGGCACAGGGGCACTGGCGCGCCTCACGAGGTCATCCTGTGAGCGCCCCTGGTGTTGTGCGGGTGTCAGCAAAGCTGGGCGAGGTGCGTGAAGAAAGCTGAGCTATGTCTGTGTGGTCTGGACCCCTAGTAAAGCTGTCACACGATATTACTTAATTTCTGGAGGGCTCTTTATGCCTTGCCTCAGTATGGCCTCATGCTCACGAAAGTGGTGGCAGAACCTCTTCGCTGCACGGGCACATGGCTGTTTGTTTGGACGCCCAGCTCACAGGCCTCTTTAACCAACAAGGGGTGTCCTGCCATCCCCTGCTGATTTGTGTTCGAATTGCAAACCTAAGCAATCCAAAAACGACCACTCGAATTGCTCCACGACATGCACACTCTGCAAGTTGACTGAGCAATAACTTGTGTAAACCAATCACCCACACGAGCTTCTCGACACACAGCTGACCATGCACGTGCGCGCGTTCTCTGCAGGGCAGGCCCTGAGGCCCGCTCGCCAATCGCTCACCACTGGCCGGCCGCGGGCCGCGCGGCTGAGCATCAGGGCGGCCGTCAAGGTTGGCCAGAAGGCTCCAGACTTTGAGCTGAAGGATGAGGCACGCTGGCCTCGAATTGCACTGTGTTGCTGGCAATGGCATGTGCTGACTTGCAGCATGTCCTCCCAATGTTGGCGTGAGCTGTGTGCAGCGCTCCCCTGTTCCTTTCAGTGAGTATACTGATCGTTCAGAGACGCTGTATTTGCTCTGTACGGCATGCTAGCGCAGTGCGAGCCAATGTGCAGCCATTGTGTCACCACAGTTACGATAGAACCTGAGTGGTGTCCAGTGCGTACTACTGTGGTACTCGCTAAGAAAGTAATAGGCACATATGGCTGTCTTGCTGCGCTGCCTGCTTTGCATATTCTGATTATTGTTGCGCCTGCGTGCATTGCTGCGCTGCCTGCGACCTATGTATTCTCACTGTTGCTGCGCCTGCGCGCAGAGCGGCAAGGCAGTGAAGCTGTCGAAGTACCAGGGCTTCTTCGGCGCCAAGCCCGTGGTGCTCTATTTCTACCCCGCGGACGGCACGCCGGGTTGCACCAAGCAGGCGCAGGCGCTAAAGGACTCGTATGCGGTGTGGACCGCGCTGACAGCAAACCAGACTGCTGTGTGCAGTTACAGACGCCTCTGCACCGCTGTAGCTTTTTTAAGCGCTTGACGTAGCTGCCTGCGCACCCAGCTGGTACATTATGTTTCGGACACGTTCAACTATACTTGCTGCCCTTCTGCCATGCTCGCGAGCACGACAAGTGGCTCGCCGTACATGCTGCCGACGACCGACTATTGCAGTGGATGTCTCTTGGCCGCAGTTGCTGCTCGCAGGCAAACAGGCGCAGTGCGCTGCCTTGTGACGCACCGCACCCCGCGAGAAGGCCTTCAAGAACGCGGGCGCGGAGATCATCGGCGTCAGCGGCGACGACCCGGAGTCGCACGCCAACTTCAAGAGCAAGCTGGGCCTGCCCTACACGCTGCTGGCGGACGAGGGCAACAAGGTTTGCCCCCCTGACTGTGTGCCTTCATGCGCTGCCTCAGCAGGCATCCAGCCCTGTGCTAGACATGGTCCGTGTCTTCTGCTGAAGGGCAGCGGTAAGTTTGTGCAGTGTGTGCAGAGAGCAGATCTGGCATGATGCAGATATGGCTGGCGAAGGCAGCAATGTGGCTCAGCCTCTGCTTGCACGCGTCCCTGCCATTGGCTGCCCTGCTGTCTGACATGTGCATGCACAGCATTTCCGGTAAGTATGGGAATGTGCCACTCGGTTATCGCATTTGCAAAGCCTGTGACGAGGCCTGATCTGGATGGCACCATGAAACAGAGCAGCTACCCGCTGACTGCGGCGCCGTGAAGCTGCGAGGTTGACTGGCGGTCCCGGGCGCGCAGGTGCGCCAGATGTACGGCGTGCCCAAGGACCTGCTCGGCCTGCTGGAGGGCCGCCAGACTTACGTGATAGGCAAGGATGGCGTCGTAAAGGCAATACACAACAACCAGTTCCAGGTGGAGACGCACGTCGAGGAGGCGCTCAAGGCGCTGCAGTCGTGACCTCCCGCGCGCGCGCTTTCAGCAACGCATGCCACTCTGTTGACAGTCGTGTCACACGAGTCCCTGCTGTTGCTGTTTGTTAGTAGGTGTCATTCTTGCTGCAACGGCCTGCAGCTATTTGGAGCACGTAGTGGTTCGCAGCAGACCCAGTGACACAGTCTAGACTTCACACAGTATCAGTGTAAGAACTGCACCAGAGGGAAGCAGGTACTGTGCATGCATGCGAGCACAGCGCTTGTTGTGCTCTGCATAGGCTTCCACGTGATAAATATCACAACGGAAGTGCAACTTAGCTCAACACTTGACATTCTCGTTGTCAACAGCCTCCAGAGCAGCCTGCAGAGCAGCTCAGCCCTAGGATCATAGGCTGCTGCAGCTCCATCATCTACCTCAGGAGCTTTGTGACTGGTGATCACCAGTCACAAAGCCACAAGCTGGGCCTGCTTAGCTGGCCGATACACGGCGAGCATTCATTTCTGCGGGCCAGGCTCATCAGGAGCAAGGTGATATGCCAGTCGGCGGTCCAAGCACGCGACGCGCGTGATGCAGGCTGCCCTGCGTTTGCTCACCAATAATGCAGACCGCGTCACAGCATGGCTGGCGTGGGGCATGCTGCTCACGGCCCCCGTCACCTTTGCTGCGCTGACGTGGCAGCCCGCTGCGCCGTACGGAAGGTGTGCATGCACTGCAGCTCGCTCGACTCCTTATCTGCAGAACCTCCGCGCTCACCAGCCAGCCTGCACGGCGCCCCGCAGGTACTCCAAGGCCGGCTGGGGCCCGCTGGTGCCAGCGCGGGTGGCGTGGCTGGTGCACCCACAGGCTTGCCGTGTCAGCCTGCCTGCCACTCGCCACGGCTTGTCACCTGCTTCCTGTCTGTCGACAGCCGGTGTGCTGTATCGGTGCCCCCTTGCCTTGTGCCGGGCCCCTCGAGCGGTCTGTGCCGCGTGCGTGCAGACGCAGGAGGCGCCTAGCTTCCTTGTGCCGGCCGGCCTCTTGGCGCACGCGCTGCTGTGCCCGGCCGCCGGCGCGGCGCTGCAGCCGGTCTCCCTGCCGCGCGCGGCGCTGCTTGCCTGCTTCCTGGCGCACTACGCGCACCGCGCGTTTGTTTACCCGCTCCTGGTGCAGCGCGGGGGCAAGCCGACGCCCGCGCCTGTGTGGCTCATGGCGCTGGCCTTCTGCGCCTACAATGGCCTTATGCAGGCGCGGCAGCGCCACACTACCTCGACAGACTCCCCTTTTGGCTGCCATCGCTCCCATAACAGAGTGGCTCTGGTGCTTGCCGCATGCTACCTAGCACAAGCCTATGCGCCGCAGGGCGCTCGCATGAGCTCACCGCACGCAGGGCCCCAAGCGGCATTTTGGGCTGCCCGCCCGAGCCGCGGCTGGCGTGCTCACAGCCTCCACCAGGGTGCCGCGCGCGTGCGCGCGCGGGCGCCGGCGAGCGTGACGCGGCCGCCGAGCGGCGCGCGCAGGGCCTGTACCTGCTGTACGTGTACCCCACCAGCCGCCGCGCTGACGCGCTGTTCTGGCTGGGCGCCGGCGCGTGGGCCCTGGGCTGGGCGGTGAACCTGCACTCCGACGCCCTGCTGCGCGGCCTGCGGCGGCCCGGCGAGACGGGCTACCGGATACCCGTGGGCGGCGCATTCAAGTACGTGTCCGCCGCCAACTACTTTGGCGAGATCGTGGAGTGGGCCGGCTTTGCGCTCGCGGCCCGCTCGCTGCCGGCGGCCGCGTTTGCCGCCTTCACGTTTGCAAACCTGGGGCCGCGCGGCGCGGCGCACCACGCGTGGTACATCCAGCGCTTTAAGGACTACCCGCGGCGGCGGCGCGCCGTGCTGCCATTTCTGTGGTGAGCCTGGGTTGGCGGGTGAGGGCGGGGTGCAGGGTGCAGCAGGCAGCAGCGCGCTCTGCTGCCCGCGTTCCTGGTGAGGGCAAGGGTCTGCCTGCTATTGTTTTTGGGTGGTCCCATGGCGGCGCTTGTTGATGCAGTTCTCCACGGCGCAACGCCATCGCCCCTCAACACCGGCGGCCACCCGATATTTTCCTCGCTTTTCGGCCGCCGTTTTAAGCGCAGCGATGTCCTTCGCCCTTTCTTTCCTGCGCCGCCCTCTCCCGCGTCTCCCCGGGGACCCACGTCCTCAGGAAGACGAGCTAGCAATTGTCTTCCTGGGCCCAGTGGTGCCCGGAGCGGGTGCGCTTGTTCGTCGGGGTGCCAGGAACCCAGCGCGCCCACAACCGCTTCCACCTGCCTGGTCCGACGAGGTTCTGCAACCCTGACGTCGCCGGAGGTCGCATGGCGGCCAGCTCGCACCCGCTGGTGTGAAGCTGGCCACTTGCAGGGCAAGCGCATGGCGCTGGACAGGCCCGGGTCCGGCTCGGCCACCCCGAATGACGCGTGGGTTGCAAAACTCGGTCCAGGCGGGTGAAGCGGTTGTGGGTGAGCGGCTCCTCAATATTTAATATACCAGCGCCCGCATTAGGCTCCACCGGGCCCAGGATGCCTTCAGGAAGCTCAGCTGGGGCGCGAGAGGGCGGCGCAGGGGAGCGGAGCGCAAGAAAGTGCGGCGCGGGAAATGGTGGCGGACGTCAGGAAAGAAAAGGGAAGGCCGCCGGTGTTGAGGAAGGGCGTTACGCCTGTGGTAGACTGCTGCTTGGAGTCGTTGTAGGCGATCACCGCATGGGTAGGTGTTCTAATGGGTAGAGTAGGATCCCATGCGCTGCACATGGGTCTGAATGGGCACCGTGACGCTCTTTAAACTGGCCCTCGAATGCCCTGGGTGGTGACCCTACCATCGAGATCATCGGCTGCTGCTGCTGGCTTGCTGCCTGTCAGGGATGTTCTGCCAGTCGGATGCATCATGCGCATCTCTTCTGCCCGTTTGTGCACATTTGCTGCACTGCCACCGTGACCTAGACCTGCACATTGGTACGAGTCCATGGCTCATGGCCTGATTCAGAGTTTGCATGTAAGCTGTATGTCTTGGCATGTCAGGCATTTTGCCAATAGACTTTGCTGCAGAATGAGGACATGGAAAGCTCATGGCCCATGGTGGCGCCTGACAACAAATGTGCACTGCCTTGCAGACAATGTGTAAACACAAACAGCAGCGTATACATCCAGCTCATGTGTGCCACTGAACCAATGTTACATTCTGTGGGACTGCAAGCGCGGTCAACACATGCAAAGTCACCAAGCTAGAGCGTTCATACACACACCTGCCTGCCCGCTGTGCATGGCCAGGATACATCAGCAACACCTGCCAAGGAAGAGTGCCCAAGCGCCAAGGCGCAGCCTGTTGACTGCCATCGGGAGCCTGGAACACATAATGCCACAGCTCCCCACTTTTGACAACATGCACACTAGCGCCGGGGTTTCACCAATACATTTGCAAAACTGCTCGTCGTTCTCTCTGCTCAGCTTCTCGAGGGGAAAAGTCAGCGGCCATTACTCTTTAGCAACCCCACTGTACAGCGGCACGCACCATCACAAGCACGGCTCAAAATAGAGCGTCAGACGCTCAACAAAAACCTCGCACAGTGCCCATACGCACGCCTACACACTGAACTTGCCTCTACAGGTTCAAGGGGCGGGGGGCCATCAAATACGTACGTACATCACGCCGCAACACGTTGCGCGCCGGTCACGAGCGCCAGACAAAGCCTAGCGGGTTGGGCAGCGTCGAGTCGCCTTCTGGTTTGTCAGGCACGTACTCATCGTCGTCTCCCTCGTCTGCACGCCGCCAGCGCGCACAGGTTGCTTCGGCGCAGCTGCGAACGCGCAGGCTGAAAGCTGAGCGGGACAGCAGTGCGCGGCTCGCGCCTTCGCGCTCATACGCGCTCTCGAGCGCCTGTACCGCCGTGAAGTACTTGGTCGTGCGCTCTGCTGAGCAGCCAAACTGCGCGAAGCACGAGTCGCGGCCGGGGCCGACCAGGAGCCCGCACGTCTCCAGCGCATCCCTGGCCCGCCGAGCGCCATGCACGGTCAGCAACGCGCGAATGTGGTCACTGCGCTGTGCAGCGGAGCGAGCTTAGCAGAGGGCGCGCGCCGCGCGTCGAGGATGGTCACGTCCTGCCCGCTCTGCGGGAATATCTCAAAGATGGAACAGCGCGGCTCAGGCTCGGGCATGTCCTGGGCGTGCGCCAGCATGGGTGCACCCAGGCAGCGGCCGCCCTGCTTCTGGCACCGCGGCCACAGGGCAGCGCCCGGTGGCAGGACAGGCTCTTGGCGCGGCGCATGCCGCGGCCAGCATGGCCGCCCGCCGGGCGCAGCGTGGCACTGCATGACACCCACCTAACAGGAAGCAGGACGGCCCTCTCCTACACCTACTCAGGGGTGCGGTGACAGCGAACGGAGCCGAGGTCGGGCAGGACAGATTTGCTTGATTGTGCATCGAAGCAAATCTGTAGGACAGATTGTGTAAATCCGTGCACATGAGATGCATGCAAAGACACCACATGCACAGGTCTGCTCCGCACAGCAAGCTACAGGGTTACAATGAGACACACAGCCTCAACCCAGGCAGCAAGGCACGACAGCCTCAGCGGCACCGCACGCTCTCACACCCACGCATACGGCGACCACTCGCACTCTCACGCTCCCAGCACCGCGACACAACACATTGCGCTGAACAGACACTCGCATAGCCGTTTCTGCTGCACCTTGCGCCCCACCCGGGCGCCCCCCCAGGCTCCCCATTGCTGGGGGCTGCCAGGCGCGGGTACATGCAGGCTCCAGCACAGCCACGCAGCACCACAGCGCACAGTACTGCATGCCTACATATTGTCACAGACAACCAGCATAGGCAAGCGCAATGGCGCTCAATCCCAGCGCAGCTGCTCACTTATATGCACATTGCGCCAACCACGTCCCTTCTTTCGAGGCGTTTCGGGCATCCCCTGGCAGCGCTCCTGCCCTCACAGCCGCGTCAGCTCACGCATGCGAGCCCTGCACAGCCATGCATCGGCGCCACGCGCTTCCCACACAGCCTGCCACAAGCTCGCCACCCTGCTGGGCACTTCATGTGTCCAGGACAGGGCCGTAAACCTGATCCTACCCCGTCCCTGTAGCTAATGCAGCACGCGTATGCAGCATCCTGCATGAAGCCGGCCGGCCCGCGCCTTGCATGCCCCAGGAACCCGACCTGCGCTGCGCGATGCGCGCGCGCGCGCTGCAGCGCCTTGCACAGGCTGACAGCAGCGCCTGGCCCTTTCCTGGCAGGATGAGGGCAGCACAAGCGCTGGGGCGCGGGGCCTGAAGCAGGCCGGATGGTACGCGGCCTCTCGCCGCCGCAGGCCGCGTGCCGCATCAGCACGGCGCGGCGTGCTGCGCAGCGGCTTGTGTCCAAGGGCAGGGGTACGCCCGGTCGCTCCCCCGCCCGCCGCGGGCCCGGCGTCCGGCGCCGGCGCCGCCCCGCTCGCGCAGCGCCTCGTGCGGGTCGCCGGGCGCGCGCCGGCGCCGCCCCGCTCGCGCAGCGCCCTGTGCAGGTCGCCGAGCCATGCACCAGCGCCGCCCCGCCAGCGCAGCGCCTGGTGCGGGCCGCCGAGCGCGCGCCAGCGCCGCCCCGCCAGCGCGGCGGCCTGGTGCGGGGCGCGGGGCGCGCGCCGGCGCTGCCGCGCTAGCGCATCGCCTTGTCCAGGTCGTCGATCACGGCCTGGTACCACCTCGCCAGCGCAGCATCTGTGCACGGGTCATCGATAATGCGCTGGCGCAGCCCCGGCGCAGACCCGGCGCAGCCCCGGCGCAGACCTAGCGCAGCGCCGCGTACAGGCCGTCGATCACGGCCTGGTACTTCTTCTGCAGCTGCGGCCGCTTCAGCTTGAACGTCGGCGTCATCAGCTCGGCCTCCACCGTGAACTGCTCGGGCTCCAGGTGGATCGCCTTGACCGCCTCAAAGCCCTGCGGCCGGCGCCGGGGTTTGCGCGTCAGTCGCGCGCGCCCCGCGCCCGAGACCACGCCCGGCTCGGGGGGCATGCGGGGGCGGCGCGCCTTGAGGCGGCCCTCCTTGCCGGTGGCGGTCAGCTCGGACAGCACGTGCGCGCGCGCGGCGTCGCTGCGGCATAGCGCCGCAAAGTCACCGCCGGCCGCTGCGCGCTCGCGCTCCGCCCACGCGTTGAGCGCGGGCTCGCTCGGCACCACCACGGCCACCAGCACGTTCTCAAAGCTGTTGCCGTACACCCAGACCTGCGCGCGCGGCCGGAGTGCTCGGCGGCCGCGCGCACGCCCGGCGCGTTTGGAGCGCCCACGGCTGCCAGTGCGCTCCCAGAGCGGCCGGACCCTTCCTGCTTGGCTTTGCATGCGCGGTGGCAGGCGACCCGGCCCATGCCTGTGACGCGTTCCAGGGCAACTGTAGTTGGCAAGCAGCTCACGCGGGAGCCGGGCTGAGCCCCGCCTCTTGCGGCCTCCCGGCAATGCCAACCCTACCCAGCCCACCATCTCTTCCCATCCATCACAGCACGAACATCACAGGAAATAGTCATGGCATGGCCTGACAGGCCTGCCAGAACCAGGCGAGCAGAGCGCCGTGGATGCCAAAGCGCTGTGGCTAAGCTGGCTGTTTCAGGACCCAGACCGTGCTCAGGCAGGCAGGCATGCTGGGCTGCTTGACTCTGACAACATTGTAAATTTTTCTGCAGACGGGCGCCGCGCCTGCTCCACCAGCGCGCTCTTCTTGTACACAGCCTCAACCTTCTCCACAGCGATGTACTCGCCTGCGGGGAGAGATGCTGAGGTGAATCGCTAATCAGCTGCTCAGCGCGCTGCACACGGCAACACTCCCGGCGTGCAGCAGCGCGTTGCTGGGCTGGCGGCGACCCTCATTTTCAACATAATCGCAGCCAGAGTGTGCCACCATGATATATGATGTTGCCAGGCGCATGCATGCGCTCCACGCTTGTACACCCTGAGCCTACTCCTTCGATGCAGCCCCTGGCGCGTCACATTCTGAGCAGGAAGAGCCAAAGAGGGAGCACGCAAGGTCTGGAGCCGAGCGGCCGGCGGCGGCGCGCCCTGCGAGAGCTTGAAGATGTTCTTTTTCCGGTCGATGATGCGCAGCGCGCCGTCCGCGGTCAGCTCCCCGACGTCGCCCGTGTGGAACCAGCCGTCCGCGTCCAGCACCTGCGCGGCATATTTGCAACACCGTCGATATCACTACCTTTCATTCTGTCCCTTCAAGCGTGCGGCACCTGTGCCCCATCCCTGAAACACCACCAACATCGTAGCCCTCACAGAACGCAGCATCAGGCACGCGCAGACCGCTCCATACACCCGCCAGAGCGCCCGCACGCGAGGCTCCGCGGGGCGGGCGCGCGCCTCAGCCGTCTTCGCCTCGTCCTTGTAGTAGCCGCAGAAAAGCGACGGCCCCGCGATGCACACCTCGCCGCGCGGCGGCGCCGCCGCCGGGTCATAGTTCATCTCAGGCACGGCCTCCAGGCGGAGGCTGACGCACGGCAGCGCCGGGCCCACCGTGCCGCTCATGCTCTGCGGCGCGCCGCGCGCCACAGGTGAGCGGGCCGACGTCGCTGAGCTGCTCTGGCACTTAAAGCAAACCTGAGGCTTGCGGCTGATGCGCCCAGATAAGCGTAACTCGCCAGCGGCACCTCCCTAAGCTGGACGCCCAAAGAGCGGGAGCTGCTTTGCCGCACGCCAGTGTGTGTGTTGCCGCGCGCCAGCAAGCTTTGCGCCAGCGTCGAACACTCACACTCCTCCTGATGTAACCAGCCGAAACGCAAGCAGCGCCGGTCGCCATGCGCTGGCAGCCTGAAACATGCCCTGCATGCTGGCTGCCGGCGTATCACCGAGCGGCCCGGGGCGCGGCCTCTCGCGCTTCGGCATGGCGGCCGTGCGCACCGCGTCGTCCGGAACGCCGATGAAGGACGCCGCGCAGGTCTCCGTCAGGCCATAGCCCTGGACGACCGGCGCGCACATCGCCACCTGGCCCCGCAGCCTCGGGACGTGAGACGGAGGTGAGGCAGAAGGCCGCGCCGCGCTCCCTGCTTCAGGGGTAGCGACCCTAACCCAAGCGCAACTTCACAGTCGCACTTCGCACAGTGTGAGGCTCGCACGTCACACCACGGCAGGTCTGGCACGCCTTCATCACCTTGCCCCGGCTCGCGAAATCCGGACCAGCGTGCACAGGGAGGAAGGTTGCTGCGGCGGCGCCGGGCGCGCGCCTTCAAGAACTCCTCCACATGCGGCGCGAGCGGCGCGCCGCCGCTCAGGATGAGCGTCACGCGGCCGCCCAGGCGCGCCTTGATCTTCGAGAAGACCAGCCGGTCGAAGAAGGGCGCCGCCTGCACGGCCGGGCCCAGCAGCCTCAGGCTCGGCGCCAGCCCGAGCTGACAGGCCGGGCGCGGGTGAGCCCCGTGTTAGCTCGCGTCCGGCGGCGGGCGATCGTGCACCCGGCGTCGGCCTGCTCCGGCCCACCAGGGCGCATGCGGGTGCGCCATCCCCGGCCGCATGTCGGTGTTGGGGCTACAGCCGCATGGTTGTTGCCCCAAGACGCCATGAAGAGCGCGTGGCGCTGCCAGCACAGGCCCAGCGCCCGGGAGCGCAGCTGCAGGGAGGGTTCGGGGCCAGCGGCGAGCGGCGCATGGGCGGCGGCGCGCCTGGTCATGGCGCGCGCCCTGCGCCAAGAAGTAGGCCTTGCGGCGGTAGCCCCAGCCGTACAGCAGCGCCTTGGCGCCGCCGGCCTCCTTGATCTTGGCCAGCACGCCCGCGTAGATGCGGTCGAAGACGCGCGGCACGCCTGCGTGCGCCGGCCGGCGTGGGGCAGGGTTTCGCGCAGCGGCTCGCTTCAGCGCGCGCTCGCCAGCGGCGGCTCACCAGTCTGGCTGCACAGGGGCGGCCGGGCGAGCACGCTGTGAGCACGCCAGCGCTCCCGGCACGCCTCGAGCCGGCGTGTGTCCGCAGCGCCCTGTATACAACAAATTAGGGTGATGATGCCCTATCCTGTAACCCTACCATACACCTATACTCGTGTGCAACAGCCCCTGCGCACGCGCGGCAGGGAGGGGGAGGCGCGGGCGCGCGCCGAAGAAGATGGTGGGCCGGAGCTCGCCGATGTCATCGACCAGCTTGCGCGGGTCGCCCTGGAAGTAGCCTATCCGCGCGCCGACCGACAGGAACATCTCCTCCGCCGACCTGCGCCCACCGCGCCACATCCTCTCAGAGCCTGCGGCGGCAGCCGCAGACCCTTCTCGTGCCGCCTCTGCTTCTGTGCATCACGCTTTCAAGGCGCATTGGCTCCTTGCATGGGCACTCCGGGGCACTTCTGGCGCCCAGCTGCCTGCACGGAGGACCGCCCAGCTGCCGCGTGACATGCAACGCACTTCGAGCGGGAAGCGCCCGCCGCGCTGTGCGGCTGGGCCCAGAGCCAGCTGCTGCATCACGTGGCTGGCCTGTTTCTCAACACGCTGCGCCAGGGCACGATGCGCGGAAGGCCTGAACACCAGGTCCCACCTCACGGGCTCGCGGGCTCGCTGGAGCGGCGGCGCGCCTGTCGAAAATGTGGGCGAGCGGGAGGTAAGACAGCATGACGTCCTTCTCGGTCACGTCGTTGCTGAAGGTGGGCTGGATCTGCGCGCCCAGTCCTCACAGCTGAGTGATCTGCTGCTCGCGCAGGGCCCCGCGAACTGACTAGTAGGGCCTAGCGATCGGCGCGCCGGGAAGCAGGGCTCTCCAGCCAAACTGACGTGTGAAAGGGCAGAGCTGGGCGTCCACTGCAACCTGGACTTGCATGGCAAGCTCAAGCTCGACATCCGACAGCCTCTGAAATGTTGTGGATTCAGAGGCTGCGGGAAGTGACGTCTGAGGGGTCGCCACTAGCAGGGAGGTGCGATACAGGAGGCGAGATACACAGCGGAGCACCAGGCATGGTCCCTCTCCAGCCCTGCCTCGGCGCCGCGTGCGCGAGCCCCTGCGCATCCCTGAGCACCGCAACCATGCTGCGGGCGGCGCCGGCAGCCCTGGGTCTGTGCAGGGGAGGTTACGATCGGCGTCCCTGGAAGCCCCGGGCACGCGCCTGCTTCAAGAACCGTAGGATGCCCGCCACGACCGCCACCACGGCGCTGTGCTGCAGCATCACGCCCTGCCCCAGCACGCGCAGCCTCAACCCCGCGCCCCACAGCACCACTGCCGACGGCAAATGGCCGCTGATGTGCAGCCGCGCGTGCGGCGACACAGTCAGGCCGCAAAGCAGTCCTATGAGCGGCAGCGCGCATGTTGCAGGACATGCATGCGCGCTCCACGTGCACCCGCACATGCAGTCTGCACCAGGACCTGGGCAAACACACTGTGACGAGCCCGAGCCGCGGCCAGGCGCGCCTTGGGGTCGCCGGTCGTGCCGCTGGTGTACATGATAGTGCACAAGTCGCCGGGCGCCGGCGGCGACGCGGGCGCGGGCGCGGCCGCGCCCGCCTCCAGGAACGCCGCCCACGTATGCGTTGTGATGCCCGCCTCGCTGCACGCCTGGGAGCGCCCGGCCGCACCCGGAGCCTCAGCCATGACCTCGTCAGCAAGGGGCCTGTGGGCGCCCGCCAGGCTCTCGTCGCTGTCCTGAAACGGCGTCAGGATCTGGCGTCTCAGACATGGGATTGGTTGTCGGCGTCCCGGCTTTGTTCGTGCGGGGGCCGGCGCGTGCCGCGCCTCCTCGAACGCGGCGTCCTTGGCCGCGCCGGTGCCCCAGTACACGATGGCGCGCAGCTGCCCGCGCTGCAGCTTCGGCAGCGCCTTGGCGAGCGTGGGCAGCTTGTCGGCCGACGCAAACAGCGCGCCCGCCTCCGAGTGTGTGACGATGAAGTCGACCGCATTCTCGCCCAGCGTGTCGTACAGCGGCACGCAGAAGTACGACTGCCGGTTGCACGCCTGCGCGCGCGCGCGCCCCCGTCAGTCAGTTTTTAAACTTATGAGTTCGCTCACCCGTCAAAGTCTCCAAGCACCCAGTGTTCCGTTTCCCACAGCTCTGCTGTCTGTAGCTCACACGGCAGCCCACTGCAGCATTCCTGGTCAGCTGCAGCCAGGTGCTGAGCCTTATGGGGAAGTCACGAAGCACGGCCGTGTGTCGGTGCGCAGGGCCGTGGCCAGCGAGCACACACAAACACCAGTCAGGTCTGAGTGCGAGCATGACAGAGTCTCGCTCCTCTCTGCCTCTGCTACGACCCTCTTCCCCTTGCTGCAGCAGGGCAGCGGGGCTAGTGCAGAGGGCGCGCAACCTACTTACTGGACCAGTCACATGGGCTGCCAGCGCAGGACTAGGGCACGTGCTGCTGGAGTGGAGCTCTTGCTAGTCACACTCCTGCACTCACACAGGAGACTGAGTCACAGGAGCGCAACTCCTCCCGCAGGAAGGCTACGGAGGCAGCCACTGTCAATCAGGCAGTCCAGTACAGTGCACATACAGCTGCTGTGAAGCTGTTCGTGCTATGCTGTTTGAGTGGGGCCGCTTAGTCACCGTCATGGCCATCATCCACTCTGGCGAGTTGGAGCCATAGACCGCAACCTTGTCTCGGGGCGCCAGGCCGATCGACACCAGGGCCGACGCCACCTTCTCCACCAGGCCCGCCACTTGCCGGTAGGTCAGCCACTCGAACGGCCCGGCCTTGCCATCCACCTGCATCAGCCATCAACCGTCGGCCCGGATCTCGCACCGCATCGATGTACGCTCCAGGCCAGCAGCTGGGCCGCACCTCTGGCCTGTGGCCCAGGCACGGGTTCTCCGCATACTTCTCCGCGCTGGACTGGAAGAGCTCATAGAGCGTGCGCACGCCCTCCAGCGTCGCGTAGCCCTCTGTGGCCACCACGTTGCGGTAGGTGGGCCCAACCGCTGGCCAGCCCTCCGCTGAGGGCTGCGCGCTGCCCACCTCGGCCACCAGGCGGCCATACTTGTGCGGCTTCATCCTCCTCCTTCTGAGCAGCAGGCCGGCAAGCCCGGCTGCTAGCGCGAGCGAGCCGAGCGCGAGGGCCCACATGCGCGGTGCTTGGTGCACATTGGTAGCAGGGCGAGCTATGTGAGTGGCAGTAGGGCAGCCTGGGCTCTTGTGGTCTGCGCCTGACCAGGCTTCAGCCTCTTATTGTTTTCTATACATATTCTATATTGTTTTCTTCCTGACAACATTTCCATTAATGGTTGCAAAGGGAGCCAACCTTTCGTACACATCACAGAATCTGCAGAGCGTTCCTTGCTGCTCGGAGCCTTGGTTGGCAGCCTAGTTGAGGCCGTGCACTGGCAGTTGCAGCATGCTATCAGAGCTTCAATAGCTGCACACCCCGGTGTCATGGCCAGGAAGAGGCACGCCAGCGCAGCAGCAGAAAACACAGGTGCACAGAGACCACGCACAGCTCCTGCCAAATCAAGCACTGCTGCGGAGGCCGGGTGCGCGCTTGCGTGTGTCACGGTGCTGCCTGCCTGGCGAGCATGCGGCTGCTGGCTGCTTGTATACATTGCTTGTCAAATGCACTGATACATGCATAGGTGTCTGTGCCCAATGCCACACTCTGTGCGTCGTGCCGCTGACTGCTTTCACTGCGCAGGCGCCTGGCCGACGACGCGCGCAGAGTGGAGCTGCCGGTGGGGCAGGCGCGGGCCCAGCCTGGCTCTGCCACCTTGCCGGAGCGGTTTCCAGACGCTGTGTGCTGTGTCCTGCCCCGGCTCGGCCGAGGCGTTTGCGGGCCTTGCTGCGGGTCGCCCACCAGCTGTCAGGCACTGACCGCGCTCGCTGCGGCGCGGCAGTGCGCGCTCCTGACCGGTGAGGCGCTGCTCACCGTCACGGCCGGCTGCCTGTGGGTGCACGGGTGCCGCCCGCGCCGCCCTGTCCTGTCAATAAGGGTCATTCCCCTGCGCAGCCCCAGCCTAGCCTGAGGCGCTGCTGACCGTCACGGCCGGCTGCCTGTGGGTGCACGGGTGCCGCCGGCGCCGCCTGTTCGGTCAGATAGGGTCATTACCCTGCGCAGCCCCAGCTAGGCTGATGAGCGCCTGAGGCGCCTGCTCAAACTCCACTCTCGGCGGCTTTTCCTGCCACCTCGCTCTGTCCTTGCGCCTCAAAGCCTATTGAGAGGTGGACGTGCGCGCCCCTGCGGCCCTTCACGCTCACGGTTCCTGCAAGCGCAGCGATACAGGCGCCCGCCAAGTCCTTGAAGCGCTGCGAGCGTGCCGGCAGCAAAAGCAGGCGTGGGCGCGCTCACCCGCCTCCCGGCGCACGCGCAGGCTGCGGGTCCGGCCGGGGCAGGCGGCCGTGCGGGTGTGCGCGGACACGCGCGTCGGCGGCGCGCTCGCGCTGGAGGCTGCACCCAGCAGCATCGAGGTGACGACCTGTTACAGCAGGGGTGGGCGCCAGGGTGGTACCCTTCCTGTGCGCAACCAGTGGCGCGCTTGTGCTGGAAGCGGCCAGCAGCATTAGAACTTCCTTGAACCTAGTGATGCAGGGTAGGATCAGGGGTAAGTTGACCAGTAAACACCCCCTAGCTGGAGGCGGCACCCAGCCGTGCCCGAGGTGTGCTGCCCGATGCATAGGGTGTAATAGGCCTTAGGTGACCTAACATTACCCTGTTACCGGCGTGCCTGAGACAGAGGCTGCGCCCAGCAACGCCGAGCTGCGCCCCCCGCTGCGCTGCCCCGCAGCAGCGCAGTGGCTGGGGGCTGGGGCTCTGTCCGAGACTCTGTTGTCAGCTTCAGAGTGCTGTTGAGTTTGCCACCACACCCAAGAAATAAACATACATGAGATAGCCTGCATGTGCCAGCGACGGCCGGCCGCGCGCCCGGCGCGCAGGTGCCGCTGTCCGGCGACGGCGCAGCGGTGTTCGAGCTGCGGCTCACGGGCGCCAGCGACGGCGCACCGGATTGCGCGGACGCCCAGCCGCCGGACGGGAGCCTGCACGGCGCGCGCGGCGGTGCCGGGGGCGGCGGCCCATCGGCGAGCCCGTCCGGCCGCAGCAGCTTCCGGCTCTGGCTCCCGTCCGACGCTGCGGCGACGCCGGCCTTCAACCCGGTTCCGCCGGAGTGGCGGCAGGTGTGCGGCCGCCCCCTCGTGTCCGGGTGCCCCAAACATGCTGCGCCCTGCGACCTGCTGACACTCATTTGACCCCCTGCACAGTGCTCCGGGGACGCCCAACGCCGCGACGCATAACCATGGCATGAAAGTGCAGAGCGGCGGTCCGGCGCCGTCTGCTCAGCTGAGGCTCCTGGGCTAGCATGGTCCACACTAGAGCCCAGCTGAGACCTGGGCTGCCTAGGTGCGCGCACTGTGCTGCGCACACGGCTGCGCGCGCGGCGCAGGCGGCCAACGGCATCGCCGCCGCGAGCGCGGCGCTCGCCGCGGCCGGGCGCCCCGCGGCCGCGACGGCCGTGTGCGGCAGCAAGGTGCGCCCGGGCGCGGCGCGCTTTCCGCCTGGCAGCCCCCGCGCCGCATGCGCGCGGACCGAAAAGCGGCGCGGCCGGGCAGGGCACCGGCAAGTCGACGTTCGCGCGCCTGCTCGTCAACGCGCTGCTGGCGAGCGGGTGCGCGCGCGTGGCCTTCCTGGACGTGGACTGCGGCCAGCCCGAGCTCACCGTGCCAGGTGCAGACAGCACATATGAGGCGCGCGTATTAGTCTGGTGCCAGAGCAGCGGGGCCGCGCGCTGCATGCGCGTCCGCCATTGGCACGCGCGCCTGCGCGCCTCGCCGGGTCTGCCGTGCCCGTGCGTCCGGGCTTGACGGCGGTCCCTCTGTCACGTCCTTGCCCGCGCCCGCCCAGGGCTCGACAGGACACGCGCGCGGGCCCGCCCGGCTGCTGCGCACGCCGCCCCCGCCAGTGCAGGGCGCGGCACCTGGATGGCCCTGCGTCGCCATGGTCAGCAAGACGGGCATAAATAAATTCAAATGAGTATGATACTTTCCTACTTGAGGGCAGCTCCGCGCGCGCACAGGCCTGCTGTCGGCGCACCTGCTGACCGCGCCGCTGCTGGGCCCGCCGCACCTGCGCCAGCGCGATCCGGAGCAGGCGCGCTTCGTAGGCGACGCGTCGCCGGCGGCAGACCCGGAGGCGTACGCGGCGGCCGCGCGCTCGCTCGCGGCCTGGCTGCGCGGCGCCGCGGCCGGCGCGCCGCTCGTCGTCAACACGCCCGGCTGGGTCAAGGCGCGGGCCCGTGTCCGTGGAGGGCCTGAAAGCAAGCAGCCAGTAGAAGATGCATGCTGAGTGTGCCTGTATACTGTGCACACTGCTCTGCAGCAGGCGCTTACTGCGAGCCCTGCATTGCTATGTTGCCTCCTGGCTGTTGTTGGGTTCCTGCTCATGGGTACGGAGGCGCCCAGGAGGTAAACTTCGACACGGGGCTCTGCGGAGACCTTGTTACTCACTCTGGGGAAGATGCGGTGCTGTGGGCAACTGATATTTTGTGCATCATCAAGGCCAGACTGCTAATGGTCGTACAGACATGCGGCAGGCGCCGTGCTGAGCGCCGGGCGCCGCCGCGCAGGGCCTGGGGTTTGAGGCGCTGGCGGCCGTGCTGGCCGCGGTTGCGCCCAGCCACGCGGTGCTCCTGCAGGCGCCTGCGGCGCGCCGCAACCTGCCGCCCGAGCCCTTCTGGCTGGCGCGCCAGGCGGCGCCCGCCGGCCTGCCCCTGCCGCCGCCCGTCATCCTGCAGCTCCCCGCGGTCGCCGCGCCAGCGCCCGGCGCCGACGCTGGTGCGTGCGCGCATGACAGGCCCTGCAATTTCGTCTTGATATAAGTCCATGCCAGGTACTAGGTATTGGGAGTACTGCTGAAGGCTGCCAAGGCATGCTCGCATGCCAGCAGGCTCTTACGGAGCCTCGCCGTGCATCCTCCCTCTGGCGCCTTGAACCTCGGTTGGGTGCAAAGGTGTTGAGGGAAAGCGCTCAGCGCCACGGGTCTCTTGCGCGAATGGCTCGCAATTACTCAGGTTTGCCTTGTCGTCGCTCGGCCGTGGCCTTGCTACGCGCAGCGCTGAAGGCGCCGGGAGGCGGCGCAGGCGGCGCGGCGCGGCGGGCGAGCGCGGTCGAGGCGCGCGCGCTCGCCTGGACGGCCTGGGCGCGGCGCTGCCTGCGGAGCGCGCCCGCTGGGGCCGCGGCCGGGGCCGCGGCGCCGGGCGCCGCGGGTGCGCTGAGCGCGCCCAGCGCCTCGGGCGGCTGGGACGCCGAGGGGCAGGCGGTGGCCGCCGCGGCCCTGGCCGCGCAGGCGCCGCTCGTAGCGAGCCTGGATGACGTGGCCGTGCAGGCGCGCCCCACGGGCGCCTGCTCCGGGGCGGGCACGCCGTGCAGCGCACCCCTTGAGTGCAGGCCCACATGCAGTGTGCTCAGGGTCTGCGTGCATTCATTCATTGCAGCCTCCATTTGTCAGCCCGTCGACCAGGGAGCAGTTACAGCGCTCCTTACACTGACCCTCTTGTTATAAGGCACACTCGGCTGTCGTATGCACATCATTTCTGGGGTTCGTGCAAGAGCTGAACATGCAGCGCACTGGGTCCCGCAGTGCCTGACCTGTGCCCCGCAGTGCCTGACCCATGCCCCACACCTGACCCGCGCCCCCGGCCATGCCGAGCGCGCAGTTCCTGCACGCGGAGGTGCCGCCCCACATGCTCGCGCACGCGCTGAACGGCGCGCTCGTCGGGCTGCTCGCGGCGTCGCGCGGCGACGCGCAGCCCAGCGGCGGCGCAGACGGCCTCGGCACCTGCCAGGGCTCCCAGCCCGAGCCCGATGCGGAGCCCATGCAAGGCGGCGCCCCGGGCGGTGGCGAGCGCGTTGGGGCGGATAGCGCGGCGTGGGAGGGAGGGCTGGTGTTAGGGTTAGGGTCGGAGCGCGCCCGCCCGCAGCACGCCTGCATCGGCGTGGGCCTGGTGCGCGCGGTGGACGCTGCGGCACGGCGCGTCTACCTGCTGACGCCCGTGCGCGGGGACTCCATGGAGTGCGTCACGACGCTGCAGGCGCGCCTGCCGCCCCTCCCTCGTGTGTCTGCATGGAGTTCGGAGCGCGTGGCGAGCGAATATGGGGCTTTGTGTCTTGGGAACAGTTTGTGCGAGGTGCCTTGAAGGCGACTAGGTTGGCGCCAGCAGACTTGGGGCACCACTACACAGCATGATCAATGCAGCCCAGGCAGCAGTCGAGGTCTGCCTGGGCGCACCAGCTGGGCCGGCCGTTGACCCCAACGCCCCACCCACATGAGCCGGGTGTGGCGGCCGACAGGTGGGCCGCCTGGAGCTGCCGCCAGAGCTGCTGCAGGGCGGCGGCTTTGCGTCGCCCTACCTGAGCATTGGCTCCATCGCCGCGGCCGGCACCGGCGCTGGCGCGATCAAGAGCCGCAACAACCTGCTGCGCGCCACGCAGGCCGGGTGAGGGCCGCCGCGGGGTAAGCCGTGGCCCAAATTCTTTCTGGGCGGCCTATGCCAGATGTGCGGCAAGCGGGGGAGCCAGCCAGCGCAGTCCAGAGCATCCGAGAGTGAACGCTTATTTGCATGCCTGCCATGAGCCTGCTGTGGTTACTGTGCGGATGCAAGTGTGCGGCGCTGCCTGCTGTCAGGGGCATTAGCTGATCTGCAGATCACATGCGTGATACAGGAAGCTACAGTGCACGGTGATTCGGGCTTGTTGTACACAGGTTCAACCACCGTTGCGGTCCAAGTAAGCTTACAACACGCCCTGCAACGCTACCATGGTACCCAGCCTACACCTATTCTGATGCATGCGTTCCTTGCTTTCATTTTTAGGCTATGTCAGCCTCAAGGGGGTACACGCTGCTACTTCGCCAGCGCACCCACAGCTAGCCTGCAAGCCTGACTGTATACTCGCGCATGCAGAGCCAAAGCTCTTGAAAGGAGCTGAGAAGCTGCACAGACCCACGTGTAAGGCTGCCAGTTGGTTCCTAGACGGCCTTTGGGGAGCTGGGGCTGCGCCTCCTGCCTATTGGATTTCCGAGAAGTTGCGGCTCCCGCGCTCCATCAGGCCTCGCGCTTGCGCGCGCTGACGACGTACATGGGGTCGGAGCGGGCGCCAAAGTAGGCGCCGAGCGCGCCGCCCGTCGGGCCGGGCGTGATGTCCGCGGCGGCCGGCGGCGTCCAGCCGCCCGGCACCGAGAAGTGGAAGTAGGACCCCACGATCCACACGTGGTCCGCGTCGCCCGTGCTCGTCCAGATGGAGATGGCTGCGCGGCGCGTGATGGACCGTGATGCAGCGCAGCACTCCCGCGGCATCGTGATGCAGCGCTCCCGTTTGCAGGGCGGCCTTACACGGCTGACGGCAGCTCCTACAACGCAGGGCAGCCAGCCGAGCCACAGAGATGGTCTGAAAGAAAAGCAGCATGGAGGCGCTCCTGGGATGGGCGGGCTGGGCGCACCCTTGGTGGGGAAGCAGCGGTTGGAGAAGCTCATAATCGCCAGGCCGCCCGGCTTGAGGACCCGGTGCATCTCCGCAAACATCTGCGCATTGCCCCAGTGCCTGTTCACCGGGCTAAGTTCTACAGCCGGGCCGCCAAGCTTGATAGCCAGGCCGCCCAGCTTGGTACACAATGCATTATCACAAACATTGGGAAACCGCCCAATGACCCTGTTCATGGAGGTTCCATTGGGTGTATCTGCAAGCAGCTGCGATAGAAAAAGAAGTGGGTGAATCTGCAAATCTCATGCCGTCATAACATGCGAAGTCTCCCCCACTCGTAACATGCCGGGCGTGCACCCCTCGCTGCTCCTTGTGCGAGTCCTGCATGTGCTGAAGACACAGAACCTACCCCGCCCCCAAGCGCGCCTCCTTGGGCCGGGTGAGGTAGTCGACGCTAACGGTGTTGGTGATGACGTCAAACGCGTTGTCCTCATACGGCAGGCGCGGGTCCGCATTCAGGTCCTTCACCACATGCTCGGTCAGCACGGGGTTGCGCTTCAGCTCGTCCGCGTTCATGCCCAGACCTGCCCGAGCGCCCCTGGTTTGAAAGCAGGACCAAGGCACCATGTGTTTGCCGGCTGCATGCCGTTCAAGCTGAAGGGATATTAGCAGCTGGTATCAGGGGTAAGTGGCAGCATGTGTTCGCAGTCCTTTGGACTTGGTTGGCGCATGCTCAATATATCCACAAGGCAATGCACACTGCACAGGCACAATATGTGTGCTGCTCGCGCACAGCGCCCTTGCAAGGGCAACAGGGGGAGCGGGCAGCACCCGCAACGCGGCCAGCAGTGTAGCCTGGCGGGTAGTGGCTAATCCATGAGCTGCACAGGTCCAGCACCGCCACGTCCTTGCGCCCTGACGGCGGAAACACCTCCTGGTAGTGCCTGTGGTTTGCAGACCCGCGCGACAGCTTTGCCGGCCGCCAGAAGAGAGAAGAGGTGTGCTTGATAAGACATCCACCGCCCCAAAGTAGCACCGCAACGCTTGTGTGCTTGCAGTAAGTGGCGAAACACAGGTAATGCCTGACCTATCAAAACGTCTCGGACATCTCACACAGCCAGTGCGAGCCCCGCAGCACACCTGGTCAGGGCAGCAATAGCGCCGTCGTCGATGTGCGTGACGAACCTGCGCGCTGCAGAGGCTGAGAACGTCGCCACGCAGCGCCGCCAAGCTTCAGGCTATACGGAGCATCCGCGCCGGGCGGCCGTGCCTGGGCGCATCATAAAAGCGCTCGTCCTTGCTCTCATCATAGCGTTGGAAGTCTGTGGGCGAGAACGGCCAGCTCTCCGGCCAGTTTGGCTCTACCAGCACCTGTCACGGGCCCGCACAAGCGCCACGTCAAAACATCAGTGCATTGCCTTGCCAAATGTCCATTTGCAAGTTTGCATTCTGCCCCAGCCCGTCCTTTCTGCCAAGCCATATGCGGGCAAACTGCAGACATCCACTTACTCAGAGCCATACCTTGTCGACAGACTGCTGCGCGGCAGACGCGGCCAGCCCGCGCGGGCGCCCGCTGAACATCAGGCCGGCAGCCAGCAAGGCCGCCCCTGCAAACCTCCTCCGTGAGCTCGCAAAGCTGACGTTGGCGACCGCTGCCGCTCGCGCGTGTGGGCGCGGTGGCACAGATGTAAACGGCCGGAAAGCGCGCAAGCTCGGCAGACGCCCTCCGCGCAGGCAGGTCCGCATCGGGCGCGCTACTGTGTTCGGGCGTCGCTGCCTGTCAAGCTCTCGGACAACACTGCAATGCTCCCGAGTCCACGCTTCCCCTGCAAGGGTACAGGGGTATGGGAAGCAATTCTTGAATGGCGGGAACACGCAGGCGCGTGATCCCGGCAGTTGTTCGGCGGGGCGGGCGCGGCAGGCGCGCCTGAAGGGTACACTTGGAGGGCCGCAGCGCAGCGGACACCGGCGGCGCGTCCAGGCAGGGCGTGCGCAGCTGAGCAGGGGCGCATACTGCACCGCAGCGCCGCGCTCGCGCGAGGGGGCGGACGGCAAGCGGTGCCGGCGGTAGCAGTGGCGCGCGGGCCGCCTGCGATGGGCGATCTGCGCGAGCGGCTGCGGCAGGCGGTGGCGGGCTTCAGCCAGGTGGCCGGCAGCGTCTGCCAGGGCGCCCTGGTGCAGGTGCGCAACCATGCTAGGTAGAGGCTGGCCAGACTGAGGGCCTGTGTTAGAGGTGGGCTCGAGCCTGGCGTGGGGTACTCCATCTTGATGTCGGCTGGGCACTGTCGAAGGTGCCAAAGGCCGCCCAGACGGCCTCTCGCTAACCTTAGCCCATGAAGATAGCCTCGTCTGGGTCGCGAGCCCAAGCTCCATGGCCCGCCAGTTCGGGAAAGATGATGCTTGAATTAATGCCGTCGGCATGGCCTGCTTAGGCTGCCTGCAGGACGCTCTGTGGCAGGCTGTTGTATTTGGGGCTGCCAAAGGAGGTTTATACACGCATGTACACACGCTGCGTGAGTTGGGTGAGTGCTGGATGGCGCTCATCGGGTTTGGCTGCTCCTTGCGGCCCTTGCTTGCAGCAGTCTGCTTGCACGCTAAGAAGTAGACGCTTCACGTCGTGGTGACCCCTGGAGCGCGGTGGTCACCGCGCTGGCCGGCTTGCATGCCCAGCCGCCCTGCTGCAAGCGCCTGTGCGACCTGCGGTCCTTGCTGCGCGCAGGTGTGGGGGCCCCAATTTGATGAGGAGGGCGACGTCCAGCTGCGCACCAAGGCGCGGCCGCATCTTGATTGCTTGTTAGCCACCTAGCTAGGTAGCTACCTCTCAACACGTGGCTGTTGCGCCTCACACCGCCGCGGACAACGCCGCTGCGGCACGCCCTGCCGCTCTGCAGCACAGCGGCGCTGCTGCCTGCTTGACACGAGCACGTGCACAGCGGCGCGGGGTGTTGCGCCGGCCCCCGCGCCCCCTGTTGCAAGGCAGACGGCACGCGCAGAGCGGCCCGGCGACGCCCTGCGCGCCTGGCAGGGGGAGCCCTGGAGCGTGGAGGGCGCGCCCGGCGCGCTGCTGCATGCCTTCCGGCGGCAGTCCAGGGCGCACGGGTTCCCCTGCGACGCCGGCGCGCCCGCCGCGGCCCTGGGCTGCGTCGGCCGCGTGTTCCAGAGCGGCGAGGTGCGGGACGGGGTTGGCATGCGCCCCCCCTCCCCGCGTGTTGCGGACCACAGAAGGGCCGTCCGCAGGTGGCGGCATGTGCCGAGAGCGGCTTTCAGTGCCTTCTGCTAGCCGGCTGGAGCCCGTGATGGCAGCCCTTCTGCTGCTTGCGTGCGTCCTTCATCTTCAATAGGCAGGCCTGTGAAGATAGCGCGCGCGCTGGCGCCGCGCTGCGGCCGGCGGCGCTGCTCCCCCCATGCGCAGCACTCGACCTGCCGCAACGCGCTGAGGGCTGCTGCTGGCGGCGGCAGGCGGAATACTTCCAGGATGTGCAGGCGCTGCCGCGCGGCGCGTATGCGCGCGGCGCCGCGGCCGCGGCCTGCCGCGTGCGCGCATCGCTGCTCGTGCCGCTTTTCGACGCGGCGGGCCGCGGCGCGGGCGTGGCGCGCTGGGCCTGCTGCGCGCGCGGCGCCACGCCCGCGCCGGACCGGCCGTTCGCCGTGCTGGAGCTCGCGGTCGCGCGGCCCGACCCGTACGGCATGCTGGGCCTGTATCTCTGGCTGCGCGACCGGCTCTCGGTGCGCGCGCCGCCGCCCTCGCCCCCGTCGTCAATATAGTAAACCTGCTGCGCTTGCCGGGGGGGTCCGCCGGCGCCTGGGCAGGCGGCCGTCCCGCGTGTACTCGCAGCCAGACAAGCATCAGTCGGGCTCGCAAGGGTGTCGGCGGCAGCGCAAAGGCATGGCCTGAAGCATGCGCCACGGCTCGCGGCATCTTGCAGAGCAGCATCGCGACCGCACGCGCTGGCTTGCGCCACGTCATGCGACGCGCTGCCATGGAGCGCCGCGGCCCGCGCGCGCGCCTGACCGGCAGCGCTCGCGCGGGCGGCACCGCAGGCGCTCGGGCTGTACGTGCCGCGGCGCATCGCGCGCACGTATGACACCGCAGGGCGGTCAAAGGCGGCGCAGGCCCGGCAGGCCGCGGCGCTGCCCGCCCTGGAGACGCCGCCGGCGCCGCCGCCGCCCCCGGCGGCCTGCAGCAGCGGCGGCGGCACCGGCAGCCCCGCCTGCACTGCAGGCGGCGCCGCCGCCCTGGTTCTGGGCGAGCGCGCCGGGGGCGGCGGCACGCCGCAGGGCCCCGCCCCCGCCGCGCCGGCCGCCGCGGCGAGCAGCGGCCCGACCGGCAGCGGCCCTGCCACAGCCGATGCGGAGAATGTTGACGCAGCGCTCGCATTGCAAGCAAGGCAACAGGACGCTGCGCCGGCTGTCCCGGCCAGCTCTGTCTCCGGCGGTGGCCTGGGGCCCACCTCGAGCGCGTGCGCGGCCGCGCCGGGGGCCGCGGCCCCCGCCAGCGGTGCGGCCAGCGTCTGTGCCGCGCGCCTCTCGTCGTCTGGCGGCCTGGAGCCGCGCTCGTGCGCCGCCGCCGAGACCTCGCCGCTGCAGGCGCGCCTCCAAGTCACCCGTGAAGCCACCACTGCCCCCGCCATGTGCGGGGTGCAAGCTCTGCAAAGGCGGACTGCGGACTTAAAGCGGGGTTGTAGGCAGCCATAGTTCAGGGACCGTTCGGAGTGTCTGAGGTGCTGTGACTGTGCCAGACTGGGCAGGCATGCAGGGGCGCTGGGACACCCACAGAGTCATTGCAGAGCGGCCATGCCTTTTGAATGCCTATGCATCGCACAGACCCCTGGTGGCTCCTGGCACATCTGCTATATTGGGGTCTTGTCAGAGCGTCAGTGTGCTCGCTTCAGCAAATGTCAAAGAACGCTTGCTGAGTGCCTCTGCGCGCGCGCAGGGGCCCTCGGCGGATGACCTGCACGCGTGCCTGCGCATGCCGCTGGATGCGGCTGCGGCCCGGTTGGGTTGCCGGCCGAGCGCCCTCATCCGCGCCTGCCGGTGCGCGCGCGCGCCCGGCGCGTCCGGAGAGACACTGCCAGACTTGATGCTGCTGCTGAAAGCATCTGGCATGCATGACGGCGGGCCTTGCTCACACGAAGGCGACGCCCTGAGGGATATATTACGTGTGCCGACTGATGCGGCCGCCTTGAAGGCTCGTAGAGCTCTGGTGGTCAGCTTCGAGACGAAATGGCTTTTTGGGAGCAAAGCAAGGACTGGAGCAGGGAAGGGACGATCCGAGACAATCAGCGCCCTTTGTGCAACCGTAGTGCTACGCGCGCAGGCGGTTCGGCATGGCCTGCCCACGCTGGGCGCGGCCCACATGCTCAGTGAGCGCGCTCGCGCCGTCGCGCGCGCGCGGCGGCGCCCGCGCCGCAGCCGCCTCGCACGACTTTACCCCGCGGCCGCCGCCGGCTGCGCTGGCAGGGAGAGACCCTAGCGCAGATCCTGGCGCGCGAGCAGCGCCAGACACGGTCACCGACAGCGGCGCGGCGCGCTCCGTGCGCGCGCGCTCACTGTCGCCTGAGGCCGCGCGGGGCGCGCGGGGCTCCGCGGCAAAGTCAGGGTCGGCAGCAGGGTCTGCATGCCCCACGGGCGCCTCGGCGCCGCCGGCCGGCGCTGCGCGGCCGCTGGCAGCGTCGCTGCCGCGCGCGGGGCTGCCAGAGCAGGGCTGCGCCGGCGGTGCTGCCGCGCAGGCTGCCGCCGCCCCTGCCGCAGCATCGCCCGCGCGCCGCACGGCAGACGGCTCGCAGAGCGCGGGCGGCGGACGCAGCAGCCAAGCAGAGGCCGGGCCGCGGCCCGAGCTGCAGGAGTGGCTGGAGCCTGCCCGGGAGGCCCTGCATGCAGGCTGCGCGAATGCGGACGTCTCAGCCCATGCCTTGGCGCCCGAGAGCCAGGCCGCCTGCGCAGCCGCGCTGCGCAAGGACGGCGCCGGCGCTGACCCTGAGCGGGGCTCGAAGGAAGCGCCGGCGGCGCCGCCGCCGGCGGCGGCGGCGGCGGCCGCTGCTTGCGCTGGCGGCGGCGCCGAGGGGACCCTATCAGGCCTGGCGCCAGCAGCCGCTGCCGCTGCCGCCGCCGCCGCCGCAGCTCCTGCGCGCCGCGGCGCCAGCAGCGACCACTCCGAGGCCACGGAGGTGCGGGCGGCGCGCCCGAGCGCGGGGGCGGCCCGCGCGGGCGGCGGCCAGAGCCCCAGCCGGTGCAGCCGCGGCGCCGCGCTGTGCGGCGGGCGACCCCGGAGCGGCGGCGAGGGGCCCACGCGGCGCAGTGCGCGGCGCGCGGCCATGTGCGCAGCCGCGGCCGCCCCTGCGGCGCCCGCAGCGGACGCTGTCGCCGGCGCCGTCACTGGCGCAGACGTGGCAGCCGGCCTGGCTGGCGAGCGCGCGGGCGATGCCGCAGGCAGCGGCAACGGGGCCCCGCTGATCGCAGGGAGGGATCCTGTGCCGGAGCAGCCCGCCCCGGGCGAGCGCCTGGCCGAGCAGGGTTTCGTGCCTGCGCGCAAGCGCAAGAGCCCGCAGGTGCTGTCGGGCGCGGCGCGCGTGGCGGCGTGCCTGCCGGCGGGCTGGGCCATGGCGCGGGTCGGCCAGACGCTGACCCTGACGCTGCCGCCCGGCACCGCCGCCGCCGCCTTTGACGCGCTGCCCGCCGCCAAGAGGCGCCGCGCCGCGCCGGCGAGCAAGCGGCCGCGCGGTGCCGCCGCCAGTTGCGAGGGCGGCCAGCAGAAGAGGCGCCGCGGCCGCCCGCCGCGCGGCGACTCCGATATCGGCGAGCCCACCGCGGCCGCCGAGCCGCGTGGGGCATGTGCGCCTCAGCACGGCCATGCGCGGTCTGCCTCAGACCTCAGCCTCTCCCCGCAGCCGGCCCTCGCGGCCGGCGGCGTGCGCGGGCGCGGCCGCCGCGGCGGCGGCGCCGGCCGCGGGCGTGGCCCCGGCCGCGGG
>JAABUJ010000078.1_pt1 | contig 215714 bp, 214 predicted proteins | sample 5559131 | NCBI WGS metagenome assembly JAABUJ01 (sample SAMN10711875, study PRJNA513366) | rock metagenome | isolation source: Antarctica rocks | place: Antarctica: Victoria Land, Mt New Zealand nord | collected 2016-01-07
TGTCGCCCACCGGATTCGGGTCGCCGCCACTATCGCCTGCTCAGCGCCTCAAACCCAGCGCGCCAGCACCCCGCTGCCCATCACCACCACGCACGCCCTCGAGCCTCAAAATCCCGAAAGTCGAGACGTATGGGTTCTCCCAGATGTCATCAAGCAGCCGTGCTGACCGAAGGCCGATTCGCCGCCGGTGACCTCGGGGCCGCGGCAACTCGCGCGCCCTGCCCGGCTCGCCGAAGGAAGATCGCTTTACAGTGGCGACTATGGATGCGCGCAACCGGCGGTTTACGATCAGCGGCGGGCGTAGCGAAGAAGCAAGTGCCCGTCCCGCTCGACGGCCCAGATCAGCTGCAGTGGCAGGGGGCCTTCCAGCGCTCCTCCGGTCGTGATTCCGAGTTCGCTGCCTCCCACGAGCGCGGGCGCCAAAGTGAGGAAAAGCTCGTCCACCAGATCTTGAGCGAGCATCGAGTTGAACAGCGTCGGACCACCTTCGCACAGCAGCGAGCGAACGTCATGCTCACGTCGCAGCGACCGCAGCACGCCGAGGAGCTCGTCTTTGAACGGCGGAATCTCGTGCGTAGTTACGTCAGCGGCGCTGTCCGGCACGACTGTTGTCACCGGGGTGTAGATGACTACCCGCGAGCAGGCCTCAGCGAAAAGCGGGATCTCGAACGGTATCCGTCCGCTGCGGCTGACCACGACCGCCAGCGGCTGAACGGCGCGTCCCTCGGCGAGGCGGATCTCCGACAGGTGCGCGTCCCGCACGAGGGCTCCGTAGCGCTCTACGCGCAGGGTGACGGTCCCCGCCAATACGGCGTCGACCTGGGTCCGCAGCAGGTGAAATGCGGCTCGGTCACCGTCGCCTCCAAGCGGCGCCGTGCGACCTCCCGCGGTTGCCTTTCCATCCGCGCTGCTGACGAAGTTACAGACGACATACGGGCGATCGCTGTGAGCTCGTTTGTCCAGGGCAAGGCCTGTGTAGAGGCTCTCGGGCGAGACCGCAGGACCGGGGGGAACGGCTCGCTCGAACAGCATCAAGCGGGGAAGCGTATCCGTACCAGAGCACCGGCCATGCGCGCATGAGTACGGCCGCCGAGGTATTCGCGCGGCTGACCGGCAACCTGGACTATCCGATGCTCGTAGTGACGGCAGTCGCCGATGATCAGCGTGCCGGATGCCTGGTGGGCTTCGCCACCCAGTGCAGCATCGACCCGCCACGGTTCATGGTCTGCGTATCGAACAAGAATCGCACGCTGCAGGTCGCCGCGCGCGCCGATGCGCTGGCGGTGCACTTCCTCCCCGTGACGGCAATCGGGTTGGCTCGTCTGTTCGGCGGCGAGACAGGAGATGAGCTGGACAAGTTCTCGCGCTGCCGCTGGCACGCCGGCCCGGACGGCCTGCCGATCCTCGATGAGTGCGGACGATGGTTCGCCGGCAGGATCGTCGAACGACGAGCGCTCGGCGATCACGTCGGCTTCGTGCTCGAGCCGTTTGCCGCAAGCGACGACGGCAGCACGGCCACCTTGGCGTTTCACCGCGCCAAAGAGCTCAGCCCTGGCCACGAAGCCTAGAGCCGCGGCTGCTCGCCAGTAACGGCGATTCCAGCGTCTTGATGCTGGAGAGCTTCGCGCCGTCAGCACCGCCTGTCCCCTGGCGGCGTCTGTGATCTACTGCCTCAGATCGTGGTTTTAGCCGCGTCGGAGGGAGACGGCGAACGAGGAGGGTCGCGTAGGGCGTTGCGAGCGCCGGTGGTCAGGTCGTGGTGGAAGCTCGATGATCACGAGGATGACCTGGCCCGGTATCACCCGGGGGTGCCATTCCTGCAGCACCTGGACGGCGTGATGCTCGCCGTGGTCGACGCGTGGCAGTCGAACTGCGATGATCGGTCGTATATCTGCTGAACAGTCGATCCGGGAGTTCACGCGTCAGGCGGCTTCGTTCGAAGCGCCCGGTTCACACTTCGCCGATCTCGGAGTGCTTGATTGGATCGCCGGATACGTCGCCGTGCATCCTGGCGATCGGCTCCTCGACGTCGCCGGTGGCACCGGCCAGCTGGGACGGCATCTCGGGCGTAGCGCCCAATTGTGCGTCGTCGCTGACATCACGCCCGCGATGCTCGAGCAAGGAGCGCAGGCAGTCCGCATGGAAGGCCGCCACGACATCGTGTTCGTCCAGGCCGACGCCATGGCTCTGCCGTTTCCGGATGCGCAATTCGAGGTCGTGGTCAGCCGTTTCGCCCTGCATCACCTCACCGACATCGGCGCGGTGCTGGGCGAGATGCAACGCGTCTGTACCCCCAGTGGGTCGGTGACCGTCATCGACATGGTCACCGAGACCGGACCGACGGGCGAGCGGATGGACGAGCTCGAGCGCTTGCGCGATTCGAGCCACGTCGCGTGCCCGCGTTCGTCCCCCCTCCGTGATCTGATAACCGGCGCGGGCCTGCGACTGGTCAGCGAAGCGACCCGCGACCAACGCCTCCTGGCGGAGCCATGGCTCGACAGCGCTCAACCCGAACCGGAGGCTCGGCAGGCCATCCTTGAGGCGCTTCGCGCCGAGGCGGTCGGCGGCGCACCGACCGGCCTGCGCGCCGCCGAAGCCGACGGCGCGCTCACGATCACCTACCGCGACCTCCTGCTGCACGCCTCGCGGGATTGACGAACTCCTCAAGGCGCGGTTCTACGCCTTTCAGCAGCGCCCCGCCCGGGTGCGCCCCTCGCCGCGCGCGCCATCAGCGCCATGTCCGCCGCCGCGCCCCGCGGTTCATCCGTCACGGAGCGCACGCGGCGCCTGGGTAGACGATCTGCACGACGGAACATCGGCTGCGCTCCGGAGTGGTAGACACCGTTGTGAGAGCGGCACGACTGTGAGAGGAACGCGATGAGGACTGACGACCTGACGGCGGCCGATGGGCCGCTGGCTCGGGAAGAGCTCGAGCTGCTGGATTCCTACTGGCGCGCGGCGAACTACCTGTCGGTGGGTCAGATCTACCTGCTCGACAATCCGCTGTTGCGTGAGCCTCTGCGTCTGGAGCACATCAAGCCGCGGCTGCTCGGGCATTGGGGCACGACACCGGGGTTGAACCTGATCTACGCGCATCTCAACCGCGTGATCTGCGCTCGGGATCTGGAGGCAATCTTCGTGACCGGTCCGGGCCACGGCGGCCCGGGCGTGGTGGCCAACACCTACCTGGAGGGAACCTACGGCGAGGTGTACCCCGAGATGGGCTTCCACGAGGAGGGATTGCGACGGCTGTTCCGGCAGTTCTCGTTCCCGGGCGGCATCCCGAGCCACGTCGCGCCGGAGACTCCGGGGTCGATCCACGAGGGCGGAGAGCTCGGCTACGCGCTGGTGCATGCCTTCGGAGCGGCGTTTGACAATCCGGATCTGCTCGTGTGCTGCGTGGTCGGCGACGGCGAGGCGGAGACCGGGCCGCTGGCGGCGAGCTGGCACTCCAACAAGTTCCTCAACGCGGCCCGCGATGGGGCAGTGCTGCCGGTACTGCACCTCAACGGCTACAAGATTGCCAACCCCACCGTCCTGGCCCGCATCGGGCATGAGGAGCTGCAAGCGCTGCTGAACGGATACGGATACTCCCCGCGGTTCGTCAAAGGAGATGACCCGGCGGCCGTGCACCAGTTGATGGCCGCCACCCTCGATCAGGTCGTCGACGAGATTCGGGAGATCCAGCGCCGGGCGCGAGAGGAAGGGGACCTGAGCCGGCCGCGGTGGCCGATGATCGTGCTCGAGACCCCGAAGGGCTGGACCGGGCCCAAGGAGGTCGACGGCCTCCCCGTCGAGGGAACCTGGCGCGCGCATCAGGTACCGCTGTCCCAGCTGGCCGAGCATCCGGAGCACATAGCGATCCTCGAGGCATGGATGCGCTCCTACCGCCCGCACGAGCTGTTCGACGACGCCGGGGCCGTTCGAGGTGAGCTGCGCGGCCTGGCGCCGCTTGGCGAGCGGCGGATGGGCGCCAACCCGCACACCAACGGTGGCCTGCTCACCCGTCCGCTCGATCTGCCCGATTTTCGCGACTACGCGGTCGACGTGCCCGGGCCGGGACAGGCGAGCGGCGAGGCCACCCGGGTGCTGGGCGCTTGGCTGCGCGACGTGATCGCCCGCAACCCCGAGAACTTCCGGATCATGGGTCCCGACGAGACGGCGTCCAACCGGCTCGGCGCCGTGCTCGAGGTGACCGACCGCACATGGGAGGCCGAGATCCTCGTCACCGACGAGCATCTCGCGCCCGACGGGCGGGTGATGGAGGTGCTCTCCGAGCACCTGTGCCAGGGCTGGCTGGAGGGCTACCTGCTGACCGGGCGCCACGGCCTGTTCAACTGCTACGAGGCGTTCATTCACATCATCGACGCGATGTTCAACCAGCACGCGAAGTGGCTCAAGGTCACCCGTGGCATCCCGTGGCGCCGACCGATCCCCTCGTTGAACTATCTGCTGTCCTCGCACGTCTGGCGCCAGGACAACAACGGCTTCTCGCACCAGGATCCGGGTTTCATCGACCACGTCGTCAACAAGAAGGCCGAGATCGTCCGCGTCTACCTGCCGCCCGACGCCAACTGCCTGCTCTCGGTCGCCGACCACTGCCTGCGCAGCCGCCACTACGTCAATGTGATCGTCGCCGGCAAGCAGCCCGCGCTCGAGTTTCTGACCATGGAGGAGGCGGTCGCGCACTGCACGCGCGGGATCGGGATCTGGAACTGGGCGTGCAGCGATCAAGGCTCTGAGCCCGACGTCGTGCTCGCCTGCGCCGGCGACGTCCCCACGCTGGAGACGATCGCCGCCGCTTCGCTTTTGCGCGCGCACCTCCCCGAGCTGCGGGTTCGGGTGGTCAACGTGGTCGATCTGATGCGCCTACAACCCGAGTCCGAGCATCCTCACGGCCTCTCTGATCATGAGTTCGACGCGCTGTTCACCACGAACCGGCCGGTGATCTTTGCCTACCACGGCTATCCGGCTCTGATCCATCGACTGACCTACCGCCGCGCCAACCACGCCCACCTGCATGTGCGCGGCTACAAGGAAGAAGGAACGACGACGACGCCGTTTGACATGGTGATGCTCAACGACCTGGACCGCTTCCACCTCGTCATGGACGTGATCGACCGGGTGCCCGGGCTCGCCGAGCGTGCCGGGCATCTGCGCCAGCGGATGGTCGACGAGCGTCTGCGCCACCGGGCCTACACGCGGGCCGTTGGCGACGACCGACCAGACGTCCGCGACTGGGTGTGGCCGGGTGAGCCGCCACCGCCCGAGGCGGCGACGGACGCCCAGCGCGGCTCGCGCGCCTAGCCGGCGCGGTGCTCGTTCTCGTCGTCAACGCCGGGTCGAGCTCGCTCAAGCTCCGGCTGCTCGACGGCGACGACGAGCTCGACGCGGGGCGCGACCTTGCGCTCGAGCACGGCAGTATCGACGAGCCGCAGCTGCGTGGGGCGTTGGCGGACATGGACCGCCCGGACGCGGTCGGCCACCGCATCGTTCACGGCGGCCGCCGCTACCTCGGCCCCGTAGAGATCGACGATCGGGTCGTGGTCGCGCTGCGCGAGCTGACCGACCTCGCCCCGCTGCATCAGCCCAAGTCATTGGCTGCGCTCGACGCGGTGGCTCGGGCGCTGCCGGGCGTGCCCGCCGTCGCCTGTTTTGACACCGCGTTTCACGCGACGCTGCCCGCTGCGGCCGCGACCTACGCGCTCCCGGCGGCCTGGCGAGAGCGCTGGGAGCTGCGACGTTACGGCTTTCACGGCCTCTCGCACGCCTACGCCTCCCGGCGTGCCACCGAGCTCACCGGCGCCGCCCGGATCATCACCTGCCATCTCGGCGCCGGAGCGTCGCTCGCCGCTGTGCGCGACGGCCGCTCGATCGACACCACGATGGGCTTCACGCCCCTCGACGGGCTCGTGATGGCCACCCGCCCGGGCAGCATCGATCCTGGCCTGCTGCTGTGGCTGCTCGAGCACGGCGAGATGGACGAGCCCGAGATGTCCCAGGCGCTCGAGCACGACTCCGGGCTCGTCGGGCTGGCCGGAACGGACGACATGCGGGAGATCGTCGACCGTGCCGGCGCCGACGACGATGTGGCCCGCCTCGCGCTCGACGTCTACCTGCACCGCCTGCGCGCCGGAATCGCCGCGATGGCCGCCGCCCTCTCGGGCCTGGAGGCGATTGCGTTCACCGGGGGCGTGGGTGAGCGCGCCCCCGCGATCAGGGCCGGAGCGCTCGCGGGGCTGGAGTTCCTCGGAGTCCGGATCGACGGCGCGCAGAACGAGAGCGTCGACGGCGACAAGGAGATAACCGGCATGGGGAGCGCGGCCCGAGTCCTGGTGCTCGCCGCCCGCGAGGATCTCGAGATCGCCCGCCAGGTCCGGCATGTGCTGAATCCATGATCCGACCGCAAGGGTTCGTCTCGGGGCCGGCAGTTACCAAAGAAACTACATCCTGGAGAAGTGCGTTCGTTGGATTATGTCCCGCCAAGCAATCGGTAGGAGCTTTAGATGTCACGCCTTCAGCACGTGCCGGTGGGAGCCATGGACCCCCACCGCTTCGCCTCCGTGATCTCGCCCGAGGAGTATCAGGGGCTGCTCGAGCTGATCGACAATGGCGCCCGGGCTCTAAGCGGCCGCGTAATCTGGAACGTGAACTCGACCGCCAAGGGCGGTGGTGTCGCCGAGCTGCTGCGACCGTTGCTCGGCTACCTCCGAGCGCAGCCTCGCCGGCAACGCAGCGAAGCTCGCGAAGCTCATCCATCCGCGCGACGTCGTGATCCTGCACGATCCTCAGACTGCCGGGCTCGTCAACGCCGTCAGCAGCGCGGGGGCGGCGGTGATCTGGCGCTGCCACGTCGGCCTCGACCAGGCCAACGAGCGAGCCCGCGAGGCGTGGCGCTTCCTGTGCCCGTACCTGCTGGAGGCCGACGCCTACGTGTTCTCGCGTGCCGGGTTCGCTTGGGAGGGCCTGCCGCCGAACAGGATCTCGGTGATCCAGCCCTCGATCGATGTGTTCTGGGCGTGCTGAGCTCTCTCATGGAGCACGTCGCCGACCACACGGACGCGCATCTGCTGCTGGCCGGTCCCGCGACCGACTCCGTGGCCGACGATCCGGAAGGGGCGAGCGTCTTCGCGGCCGTGCGCGCCGCGTGGCATGCCGCGCCCACAGACGCCCGACGTCGGGTTCACCTCGCGGCGCTGCCGATGGACGACGCCGAGGAGAACGCGGCGATCGTCAACGCGCTGCAACGCCACGCCGACGTGATCGTGCAGAAGAGCCTGGCCGAAGGATTCGGGCTCACCGTCGCCGAGGCGATGTGGAAGGAACGACCGGTCGTCGCTAGCCGCATTGGCGGGATTCAGGACCAGATCGGCGACGGCGAGTCCGGCGTTCTGATCTCAGACCCCCGGGACCTGGTCGAGTTCGGCGCCGCCGTCCTAGGATTGCTCAACGAGCCAGAGCGCGCCCAGCGGATCGGCGCCGCCGCGCGGGCCCGCGTACGAGCCCACTTCCTCGGGCCCCATCACTTCGGACGCTACTTCGAGCTGATCCAACGGCTGCAGGCCGGCGCCGACGAGGCGACCTGACACTCAGCGTGCTTCGCGCCTCGCCGACGGGGCGTTGACAAGCCCCCCGCAACTCTGGGCGTACCCGTGGGAAGTAGGCTGGTGGTGTCCTTGTTCATTGGGCTCGCGGTGATGGGGTGAGCTTTGATCGGAGGTTGCACTATGGCGAATGCCAGGGGATTCGCGGCCGGATTCGGGAGCGGCTGGCTGGTCGGACAGACGCTTACACGCGAGCGGATGCAGTTTCTGCGCCTGGCGGGATCCTCGATCGCTGGGCCCTCGGCGGCCGGCTGGGTCACCGATTTCTTGAACGCCGCCTACTACCGCGGCGTGCCGAGTGAGCGGCAGATCGAGGACCTGCGAATCGCGTCGGCGATCATCGCCACCTTCTGGCTGCGGACGGGGGGTCGACGTCGGCTGCGTGCGTCCGATGTGCTGGCCTTTCATCGGGCGTTCGGGCGTGACCGCATCTTGTCGCGCGCGCGCTCGCCGTGCGGAGTTCTCTCCCGCGAGCAGCTGCTGGCGGGTGCCGACCGACTGCTGGGAGACTGGTTCGGCGCGGCCTACCAGGATGACGCGCGGCGCGCGTGGGGCATCGCGTTTGCGACTGTGCAGGAGCGCGAGGCCTACGAGCCCGAGCTGCGCCTCAGGCTCGCTCGCCTCGGGGCGCTCACTCCGGGGATCGCTGCGGGACGCGAGCAGACGTGGCACACCTACCCTCCGGTCGAGGTGCCTTCGGCGGAGGCGGTGATCTCGGGCCTGACGCGCACCGAGACCTGGCCGGACTACGCCTCAGAGATCGGGCGCTTCACGCCGTTGCGTCGCTCTGGGCTGGCGGGTCAGACGTTCGAGATCGAGGTGGCCGCGGGCAGCGCTGCGGGGCGGCCCGTGTTTCAGCGGGGGTATGTGACGATCACCCGCCTGGTGACTCCAGCCAAACCCGAGGCGGTGCAGACCTATTTTCAGGAGCTCGAGGACGGGTTGGCGCGCTTTGGACGCGATGAGCCGAGCGCGGTCCCTGAGGGTGGCGAGCCGCTGGTCGGCTTTGACCTGACCACGCATGAGGGGCATTTCATGGGCCGCGGCAACAACCGGCTGGTCCTCTATCGCCACGGGGGCCGAACGTGGGTTCGGGCGGCCGGGACGTGGGACCCGATGCCGTGGCACGTGGACCAGGCCTATCGTCGGGCGGGCCGCGACGCCCAGCAGGCTTTCTGGGGCCAGGGCGCGATCGAACGCCAGAGCATGCTTCACCAGCTCGCCCGGCGAGTCGCTGCGTGAACCCTGACGCGATCGTCATCGGCTCGGGCCCCAACGGCCTGGCCGCGGCGATCACGCTCGCCCAGGCCGGCCGCCAAGTGCTGGTCCTGGAGGCCGCCCCGCGGCCGGGGGGCGCGGTGGCAACCGAGGAGCTCACGCTCCCTGGGTTTCACCACGACACCTACTCCGCCGTCTATCCCGCCGCCGCGGCCTCGCCGGTGTTCGAGCGGATGCCGCTCAGAGATCACGGCTTGCGCTGGGTGCACCCGCGGGCCTGCTACGCCCACCCGCTCCCTGATGGGCGCGGCGCGGCTCTTTACCGCGACCTGGACCGCACCGTGGAGAGCCTGGAGCGCGTCGCGCCTGGTCAGGGCGAGCGCTGGGCAGGGTTTGCCGCGCCCTTCATCGAGCACTTCGACGCGCTGCGGCGTACGATGCTCGCGGGGTTTCCGCCGATGCTCGGCCCGGCACGACTGTTCGCCGGTCTGGGCCCCCGGGCCATGCTGGAGTTCGCGCGCCTGCTGCTGATGCCCGCTCAGGCACTGGGCGCGGAGCTGTTCACCGACGCCGGCGCTCGGGCCTGGCTTTACGGCTCGGCGATGCACGGCGATGTCCCGCCGGCGGGCTCGGGCAGCGCGATCGCCGCCGCTTACCTGAACCTGCTGGGCCATGGCGTGGGCTGGCCGAGCCCCGAAGGAGGCGCCGGCCGGCTGACAGACGCGCTCGTCGCTTACCTGCACAGCCTCGGCGGCGCGATCCAGCCTGGCGCCGAGGTGGTCGAGATCGCCGCCAAGCGAGGTCGCGTGCTTGGCGTGGGCCTCGCCGACGGTGACCGCCTGGCTGGGCGCACCGTGATCGCCACCCTGATGCCCGGCGCGCTCGCCAGGTTGGCCGGCCGGGTCCTCCCCCCCGGCTATCTGAGTGCGTTGTGCCGCTACCGCTCCGGTCCGGCGACCCTGAAGGTCGATTGGGCTCTCGACGGCCCGATTCCCTGGAGCGCACCCGAAGCGCTCGGCGCCGGGACGGTGCACCTCGGAGGCACGGCGGCCGAGGTGCTCGAGACTACCGCCATGACCACGCGCCTGCCCGAACGGCCCTTCATGCTGCTCGGACAGCAGTCCATCGCCGATCGCAGCCGAGCCCCGGCCGGCAAGCACACCGCCTGGGCCTACACCCACGGACCCCAGGCCATCGACTGGAGCGCCGAACGCGACGGACACGTCGAGCGCATGGAAGCCCAGATCGAGCGCTTCGCCCCGGGATTCCGAGACCGAATCCTGGCCCGGCACGTGCTGGATCCCGCCGACCTTCAGCAGCGCAACGCCAACCTCATCGGTGGCGACGTCGGCGGCGGAAGCTACGCCCTGGACCAGGTCATCTTCCGCCCCGTTCCCGCGCTCTCGCCCTACCGCACGCCCGTGAGGGGCCTGTACCTGGGCAGCGCGGCAACCTTCCCCGGCGGGGCGGTCCATGGCGTTCCCGGACACGCGGCGGCCCGCCTGGCGCTCGGCGAGGACAGGCTACAGCGCTTGACGCGACTCCGACCGCAGGCGGGGAAAGGCGATGGGTGACCTAGCCTGGATCGAGCGGCCCGTCGGCCTGCGCGACGGGCGCCGGGTCCGGATTCGCGCGGTCCGGGCCGATGACCAGGCCGCCGTCCTCACGCTCCTGGAGAGCCTCTCGCTCGAGTCCCGGCGCCGGCGATTCTTCTCTGTCGCGGTCAACCTCCCCGAAGCCGCCCGGCTGGCGTCACGCTCGGCCTGGCCCGAAGCGGTCGGACTCGTCGCGCTCACCGACGAAGACGAGACCGTCGTCGCCCACGCGCTCGCCGTCCGCACCAACGAGCGTGAAGCGGAGGTCGCCTTCGAGGTCGCCGACGACTACCACGGTGACGGCCTCGCGACGCTCCTGCTGATCCGGCTCGCCGCGCTCGCCGAAGCCCACGGCATCACGCACTTCGTCGCCGACGTGCTCCCCGAGAACCACCCGATGCTCGCCGTCTTTCACGACGCGTTCCCGCACCGCGAGAGCCATCTCTCTGGGATCGTCGACGTCCGCTTCCCCACCGGCGACTGGCCCCAGGCCCGAGCCCGGTTCGATCCCGAATGAATCAAGGCCGGACAGGTAAGACTCTCGCATCGCTCGACGCTGGAGGCAGCAGATGACCGCACCGGCGCCTGAGTACACGCTGCGGCTCCGCCGCTTTGACCCGGAGTCGGGCCAGGCGTCCTACTGGCAAGAGTTCAAGGTCACGCTCGAAGGACACCGTTCGGTGCTCGACGGGATCCTGAAGGTGCGCGACGAGGTCGACGGCTCGATCGGGATCCGCTGCTCGTGCCTGCAGGCGATCTGCGGCTCGTGCGGGGTGCGAATCAACGACAAGCCGGGACTGGCCTGCCACACCCACCTCGAGCGGGCGGCTCAGGCGGCACCCGAGGGCAGCCGAGTGATCACGGTGGAGCCGATGGGCAACATGCCGGTGATCAAGGATCTGATCGTCGACATGGACGCGGTGCACTGGAAGAAGATCCAGCGGGTGACGCCGTGGCTGATCAACAAGGAGCCGGTGCCCGAGCGCGAGTACGTGGTCCCGCCCGAGAGCATGCTGGACATCACCCAGTCGGTCGCGTGCATCCAGTGCGGCGCCTGCGTCTCGGATTGCCTCTCGATGGAGGTCGACCCGGAGTTCATCGGACCGGCCCAGTTCGCCAAGGCCTACCGCTTCGTCGGCGATCCGCGCGACGCGCAGCAGTACGAGCGCCTCAAGGACCTGGCCGAGGACCCGCACGGCATCTATGACTGCACCCACTGCTGGATGTGCATCGACGCCTGCCCCAAGGACGTGGCGCCGATGAGCCAGATCATGCGGCTGCGCCGGCTCGCGGGCTCGGACCACGAGATCGAGGATCGCAACAACGGCCAGCGCCACGAGCACGCGTTCGTCAAGAACATCGAGCGCAACGGCCTGCTGCACGAGGCCGATCTCTTGCCCGACTCCTACGGCGGCAAGCTGCACCCGCGCGCAGCGCCGGTGCTGCTCGACTCGCTGCCGGTGATCATCACCGCGCTGCTGCGGCGCAAGATCACCCTGCGCCACGCGCTCGGGCACCCTTACCACAAGCGCTTTCGGGGCCTGCGTCGGCTCTTGGATCCGATCGAGCGCCGGCCGGAGCGCTACGAGCTCAACCTGTACGTCAGCGGCTACGACGGCGAGGAGCCCGCCCACGTCGCCGGCCAGGGTCCGGCGATGGTCGCCACCGGCACGAGCGGCGTGGGGCCCCCCCAAGCCCCTGACGGAGCGCGAAAGAGCGCATGAGAGTCGCCTACTGGCCCGGCTGCGTCAGCCGAGGCTTCACCCCCGAGCTGCACGGTTCGATGGCCAAGGTCGCCCCGCTGCTCGACCTCGAGCTGATCGAGCTCGACCGCGCCGCGTGCTGCGGAGCCGGGGTGATCGCCGAGCACAACCAGGAGCTCGCCGACACGCTCAACGCCCGGACGTTCGCGCTTGCCCAGCAGACCGACGGCGAGCTGATGATGAACATCTGCTCGACCTGCCAGGGGGCACAGACCGAGTGCCAGCAGCGCCTGGACGCCAACGCCGACTACCGCACGCACGTGAACGAATCGCTGCAGTCCGAGGGGCTGTCCTATGAAAAGGACCCCGCCCGCCCGCTGACCAACAAGAACTTCCTCTGGCTGCTGGTGGAGGAGATCGGGCTGGCCGCCCTGCAGGCCAAGGTCACCCGCCCGCTCGCCGATCTCCGGGTCGGCCCGTTCTACGGCTGCTACATCGTGCGCCCGATGGACCAGCTCCACATCGATGACGAGCATCCCCGCCACCGCTACCTGCACTGGGTGATCGAGGCGCTCGGCGGCACCGTCGTGGACTACGCCGGCGTCTACAAGTGCTGCGGCTTTCCGATCATCACGATGAACAAGGAGGCCTCGCTGCGCCAGGCCGGCCGGCACCTCGGTGACGCGCTCGACGCCGGGGCCGACTGCCTGGTCACGCCCTGCCCGCTGTGTCACCTCAACCTCGACCTCCAGCAGCCGCTGGCGCAGAAGGTCGTTGGCCGCGAGCTCGGCCTGCCGGTCCTGCACCTGCCCCAGCTGGTCGGGCTCGCGCTCGGGCTCGAGCCCAAGCAGCTGGGGATGAGCAAGCACGTTGTGCGCCCGGTGTCCGTGATCGACTGGAGCACCGCGGTGGTCGCTGCGGCCCCGTGATGCAACCAGCGGCGCGCCTAGACTGGCGTCGGAAGGTTCACAAACCAGCGGCTCTGGACCGAGGAGGTGCCCGATTGGCACGACGTGTGCTTGTCCTGACCAGCGAGGATCTGGCCGAGGCCAACGAGGTCCCCCCCCGCGATTCTTCCGTTCGTCGACGAGGCCGAGGAGATCTACGTCGTCGCCCCGACGTTGACCACTTGGATGCAATGGCTCACCGACGACCGAGACAACGCCCAAGTGGCGGCCGACGAACGCCTACAGACAGTCTTTGACCACATGCGCGCGGATGGCCTGAAATCCCACGGGGAGGTGGGAGCCGAGAACCAGGTCACCGCGATCGGCGACGCGCTGGCTCAGTTCGATGCTGATCTGATCGTGCTCAGGCTCCACGTTCCCGGCAGCGAGCACCAGAACCGGCGCGAGCGCGGCATCGCCGAGCAGGTGCGCTCGCACTTCGACGTGCCGACGATCGCGTTCTACTTCGACAGCGGAGGACACGTCGTGGCGCGCGAGGAAGCCTGAGTCTCGACCGCTCGCGCAACATCCTGCGGGCGAGGGGATCCCCCTAGCGCCTAGCCAGCGGCGCGAGCTGAGCCGACGTTATCGTGCACATAGTGTGCCGCATCTTCCGCGTTGTCGTAACACGCGAAGCGCCCCGACTCCACGATGACCTCGCCATTGCCGGAAAAGTCCTCGTGCATGGCCGCGTCTTCCGCGTCGTAGTAGGTCGGAAAGCGCCCAGATTCGACGAGGATATCGCCACTTCCGGCGACGATCCTCCAGTGATAGCCGCCAAGGCTGTCCTCAAAGACAGAGAACTCCATTGCCGCCGGCTCGAAGCCAGCCTTGCCGGGAACGATTTCCCCCGTGCCGAGAGGCCCGCTTCTTGCGGTAGCCATAGCCATCCGCCTTTCTGCCCTTCTAACCGAAGACATCACCCCGAAAGCGAGAAGAGCCGGGCTCACTGAGCGCATCGCCCAGCTTACCACCTTCCGACGAATGAGCTCCTGATCGGCTGGACTGGTCAATGGCTCGCGTCCAGGATGTACAGGGCGAAGAAGCCGACGAAGAACATGGCCGCGAGCAGCGGTGTGTCGACGGTCTCGTGAGCCTCGACGAGCAGTTCCTCGGCGACGAGGAACAGCAGCGCCGCGAGGCGAAAGGCGAGCAGGCCGGCGAGCAGCGCCGCGGGTGCAGAGCCAAGCACGACGACCGCTCCGATCGCGCCGAGGACCAGGGCGAGAGACAGCAGCGGCGGGATCAGCGCGGCCTTGATCACGCCGGCGCCCCGGTTGGAGAGCTCCCCGCTCACCGACAGCGCCAGCGGGACGATCACCAAGGTCAAGGCGATGGTCAGCGCGACGCCCTGCGCCCGGCCGAGGGTGTCGACGCTGAGCCCGACCAGGATCCCGTCCGTGAGCAGATCGACCCCCACCGCGACGAGCAGCCCGATGGGAAGCCCCTTCGCCTGCCGAGCGTGCGCCGCGGTGCCGGCGTGCGCCTCCAGCTGGCGCAGGCCGGAGCAGGACCGCGGTGCCGAGAGCGAAACCGGCAGTCGCAACCCCGAGGTGTCCCTGTTGATGCTGAGCCGGCAGCACATCGAGCGCGATCGCGGCGAGCATCGCGCCGGCGGCGAAGTGCTGCACCCCGCTCGTCAGCCGGGCGCCAGGCGGGCGGACAGCGAAAAGCACCGCTCCGACGATCGCCCCAAGTACGGGGAAGACGACCAGCAGGCCGGCCGTACCGAGCTGGGTGCCGGTCATCCCTGATCGCCGAGTGTGCACCGGCCCAGCCGCCGGGCGCCCTGGGGGTTCATCGCCGCTTGCTGCTCGCGGAACGGTCAGGGGTTCAGGTCGACGACGACTTTGACGTCGTCGTCGTTCTTGTGCAGGGCGTCGAGCGATTCATGCCCGATCACCAGCCGCTCCCGCCCCGCAGACGGCCAGCCATTCATGCCGGAACCTCAGCCACGAGGCCCGCTTCGGTCAGCGAGTCGAGCAGCAGGTGGAAGTAGAGGATTCCCGCGTACGGGCGCCAGCGCGCGAGTAGCCGCGCGATCCCGTCGTAGTCGAGGGGCTGCTCGATGTCGAAGAAGCGCTTGAGCTTGTTGCGTGCGCCGACGTCGTCTCCGGGGAACACGTGCAGGCGGCCGAGGCCGCGCAGCAGCACGTACTCGGCGGTCCAGCGGCCGATGCCGTACAGGCTGGTCAAGCGTTCGATCGCCGTCTCGTCGTCGAGCTGCTCCAGGACCTCGAGGTCGACGTCGCCGTCGACGATCGCGGCGGCGGTCTCGAGGATCGTGCGCGCCTTGGTCGAGCTGAATCCCATGGCCTTGAGCTCGCCTGGCGTGGCGGACGCGAGGTCCGTCGGCTCAGGGAACGCGTGCAGGCCGTCAGGGTCATCGGGGACCGCGCGTCCGCGCGCGGACGTGAGGCGGCCCAGCAGGTGGATCCCGACCGTGATCGACAGTTGTTGGCAGGCGATGCCGTTGACGAGTGCCTCGAGGACGGTGGGAAAGCGCGGCGGCTTGAGCCCCCGCAGACGTCCGGCGAGCTCGTCGAGCAGCGGATCCTCCGCCGCCAGGGCCGCAAAGCCCGAGAGGTCGACCCTGAGACCCAGCAGCTTGTCCAGCCCGGCTCGCGCGGCGGCCTCGACACGATCGTCGATTCGTTGGCCGGAAAGCGTCACCGCAAGACGTGGCGAGTCGCGCGAACCAGCCTGGGTGACCGAGACCGCTACGGTCTCGTCCCCGAGGCAGAGCGCTCGACGGTAGACGCTTCCGTCCCAGCGGTCGATCGTGTTGTGAGCGCGACGCCGCAGCCCCCAAGCCGTGAGGTCGAGGCGAAACGGCGCCCGCGGCTCGATCACGACCTGGCGCTGGCACGACTGGCCGCGCGAGGACACGGCGTGCATTGGCGTGCTAGGCGCCACGCACGTTGACGATCACGGGCCCTTGGACGATATGCAGGGTCGTACGTCCGGGGTTGGCGAGGCTTGTGTGGAAGCGATCGCGGTGCAGGTGGATGCCGGTGTCCTCGACGTCGCCGGGCTGGTCTTCGCTGACGGCGCGGACCGGCCAGAAGAGGGTCGGCTGCTTCCCCTGCGTCGGGGCTCCGAGGCGGCCGTGGAAGACCGCTACGAGCGTCTCTGGCTCGCTGCGCTCGACGACACGGATCACCACACGCGAGCCCCCCAGCGCGGTCAGCGCTTGCACGACCTCGTCCCAGCTCAGCTCGAGTATCTGGGTGTGATGTGGATCTGCCGGTGTGTGGGTGACTTCCACGTCTCCCCTACGAGCCTCTAGGGTCATCGGGGGCAGAGCGAGACGGCGTCGCCCGGCGGTTGGCCGCTTTCTTCAGGACCTGGGTCGCGGCGGCGATCATCCGCGCGCGGCGACCCTGGGCGGCCTGATAGCGGGGGCGGTCGGCGGGCACCATGTGGTCCTGGGCGGTCTCGTCGATGTGGCGCACGCCGCGCGGATTGGTCTCACGGTTGAGCAGCGGCGGGTGGCGAGGAGGCTCAAACGCGCCCCGCTCGGGGTCGATGCTGCGCGCCGTGCCGACGTCGCTCTCGCCGTCGCTGGTCTGGTCTTCTGACATCTGGACCTCCTGATGGTGTCTTTTGCCTCTCTAGCGTTGGCCCGCGGCCGCTTTCTTACGCCCGGGTGCCGCGCTGAGCCCGTCCGGGTCGGCGGCGACGTCCGCGGATCCGGTGATCAGCCTCGCTCCCCGTCCGCGGGTCACGAAGCTGAACGCCCAGCGGGTGAGGACGAGCAGCCGGTTCTGAAAGCCGATCAGGTAGAAGATGTGGACGGTCAGCCAGGTCAGCCAGGCCAGCGCACCGCTGAGCTGGATCCCTTTGATGTCCGCGACGGCGCTGGCGCGCCCGATCGTGGCCAGGTTGCCCTTGTCGACGTAACGGAACGGCTGGCGCTGCTCGCCCCGAAGACGCGCCCGGACCGATTTGGCGGCGTAGCGACCCTGCTGCATCGCCACCGGCGCCAGGCCGGGCAGCGCGAGGCCCTTACCAGTCCGGTCATGCACGCTGACCATGTCGCCGAGGGCGATCACCTCGGGGTGTCCCTGGATCGTCAGATCCTCTCCGACCGCCACGCGTCCCGAGCGGTCGGTCTCGGTCCCGATGGCGGCGGCGAGAATACCGGCCAGCTCGCAGGCGGTCACCCCGGCCGCCCAGACCATGGTCCGGGTCGGCAGGCGTTCGGTGGTCCCCTCCGGACCCCGGGTGTAGACCGAATGCTCGTCGATGTCGATAACCGAGGTGTCGAGCACCAGCGTGACCCCGAGCCGCTCCAGCGCACGCGCGGCTTTCGCCGAGAGCCGCGGCGGAAACGTCGTCAGGATCCGCCCGGACGCCTCGACGAGCAGGATCCGGGCATGGCGCGAATCGATCGCGTGGAAGTCGTTGTGAAGCGTGTCCCCGGCCAGCTCCGCGATCTGTCCCGCCATCTCGACCCCGGTCGGCCCGGCACCGACCACCACAAACGTCAACCAGGCCTCGCGCCGCGCTGGGTCCGGTTCGGTCTCGGCGGCCTCAAACGCGGTGAAGATCCGCCGTCTGACCGCCATCGCGCTCTCGAGCGACTTGACCTCGAACGCGAACCGCCGCCACTCGTCGTGCCCGAAGTAGGAGTAGCGCGAGCCGCCGGCGACGATCAGCGTGTCGTACTCGATCGTTACGTCTCGATCGCCTTCGGGAAGCGCATCGAACACAACTTGGTGGCGATCGAGGTCAAACCCGCGCACCTCGCCCATCACGACGCGGACGTTGCGCTGGCGCTTGAGGATCGCACGCAGCGGTGTGGCGATCTCCTCCGGTGAGAGGGCGCCCGTGGCGGTCTGGTAGACCAGCGGCTGGAAGAGATGGAAGTTGCGGCGGTCGATCAGCGTCACCTGCACCGGCGCGCCGCGAAGCCCGCGGACGGCCAACAGACCGCCAAAGCCTCCACCCACGACGAGGACGCGCTGGCGCGCTGGCGGCTCACTCATGCGTGAGTGCTCACGCGATCGCTCATTGCCCCGTCGCTGCGCGCATCTGGATCTCGCCGTCGCGCTCGCGCACCTCGTAGCGTGGCTGGGCGAATACGGCCGGACCCTCGAGCACCCGGCCGCTGCACAGGGCAAAGCGCGACCCGTGCCATGGGCAGGTCACCACGTCGCCCTCGCGTGAGCCTTCGTCGAGCGGTCCGCCGAGATGGCTGCAGGTGTTGGCGATCGCGCACCACCGCCCCGACTGAGCGCGGGCCAGGAGCACCGCGGTCCCGTCGAGCGTCACGCGTTGCATCTCCCCCGCCTCGAGCTGCTTGGAACCGTGGCCGGCCACCGTCGTGAACTCCGCCGGCTGGGCGCCATCGAAGGTCTGATTGACGCGGACACCGAGGCCGAAGCTCAGCTCACCGCCCAGATGGGCGGCGGTCCCCGAAATCGCCAGCGCCAGCGCGCTCAGCGCGCGGCCCGGGCCGTACTGGCTCTGGCGACGACACGCCAGCGAGGCGATGTTGAGCGTCAGACCGGCGGTGTTGAGCAGCCCATGCAGCGTGCCGATGCGGCGCGACTCGCCGGTCAGGTCCTGCCAGTCCGATGCGCCGGTCAGCGCCGCCGGCACCCCCCCCGCGATGCCGACGGCGAGAGCGCCGTCGGCCGCCGTCCGCGCTCCCGGTGAGCCGGTGACCGCAGAGAAGGCGTCCAGCGCGAAGGCGGCCGTCCAGGCGCCGACGGGCACGTCGGTCAGCGCGGGATGCAGCGGCGCGCCGAGCCACGTGCCGTCGAGCAGGTTGTGCAGCCACGGACGACCCCTCACCGCCTTGCCGACCGCCGGCTGGAGGCGCTCGGCCGCTGCATCGAGCCATCCTTGCGAGCGCGTCAACCGCCGCCCTAAGCTGATCGGTGCCTCAGCGCTCGACATGCGACACCTCCCGGTCCGGCGCCAGCTCGGTCAGCGGCGTGCTCGGGTCAGCCAGACGGTCGCGGTCGACCCGCAGGTGCGAGCGAATCAGCGCCTGGATCTGTGCCGGGACGTCCCACACGTTGACGTTCATGCCCGCCAGGATCCGCTCATCCTTGAGCCAGAAGGCGATGAACTCGCGCCCGGCCACATCGCCGCGGATGACCACCTCGTCCCAGGCGGGGGCGTGACCGCTGTACTCCATCCCGACGTCGTACTGATCGGAGTAGAAGTACGGGATCCGGTCATACGCGACCGGATGGTCCAGCACCGGGTCGTTGGCGTCGGCGCCGCCGAGCATGTTGCGCGCCGCGGTCGGCCCTTGATGCAGGGCGTTTGACCAGTGCTCGACCCGCAGCCCCCCGAACAGCGGATGGCGGGCGTTGGCGACGTCACCGGCGGCGAAGATGCCCTCCACCTCGGTCTCCAGATGCTGATTGGTGAGCAGCCCGTCGTAGACCACGATCTTCGTGCCGGCTGCCAGCTCGGTGCGCGGGATCGCCCCGATCCCCGCCACGACGAAGTCGCAGTCGATCACGCGCCCATCCGATGTGCGCACGCGCTCCACCCGGCGGTCGCCCTCGAACGCATCGACACCGGTGCCCAGCAGCATTTCGACGCCGTGGTCGGTGTGGATGTCACGGTAGATCGCGCCCATCTCGACGCCGAGCACGTGCTCCAGCGGCACCGAGCTCGGGTCGATCACCGTCACCTCGAGAGCCGCCTGGCGAGCCGCGGCCGCCACCTCGCATCCGATCCAGCCGGCACCGACCACGACGAGCTTGCCACCTCGCTCGATCCGCTCGCGCAGCCGCTCGGAATCAGGCAGCGTGCGCAGGTAGTAGATCTCATCGAGGTCTGCCCCCGGGAGCGACAGCCGCCGCGGCTCGGCGCCGGTGGCCAGCAGCAGCCGGTCATAGCCCAGCCGCTCGCCGCCCGCGAGCACGACCTCCGAGGACCCGGGTTCGATGCGCTCGACCGTCGTTGCGGTACGCAACTCGATCTCGTGGCTCGCGTAGAAGTCCTCGGCGTGGAGATAGACCTTCTCCAGGCCGACCTTGGCGCTGAGGTAGTCCTTGGACAGCGGCGGGCGCTGGTACGGACGCTCGGGCTCTGAGCCGATCAGCACCACCCTGCCCTCGAAGCCCAGGTCACGCAACGTCTCGGCTGCCTTTCCGCCCGCCAGGCTCGCGCCGACGATCACGAAGGTCTGCTTGCTCATCGCTTGCTCCTTTGGGTGAGGCTAGAAACTCCGGGTACGTAGGTCTAGCGTCATTTCGCCCGCAGGTCTTACGCCCGACCGGATCCGAGCTCTCGGTAGTGATCGCGCCAGATCAGCTTGTAGATCGGGATCCGTCGCGGGAGGTCCCGCACGCCCGGGATGAATGGGAGCAGGATGAACGCGAGCGTCAGCACTCCCATCACCGCCAGCACGAGGATGTCGGCGTTGGTGGAAGTCGAGAACGGCTTGATCTGATACCAGAACGTGTACAGCCACAGCCATACCTGGCCGGGGTAGCTGCCGGTCTCGTTCATCATCCCCCACTGGGTGCCGAGTAGATGCTCGGCTTGGGCGCGGCTGGCGAGCACGCCACCGTCGGCCATGAACAGCAGCGGCTTGGTGTAGTCGGTCTGGTAGAAGTGCCGGCTGGTCAGCAGCGCGCCGTCGAGACCGCCTGACTGGGCGAAGGTCAGCAGCGAGCCCATCATCGTCGGCAGCGGCCCGTAGGCGCCGGCGGGGACGGAGACCGAGCCGCTCGGGCTGGCGCTGGCCTTGCCGAGGGCCTTCTCATACGCGCCGGTCCAGGCGGTTTGGGTGTTAGCGGGGGCGGTCTGGTAGGTGGAGATTGCGCTCTGGACCGCCGGCTGGCCGGTGATCGAGCGCAACGGCGCGAGCACGAAGTCGGTGGCGGTGTTGATCGGGTGGCTGACCCTAAGCCACTTCTGCAGGTGGATGAACCAGATGTGCTGACCGTCGCCGTTGTGGTTATAAGGCGGCCCATAGCCGCCCGTGCCGCTCGATCCGTCGAGCTCCGTCGTGGCCGTGGTGACGAAGTCGACCGGGTCGGTGCGCGACCACTGCTTGATCGTGCTCGGAGCGTCGTCGGGCGAGGAGAACAGGATTGTCAGCACGACGGCGAGCGCGAGTACGACGCCGATCGCGACGCTCGCCTCCCGCACGATGTCGTACGGCCGGTAGGCGCCTTTCCACTCGCGCGCGGCCTCGTCCTCGCGGCGGCGGCTCTCGCGGCTCACGAGGACGCGTCCGCGGCGGGGAGCTTCGACGACGGCGGCTCGGTCCCGGAGTCGGCGAGCGGGAACGGGGGCACGATGCCGTGCTTTCGAACGAGCAGGATGTGCGCGGCGACGAGCCCGACCACGGCCAGCGGCAGCAGGAACACGTGGTAGCTGTACATCTGGCCGAAGTTCGTCAGGTTGAAGAACGCGCCGACACCGGCGGCGTTCATCGCGTCCTTGGCCTGCGTCGAGATGAACTGAGCGTCGAAGTTCTGCTGCGAGACATAGCCGGTCAACGCGCACGGAACCGCGACCACGAACGTCACCGCACCGGTCATCCACACCCGCGCACGCCCACCCCGCCACGCCGCCATCCAGTACTTCCCCCACAGGTGGATGACCATGAAGAAGAAGAACAGCTCCACCGACCAAAGGTGGATGCTGTTGAAGAAATGCCCGATCCCAGTGAAATGCCACCACCCCGGCCCCTTCAATGTCAGGATCGAGCCCGACCCAATGATCACCACCAGCGCCGCCAGCGACAGCACCCCGAACACGTAGATCCACGACGACATGAACGACGGCTGACCGTCGGGCAACAGCTTGTCCGGAGGCAGCGCGGCCACCGCCCGCTCGCGTAACGCCGCCGTCCACGATCGCTTGGCCGACGGGCTCAAGACGACCCCGTCCCCCGCCCGCGGCCCGGGAACGGCGCCAGGATCGCGAGCGCGAACACCACCAGCATCACCACGATCACGACCACGTTCGACACCGACATCGTGAAGAAGTGCCAGTGCACGGTGTGCGCCGGGTGGTTCAGATTGAAGATCGCCGCCACGACCGTCCCGATGTCTAGCGTCGCTCGAGACGCAGATCTTACGCCTGACCCCAGCCTCCGGGCTGCCGCTCCCTTCCCGGGTCCGCGTGGTGAGCTCAGTCGTCGGTCGGCGCCCGCAGAGGTAAGAAATACGTTCGCCAGGACACTATAGAGGAAAGCGATCAGTGAGAAAGCTCCGCGCCGGAGGATCCGGCGAGAAAGGCAGGACATGATTGGCTTCTTCGTCATCAAGCAGTACGAGCGCGCCGTGGTGTTTCATCTCGGTCGCGTCAAGTCTGAGGACGCGCGCGGACCTGGGGTGATCTTCGTCATTCCGCTGGTCGATCGCGTACACCGGGTCTCGCTGCGGATCGTCACGTTGCCGATCCAGTCCCAGGGGATCATCACCCGCGACAACGTCAGCATCGACGTCTCCGCCGTGGCCTACTACCGGGTCGAGGACGCCGTCCGCTCCGTCCTGGCGATCGAGAACGTGTCGTCGGCGATCGATCAGATCGCCCAGACCACGCTCCGGTCCGTCGTGGGCCGCCACACCCTCGACGAGGCGCTCTCGGAGACCGACAAGATCAACGAGAACATCCGCGAGATCCTCGACGTGCAGACCGAGGAATGGGGCGTCAAGGTCACCGTCGTCGAGCTCAAGGACATCCAGTTGCCCGACAGCATGCAGCGGGCAATGGCCCGCCAGGCCGAGGCCGAGCGCGAGAAGCGGGCGAAGATCATCGCCGCCCAGGGCGAAGCGCTCGCCGCCGGTGAACTGGGGAATGCCTCTGACACGATGATGGCCCACCCGCTGGCGCTCCAGCTGCGCAACCTCCAGACCATGGTCGAGATCGGAGTCGACAAGAACTCGATGATCATGTTCCCCGCACCGTTGATGAGCACGATCGGGGAGGTCGGCGCCTTCCTGAACCGCGAGACGACAGCCGCGGCCGCAGCCGCAGGCTCCGCCCCACCGTCCACGCCGGCCCCTCCCGCCCCGGCGGTCGACGAGCCCGAGCAGACGGCAGTCCCGCCGCAGACGGATGGCGAGGTCGTCTCCGGCTGAGTAACCCGATCGCTGGCCGCAGTCCGCGTGCGCACTTGCCTATCGTGCACTGATGCTCGCCGCCGCCGTCATCTTCGACCTCGACGGCGTGCTGATCGGCTCCGAGGAGTGCTGGAGCGAGGCGCGCCGGGCGGTGGTCACGGAGCGAGGCGGACACTGGACCGCGGGCGCCACGCGGGCGATGATGGGCATGAGCGCGCCCGAGTGGTCCCGGTACCTGCGCGACGAACTGGGCGTCGATCTCGACCCTGACGCGATCAACCAGGCAGTGGTGCGACGCTTGGCCGCCATCTATCAGGCGCGGCTGCCGCTACTGCCGGGCGCCATAGAGACGGTGCGGGCGCTGGCGGCGCGCTGGCTGCTGGGATTGGCCTCTTCGGCTAACCGCGAGCTGATCGCGCTCGTGCTCGAGCAGGTCGGCCTGGTGGAGGCGTTCAGCGCTGTCGTATCGGCCGAGGAGGTGGCGCGCGGCAAGCCCGCGCCGGACGTGTACCTGGAAGCCGCCGCGCGCCTCGCGGTGGCGCCGAGCGAGTGCGTCGCCATCGAGGACTCAACCAACGGCCTGCACTCCGCCGCCGCCGCCGGCATGGCGGTGGTCGCAGTGCCCAACGTGGCCTTTCCGCCGGCGCCCGACGCGCTCGCGCTGGCCAGCGCGAGCGTCGACGGTGTGGCGGACCTGACGCCCGCAGTGATCGAGCGCGCGGCAGCCGGGTTCCGTCAGTGATAGGGCAGATGCCAGCGGTACGGGGCGACCAGCTCGTCGATGCCGTCCGGGCCCCAGGAACCGGGCGCGTAGGTCAACGGACTCGGGGGGTGCTGCAGCAGCGGCGTTGAGATCTCCCAGAGCCGTTCGATCCCGTCGGCGCTGGTGAACAGCGTGTGGTCGCCGAGCATCGTGTCGTGGAGCAGGCGCTCGTAGCCTTCGAGCTCGTTGGCGACGTCGAAGGAGTCCCCGTAGCGGAAGGTCAGCGAGGCGGCACCGAGGTCCATCCTCGCGCCGGGCTGCTTGGCCAGGAAGTCGATCCAGATCACGCCCGGCTCGGAGAGCTCGAAGGAGATCTCGTTCGGGCGTGCCGGGGAGGAGGCGCCGGCGGAGCGTTCGAACATCTGCCGGGCGGGCTTCTTGAAGCCGAGCGTGAGGGTGTGGCGGCTCTGGGCCAGGGCCTTGCCGGTGCGCAGCTGGAAGGGCACCCCGGCCCAGCGCTCGTTGTCGATCAGCACCTCGAGCGCGGCGAAGGTCTCGATCGTCGAGTCGGGGGCCACCCCGGACTCGGCTCGGTAGCCGTCGTACTGGCCGAAGATCGCCCGGTCCGGGTCAAGCGGCTTGATCGCGTCGAACATCTTCCCCGTCGCCTCGCGCAGCGACTGAGCGTCGAGCCGATTGGTTGGTTCCATGGCGATGAAGCCGAGCACGTGCAGGAGGTGAGTGACGACCATGTCGCGAAACGTGCCGGTCTGCTCGAAGAATCCGGCGCGGCCCTCGATCGTGAGCTGCTCGGGCACGTCGATCTGCACGTAATCGACGTGCCGGCGGTTCCAGACCGGCTCGAACAGGCCGTTGGCGAAGCGGAACGCGAGGAGGTTCTGGACGGCCTCCTTGCCCAGGAAGTGGTCGATCCGAAAGATCTGGGACTCGTCGAGCACGGCGTGCAGGCTCTGGTTCAGCGCGCGCGCCGAGGCCAGGTCATGCCCGAACGGCTTCTCCACGATCAGCCGCGCCCGTTCGCTGAGGCCAGTGGCGCCGAGCATCGACACCATCGGCCCGAAGGCGTCGGGCGGCACGGCCAGGTAGACCAGCCGCCCCAGCTTGCCACCGAGGTCCTGCTCGGCGCGGTCGACCGCTCGCACGAGCGCGTCCGGCTGCTCGGCGGACGCCGCCGCAAACGACAGGCTGTCTGCGAACGGCGTCCAGTTCTCGTCGGTGAGCTCCCGGCGACCAAACTGCTCGAGCGCCTCGCGCACGTGCGCGCGAAACCCCTGGGTGTCCATGTCGCCGTCCGGGCGCCCGGAGCCGACGATCCGGTAGCGCTCGGGCATCATGCCCGCCACGGCGAGATGAAACAGGCCAGGCAGCAGCTTGCGCTTGGCCAGGTCCCCGGTGGCGCCGAACAGGATCAGCACCTGGTCCTCCGGGTGCACCGGCGTCACCGCGCGCGGATCAGCTGCGGCCACGGTCCCGGTCATGTGATGTCGTCGGCGGCTCGTGTTGCGGGCTCGAGGGCGGTCCCGGCGGCGGCGTAGGTGTCGATCATCTGGCGGTAGTTGACGGCGATCTGCGCGACCGCAGCGTCGCGCTCGAGCCGGCCGGCGAGGTGCTCGGTGAGCGCCTCCAACCAGATCGTGCGGCCGATCGCCAGGCCGACATAGCCTTCGACGGGGGCGGCGATCTTCAGCCAGCGCGCGACGCGGGCGAGGTTCGCTCCACGGCCGAGCAATACGCACCGCACGTCCTCTCGTCCGCCCGCTTGGGCCTGGGCGACGACTCGCTCGCAGTCCACCCGCGCTTCGAGGCCCTCGATCTTCCAGATGTGCGGCTCGACGCCGGCGCCCTGGAGTTGCTCGAGCGTGCCCACGACGAGCGCGGGGCGCAGGTCCCGGTCATAGGCGTCCTGGTCGCCGGCGACCTGCTCGAGCTGGGCGGCCGTGGCCGGGACCAGCAGCTCGAAGAGGAACTTGCGCTCGCGCCTGCCGCCCGCTCGGCGTCCGGCCTCGCCTGATTGGGCGGCGCGCGAGTCATCCTGCTGTGCATGTAGCCGTTCGGACAGGCGGGCAAGCCGCTCGGCCTGGCGACGGTTGAGCTCCTGGTCGCCGTCGGGGTTGTAACGCACGAGAACCTTGGCGAAATCAGGGTCAAACGCCTCGATGTGCTCGGCGAAGTCCTCGCCGAACTCGAAATCGAACTCGTCCTGACCGGAGCGCTCGACGGGCATCGCCAGGGTGAATCCCGCAGCGCGAGCCGACCGGGCGATCTCGGCGCCGAACTCCTCGTCGACCAGCACCCCGCAGGCGTCTCGAGGAGCACCGTCGGCGATCGCTCGCTCAAACCCTGCGTAGATGACCGTCTTGAGCTCGGAGATCTGCGCGCGCTGCTGCCCGGTGGGTTCCCCGGCGATGCTCATCAGCCCCTTCTTGAACGATCCCCGGTGATCGAAGGAGAGGATGTAGAGACGCTGGTCGGTGGTGGTTGTCATACCGGTAGTCCTTCCTCGAGCGAGGCGAGCGCGTAGTCGGCGCCCGATGCGCGGAGCTGATCGACGTTGAAGTGGTGGCTGCCGACGCCCACGCATTGCATCCCGGCGGCGTGTGCGCCCTCGACGTCGTGGGGCGTGTCGCCGACGACGATCGCCTGCTCGGGCGTGACAGGCTCGCCGTAGACGAGTGAGCCGCGGTTCAGCGCGATCTTGGTCAGCTCGCCGCGGTCGGTCGAGTCAGAGCCATAGCCGCCGAAGGAGAAGAAGCGGTTCAGCTGCGCGCGGTGCAGCTTGATGTGCGCTGCCGCCTCGAGGTTGCCGGTCACCAGCCCGAGCAGGTAACCGTCCTCGACCAGCTTGGGCAACAGCTCCTGCACACCGGCCAGGACCCGATAGCCCTCTGACTCCGCCACGGTCTGATGCAGGTAGAACAGCCGGCGTTCGAGCAGGCGGGTGAACTCCTGGCGCTTGGGCGGCCGATCAAGCACAGCCTCAAAGGTCTTGCGTCCCACGTCGGGGTCGGTCATGCCGGTGTCGGTGAACTTCCCGATATCGGCCGGAATGCCGTACAGCTCATCGAAGGCCAGCCGCCACGAAGCGGCCCCCGCCCCGCCGGTGATGATCAGGGTGCCGTCGATGTCAAACAAGATCGCGACGCGCTCAGGCATGTCAATTCTCCAGGTGACTGGTCATGGGGCGGGTTTCTCGGCGTGGCCGCCGAACTGGCTGCGCATCGCCGACAGCGCCTGATCGGCGAAGTGGTCGAGGTGACGGGAGGCAAACCGAGAGAACACCGCGGTCAAGAGCACCGGCGCGGGAACCCCTTCCTCGACGGCCGCGATCGCCGTCCAGCGACCCTCTCCGGAATCGGACACCTGGCCCGAGAACTCCTCGAGCTCCGGCGAGGCCAACAGCGCGGATGCCGTGAGGTCGAGCAGCCATGAGGCGATCACGCTGCCGCGCCGCCACACCTCGGTCACGTCGGTCAGGTCGAGGTCATAGGGATAGTCCTCGGGGTGCTCGAGCGGCGCGGTCTCCGCGTCGGACTCGCGCTGCACGCTGCCTGCGTTGGCGTGCTTGAGGATGTTCAGCCCCTCGGCGTAGGCGGCCATCGCGCCGTACTCGATCCCGTTGTGAACCATCTTCACGAAATGCCCGGCGCCGTTGGGCCCGCAGTGCAGGTAGCCCTGCTCGGCGGTAACCGGCTCGCCGGTCCGGCCCGGCGTCCGTGCCGCCGCGTCCACACCGGGCGCGATCGCCGCGAACAGCGGCCCGAGACGCTCCACGACCTCCTCCTCCCCACCGATCATCAGCGAGTAGCCGCGCCCGAGGCCCCAGACACCGCCGCTGGTGCCCACGTCCACATAGTGGAGGTTCTGCTTCGCCAGCCTGGCGGCGCGCGCGATGTCGTCGCGGTAATAGGAGTTCCCCCCGTCGATGATCGTGTCACCGGCTTCCAGCAGCTCCCCCAGCTCACTGACGGTCTGCTCGGTGATCTGCCCAGCCGGAACCATCACCCACACCGCCCGCGGCTTGTCGAGCGCCGCGACCAGCTCCTCCAGCGAGCCGGCGCCCGTCGCACCCTCCCCCGACAGCTCCTTGACCGTGTCGGCGTTTAGGTCGTAGACGATGCATTCGTGCCCGGCCGGCAGCAGCCGCCGCACGAGGTTCGAGCCCATCCGGCCCAGTCCCACCATTCCTAGTTGCATTCGACTTGTCTCCTCGCTGTTTCATTGACGGGCAGACCGAGACCCGCGCTGCGCATCAGTAGAAGAGCTTCGTGTTGACGCGGCTGAGCAGCTCGTCGCCGCGCAGGTAGCGGCGCAGGTTCTCGCAGAACAGCTCGTCGATGCGCTCGTCCTCGTGCACCGACAGAGCGGCCGTGTGGGGGCTGATCAGCACGTTGGGCAGATCCCACAACGGACTGTCGGTGGGCAACGGCTCGGTGGCGAATACCTCGAGCGCGGCACCCCTCAGACGCTCCTCGCGCAGAGCCTGCGCCAGCGCCGGCTCGTCGATCACCCCGCCTCGGCCGGCGTTGACCAGGATCGCGCCCGGCTGGATCCGCTGCAGCGCTTCGGCGTCGAGCATCCCCCGGGTCTCATCGGTCAGCGGCAGCGTGACGACCAGCGCGCCGGCCCGTCCGAGCACTTCGCGCAGCCGGTCAGACGAATACACCTCGTCAACATGCGGAGAATCGCTGACGCCGCGGCGGTTGACACCGATCGTGTGCATCCCAAACGCCTTGGCCAGCCGGGCGACCTCGGTTCCGATCGCCCCCAGCCCGAGCACTAGCACCGTGCCGCCGCGCAGCTCGCCCACCGGGTAGTGATCCCAATGATGCGCGCGCTGATCGGCCCGCAGGCGCGGCACGTCCTTGGTGAAATGAAGCAGTCCCATGAGGCAGAACTCGGCCAGCGGCCCCACGTGCACGCCGCTGGCGCTCGTGACCATCACGCGGTCGAGCTCTTCCTCGGTCAGCCCGGCCGCCTTGACCTGCTCGCCCGTGCCCGCGGCGGTGCCCTGCACCCAGCGCAACCCCGGGTTGCTCCGCACCACCGCAGCCAAGCCCGCTGGCGAGTCACCAGGAAGGCCGAACAGCACCTCGGCGCTGTCAAGCAGCTCCTGCCAGCGGCGCCCCGCGTCGGCGTCACGAGTGAACCCCTCGACCCCCTGATGATCGCCTGGGTAGCGGATCGCGGGCAACAGATCTGGCTCGTACAGCACCTCGAGGTTGTCGGCGACCGCCCGGATCGACTCCACCAGCTCCGGGCCGATCGGCGTCACGATCGCAACCGTCAGCGCACGACTCGAGCTCTGCGTCGTCATGAGACTTCCGTGTTGCTTGGCACACCTCCCTAGCGTCGATGAGGACTCGGTTCTTACGGGACGATTTCGTCCCACTGGACCGGTCCGGAGGCGCCGCGGACCATCGCAGTGATCAGGGGCTTGAGCTCAGATCAACCGGCGGCAGGTCGTGCACCTGCTCCTTGGTCAGCTCGGCTCTGATCCCGTTCTCCATCCGCGACGTTGCTCCGATCGGGATGGCGACCTGCTTGCGACCCCACAGGTGACCCTCCTGGAGCAGCACGTGGGTTACGTGATGGTCGGCGGGGTCGATCACCAACCCCTGAACAGAACCGATCCAGCCATCGCTGGCATGAACCTGGTCGCCTCGACGCACCTGAACCTCTCCGAGCGGCACGCGGTCTGTGACAATCCGCTGGCGCCCGCGGGCAACGCCCATCTCGCCAGCGCCCATCCAGCCGGCGCCCATCCCGCCGGCGCCCATCCCGCCGCCCACTGCGAGTCCGTAATAGGGCCACGCGAACGCCTGGTCCGGTCCGTAGCCCCACACGTTGCCGCTCGCCGGCAAGACCTGCATGTCCTCGGCGTCGTCCAGCTCGTGAAACTGCGCGACAGTGCAGTTCAAGCGGATCTGGTCGCCATCCGCCTCGACAAGCTCGACCGGGACCAAGCGGCCGAGCACTCGGTGGTGCTTGGGCGCCACGACAAGATGCGTCAGCGCGGCGGCGACCGGGTCGATGATCACCCGCGTCAACTCTCCGCAGCTCCCGTCGCTGGCGGCAACCTCGGCTCCGATGCTGAACCGAGTGGTCTCGCTCATCGAACTCTCGGCAACCTCGTCAGGGCCGGTGGCGTCATCATCTTCTTCTTCTTCTTCTCATCTTCCGTCATTTGCAGAGTATATTCAGCGCCGACTTTGGGTCCTCGGCAGGCCGCGCCGCAAGACCTCCGCCAGGACGACGGCTTCCCGGCCGGGATCGTGCGCCGAGCGGCGCTCCCCCGTAGAAGCCAACGCCCAGACAATGCGTAAGTCAGTCCACCGCGACCCGAGAGCTCCCAGGATTAGGTTGAAGAACGGCCCGACGGTATCAAGAAGTCAGACGCAGAGGATGGGTGCTCATCGGCCAACTGGCTTCGCTGCGAGAGCCGCCGCCGACCTCACGTTGACCCGTCGTCGGACTTTGAGAAGGGAACCACATGTCTACGATCACCGTCCCGAGGGCCCTTCGGCAAGTCGCAACCGGACCAGCTTGATGCCATCGTGGTGAGCAGCGGACTATCCAACCGCGTCTGGCGGGCCCAAGTGACGATCACCCGGCGCGCGGGTCAGACCTACATCCGGGTAAGTCCGGGTGGTCTGCTCGGGCAGCTTCTCGTCAACACGCTCTGGATCGCCCGCAAGGTCCGGCGGGTGCTGCTGGACGCACCCGGGCTTGGGTCAACGGCCTAGCGCTTATGGAGGCCCGGCTGTCAAGGCCTAACGCCAGGTGCGCGCCGGCCGCGCCGCTTGCCGTCTTGCCTCGCGGGACGGTCAGGGGTTCAGGTCGACGACGACTTTGACGTCGTCGTCGTTCTTGTGCAGGGCGTCGGCGAAGCCGCTCATCGGGACCCGCCGGGTGATCAGGCGCTCCAGCCAGCCGCGGTCCGCGCTCGCGAGGGCATCGGCAGCCTGCTCATAGTGACGCCGGCCGGCGTTGACCGACCCGAACAGCACCGTGTTCTCCAGCACCATCGCCTTGTTGACCTGATCCAGGCCGATGTCGACCGTGCGGGTGCCCGACGAGATACCGGTCAGGCAGATGACCGCGTCAGTCGCGACGACCCCGGCCAGCTCGAACACCAGCGGCCCGTGACCGGTGCATTCGATCACCACGTCGGGGGTGACGCCGATGTCCTTGACGTCGCCGGTGTGAAACGTGGCGCCGAGATCGGCGACCAGCTGCGCCTTGGGCCCGGTCGCGACACGGTCAAGCACGTGCACCTCCAGGCCCCGCTGCACGCCGAGCAGGGCCGCGAATAGACCGATCGGTCCTGCGCCGGTGACCAGCGCGACCGCCGGCCGCCAGCTGGCGCGAGTGAAGATCCGCTCAGTCTGCTCCCAGGCCTTGGCCAGCACCGACGCCGGCTCCAGCAGCACCCCGCAGTCACCCAGGCTGGGGTCCACACGGATCGCGTAGTCCGGTTCGACGCGCCACAGCTCAGCGCCATACCCGTCGAGCTCCTTGATCCCCCGCTCGGTGTACCGGCCGTTGCGACAGAAATCCCACTCACCCAGCGAGCACGGCCCACACGGCACCGGATCAGGACGACGCACGATCCCCACCACCAGGTCACCGACGCCAAACCCGCTGCCATCAGGCGCGTCGAGGACAGCGCCGAGCGACTCATGGCCGATCACCAGCCGCTCCCGCCCCGGAGGCGGCCAGCCATAACCGTTCTGCACGATGTCGACATCGGTGCCGCAGATGCCCAGCAGCCGACCCCGCACCAACAGAGCCCCCAACTCGGCTGCAGGTCGGGCAGATCACTGACCGCCACCTGATCGGGCCTGCCCGGCACCACGGTAATCCGCCCTCATGCGCTCATCTCCTCACGTTGTCCTCGGCTGTTGGCCGACGTCCCTCTCGTTGCTCCGACCACAGCGCATGCCTCGATCAGCCCAGCTCGCGTTCGATCTGTTGAAGGCTCTCGCCCTTGGTCTCGGGGACCCGGAGCAGGCTGTAGAGCAACGCAAACACGGACAGGAAGGCAAACAGGAAGAAGGTGCCGAACGCGTGGATCGCCGCCACCAGGGACAGAAAGGAGATGGTGACGACGAAGTTGGCCCCCCAGTTGGTCATCGTGGCCAGACTCATGGCCTGCCCTCGCACGTCCACCGGGTAGATCTCGCTGATCAAAAGCCAGAAGACCGGTCCGAGCCCGATGGCGAAGGAGGCGGTGTAGAAGAAGAACGCGACGATGGCCACGGTGGCGGCCGTTCCGTGCAACTGGCTTCCGCCGAGGAACTCGATCGCCACGACCAGCAAACCGATGGTCATGCCGCAAATCCCGCCGATGAGCAACGGTCGACGGCCGACCCGGTCGACTAGGAGAATCGCCACAATGGTGAACCCAACGTTCACCAGGCCGTTGCCCACGTTGGCCAGGAGAGAGGCAGAGGAGCCAAGTCCGGCTCCGTTGAGGAGCGTCGGCAGGTAGTAGATGATCGTGTTGATGCCGGTCACCTGCTGCAGAGCGGCGAGAATGACGCCGATGAGCACCACTTTCCGAAGCGAGGGCTTGAACAGGTCCAAGAAGCGCCCCTTGTCCGTGGGCAGCTCCTGAACGTCTTTGATCTCTTCCTCGACCCCAGCGCCGGATCGCACCTTGGTGAGAACCTTGCGCGCGTCCTCGACGCGTCCCCGGCGGATCAACCAGTGAGCGCTCTCGTCCTGGAAGAGCATCCCGACGAAGAGCAGCGCCGCCGGAACCACGGCCAGGCCGAACATGAGCCTCCAGTCCTTGGATGCGGACAGCCCGTAATCCACCAGGAACGACGCCAGAATCCCGACGGTTATCGCCAACTGATTGAAGCTCACCAGGCTGCCACGCAGCCTGGGCGGCGCCGCCTCCCCGATGAACAGCGGCACGAGCTCCGATGCCGCGCCGACGGCCAGGCCGGTCACCACGCGCGTAATGATCAGCACGCCAAGGCTCGGCGAGAAGGCCGATCCGAGCTGGCCGACGATGAACACCACCGCGGTGATCAGCAGCGTCGGGCGACGCCCGATGGCATCGGCCACCCGCCCCGCCACCAGGGCACCGATCAGCGCGCCAATCAGCAGCAGGCTGGTCACCAACTCCTTGTCCAGCGAGGTGAGCGCCCCGAAGGATGTGTGCAGGTAAAGCAAGGCGCCCGAGACGACGCCGGTGTCATAGCCGAACAGGAGCCCTCCGAGCGCAGTGACGCCGGCCACCAGCACCACGTGGCGACGCATGGCCGGGGTGGTGGCCGAGGCGGACGGGGGCGAGGTTTCGTTGAGGTCAGTCTTTGACATCCGGGCTCTCCTTGGACGGCTCTTCGAGCGGACTGCGAGTGGGCGCGAGTGCGACAGCGCCGAGTCGATCGGCCTGACAATCGCGACCAACGGCACGCGACTCAAGCCTTGTGGTCACCCGGCCTCCTGAAGCGACGGAGTTGGGATCTCCGGGAGGGACACGCCTGCCGGGCCGCGTCCAGCGCGGGACCGGTCCCGTCCTGAATCGGAGCAGCTCGCCCTCGCTCTGCCTGGCACACATTTCTAGCGTCGACGAGGCCTCGGCTCTTACGGACGATTTGTCCGTCGTTAGAGATCAGATTCCCGGTCGTCGTGGCGTGCTGCGTCGGGTTACACCGCCGGCACCTGAGGGTCTTGTCGGACACGTTCACCGCCGACTCTGAGCTCGAGGCAGCCCGCGCCGCAGGACCTCCGCAAGGACGACGGCTTCGTTGTGCACGCTGTCGCGGGCACCGTAGACAAGCGTCACGGTGCCGGCCCGCGCCCGGCGCCGGAGCGCGCTCAACCGCGGACGCTGACCGCGGAGCTCGTCGAGGTAGCGACGGCGAAACTCGGCAAAGCGGCTCGGCTCGTGCCCGAACCACTTCCTCAGCTCGGTGCTGGGCGCCAGCTCCTTGTCCCAGTCATCGAGCTTGGCCCGTTCGCGGGAGACTCCGCGCGGCCACAGCCTGTCGACCAGGACGCGACAACCGTCCGAGGTCGCCGCTGGCTCGTACGCGCGCTTCAGACGGACGTCGATGGCCCGTTCCCCCGGTCAAAGACTCGCAGCCGCAGCCCACGGCCATATCGGCGGTGATCGAGTCCCCACGTGAACCAGGTGCAGCCCATAGGCATGTAGCGTCGATCCGGAGCCATCTCTTACGCGATCCGGAGCCATCTCTTACGAATCGGCGCAGGGCGGGTAAGACTCCCGCGCGGATCTGACGCTGAGGAACGATGAGCCCAAAGCGACAACCAGCAGGACGGGCGCAGGATGAGACCGGCATCGGACGCTGGCTCAACGAGGGCGGGCAGCTGGCCCCAGAAGCGATGATCGAGCGCGAGATGGCCGCCGAGGATCGCGGTCGAGGTCGTCCTGAACGGGATCGCAAGCGGGTGCTGATCGCCGGCGGCGGAGTGGCCGGGCTCGAGACGCTGCTGGCGTTGCGCGCGCTAGCTCCAGACCGGCTCCAGATCACGATCCTGGCCCCCGAGCTGAAGTTCGTCAACCGCTCGATGTCAGCGGCCCAGCCGTTCAACCCCCAGCACGTACGTGGTCTGCGGCTCCAGGACACCGCGGACGAGGTCGGCGCTCGCTGGCGCCGCGGGGTCCTGGATCGCTTTGACCACGAACGCCACCGCGCGGTGACAAGAGACGGTGACGAGCTTCCCTATGACGTGCTCGTGCTGGCGCTCGGCGCGCACCCCGAAAGGGAATGGGAGTCCGACCGAGTCCTGACCTTCCACGGCGCTGCGGACGGGCCCAACTACCGTCTCCTGCTGAAACGGCTCGGGGAGGGCAGCGTCCGCAAGCTGGCGTTCGTCAGGCCCGCGGGAGCGAGCTGGCCGCTGCCCCTGTACGACCTGGCGTTGACGACGGCGGCGCATTGCGCCGCGCGTGGGCTCTCCGAGGTGGAGCTGAGCCTGATCACCCCTGAGGAGGAGCCGCTCGGGATGTTCGGCAAGACCGCCAGCGCCGCGGTGCGCCGGCTGCTCCACCACAGCGGCGTGGCGCTGCACACGGCCAGCTACGGCGCCCCGGGGCATGACGGATGGCTCGACATCACCCCCGGCAATCGGCGCATGCAGGTTGATCGGCTCGTCACCCAGCCCCGGCTGGTCGGCCCGCGTCTACGCGGCATCCCGTGCGACCACGACGGGTTCATCCACACCGACGCCCACGGCCGGCTTGCGGGCCTGGACGGGGTGTTTGCCGCCGGTGACGCGACGACGTTTCCGGTCAAGCAGGGCGGCCTGGCCACCCAGCAGGCCGATGCCGTCGCCGAGGCGATCGCCGCATCCGTGGGCGTGGAGATCGACCCGCGGCCATTTCATCCCATCCTGCGCGGGGTGCTCTTGACCGGCGGACCCGAACGCTACCTGCGTGCCGACATCAGCGGCGGCGCCGGCGACGACTCGACGATCTCCGGAGAAGCTCTGTGGTGGCCGCCGGACAAGCTGGCCGGACGCTACCTCGCTCCCTACCTCTCGAGCCAGGTGGGCGACGCATCCGACGTGATGCCCCAAGCCGAGCACGCAACACCGATAGAGACAACGTTCGACGCGTCGGAGCCGAGCACGCAGACCCACGCCGCTACGAGTTGAGCGCGACGGCGGCTTCTGCAAGCCGGTGATCGGCCAACCGTAAGACCTGGCCGCGAGACGACGCTAGATACATATGGACCCCTCCTGGGCACCCGTCCAGGTCCTTTCTTTCGACGGAAGGCCCCAATGAGTACTTCAGAAGCAGCCCCAACGACAGAGCCGGCTTGGCCGGTGTTCACGGCCAAGCTGGTAAGCCGGCAGGAGGTGGCCGCCGGAACGATCGCCTTCCGGTTTGTCAAGCCCCCGGGGTGGACGTTTGAGGCGGGCCAGTTCATCGACATGGATCTGATCGATCCACCGAGGACGGATGCCGAAGGCAACACGCGGGGCTTTTCGATCGCCAGTGCTCCGTTCGAGGACACGATCATGATCGCCTCGAGGATGCGCGACACCGCTTTCAAGCAGGTGTTGCGGACGCTCCCGATCGGGACGGCGGTCAAGATCGAGGGACCCTTCGGGAGCCTGACGCTTCATCACAACGCTGCTCGCCCTGCCGTGGTCCTGTCGGGTGGCATCGGGATCACGCCGTTTCGCAGCATCCTGCTGCAGGCCACCAAGGATCGACTGCCGCACCGGATCGTCTTCTTCTACGCCAACCGCAGACCCGAGGACGCGCCGTTCCTCGACGACATGCACGCCGTGGAACGGGAGAACCCGAACTTCACCTTCATTCCAACGATGGGGGAGATGGACAAGTCGAGCCTCCCGTGGGATGGGGAGACGGGCCGGATCGACGCGAGCATGCTGTCGCGACACCTCACCGGGCTCGTGTCTCCGATCTACTACATCACCGGGCCGCCCGGGATGGTGAAGGGCATGCAGGCGGTGCTCAAATCCGCCGGCGTGGACACCGACGACATCCGAGTCGAAGAGTTCACCGGCTACTGATGCCGGCAATTTTAGAGGGAGCGAACCATGAACGCAGCCCAGCAGCTTCACCAGGCGGGCCAGAGCCTCTGGCTTGACAACATCACCCGAGGGCTGCTGACCAGCGGCCAGCTCGCGCGCTACATCGAGCAGGACGCAATCACCGGCCTGACTTCGAACCCGTCGATCTTCGACAAGGCGATCACCGCCGGCGACGCCTACGACGAGCAGGAGCGCGAGCTGGCAACCGGCGGCCTCGACACCCAGGAACAGTTCTTCGAGCTGGCGCTCGACGACCTCCGCAATGCTGCCGCGCTGTTCAAGCCGGTCTGGGACAGCACCGCGGGCCGGGACGGCTGGGTGTCGCTGGAGGTCTCACCGGGCCTCGCGCACGACACCGCAGGCTCGATCGCCCAGGCCAAGGCGCTGCACGGCCAGGCGGCCACCCCCAACCTGTTCATCAAGATCCCCGGCACCGTCGAGGGCGTGCCGGCGATCGAGGAGCTGACGTTTGCCGGCATCCCGATCAACGTCACGTTGCTGTTCTCCGATGCCCAGTACCGGGCCGCCGCGGACGCGTACCAGCGGGGGTTGCAGCGCCGCAGCGCCGCTGGCCTCGAGCTGGACGTGGCGTCGGTGGCATCGATCTTCGTCTCGCGCTGGGACGTGGCCAGTGTCGAGAAGCTCCCAGCCGAGCTCAAGGACACGCTCGGGATCGCGGTGGCCAAGCAGGCCTACCGCAGCTACTGCCAGATCCTCGCCTCAGAGGATTGGCGGGCACTCGAAACCCAGGGCGCCCGCCCGCAGCGACTGCTGTTCGCCAGCACCGGGACCAAGGATCCGGCCAAGCCCGACACCTACTACCTCGAGGCGCTGGCGGCACCGGAGACGATCAACACGATCCCCCCGGCGACGCTGGAGGCGTTCGCCGACCACGGCACGGTGGGCAAGATGCTGCCGGCCGACGGCGGCGACGCCGATCAGACGATCGCCAAGGTCGAGGCGACCGGGGTCGACGTGGCAGAGCTGGCCGCCAGGCTGCAGACCGAAGGGGCCGCATCGTTCGTGAGCGCCTGGGAGGACCTGATGTCCTCGATCGAAGCCAAAGCGGCCGCGGTCACGGCGGCGGCCTCGTGATCAGCGCCCGCTGTCAACGGTAGTTCCGGCGGCAGTGAATGATCAAGAGGGACGCAGACGTGACCGCCCGATCGAGCCAAGCTCGCCGAGCGTCGTGACGCGATGTTCGCTGGTCGCCACATCAACAGCACCGAGGACCGGGCGGTCCTGCACGTCGCCCTGCGGATGACGCCCGGCACCGACCTCGAGGTCGACGGTGCCGATGTGGTCTCGCAGGTGCAGGCCGCCCTGGCCCAGATGGGCGAGCTGTCCGACCGCATCCGGGGCGGCCGATGGACCGGGCATACCGGCAAGCGGATCCGCCATGTGGTGAATATCGGCATCGGCGGCTCTGACCTCGGCCCGGCGATGGCCTACGAGGCGCTCAAGGACTACGCGGCGCCGGAGATCGCCTGCCGGTTTGTCTCCAACGTCGACCCCGTCGATTTGTGGGAGAAGACCCATGACCTCGACCCGGGCGAGACGCTGTTCGTGGTGTGCTCAAAGACGTTCACCACCACCGAGACCCTGACCAACGCGGCCGCGGCCCGAGACTGGCTGCTGGACGGGCTGGACGCCGGCCAGGACGCGGTGGTCAAGCACTTCATCGCGGTGTCCACCAATGTCGAGGCGGTGGCTGAGTTCGGGATCGACCCCGCGAACATGCTCGTGCTCTGGGACTGGGTGGGTGGTCGTTACTCGTATGACGCCGCGATCGGCTTCTCGCTGATGGTCGCGATCGGCAAGCAGGCCTTCGAGAAGATGCTCACAGGGTTTCGGACCATCGACGAGCACTTCGCCAGCGCGCCACCAGGCGCCAACCTGCCGGTGATCCAGGGCCTGCTGAACGTCTGGTACAACAACTTCTTCGGGGCCCAGACCCACGCCGTGCTGCCGTACGCGCAGCGCCTGGCGCGCTTTCCCGCCTACCTGCAGCAGCTGACGATGGAGTCCAACGGCAAGTCGGTTCGCCTGGACGGTGACGGCGTGCAGGTCCAAACCGGTGAGGTGTTCTGGGGCGAGCCGGGCACCAACGGCCAGCACGCCTTCTACCAGCTGATCCACCAGGGAACCAAGCTGATCCCGGCGGATTTCATCGCCTTCGGCTCCCCGACCCGGGAGATTGGCGGCCAGCACGACCTGCTGATGGCGAGCTGCTTCGCGCAGAGCGCAGCGCTGGCCTTCGGCCGAACCGCCGAGGAGATCGAAGCTGAAGGGACGCCCGCCGAGCTGGTGGCCCACAAGGTGATGCCGGGCAACCGGCCGAGCTCGACCATCCTGGCGCCCAAGCTGACCCCCTCGGTCCTCGGCCAGCTCGTCGCCCTCTACGAGCACACCGTGTTCACCGAAGGAGCCATCTGGAGGATCGACTCCTTCGATCAGTGGGGCGTCGAGCTGGGCAAGGCGATGGCCCAGCGCCTGGCCCCCGCGCTGATCGAAGCCGGCGCGCCCGATCTGAAGCGGGCAGGACCCCTCCACCGCCGGCCTGGTTGGCCGCTACCGCGAGCTTCGAGGACGCAAGACGTCGTGACCGCCCATAGCCCACCGAGGAGCCTTTTATGAGCATCACCGAGCAAGGTGTACGCACCAGCCATGACCGGGGGGCGGTGATCCCTCCTGACATCTATGACCCGGCGGTCAACGCGCTGCGCTTTTTGGCCATCGACGCCATCAACCGCGCGGTGTCCGGGCACCCGGGCGCTCCGCTTGACATGGCCCCGGTCGTCTACCGGCTCTTTACCCGCCACCTGCGCCACGATCCGGCCGACCCGGCCTGGGTGGACCGCGACCGCTTCGTGCTCTCCGGCGGTCACGCCTCGATGGTCCTCTACGGGGCCCTGCACCTCGCCGGCTATGACACGACCCTGGACGACATTCGCTCCTTCCGCCAGCTCGGCTCCCGCTGCGCGGGTCACCCCGAGCGCGGGCTGCTGCCGGGCATCGAGGTGACAACCGGGCCGCTGGGGCAGGGGGTGTCCAACGCGGTGGGGATGGCGATCGCCGAGCGGCTCCTCGCCGAGCGCTTCAACCGCGACGGGCTCAGCGTGGTCGACCACCGGGTGCTCGCCGAGTGCGGAGACGGCGATCTGATGGAAGGCATCTCGGGCGAAGCCTGTTCACTGGCGGGGCATCTCGGCCTGGGCAAGCTGACCCTGCTCTATGACAACAACCGCGTGAGCCTCGACGGTCCGACCTCGTGGACCTTCACCGAGGATGTCGCCACCCGCTATCTGGCCTACGGCTGGCACGTGGTGCGCCTGTTCGACGTCGATGACTTCTCGGCCATCGACGTCGCCCTGACCCAGGCGGCCGAGGAGACCGAGCGGCCGAGCATCGTCCTGATGCACTCCCACATCGGCATCGGCACCCCGATCCACGACGACCACCGCTCCCACGGCGCCGCGGTCGGACCAGAGTACGCCGGGATCGCCAGGGGCCTGCTGGAGTGGTCCTACGAGCCGTTTCAGATCCCCAAGGAGGTGTATGAGACCTGGCGCAGCCAGGTGGCCGAGCGGGCCGCGACCCGGCAGCGCTGGCTCGAGCTGTTCGAGCGCTACCGCCAGGAAGATCCCGATCTGGCCGCCGAGTTTGAGCGGGTGATGGCCGGGAACCTGCCCGACGGGTGGCAGGAAGCTCTGCCACGGTTCAAGCCCGGCGCGGAGAAGATCTCCACCCGAGTGGCGGCCGGCAAAGCGCTCAACGCCCTGGCTGAGGTGATTCCTGAGCTGGTGGGCGGCGCGGCGGACGTGCAGAGCTCCACCGAGACCCATCTCAACACCTATCCCGACGTGGCCCGCCAGGAGTGGGCCGGGCGCAGCATCCACTTCGGGGTGCGCGAGCACGCGATGGGCGCGATCGTCAGCGGCATGGCCGCCCACGGCGGTGTGCGCCCGTTCGGGTCGACGTTCTTCTGCTTCTCGGACTACATGCGCGGGGCGCTGCGGCTGTCGGCGATCATGCAGCTTCCCTGCGTCTGGGTGTTCACCCACGACTCGATCGGCATGGGCGAGGACGGCACCACCCACCAGCCCGTCGAGCAGCTCGCCGGCCTGCGTGCCATGCCCGGCTTCACGGTGATCCGTCCGGCCGACGCCAACGAGGCCGCCCAGGCGTGGGCCACCGCTCTGCAGCGCCCGGGCCCGACCGCCCTGGTGCTCTCCCGCCAGGGACTGACGGTCCTAGACCCCGGCGGCGTCGACGTCCGGGGAGCGGTCCTCGTTCCCGGCGACGATGTTGCGATCATCGCCACGGGCTCCGAGGTCGAGGTGGCCCTGGGGGCACGTGACCTTCTGGCCGATGACGGGATCGGCGCGCGGGTAGTGTCCCTGGCCTCCTTCGAGCTGTTCTTCGAGCGTCCGACCTCCGAGCGCGACGCGATCCTCCCGCCAGGCATCCCGCGGGTCGCGGTCGAGGCGGCCAGCCCGTTCGGCTGGTCGGCACTGACCCCCGACGTGGTCAGCATGACGACGTTCGGCAAGTCAGGCCAGGGCCCGGACCTGTACAAGTTCTTCGGCATCACCCCCGAGGTGGTCGCCGCCAAGGTCAAGGAGGTCCTCGGCCGGTGACAGCCGCGGACGCCGACCAGGTTGCCGAGGCCAAGCGCGTCGCCGCCGAGTGGGCGTCGGAGCTGGTCGAGGCGGGGATGGTGGTGGGGCTGGGCACAGGCAGTTCCGCGGTGTTTGCTCTGCGCCGGATCGCCGAGCGACTGGCGCAAGGCAGTCTTACCGATGTGACGGGCATCCCCACCTCTGAAGGAGCGGCGGCCACCGCCGCCGAACTGGGCTCCCGGTCGCCGGCCTGGACGAGCACCCCGTTATCGATCTGACAATCGACGGAGCCGACGAGGTCGATCCCGCCCTCAACTTGATCAAGGGCGGGGGCGGGGCGCTGCTGCGAGAGAAGATCGTGGCCCAGGCCAGCCTCCGTGAGATCATCGTGGTCGATTCGTCCAAGTGCTCGCAGCCCGCGCGGGCGTGGTCGCGGTCGGACTGTTCTGCGGGCTGGCGACCGACCTCGTCATCGGCAGCCCCGACGGCGTGGAGCACCGGACGAGGCGTCCATGAACAAGGCACAGCGCCGCTGGGGCTCCGTGGCGTCCGGCGCGGGCTAGCGCCTCGCCATGGTTTCGGTTGGCGGTGATTAGGTGAGCCGAATGCCCCACGTGGTCGTCAGCGCCTGGCCCGCCTCCAGTCCTACTAATCCATCGCCGCTCTGAAAGGCGTTCGGCGGGCACGTCATCGGCTCTGTCCCGAGCCCGCGGCGACGACGCTCGGGCTCGAGCGTGTCGCCGGTGTAGAGTTCGAGGATCGGGTAGTGCTCGTCCACCCACAGCTCGACACGGTGCCCGTCCGGCGCCGACAGGCGGACCCACGCCCGGCCGGAGTCGTCACGGGCCAGGTCGGTGAAGGCGAAGTCCAGCTTCTGGTCTGCGAGGCGCTTGCCGGCGGAGAAGTCAAACGGCGTGCCGGCCACCGGTTCGCGGCCGGTGGGGAGCTGGCGCTTGTTGTCGGTCAGGATCCGGGTCCGGGCGTCGAGCTCCAACGTGCAAGCGTCGATCATCCCGGTCCCTGGTGAGAGGTAGGGGTGCTGGCCGCAGCCGTACGGGCAGGGCGTGTCGCCGAGGTTGGTGGCCGTGGTCGCCACGACCAGGCCGGCGTCGCCGAGCTCGTACGCCACACTGACATCTAGGCAGAACGGATATCCCATCATCGGGTAAAGCCTCGTGCCCATGACGACCCGATGCTGCGTGTGCTCCGCAGCGCGCCATGAACGCCAGCGCAAGAAGCCGTGAATCGCGTTGACCTTGTCGGGCTCAGTCAGCGCCACCTGGTAGTCGGCCCCGTCGAACCGGTAGCGCCCGTCGGCAAGGCGGTTGGGCCAGGGAGCGAGCACCGCCCCATGCGCCCCGTCACACATCGCGTCGACGGCATAGGGATCCAAAACGTGGCGCGCTCCCACCTCGTACTCGCGCACTCCGCCGCCGACCTCCACGATCGTGGCCCGCTGGTCACCACTCCTGATCTCGAACTGCTCACCCGACGGCGCAATCGTCATGTTTCATCTCCATGGTGCGAGTAGGAGCTCCCTTGGCGGGGGCCGGTGATGAGCCGAACGGGCCGGTCGGCGAACAGGTACCCCGAGATCCAGCTGAGCACCACCGATGCTCGAGCCTGCAGCCCAACCGTACGCATGATGTGGACCAACAGCCACGCCAACCAGCCAACGAAGCCCGACAGTTTGAGCGGCCCGATCTGGGCAACCGCGTCGTTGCGCCCAACCGTGGCCATCGTCCCGAGGTCCCGGTAATGAAACCGGCCGACCTCCCGACCGGAGACCTGCGCGACAATCGAACGGGCGGCATGGCGACCGCTCTGGATGGCGACCTGCGCCAGCATCGGCAGCACGTCCTCACCCGCGGGAATCTCGGCCAGATCCCCAACCACAAAGACCTCGGGGCGGCCAACGAGCTGCAGCGCCGGGCCGACGGGGACGCCCCGTGGCTCGCAAGCTCCATGTCCAGGGCGCCGGCCAGCGGAGCGGCCCGGACCCCCGCGGCCCACACGACGGTCGCCGCGTCGACCCGCTCTCCGCCGTCGAGGACCAGGCCCGACACATCGATGTCGGCCACCGTAACCCCGAGCGAACCTCGACACCCTTGGCCGAAAGCGCCTCAATCGCCGAGGCCTGCAATCTCTTCGCGAACGAACCGAGAGGGGCGTCGGCTCCTTCGACCAGCGCGATGCTGACCTCGTCGCGATCAAGGGCGGGGAAGTCGCGCTCGACATGCCCGCCACCAGCACGGCCAACGCGGCGGCAAACTCGACCCCGGTGGGGCCCCCACCGACCACGGCGAAGCTGAGCAGATGGGCCCGCTCGGCCGGGTCGGTCGCCCAGGAGGCCTGCTCGAAACAGGACAGGATCTGATTGCGGAGCTGGAGCGCGTCCGCGAGATCATTCAGACCGAGCGAGCGGGTGGCGATGTCCGTGTTGTGGAAGTAGTTGCTTACCGATCCGGCCGCCAGGACCAGGTAGTCGTAGGCAATCGGTCCGTGGTCGGTCTCGACTTGCATGGCGAGCAGGTCAAGACCGGTGACGCGGCCGACGCGAAAGGTGACATTTCTCGAGCGGCGAATCAGAGACCGCACCGGCTGGGCGACCTCCGAGGGCTCCAAAAGCGCGGTCGCCACCTGGTAGAGGAACGGCGTAAAGACGTGGTGGTTGTGCTGGTCGACGAGGATGACCTCGACCGGCGCCCGGCGAAGCGCCTTCGCGGCCGCCAGCCCCCCGAACCCCGCGCCGACGATCACCACCCGAGGAATGGCGCCCGAGGCGGATGGTGACGTGACGCTCATCTCCCGGTCGCCTGGCCACCGTGCGGCGAGACGTAGTGGCCCACCGGCGAACGCAGACCGACGGCGAAGCGGTTCCAGCCGTTGATCGCGACGATAGCGAGCGTCAGCGCGACGATCTCCCCTTCGTCGAACCGCCGCGCGAGCTCGTCATACACGGTGTCCGGAGCGCCGCTGCTCGACAACAGCGTCAGCGCCTCGCACCAGCCAAGCGCAGCCCGCTCGCGATCGCTGTAAAAGGGCGCCTCGGGCCAGGCGCTCAGCACGTACAGTCGCTGCTCCTGCTCACCCCGGGCGCGAGCGTCCTTGGAGTGCATGTCGAGGCAGTACGCGCAGCCGTTGAGCTGCGAGGCCCGCATCTTCACGAGCTCGAGCAGCTCTGGTTCCAGCGAGCTCTCATGCACCGCCGCTTCGAGCCCGCTCATCGAGCGGACCGCCTCTGGGAACACGCGGCGATAGTCGATCCTCATGGCGTTCTCCTTTCTCATCCGAGTCCCGGCCTGGTCCTCGCGATCAGCCACCGGCGACGACGCTGAGCATCTCACGTGGCTTGGTAGCTCGGCCCAGCGCCGCCCTCGGCGGGCGTGAGCCGGCCTCCCTTGGCGGTGATCGCGCCTGGTAGGTCTGCGCTGGGCACATGTGCTGCCACATCAGACCCACCGCCAACGGAACGTTGTGCTCGATCCGAATGTGGTCGGGCGCGTCTTCGCGCGTCGCGTTACCCGACAGGAACACGCTGCCCAGCTTGTCGAAGGTCAGGCTGCGGTCCGGCTTCGGATATCGCTTGTGACGATCGCCGATGAACACGCCGACCTCGGCGTCGTCGGCAGTGGGCCAGTGGCCGCCCGGGAAGCGGCCGCCGGAGAGCTCCATCGTGCTGTGCGTCTTGAACTCCTGCAGCAGGTCGTGCACGGACAGCGTCGCGCCGCGGTAGTCAAGCCCCACGACAAAGCCGACCGAGACCTTGTCCTCGCCCATCGGGTACATGAAGCTGCCGCCGAACTCACGGTACTTCGCCGCGGAACGCAACGGCCAACCGATCGTGTGAATCACGCGATCTAAGGGCCTCTGGACCTCCCACACCTCCTTGACGCCGAGCTTCGATCCTTGGGGGGCCTGCGAGCCGAGATCGAAGTGACGGACGTCCGTAAGGTGGCCGTCCGTGCCCTCGGCCAGCACGGTCACCCGTCCGATCAGGTCAGAGCCCGACTCAAAGTTCGACAGCTCGCCACCATCGCGGCCGCGGCCCTTGTCACCGGTGCGCACGCCGCGCACTGCACCGTCTTTCACGAGCAACCTGTAGGCCGCAGTCTCCGGGAGGATGTACACGCCGGCCTCCTTAGCGCGCCGGCCAAGCCAGCGCCCCAGCTGCGCGATCGAGATGACATGGTTGCCGTGGTTGCGAAACGGCGGCGGCACGCGAGGCAGCTTGAACGCGTGCCTGCGCGTCAGCAGATGGACCGCCTCGCTCTCGACGGTCCCATACGTCGGCCACGCGCTCTCGTCGAGATCGGGAAACAGCCGGCGCATTGCCGACGGCTCCATCAGCGCCTCCGACAGGAGATGGGACCCGATGGTCCGGCCCTTCTCGACGAGCGCGACGGGAACCTCGCCGAGCGACTCGGCAAGCGCTGGCTCAGACTCGAGCAGCTGCATCAGCCGGATCGCGCATGCCAGGCCCGCTGGTCCGCCGCCGACAATCACCACGCCGACCGCGACGCGATCGCCCTCCGGGTCGGTTGGCTCGGCTACGAACTCCCGCTCTGGGTAGACGGGCGGCGGATAGTCCGCTGGTCGAGAGGCCATCACCAACTGAAGGTCTGTTGCTTCATCGTGCTCTGCCCCCGGTCAGGCTCAGAAACTCGTCGCGCGTGCGCGGGTCGTCACGGATGAGCCCGTGCAACGCCGACGTCACCGTCGTGGCGCCGGGCTTCTGCACCCCCGCAGCGTCATGCACAGATGCTCTGCTTCGAGCACCACGCCAACCCCCTTGGGCTGCAGCCGCTCCTGCAAGCAGCCGGCGATCTGGACGGTCAGCCGCTCCTGGATCTGCAGGTCGTGCGCGAACAACTCGACCACGCGAGCGAGCTTCGAGAGCCCCAGGATCCGCTCGGCCGGCAGGTAGGCGACGTGGGCGACGCCGTGGAACGGGAGCACGTGGTGCATGCACAGCGACGAGAACGGGATATCCCGCACCACGATCAGCTCGTCATAGCCCTCGTCATTGCGGAACGTCGTGAGGGTAAACGGCGCCGGGGTCAGCAGCTCCGTGTAGGCGTCTGCCATCCGTCGTGGCGTGTCCCGCAGCCCATCGCTGTCGAGATCGGCCCCGAGCGCCGCCAGCAGGGCCCGGGCGGCGCGCTCGACGGCCGCGCGATCAGGTGGCGTGTGACGATCCGTCAAGATCGTCCCGCCGTTCAGCTCGGGCGGCCGACCGATTCCATTGAGGTCCGCAAGTCGTGTCCTGCTCATGCATCCCCCTGTGTCGCCCCGGCGTCGTGTTCTTACGTGCCTGCGCGGTCATCGCCGCGGACGCGCCTCCTACCGCTCGTGCGGACCGATCTCCAGGAGCCCGTCGGTGAGTCGGATCACACGCCCCTGCTTGATCGCGCGCTTCAGCGCGTGCTCGAACATCCCGTCGGACCAGTCGGCGCCGGCCACGGCCTCGCGCAGACCCGGTCGGGTGAGCACGCGAGAGCTGCGCAGCGCGCGGACGAGCTCTTCGACACCGGCTTCGAGGTGAGAGTGAGAGGTGGCCATCTCAGCTCAGCCCGTGGGATTGCTTGTCGCCGCTCCCCATCAGTAGGTCTTGCGTCGGCCGCTGTGCAAGGCTGACACGGGCTCGGGTCCCACCAGCGGGTCCGGTGACGCTCCAGACACAGCGGCCAATGCCGTCGCCGCCGCCTGGGCCTTGGATCGTGAGACCTGATCGGCGGTGCGCACCTGGGGGCGCCTGACCAGGAACATCAACAGGCCCGCCCCCAGCAACGATCCGGCCATGAACAGGAACGCCGCCCCTGACTTCGTGCCCCCGCCGAGCGCCCCCACGACGTAGGCGCCGGCGAACCCGCCCAGCGCCCCGAACGCGTTGATCACGCCCATCGCCGCCCCGGACACGTTCTGCGGCAGGAACTCCGGAACGAACGCGAAATACGGACCGTAGGGCGCGTACATCACGCCGCCGGCGACCACCAGCAGCACGAACGACTCCACGAAGTGACCCGTGCCCACGCGGTAAGACAGATAGAACGCAATCGCGCCCACGATCAGAAACGGCCACACGAACAGCCGCCGGCGCTGGCGGGCACGATCCGAGACGTAGGAGTTGGCGAGCATCAAGACGACCGCCAGCGCATAGGGCACCGCCGAGAGCGCACCCGTCAAGCCGATCCCGTTGCCCGATTGCGACTTCACGATCGTCGGCAGCCAGAACACGAAGCCGTACACGCCGATGCTCCACAGCGCATACTGCAACGAGAGCACCCGGACGTTCCAAGAACCCAATACCTCGCGGTAGCCCCGCACCTTCGGAACGTCCTCTTGCTCGGCCGCCAGCCGCTCCTCGATCTCGTCGCGCTCAGACTCCTCCAGCCACTTCGCGTCACGTGGCCGGTCGTCGCTCAGCGCACGAAACACGAACGCCCACCCGATCGCCGGCAGACCCTCGATCACGAACATCCAGCGGTAGCTGGTCGCCGCGATCAGATACCCCGAGATCACCGACATCCACAACAACGTCACCGGATTGCCGAGCAGCAGGAACGTATCGGCTCGCCCCCGCTCCCGGCTCGAGAACCAGTGTGTGAGGAACACGAGCATCGCCGGGATCACCGCTGCCTCAACCACTCCGAGCAGGAAACGGTCGACCAACAGCAGCGGGAATGACCGCAGCACCCCCTGCAGCGCGGCGAAGATCCCCCACAGGATCAGCGACCAGAACATCAGCCGCTTGACGCTGCGCCGCTCGGCGAACTCCGCCGCCGGCACCTGGAAGATGAAATAGCCGATGAAGAACAAGCCGCCGAGCAACCCGACTTGCCCCGAGGTGATATGCAGCGAATGCGTAAGCCCGCCCGTCGCCCCCAGCGAGTAGTTCGAGCGGTCCACGTAGGCCAGGCTGTAAGTGACGAACGCGAGAGGAAGCAACCGCCGCCAGCGCTGGGAGCTCAGGGGGCTCGTGCTCGTCATCTCACGCTCTCACCCACCCGCGGCTGTCCCGGATGAAGAGTTGCCATCGGCCACTTGCGGGTCACTCAGCTGATCGCGAGCTGCGCCTTGAGCTTCCTGCGCGCGTCGTGCAACGTCTTATAGATCGCCCCGGCGGTCGTGTCGAGCTCGGTCGCCAGTGCTGCCGGCGAGTCGCCGTTGATCGCGATCGCGACGACCACCGTCCGCTGGCGTTGCGTCAGCTGAGCGACGAGGCCCGTGACCCTCCCCAGCAGCAGGCGCTGGTCGACGAGCTCCGGTGGTGAGCAGCCGGTCGCCACTGGCTCCAGTGACTCCGGTGAGGCGTCGGCCGGCGCCAGGTGATCGTGTCCGAGACGGTGACGGATACTGACCGGCGCTTCGAGTTGCGCGAATCTTCGCGCCCAGGTCCAGAACTGGCTGTCACCCCGATACTCGTCGAGCTTTCGCAACAGCGTCATGAGCGCGTCGCCGGCGGCCTGCACGGCGAGATCGTCCAGATCACTCGCGGAAAGCTCCGGCAGGCGTCTTGCGCGTTTGCGGATCTCAAACCCCGCCTCGCGGCGCAGACGCTCGTACAGCTCTGCAATCGCGAGGCGGCGCACCGGCTCGATCCCGCGCAGGCGAAACAGCCACGCCCGCGACTCCGCGTCCAGCGTCCGCCCTGACGCAACACTGCGGCATTCGTCCCCCATACCGTGTCCCACCCGATCGCTCGAGCGCGCCAGGGTGCGCAGTGGCCTGGGCGAGCTCAGCGCCGTCATGCGTGGCTCCATCCCGTCAAGAGCCCAGCCTGCACGCCCCCGATTAGACACGGCGCAAGCACTGGGTTGCAACGAAACCCGCACGCTGCGATATGTTGCCTGTGCGGCTGGATTCCATGATTCTCCAAACGTTGGCACCGGCTGGTCAGGGACGTCACCGGGGTCTGGAGCGACGAAAGGACGGAACTACACACCGACCATACCTCACCTGCGTTCCAGAGACACTTCCTCGCGGCCAATCGTCAGCGCACGAACGAAACGGGCCCCACTCGGGGCGTCATGCTCTCGATATGGTCCTGCCGGCCCATTCAACAACGCCGATGATCGGGCCTCCGACCGAGACGGCGCTCGAGACATGACACCGGACGCGTCATCCCGGCAGCGAGGTCTGGCACGGGGGGTAGCTGAGCGCGATCCCGTGCTTCACCACCGCGAACACCGGCAGCTTGTGGATCGCATGGTGCACACCAACTCCGAGGTGCTCGACCCGCCAGCCTCGGACGGTGAGCGCGTCCGCGATCAGCCGGCGGTGACAGCGCCACCACACGGCCTCGGCGCACATGATCGCCGTCGCCCGCTCGCACGCCAGCCCCTCCAAGCGGACGAGACCGGCCGCGAACTCGCACGAGGACATGTAGTCGGCGTAGCCGCGAAACCCCGGTTCGCGCCAGCCACCGTTCGGCGACCCCGGGATCGGGGCGCGACGGCCGCCGAGCTGCGGCAGGTGTACGTATTCGACCCCGGCTTCGGGCAGCCAACAGCGTAGCGCCCGTTGGTCGAACTGCGGATGCCGACGCGAGCTGGGAAACGCCCGGACGTCGGCGATCATTCGCACGCCAGCCTCGCCGAGCCAGGTCAAGAGCTCGTCTCGAGAGCGCGTCGAGTGCCCGATCGTATAGGCGATCTTCTCCGGATGGTCGACCACACCTCCAGGATCGCAGCGTGCACGGCTGCCACGACGTTTCAAGAGCCAAGAACCCACTGGTCCACCGGAACGCCGGAACGCCGGAACCGCGGCGAAGCGCGCCGACCAGTCAGACTACGCCGTGCCTGAGCCCCGAGACGAAGGAGTGGCGAGATGATCCTGATCTGTTACGACGGGTCGCCGGACTCGCGGTCCGCGATCGAGCACGTCGGCGAACTGCTGAGCGGCCAGCCGGCGACCGTGCTGACTGTCTGGGAGCCGTTCATCGAGGTGGTGGCGCGAACCACATACGGCTTTGGAATGTTCGGGGGGAGTGTCGACGTGGAGGAGATCGACGCGGCGAACCGCCAGGGCGCCGAGGCCCGTGCCCAGGAGGGAGCAGAGCTCGCAGGCGAGGCAGGACTGAAAGCGCAAGCTCGAACGCGCTCACAGCTCATCACAGTCGCCAACACGATCCTCAGCGAGGCCGAAGCGGTCAGCGCGATCGCGATCGTAATGGGCTCACGTGGCCTCACTGGCGTGAAATCCGTGCTGTTGGGGAGCGTGTCGCACGGGGTCATCCAGCACGCCGACCGCGCGGTGGTCGTGGTCCCGTCTCCCGAAGTGTCCGCCGCGCGGAACCGCTCGCGGCGCGCAGCGGAAGGCCGTACGAACAACTGACTCAAATTACGACTCCGGATGACATCGCGCCGGATGCCGGGCCTATAAATCCCACGGGTTGCGCCGACGGCCCAACGCGGCTGCGCGGACTCACCCTGCGGCAAAAGGCTCGGCTCCCGCCAGACGTCGAGAGCTGCTGCGCTCGTGCAGCTTTCGCAGCTCCTCGGGCGGGCGTCCGAGCAGCAGCCACCGCGATCGTGGTCGCGACCTGAGCCGGCCTCGATCGGTGAGCTGTCGCACAGCCAGGCTCACAGACGGACGCCGCGCACCCACCACGGCGGCGAGCAGATCGTGCGTAAGCCGCAAGTCAAGCCGCACGCCGTCGGGGGTCACGGTGCCCCAGCGGTCGGCGAAGTGCCACAGCACCAACAGGAGCCGCTCGTCAACGCGGCGCAGTTGACAAACCGCCAGGTGGAACGCCAGCCAGTGCGCGCGCAGCATCACTCGCCTCGAGATTGCCGCCGGGATCTCGGGCCACCGGCTCACCCGGTCACAGAAGGCGCGGTCGAGCACAGCCGCCCGCACCGGCTCGACCACTTTCCAGTTGACCTCGGTGGCAACCGATGGTTCGGGACCGATCCGCAGCCACGGTTGCATCACGTCGCCCCGACCGAGAAGCTCCGCCCCCGTGTGGTCCGCCACTCTGACCTGCCGCGCGAGAAGGCCATCGATGAGCAGCAGCCCGAGATTGGCGACCTGGTCGAAATCGTCCGGGCCAACCGCCCAGGCTCCGCGCGGGTAGCTCTCCACATCGACGACGACGTGTTGCCGCGCGATCACCAGCTGCTCGTCGCTGAGATCCTCCGCCAGGTCCGGATCGCGATCCAGGATCGAAACGACGCTGCGCACAGCTTCCCTCCCAGGTGGACCGCGATGTCGGTGAGGCGCGGAGGGATCCTTTCAAACCCCGCGGACGCGGCCCGGCAAGGCTGTGAGTCCCGTCAGTACACGAACAATTTCGGAGCGCCGACCCGGGCTCGGCAATGCACGCGAGGCAGGTTCCGCGCTCCGGCGGCCGGCCGGCGTCGGACTTCTGCATCCCGCGGACGCGCTGACCTGCAAGAGTTCGCCGCGAGACATCGGCTTTGGAAGGAGAGCATGAGCGAGACCACGTCGGATACCAGGGCGATTTCCACCACGGTCGCCGAGCTGCCGCACTCGGCGGCCGAGCGATTCGGCGAGCGAACCGCCGCTCGCCACCGGGTCGATGGCGAATGGCGCGAGTTCAGCTATGCCGAGGCGGGGCAGGCGATCGATGAGATCGCCCTCGGGCTGCTGGAGCTGGGGATCGAGTCCGGAGATCGGGTCGGCATCCTGTCTGACACCCGCCTGGAGTGGACGCTGGCCAGCTACGGGATCTCGGCCGCCGGAGCGGTCGTCGTACCGGTCTACCCCACCAACTCGCCGCGCGAGTGCGAATGGGTGCTCGGCGACTCCGGCGCCCGAGCGGTGTTCTGTGAGAACGCGGCGCAGCTGTCGAAGGTCGAGCAGGTGCGAGGCGAGCTGCCGGAGCTGATCACGACGGTCGGCTTCGAGGCCGACACCGGCGAGCTGTCGCTGGCGCAGCTGCGCGAGCGTGGCGCCACAGGCGACGGGGATCGCTCCGGCCCGGCGCAGCGCCAGGCAGCGGTGGAGCCCGAGGACGCCTACACGATCATCTACACCTCGGGGACCACCGGACCGCCCAAGGGCGTGGTGCTCACCCACCGCAACGCGATCTCGGTGTGCGAGATGGTCGAGGAGCTGCAGTTCGTCACCCCCGGGGACACCACGTACCTGTTCCTCCCGCTCGCCCACGCGTTCGCGCTGACCGCGCAGCTGGCGTCATATGACCAGGGGACGACGATCGTCTACTTCGGGGGCGACACCAAGCGGGTGATCGAGGAGCTGGCGGCGACCCACCCGACCTATCTGCCATCGGTGCCGCGGATCTTCGAGAAGCTCTACACCGCAGCGATGAAGCTCCAGGAGCAGGCCGGCGAAGAGGATCGCCGGCGGTTTGCTCAGGCGGTCAAGCTCGGCGTCGAGGTCCGCCGGCGCCGCCGCCGCGGGGAGACCGTCCCCGAGGATCTCGAGCTGGCGTTCGAGCGGGCCGACGAGCGGCTGTTTCACCGCGTCCGCGGCCTGTTCGGCGACCGGATCCATCAGGCGGTGAGCGGTGCGGCGCCGATCGCCCCCGAGATCCTCGAGTTCTTCTACGCCTGCGGCGTGCCGGTGCTCGAGGGCTGGGGGATGACCGAGACGACCGCGGTGGGGACCGTCGGCACGCTAGACAACTTCAAGTTCGGAACCGTCGGGCGCCCGATGCCCGGCGTCGAGGTCCGGATCGCCGAGGAGGATTCAGAGATCCTGCTGCGCGGACCGAACATCTTCCGCGAGTACTGGCGCAACCCGGCGGCGACCGCCGAGACCCTGGTCGACGGCTGGCTGCACACCGGCGATGTCGGCGAGCTCGACGACGAGGGCTATCTGAAGATCACCGGGCGAAAGAAGGACATCATCATCACCGCCGGCGGCAAGAACCTCACTCCGGCCAATATCGAGAACGATCTCAAGCAGTCACGCTTCATCTCTCAGGCGGTCATGCACGGCGACCGCCGCCCCTATCCGGTCGCGCTGATCACGCTTGACCCCGACGAGATCCTCCCGTGGGCCAAGGAGAACGGGCTGCCCGAGGACGGCGCGGAGCTGGCTGTCCATGACCTGGTCACCGAGCTCGTACAGGCCGAGCTTGACCGCGCCAACGCCAACTATGCCCAGGTCGAGCAGATCAAGAAGTTCGTCATCTTGGATCGCGACCTGTCGATCGAGCAAGGCGAGCTCACTCCCACCCTGAAGGTCAAGCGCAACGTGATCAACGATCGCTACGCCGAGCTGTTTGACTCGCTCTACGGGGCGGGCCGATGAGACTGCTCGTGCTGACCACCGAGCCGATCTCCGCCGAGCAGCTGCGCAACGCGCTGCCGGCCGGCACCGATCCGGCTGACGCCGAGGTGCTGATCGTCGCTCCTGCGTTGAACCAGAGCGGGCTGCGCTTCTGGCTCTCTGACGCCGACGAGGCGATCGGAAAGGCGCAGGCCGTCGGAGCCCAGACGCTCGAGCAGCTCGGGGACGCGGGCATCTCTGCGCGCGCGGACACCGGAGAGGGCGACCCCTTGGAGGCCGCGCAGGACGCGCTCAGGACATTTGAAGCCGATCGGATCGTGATCTTCTTCCACCCCGGCGACGAGCAGCGCTACCGCGAGGACGTCGCCGACTCCGAGCTGCGCGAGCGGTTCGGGATCCCGGTCGACCGCGCCGTGGTCTCAGACGACTCAGCCGCCTGAGCTCAGCCCGCGGCGCAGCGCAAGCGCGTTGGCCGGCGCATACCCCCGCCAGTCGTTGTTGAAGTAGGCATACACCGAGGTTCGCCGGCGCCACTGGGCGATCCGTCTTGCCCACGTGTGCAGCTCGGCGGCCGAGTAGTTGCCGTCGCGTCCCCGCGCGCCGTAGTGAAAGCGGATAAAGCGCCACGGCGCGGTCGCCACGTGGGTCTGAAACGGGCGTTCGGGGTGATCGCCGATCGTCAGCGCCACCTGGTGCTCTCGCAGTGCCCGCATGACGGTGGGCGAGAACCAGCTCGGATGACGGAACTCGATCGTGTGCCGGCCTTCGGGCAACGCCGCCAGCCAGTCGTTCAGGCGCCGATCGTCGCGGTGGAAGTTCGCCGGCAGCTGCCAGAGCACGGACCCGAGACGACCTGCGTCCAGCAGCGGCTCGAGGCGCTCGTAGAACCGCCGGATGCCGTCGGTCACGCCGTCCAGGCGCTTGACGTGCGTCAGATAGCGGCTCGCCTTGACCGAGAACTCAAACGAGGCCGGAGTCTGGGCCACCCAGGCGGCCACCGCTGAGCGGGTGGGCAGCCGGTAGAAGGTCGCGTTGACTTCGACGGTGTCGAAGCGCTCGGCGTAGAGCTCGAGCCAGCGGCGCCGGGGCTCGCGCTCGGCGTACAGGCGACCCCGCCAATCGTCGTAGTTCCAGCCCGAGCAGCCGATGCGTGCCGGTTTCACTACCCGGGTACCTTGGTGGGGATCACATGCTCTACCCCGGACGGCCGGGTATGATCGGCGCAGCCAGGCGATCTGGCGCCGAGGGCAGCCGGGGCGCGAGGCTGAGCGCGATGGAAGGCTTGCGGTGGCGAGCCGCCGATCACCCCATCGTCCTAAAGTTCTTGTGCGGAGGATGCGTATGCCAGAGTGGGATCACGGTCACCTCCGGGACGGTCCGGGTCAGCCGTGACCACCGGCCGTGACCGGCTTCGGACATTGGCCACCGAGGAGCTGTTCGAGCTTCGCGGCCGAGACGACGACGCGGCGGTTCGCGAGGAGCTCGTACGTCGCTTTGAGCCCCTGGCCCGCAGTGTCGCCCGGCGCTATCACTCGCGCGGTGAGCCGATCGACGATCTCACTCAGGTGGCGAACGTCGGCCTGCTGAAGGCGATCGATCGGTTCGATCCGGCCCGCGGCTACGCCTTCACCAGCTATGCCACCCCGACGATGCTCGGGGAGCTGAAGCGCTACTTCCGAGACAGCGGCTGGGCCGTGCACGTGCCGCGCGGCGTCAAGGAGCGCGCCGTGGAGCTGTCCGGCGCGACCGAGAAGCTGTCCTCGCGGCTGGGCCGCTCGCCCTCGCTTGGCGAGCTGGCCCGGGAGCTGGGGGTCAGCGAAGAGCAGACCCTCGAGGCGATCGAGGCCTTCCACGCGCGTCACGCGGCCCCATTGGAGCACGACTCTGACGACGAGGAGTCCACGTCGTTGAGCCCGGCGCAGCTGCTGGGCGCCGAGGACGAGCGGTTAGAGCAGGCCGAATATCTGAGCATGATCGCCAAGGGGGTCGAGGCGCTTTCGGAGTCAGACCGGATGATCCTGTTCCTGCGCTTCGGCCGCGATCTGACGCAGTCAGAGATCGCCCGCCGCGTCGGCACTTCGCAGATGCAGGTCTCGCGGCTGCTGCGGGCGGCGATCGAGAAGATCCGCCAAGCCAGCGGCGACGATCAGCCTCCCCCACCCTGACCCTGGTCGCTCCCTGGCCATGACTAGGACTTGTGGCCGTCGACCGCCCGCTGTAGCTGCGCCTTGCTCATCTTGGAGCGCCCGTCGATTCTCAGCTTCTGAGCTTCGGCGTAGAGCTGATCGCGGGTGCGACCCTTGGTCCGGTCGGTACCCGATCGCAGCCCTCCGCGTCGCCCGGAGGAGATGTCCTGCGTCGAGGTCCGCGAGCGCGTCCGGGACTCCCCCGAGCGAGCCTTGGCCTTGTTGACCGTGCGGGCGGCGATCTCCTCGGCTCGGTTCTCGCTGCGGCCCTGGTCGAGCTCTGATTCCTTGATGTGCTCGTACTGGCGGCCGCGCTTGGTGTCGGGCTTCACGCCGCGTGGCGACATCGGCTCCCCTCCTGGCTTGGATACAACGTCTCGGCGTGAGGTGTACCCGGAGGACCGGCCCGGCAAAACCGTCGCTCGCGGTTGATCAGCTGCCGATCAGGGTCGGGGTCCCGAGTGGGATGTGGCCAAGCAGCCAGCGACCCTCGGGGAGCGTCAGGCGAATGCAGCCATGACTGACCGGGTGACCGATGCTCGAGGTCTCGGGGGTCGAGTGGATCGCGATTCGGTCGCCACCGTTCCAGCCGGATATCGCGTGCGGCGCCTTTGCCGAGATGGCCAGGATGCAGCAGCCGTAGGGGCCCGAGGGGTCACCGGTGCTGAGGCGGTCGCTGACCGCGAAGCGCCCGGTAGGTGTCGGCGCGTCCGGAGCGCCGATCGCCACCGTGTAGCGCTCGCGGATCCGACCGCCGAGCAGTACGGTCAGCCGGCGGCGGGACAGCGACACCTCCAGCTTCCAGTTGACCCGACTCAGCGACGCGTCGGCGGCCGGGATCCACCCGACGTGGCCGTTGCCGGCCAACGAGCTCACCACCCCGAGCCAGGCGCCCGACAGTCGCACCACCCACATGGCCTGCGGGGACCCGAACTTGGTGCGGGTTGCGACCTTGACGTACGGGCGACCGCCGGGCGACGCGCGCATCACGGTCGCGCGCTGCACGAGCGCCACCAGGCTCCCGGATCCGGGGGGGAGCAGCCGGTCCGGCGCGGTCGAGGGCGCCGTCGGCAAAGGCTTGAACAGTGAAGTGGTCGTGGCGGGCCCGGTGCCGGCGCTGGCACCGCCCGAGCTGATCAGCAGCGCGATCACGATCGGGATCAGGGGAACGAGTGCGGCCAGGCCGGCGGCCAGCGGCCGCCACCGGGAGCCCGTGCGTCGCTGGTGGTCTTGGCCGCTCACGATCCCCCTAGTCTGACGCATCGAGCATCGGGCGCGGGTCAGCCGGCGTTTCCCGGGCCGACGGGCAGGTTCTCGAGCCGTTAAGGTCGCCGTCGTAAGCTTCTGAGCATGTTCGGATTACGTCACAAGACCTCGATGGTCGATCCCTCCGCCGCGCTCCCCGGGCGCGAGCAGGAGATGCCAGTGGCCGAGCGCCACGCCGTCCTGGGGACCCCGATGAAGCCTCCGTTTCCCGAGGGCTACCAGCAGGTGATCGTCGGGATGGGCTGCTTCTGGGGGGCCGAGCGGGTGTTCTGGTCAGCCCCGGGCGTCTACACGACAGCGGTCGGCTACGCCGGGGGCTCCACCCCGAACCCCACCTATGAGGAGACCTGCAGCGGGCGCACCGGCCACACCGAAGCGGTGCTGGTGGTGTTCGATCCGGCCAAGACCTCCTACGCGGAGATCTTCCGCCTGTTCTGGGAGGGCCATGACCCGACCGAGGGCATGCGCCAGGGCAACGACGTCGGCACCCAGTATCGCTCGGCGATCCTCTGGAGCAGCGAGGAGGAGCACCAGGCGGCCGAGGCGTCCCGCGCCGGCTACGCCGAACGTCTGCGCGCCGCCGGCTATCCGGAGATCACCACCGAGATCGCCCCGGCCCACCCGTTCTACTACGCCGAGGACTACCACCAGCAATACCTGCACAAGAACCCGGGAGGCTACTGCGGGCTTGGCGGTACCGGGGTGAGCTGCCCGGTCGGGCTGCGCGCCGTCGCCACGCCGTAGCGGTGGGACCGGCCGCGGCGGCTTGGTTGCCGACCGGTCCCCCTTCAGCCCCCGGCGACCGCGGGAAGGATCGTGACCTCGTCGCCGTCCTCGACGGGGGTGTCGAGGCCGTTCAGGAAGCGAATGTCCTCGGCGCCGACGTAGACGTTCACGAACCGCCGCAAGCCGCCATCTCCGGAGATCCGCCCCCGCAGCTCACCGTAGCGGGAATACAGCGCATCGAGCACCTCGCCGACCGTCGAGCCGTTGACCTCGGCCAGCGATTCGCCCTCGGTGGCCGCTCGCAGCTGGCTCGGGATCTTGACGCTGATCGCCATGACGCGCAGTCTAAGCCAGCGCGCCGACGCGCTGGTTGGCGCGCTCGAACGATTCGACGTTGGGCTCTATCTCCCACGTCTCGAATGTCCCGCGGGCGCAATCCAACGTCTTCAGGCCCTCGCCGGTGATGTAGAGCACCACCCGCTCGTCGGGGTCGATTTCCTCTCGCTCGGCGAGCTTGGCCAGTACCGCGGTGGTGACGCCGCCGGCGGTCTCGGTGAAGATCCCGGTCGTCTGGGCGAGCAGCTTGATTCCCTCGCGAATCTCGTCGTCGGTGACCGAATCGATCGAGCCACCGCTGGCCCGGGCGAGGTCGAGCGCGTAGGGGCCGTCGGCCGGGTTGCCGATCGCCAGCGACTTGGCGATCGTGTCCGGCTTGACCGGCTGGCAGAAGTCCTGTCCGGCCGCGAACGCGGCCGCCACAGGAGAACAGCCGGTGGCCTGGGCGCCGTTGAACGTGGGCAGCCGGCCCCTCACCAGGCCGACGTCAAGCCATTCCTGGAATCCTCGCGCGATCTTCGTGAACAGCGAGCCGGAGGCGATCGGGGCGACGACGCGATCGGGCAGCGCGAAGCCGAGCTGCTCGGCGGTCTCGTAGGCCAGGGTCTTTGAGCCCTCGGCGTAGTACGGACGCATGTTTATGTTGACGAACGCCCAGTCGTGCTCGCCGGAGAGCTCGGTGCAGAGCCGGTTGACGTCGTCGTAGTTGCCGGCCACCGAGACCAGGTTGGTTCCGTAGATCCCGGTCGCGAGGACCTTCTGCTCTTCGAGGTCGGAAGGGATGAACACGTAGGACTCGAGACCCGCCGCGGCGGCATGGGCGGCGACCGCGTTGGCCAGGTTGCCCGTCGAAGCGCAGGCGACGGTCTCATAGCCGAACTCGCGGGCCCGCGCGATCGCGACCGACACGACGCGGTCCTTGAACGAGTGCGTCGGGTTGGCGGCGTCGTTCTTGACCCACACCTCCTTTAGGCCGAGCCGCTCGGCCAGCCGCTCGGCCCGCAGCAGCGGCGTCCAGCCGGCCGGAAGCATCCCGCGTGGCGGGGCCTGCACGGGAAGGAAGTCCCCGTAACGCCAGATCGAGTGGGGTCCGGCCTGGATCCGGCGGCGCAGCGCTTCAGGATCGGCGTCGGCTCGCGAAGCGTAGCTGACCTCGAGGGGTCCGAAGCACTGCTCACAGACGTACCGCGCCTCGAGGGCGTAGGTACTCTGACATTCCTTACAGCGAAGCGACTCGGGCGGCATATGGGAAAACCTCCGCCGGGGTCTGTGGTCGGAGGTCCAGGAAACCGCCCTACCCACATCTCCCAGGCCTTTTGATGTTGGAGCCTGATGGAATTGGCACCGTTCCCTTGCGGGAGGTTGCCGGGGTTTCTAAGGGCCATTCCCTCCACCCCTCTGGATGCGCACTGCTATGTGGACGCGAGTATAGCCCCGACCGGGACACGGGCGATCATTGGCGAGCGTGTCGTCGGCCGCCGCGTAACGAGCCGGCTCCGCCGGTGTTGAGCAAAGCGCGATGGCCACCGCCGCGACCGATCCGCTCACCCGCCTCGAGGCGATCGTCGGCCTCAACGCCGCCGCCGCTCCGAGCCGGCGCATGCTCGTGATCGTCAACCCATATGCCTCGACGGTCTCTGACCGTCTCAAGAATCTGGTCCTCTACGCGCTGCGCGGCCGCTATCAGGTCGATGCCGTCGATACCGAAGCGCGCGACCACGCCACCGAGCTCTGCCGCGATGCCGCCCGGGACGGCTACGACGTGGTGGTGGCCTTCGGCGGGGACGGCACGGTCAACGAGGTCGCCAACGGCCTGGTCGGCTCGGCCACGCCGCTCTGCTGCCTGCCCGGCGGACGCACCAACGTCTACTGCCGGCTGCTCGGGATCCCGAACGACGTGGTGGACGCCACCGAGCATCTGCTCGGTCTGGCCCACGACTGGAATCCACGGCGGGTCGACGTCGGGTTGGTCAACCAGCGCCACTTCTTGTTCTCCGCGGGGGTCGGACTGGATGCCAGCGTGGTTCAGCGCGTCGACGCCCACCCGCGGCTGAAGGTCCGCCTGGGCGAGTGGTACTACGCCTGGACCGGTGTCAGGACCTTCAATCGACGCTACCTCCTGCGTCCCCCCCAGCTGCTCGCCGAGCTCGGCGCCGAGGCTGTGGAGGGGATGACGGCGATCGTCCAGAACGCCGCCCCGTACACCTTCTTCGGCAACCGGGCTGTGCACATGGGCGAGGGCGCGACGCTCGACAGCGCAGATCTGGCCGGAGTGATCCTGCAGCGAGCGAGTCCGATCGACATCCCGACGATCACCTGGCGAGCGCTGTCTGCCCGGGCTCGGCTCGTCCGCCATCGCCGCGTCCGCGGCTTCAACCACGTGGAGGGTCTTCGGGTCAGCTCGCGTGACGAGCGCCCCCTGCCGCTACAGGTCGACGGCGACTACATCGGCGAGGTCCACGAGGCCGCGTTTGAAGTCAAGCCATCGGCGATGCTCGTGCTCTCCTGAGTTTCTCGACACGAGGTGCGGGGGGGCGAGAGCGCGCCCACGACACACGGCGGGGGGTGAGAGCGTGCCCATCAATGCCTCCTGGTCTGGGTGCAGCCGTCCCCGGCGAGATTGAAGCCATCCACAGCGAGATCTGCGGCCGCGGCCGGGGCCGCGAGGCTCACCGACCGAGACCGGGTGGCGCTGGCCTTCGCGGCCGAGCACCGGCTCGTGCTCGGCGCCCAGGCGCAGACCCTGCTCGGTGTCTCGGCAGCTGCCGCCTCCAAACGGCTGCGGGCTCTGGTCAGCGTCGGTCACCTGATCGGCGAGCGCCAGCTGCACGGCCAACCCGGCTGTTATCAGATCACCCGCAAGGGGCTGGGGGCGATCGAGAGCACATTGCCGCGGCCACGCGCAATCGATCTGAGCTGCTACCGGCACGACGTGGGGCTCGGATGGCTATGGCTGCACGCGCGGGCCGGTCGGTTCGGTCCCGCGCGAGATGTGGTCGCGGAGCGGCGGATGCGCTCACAGGATGGACGCAGCCCGGACCGCGACGCTCGCTTCGGAGTCCGACTCGGGGGCCCGGGGCCGGGCGGCGGTGAGCGCCTGCACTATCCGGACCTGCTGGTCGAGCTCGAGTCCGGGCATCGTGTCGCCTTCGAGCTCGAGCTGACCTCGAAGTCCCAGCGCCGGCGCGAGGGCATCCTCGCCGGCTACGCCGGCGACCGGCGCACGGACGCGGTCGTCTACCTGGTCGACCGGCCGGCGAGCGGGCGGGCGATCGCGCGGTCCGCGGCCCGCCTGGGGGTCGCTGACTTCGTCCACGTCCAGCGGGTCACCTTCGATCCGCCAAGCTCGATCGGCGGCGCTGAGAGATCCTCCGCTCGAGTGCGTCCGAGCGCTTGGGTGCGGGCCCCAGGACGCCGGAGCGCTCGTGAGTCGGTCGCACGAGGGGGCAGCGATCGAGAGTCGGTCGGGTTCGGCCGATGAGCCCCGCGCGCCGTCGTCGCCTGCCCTACTGGACGCTGTTCGCGTTCGCCGCGCTGCTCGCGCTCCCGCTGAGCTGGGGACTGGCGGCGATGGCCGTGGCCGGTGCGGGGGTGGTAGCCGCCTCGGCGGTGCGACGAGTGGCGGCTCAGCGGGCGGCGACACGTTCGCCCGGGGAGGGCGAGGTGGTGCTGGGCGTCGACCGACGTGGGCGTCCGGTAGCGCTCAGTGACGGCCAGCTGGCCGCCCACGGCCTGATCGTCGGCGCCAGCGGAGCCGGCAAGTCGACCACGTTGCTGGGGATCCTCACCGACCAGATCCACCGCGGCCGGTCTGTCGTGGCGATCGACCTCAAGGGCTCACCGGCGTTCGCGACTCAGCTGCGTCGCACCACGGAGCTGGCCGGACGCGAGTTCCGGCTCTGGACACCGGACGGGCCCGAGCATTGGAACCCGCTCGCCCACGGCAACGCGACCTCGCTCAAGGACAAGCTGATCGCCACCGAGCGGTTCACCGAGCCCCACTATCAGCGCGCGGCGGAGCGCTACGTGCAGTCGGCGGTCGGCGTCCTGCTGGCCGCCCGGCCCGGTGCAGCACCCCAGCTCGAAGAGGTGGTCTCACTGATGGAGCCCCGCCGGCTGGCATCGATGCTCCGTCACGTCGACCGGCCGTTGGCCGATCGCGTGCAGGACTACCTCGCCGGGCTGACCCCGGACCAGGTCTCAGCGATCCGCGGCCTCGGTACGAGGTTGGCGATCCTCAGTGAGTCCCACGCCGGACCGTACCTGGCGCCGTCTCGCGATCCGGGCGGGTCGACGATCGACCTGCGGCGCACATTGGACGGTGAGGACGTGGTGCTGTTCAGTCTCAACTCGAGCGTGTACGGCAAGCTGGCCGGACAGCTGGGCACGCTGGTGATCCAGGACCTGGTCAGCAACGCCGGGCATCGCCTCGGGGCGAGCGGCGACGGACAACGCGCTCCGGTCCCGGCGGTGATCGGCATCGACGAGTTCTCGGCCCTCGGCGCCGACAACGTGCTGGCTCTGCTCGCCCGCGGCCGCGAGGCGGGCGCTGCGGTGCTGCTCTGCACCCAGGAGCTGGCCGATCTCGATCGCGCCGGACCGGGGTTTCGTGACCAGGTGCTGGGCAACACGTCACTCAAGCTCGCCCACCGCCAGGACGTCCCGTCGTCGGCGCACACGATCGCCCAAATGATCGGCACCGAGCAGGTGTGGCAGGAGACCCGTCAGCTGCAGAGCCCGTTCGGGCGCTCGCCGGCCAGCCGCGGGACGCGCCGGCAGGTGGAGCAGTTCATCGTGCACCCGAACGAGATCAAGACGCTGCAGACTGGAGAGGCGGTGATGCTCACCAAGACGCCGATCGCCCGGGCGACGCGGCTGCGGGTCTTGCCTCCGCGGCAGGCGTCGGCCCGTGGCCCCTCAGCGCGCGGGCAAGCGGGCGACGCCGGCCAACGCGGGCAAGCCGGCGACGCCGGGCAACGCGGGCACGCGGGCAACGCCGGGCGACGCGGTCGCGCGGGAGGAGCCGATCAGCCGGATCCCGGGGTGACCCGGTAGGCGTCGAACACGGCGTCGATGTTGCGCAGGCGGCTGACCGCCTGATCGAGCGTGCGCGTGTCCCCCACCTCGACCACGAACCGGTTCTTGACCATCGGATGATTGACCCTGCAGTGCGCGTCCAGGATGTTGATCCCGGCCTCGGCGAACGTCCGCGTCATGTCCTCCAAGAGCCGGTGGCGATCCCACCCGTCGACCTGGATCTCGACCCGGAACGCCGTCTCGGCATCACCGTCCCATCCGACCTCGGTGAAGCGATCCGGATCTTTCTTTAGGACCGCCACGTTGGGACAGTCTTCGCGATGGATGGTGATCCCCCGCCCAAGCGAGATGTAGCCGACGATCGGGTCCCCGGGAACGGGACGGCAGCACTTGGCCAGGCGCAGCATGACCTCGTCGATCCCCTCGACCGAGATGCCAAAGCGCGACGAGGAAGTGGTCGGACGGGAGCGTCGCTGGTTGGTCTGCAGCAGGTCATCGGCCGCAGTCGGCTCCGATTCGGCCGCCTCTCCCTGCTTGAGGCGCTGCATGACTTTGTTGACCACGACCTTGGGCGAGATCTTGGCGCCGCCCAGCGCGATGTAGAAGTCATCGCCCTTGCGAAACCCCATCTCGCGGATCACGTCGGCCAGCAGCGGCGAACCGACGAGCTTCTGGGCCGGCAGACCCTGCTTCTTGAGGTGATCCTGCAGCAGCTCGCGTCCGGTGTGCTCTGAGTCGCGCCGAGATTCGGCCTTGAACCAGGCCTTGATCTTGTTGCGGGCCCGGGTCGTCTTGACCAGCGCCAGCCAGTCGCGCGACGGACCGCGCTCGCGCTTGGAGGTCAGCACCTCGACGATGTCACCCGAGCGCAGCTGGTAGGAGAGCGGGACGATCCTCCCGTTGACCTTGGAGCCGACGCAGCGGTGACCGACGTCGGTGTGGATCTCGTAGGCGAAGTCCAGCGGGGTGGCGCCCGCGGCGAGCGACTTGACCTCGCCCTTGGGCGTGAACACGAACACCTCGTCCTCGAACAGGTCAACCTTGAGGCTCTCCATGAACTCGCGCGGGTCGCTCATGTCCTGCTGCCAGTCCACCAGCGAGCGCAGCCACTTGAGCTTGTCATCGGGGTCCCGCAGGCTCCGGGTGCCGTTGGCCCGGTTGGCGCCCCCCTCCTTGTACATCCAATGGGCGGCGATCCCGAACTCGGCCAGGAAGTGCATCTCGCGCGTGCGGATCTGGATCTCCAGCGGCCGCCCCTCGGGCCCGATCACCGTAGTGTGCAGTGACTGGTACATGTTGAACTTCGGCATCGCGATGAAGTCCTTGAAGCGCCCGGGCAGCGGCTTCCAGAGCGAGTGGATCACGCCGACCGCGCCGTAGGTGTCCTTGACCGTGTCGACGGTCACCCGCATCGCCGTCAGGTCGTAGATCTCGTTGAACTCGCGGCCCTTCTTGGTCATCTTGGAGTAGATCGAGTAGAAGTGCTTGGCGCGGCCGGAGATCTCGGCCTGAATGCCCAGCTCGGCCAGCTCCTTGGCCACGTACTCGCCGGCCTGGTTGACGTAGCGCTCGCGCGCCTCGCGCTGCTGGGCGACGAGCCCCTTGATCTCGTTGAACTTGCGCGGATGCAGCGTCTGAAAGGCGAGGTCCTCGAGCTCCCACTTGATCGCGTGGATGCCGAGGCGATGGGCGATCGGGGCGTAGATGTCGAGCGTCTCACGAGACTTCTCGATCTGCTTCTGCTTGGTCATCGCGCTGATCGTGCGCATGTTGTGCAGGCGATCGGCGAGCTTGATCAGGATCACACGGACGTCCGTCGCCATCGCGATCACCATCTTGCGGTAGTTCTCGGCTTGCGCCTCGTCCCGGGATTGGAAGGTCAGCCCGGTCAGCTTGGTCACCCCGTCGACCAGCCCGGCGACCTCCTCACCGAACTCAGCCGACACCTCCTCGAGCGAGGCGGAGGTGTCCTCGACGGTGTCGTGCAGCAGCGCCGCGCACAGCGTCTCGGTGTCCAGGCGCATCCCGGCGCAGATCTTCGCCACGCCGATCGGATGGTTGATGAAGTCCTCGCCCGAGCGCCGGCGCTGATCGGCATGGTGCACGCAGGCGTACACGTAGGCCGCCTGGACGCGGTCGCGGTCCACCTCGCTGGCGGCTTGGTCGGCGTGCTCCTCGACGATCGCGAACAGGTCACCGAGGAGCCCCTGCTCGACCGGCGACAGATCGTCCAGGGCGACGCCAGGAGCCGGCGCGATCGCCCCGACCGGACCGATCCGCGTCCGCGCGTCGATCTCGCCGAGACCTTCGACACGTGCCCGGGCGAGCGGGGGGCGACCAGCCGCCGTCGCGACCTCACCCTCGACCGGCCGCGGATCGTCGCCACCGGGCCCCGGCGGAAGGCCACCCTTGGCCCTCGGCAAGCCTGGGTTGCCCTGGTCGCCCCGACCGATGGCTCGGCTCAGGCGCTTGGCCGGTGGTTTGCGCTGCTCAGGAATTGCCGTCCATCCTCATATCGCTGTGCATAGACCCGGTACGACGGCGAGCGCTCGAGCGCGGTGGGCGCCCGGCCCGCGATCGCCAGGGCCGGCAGATCCCGGTCGAGGCTGACGAGCTCCAGCTCCGCCAGCACCCGGATGAGCCGTGCGGCAAGAGCTGCCGATCGGCCGTGCGGACCGTCACCGCGGAGCAGGCACCCGAGCTCCTCGCCGGCCGCCCGCCCCCGGTCCCTGAGGGCCCGGTAGAGAGCGGCGAGCGAAGCACGGAGTCCGTACTCCAGTTCGTGCATCTGCTCAGCAAAGCGTAGCTCAGCTTCGCCCCAGGCCAGGTAAGTGAACCCCCCATGGTCGGTCAGTCGCTCTCGCGCGGCGTGGTCCGACGGCGGATCGAGCGCCACCAGGTGCCCGAAATCCCGCGCCAGCCTTGGGTTCCGTTCGAGTGTGTGATGCGCGGCGAGGGTGAAGCCGCCCGCCCGCGTGCGCAACCCGCTCAACCGGCGCGGAACGTCCGCACACAGGGCGAGTACGGGCTCACCGGAGGCCACGGTGTCGGCCAGAACGGCGATCGGGCTCTCGCCGCGGCGGTCGATCACCACCCGGCGTCCCGCCCCGTGTCGTAGGTCGGCCACGCTGGGCGCGGCCCGGGCCTCGGGCGCCTCGGCGAGCTCGTGCAGCCCGCCGCCCTCGGGCACCTCCGCGAGCTCCTGCAGCACCGCGGCCACGTAATCGCGCGGCTCTCCCGCTACGTCGATCGCGTCCGGCGCACAGGCCCGTGCGTGCCGGAGCACCAGCCGCGGCTCAACCGCCCCGTTGTAGGCGTTGCGCTCGAGCTTGAAGGTGGCATCCTGAGGCCGCTGCAGATTCTCGGCCACCCGGCCGTCGCAGCCAAAGGCGACGGCCCGGGCTCGGACGCCGCCGGAGGCGACCGAGAAGCGAGCGTGCCGGCCGTCGCCCATCGGCCGCACGTCGGCGAACCGGGCGCCGGTGATCAGCAGCCGCGGCGCGGGGTTGCCAATCCCGCATGGCTCGAGCGCCTGGAGCTCCTCGGCCAGGCCGAGGCCGAGCTCGGCCCCGGAGACGATCGCGTCGACCCGCTCCACCGGCTCGAGCAGCTCGGGGGACAGCACCTCGTCGGCGTGCGCCTCGAATCCTGCGCGCAGGCGCTCCAGAAGCTCACGACGCATGGTCAGCCCGGCCGCCGCCCGGTGGCCGCCATAGCGCTCGAGGATGGGGGCGCAGGCGTGCAAGGCCCCCAGCAGGTCAAAGCCCGGGATGCTTCGACCCGAGCCCGTTCCGAGCCCGCCGTCGAACGCGACCAGGATCGTCGGCCGATGGTGGCGCTCGACAATCCGCGAGGCGACGATCCCGATCACGCCGGGGTGCCAGTCCTCGCCGGCGAGCACGTAGGCGGAACGGGAGCCGAGTCCGGCGACCTGCGCCTCGGCATCCCACAGGATGCGCTGCTCGACGGCGCGGCGCTCGAAGTTGACCGCGTCAAGCTCGGCGGCGATCTCCCCGGCGCGCTCGTCGTCGTCGGTCAGCAACAGCTCGAGCGCGGCGTCGGGCCGGCGCATGCGCCCTGCCGCATTGATCCGCGGCGCCAGGCGGAAGCCCAGGGTGCCGGCGTCGAGCGCGCTGGGGTCGGCCTTGGTGACGGCCATCAGCGCCCGGAGCCCCGGTTTGGCGGTGCTGGCCAGCGCGTGCAGCCCATCGCGCACCAGCCGCCGGTTCTCGCCGCGCAGCGGGACCAGGTCAGCCACCGTGGCCAGCGCGACCAGCTCGGCGTCATCGGCGGCGGTGGGTGCTCCGAGCGCCAGCGCGAGCTTGTATGCGACCGCCGTACCGCACAGCTCGGGGCAGGGGTAGCCGCACACGGCCGGGTGCACGATCGGGCACGCCGGCAGCGCGCCGTCGGCGCCAGGCTGGTGGTGGTCGGTGATCACCACCTCGACGCCCGCGGCCCTGGCCGCCTCGACCTCGCCGAGCGCGGTGATGCCGCAATCGACCGTCACCAGCAGCGCGGTGCCGCGGGCGGCCAGCCGATCCACGGTTGCCCGCGACAGGCCGTAGCCGTCGTCGACCCGGCTGGGGAGAAACCAGCCGACGTTGGCGTGCAGCGAGCGCAGCGCGCGAACCATGATCGCCGTCGCGCAGATCCCGTCGACATCGTAGTCACCGTGGACGGTGATCCGGGCACCGGAGTCGACGTGACGGCGGATCGTCTCCAGCGCGGCGTCGAGGCCGGCGAAGCCAGATGGCTCGTGCGCTTCGCGAGCTTGCAGAAAGGCACGCGCTTTCCCGGAGTCGGCGAGTCCGCGCCGGACGAGGATCTGACCCATCACGTGACTGAGCCCGAGCTGGCGCTCGAGGACACGGGCGGCGGCGAGTGAGTACCGAGGGATCTCCAGCCGGGGAACCGGAGTCGGAGGCTTGGGTGCCGGCGGCGCCTGGAGGAGCCTCAGGGGCGGGGGAGGCGCGCCCCCAGTGGCCGGTCCAAGCAGCGCCATCTCTGACATAGGGCCAGCGTAAGCGCCGTCCCAGACAGACCGGCGGGCTTGGCCGCGGCCGGGATAGGCAATCTGGGGACCTGGTCGAGAAACGGGAAAATATGGGCCGTTAAACGGCCATCATGCCCCGCCCGAGGTGGCCAGCGACTCCACGCCCCACGCCACGTCAGCGGTCAATGCAGGCCGATGCTGCCGGCCCCTCCGGCCCGCTCGCGGCGCACTCCCTCGGCGTAGACCAGCGCCATCCCGATCAGCGCGCCCGGGATCGCCTCCAGGGCGGTGACCAGGTGGGTCGCGTGGCGGCCGGGGATGTGAAAGCCGTTGACGATCAAGCCGAACAGGGCCGCGCCGACCAGCGCGCCGATGAAGGCGCCGACGATTCCGCCCCAGTAGCGGTCCGGCAGCCAGATCGTGAAGTGCCACAGGGCGAGCCCCATGACCACCCAAGCGAGCATCCCCATCTCAGCGGCTCCCCGGGTCGGGTTCGTGACGCTGGCCCGGGTGGATTCCCATCAGCGGCCTGCTCGGGATCGGGGTGCGCCCAACGGCGGTCCGCTCAACGGGCGGTGCGCTCATCGCCGCCGCCCGTGACGACGGTTGCGCGGCCGGGACTTGCCGGCACCGGAGGGCTTCTGCGTCGGGGCGACGCCTTCGTTCTCGGCCACGTCCGGGGCGCGCTGGAAGCCGTCGCCGGGATCGACGGCGTCGGAATCGCCGGCGGGGGCGGGTGGCGGCGGGGCAGCGGAAGGATCGGCGGGACCGGGTGGTTCAGCGGTCGGCGGCTTCGCAGCCGTTCCCCGCCTGGCCGCCCCGGGACGATCAGACGCCCGACCCGCCGCCCCCGGGCGACCGGCGGTCGGCGGTCGCCCGCCCGCGGCCTGGCTCGCATCCGCCGGACGCGAGCCGCCGCTCTCGGCGGTGTGGGCGAGGCGCTTGGTGAGCGTCGAGGTGCGACGCGACGGCTCGGCCTCCTCCTCGGCGATGTCTCGCTTCATCTGCTCGAACTCGGCCGCCGACACCGTCTCAGGCTCGGGCTCGGTGATCCGGCCGGCTCGCCGGCGCATCCGCTCGCGCGCGGGCTCGATGTCCGTCCCCGCTTCGGCGTAGGCGGGCACGCTGCCCAGCTCGGTCTCGATCCGGTGCCGGCGCGCCCGGTAGGTCGGCTCGCGCTCCTTCCAGTGGTACAGCACCGGCGAGGCGATGAAGATCGACGAGTAGGCACCGGAGGCGACCCCGATCAGCAGGGCGAAGGCGAAGTCCCGCAGCGTCGAGCCACCGAACAGCAGCAGGCCGATGATCGGCATCAGCGTGCACGAGGTGGTCGCGATCGACCGCGTCAGGACTTCACTCATAGACCGGTTGACGATCTGCGAGAACGCGGCGCGCGGCATTCGCGGGATGTTCTCCCGCACCCGGTCGAAGACGATGATCGTGTCATACAGCGAGTAGCCCAAGATCGTCAGCAGCGCGGCCACCGTCGCCGTCGTCACCTCCCGGCCGGTCAGCGCATAGACGCCGGCGGTGATCAGCAGGTCGTGCATCAACGCGATCAGCACCGGGATCGCGAACTTCCACTCAAACCGCAACGCCACGTAGACCGAGATCACCAGCAGCGAGGCGATGATCGCGATCACGGCGCTGTTGGCCACCGTCTTGCCGAACGTCGGCCCGACCGACGTGTCACTGTGCGATACCAACCCAAAGCGGCTGTTCAACGCATCCTCGACCCGCGTGACTCCGGGCGGCTGAAGCTGCTTGGAGGATATCTCGAAGTCGGTTCCCTTGGTACCAACCCTCTGCACCACCGGGTTCAGCGCGCCGGCCGCGCGCACGGTCGAGTTGACCTGCGTCGCGGTCGCCGGGCGTGACAACGCAGCCGTGATCCGGGTGCCCGAGGTGAAATCGATCCCCAGGTTCAGGCCCCGCCCGCCGATCGCCAGCGCGCCGATCAGCAGGATCACGCCGGACATCGAGAAGAAGTACCGCGAGGCGCCCATGAAGTCATACCGCCACACCCGCTTGCGTCCCCCGGCGCCGAGCGCCGAGGGCCGGGCGATGGTGCGCGAGTCGCCCATCGTGGTGAGGATCGCCTGGGTGGCCAGCACGGCGGTGAACAGCGACACGATCGTGCCGATGCCCAGCGTGAAGGCGAAGCCCTGGACCTCGGCGGTGGAGAGCACGAACAGGATGAAGGCGGTCATGATCGTGACCACGTTGGCGTCGATGATCGCGGTCAGGCCCTTGCGGTAGCCGGTGGCGATCCCGGCCCGGATCGAGCGTCCGGCGCGGATCTCCTCCTTGACCCGCTCGAAGATCACGATGTTCGCGTCCGCCGCGACGCCGATCGTCAGGATCAGGCCGGCGATCCCGGGCAGCGTCAGGGTGATCGGGATCAGCTTGATCAGCGCGTAGAAGTACGCGGCGTAGATGATCAGCGCGGTGGTCGCGATCACCCCGAGCACCCGGTAATAGGCGAGCAGGAACAGCGCCACCACGATCAGTCCCGCCAGGCCGGCCACCAGCCCCTGGTGCAGGGCCTGCTTGCCCAGGGTCGCCGAGACCTGAGACTCCGAGATCAGGCTCAGCTTGATCGGCAGCGCCCCGAGCCGCAGCTCGGTGGCCAGATCCTGCGCCGACTGGGTCGTGAACCCGCCGGTGATGTCGGCGCCGCCCCCGCCGATGATCCCGTCCGGATTCTGCCCATAGTCGATCAGCGGCACGGTGACGAGTTGGTTGTCCAGCGCGACCGCGAAGTGCTGGTTGTTGTGGCGGCCGACTGGGCTGACGTTCTCCCCCCGGCGGGCGATCGTCGCGGTGACGCTCTGAAACGCCTTGCCCCCTGCCGCGTCAAAGCCGAAGGTGACGTCCGGGTTGCCGCCCTGATCGGTGCTCTGCTGCGGGTTGGTGATCTCAGAGCCGCGCAGCGCCACGTTGTCGCGCAGCACGTAGAACTGCGCCGTCGGGCTGGAGAACGAGACCTTCTGGCCGGCGCTTCGGTTGGCCGCCTGGAGCACCACCGTGCCCTGCTGGACGACGATCAACTGGCCCTGTGAGGTGGTGACCCCCGGCGGCAGCTGCGCCGCCAGATCCTGGAGCACCTGCTGATGGGAGGCGGTGTAGGTCTCGTCGTCGGGCCCGGCCAGCAGGCAGTGCACCCCGGGGACCGGCTGGGTGCTCGCAGCCCGGGCCTTGGCCGCGCAGGCCGCGCTGCCCGGCGCCCCGAACAGGTAATACTCAGGCCCCAGGCGGGCATTGTGCGAGCTGACCGCCTTGGGCTGCTTGGCCGCCAGCGAGACGGCTTGATAAAGCGGCATGCTGCCGGCGTTGGGCTCGCCCGGTGCAGCGAACCCCGTCCCCTGGCTGATCGTCACCGCGCTCGGGTCCTGGGCCAGCAGCTGGCTGGCCACCGTCTGGCCGTTGGGCGTCAGCGCATTGGCCTCCCAGTCATAGAAGTACAGCTCCGCGACCTTTCCGACCTGCTGCTCGGCCCGCGTGGTGTTCTGGACGTCGGGCAGCGAGACCGTGATCTCGTTGCCGCCGGTGGTCTGGATCTGGGGCTCGCTCACCCCGAGCTGGTCGACGCGCTGGCGCATGATGTCGACCGCGCGGTTGAGCGCGGTCTGGGTGACGTGCGGCGTCTGCGGGGTGGGCTTGCCCTGATAGACGAGCTGCACGCCCCCCTTGAGGTCCAGCCCCAGCCGGGTCGCCTGGGTGAACATGACGAGCACCGAGGCCGCGATCAGCCCGGCGACCAGGAGCAGGACGAAGCCGTGACGCTTTCGGTCTGACATCAGTCTTCCGCGGATGCTAAACGACTGTGCAGCGGCGACGGACGATCGCTCTCGCGCCCACTAGCGGTGGTTGGTGGGCGTCAGCACGACGAGCAGCCCGCCCTCGTCGTCGTCGTAGGCCGGGAAGATGTCTGCCACGGCGTGGGCCGGGAGATCGTGCTCGGCGTGGACCTCGACCGGCTTTCCCTGCACCCGGACCTCCCATTCGAGCGCGGTCCCGACGTGATCTGAGCCGTCGTCGAAGCGCAGCCCCAGCACCTCTCGCACCGGCCTGCCGATCGCCTGCTCGGTCTTCAGCCCGGTGAGCTCGAAGGAGCCCCGCCCGCAGTCGACGATCCGCCCGTCGCCGTCGCAGGCGAAGAAGGCCGCGTTGGGAGCCGGATAGTAGTCGTCGAGCAGCTCGAACAGGTAGGCGAAGCCGCACCGGTCACAACCCCGGGCCTCGCGCCGAAAGCCCGCGTTGCGGTCGGTGCCCATCGAGCGGTTGCCGCAGTGGGGGCAGATGAAATAGCGCTCTGAAGTCATCAGCAGGCAGGATAGACAGGCCCGGCCCCCGGCTCGCCGCACCGGGCGGGCGGGCCCGGGCGGCCTTCCTAGAGCAACGACGGCGGTCCCGGCGGCGGCATTCCGAGGTGCGCAAAGCCTCTCGGGGTGGCGGCGCGGCCCCGGGGGGTGCGCTCGATCAGCCCCCGCTGAAGCAGGTAGGGCTCGTACACGTCCTCGATCGTGTCGCGCTCCTCCCCCACTGCGACGGCGAGCGTCGAGAGCCCCACCGGGCCGCCGCCGAACTTGTCGCAGATCGCCCACAGAATCTCGCGGTCCAGCCGGTCCAGTCCCGCCTCGTCGACCTGCAGCGAGTCCAGCGCGGCGCCGGCCACCGCGCCGGTCACCACCCCTCCGTGGCGGACGTCGGCGTAGTCGCGCACCCGCTTGAGCAGCCGGTTGGCCACCCGCGGCGTCCCGCGGCTGCGCCCGGCGATCGCCACCGCCCCCTCGGGCTCGATCTCGACCCCGAGCAGCGCCGCCGAGCGGACGACGATGCGACCCAGGTCCTCGGGGCCGTAGTGTTCGAGGCGATGCTGGATCCCGAACCGATCGCGCAACGGCGTCGTGAGCAGGCCGGTCCGGGTGGTGGCGCCGATCAGCGTGAACGGCGGCAACGGCAGGGTGACCACGCGGGCACCCGCGCCCTGCCCGACGGTGATCGGCAGCTCACCGTCCTCCATCGCCGGGTAGAAGGTCTCCTCCAGGGCGCGCGGGAGGCGGTGGATCTCGTCGACGAAGAACACCGACCGCGGCTCGAGCGCGGTCAGGAACGCCGCCACGTCACCCTTGCGCTCGAGCGCCGGTCCGGCGGTCGAGATGAACGGAACGTCGAGCTCGGCGGCCACGATCTGCGCCAGCGACGTCTTGCCCAGGCCCGGCGGCCCGGCGAGCAGCACATGATCGAGCGCCTCGCCCCGGCTGATCGCGGCGGTGATCGAGACCGTCAGCTGGTCCTTGACCGCCCCCTGGCCGACGAAGTCCTCGAGCCGTCGGGGTCGCAGCGAGCGATCGAGCTCGAGCTCGTCGCCGGGCTGCTCGCCCGGGGCCTGGATCCGGGGCGCTGAGCTCACCGGCGAGCGCTCCGCAGCGCGTAGGCGATCAGGTCCTCGGTGCTCTGCCCCGACGCGCCCTGCAGCAGCTCCTCGGCCTCGACCGGGCTGTAGCCCAATCCGATCAACGCCTCGCGGGCCAGCGAGGCCGGGTCGTCGGAGCGGGTGACCGAGATCACGTCGTCGGGCAGCGAGGTGCCGACCTTCTCGCGCAGCTCGACAACGATCCGCTCGGCGGTCCGCTTGCCGACGCCGGGGGTGGACTGCAGAAGCGCCACGTCACCGCCGGCCAGTGCGGCGAGCAGCTCGCGCGCCGGAACGCCGGAGAGCACGGCCAGGGCGACCTTGGGCCCGACGGACTGCACGCCGAGCAGCATCAGGAACAGATCACGCTCCGGTTCGGTGGCGAACCCGTACAGAGCCAGGGCGTCGTCGCGGACGACGAGATGAGTGTGCAGGACGACGCGGTGCCCGATCGCCGGAACCTGGGCGAGCGTCTGGCCCGAGACGGCGAGCCGATAGCCGACGCCGCCACAGTCGACGACGACATGATCGGCACGGCGGACCGCGACTTCGCCCGAGATCAGCGCGATCACGCGGGCGCCTGAGCGGCGGAGGCCGCGACGGCGCCGGCCAGCGGCGCGCGATTGAGCTCGCAGACCGCGACGGCCAGCGCGTCGGCGGCATGGTCCGGAGTCGGCGGGGCCGGCAGCCCGAGCAGACGCGCCACCATCCGGGCCACCTGGCCCTTGTCGGCGCGTCCATGGCCGCAGACCGCGCTCTTGACCTGCTGTGGCGTGTAGGAGCGAGTCGGGACGCCACGCTGACCGGCGGCCAGCAGCACGACGCCGCGGGCCTGTCCGACGGCGAACGCGGTGCGCACGTTGATCCCGAAGTACAGCTCCTCGATCGCCAGCGCGTCCGGAGCGTGGTGGTCCAGCAGCTCGCCCACGCGGGCGTGGATGGCAGCCAGACGCCGCTCCAGCGCAACCTCAGGGCGCGTCTGGATCACGCCCTGCTCGAGGGCGTCAAGCCGCGAGCCGGCGCTGCGGACGATCCCGTAGCCCGTGCTGGCGGTACCCGGATCGATTCCGAGAACGAGCATGCGTTGGGACATTCTGCGCCGCGCTCCGGACGCCTGCCCGGCCGTCGGCGCACCCCGGGCGGCGCCCAAAGCTGGGAGATCTCTTTCACAGGTGCCTCACCAGCGCAACATCCGGGCCGTTCTGCTGTTCTAGAGAGTGTCGAAGCGACGAGCACCTCACCTCAAGGGGCCGGGGCTTGGGGCAGGAGGAGCAGGGTCCTGTCCCTGCTCCTGCTTGCCGTCCTGGTCCTGCTCCTGGCCTTGGGACCGGCGCGGGCGAGCGCGGCCGCGCGCCACACCCCCAGCCTGGGCCCGGCGAACACCGTGATCGATGGTCCGAGCCCGAGCATCACCGGCTTGACGGGCCTCGCGGTCGCGCGCGACGGCACGGGCGGCCTGGTGTACCTCAAGTCCGTCGCCGGCGCGACGCACGTGTTCTTGTCCCGGCTGCTGGCGGGTGTGTTCCAGCCCCCCGTGCAGGTGGATGTCGGCACCGGCCTGACCGGCGCCTCCTCACAACCGGTGATCGCGGCCTCGGCCCCGGGCAAGCTGGTGATCGCCTTCATCAACGGCGGCGGGCTGTACACCGCGCAGGCGCTCGACAGCCAGTCGCCGATCAGCTCCCCCAACCTGCTGTTTCCCACCGCCGGGGAGCCGTCGGCCAGCGCCAGCGGTCCCGCATTGGCGATCAGCGCGTTCGGCAAGGCGTACCTGGCCTTCACCGCCACCGACGCGTCGGGAAGCGATGTACGCGCGGGGTACTTCTACCAGGGGGTCTGGGGCCTCGAGTCACCGCCGCTGAGCCTCAGCCACACCGATGGGGCCGGCATCGGGCTGGCGCGTCCGGCCGTGGCGGTGGCGGGCGACGGGGTGGGGATCGTGGCCTGGGGCGAGAACAGCCACGTCTACTCCCGGCGCGTGTCGGGATTGCAGCCCAGCGTGGTCGACGAGCAGGCCGACGTGTCGATGAACCCGCTGGAGTCCGCCGATCAGCCGGTCGTGGCCAGCGGCGGCGACTCCTCCTACGCGATCCTTGCCTATCGCGAGCTGCCCGACGGCCCGGCCCAACCCTCCCGCGTGCTGATGGACCGTCTGCGCGGATCGAGCTTTGACCAGATCGGGGCGGCGGACGCGAGCCCCTCCGGGCAGGGGGCCGACCAGCCCCAGGCGGCGGTGACCGAGTACGGAGCCGGATTCGTCACCGCCGAATATGACCAGAGCCACGACCTGTATGGGGCGTCGCTGAACAACAACGAGAGCTTCGCCGGCGTCGCGCAACGGCTCAATGGCCAGTCGGAGTCAGCGGCTCCGGACGCGGTGCCGGCGGCGGCCGGGCTGTACTCGACGCTGGTCGCCTTCCAACAGGCTCCGGGCAGCGACGGACAGCCCGAGATCCGGGTCCGCTACGCCCCCTTCAACCTCAGCCTCGGCCCCGAGCAGGTCGTCTCCTCTCCGGCGCTGGGCCCGACCGACGCCGCCAGCGGCCTCGTGGCGGGCGGTGACATCGCCGGGGACGCGGCGATCGCCTGGGTGCAGGGCCTCGGCGCAAGTGCACAGATCGTCGCCGCCCAGCTCTATCAGCCGCCCGGAGGCTTTGCCCCGGCGAGCACGTTCAGCTACTCCACCAGCGCCCAACCGGTGCTGTCGTGGTCTGCGGCCTCTGAGCCGTGGGGGACCGTCGGCTATGCCGTCACCCTGGACGGCAACCTGATCGCCACCACCACCGGCACTCAGGTTCAGGTCCCCAGCCCGGTCCCTGACGGCCGCCACAGCCTTCAGGTGACGGCGATCAATCAGGCCGGCCAGCGGACGGCGGCGGCGCCTGAGACGGTGTTCGTCGACACCGTCGCGCCGCAGGCTTCAATCCGCGTCACGGGCTCCCGCCGGCTCGGCAACGCCCTGCACCTTGGCGTGGCGGCGGTCGACGTCCCGGCGCCGAGCACGGGAGCCGCCGCCTCGGGCGTCGCTACGGTCCAGGTCAAGTGGGGAGACGGCGCGAAGGCGTTTATCCCGCAGGCCGCCACTATCCAGCAAACCGCCACGCACGCCTACCGGCGGCGCGGAACCTATGGCTTGACCGTGATCGTCAAGGACCGAGCCGGGAATCGGACCGTGGTCACGCGGGAGCTGACGATCCGGCCCAAGCCCAAGCCACGCCCCAAGCGCAAGGCCAAGCCCAAGCCCAAGCCCAAGCCGGGGCACCGAGCGCACAATGGACGGCGGCCATGAGCTTCAGATCGCCGGGCAGCGCCTCCCGGAGCGGCTCGAGCTCAACGCCCCACGCAAGCGGTGCTCGGCAGGCGCGGATCGGTCAGCCGCACCACTGTCCAGACGCCGACGTGAGCCAGTGCCTGGCGGCGGGTGAGCCGCGGATCCACGGCGGCGGGAGCCCCGTCGGTGGCGTTGTGGGGGCCGATGAAGTCAACCCCGGGCGCCGACATCGCAGTTCCGACCCGCCCCAGGGTCGTGTGCAGCTTCCAAGCCAGCGCGGTCTGCACACTGTGGTTTATGGCGACGAAGCTCGAGTGGCAGGGCAGCACCCCTTGGTGACCTCCGACCGTGGCCACGGCGCGGCCGAGCTGACCGAGGATCGAGTCGGCCCGCGAAGCCGCCGGTCCGGTGTCGCGCGCCTCCGCGATCCGGGTGGTGGTGAAGGGGATCGAGACGGCCACCAGGATCGCCGCGGCGCCGGCCGTCAGCCACGGGGCGTTTCGCGGCCAAAGTTCTCCGGCCAGCAGTGCCAGGCGCGCGATCCCGATGCCTCCGAGCACGCAGGTAAGCGCGGCGGCGGGCAAGAAGAAGCGCTCCAGGCCGGGGTAGCCGTCCAGCGTCATGGCCACCACCACCACCCACCAGGCGACGATCCCCGCGCCGATCGCAGCCAGTTGCCGGTCGCGGTCACGCCACCAGCCGAGCCCCACCGCCAGCAGCGCGGCGATCAGCGCGGGCAGGACCTGCAGATCGATGCCCCGGCCGACCACCGTCCGGAAGGGATCAGAGCCGAGATGGCCGTTGTACTTGGCCGCGTGGGTGGCGGCCAGGAACGGGTCACCGGAGCCGATGCCCGGGGGAACGAACCACATGAACGGCAGCGCCAACAGCCCGGCGCCGATCAGCAGCCGCATCCTCGGGGACTTGAACTCCGGTGCGCGGAACCACAGCCACAGCGCGTAGAGGCCGATGAACGGCCACCACTCGGGCCGGATCAGGCCGGCGGCCACAGCGAGCAGGAAGGCCTGCGTCCGATGACCGTCGAGCAGCCGGTCGATGGCCCACAAGGAGGCGCCGATCAGCACCACCTCCGAGGTCCCGCGCAGCCAGTAGTAGAACCAGTCCTGGGTGAGCACCACGGCGAGCACGGCCAGCAGGCCGGCAAGATGCCCGGCGCGCCCACCCGGTCCGCTGCCCGGGCGCCCACGCGGCCCGCCGCCCATCAGCCGGCTGGCCAGACGCCAAGCGCCGACGAGCCCGAGCAGGCCACCCGCCCGCGCCGTGATCACCCACAGGGTCGGAGCGGCGCCCCCGAACAGTCCCCAGACGGTCGTGAAGATGAACGGGAGCGGCTTCCACGACGGGCCGCCGCTGATCTGAAAGCTCAGATGCGGGTCCGACACCTCTCGGCCCCAGACGATCCACGACCACGGGTCATAGCTGGGGACGGTCGGCAGCACCGCGGCCGAGAGGATGGCCAGCAGCACGCAGGCGCCAACCGCCAGCACGGCGGGCGAGCGCGGCGCAGCGTGAAAGGAGCGAGCCAATGAGGCGCCTCGAGATTGCCTCACCGAACCGCCGGAGCCGGTCGCTGGGGGCCGCTGCAGGCGCGGGTCGACGACGGGCATCGGCCGGCGATTGTAGCGGCGGCCCCGGGTTCCCCACGCCTCCGGGGCTCGCCGTGGCGATCTCCAGATTGATCGTCCTGCTCGCCTTGACGCTCGCCACCGGTCTGGCCCTGGCCATGGTCGGCACCGAGGCCGCTGCCGCGCAGAGCCCAGGCCCGGGGAGCGCCTATGTAGCCACTCCGCCGACCAAGGGAGCCCTGTATCGGGACGGCCCCGACGATCGATACCGGCTCGGCGGCGCATGGCTCTATCAAGCCGATCCCGGCAACCTCGGGGTCCAGGAGAGCTGGTTTGCCGGCGGGGCCGGCGCCGCTGGGTGGTCGCCGGTTACGATTCCCAACTCCTACAACGCCGGGGACCTGAGCGCCGCGAGCATGAACGGCTCGGTGGGCTGGTACCGCCGTGACTTCACGGTGCCCGCCGGAGCCTTCGCCGCGTCCGGTGTGCCGGCCCGCTTTCGGAGCTGGATCGTCCGGTTCGAGTCGGTCAACTACCGAGCCACTGTGTGGCTCAACGGGCGCCCGCTCGGCACGCACGCCGGGCCTTACGTGCCGTTTGAATTCGCCTTGAAGGGCGTGCGCAGCGGCGTCAACCGCCTGGTCGTGCGCGTCGACGATCGCCGAGGCCCCGGCGATCTGCCGCCGGGGCCGAGCGGCGGCTGGTGGAACTTCGGCGGCATCCAGCGCGAGGTCTACCTGCGCTCGGTCCAGCGGGCCGACCTGTCTCAGGTCACGGTCCGGCCGATCCTGCCCTGCCCCACCTGTGCCGCCAGGGTCCAGGAACAGGTCACGGTCTCAAATCCGACCGCCGCGGCGCAGACAGTGACCGTACGAGGCGCCTACGGGGGGCATCGGCTGGATTTCGGCACCCACACGATCCCGGCCCACGGGACCCAGATCGCCCAGGCGCACACGACGATCACGACACCGCATCTCTGGGCGCCCGATGACCCGTACCTCTACCGGGCGACGCTGGCCCTGTCAGACCAGCAAGGCGTCCGGCTGCAGCGTTACTTCACCGACAGCGGGATCCGCATGATCACGGTTTCGCCTCAGGGCCAGCTCGAGCTCAACGGCCGGGCATTGAACCTGCGCGGGGTCAGCGTGCACGAGCAGAACATGATCAGCGGCTCTGCCCTGAACCCGACTCAGCTGACGGCCCTGGTCGGCTGGGCCCACGAGCTCGGCGCGACGATCATCCGCGCGCACTACCCGCTCAATCCGCAGATCGAGCAGCTCGCCGATCAGGACGGGATCCTCCTGTGGAACGAGATCCCCGTCTACCAGGTGCAACCGCAGTTTCTGCGCCAGCCTGACTGGGTGGTCCGCGCCCACGCGTACCTGCGCCAGGACATCCTCACCAACCAGAACCATCCCTCCGTGCTGCTGTGGAGCATCGGCAACGAGCTGCAGACCCCGCCTGACGGCGGCGAGGCGAGCTACATCGCCGGCGCCGCGGCGCTCGCCCGCAAGCTGGACCCCACGCGGCCGGTGGGGATGGCGATCCGGGACTGGCCCGGGGTGGGGTGCCAAGGGGCCTACGCGCCGCTGGACGTGATCGGGTTCAACGACTACTTCGGCTGGTTTGACGCCGGCGGGGGCACCACCGACGACCGCGACGCCCTGAGCCCGTTCCTGGACAGCCTGCATGCCTGTTACCCGAGCAAGGCGCTGATGATCAGCGAGTTTGGCTTTGAGGGCAACCGCAACGGCCCGGTGGAAGAGCGCGGGACCTATCAGAGCCAGGCCGACCAGGCCCAGTTTCATCTGGGCGTGTTCGCCTCCAAGCCCTACCTGTCGGGCGCGATCTGGTTCGCGTTACAGAGCTTTGCCGCGCATCCGGGCTGGACCGGCGGCAACCCCCTGGGCGATCCGCCGTGGGTGCAGAAGGGCGAGATCGACCGTTTCGGCAACCCGACGCCGCTGTTCGCGGTGATCCAGCAGATCTACAAGTCGACCGTGCAGATCGCGCCGTAGGCAGCCTTCTAGGCGGACGAGAACCGGCAGCGCAGCAGCGTGGCGATGACCCGCACGCCGTCGACCGCGGTCAGCTTCTTGCCCTCGTCGTTGGATCGCGCGCGGTAATGAACCGGGACCTCGAAGATCCGTTCCCGGTGCTGGACCAGCCGAGCAGTGATCTCCGGCTCGATCGCGAAACCGGCCGAGCTCAGCGGCAGGCTGCGAAACAGCTCGGTCCGGATCATCTTGTGACAGGTCATGATGTCGTGCAGGTAGACGTTGTAGAGCATGTTGCAGGCCAGGGTTACGCCCTTGTTACCGAGCACGAACAAGAACGAATGGCTGGTGTAGCCGTCAAACGCGCGCACACCGAAGCAGGCGTTGGCGCGTCCGTCCATCAGCGGCGGCATCAGCAGGCCCAGGTCGGCCGGGTCGTACTCCAGGTCGGCGTCGAAGATCGCCGAGAGGTCACCCCGGGCCTGGCTCAGCGCGGTCTGGATGGCCGCGCCCTTGCCCCGATTGTGCTCGTGCTCGAACAGCCGCACGCGGTCGTCCCAGCTGCCGGCACGGAGGATCTCGAGGGTCCCATCGGTCGACCCGTCATCGACGACGATCAGCTCGATGTCCGACGGGAGCTCTGTGTCGAGCACCTCGGCGATCGCGCGCTGCACCCGCTCGCGCTCGTTGTAGACCGGCATCAGGATGGAGAGCATGTGTACGTGCCTCGAGATCAACTGGGCGGGCGCGGCATCAGACCAGCGCCCGCGAGGGGCCGAGATGCTAGCGAACGTCGCCGCCGTCAGAGAGGATGCAGCGATGGACTTCGCCGCTGAAGGGTTGCTCGACGCCCTCGAGGGCTCAGACCGTGCCGGACGCGAGAGACTGCTCGAGCAGCTGATCGACCATGGGTTCACCACCGACGAGCTCAAGGTCGCCGTCGCCGAGCACCGGCTTGCGCTGCTGCCCGTCGACCGGCTCCTGCGGGGAACCTATACAGCGACTGACGCGCAGGAGCGCACCGGCTTTCCGGCCGAGCTGATGACCCGAGTCAGACGCCTGCACGGGCTGCCCGAGATCGACGCCGGCGAGCCTGTGTTCGGTGAGGAGGATTTGGACGCCGCCCGCGCCATGAAGCAGTTCCTGGACGCCGGGTTCGGAGAGGAGCCGATCCTCGAGATCGCTCGGGTGCTCGGCGAGGGCATGGCGCGCGTGGCGGCGACGGTGACGGCGGCGTTCGCCGAGACCTTCCTGCGTCCCGGCGACAGCGAGCTGGAAGTGGCCGAGCGGTTCGCCACCCTGGCCGAGCAGCTGACGCCGGCGCTGACGCCGGTGCTGGTGGCAGCCTTCAAGCAGCACCTGCGCGAGAGCGTCCGGCTCGGAATGCTGGGCCGCACCGAGCTGGAGACCGGCGACATCGCCGGCGCCCGCGAGCTGGCGGTCTGCTTCGCCGATCTGGTGGGCTTTACTCGCTTGGGCGGCCAGGTCGAGCAGGCGCAGCTGGGTGTGGTGGCCGGCCGGCTGGCCGACCTCGCCGCTTCGGTCACCGAACCGCCGGTCCGGCTGGTCAAGACGATCGGCGACGCGGCGATGTTCGTCAGCAGCGAACCGGGGCCGCTGGTGGCGGTGGCACTGAAGCTGGTGCAGGAGTCCGCTGACGCCGAGCTGCCCAGCGTGCGGGCCGGGATCGCGCTTGGCCCGGCGGTGGTGCGGGCCGGGGACTACTTCGGCCACTCGGTCAACCTGGCCAGCCGGGTCACCGGTGTGGCCCGGCCGGGCAGCGTCCTGTGCACGCGCGAGGTGCGTGACGCCGCCGCGGAGGGCTTTGACTGGTCCTCCACCGGGCGCCACAAGCTCAAGGGAGTCTCCGGGCCGGTGCCGCTGTACCGGGCCCGAGCCTTGTAACCCGAGCATGACCCGAGGTCTGGCCGGTCCGGGGTCAGGCGACCCCTGGCCCGCCTGGGCTCAGGCGACCCCGTGCAGGTCGATTACGAACACGAGCGCAGCGTTGGGCGGAATCTTCGGCGGGCTGCCCTTGGCCCCGTAGCCCAGGCTGGCCGGAATGATCAGCTCTCGGCGACCACCCACACGCATCCCCGGGATGCCCTGCTGCCAGCCGGGGATCACGCCCGACAGCGGCAGCGAGGTCGGCTGGCCGCTGCCGTCGTTCCAGGAGGCGTCGAACTGCTGGCCGCCCTTGTAGAGCACGCCGACGTACTCCACGGTGACGGTCGACCCGGCGGTCGCGGCCGTTCCGGTGCCCTTGATCAGGTCCTTGATCACGAGCTTGGTGGGCGCCGGGCCGGAGGGCGGGACGACCTTGGGCTTGGTCTTCAGCGCCGCCGGCAGCGGCGTCGAGCTGGTGCTCGTGGTCGAGCTGCTGCTCGCGGCGGCAGAGGCGACGGGCGCGGCGGTGGCGCCGCTTGAGGGGGCCAGGGCGACGCCGGGGGCGTTGGAGCTGCCGCAGCCGGCCAGGGCCAGCCCGACGAGCGCGCACGTGAGGGTGAGTGGTTTACGCATGGAGGAGCCCGAGGGTAGCGGGACCGATCAGCCGGCGATCCGCTCGAGGACCGAAGCGTCGACGTCGAAGTTGGCGTTCACCGCGCCGACGTCGTCGGACTCCTCGAGCATGTCGATCAGCTTCATCAGCCGGGCGGCATCGGACTCCTCCACCGCCACACGGGCTTTCGGGCGCTGGGTCACGTCGGCGCTGTCGATCTCGACGCCGGCGCTGTCAAGCACGTTGCGGACTGCCCCCAGATCGCCGGGCGCGGTGACGACCTCATAGACGTCCTCGTCGAGCACGATGTCCTGGGCCCCGGCGTCGATCGCGACGATCAGATCGTCCTCGTCATAACGCGAGGCGTCCACGACCAGCACTCCGCACTTGTCAAACAGGTAGGACACCGAACCCGGCTCGCCGAGGCTGCCGCCGTGCTTGGACAGGGCGTGCCGGACGTCGGCGCCGGTGCGGTTGCGGTTGTCGGTCAGAGCCTCGATCAGCAGCGCCACCCCGCCGGGTCCGTAGCCCTCGTAGAGCACCGCCTCGATCTGGTCGGCGTCGACGCCCTCCCCGGTGCCCTTGGCGATCGCCCGCTCGATGTTGTCCTTGGGCATCGACGCATCTCGGGCCTTCTGGATCGCCAGCGCGAGCCCGGGGTTGCCGTCGGGATCGCCGCCCGCCTCACGGGCGGCCACGGTCACGGCCCGGGCGAGCTTGGTGAAGTGCTGGCCACGACGCTGGTCGACGATCGCCTTCTTGTGCTTGATCGAATGCCATTTGGAGTGGCCTGACATGAGGTCTATTCTAGAAAGCCGCCGTCGCGGAGTATTGAGGCCCGAACCGGCGGTCGGCGGGCGGAGCCTCGTTTTCAGCGCCCGAGAGCTTCGGGATGCCCGCGATACCACTCGAGGGTCAGGGCAAGGCCCGCCTCCAGGTCGACCTCGGGGCGCCAGCCGGTCAGCTCGCGCAGCTTGGTCGCGTCGACCCATTGGCGGTCGATCTCCCCGTGGGGGACGCCCGCTCCGCGGATCTCCGGCTCCAGCTCGCCTCCGGCCAGCCGGCAGATCAGGTCCACCACTTCGGCCACCCGTCGCGGGCGTCCGCCGCCGGCGTTGAACGCCTCTCCATGGCCGGCGCCGCCCAGCAGCGAGCGCCAGATGGCGAGATAGGCCGCAGCGGCGTCCTCCACGTAGAGGAAGTCGCGCTCGGGCGAGCCGTCAGAGCGGATCACCGGCGCGCGCCCGGCCAGTGCCGCGCCGACCGCCTCGGGAACCAGGCGCGAGCGGTTGGTGTCCCCCCCGCCGTAGAGGTTGGCGAACCGGGTCACCGCCACCGGCAGCCCGAAGGTGTGAAAGTAGGAGCGCGCCAGCAGGTCCGCCGCAGCCTTGGAGACGTCGTACGGGAAGGTCGGCGCCAGCGCCTGGGCCTCGGTGTAGGGCAGCTGTGCCTGATGGCCGTAGGCCTTATCCGACGAGGCGACGATGACGCTGTCCACGCCGTGGCGGCGACAGGCCTCGAGCACGATCCAGGTTCCCCGGATGTTGGTCTCAAAGGTCGAGGTCGGCGAGCGGTTGGCGGTCCCGACCAGAGTCTGGGCCGCAAGGTGAAACACGCCCTGCACGTCGTACTCGTTCAACGCTCGCGCCACCAGCCCCTGATCGCAGATGTCGCCATTCACCGTGTTGACGCGGTCGGTCAGGCCGAGCATCGCCAGCCCCGAAGCGGCAGGCTCGTCGCGCTGAATCGCGACCACGCGTACGCCGTCGGCCAGCAGCGCCCGGATCAACCACGCCCCCAGCAGGCCATGGCCGCCGGTGACCAGGACCGTGCGCCCGCTCAGCTCCACATCGCTGCGCTCCACTCCGCTCAGCTCCACAGCTTCCACGGGGCCGCACCGCTCGCCCACAGGTCGTTGAGCACGACCGCGTCCTTGTAGGTGTCCATGCAGTCCCAGAAGCCGGCGTGGCGATAGGCCTGCAGCCTCCCCCCCGCCGCCAGGTGCGACAGCGGCTCGCGCTCGAGCACGCTGTCGTCGTGCAGCAGCTCGAGCACGTCGGTGGTAAAGCAGAAGAAACCCCCGTTGATCCAGTGCTCGCTGCGCGGCTTCTCCGTGAACCCCTGCACCGCGCCGTCCGTGCCCAGCCGCGCGACTCCGAACTGCAGCTCGGGGCGGACTACGGTCATCGTCGCCGCCGCGCCGTGACTGGAGTGGTAGGCCACCAGCGCGTCGAGGTCCACGTCGGCGACGCCGTCGGCGTAGGTGAGGCAGAAGTCGCCTTCCAGCTCACCGCCCGCGCGGTGCAGCCGACCTCCGGTCGGGGTGTCCTCGCCCGTGTCCAAGCACCGGATCTCGGTCCCCGCTGGCCACGCCTGCTCGGCGACGAACCTCTGCACCTGCTCACCCAGGTAGCCGGTGAGCAGCAGAAAGCGCCGAAAGCGCTGCGCCAGGTAGATCTGGATCACGTGCCAGAGGATCGGTCGGCCGCCGATCTCGACCAACGGCTTTGGAATCGACTGCGTGTGCTCCTGCAACCGGGTCCCCCGACCGCCGCACAAGATCACCACGCTCGGCCTCGCGCCGGATCCGCTCGCTCTCATGGCGCGGCATTATGAGGCATGATCAGCTGACGATGACCGAGTCGGCCGTCAATCCAGCCATCTTCAAGGCCTACGACATCCGGGGCCTGTACGGAGACGAGCTCGACGCCGGCACGGCGCTGGCGATCGGGCGTGCCTTTGCCCGGGTGATCGCTGCCCTGGAGGACAAGCCGACGGCCGAGCTGCGCCTCGGCCTCGGACGTGACATGCGCCTGTCGGCGCCGGAGCTCGCCCGCGCATACCGGCAGGGCATGACGAGTGAGGGCGCCGACGTGCTCGATGCCGGCCAGGTCGGCACCGAGATGCTCTACTACCTGGTGGGATCCCGAGACCTGGACGGCGGCCTGATGTGCACGGCCTCGCATAACCCCGTGGCCTATACGGGGGCCAAGCTGGTCGGTCGTGGGGCGCTGGCGCTGTCCGGTGACGCGGGCATCGGCGACGTCCGAGACCGGATCGCCGCCGGCCTCGGGGAGCCTCCCGGAGGCGGATCGGTGGAGGAGGTGTCGGTCGCCGAGGACTTCCAGCACGCGGCGCTGCAGTTCATCGATCCGAGCGCGATCAAGCCCCTGAGGATCGTCGTCGACGGTGGCAACGGGATGGCCGGCCCGATGGTCGGACCGCTGCTCGAGCAACTCGGTCTCGACCTCGAGACCGCCTATTGGACGCCGGACGGCGAGTTTCCCGATCACGCGCCCAACCCGCTGCTGCCCGAGAACCGGGAGTTCATCATGGGCGAGGTGGTCCGGCGGGAGGCCGATCTCGGAATCGCCTGGGACGGCGACGCCGACCGCTGCTTCTTCATCGACGATCGCGGGGCTTTCGTAGACGGTGACTTCCTGACCGCGCTGCTGACCGAGTCGATGATCACCAAGTATCGGAGCCCACCCAACCCACCCACCCCCACCGTCCTCTACGACGTCCGAGCGAGCCGCGCGGTCGCCGACACCGCCCGGGCCGCGGGCGGCTCGGCGCTGGTCAATCGGGTCGGGCACGCGTTCTTCAAGTCGCGGATGCGGACCGAGCACGCCGTCTTCGGCGGCGAGGTGTCTGGGCACTACTACTTCCGTGACTTCTACTGCGCGGACTCCGGGACGCTGCCGGCGCTGCTGATCCTGGAGTTGCTCTCCCGCCGCGACGCTTCGATGTCAGAGCTGCTGAAGCCCTACCGCGACAAGTACTTCATCTCGGGCGAGATCAACTCCGAGGTCGCCGACCCGGCGGCCAGGCTCGAGGAGCTGGCCGAGCGCTACGCCGACGGACGCCAAGAGCGTCTGGATGGGGTCTCGGTGGACTACGACGACTGGCATTTCAACGCGCGGTCGTCCAACACCGAGCCGCTGCTGCGCCTGTGCCTGGAATCGCTGCGCTCGCCCGAGCACATGGTCGAGCGGCGCGACGAGCTCTTGAGCGTGATCCGCGCGTGAATCGCCCCGAGCCGGGGACCGCGTCGCCTGGATCGGGGCAGGCCTCCGCGGCCGCGGCCGGCGTCCACGCGATCTCCCTGCCGACGCCCTTCCGGGTTGGCCGGGTCAACTGTTACCTGATCGAGGACGAGCCGCTGACCCTGGTCGACACGGGGCCCAACTCCGGCAACTCGCTGGATGAGCTCGTGGCCGCGCTCGCCGACCTCGGCCACACGGTCGAGGATCTCGGCCTGATCATCATCACCCACCAGCACATCGACCACCTGGGCCTGCTGGAGATCCTCGCGCGTCGGTCCGGCGCCGAGGTGGCCGCCTTTCACCAGCTCGGTCCCTATCTGGCGGACTTCGACGCCAGCGCCGCTGCCGATGACGAGTTCTCGATTCAGCTGATGCTCCGACACGGCGTCCCCGAGGAGGTGGTGACCGCACTCGGCTCGGTCGGCGCCTCGTTCCGCGCCTTCGGCTCGAGCGGCCAGGTCACCCGGCCGCTTCACGACGGCGACGAGCTCAGGCTGGCCGGCCGCACCCTGCGCGCCCTGCACCGCCCGGGCCACAGCCCATCGGACACCGTGTTCCTCGACGACCAGCGCCGGCTGCTGATCGGTGGCGACCATCTGCTCGCCCACATCTCCTCCAACCCGCTGATCTCCAGGCCGCCGGACGGCCGCCCGGTCAAGGGACGCCCCCAGGCGCTGCCCGAGTACATCGCCTCGCTGCGAGCCACACGCGAGCTCGACGCCGAGCTGGTCCTGACCGGGCACGGTGAGCCGATCCTCGATCATCGAGCGCTGATCGACGAGCGCTTCCGGATGCACGATCGGCGAGCGCAGAAGCTGCTCGGGATGCTCGAGCCGGCTCCCCTGTCAGCCTATGAGCTGGCCACCCGGATGTGGGGCCAGGTCGCGGTTACGCAGGCCTTCCTGACGATCTCCGAGGTGCTGGGGCACATGGACCTGCTGGCCGCCGAAGGCTGTGTGGCCGAGGATCCCGATGCAGAGGTGATCCGGTTCGCCGCGGTCAGCCATCGGCCTTGGCCGGGGCTTTGAGTAGAAATCCGCAACCGGCACGAGGAATCCCCTGACCGGTGCGGGGTGGATTGCGCCGATACCCAAAGCAGCCATGCCTGGAAGCGATCCCGAGTACCCGAGCCTGCTCCACCGAGTGCCGGCGATCATCTACACGGCAGACCCCGGCGCGATCGCCCACTGGCACTACGTAAGCCCCCAGATCGAGGCGATCCTCGGGTTCACCTCCGAGGAGTGGTGCGCCGATCCTGGTCGCTGGCTGAACCAGCTGCACCCCGAGGACCGCGAACGGATGATCGCCATGGAGGCCGACGCCGTCGCCGGCGAGGCCCCCTACGGAGCGGCCGAGTACCGCCTGCTGCACCGCGACGGGCGCGTCGTCTGGGTCCGCGACGACGCGCTCCTACTCGAGACCGAGGGCGGCCCGGTCCGTTGGCACGGTGTGATGTCAGACGTGACCGACCGCAAGCTGGCCGAGGCCGAGCTCGAGCGCGGCATCGCTCAGCAGGCCGCGGTGGCGAGGCTGGGCGAGCACGCGCTGGAGGGCGCGAGCACCGCCGATCTGATGCAGGAGGCGGTCGGCGCGGTCACAGAGCTGCTGGGGGTCGAGATCGCGGCGGTGATCGAGTTGAGGCCCGACCGCCGGTCGTTCGAGTTCCGCGCCTTCACCGGCTTGCCCGACACGACGACCGATGCCACCATCCCCAGCGGTAGACGTTCGCAGGCGGGCTACTCGATCCTCACCGGAGCACCGGTGATCGTCAGCGACTGGAACCACGAGCGCCGGCTGACCCGCTCTGAGGTGCTGAGCGCGGCAGGAGCGTGCAGCAGCCTCACGGTGGTGATCGAGGGACGCCGCGCGCCGTTTGGCGTGCTCGGCGTTCACTCGGCCTCGCTCCGAGCCTTCCATACCCGGGACGTCGACTTCGTGCAGGCGATCGCCAACGTGCTCGGCGACGCGTTTGAGCGTCAGCTCGCCGACGACGACATCCGTCACCGAACCCTGCACGATCACCTGACCGGCTTGCCAAACCGCGTGCTGTTCATGGACCGCCTGCAGCACGCCGCCGAGCGGTTGCGCCGCCGGCGCGGCCTGACGGCGATCCTCTCCCTGGACCTTGACCGGTTCAAGCTCATCAACGACAGCCTCGGCCACAAGCTCGGCGACGACCTGCTCGCCGAGGCCGCGCCCCGCCTAAAGCAGGTGGTGCGCTCCAGCGACACTGTCGCGCGCTTTGACGGAGATGAGTTCGGGATCCTGCTCGAGGAGGTCGCCAACGAGCGCGACGCGGTCGAGATGGCCCAGCGGATCGCCGCGGTGTTCACCCGCCCGTTCGTGCTCGGAGGCGACGAGCACTTCGTCTCCACCAGCATCGGGATCGCTCTGGCCTCGGGCGGCGAGCTGGCCGACGACCTGATCCGCGATGCCGACTCCGCACTGAACCGCGCCAAGGAGCGTGGCCGTGCCCGTTACGAGCTGTTCGACGAAGCGCTGCGCGGCCGTTCGATCTCGCGCCTGCGGGTCGAGAACGACTTGCGCCGGGCGATCGAGCGAGACGAGCTGAAGCTCGACTATCAGCCGATGATCTGCCTCCAGGATCAGTCGATCGTCGGCGTCGAGGCGCTGATCCGCTGGGAGCATCCAGCGCGCGGACGGATCGAGCCGAGCGACTTCATCCCGGTCGCCGAGGAGAACGGGCTGATCGAGCCGATCGGCCGCTGGGTGCTGGAGCGCGCCTGTCGGCAGGCCGCGCGCTGGCATCGGGAGCGCCCGGATGCGCCACCGCCGTGGATGTCGGTCAACCTGTCAGGCGTTCAGATTGGCAACCCTTTCCTGACCGAGACGGTCGCCGCGGCGCTGCGCACGTCTGGACTGGATCCCGCGTGCCTCACGCTCGAGCTCACCGAGAGCGTGCTGCTCGGCGACACCGACGGCTTGACCGCGGCGCTGGCCGCGCTCAAGGCGCTCGGGGTCCGCCTGGTCCTGGACGACTTCGGGACCGGATATTCGTCGTTGGCCTACCTGACCCGGCTCCCGCTCGACGCGCTCAAAATCGATCGCTCGTTCATCGATGGCCTCGGCACAGAGCCGCGGGACACGGCGATCACCGAGGCGATCGTGGCCATGTCACACGCCCTGTCGCTCGACGTCGTCGGCGAGGGAGTGCAGACGGCGCTGCAGATCTCCGAGCTGACCCGGCTCGGGTGCGACTTCGCCCAGGGCTTCTACTTCTCACGGGCGGTGGAGGCGGCTCAGATCGGGCAGATGCTCGAGTCCGGGCCGACGTGGCTGGCGGTCAGGTCCTACACCGATTCTCAGGGGTAGGCGGAGTCTCCCGGGCGCACGGGCGAGACGATCGCTGCGCCGCACTCGGTCGCCCCGCCGGCGATCGCCACGCGTAGCGACACCGTGTCGTTGGGCGCAATCACCGCCAACGCGTAGGCGGTCGTGCAGCCGGCGCTCGAGCCGCCGCCGTGTGAGACGGTGAGCCGGAACGACGCCGAGTGGCCGGGCGCCAGCACCAGCCCGTGCAGCGCCGAGGAGCCGAAGAGATCGCTGGTGGCGTGGGTCGGGACGGTGGGAAGGGCGCGGCCGTTTCGGTCCAGGAACTGGATTCCGGGGTAGCCGAACGTGGCGCAGTTTCCCGAGCCGGTGTTGCGCAGGGCGAAGCCGAGCTCACCATGGCCCGTGGCTCCCTGCTGGCCCAGGAACGAGAGCGCCAGGCCGGCGGCCCGGCACGGCGGCGGTCCAACTGAGGCCGAAGGGGCCCCCGCGGTGGTCGAGGCGCCGGAGGACGTGGAGGCGGCGGAGGACGTGCTGGAGCCGGCGGCCGTCGAGCGGCTCGTGGCCGGCGCCGTGGCGGTCCTCGTAACCGTGGTGGCGCTCGAGCTCTGACCGGCGGCAGAGCTGGCGCTGGAGCCCGAGCCACCGCACGCGCAGAGCGCAAGGCAGGCAAGCACCGCCAGGGGCGTGAGCAGGCTGCGCATCCGGTGTTGTTCGTCCTCCGCGGGGCAAGATCCTGCTGGGGCCCGCGCCGGGATCCGCATCGCCGACGGCGGGGGCGTGCGACCATCCCGGGCGTGAGCGGCGTCGCACCACCTCATCGCAGCGGCGGGAGGCTGGCCGCCGACGTGGCCAGGCACGATCCCCTCTGGGGCCCGCAGATGCTCATCGCGGTGGCGATCCTGCTTGACCTGGCGCTGCCCGAGAAGCTCACGGTGGGCCCGATCTGGCTGCTCCCGGCGCTCGAGGGGCTGGCGCTGCTCGGCCTGTCAGCGTCCTCCCCCCATCCCAGGGTGCGCCACTCCCCGTGGCGTCGGCGGTTGGCGATGAGCCTGACCGGACTGGTCAGCGCCACCAACAGCGCCTCGCTGGTGCTGCTGTGCCACTACCTGCTGCAGGGCCACAAGGCCAATGGCCGCGAGTTGATCGGATCGGGGATCGTGCTGTGGGTGACCAACGTGCTGTTGTTCGCGGTCTGGTATTGGCAGGTCGACCGCGGGGGACCCCTGGCCAGGGCGACCGACCCGGAGCTGCTGCCGGATTTCCTGTTCGTTCAGATGAGCGAGCGCAGGTTCGCTCCGCCGGGCTGGAAGCCGAACCTGGTCGATTACCTGTACACCTCGTTCACCAACGCGACGGCGTTCAGCCCCACCGATACGATGCCGCTGACCCCGGTGGCCAAGTGGCTGATGACCGCCCAGTCGCTGACCGCGCTGGTCACGATCGGTCTGGTGGTGGCCAGAGCGGTGAACATCCTCAGCTGACCTGCAATTCGCTCACGGCGCTCATCAGCCGCGCCGCCCCCGCCAGAGCTTCCTGCGGTTGCGTCAGATCCGGTCGCGAGGCTTGATTTCTCGGCCGGCCGGGTCGATCATGGTCATCAGCATGCCGATGTCGCTCGCCGCCGTGTGGAAGCTCGCCTTCGCGATCGCGCTCCTGGCCACGATCTTCGTCAGTGCCTGCGCGCGAGCGCCGCGCCACTCGGTGCCCGGATCACAGCTACGCCAGCTCGTCCTGTGTGCGCTGGGCCTGTACGGGGTCGGCGGTCTCGCGTCGCTGACCCACCACGAGCTCTTGGCCGGCCTGATCTATGGGGCCGGGATCATGGTCGCCGCCCTGGCGGCCTGGCTGTCACGGGGGCGCGACCAGGAGGATCCGCCGGACGACGACGAACCGGTCGACGTGCAGCCTCCTCCGGAGCCCGATGGAGTGCCGAGGCTGGACTGGGCCTCGTTCGAGCGCGAGTTTCGCGAGTACTCCGAGCGGGTGCGCGAGCCCTCGGGCCGCGGCTAAGGGCTCGCGACCGACTCCAGCAGCAGCGTGTGCAGCCGGGTCTCGCCGGTCAGCTCGGGGTGAAAGGCCACCGCCAGCAGCTTGCCCTGACGAACCGCGACCGGGTGCTCCTGCACCCGGGCCAGCACCTCGACCTCCTGCCCCCACTCGGCGATCCACGGGGCCCGGATGAACACCGCGTGCACGGGACCGCCGGGCAGCCCGCGGAACTCGAGCTCGGCCTCGAACGAGCGCAGCTGGCGACCGAAGGCGTTTCGCTGCGCCCGGACGTCGAGCAGGCCGAGATGGTCACGATCAAGCATGATCAGACCGGCGCAGGTACCCAGCACCGGGGTACCGGCGCGGGCCAGCTCGCGCAGCGGATCTCCCAGCCCCTCGCGCTCGATGCCGAGCGTCATCACCGTCGATTCCCCACCCGGGATCACCAGCGCGTCCAGGTCGGCGAGGTCACCCGGCACCCGCACGTCGCGGGCGGTCGCCCCCAGCGAGGACAGGATCTTGGCGTGCGCCTCGAAGTCTCCCTGCAGCGCGAGGACGCCGACCAGCGGCGCGCGGCGCGCCGAGCTGTCGGTCACCGCTACCAGCCGCGAGGGGCCAGCAGCTGCTCGGACTCGAGCTTGGACGTCTCGAGGCTGACCATCGGCTGACCCAGCCCGGTGGAGGCGGCGGCCACGCGGGCGGAATCATGGAAGTGCGTGGTGGCCTCGACGATCGCCCGGGCGCGACGGTCGGGGTCCGCGGACTTGAAGATGCCGGAACCGACGAACACGCCCTCGGCCCCGAGCTGCATCACCAGCGAGGCGTCTGCCGGGGTGGCGATCCCCCCGGCGCAGAACAGCACCACCGGCAACCGCCCGTCGGCGGCGACCTGACGAACCAGGTGCAGTGGCGCGCCGAGCTCTTTGGCGGCGGTCGCCAGCTCACCGGTATCCAGCGTGCCAAGGCGCGAGATCTCGCGGCGGATCACGCGCAGGTGGCGTACCGCCTCGACGATGTCACCGGTGCCGGCCTCCCCCTTGGAGCGGATCATCGCGGCACCCTCGCCGATCCGGCGCAGCGCCTCGCCCAGGTTCGTGGCGCCGCACACGAACGGAATCTTGAACTGCCACTTGTCGATGTGGTTGGCCTCGTCAGCCGGAGTCAGCACCTCGGACTCATCGATGTAATCGACCTCGAGGGCCTCGAGGACCTGGGCCTCGGCGAAGTGCCCGATACGAGCCTTGGCCATCACCGGGATCGAGACCGCGGCCTGGATTGCCTGGATCATCTCGGGATCGGACATCCGGGCCACACCGCCATCTCGCCGGATGTCGGCCGGAACGCGCTCGAGCGCCATAACCGCGGAGGCGCCGGCATCCTCGGCGATCTTGGCCTGCTCGGCGGTCACCACGTCCATGATCACGCCGCCCTTGAGCATCTCGGCGAGGCCTGACTTGACCCCGAAGGTCGCCTCCAGACGCCCGCTGTCGCCGTTGTCACTCATCGCTGGATAGTCTAGCCAGACGCTAGGTTGTGCACCGATGACGCCCGGCGCCGTCTTTGTCCGCAATGGAGAGCGGTATCGGGCCACCGAGCTCGCCCGCGGCCCCTGGGACCCCGCGGCCTTGCACGGCGGCGCTCCGGCGGCGCTGCTTGCTCGCGTCATCCAGGACAGCGCGCCGGATCCAGCGCTTGCCCTGGCGCGGATGACCTATGAGTTCGTCCGCCCGGTGCCGATCGGCGAGTTATCGGTGCAGGTCACGGTGGTTCGCCCCGGCCGGCGGGTGAACTTGCTCGACACTTCGCTGTTTGATCCCGAGGGCACGGAGGTGACCCGGGCCCGAGCACTCCTGGTCTCACCGAGCCGGCTGGGGCAGCCGTCGCCGCCCCCGCTCCCATTTCCCGGGCCGGAGGAGGGCCGCGCCAACGACTGGGCTCGGGGGGATCGGGCCGATCCGATGTTCGCCACCGACGCGATGGAGATCCGCTTCGTCGAGGGAGCCTTTGGTGATCCGGGTCCCTCGACGGCGTGGTTTCGCCTGCGCCGGCCGCTGGTCGCCGGCCAGCCGACCAGCGCGCTCGAGCGTCTGGCCGCCGCCGCGGACTTTGGCAACGGCATCGCCTCGGTGCTCAGCTGGGAGGAGCACGTGTTCATCAATCCGGACCTGACGCTCTACGTGGAGCGCGAGCCCGAAGGAGAGTGGGTGGCGCTGCAGTCGCAGATGCGAGTCGGTCTGGGCAGTGTGGCGACCGCCGAGAGCGTGCTGTGGGACCAGCGAGGGCGGGTCGGGATGGCCATCCAGTCGTTGCTGGTCTCGCACCGCTGAGTTGGCTCGAGCTCGGCTGCCCGCCCGAGCTCCGCAAGGCCCCGCGCCGGCCGGGCCCGCTACTTAAGCCGGAACGCCTTGATACGGACGTCGTACTGCTGCACGTCGCGCGCGTAGACTCCGTACGCTAGGGCTTGGATCAGCGATAGCAGCGCGGCATGAGAGCGGACGAAGGCGGGCGTGTTGGACGAGTAGTAGAGCCGGATCCGCGCCAGCCGTGCCACCTCCGACAACGTCGCGTCGGTGATCGCGAGCGTGGGCGCCTTGCGGTGCCGGGCCAGCTTCATCGTGCGTGTGATCAGCGGATGGGGACGGCCCGCCGACAGCCCGACCACCAGCGTTGAGGCATCGATCCGGCTCAGGCGGCCGAGGGCCTCCTGCGACGGGCTGGCGACGATCTCGGCGCGCAGGTCCAGCAGCATCAGCAGGTGACGCAGATAGCTGGCGAAGAACGCCATCTGGTCGGTGCCGGCGATCAGCACCTTCTCGGCCGAGACGATCGCATCGACCGCGGCCTCGACATCTGAGCGCCTCAGCTTGTGCGCCGTGTCCTCGACGTTGACGTGGTCGGCGGCCAGCGCCGCCTCGAACTCGGTGTGATCGAGCGAGAACAGCGGCGCTGCGGCGGCCGGCGTCTCGTTGGCGCCGGCCGGGCGGCGGCGGTACTCGTCCCGAGCCGCCTGCTGGAGCTCGGGAAAGCCCTCGAAGCCGAGCGCCTGGGAGAAACGCACCACTGTGCTCGAAGACGTGTTGGCCCGCCGCGCGAGCTCCTCGGCGGTCTGGAAGGCCGCCTCGTCGAGATGATCGACGATGTACTGGGCGACGTCCTTCTGCGAGCGCGAGAACTCGTCAAACCGGGCGCGGATGTATCCCGACAGCGCCTGGTGGCCGTGAGCGACCTCGGGGCTGACGATCGAAGGGGAAGTCTGCTTCATCGGCAGGCGACTGTTTCGACGCTCCCGGTCGACCTTCCTTCAGACCGCTCCGGTCGGTCGTCTGACCGGGACCGGAACGGCGGCGTGATCCGGCGGCCACATACGGCCTGGACCGGCTCGACGAATACGAGCAGCTGGCGCTAGTGGGGGCCCTGCTGTCGTTCCCGGTTCTGCCTGCGCTCGGCGAGAACCTGGGCGACGGTGTAGACGATCAGCACGTTTGCGATCACGCCGATGCCGAGGAAGGTGAGCAGCAGGGCGAGCGTCGTCCCGAATGAGCTCGGTGAGCTGCCAAGACCGAGGATGCTGGCGGCCAGGAACATCGCACCCATAAGTATATCTGTCCTCGCGGCTGGCCGAGACGGCGGCGCAGCGGGAGACCGGCGCTCGGCTGTAGTCGCAGCCCGGCGGAACCGGTAGCTTGCCAGCCTCGGCCCGGTAGCTCAGTTGGTCAGAGCAGCGGACTCATAATCCGTCGCGCGCAGGTTCGAGTCCTGCCCGGGCCATGGGGAATGGCGACATCGGGCACGTTTAGACCGCCCACCGGACACGTGCTCCGGGTCGAGCGCAAGCGCGGCCCGCAGTGGTATGCCAAGTACCGCCTGCCCGACGGCCGCCAGGTCCAGAAGAGGCTCGGTCCCGCCTGGACCGAGCGCGGTCGCCCGCCGGCGGGCTACTTCACCAAGCGCCTGGCCGAGGATTGGCTGCGGCGCACCCCCGATGAGGCGCGTCGGGGCACGCTGCCCGGGATGGTGCGCACCGGAGCGACGTTCGCCGACGCCGCGGCCGAGTATCTGCGCTACATCGGGGAGGATCGTGGTCGCAAGGCCTCGACGGTGGAGGACTACCGCTCGATCATCCGGGTCCATCTGTGCCGGCGTTCGGTGAGATGCAGTTCGAGGAGGTCACGCTCAGCGCCGTGGAGGCGTTCCAGGCGCGACTGGCGCAACGGGAGCACAACGGCCGGCGCATCACGCCGCGGACCCGGAACAAGGTCCTGAACGTGCTCCACGGCGTCTTTGGGCGAGCGAAGAAGGTCTGGGGCTTGCCGTTGAATCCGGCGGCCGAGCTCGAGCGTCATCCCGACCGCAGCAGCGGCGACATCGAGGTCTTCTCACCCGAGGAGGTGTGGGCGCTGGTGCGGGCGGCCGATGATGAGCCGGTCGGTGATCCGGGTGCGCGCGAGCTACGCCGCCGGCGAGCTGAGCGTGCCGAAGTCCGGAAAGGTGCGATCGGTGCCGATGGTCGCGGAGGTTGCGGAGAAGCTCGCAAAGCTGAACGCAAAACGAGGCTTCACGCGCGAGGACGACCTCGTGTTCTGCGAACTTGACGGAACCTGGCTCAACGACGATCGCCTGCGCCGCAGGTACGAGGCGCGCTCAAGCGAGCGGGACTGCGCCGCCTGCGCTTCCACGAATATGCCACACGTTCGGCTCACTCGCGATCACGCGGGCGGACATCGTGGAGGTCCAGGCGTGGATGGGGCACACCGATATCCAGACGACGATGCGATACCTGCACTACCGCGATCGCGGCCAGGCGGCTGAACGCCTCGGCAACGCGTTTCGGGTTGAACCTCGATGCCGTCACGTGCCGAGCGCTGATGGCGCAACCCGAGATCGGTCAGCCACTGCCTCGGGCGCCCGAGGCGTACTCGGCCCCGGAGAAGTGGGAGACGTGGATCCTGGCGGAGCCCGGCCACGGTCCGGATTGGCGCCGCGTGTTCGGCGCCGTTGACAGGGCTGCGGTGTGGCAGGCCCTCGCCGACGCCGTGGCTCGCCGCTCCGGTCGCGGTCAACTGCCTCTATACGCAGACGCTCGGGATGATGCACATGGCGCGGATCGGGCTCGGGGTGCGTCAGATCGTGCCCGGCGTCCCGGGAACCTTTGAGATCGCGCCGAAGCGCGTCCACGAGGCGTGCGTGAGCGCTGCCCTCGCGGCTGTAGGCGTGTGTTGAACGCCTGGCTGACGCCAGAGTGCTGCGGCGCACGCGGTGAGGTAACGCGGTGAGCGTGACTGCCGCTCCGCTGTCGGTGCTGGACGAGCTCTTCCTTCACCTCGACACTCCCGATGAGCCGTGGAGCGTGCACATGGAGATCGGCGTCGAGAGACGCCTCGATGCCGACCGGCTCACGCACGCGGTGCACGAGGCGTTGGCGTGGCACCCTCGCGCGCGCTCCCGGCTCGCGACGTGGCGTGGGTCAGACGCCGGATACAGCTGGGAGTTCGACGAAACCGCGGATCACATCCCCCTGGCGATCGTCGATTGCCCTGACCGACCGTCGCTCGCGCGAGCGCGTGCCAGTCTGCTCAGCTTCAGCCCGCGACTTGACGTCTCGCCGCCGCTCGCGCTCACCCTGGCTCGTGGCGGATCGCGCGCTGAAGGTGCGCGCGACGCTCGAGATGCTCGCCGAGGCCGGCGGGGCACCAGCACGCATCGCGGCTGACGGAGCGACCGTGGCCAACGGCTACGGGTTTGAGCGCTTCGAGCTCGGCGACGGGGAGCTTGATCAGGTCATCGCCGGTCGTGAGTCGGGCCAGACCGTGAACGACGTGCTGTTGGCTGCCCTCGGGTTGACGATCGATCGATGGAACCTCGACCGCGACCAGCCGACCGGGCGGATCGCCTTCATGATGCCGGTCAACCTGCGGCCGGCCGCGTGGGCGTCTTCGGTCGTCTCGAACCTCGCCTCCTACGTGACGATCTCGCTGCACGAAGCCGAGCGTCAAACCTTGGCCGGCGCCGTACGGGCGGTCGCCAGACGCACCCGTCGGGTGAAGAGCGCGCGAACGGACGGACTGTTGATCGATGTGCTCGGGCTGCCCTCGCTGCTCCCGGTCGGGATCAGGCGCCGAATGCCGAGCCTGATCTCGATCGTCGAGAGCCGCCTGGTAGACACGGTCGTGCTCTCGAACCTCGGCCGCCTAGCTGCGCCCCAGCCGATGGGCGACGCCGGGCAGGTGCGCTCGGTCTGGTTCTCCCCACCGGCGCGGATGCCGCTCGGAGCCGCCATCGGCGTGGCCACGATGTCCGGCCGCATGTTCGTCACGTTGCGCTACCGGCACGCGCTGTTGGACGCTGACGCCGCCCGGCGCTTCGCCACGCTATACCGTGAGACCTTGATCGGGGGGACTTGAGCTCGCTCGATTTCGACTGGATCGTCATCGGCTCGGGCTTCGGCGGCGGCGTCGCCGCGATGCGCCTGACCGAGAAGGGCTATCGGGTCGCGGTGGTCGAGCAGGGCCGCCGGTTTGAGGACGAGGATTTCGCGAGCAGCGCCTGGCAGGCGCGGCGGCTGCTGTGGGTGCCGCGCCTGGGGCTGCGCGGGATCATGCGGGTGAAGACGTTCAAGCACGTCACGGTGCTCGCCGGGGTCGGCGTGGGGGGCGGAAGCCTCGTCTACGGCAACACGCTCTACGTCCCGCACTCGGACGCCTTCTACGCGCATCCGCAGTGGGCGGGGATCGCAGATTGGCGCCAGGAGCTGGCCCCTCACTACGCGGAGGCCGAACGGATGCTCGGCGTCGTGACCTATGAAGGCGACGGCGTGAGCGAGCGGCTGATGCGAGCGGTCGCCGGCGATCTCGGAGTCTTAGACGGGTACCAGCCAACGCCGGTGGGGGTGTTCTTCGGTGAGCCGGGAGAAACCGTCGAGGATCCGTACTTCGCGGGCCGCGGACCACCTCGGACCGGATGCGTGCGCTGTGGTCAATGCATGCTGGGCTGCCGCTATGGCGCCAAGAACACGCTCGTCAAGAACTACCTCTGGCACGCCGAGGCGGGTGGCGCCGTGATCGATAGCGACCGGGCGGTAACGGCGATTCGTCCTCTCGGTGGAGGCGATGGCAGCGACGGATACGCGATCAGCACTGAGCGTTCAGGGGCTTGGTGGCGGCGCGACCGGCGCGAGCTGACCTCGCGGGGCGTGGTCGTCTGCGCGGGCCCGCTGGGGACCAATGAGCTGCTGCGACGCTGTAGGGACCACGGCTTCCTGCCCAGGATCTCAGACCGACTAGGCGAGCTCGTGCGCACCAACAGCGAGGCGATCACCGCGGCCACCGCCCCTGGCGGGGATTACCGGGCCGCGGTCGCGATCACGGCAAGCATCTTCCCCGACGCGCACACGCACGTGACCAACAACAGCTACGGAGCCGGCGGAGACGCCTTGGCGCTGGTCTTCGGACCGCTGACCAGCGGAGCGCGCCCGCGACTGCGCCCGCTGCTGTACTTCGGGGCCGTGGCCCGGCAGCCCGTCGCATGGCTAGCTCCCGCCCGGGTTCGCGGTTGGTCTCGGCGGAGCATCATCTTCACCGTCATGCAAAGCTCCGACAGCGCGCTGAGCCTCCGAGCGGTCGGGCGCCGGGGTCGCCTCCAGACCGAGACTGACGCCGGCAACGGCGTGAGCGCGTATCTCCCGGTCGCCAACCAGGTCGCCGAGCTGGCCGCCGCGCGGATGGGAGGTACGGCCCAGAGCTCGGTCGCCGAGTCCCTCACCGGCGCGCCCACCACCGCGCACTTCCTGGGCGGGGCAGTGATCGGCGCTGACCGCGCGACCGGCGTCGTCGACGGCCGGCACCGCGTGTTCGGCTATCAGAACCTGCTCGTGTGCGACGGTGCGGCGGTCCCGGCCAACGTCGGCGTAAACCCGAGCCTCACGATCGCCGCGCTCGCGGAGCGCGCGATGGCCCACATTCCCGCGCACCCGACAGCGGCGCAGCGCGAGCCGGGACGATGAGCAGGACGGCCAGCAATTTCTTCAAGGGTCGCTCGGTCGTCATCACCGGCGGCTCCTCGGGGCTGGGGCTCGCGCTTGCGCAGGCGCTCGCAGCTCGGGAGGCGCAGCTGATCCTGGTGGCAAGGGGACGACGGTCGGTTGACCGCCGCCGCGCAGAGCATCTCCGCGCGCCATCCCGCGGGCTCGCCCGCGCCAAGGACGATCGCGCTCGACGTGGGCGACCCAGCCGCACTCAGCGCAGCATTCGCTGCGACTGACAGCGTCGACATCCTGATCAACTGCGCCGGGATCCTCAGGGAGGGCTACTTCGAGACACTCCCCGAAGCTGCGTTTCGCGAGGTGATGGAGACCAGCTACTTCGGGGCGCTGAACGTCATCCGTGCCACGCTCCCCCAACTGCGCCGGGCCCAGGGAAGGATCGTGAACGTCGCTTCCGCTGCCGGACTAACTGGTGTCTTCGGCTATACGGCCTACTGTGCGGCCAAGCACGCGCTGATCGGGTTCTCGGACGCCCTGGGCTACGAGCTCCGGCCCCAGGGGATCATCGTCCACACCGTCTGCCCGGGGGAGTTCGACTCGCCGATGGTGGAAGCACTCGATCGCACGCGAACGCCCGAGAACCGCGCCCACACGCTGACGATCCCCAAAACGAGCCTGCAGACGATCGTCCGAGACACGCTGCACGGCGTCGAGCGGGGCCAGGCGATGATCCTCCCCGGCGCGCTCGCTCGCAGTGCGATCCTCGCCGCGCGAGTCGTCCCCGGGCTCACGCGGACGATCGGCGATCGGCGGATCGCGTCGGTTCGTCGTGGCGCGCGCGCCGATACGGGATGGCAGACTCGCCACCGACGCTTTGGCAGCACCAACCCCGACGGGAGGGCTCGATGAGAGATCGGCGTGCGGCGACGATCGGGACCGTTACCATCTGGGCTCTGCTTGCACTGCCGGCGCTCCTCCCAGCGGGCGCGGCCGCTGCGCCTTCCCGAGGCGGAAGCTCCGGCTCAACGGTTCAAATCAGTCCTAGGCGGATCGTCGTCGTCGCTCCTGGTGGCGCCCGCGCGATCGTGACGCGGGCTCCCTTCGGCCTGCGCTTTCTGAACGCCAGCGGCGCCACCGTGCTGAGGGAGGTGCGGGCGGCGGCGATCCCGGCACCGATGCCGATCGCCCCGGCGTCCCAGCTCGAGTTTGGGACGATCGGGGCGCCAGGCCGGACGCTGTACGCACCGCTGAGCTTTCTCGTCGGCAGGCAGGTCGTCAGCCAGACTCCCGCGGGGCAGTGGGAGGGGACCCTCAGCTCCGTCGCCCGGTCTGGTGTCTATTACTCGGCGCGGTCTGTGCGTCGGGTCCGCCGCCGAGGCGCGAGCGCGGTGCTGACCGTCTCGACCGATGACCCGACCGGACGCCAGCTGATCGTGACCATCACCCCCGGCCCTGCGGATGCCCTGCGCCTCCGCGTCCGGCCGAGCTCGTCGCACGGCGTGGCGGCGATGGCCGATTCGTTCGCGTCACCTCGGAGAGAGGCTCTTCATGGCTTCGGAGGTCGCCACAACAGCCTTGACCAGCACGGATCGGAGTTCTACAACTGGGTTGCGCAGGAGAACGTCGATTCCGCCAGCCATCGCGGTCTGGGAGAGACGGCTGACCCAACGCGCGATCGCTACCTGTACCCCAACGGCCCGCAGGCCGCGTACTACGTGCAGTCCTCGTTCATCTCCTCGGCGGGCTATGGGTTTCTGCTGAACCGCGATCAGCTCTCGCACTGGCGCATGGATTCCGATCGCGCCAACGCCTGGCAAACCGAGGCAGCCGGACACGCGCTTGACTATGTCGTGATCCCCGCCAGACGTCCGCGAGCGATCGCGCAGGTGACCAGACTGACCGGACGTCAACCGGTCCCGCCGACCTGGGCGCTCGGGTCGATGCTTGACCGCCTGGTCAGGTTTCCCGCCGATCCGGCCTCAGCCTACGAGCAGGAGATCGATTCTGACCTGCGCAACATCGACCACTACCGCCTGCATCTGGATGCCTACCGGATCGAAGGCTGGCAGGAACTGCCCAAGCCGGTGCTCGCCCACTACATCGCCGAGCTCAGGGCCCGCCATATCCACCCGCTGCTGTACTTCCGTGCCTTCGTCGGGCTGGACACGACCGGTACCGACGACCCAGGCGAGTACCGCGAAGCGCTGGCCAAGGGCTATGTGGCTACGCACGCGAACGGGAGCCCGTACACGTTTGTCTCTAACTTCAGCGCTCCCGCAGCCGTTATCGACTTCACCGACCCCAAGGCGGTGCGCTGGTGGCGGGGCCGGATCTGGAGCGCGCTGAACCTGGGGGCGGATGGCTTCATGCTGGACTTCGGCGAGCAGGTCCTGACCGGCATGCACTTCCACAACGGGTCGACGGGGTCCCAGATGCACAACCTGCTTCCCGTCATATACGGCCGCGTCACCAGAGAAGCCGTCAACGCCTTCGAACGTCGACATCCAGGCCGGCACATCTTCTTCTTCACACGGGCTGGCTACAGCGGCACGCCTGGTAGCGCGGCGTATGAGAACGCCAACTTCCCGGGCGATGAGACGACCGACTGGAGTCGCGCCTCCGGCCTCGCCTCTCAGACCACCGACATGCTCAACCGGGCGATCGGCGGCGCGTACGGCTTCGGTACCGACATCGGCGGTTACTTCGACGTCGGCTATCCCCGCACCACCAAGGAGCTGTTCCTGCGCTGGGCGGAGTGGGCCGCCCTCTCGCCCGTGTTTCGCCTGCACGGATCGGTCCTCGCCGGCACCCACACGCCCTGGAGCTATGACCAGCAGACCGTCCGGGTCTATGAGGCGCTGACGCGGCTTCACCGGCGCGCACGCCCGCTGATCATGCGTCTATGGAGGCAAGCAGACCGAACCGGAATGCCCGTCGCCCGTCCACTCTGGCTCGCCTATCCCAACGATCGACGCGCCGCACAACAAGATCAGGAGTGGCTGCTTGGTCCTGACGTCCTCGTCGCTCCCGTCGTCACCCAGGCTGCGCTGTCGCGCACCGTCTACTTCCCGGCCGCGGGTGCTGGCAGAGCCCCACCACCCGCACGAGGTACCACGGTCCGCTGTCGCAGACCGTCGCGGCGCCCCTCGATCAGCTGCCCTACTTCTTCGCCTGCGGCAGCAAGCCGTTCTCGGTCAGGTCGCGGCCGGCCGCCCGGTCGGCCTGGATGTCCACCGGCGACCGGCCGGCTGGCCGGATCGACGCTCGGCCCCAGACGGCTGGGGAAGTCCCGCGCCGCGGTGCGCCGGCGGCTTAAGCCACGTATCGGCCCAGCATCGAGACTCCGGGATGGCCGGATTGGCAGTCAGCCAGCCTTGATCCGGTGTTGGCGAAGCGCGGCGAAGAACGTATCGGCGATCAGCTTGTGGCCGTTGTAGTTCGGGTGCACGTTGAACTTCCTCAGGGCGCAGGCGTGGGTGTGGGTGCAGATCACCGCGACGTCCTTGAGGACCCCTTGTCGGGGGTCGTCGCGCTCAGAGCGCCGCCGGCGGTGGTGAGGTCATAGGTGTCAAACGACCTGGCGACGTTCGGCACAATCCTACTCAGCGGACTTCGCGTCCGGTTGACGCGGCCCGGCCGCGGCGTCCTTCAGATCCGGCTCGACCTTTGACGGCTCGGGACCGCCGTCGGAGGTCGCGTCGGCGTTGTCACCGCCGCTCAGGTCGACGCCGGCATCGGTCGCCGGCTCCTCGGATCCGGTCGTAGAGCCGAGAACGGAGCTGCCGAGCTCAGGATCCTCGGCCTGCAGCCCGGACGGTGCATCGGAGCCGCCCAGCTCGGCGGGCACCACGCCCTCGGCGGCCTTTGCTGCCCATGGACCTTTCTCGCGAGCCTCTTCTTCGCTCGGGGTGCTTCCCCCTCGCTGCTCGGTCGGCTTGACGGGATCGCGCTGATCGTCGGTTTCGTCCATCAGATCCTCTCCTGTGCCGGGTACGCGGCATCCTAGAGCGCTTTGGTCAGCCGTGGGACGCGCCCGGCCGCCGGTCGTGCCCGACGCCTGTGACCGGCCCGGCTTCTGGGCGATCGCGTGACCACCGGGTTGCGCAAAGGCGCCGCCACCTTCAGAATGGCGGACATGGAGGGAGTGTCGACGGCGGGACCGGCCACGGCCTTTTCTCGTGGTCATCGCCGGTGGTGGACTCAGAGAGAGCCAGGAGGGTGGAAATGACCGTCGTTGTCGGTGCGTCGGGCGGCTGGACGATCGGGCTGGTGCTCGGCGTGGTCGTCGTCCTGGTGGCTGCCGCGATCGTGATCACGATCGTGGCGCTGGCAATGCGGATCGCGCGGCAGGCGCGAGCCGCCGTCGAAGGTGTGGACAAGGTGCGTGAGCAGACCACTCCGCTGGACGGCGTGGGGCAGATCAACGATTCAGGGATCCGGATCCTGCATTCGGCTCGAGCGCTGAGAAAGGTGGCGGTGGGCAGATGATGGTCACATTCGCTGCGCTCTCGAACCACGGCGCATGGGGACTCGCGCTGATCATCGGCCTGATCGCGGCGTTGGCCGTGGCGGTGCTCCTGGCCGTGCTGATCCGGACCGTCAACGAGATCGACAAGTCGGCCGGCGCGCTGCTCGAAGCCGCGGGGAAGGTCGCCAGCAACACGGCGAACGTCCCCCAGCTGCAGGCCACGGCACCGGTGCTGGGGAAGATCGTGGAGGAAGCTGTGGTCCAGGACGGCTACATGAACGCGCTCACCGACGGGTTCGGTGGAGCAGCCGGACAACTCGCGGGCGAGCGGAGCCCCGGATGAGCTCCACGACGCTGACGATCCTGAGCGTGCTCCTGGCGTTGGTGATCGTGGCTGTGCTCGCCGGGGCGCTGATCCTGATCCGGGCCGGCCTAGAAGCCGCCGCTGAGAAGCTGGCCACCCTGGCCACGGCGCTCGAGGGCGTCGAATCCGATCACCTGCAGCCCTTGGAGCCCGCCGTCAAGGCGATCAATGCCCAGTTCGAGACGATCGTCGCGGCGTTCCCCGGAATCGCCACCAAGGCGGCGATCGTGGCCGAGAGGAGGCCGCGATGATCCTCGAGTGGATCGGCGACGCCGTCCTGCTGCTCGTCGTGCTGCCGGTCGTCGTCTACCTCCTACGCGGCGTCCTGAATGCCGCCACTCAGATCATCCCCAGCGTGACCAGGATCACCGCTGCCGCGCGGGCGGGATCCACGGACCTGGATGCCGTGCCGCTGCTGCTCACCACTCAGGAGCAGGTGGTCCAGACGATCCAGGCGGCCGCCGACTACGGCGGCTCGCTCGACGTGATCCTCGACGACGCAAAGGGGGCATGAGTCATGCCGGCAGCTGGTGTGGTTCTGATCATCGCCGTGGTGGCGATCGTCGTCGCCGTGGTCTACTACCTGGTGTCCACGATCCTCGCGCTGCGCCGGATCACGTCCGGCCTGGATGACGCGATCGGCGGCGTGGTGGAGATCATCGAGAAGACCGCGCCGGTCGGCGAGGTCGTGGCGAACATCAACCAGAACCTCGATGCCGGCGTCGGGCTGCTCGAGGGACTGCTGGTCAAGAAGGCCGGCCTGCGCGACGCCGTCGGACTGGTCGATGGCCTGTACCCGGGCGCCGCGGCGCAGGGCCTGCGCGAGTTCCCCGAGAGCCGGGAGATCCGGGCGCCGAGGATCGGTGAGGTCTACACGCAAGGCACGCTCACGCTGGCGCGGCTGGGTCGGGAGGCGCCGATCGCGGTCGGCTCGCCCAACGGGCCGGCGCTGCGCAACCCTGCCTACGGGAGCCTGGCCGCCCGGGGCCTGTATCCGGAGGGCCGCCCAGCCGGGGCGCAGCGACTGGAGCGCTCTCCGGCGATCGGGGCGGACTCGCCGGTGCAGTACGAGCCCGACGATGAGGTTGGCCGGCCGCGCAAGCGGATGACGACCCGGGGGCAGGCGGGCGGGGCGGACGCGGCGCCGACGGGCGGGAACATATCCCCGGAGAGGAGCTGAGAGGCCGTGCAGACACCCGCCCCCTTCGAGTATGAGCGCGCCACCAGCGTGGAGGGTGCGATCGCGTCGCTCCAGAGGCTCGGACCGGACGCGCGCATCATCGCCGGCGGCCACAGCCTGCTGCCGATGATGAAGCTGCGCCTGGCCCAGCCCGAGCACCTGATCGACATCAACGACCTCGACGAGCTCGCCTTCATCCGGGAAACGGACCCGCCCGCCCCCGAGATCCGGATCGGCGCGTTGACTCGGCACGTGGACCTGTTGAAGTCCGATCTGCTGGCATCCCGGTTTCCGCTGTTTCGCGATGCCGAGCAGGTGATCGCCGATCCCGTGGTGCGAAACCGGGGCACGATCGGCGGCTCGCTATGTCAAGCGGACGCCGCCGAGGATCTGTCCGCCGTCTGTGCCGCGGTCAAGGCCAAGGTCGTGATCCATGGTGCCCATGGAGGACGGGTGGTCAGCATGGAGGACTTCCACGTCGGTCCCTACATGACCGCGGTGGGTGATGGCGAGATGGTCACCGAGGTTCGGATCCCGCTGCGCGCCGGCGGCGGCAGCGCGCACGAGAAGGTGGAACGAAGAGCCGGAGACTGGGCGATCGCGGCGGCGTCGGCGGCGGTCTGGATCGACGGGGGCACGATCGCCGATGTAGGCCTGGCGCTCAGCGCGGTCGGGCCGACGACCGTCCACGTCACCCGGGCCGAGGAGCTGCTCCGGGGCGCTTTGCCCTCCGAGGAGCTGTTTCACCAGGTGGTGGAGATCGCCTCCGCGGACTGCTCGCCGTCGGCAGATGGCCGCGGACCGGTCGACTACAAGCGCCACCTCGCCGGCGTGCTCGCGGGACGAGCGCTGCGCCGCGCCACCGCCCGGGCCCTCAAACAGGAGGCGTAAGACTGATGCAGGTGACGATCACGATCAACGATCACGAGGTCACCCGGGAGACCGAGCCGCGCCGGCTGCTGGTGCATTTCATCCGCGATACGCCCGGGCTGACCGGCACCCACTGGGGTTGTGACACCTCCAACTGCGGCGCCTGTGTGGTCCTGATGGACGGGCAGCCGATCAAGTCGTGCACGACCCTGGCGGCGATGTGCGAGGGCCACGAGATCCGTACCGTCGAGGCGCTGGAGGTCGACGGGCATCTCGACCCGGTGCAGCAGGGCTTTCACGAGTGCCACGCGCTGCACTGCGGGTTCTGCACGCCGGGGATGTTGATGACCAGCCGCGCGCTGCTGGACGGGAACCCCGACCCGACCGAGCTGGAGATCCGGACCGCGATCTCGGGCGCCATCTGCCGCTGCACCGGCTATAAGAACATCGTCGCCGCCGTACGCTGGGCGGCCGAGCACGAAGCCGCGATGAGATCCGGTCCCTCGGACCCCGGACAGGAGCTATAGACGATGGCCACGCTCGAGAACCTGCCCAGCCCCAGCCAGGAGCGCCCGATCGGCTTCGGCCGCCTCAAGCGCAAGGAGGACGCTCGCTTCATCCGCGGTCAGGGGACCTTCCTGGACGACATCCGCCTCCCCGGGATGGTGCACGGCGCGATCCTGCGCAGCCCCTACGCGCACGCCAAGATCGTCTCGATCGACACCTCGGCGGCGCTCGAGCACCCGGGCGTGGCGGCGGTGGTCACGGCCAGGGACCTCGAGACCCTCGGGCTGGCCTGGATGCCGACGATCTCCTACGACACGCAGGCCGTGCTGGCCGGCGACAAGGTCCGCTTCCAGGGCCAGGAGGTCGCGTTCGTGATCGCCACCGACGAGTACACGGCCCGGGACGCGCTGGCCCTGATCGACGTCGAGTACGAGCCGCTCCCGGCGGTCGTCAACGCTCGCAAGGCGCTCGAGGCCGGCGCCCCGCTGATCCGCGACGACAAGGACGGACAGGTCGACAACCTGGCCAGCCCGACCTGGGAGGCCGGCGACGAGGAGGCCACCGACCGCGCCTTCGCCGAGGCCGACACGATCGTCAGCCGAGACATCATTTACCCAAGGTGCCACCCCGCTCCGCTGGAGACCTGCGGGATGATCGCCGACTTCAACCCCGAGACCGGCCAGCTCGATATCTACAACGGCAATCAGGCCCCCAACGTGCACCGCACCGTCTACGCGCACGTCGCCGGCCTGGCCGAGCACATGATCCGGATCCGCTGCAACGACATCGGCGGCGGCTTTGGCAACAAAGTGCCGGTGTACCCCGGGTACGTGTGCGCGATCGCCGGCTCGATCGTCGCCGGGGTCCCGGTCAAATGGGTCGAGGACCGCTCCGAGAACCTGATGTCCACCGGCTTTGCCCGTGATTACGTGATGCACGCCGACATCTGCGCCAAGGACGGCAAGATCACCGGCCTGCGGGTCGACGTGATCGCCGACCACGGGGCGTTTGACTCCACCGCCCAGCCGACCAAGTTCCCGGCCGGGTTCTTTCACATCGTCTGCGGCTCCTATGAGCTGCAGGCCGCGCACGTCAAGGTCAAGGCCGTCTACACCAACAAGGCTCCCGGGGGGGTCGCCTACCGCTGCTCGTTTCGGATCACCGAGGCCGTGTACCTGGTCGAGCGGATGGTCAACGCGCTGGCGCTCGAGATGGGTGTCGATCAGATCGACCTGCGGATGCGCAGCTTCATCGGCCCCGACCAGTTCCCCTACGAGACGACCACCGGCTGGACGTATGACTCGGGCGACTACGCCGAGACGATGAAGGTGGCGATGGAGATCGCCGGTTATGAGGATCTGCGCCGCGAGCAGGCCGCCAAGCGCGAGCGCGGGGAGCTGATGGGCATCGGCGTGGCCTTCTTCACCGAGGGCGTCGGCGCGGGTCCCCGCAAGCACATGGACATCCTCGGCATGTCGATGAACGACGGCGCCGATCTGCGCGTGCATCCGTCGGGCAAGGCAATGGTCAGCCTGTCGTGCCAGACCCAGGGCCAGGGCCACGAGACCACGTTCGCCCAGATCGTGGCCGAGGAGCTGGGGATCCCGCCGGAGGACATCCAGGTGCGCCACGGCGACACCGACAAGACGCCCTACGGCCTCGGCACCTACGGCAGCCGCTCCACACCCGTGTCGGGCGCCGCGGTCGCTGTGGTATCACGAAAAGTCCGTGATAAGGCGCGATTGATCGCCGCCACGATGCTCGAGACCCGTCCCGAGGATCTGGCCTGGGAAAAGAGCCCCACCCGCCCCGCCCGCTGGTATGTCAAGGGCGATCCCGAGCAGGGCGCGATGATCGAGGAGATCGCCGCCTATGCCTACAGCGGCGCGCCGATGCCCGAGGGCATGGAGGGTGGTCTCGACGGCCAGGTGATCTACGACCCGCCCAACCTGACCTACCCCTACGGCGCCTACATCGCGGTCGTCGACATCGATCCCGACACCGCGCAGGTGACGGTGCGGCGCTTCATCGCCGTCGATGACTGCGGGGTGCGGATCAACCCGATGATCGTCGACGGCCAGATCCACGGCGGCCTGGCCGAGGGCATCGGGATCGCGCTGATGGAGGTGATCAGCTTCGACGAGGAGGGCAACTGCCTGAACTCCTCGTTCATGGACTACCTGATCCCCACCGCGCTGGAATGCCCGGACTTCGAGCTCGGCGCGACTGTCACCCCGTGCCCGCACCACCCGCTCGGCGCCAAGGGCGTCGGCGAGTCGCCCACCGTCGGCTCGCCGCCGGCGATCGTCAACGCCGTGATCGACGCCCTGCACCAGAGCCACGGTGTTGATCACATCGACATGCCCTGCAACCCGGCGCGGGTGTGGGCGGCGATGCAGGGGCGCCCGCAACCGCCGCAATGACGGTGGATGGAGCGAGCAGGGGCGGAGGGTAGGTGGGTCCGATGAGCGAGGCGACGGAGGAGATCGCCCATCTCGTACCCGACGTCGAGACGCTGGCCCGCCGGCTGGGGACGGTCGATTACCTCGTCGACGAGGGGCTGGCCACGTCGATCTTCCTCAGCCTCCGCCTGCCCCAGCCGCTGCTGCTCGAGGGCGAGGCCGGCGTTGGCAAGACCGAGGCCGGGAAGTCCTTGGCCGCGGTGCTCGACACGCCTCTGGTGCGCCTGCAGTGCTATGAGGGGATAGACGCCGCCGAGGCGCTCTATGAGTGGAATTACACCAGGCAGCTGCTGTCGATCCGCCTCGCCGAGGCCCGCGGCGCCGAGCTGCGCGAAGGTGACCTGTTCGGCCCGGACTACCTCATCGCACGCCCGCTGCTGCGCGCGCTGCAGCACCCTGGACCACGCCCGGCCGTGCTGCTGATCGACGAGATCGACCGAGCCGACGACGACTTCGAGGCCTTCCTGCTCGAACTGCTGGGAGAGGCCGCCGTCACGATCCCGGAGCTCGGAACGATCCGGGCCACGCACCCGCCGGTGATCGTGCTCACCTCCAACCGAACGCGCGACCTCCATGACGCCGTCAAGCGACGCTGCCTGTATCACTGGATCGACTACCCCAGCGCCGAACGCGAGGTGGACATCATCCGCCGGCGGGTAACGGGTGCCTCGGCCACGCTCGCGGTTCAGGTGGCGGACGCGGTCTCGCGGATGCGCGGCTCCGACGTGCAGAAGCCGCCGGGGATCGCCGAAGCGATCGACTGGCTGGCCGCGCTCGAGATCCTCGGCGTGGACGAGCTCGACGTCACGGCCGCGGATCGCACGCTGGGCTCCGTCCTCAAGTACCGCGAGGATCAAGAGGTCGTCAGGGCGGCTGGCCTGGCGCAGCTCACGAGCGGTCGCGGCTGAGGAGCGGTTGTGTCGCGCGCGGCGTTCGCGATCGAAACGATCCAGCTGGATCTGCCGGCCCTGGTGGGGGCGTTTGGCCGCCGGCTGCAGGAAGCCGGCGTGCCGGTTACCGCCGAGCGATCGGCCCGCTTCGCCCAGGCGCTGACCCTGATCGCGCCGGTCGCCCGCCGGCGCCTGTACTGGACCGCCCGCGCGGTATTCGTCTCCGAGCGGGCGCAGCTCAAGGCCTTCGATGCCGTGTTCAGCCAGGTCTTCGGGCCGCCGCGCACGCCCGCGCAGCTCGCGCCCGAGGACGCTCGTGAGCTCTCGTCGTCATCGGACGAGCCAATCGACTCAGAGGCGGTCACCGTCCCCGGGCGGGAGCTGCCTCAGGACCTGCGGTGGGCGAGCTCGTCGAGCGCTCCGAGCCGGCGCCGCGAGAGCTCGAGCGAGCGTCCCGCGGCGGTACCGACTGTCGCCAGCGAGGAGGAGGTCATCAGAGCCAAGCGCTTCGACGCGCTGGACTCCGGCGAGCTGGCCCATCTCTACCGGCTGATGGCCGAGCTGGCGGTGGCGACCCCTCGCCGGCGAACCCGCCGCGCGGAGTCCTTCCGCTACGGCGACCGGATCGACATGCGGCGCACGCTGCGCGCCAGCCTGCGTACGGGTGGGGACCCGATCCGGCCGGCGCGCCGGCGTCGCCGGGTCGTACCCCGGCGGCTCGTGCTGCTGTGTGACATCTCCGGCTCGATGGAGCCCTACGCCCGTGCCTACCTGCAGTTCCTGACCTGCGCCGCCGGCGTCGGACATCGCGCTGAGGCGTTTGCCTTCGCGACCCGTCTGACGCGCCTGACCCGCGCGCTTCACTCGCGCAACCCCGAGCGCGCGATTGCGCAGGCGGCCGCCGCGGCGCCGGACTGGTCAAGCGGGACTCGGATCGGCGACGCCCTGAAGACCTTCAACGACCGCCACGGCCGGCGGGGGATGGCGCGCGGAGCGGTGATCGTGATTCTGTCTGACGGATGGGAGCGGGACGACCCGAGCTTGGTCGGCCGAGAGATGGAGCGGCTGGCCCGGCTGGCCTACCGGATCGTCTGGGTCAACCCGCGCGCCGGCGCCACCGGATTCTCCCCGCGGGCCGGCGGGATGGTCGCCGCGCTGCCGCACTGCGACGCGCTGGTCGGCGGGCACAGCCTGGAGGGGCTGTACGAGGTCGTCGAGGCGATCGGCGCCGAGCGGTGGCGTGACGCGGTGCCGGGTCAGAGCTGGCGCCCGCCTGACCCGACCGCCGAGCCCGATGTGAACGAGGAGGCTTGGGCAAGCGCCGCCGGGTGGGCGGGTTCGCTTCCCGGCAGCTCGGTGGCGATGCCGAGTGGCCATGGGCCCAGCCGCGGCAACACGACTCCGGGGTGGGGCAGCGGATGAACGGCGCCGGACAGCCGCCGCAGAAGATCTGCATCTATCCCGGGTGCGAGCGGCCCGCAGTGCCGCCGCACGTGCTCGGCGGTCCGCAGCCGAGCTTCTGCGACCTGGAGGAGCACAACGCGCTGACCGCCCACCGGGAACGCGAGCGCCTGGCGCGTGAGGGCGCCCATCCCGAGCCGCGCCAGGCCCAATGAGACCGCATTCGTCGTCGAGCAGGAGGTTCTAGAAGATGGCCAACGAGGCCTACCGGGCCGTGTTCATACGAGTGCACCCGACCGGAAAGATGGTGCTCAGCCTGACCACCGAGGCCGACGGCAAGGAGGAGGAATACGCGCGGCTGGTCGCCGACGAGCTCGGGGTGCCGGCGCTCGACGTCAAGGTCGTTGCTGCCGACACCGACCGCTTTGGCACCGGCCACGGGTTCAACACCAGCCCGTCCGGCGGAACGTCGGCGGCGGTCAGCAGCGCGACCGGCAAGATCCTCGCCAAGGCCCAACTGCTCGCCGGGGCTGCGCTCGAAACCTCAGCCGAGGCGCTGAAGTGGCAGGACGGCGCCTTTGTCGCCACCGGAGGCGACGCGCAGCCCAGGACGATCGCCGACCTCGCGATGTACGCCCACGGCACCGGCGCGTTGCCCACGGGAGTCGAGGGCGGGCTCGACGCTCAGACCGTCTACCGCGACTGAATGCGTGCCTGGAGACTCAGGCCAACCGGCCGTCGATGAAGACCTCGACCTCATCGGCCACCTTGAGCGTTCCGAACAGCGCCGTGTACGGCTTCATGCCCCAGGCGCTCTGCTTGACGACCGCGCTCGCCGCCACGTGCCCGTCGTCGCTCACCCCCAGCTCGAACACGACCGGATTGATCGCGCCCCCCAGCTCGAGGTCGCCCTGGACGCCCAGCCGCCCCTCGCCAGCAGACTGGACCGAGCGAGAGCGAAAGGCGATCGTCGCGCCCTTCAGGACCTCCTCGGCGATCGTCTGGTCGATGCCCGTCCGCTCCTCCTCGCCGAGGGCCTGGATACCGCCGGTGCCCTCGCGCACTCGCAGCGACGCGGAATCCGCGGTGAGCTCGAACACCGTGTCCTGCGGCTCCGGGGCGATCTGGACCGTGGCGCCCCAGGCGCCCACCTCGATCAGGAGGTCGTGGCCCACCTTGGCGATCGCCCCGCCCCGGCCCGTGCGAACCGAGAGCGTCGCGTTCTGCGGTCCCAGCGCGTACGTGCCCGGCTCGATCGACATGCGAATGTCCCACCCTCTCCTCACCAACTGCGGTCTGAACAGAACATACAAGCGAAAGGAGATTTGAACATGGTTGAGCTCGACCATCCCTTCACGATGTCCAAGCCGATCGACGAGAGCTGGGGCGCGATCCTCGACCTCGAGCGGCTGGTCCCCTGCGTCGAGGGTGGCTCGGTCCTCGAGAAGACCGGATCCGAGTCGGTCAAAGCGCAGATCAAGGTCAAGATGGGAGCGATGTCGATGAAGTTCACCGGCACGGTCAACGTAGTCGAGCGCGACGCCGAGACCCACCGCGCGGTGATGCAGGTCAAGGCCCGCGAGGCGGGCGGTCAGGGACACGCCAACGCCGACGTGGTGTTCACGCTCGCCGACGGCGGCGGAACCGTCCACACTGCCGCGCAGATCACCGGCAAGGCGGCATCGATGGGCGAGGGCGTCGTTTCGACCGTGCTCGACGCGCTGATCAAGGATTTCACCCAGAAGCTCGCGACGATCTAGAGGACGAGGGTGATGACGATCAAGAAGATGCGAGCGGTACGCGCGGGCGAGGTCCCGGTCGATGGCGGCACCGCGGTGCAGGAGAGTGCCGACCGGCCGGTCTTCCGCGGCAACGGCGAATACGACTACGTGTGCGTCTCCTGTGGGAGCCTGCTCGCCGCCGGGATGGACCCGCAGTACATGACCCGGCGGGTCCGGGTCCGCTGCGCCCGCTGCGCGACGGTGAACATCTCCGCCGAGCTGCCCGTGCAGGCCGCCCGGCGCGCTCGGCGGGAAGCCTGAGTGTCGCAGTGATCCGCAACGAGCTGGCCATCCGAATGCAGCAGCTGATCGCCCAGCGCCAGCCGTTCGTGCTGGCCACCGTAGTGCGGGCTCGGCGACCGACCAGCGTGCGGCCGGGAGATACCGCAATCGTTCTGTCCGACGGATCGATCGATGGGTTCGTCGGCGGCGTCTGCGCCGCATCCTCGGTTCGCCTGCAATCGCTGCGGGCGATGGAGACCGGAGACGCCCTCCTGCTGCGCCTGGTCCCCGGAGACGATCAGGACGACGAACGCACCGATACGATCGAGGGTGCGGTGGTGCAACGCAATCCATGCCTGAGCGGCGGATCGCTCGAGATCTTCTTGGAGCCGCATCTGCCCGCGGCGCTGCTGGTGATCATCGGCGACTCGCCGATCGCGCATGCGCTGGAGCGCGTCGGCCAGGCCGCCGGCTACGACTGCCACCGGGCGACCGCAGGCGACACCGGCGCGGTGGATGGTGCCGCGGCGGTGGTCGTGGCCTCACACGGCAGCGGCGAGGAGGGGACGCTGGCGGCCGCGCTGGCGGCCGGCGTCCCCTACGTGGCACTGGTCGCCAGCTCCAAGCGTGGCGCCGCGGTTCGCTCAGAGCTCGAGGTTCCGGCGCAGCTGCGCTCTGCCCTGCACACCCCGGCGGGACTCGAGATCGGAGCGCGGACACCGGAGGAGAGCGCGATCGCGATCCTCGCCGAGCTCGTCGCCGAGCAGCATTCAGATCCCTCGCCGGCGCGACGCGAGACCGAGGTGGTGGTGCCGTCTGCGGTCACGGTGGCGACCGATCCCGTGTGCGGCATTCAAGTCGCGGTGGCCCAGGCCACGCCCCAGCTGCTCGTCGGCGGCCAGGCCGTGTTCTTCTGCTGTGAGGGATGTCGCGACAAGTACGCCCGCGAGCACTCCGAGGCCGTTGTCGCCCGCTAGCCTCCCCGGCCGCACCGCCGGCTGTCCCGCCGCGGGCGGGGTGAGCGCGGCCGCAATCACCGGTCTGGTGCTGGCGGCCGGCGGGTCAAAGCGGCTGGGTCAACCCAAGCAGCTGCTGCCCTACGGGCCGCTGCCACTGCTCGCCCACGTCCTCCAGACTGCGCGTCGATGTGACTTTCACCAGCTCGTGTGCGTGCTCAGAGGCGGCGCGCGGGAGGTTTTAGAGCGAATCGATTTCGACGGCGTGACGGTGGTGGAGAACCGGCACTTCGGCGGTGGCTGCTCATCCTCGATCGCCGCCGCCCTGAACGCAGTCGACACCCGCTCAGAGAGCTTGATCCTGTTGCTCGGCGATCAGCCGGGCGTGAGCGCAGCGACGGTCGCGGCGTTGATCGAGCACGGCGCACGCGCCCCGCTGGCGGCCTGCCGGTATCGAGACGGTCGCGGGCATCCGCTGATGTTCGCCCGCGCGATGTTCGGCGAGCTCGCCGAGCTGCACGGTGACAAGGGGGTCTGGAGGCTGCTGGACCGGCACGGCGAAGATCTGGTCGAGGTGCCCGTTGGCGGCCGAGTCCCGCTTGATGTCGATACGTGGGAGGACTACGAGTCGGTGCTGGCCGCCGCCGCATCCCCCGCCGGCTACCCCGGGCCACGATGATCGACTCGGGCACCGTCAACGCAACGCAGAATCTCGCGGTCGACTGGCTGCGCGAGGGTCGCCGTTTCGTCCAGGCCTTGCTGATCGAGGTGGAGGGCTCGGCTCCGCTGCCGGTCGGAGCCATGCTGCTGGTCGACGAGCTCGGCAACATCGAGGGTTCGATAACCGGCGGGTGCGTGGAGGGGGCTGTCGTCGCGGAAGCCGAGGCGATCCTCGAAAACCGGCCGGGTGGCAAACCCAAACCCAAGGTGCTGAGCTACGGGATCTCTGACCAGCTGGCCGGGACCGTGGGGCTGATGTGCGGCGGGATCGTGCACATCTTCGTCTGTGAGCCCGACGATCAGGCGGGCGCTGTCGAAGGGGCCGCCCTGGAGGCGCATGCCGACGGAAATCCCGCCGCGATCGCGACCATCCTCGACGGTGAGACGGCAGGCGCCCGGCTGGCGGTGATCGACGGCCAGGCCACGGGGACGCTCGGGCAGTCCCGACTGCTCGACCGAAACGTCACCCGTGAGGCGCAGGGGCTGCTCCAAGAGGGCAAGACCACCGTCCGGCGCTTCGGCGCCGACGGCGCGACGCTCGGCGATGAGCTTCGGATTCACATCCGCTCCTTCGCGCCTCCGCCGCGGATGTTCATCATCGGCGCGATCGACTTTGCGGCGGCGCTGGCACCGTTCGCGTCCCAGATCGGCTACGAGGTGACGATCGGCGACGCGCGCGATCGATTCGCACGTTCAGCCAGGTTCTCCTCCGCCGCGCACGTCGTGATCGGATGGCCTCAGGAGGTGATGCGCGACGTCGAACTGGGCCCACGCGACGCCGTGCTCGTGTTCACCCACGACCCGAAGTTCGACGAGCCCGCGCTGCTCGCCGCGCTGGCGACCGAGGCCGGCTACATCGGCGCACTGGGCAGCCGTCAGACCGCGGTCGACCGAGAGGCTCGGCTGCGCCGTGCGGGCGCCACCGACGCCGACGTGGCCCGCATTCACGCACCCTGCGGGCTGGACATCGGCAGCTGCACCGCAGAGGAGACAGCCGTCTCGGTGCTGGCCGAGATCATTGCCTCCCGGGCGAACCGCGTGGCGGCTCCGCTGCGACAGAGCAGCGGCCCGATCCACGGTCGTCCGGGCTCTGCGTGAGACGCGCGGACCGTCACCGGCACCCGCGAAGACGGTTACCCGCCGGTGGGCGTTGTCCCGAACATCAGGGTGCGTCGCCCGATGTCGTAGAAGACCGTCTTTGCCACGGCGAGCAGGTGTTGGAGCACCTCAGCGTCCTCGGCGCTGACGGCGACCACTTCCTCCCAGGCACCCTCGTCGAGGACGAGCTGCAGCGTGAACGTGCCCGATGCCTGCGGCTCGCCGGCCACCCAGGTGAACTGATAGTGCGAGAGCTGACGGACCTCGATCGTGTCGTCGGTGATCCGGGCGGGGACTTTCGGCATGGAGGACTCCTTGTTGGTTGATGCTGGTGTAACGGCAGCTACCCGTGAAGGGCGACTTGACAACCGTTACTACGCAGTGTTGCTCTACGATCCTGACCCACATCAAGCTGGAGATCGTCCGCCAGGCGCATCAGTTCCCGTGTCGGAGCTCATTTCAACCGCTCGAGCCGCTTCGTGGCGCTGGCCTCGTGGGCGGGCATCAGGTCGGCGCGGGAGATCTCAGCGACGTAGGGGGCGATGGCCCGAACCCCCTCGTCGCTGTCAATCCGTTGGTAGGTCAGCGTCTTGAGGAACTTCGCCACCGACAGTCCCCCGGTGTAGCGGGCGGCGCGGCCGGTGGGCAGGGTGTGATTGGTGCCGATCGCCTTGTCGGAGAACGCGACCGTGGCGCGGGCGCCCAGGAAAATCGAGCCGTAGTTGCGCAGCCGCTCGAAGTACCAGGCGTCGTCGACCGTGTGGACCTCGAGGTGCTCGGTGGCCACCTGATCGGAGAGCAGCGCAGCGTGCTGCCGGTCTCGCGCGACCATCACGACGCCGTGCTCGCTCCACGCCCGCCGGGGGATGTCGTCGGCGCCCGTTGCGGCGAGGTCATCGAGCTGGCGGGCGACCTCGTCGATCACGGCTCGTCCGAGCGGCTCGGACGTGGTGATCAGGACAGCCGGCGACGATGGTCCGTGCTCGGCCTGAGCGAGCAGGTCGGCGGCCACGAGCTCGGGATCGGCAGTCTCGTCGGCGATCACCGCGATCTCCGAGGGTCCGGCCAGCAGGTCGATGCCGACCCGCCCGAAGAGCTGGCGCTTGGCCTCAGCGACGAAGGCGTTACCCGGACCGACGATCATGTCGACCGGGCCGATCCCCTCGATCCCGAACGCCATCGCGGCGAGCGCCTGCACACCGCCGATCGCGAAGATCCGATCGGCTCCCGAGGTCGCGATCGCGTGCAGGGTCGGCGCGTGGATCGCGCCGTCCCGCGGCGGTGAGCAGACGATCACCTGCTGCACCCCCGCGACCTTGGGCACGAGCACGGTCATGAACGCGCAGGCGAGCATCGGCACGCGCCCAGCTGGGCAGTAGGCGCCGACCGAGGCCACCGGCACCTGGCGCTGGCCCAGAAACACGCCGGGGAGCGTCTCGGCCTCGAAGTCGATCAGCGTGGCGAGCTGACGCTGCGCGAAGTTGCGGATCTGTGACTGGGCGAAGGCGATGCTCTCCTGGAGCGCATCCGGCAGCGATCGACTCGCCGCGAGGACCTGCTCAGGGCTGACCTCGAAGCTCGGCGGATCCCAATCGTCGAGCTCGCGCGAGTACGCGCGCAACGCGTCGGCGCCGTCGCGCTCGATGCGACGCAGCATCTCGGAGACCCGCTCAGAGACGACCGCATCGGGACCGGACAATCCAGCGGGCGAAGGAGACTTGAGATAAATGGGCTGGTCCATCGCCTGAGCCTAGGCCTGCTGCCGAGCGACGCCGCCGTAGTGCTCGGGCCGGCGATCGCCGAACGCATCCGCGTGATCGGTGAGCCGTTTGTCCAGAGCGAGTTCGAGGTCGATGTCGGCGCAGAGCAGCCCCGGCTCGCGCGACTCCGCAGCGACCCAGCCGTCGACGCCGATGATCGTCGCGCCCTGAGTCCAGTCCATCCCCCGCTCGCGCCCGAGACGGTCGGCGCACGCGACCGCCATCCGGTTGACGCGCGCCGCGGCCATCGCGATCAGAACCTCCGGCGGACGCTCGCCCTCAGGACGCGCCACGAGCGGCCAGTTCGTCGGCACGATCAGCAGCTGGGCCCCGTTCAACGCCAGTGAGCGGGTCACCTCGGGAAACTCGAGGTCATAGCAGATCACCACGCCGATCCGGCCGACCCGCGTGTCGATCAGCGGCGGCGGCTCGCTGCCCGGCGCGAAGATCAGCTTCTCGGCGTCCCATAGATGCAGCTTGCGGTAGATCGCGCGCAGCCCGGTCGCGTCGAGCACCGCGGCGCTGTTGTAGATCCCGCCGCCTTCGCCCAGCTCACAGAAGCCCGCGACGAGAACGATGTCGGCGTCGGCGGCCTCCGCCGCCCACTCGCGCAGGATCTCGTGGTCGGCCGGGATCGCCACCGACGCCGCCTCCTGCACCGAGGCGAGCATGTACCCGGAAGTGACCAGCTCCGGAAGCACGACCACGTCGGCGCCGGCCGCCACCGCCTCCCGGATCGCGCTCAGCGCGAGCGCGCGGTTGGAGTGCAGGTCGCCGATCGTCGGGGCGAGCTGCTGACAGACGATCCGCGTCACGCCTCAGAGGTGGCGGCCAGGCCGACCCGGACGCGTCCGGCCAGCCCGGGCGCGACCATCACGACGACCAGGCCGATGATCAGATACACGGCCTCGATGTACGGAAGGTGGGCGAACGTCCCCTCCTGGAAGGCGAACACGTTGTCGTAGATCGTGTAGAGCACGAACGCGCCCCCGAGCGCAGGGATCACCACCTGCCACCTCGGCGCCTTGGGCGCCCCCTTGAAGAACAGAAAGCGGATCGCCCCGACCGTCGCCAGCACGTAGGCGACCAGCAGCAGCACGGTGCCGACCTGCAGGGCGTAGAAGGTCGCGTGGACCACGGTCGTGCCGGCGAGCTGCTGGCCGATCAGGTCGACGCCGATGATGATCAACACCACGACCAGCGCGGCGGCCGGGGCGCCGTGCTTGGAAAGGCCCGCGAGACCCGACTTCGAGCCGGTCGCGTCTCGGGCCTGGGCGAACATGATCCGTGCGGCCCCGCTCGCCACTCCCAGGGAGATCGCGAACAGGCTGATCGTGGCCATCAGGTTGAGCACGTCGGCGTAGATCGAGCCGAGGTAGTCCCGGCCGAGGTCGGTGAACGGCAGGCCGTTGGTGTAGGCGGCCACTCCCGCGGCGTTGGTCCCGTACCCGAGCGACTGTGCGGCTGCGGTGAGCAGGTAGAACGCCCCGACGACGATCACCGCGGTCTTGATCGCGCGCGGGATCTCCTTCTTGGGGTTCGCGGTCTCCTCGCCCAGCGCGGCGGCACCCTCGAACCCGGCGAAGGCCAGGAAGCCGTAGACGGCCGCGTGGGCGATCGTGCCGACGCCGCCGCCCTGGGGAAGCTCGAGGAAGTGAGCGTTGAACGTCTGCCCGCTCGGACCGTGGCTGAACACCAGGCGCACGAGGATCACGAGACTGAGGATCGTGACCAGGACAGCGCCGAGCACCTCGGAGGTGAGCAGCGTGCGCGTGATGATGCGGATCTCGGTGAACGCGAGCGAGCACACTCCGAGCAGCCCGATCAGCGCGATCCACCACCACTGGCTCGTGGTCAGGATGCCGGTGCCGTGCAGGAACTGGTTCGCGAACAGCCCGATCTCGATCGTCGAGCCGCAGCCGATCCCGATGTAGCCACCCATCAGCGCCCAGCCGGCAAAGAAGCCGGCGCGCGGGCCCAGCGTGACGCCGACCAGCGCGTAGACCGAGCCAGTGTGCGACACGTACTGTGAGAGCTTGATGAAGCAGTAGGCCACCAGCGCGACGCCGACGGAGGCGAACACGAACGACAGCGTCACCCCGCGGCCGATGATCGCCGCCGCGCCGGTGCCCAACAATCCGATCGCGCCGACCGGACCGATCAGGCCGACCGAGAAGGCCGCCGCGTCGACGACCTTGAGCTCGCTGCGCAGGTTCTGGTCGGCCGCGGGGTTTTCCATGGCGCTCCTCGCCCGACCCCAAGACTTCGGTCAGCTAATAGTAATGTCGCCGGCCGCCGACCGCCCGCCCCATCGAACCCAGCAGGACCAGCACAGCGCCGACCACGACCAGGATGATGCCGATCGTCCAGATGATCGCCACCTTGGCGATGAACCCGACGATCAACAGGACGATGCCTAGGATGATCACTAGCTCTCCTCCTTCGCGTAAACGCATAGAACCAATGCGCGTGGTGCACGGAAGATACACCTCGGCCCGGTCGTCAATCCGCCGGTGGACGCTTTTAGACCGCGGTCCGCCGCCAGCAGGCGGGCCAGGAACCGCTGGGTCTGGGTCCGCGGCCGGGCAACCGTTCACAATCAGCCGTTGTGATGCCCAGGCTGATCGAGGTCGGGAAAGTGGCGGCGTTGTGGCGCTATCCGGTCAAGTCGATGGCCGCCGAGGCGCTCAACGAGGTGGAGGTGTCCTGGCAGGGTCTGGCCGGCGATCGCCGGTGGGCCTTCATCCAGGCCGGGATGCAGCGAAGCGGCTTTCCATGGCTGACCATCCGCGAGCGTCCGGAGATGTGGCGCTACCGGCCGCGGTTTGTCGACCCCGACCGGCCGAACGCCTCTGCGACGGTGGTTCGCACCCCGGCCGGCGAGGAGCTCGACGTGGTCGACCCCGCGCTGGCCGCCCAGCTCGCCCCCGGAGCTCGGGTCATCAAGCAGAGCCGCGGGGTGTTCGACGCGATGCCGCTGTCGCTGATCACCACCGCCACCGTGGCCCGGCTGGAGACGCTGGTCGACGGCGAGCTCGAGGCGCTGCGCTTCCGGCCCAACCTGCTGGTCGGAGCGAGTGAGGAGCTCGGGTTCTCCGAGGATGATTGGGTCGGCACCGTTCTGCGCATCGGTGCGCTGCGGATGCGGGTCGACCAGCGTGACGAACGCTGCGTGATCGTGAACGTCGATCCGGCGAGCGGTGAGCGCGAACCGGCCGTGCTGCGGGCGATCGCCCGCGAGCGGCAGGCCCGCGTCGGGGTCTACGGCACGACGGTCGAGCCGGGGCGGGTGGCGGTTGGCGACCCGGTCCTGCTCGAGGCTTGAGTCAGCCGCTCGCGGCCGGAGGCAATCCGGCAACCCCGGCGGCAGCATATGATCGGGGCCGTGCAACGAGTACACGTGGTCCGCGACTTCCCCCAGCCTGTGGAGCAGCTGTTTGCCCACCTCAGCGAGCAGGAGAACCTCGAGCCGCTGTTCGGGGCCCGGATCAAGCGCTTGAGTGACGGCACGGACGGGACCCGCAACGGGGTCGGCGCCTCACGCGAGCTCCGAGTCGGACCGCTGCCGGGATTCGTCGAGACCAACATCGAGGTTGTGCCCAACGTGTTGATCCGCTACCGCATCACCGGCGGCGGAGTGCTTTCCGACCACGAGGGGGTGATGCGCTTCTCACGCCAGGGCGGCGGCTCGCGACTCGATTACACGATCTCATTCACCGGCAGGCTCCCCGGCGTTGCACCTCTGGTCAAGGCGGTCCTGACGCGCAAGATCTCGGCCGCCCTGGGCCAGTTCGCCGCCCGCGGGGCGGCCCCCACGAGCTGACGCTCGACTGCCCGACGCACCAATCCAGATGGCGCGTGACTTTCAACGGCCGTTCTCGCTTCCCGGCGGAGCCACCGAGGTGGTCCTGGTCCGGCATGGATCCTCGGTCCAGCCCACCGCCGAGGCGCCGATCGATCTGATCGACGGCCGGAGCGACCCGCCGCTGTCGGACTCCGGGCGCCGACAGGCCGAAGCGGTCTCCGAGCGGCTGGCACGGTCACGGATCGCCGCGCTGTTCGTCACGTCCTTGCGACGCACCCAGCAGACCGCTGATCCGCTCGCCCGTCGGCTCGGGCTCGAGCCGACCGTTGTCCCGGAGCTGCGGGAGGTGTTCCTCGGCGCCTGGGAGGGACAGCTCAGCACCCGTGTCGCGCGCGAGGTCGAGCTCTCCCGGCAGGTGTTCGAGGTCGGGCGATGGGACGTGATCCCGGGCGCTGAGCCAATGGAGCAATTCTCAGACCGGGTTCGGGACGGCCTGAACCGGCTGGTCAACGCGGTGGGGGCGGACGCGACCGCCGTCGCGGTGGTCCACGGCGGCGTGATCGCCGAGGCCTGTCGCCAGGCCACCGGAAGTCGCGCCTTCGCGTTCCTGTACGCCGAGAACGGCTCGCTCACCCGCCTGATGCGGCCGGCCACGGGCCGCTGGGCCCTGGTCAGCTTCAACGACACCGCTCACCTCAATAGTGACTCAGCCCAACGACACGGCTCACTCGATAGTGACTCAGCCCAACGACACGGCTCACCCCCCGGGTGACCGAGGCCGCCCGCTGTAAATGCCGACGATCCTGCTGCTGCGCCACGCCCAGGCCTCGTTCGGTTCGGCCGACTATGACGTGCTCTCCGCGCGGGGACACGAGCAGACCGCCGCGCTCGTGCAGGACCTCGAGTGCCGCGGCCTCCGGATCGCCCGGGTGATCAGCGGCTCGCTCGCCCGCCAGCGCGACACCGCCGGCCCCGTCGCCGTCGCCTGCGGTCAGACCCTCGAGATCGACCCGCGCCTGGACGAGTACGACTTCGACGACCTGCTCAGCCACCACTCCAGCTCGGCGGTCAGACAGGCACGGCCGCCCGGGGCGGCCGTGCCGGAGGTGACCTCGAAGGCGTTTCAGGACGTGCTCGAGATGGCGCTGGAGAACTGGATAGCCGCCGGGGCGAGCGGCCCCGCCCGCGAGCCCTGGGATGCATTTGCGGCGCGCACGGTGGGGTCCTGCAGAGAGCTGGCGGCCGAGCTCGGATCGGGTGAGACCGCCGTCGCGTGCACCTCAGGCGGGGTGATCAGCGCGGTTGCCACCGGCCTGCTGGCAGTTCCCGCGCGAACCTTCATCGCGCTCAACCGGGTGACGATCAACACGGGTATCACTACGCTCGCCCACGGCCGCAGCGGCACCACGCTCGTGTCCTTCAACGAGCACGCCCACCTGCAGCGACCGGACGGTTCGCTGCTCACCTACCGCTGAGCGCAAACGGCTGCGCGGCAACGGCTGGACGGATACGCCGAGCTCTCCGAGGTGCGGCTGCACTATGTGCAGGCGGGAGGCGGGCCGGGTCGTCCTAGACTGAAGGCTCATGCCCTCCCGACTCGTAACTCGCTCGCTCGGCCGCGCCGCACAGCGGCTGCCCGGGGTCCGGCGGCTCCCGGTGGTCAGGCTGCTTTCGATTGCTGAGGTCGGTGTGCTCGCCCGCGACCATCTGATGCGGCTCACTCCCGAAGAACGCCGGCGGCTTGTCGTGCTGGTCAGAAAGGGCCACGGACGTCCCAGCCGACTCAACCGCACCGATCGGGAGGAGCTCGCGGAGCTGGTCGCAAAGCTCGAGCCGAGGATGCTCGCCGGGGAAGCCGTCGACAAGCTCTCCCCAGTGTCGCTGCCGCACCGGCTGACTCACGGCCCGCGCCAGGACCCGGAGTAGCCGGCGTCCGGGGCGACTAGACCCGGTAGCGCTCGAGTGCCTGTTGGCGCGCCTGCGCGTGATCGACGATCGGCTTGGGGTAGTCGCGCCCGATCCGGCAGCCGGCGCGCTCCTGCACGTCCGGCGCCATCCTCCACGGCTCGGCCAGATACTCGTCGGGCACGCGCTCGAGCTCGGGCACGTAGCGACGGACGTAGACGCCCTCTGGGTCAAAGCGCTCCTGCTGACGAGCCGGATTGAAGATCCTCCGAAACGCCGGCTGCGGGTCCACCCCCACCGAGGCGATCCACTGCCAGTTGCCGTTGTTCGAGGCCTCGTCGCCATCGAGCAGCAGCCGCATGAACCACCGCTCTCCCCAGCGCCAGTCGATCCCCAGATCCTTGGTCAGAAACGATCCGGTCAGCAGTCTGGCCCGGTTGTGCATCCAGCCCTCCCGGCGCAGCTGGCGCATACCGGCGTCGACCGTCGGATAGCCGGTGCGTCCTTCACACCACGCCGCGAAGCGCTTGCGCGCGTGGCTCCAGCGGATCTTCCCGCGATAGCGCTCTTGATATTCGGAGCGGGCGTTAGCCGGAAAGTGGCCGAGCACGTGCGCGTAGAAGTCACGCCAGCAGAGCTGTCGACGAAAGGCACAGGCACCCTCTCCCCCCTTCAGCCGATGCTCGATCTCCCGTGGCGACAGACACCCGAAGTGCAGATACGGCGACAGGCGCGAGACCTGATCGCCGGGCAGCTGGTCACGGCCGTGCCCGTAGTCCTCAACCGGTCCGGCCAGAAAGCGTTGCAGGGCTTTGCGGCCCTCCGTCTCGCCGCCCGGCATCGGATCGCTGAGCTCCTGCTCAAGGCCGAGGTCTGAGAGCTGCGGCAGCGCACCGGGATGGGTCTTGGCCCCCGTTGCCCCCGTGGCCTCGAGGTCCGGCAGGCGACGCGGTGCGCCGAGGACGCCTCGCCGCGGCTCCTGCATCCAGCGGCGATAGAACGGGGTGAACACGGTGTAGGGATCCCCCGCCCCGCCCCGGATCGGTTCGAGATGATCGACGGCGAACAAGCCCGGGTGAGCCACCGCGTCGACCCCATCCTCGGCTAGCGTCCGCTGGACGGCGAGCTGGCGCCGGCGCGCGAACGGTCCGACGTCGGCGCTGAAATGGACTGCATCGGCTTCGAGATCGCGTGCCAGCGCGGGCAGCTCTCGCTGCGGAGGCCCGTGGCGCACGAACAGCCGGCTGCCCCGCGCACGAAGCGAGCAGGCGAGATCGGCCAGGCATTCGAGCAGGAACTGCGTCCGAGGCCCTGAGGAGTGACGGCCCTCGAGCAGCCCGTCGTCGAAGCAGAACACGGGCACGACGAGATCGGCAGCGTCGATCGCGGCCCGGAGGGCCGGATGATCGTGTACGCGGAGATCGCGCCGCAGCCACAGAAGCGCGGTGCTCATCCCGCCAGCAGCCTGTCCACCGCGTGGCGGCGGTACTCGAAGATGCGTTCGACATCCCGGCGCACGAACAGCGGGTGGGCGAGCTTCCCCAGGGCACCTAAAGGGAGCGCGTACTCGACGTCGTCGCGCACGATCGTCGCCTCGCCGGCGGCCTTGAAGGTGTGACGGTGGCGCCAGAGGCCGTACGGGCCACGCAGTTGGCGGTCGACGAAGCTGCGCCCGGGCTCCCACGCCTCGATCTGCGAGACCCAGCGCAGCGGCACGCGATGCACGTGGAGTCGATACTCGATCAGGGTCCCGACGTGCATGAGAATCGGCTCGGGCGTCAGCATCTCAAAGCTCAGCCACGCCGGCGTGATTCGCTCGAGGTTGCTCGCCCGCGAGAAGAACTGAAACACCTCGTCGATCGGATGCTCCAGACGCTGCTCGCGCTGCAATCGGTGGGTCTTCACGCGTGGCCGAGCACGTCGCGAAGGGCCTCCTCCACCTCGGGATAGAGGAACTCATACCCCAATTGGCGCAGGCGGGCCGGCACCACTCGCTGGCCGGTGGTGACGATCTCGGCCATCTCGCCGTAGAGCAGCTTGACGGCGAACCCCGGCACCGGCAGCACCGCCGGACGTCCGAGCGCGCGACCGAGCGCGCGGGCGAACTCGGCGTTGGTGACCGAATTGGGCGCGGTGACGTTTATCGGGCCCTCGGCGCCCACGGCGCCGACGCAGCACAGCAGCGCCCCTACGACATCGTCGAGATGGACCCACGGGACGTACTGGTTGCCGCCGGCCACCGGCCCACCCATGCCCAGGCGAAAGAACGGGAGCATCTTGGCCAGCGATCCACCGCGGGGCGACAGGACCACCCCGGTGCGCGTGCACGCGACCCGCATCGAGGTCGCCGCCGCGTTGGCCTCTTTCTCCCAGGCCAAGGCGACCTCGGCCAGGAAGTCGTCACCGGCGCTGGCCCGCTCGTCGAGTGGCTCGTCCCCGCGGGGACCGAAGACGCCGGTCGCGGATTGGGATACGAGCACCCCGGGCCGCTCGGAGGCCGGTAGGTCCTCGAGCGCCTGTACGAGCCGGCGCGTGCTCAGCACCCGCGAATCCAGGATCCGTTCCTTGGCGGTTTCGGTCCAACGCTGGGCCACTGGCTCGCCCAGCAGGTGCACAACCGCGTCGGCCCCCCGCAGCGCCTGCGCCGGCGGCGGCTCCTCAGTCGGCCGCGCCCACGGATATACCTCGACGCCGTCGCCCAGGACCCGCTGGCCCCGCTCGGGGTCTCGTGAGAGCGCGACCACGTGGTCACCCCTCCCGCGTAGCGCGTCGGCCAGCGCCAGGCCGATCGTGCCCGTTGCTCCGGTCACCAGGACGCGCATCGGCGGCGGCCTCCCAAGTTCGTTATCTCGGTTGCAGTCATCGCGCCAAACCTAACCTCGTGTTTGAGAAATCACTACGAGTTGTATCGTTTCCAGATCGCCGAGGTGGCAAACCCAGATCTGAGCACTGCCCAGCTCGCAGACCGGACCGGCCTTCCGGCCGGCACGTTGCGCATGTGGGAGAGCCGTCACGGCTTTCCGTCGGCCACTCGCGTCCCGGGGCGCCACCGCCGATACAGCACTCGGGACGTCGAGCTCGTGCTCGCCGTCATTCGCCTTCGCGAGCAGGGACTGTCGCTCACCGCCGCGATCGACCGCGCCCGCAGCGCAACCAACGCCGAACCGGCCTCGATGTTCGCCGGGCTGCGCGAGCGCCGCCCGGAGGTGCAGCCTACCGTGCTGTCCAAGCGAGCGGTACTCGGCCTGACGCACGCGATCGAAGACGAATACTGCGCGCAGGCGGCCAACGGCGTTCTGATCGGCTCCTTTCAGCGCGAGGAGTTCTACCGGCACGCCGAACGACGCTGGCACGAGCTCTCCCGCCGAGCCCGGCTGGCCGTCGCGATCGCCGACTTCGCGGTCCTGCACATCCCTGACGATGCCCCCGCCGAGGTGCCGATCCAACGCGACCAGCCTCTCGCCCGCGAATGGACGCTGATCGTCGACGCGCCGGGGGCCCAGGCGTGCCTGGCCGCCTGGGAACAGCCTGACCAGCGCGAACTGCCTGACGCGGACCGGCGCTTCGAAGTGCTGTGGTCATTCGAGCCGGCCGTCGTGAGGGCTGCCACCGGTGTCGCGGAAACGCTCCTGGATCGCTTGGCCCCGGGACTCTCGAAGCGTCTGCCGCGGGCCGTGACCGAGCCCGCCCCGGCCGCTTCGCCGGAACTGCGCTTCGCGGCGGCGCTGGCGCACCGCATGGTCGGCTATCTGGCCACGAGCTCCGAGGATCGTCCAGTAGCGCCCGGTCTCTGACGCACTGCGGCTGGTCAAGAAGGCAATAGTCCTCGCGTGGGGAGAACCACCTCGCCTTGCAGGGACCGGGTCCGCCGGACCGGTGGGAGGGTCCCGGAGTCACTCCACGACTGTTTTCCTCTCGGTCTTCTCCGGTGGTGCGACAGCAGTCACCGCCGGTCACGGGTCAGCATCACGCCGCGCGCCGCCTGGGCCTGATTGGATACCCAGCTTCGACGGCTGAAAGCAACCCGAGACGAGGAGACCAGATGCCAGGCAAGGCGGCGATCGTGACCGGTGGTTCGAGCGGTATCGGCCTGGCCATCGCCGAGATGCTGCTCGACGAGGGATTCGGGGTGACGGTGGTGGCCCGCCGCCCGGAGAAGCTCGAGGCAGCGGTCGCCGGCCTGGCCGGCGCGGGCCGGGAGGTCGCCCCGATGGCGGGGAACATGGCCTCCGAGGAGACCGTCCAGCAGGTCGTGGCCGCCCATCGTGACCGCTTTGGCCGCCTCGACGTGCTCGTCAACAACGCCGGCGTGGGATTCGGAGCGCCGGTGGCCGAGATCCTGACCAAGCGCCTTGACATGCAGCTCGAGGTCAACCTGCGCTCGATCGTCCTGTTCTACCGAGAGTGCGCCGGGCTGCTGCGGGCGGCAGCGGCCGAGCACCGCAACGCGCTGGTCGTCAACACCGCCTCGATCTCAGGCAAGCAGGGCGAGGCCTGGCTGTCGGTGTACTCGGCCACCAAGGCCGGCGTGATCGGCTTCACCGAGGCGATGAACAAGGAGCTCGGCAGCGAGGGGATCAAGTCCTGCGCGCTGTGCCCGGCGTTCGTCGACACTCCGATGACCGACTTCATCAAGGACAGCGTCGCGGCGCCGGAGATGATCCGTCCGCAGGACGTCTCCGAGGCGGTGCGGCTGTTGTTGCGCCTATCGTCGGCCTGCCTGATCCCCGAGATCATCTTCCAGCGGCCGGGTGGCATGCCCTGAAGGACCGGGCGGAGAGCCGGGGTCGCCCCGCCGCTCGCGGCGCGCCGAACGCGGGATCGGCTCGATCGCCGCTCGGTGCCGCGTTCGCGTAGGGTTGCGCCGCCGGGATCGACGCGGCCGCGTCGATCTGCGCTCAACCTTGGGCGCCCCACAAGAGATCGTCGGGTCCCGAAAGGAACTTTGCACATGAAGCTCGGAGTGAACGTCGGTTACTGGGGACTGGGGATGGGACCCCAGGATCAGCTGCAGGTCGTCCAGGAGGCCGAGCGGCTCGGCTATGACTCGGTTTGGGCGGCAGAGGCCTACGGCTCAGACGCCGCCACCGTGCTGGCCTGGCTGGCCGCGGGTACGACTCAGATCAAGCTCGGCTCGGCGATCTTTCAGATGCCGGGGCGATCCCCGGCGCTGACGGCGATGACCGCCGCGACGATCGACGAGCTCTCCGCCGGACGGATGATCCTCGGCATCGGCTCCTCTGGCCCGCAGGTGGCCGAGGGCTGGCACGGCCAGCCGTTCGCCCGCCAGCTGCAGCGCACCCGCGAATACGTTGCGGTGGTCCGCCAGGCCCTGGCCCGCGAACGGCTCGAGTACCACGGGGAGACGATCGAGCTGCCGCTGCCAGACGGCCCGGGTAAGGCGCTGAAGCTGATGATCTCCCCGATCCAGGAGCGGATCCCGATCTACCTCGCGGCGATCGGGCCCAAGAACACGGCGCTGGCGGGGGAGATCGCCGACGGCTGGATCCCCACCCTGTTCTCGCCCGAGCACGTGGCCGACTTCCGGGCGCTGTTGCAGGAGGGCGCCGACCGGGCCGGACGCTCGCTGGACGGCTTCGAGATCGCCCCGACCGTCCAGTCCTACGTCTCTGATGATCGCGAGCTGGCCCGCAACATGATGCGTCCGGGGCTGGCGCTGTACATCGGGGGGATGGGGTCGCGCAAGCAGAATTTCTACAACGCGCTCGTCCAGCGCTACGGGTTCGAGGCGGCGGCACGGGAGATCCAGGACCTGTACCTGGAGGGAAAGAAGGCCGAGGCCGGAGAAGCGATTCCCGCCGAGCTGATCGACACGGTGTCGCTCTGCGGACCGCGAGAAGTCGTCCGCGAGCGGGTCACCGCCTTCCGCGAGGCTGGGGTGGGAACGCTGATGGTCATGCCGATGGCCTTCGACGCCCAGGAGCGGATCGCGCAGCTGCAGGCGGTGGCCGAGCTCGCGGCTTGAGCCAGAACCCGCCGCTGCGGTTCTTCCTCGGAGCCTTCGGTCAGCCCGGTCACGCGTTTCCGATGCTGGCGCTCGGGGCCGAACTGGTCCGGCGCGGCCACGAGGTCGTCTATGAGACGTGGACGCGGTGGCGAGAGCCCGTGGAGGCGCACGGCATGGGCTTTGTGGCCGCCCCCGAATATCCCGTCTTTCCGACCGCGCAGCGGCCCGTCAAGCCCTACGAGGCGGTGGTGCACGCGACCGGCGAGACGCGGCCGGCGATCGCGGCAGCGCAGCCTGACCTGGTCGTCCACGACATCCTCACGATGGCTCCTGCGCTCGCCGCCGAGCTCGAGGACGTTCCGGTCGCGACCCTGATCCCGCACCTGTACCCGGTCGGCGCGCGGGGCTCGCCGCCGTACTCGTTCGGGGCCCGACTGCCGCGCACGAGGGTCGGAGCGACGCTCTGGCGCGGGCTTGACCGACCCGTGGCCAGCGGGCTGCGCCGAGGCCGCGAAGAGCTCAACGACGCCCGGGCTCAGCTGGGGCTGGCCCCGGTGAGCCACCTCTTCGGCGGCCTGAGCCGCCGGCTGTGCATGGTCGGCACCCTCCCCCAGCTCGAGTACCCCCGTGCGTGGCCCGAGCACGTGCACGTGGTCGGACCGCTGATGTGGGAGCCGCCGTTTGAAGCCGTCCAACCTCCGCCCGGCGACCGACCGCTGGTGCTGGTCGCGCCCTCGACAGCCCAGGACCCCGACCATCGGCTGTTGCGGGCCGCACTCGCCGGCCTGGCAAGCGCGCCCGTCCGAGTTCTCGCGACCTGGAATCGGCGTCCGCTGGTTGAGCCGGTGGCCGTTCCCGCCAACGCGCGCCTGGTCAGATGGCTGTCCTACTCGAGGACGATGCCGGGCTGCGCGCTGGTGATCTGCCACGCCGGCCACGGCACGCTGGTGCGCGCCCTCGCCTCGGGCTGTCCGGTCCTCGCCGTCCCCCACGCCGGTGACATGGCCGAGAACGCGGCCCGCGTGGACTGGGCCGGCGCCGGCGTACGCCTGCCGTGGCCGCTGGTCAGCCCGCGCACGGTGCGGCTGGCGGCTATGCGAGCGCTGCAGACCCCGTCGTTGACTGTCTGCGCGGCGCGAATCGCCGCCTGGGTCGCCGCCAACGACGGCGCGTCCCGGGCGGCCGACCTGACCGAGCGGCTGGCCCTCAGGCGGCGTGCCGGGCGGGATTCTCCCGTGCCCAGCGGATGATCTCATCGGACCCCTGGATCACCGTCTCGTCGTCGGTGACCAGCACCGGCACCCAGTAGTTGCCGGTCATCCGCTTGACCTCGCGCCGGCCGCGATTGAAGTCATTGACCAGCCCCGGTAGCGCGCCGAGCCCGTAGGAGCGGATCACCTCGGGCGCATAGCCGGCTTCGACAAGAGCCCGCCGGGCCTCCCCGCAGGGGTGCGCGTGCACCGACTTACCCGCAGTCCAGGTCCCGTAGCAGACGTAGATTTTCATTGGTCGGTCAGCCGACAGCACCCTGAAGAAGCTCCCGGGGTGGGAGTCGAACCCACAACCTCTCGATTAACAGTCGAGCGCATCTGCCAGTTGAGCTACCCGGGACCGAGTTGACGCCAGCCAGGGAGTAAAGCAACTCCCGCTTCGACCTCAGCATGACAATTAGAGCACAGGAGGACACCCTTGCGTGCCTCGGCCCGCGCACGCTCCAGCGACCGGGCCACGCCATCGACGCTCAGTGAGAAGCTTTTTCGGGTCCGATCGCGGTGGTGAAATTGGAGTGCTCCCAAATAGCGCTCGTAACCGCAGATCGCGCACGCTCCGCCAGCCTCGCGGACGAGGATCTCTTTGCTCTTTCTCCGCCGGCGGACCACAGCCTCCTGCCGGCAGCGGAGACAGCGATAGGAGCCGCGGCCCTCAAGCCAGAAGTCGGCCACGCCATGGTGACGACAGATGCGCTGAACAGTCGCTCGACCTTCGTCGCGAGCCGCTCTCGCAAGCCGACGTTCAGCGGTGCCTGCTGTTTCCAAGCCGTAGTTTGCGAGCCAGTGACGGATAGAGCCCGGACTCCGTCGCAGTGTCTCGGAGATGACGGCGATGGAGGCACCGGCCTCCACCAGAGCCTGAAGCTGCTCCCGCCCGATCCCACCCCTGGCCGAGTGCTTGTTGCGACCATTTGCCTCAAGGCCGTACCTCGTCATCCAATACGAGACCGTCGAGGGGTGCTTGCCGAACCGCTGAACGATCCTCTCCAGGCTCAGACCTTGACGCAGCAGCGACTCCGAGGATTCTCTGTCCATTCTCTCACCCTCCGTTCCCATGGCCGAACATATGTTCGCATGAGGGGCGGACGGAAGGAACGCCTGGTCAGAGGGTCTTTTCGAGTCTCGCCACCACCGCCCGGATCTGCTCGCGGATGCGCTCGCGCTCGTGGGCGAGCTCGCCCGTGGAGGCGCCCTCGCCGCGGGCGCGGATGATCGCCCGGTCCAGGCGGTCACGTTCCAGGACCAGCCGGGCGTGCTCGAGGCGGGCGGAACTGGGATCCGGCACGCGGCCGGCCAGGTCGACCAGGCCGGCGATCAGGCGGGCGAAGTCCTCGTCGTCGGGCGGCAGGTCGGTGAGGGGGATCGCGGTGCGCTGCTGCAGGTGGCGCGCGGCGTGCCGGGTCGGCTCGCTGGTCAGCAGCTGATCGAAGTCCAGCCCGCGCAGCGCGGCGGCACCCGGCTCGGGCAGCGCGATGCACAGGGCGAGAAAGATGCGCTCTGAACGGGTGGCCTGACTGAGCGCCCGCGGCGCCTCCGCTTCGCCCGGCCCATCACCCCCGCCGAATCCACCCCGACCGACTGAGCCACCCCGGTCGCCCCCGCCGCCGCGACCGCCCGGACCCGAATCGCGGCCCCCGCGCGAGCCGTTGCCGTTTCCCGCTGCGCCGGGTGCCCGCGTCCCGGCGTCTCCCCCGGCGACCAGCGTGGCCAGGCGCGCCTCGCTCAGCTCCAGTCGCCCGGCCACCCGCCGCATGAGCTCGTCTCGCACGGCGCTGAGCGGCAGCTCGGCGAGCACCGGACGCAGCGCTCCGAGCGCGGTATCGCGTCCTTCGGCGCTGCGAGTGTCGGCGCCGTCGAGGATCCGCTGCACCTGGAAGGCAACGAACGGCCGCGAGCTCTGCACCAGGCTGCGAAGCGTCTCGCTGTCTTCGCGCGCCACCAGGTCCGCGGGGTCCGTGCCGTCCGGCAGGTCGACCACCCTCAGCTCGAGCCGGCGCCCGGAGGCCAGCCGGGAGGCGCGCAGCATCGCCTCCTGACCGGCCCGATCGGCGTCCAGGCAGAGCTCGAGCACGGTCACGATCCGCTCGAGCTCTGAGACCTGCTCGTCGGTCAGCGCGGTCCCCATGATCCCGACCGCGTTGGTTAGGCCCGCCTGATGCAGGGCCAAGACGTCGGTGTAGCCCTCGGCCAGGATCATCCGCCCCGCCTTGGCGGCCGCGCCACGGGCGATGTCAATCCCGAACAGCACCTCGCGCTTGTGGTAGAGCTCTCCGTCAGACGTGTTGAGGTACTTCGGCTGCTGGTTGTCGCGCATCGCTCGGGCGCCGAAGCCGTGCACGCGCCCGCGGGCGTCCACGGTGGGGAACATGATCCGCTCGCGGAAGCGATCGAATACCTGACCCGGACGGCTCTTCGAACGCTGAGCCAGCCCGATGGCCAACAGCTCCTCGTCGCTGTAGCCGGCCCGGCGGGAGGCGAGCAGCATCCGGTCCCAGGCGCTGGGGGCATAGCCGACGCGGAACTCGCGCAGGGTCCTCTCCGCGAGTCCGCGCCCGAGCAGGTAACCGCGAGCGCCCCGCGCCTCGTCGGCCTCCCAGAGGTAGCGCGAGTAGTAGGCGGCGGCTCGCCCGAGCAGGGCGTGGAGCCGCTCGCGCCGCTGGCGCCGGACAGCCGCCTGCGGGTCCTCGGCCTCGGTCTCCAGCTTGACCCCGAAGCGGTCGGCGAGCGATTCCATCGCCACTTTGAAGTCCAGGCCCTCGGTTTCCATCACGAATGTAAACGGATCACCCGAGGCCTGGCAGCCGAAGCAGTGGTAGTGCTTCTCGTCGGGCCGGACGTGAAACGAGCCGCTGCGCTCGTCGTGGAACGGGCACAGGCCGAAGTAGCTGTTGACCCCGGCGCGGCGCAGCTCGGTCCTGGCCCCGACCAGCGCCAGCATGTCGACGGCGCCGAAGACGCGGTCTCGCGAATCGGCCGTGTACCGGCTCACGGCGCGAACGCTGCCGGCACGCTGAGCTCCTCGAACTTCGCCACGCAGTAGCGATCGGTCATGCCGGCGATGTAGTCGGTCACTCGGGTCGCGAGCTCGCCGGCCGGGATCGACGCCGGGATCTCCTCCGGGTGGGCGCAGTAGTGCTCAAACAGCGCTCCGATCACCAGATGGATCTTGGCGTGCTCGCGGGTCGCCACCGGCCCGAGATAGACGCGCTGGAACATGAAGGCCCGCAGCTGTGCCATCGCCCCGCCGATCCGCTCCCCCTGGACGATGTCGCCGGCCGGCTCGGACTGCTCCACGAGGTCGTGCACCAGCATGTCGATCCTTCTCTGGCCGCTGTCACCGAGGATCGCGATCGCATCGCCGGGAAGGTCAGCGGCCGAGATCACGCCGGCCCGCACTGCATCGTCGATGTCGTGGTTGATGTAGGCCACCCGGTCGACCAGCCGCACGATCTTGCCCTCCAGCGTGCCCGGCTGCGCGGCGCGGCCGGAGTGACTGACGATCCCGTCGCGGACCGGCATGGTCAGGTTCAGGCCCTGGCCGTCGCGCTCGAGCGAGTCGACCACGCGCAGCGAGTGCTCGTGGTGCAGAAACGAGGCGCCGAAGCGTTGGCGCAGGCTGCCGTCGAGCGCCTCCTCACCCACGTGCCCGAACGGCGGATGGCCGAGATCGTGGCCGAGGCCAATCGCCTCGACGAGGTCCTCGTTCAGTGCCAGGGCGCGGGCCACGGTGCGTGACACCTGGGTCACCTCGAGCGTATGGGTGAGCCGGGTGCGGTAGTGGTCGCCGCTCGGGGAGACGAACACCTGGGTCTTGTGCTTGAGGCGCCGGAACGCCTTGCAGTGGACGATCCGGTCTCGATCACGCTGAAACGGCGTCCGCAGGCCACAGTCGGGCTCGGGTCGTGACCGCTGGGCCGGATAGGAGCGCATGGCGAGCGATGACAGGCCTGTCGCTTCGCGCGCCCGCACCCGTTGCTCGAAGCCGTCCGCGACGGGGCCGCGCGGATGCTCGAGACCGGTGGCGAGGAGCTGATCGTGCATCACCTTCCGATTTTGCCAGCGCCCTGGGTCGGGCCGCTTGGATCGGTACACAATCGCTCCGACGCCCGAACGGGTCCAGAAGTGGGTCCGACGGCTCGTGCCGGGCCCGCTCGTCGACCTAACGGCCCGCGCAGCAGCGGACGCAGCCGCACCTGGGCGTGGTGCTCGGCGGTCTCGCCGATCGCCCGCTCCACCTGGCGCAGCGTGCGGTCTGATCCGTCCGGAGCCTGGGCCAACGGCGACCCAAGCGCCCCGACCAGAAAGCGGTAGGCAGCCTCATCGAGCTGGAAGGACCCCGCTTCGCACGAGTTGCACACGACCCCACCGGCGGCGCCCGAGAAGCCGCCCAGGTGCTGGGTCTCGCCGCACAGCGCGCAGGCGCCCAGCTGGGGCACGATCCCCGCCGCCAGCAGCAGCTTGAGGCGAAAGGCGAGCCCGTTGCCGGGGCGCGCCTGGCGCAGGTCAGTGTGCAGCAGCGCGAGCTCGTTGGCGAGCAGTCCGAACACCTCGGGATGGGGATCGGAGGTCTCGAACAGGCGGGTCACCGCGTCGCACGCTCGGGCGGCCGCGTCGAGGGTGGCGGCATGATCGCGCAGCGCGGCGTGGGCCTGCACCGTGTCGACGCTCGTGACGGTGAGCAGATCAGAGCGACCCACGTGCAGAACCGCCCGGACGTGGAAGAACGGCTCCAACCGCGCGCCGAAGCGGCTGCGGGCGCGCCGCGCCCCCTTGGCGATTGCGCTCAGCCGGCCGTGATCGGGTGTGTACAGGTGCAGGATCCGGTCGGCTTCGCCGTAGCGGATCGAGCGCAGCACGATCGCCTGGGTCTTCAGCGGTCCGGCCACGACGGCCTCCCCCCCGATATCGCTCGCGCTATACTTTCTGAAGTTATGAAACCCGTCATGCTGTACACCACCGATCACTGCTCCATGTGTGCGGGCGCAAAGAAGTTGCTGGCTCGCCGCGACGTCTCCTACGAAGAGATCAATCTGGCACGGGATCCGGACGGTCGCGCCAAGCTGTCTGAGCTGACCGGCATGTTCACGTTTCCCCAGATCGTGATCGACGGTGAGTCGCTGGGCGGATTCAACGAGCTGCTCGCGGCCGATCGCGCCGGGCGCCTGTCCGAGCTGCTCGCCGCCTAGGGCCTCGTGCGTGGCGCGGCCGAGGCCCGGCGCGGACGCGGTCTGGGCTGGCAGCGCTCACAGACATAGGTTCCCCGCCCCCCGACGACGAGCTTGCGAATCATCGTGGCGCAGCGCGGGCACGGTCGGCCCTCGCGGAGGTGGACCAGGAACTGATCCTGAAACGATCCCTGGGCACCGTCGACGTGTCGGAAGTCGTCGATCGTGGCGCCCTTGGCCTCGATGCCCGCGGCCAGAGCCGCCTCGATTCCGTCCCGCAGCGCGGCGATCTGCGGGCGCGTGAGCGTGCCGGCGCCCCGCAGCGGGTGCAGTCGAGCCCGGAACAGCGCTTCGTCGGCGTAGATGTTGCCGACCCCGGCGACCCGGCGCTGATCGAGGATGAATGACTTGATCGGCGCCCGACGTCCGCCCGCGAGCGCCCGCAGGTGATCGACCGTGAACTGATCGGTCATCGGCTCGATTCCGAGTCGCTGATTCAGATAGGCGTCCCGGGCCGCCACGTCGCGCAGGACGTGGCCGGTTCCGAATCGGCGCGGGTCGACGTACACGAGCCGATGGCCGCCGTCGAGCTCGAAGCGCACTCGCGTATGCGGGGGATCGTCGTTCGGGTCGAACAGCAGCGCACCGGTCATCCTCAGGTGCACGAGCAGCTGCCGGGCGCCGGAGAGCTCCCAGACCAGGTACTTCCCCACCCGTCCGATGCGCTCCACCACGCGCCCGCGCAGCTCGCGCTCGATCTCGCGGGGGGCGAACGGACGCGTCCAGCGCGCATCGAGGATCTGGATCGCGACAATCGTCTGGCCCTCCAGGTGGGGCGCGAGCTGGCGCCGGATCGTCTCCACCTCGGGCAGCTCGGGCATGACTGGTTGTTACACGAACGGGTCTTTCGACAGCTCGCTGAGCCGCCCCGCCGGCGCGCCCGCCTGCGAGCGCCCAACGTCTGGGTCCGAACGGTCGATCTGCGCGCGCGGATGCGCGTCGAAGTAGACGTCCCGCAGCCGGTCGGTCGACAGGTGGGTGTAGATCTGGGTGGTGCCGATGTCGGCGTGGCCGAGCATCTCCTGCAGCGAGCGCAGATCGCAGCCGCCGGCCAAGAGATGGGTGGCGAACGTGTGGCGCAGCGTGTGCGGGCTCATCCGGTGCCTGAGGCCCGCCGACTGAGCGTGTCCCTGGACGATCTTGTACAGGCCTTGGCGGGAGAGGCTCGAGCCGCGGAGGTTGACGAACACGTGCGGCTCGTCTTCCAGGCCGACGAGCGCAGGACGTCCGCGGGACAGGTAGATCCGCAGCGCGTCGATCGCCTTGCCGCCGACCGGCACCAACCGTTCCTTGGCTCCCTTGCCCCGGGCGCGCAGGACGCCTGCCTCGAGATCGAGCTCGGTCAGCTCGAGCGTGATCGCCTCAGATGCGCGCAGGCCGCAGGCGTACATGGTCTCCAGCAGCGCGCGATCGCGCAGCGCCCCTGGATCGGCGCCCTGCGGCTGGGCGAGCAGCCGGTTGACCTCGTCGCGGCTCAGGACCTTGGGCAGCCGGGCCGGGGAGCGCGGCGGGCGCAGCTCGGCCGTCGGGTCATAGTCGATGATCTGTTCTCGCCGCAGGTGGCGGTAGAACGAGCGCAGGCAGGCGATCTTGCGCTGCAGCGTGGCCGAGCCGACCGCCGCCTTGCCGTCGCGCCCGTTGGCCAGCTCGGAGATGAACGCCGCCAGATCTCTGGGGCGCACCTCGAGCGGGTCCTGCTCGTGGCGGGCCAAGAAGGCCCCGTACTGCGCCAGGTCAGAGCGATAGGCCTCCAGCGTGTTACGCGACAGCCCGCGCTCGAGCTCGAGCGTGGCCAGGAAGTCGAGCGTCAGGTCGGTGAGGTGACGCTGTACAGCCGAGATCTCGACAGTTGCCATAGCGCTTGTATTCGCGCGGGCGCCCAGCAGTCCTGCGGTGGGTGAGGGCGGGCCTAGAGCCAATACTGTTGACTTAGTGTCCGGTGGGGGAGATATTGTGGCGGCGTGCCTCGGGCTGGTCAGCTCAAGCCGCCGACTGATTCGCGTTTGACGGATCACGTGTCGATCGGGGTGTTGACGCGGGTGTTCCCGCCGAATGTGGGTTCTACAGCTTTGAGCGCTTCGGAAAAGCCCGGCAGACCGGGCCTAGAGCTGCCCGCGCTGGCGGGCCTGGGCCACCCAGGCCAGGGCGATCAACGACTTGGAGTCCTCGCACTCGGCGAAGGCCTGATCGAGCCGGTCCAGCGGCCACGCGACGATCTCGATCCGCTCATCTTCGTCGACCTCGGCGGGCGGAGCGTCCGAGAGCCCTCGCGCCAGGTACAGCCACACCTGCTCGTCGCTGAAGCCCGGGCTGGTGTAGAAGACCTTGAGCTCGGTCCAGGAGTCGGCCCGCTGGCCGATCTCCTCGGCCAGCTCGCGCTTGGCCGTCTGAAGCGGCGGCTCGCCGTCGACGTCACGTTTGCCGGCCGGAATCTCCAGCGAGGCGGCAAGCCCCGCCACCTCGCGCGGCTGGCGGGTCAGCCAGATGTGCTCGTCGTCGACGGCGACGATGCCGACAGCTCCGGGATGCCATACCTTCTCCCGCGTGACCTCGTCGCCGCTCTCGTAGCGAAACCGCTGCACTCCGGCGCAGACCAGCTTGCCCTGCCACTTGACTTCTGAGTCCGTCTGCCGGAACGAGCTCATGCCGGAGGGCTCAGCTCTCGAGCGGCCTCGTCGACGAGCTCGATCGCGACCTCGAACAGGCTCTCCAGCACCGCGGCGCTGATCCGCTCGCCCGGCTCGTGGTTGCGCTCGGTGCCGTCGGCCAGGCAGGTACAGGCAAAGCCGGCGGCCTCAAACGAGTTGGCATCCGAGGCGCCGCCGGACTGGATCTGGGTGGGCTCATAGCCGCAGGCCCGCAGGGCTCGCTCGGCGACCCCCAGCTGCGGAGCGCGGGCCTTGGTTCGGTACCCCTTGAACATGCGCTCGACGGTCAGGTCGAGGTCGCACTCCCCGACGTTGGCCGCGTCCTCGAAGTGGTCAATCATCTCAGTGGTCACCGCGGCGGCCCTGATCTCGTCCAGGCTGCGGACCTCCGCCTCGACGCGGCAGCGCTCCGGCACCACGTTGATCGCGTTGCCGCCGTCGATCATCCCGACGTTGGTGGTCGTCTCGGCGTCCAGCCGGCCGAGCGCCATTGCGGCGATCGCCCGGGCGGCGACCGCGATCGCGTTGCGTCCGGCCTCCGGCCGTACCCCGGCATGGGCGGCACGGCCGCGCAACGCGGCGATGATCCGGTAATGGGTGGGCGAGGCGACGACCACCTCGCCGATCGGTGTGGCGTGGTCGAACACGTACCCAAAGGCGCTGTGCAGCTGGGAGACGTCGAATTCGCGCGACCCTCGCAGCGACACCTCCTCGCAGACCGTGAACAGGACCTCGATCCCCACCGGCGGGGGCTCGGGGGCGGTGATCAGCCGGCGCGCGAGCTCGAGGATCACGGCCACGGCAGACTTGTTGTCGGCGCCCAGGATGCCCTCGTTGGCGTTCTCCCAATAACCGTCGGTGAGCACGGGGTCGATCGGGGAGACCGGCGGCACCGTGTCCAGGTGGGCGCAGAGCAGGATGCTCGCGTCGCCCGCGCCGGCGATCCGGGCCAGCAGGTTGCCGGCGTCAGAGCCCACCGCCGGACCACTGGCGTCCTCGTGGACCTCGATGCCCATCGTCTCCAGCTCGGCGCTGACCCAGTCGGCGCAGCCCCGCTCCCGCCCGGAGGGACTCTCGATCCGGCACAGGGCGGCGAAGGTCTCGTGCACCCGCTCGCGCTCGGCTTCGCCGGCTCGCCTCACGTGGGGGCGACCCTCATCAACCGCCGCTACGCGAGACGCTGGGCTCTGGCGCGTCTCCCCCGGCGGGCAGCGCCCGACCCGAGGGATCCGGCCCCGTCGCCTGCGCGTGCTCGAGCGCCGCGCCGACGAACGCCCGGAACAGCGGCGCCGGACGCTCGGGACGGGATTTGAACTCGGGGTGGTATTGGGAGGCGATGAAGAACGGGTGCCGATCGGCCGGCAGCTCGATCGCCTCGACCAGCCGCTCGTCGGGTGAGGTGCCCGAGCACACCAACCCGACCGCCTCCAGACGCTTACGCAGATGGTTGTTGACCTCGTAGCGATGGCGGTGGCGCTCGTAGACGACCGGCTCATCGTAGATGCGGCGGATGCGGGTCCCGTCGTGGAGCTTGACCGGGTCAGCGCCCAACCGCATCGTGCCCCCCATGTCGGCGACCTCCTTCTGCTCAGGGAGCAGGTCGATGACCGGGAACGGCGTCTCGAGATCCATCTCGGTCGAGTTGGCACCCCCCATCCCGGCCACGTGACGGGCGAACTCGCTGACCGCGACGTGCATCCCGAGGCACACCCCGAGATAGGGGATCCGCTGCTCGCGGGCGATCCGTGCCGCATGGATCTTGCCCTCCCAGCCGCGACCGCCGAACCCGCCGGGAATCAGGATCCCGTCCACCCCGTGGAGTCGCTCGCTCACCTCGGGTCCGGCGACCGATTCGGAATCGACCCAGTCGAGCGCCACCTTGACGCCGTGGTGCACTCCGGAATGACGCAACGCCTCGGTCACCGACAGGTAGGCGTCCTCGAGCTGCACGTACTTGCCGACCAGCGCGATCCGCACCGTCCGCCGCACCTCGGCGGCCCGCCGGGTGATCTCGTCCCAGCCACCCAGGTCGGGAGTGCTGGCGTGCAGGCCGAAGTGCTCGCCGAGGATGAACTCGTCGACGCCCTGGGCGTTGAACACCAGCGGGACCCGGTAGACGTCGGAGACGTCGTAGGCGGACACGATCGCCTCGACGGGCAGGCTGGCGAACAGCGCGATCTTGCGCCGGATCTCGGTCGACAGCTCACCCTCGGAGCGAGCCACGACCATGTCGGGGGCGATCCCGATCCGTCGCAGCTCGTTCACCGAGTGCTGGGTCGGCTTGGTCTTGAGCTCGCCGGCGTGGCCGATGTAGGGCACGAGCGTCAGGTGGATGAACATGCACCGCCGGCGACCGACGTCGACGGGGAACTGACGGATCGCCTCCAGGAAGGGCAGCGACTCGATATCCCCGACCGTTCCGCCGATCTCGGTGATAACGAAGTCGACGTCTGAGGAGTCGGCCATCAGCTTGATCCGCTGCTTGATCTCGTCGGTGATGTGGGGCACCACCTGGACGGTCGCGCCGAGATAGTCACCGCGCCGCTCCCGGCGGATGACCGTGTTGTAGATGCCGCCCGCGGTCACGTTGGAGGCCCGGCTCGTGTTGGCGTCGGTGAAGCGCTCGTAGTGGCCGAGGTCGAGATCGGTCTCGGCGCCGTCCTCGGTTACGAATACCTCGCCGTGCTGGTAGGGCGACATCGTCCCCGGATCGACGTTGATGTAGGGATCGAACTTCTGCAGCTGGACGCTCAGGCCCCGAGCGACCAGCAGGCGCCCGATCGAGGCGGCGGCGATGCCCTTACCGAGCGAGGAGACAACCCCCCCGGTGATGAATATGAAGCGCGTCTCGCCGTGGGCCATCGATCGTCTCCGAGTCTAGTGGGGGATCAGGCGGAAGGTGGGGGCTCAGGCCGCCCGCAGAAGCTCGCGGGCGTGCTCGCTGGCCGCTCGATCCTCCGCGCCTCCACCGAGCATCCGCACCAGCTCGCCGACCACCTGGTCGCCGGCCAGCGTCGCGACGGTGGTCGTCGCCGGAACCACGGCCGAGTCCTTGGCGATCGTGAAATGACGCTCGGCCAGCGCCGCCACCTGCGGCAGGTGGGTGATGCAGAGGATCTGACGCCGGCGTGACAGCGCCCGCAGGTGCTCGCCGACCGAGCGAGCGGTGTGGCCGCCGATGCCGGCATCGATCTCATCAAAGACCAACAGCGGACGGTCGTCCTGCTCGGCCGCCGAGTCTTCCTGGGCCACGCTCAGCAGCGCCAGCATCACCCGCGAAAGCTCTCCTCCGGAGGCGACCTCTCGCAGCGGCCCCGGTTCAACGCCCGCGTTGGGTGCGATCAGCATCTCGATCGCGTCGGCACCCCGCGGGCCGCAGCCGTCCGGACGAGCTCGCAGCTCGATCTCAAACGCGGCCTCGGGCATCGCCAGCTCCGCCAGCCGCTCGCGTACGGCCGCCGCGAGCCCCGGCCCGGCGGCCCGGCGGGCGGCTCCGAGGTCGGCGGCCTGACGGTCGCGCGCGACGGCGAGCGAGGCCAGCTGGGCCTCGGCGCGCGCCAGCGCTTCGTCGGCGTGCTCGAGCTCCTCCCGCCGCGCCCGGCAGCGCTCGGCATGGGCCAGCACATCGGCGATCGACCCCCCGTGCTTGCGCTCGAGGCGGGCGAGCAGAGCCAGTCGGTCCTCCACCTCCTCCACGCGGTCCGGTGAGTCCTCGGCTCCCAGCAGGTAGCCTCGCAGCTCACCGCCCACGTCCTCGGCCTCGTAGCGCAGCGCCAGCATCCGCTCCGCCAGCGCCCTGAGGGCCGGATCGATCGCCGAGGCGTGCTCTAGCTCCGCGGCGGCGCCGGCCAGCAGCTCGGCCACCCCAGCTCCGAGCTCGGGCGAGATCGCGTCGGCGCCGGCGGCCGCCGCGCTCTGAAGCATCTCCTGATGGCGCAGACGGTCGCGCTCGGCGCTCAGCGCCGCGTACTCCTCCTCGCTGGGCGCCGCCGCCTCGATCTCCTCGAGCTCGAAGCAGACCAGATCGAGCTCGCGGTCGCGGGCCCCGGCCAGCTCACGCAGCTCGCCCGCCCGCTGCTGTGCGGCGCGCGCGCCCTCATAGTCGGCGCGGACACGGGCACGGCGCTCCAGCTGCTCGGCGCCGCAGTAGGCGTCCAACAGGTCCAGCTGGGCGGTGGACAGCATCAGCTTTCGGTGCTCGTGCTGACCGTAGAACGACAGCAGCCGGCTGCCCAGCTCCTGCAGGTCCGCCAACGTGGCCGAGCGGCCGCACACGTACGCGCGGGTGCGGCCGTCAGGCCACACGCGGCGCGCGAGCACGATCTCCTCGGCGCCTGTCGGCACCCGCTCAGAGCCGGTCAATGACGCCGGCAACGCGAACACCCCCTCCACGTAGGCCTCGTCGGACCCGGGGCGCACGATCCCTCGGCGCGCGCGACCGCCGAGCAGCAGATCCAGCGCGTGGGCGAGCAACGTCTTGCCGGCACCGGTCTCTCCTGTGAGCATGTTCAGGCCAGGCGCGAGCCGCAGCTCGGCGCGCTCCATCAGGAGCAGATTCTCGACGCGCAGCTCACACAGCATGGGCTAACGGTCTACCAGGCGCCCCCGACGGATCCGCGGCGCGCTCCCCCGGCCCGATCGGAGCCCACGAGTCCCCGGCCGCCCCTAAGCAACTTCCGCCTAAGTGGCCAGGCGACCGAACTTCTGGCGCAGACGCTGATAGAAGCTCGTTCCGGGAAGCTGTGCGAGCGCCCCTTGGTCGTTGACGAACCGTGCCTGCAGGCGCTCTCCGGCATCGAGCGTGCACATCGGCCGGCCGTCGACGGTCACGTCGACCGGCTCCTCGTGGGAGCGATTGTGGACCGCCAGCCGATCATCGGGCGCGACCACCAGCGTGCGGGCGGTCAGCGAGTGCGGCGCGATGAAGGAGACGACGTACCCGTGCACCCCCCAGGCCATCACCGGCCCGCCGTTGGCCAGGTTGTAGCCGGTCGAGCCGGCGGGCGTGGCCACCACCAGGCCGTCGCAGCGCACCCGCCCCACCTCGTCCTCGCCGACGGCGTACTCGAGATCGGCCACTCGGCCCCCCGGCTGGCGGTGCATCGAGACGTCGTTGATGGCCAGCCAGCGCCCCCGTGCGCCGGTCAGCTCGATCGCCGGCAGCCGGAGAACCTCGAACGCGCCGTCGAGCGCCCGCAGGCTGCCCGTCCAGGCGTCCTCGCGGTCGACGGTGGCCAAGAAGCCCATCTCCCCGAAGTTGATCCCGAACACGGGCACCCCGGTGCCGGCGTAACGGCGCAGAGCACTTAGGATCGTGCCGTCGCCGCCCAGCGCGATGCACAGGTCAACCTCAGGATCGATTGGGGCGTCGAGCGTGACCGTGTCAGACGGCGTCAACGCGTGCTTGGCGGTTTCGTCGGGGTCAAAGCGCAGCTGTACGCCGCGCTCGGCGGCCAGCCCGAGGAGCTTGGTCAGCGCCGCCTCGGTCAGCTCCGCGCGCCGGTGGGTGAGCACGGTCGCGCAGCGCACGGGCCTCACGGCTCCACCGCGCGGGCCGCGCGCTCGATATCCGGCACACCGTTCCGTGACCCTTCGGCCAGCCAGGCGAAGCTCTCCAGGTTGCCCTTGGGTCCGGGCAGGCCGGAGCTCGCGTAACCCAGCACCGAGGCGCCGAGACCGACGGCAGCCCGCCCCACTGACACCAGCGCGCCGCGGCGCAGCGCCGGATCGCGCACCACGCCGCCCTTGCCGACCCCCGCTCGCCCGACCTCGAACTGGGGCTTGACCAGCGCGAGGCAGTCAAAGCGGTCCGCGGCGCAGGCCAGGACCACGCCGAGCACCTTGACAACCGAGATGAACGAGACGTCGATGACGATCAGGTCAGGCGCGTAGGGCAGCTGATCGCGACGCAGCGCGCGGGCGTTGTGGCGCTCGAGCACGGTCACGCGCGGATCGCAGCGCAGAGTCCAGTCAAGCTGGCCGTAGGCGACGTCGACGCACGTCACCTCGATCGCCCCGCGCTCGAGCAGGCAGTCGGTGAAGCCGCCGGTGGAGGCTCCGACGTCCAGCGCCCGCCGTCCGGAGACGTCGAGGGCCAGCGAGCCGAGGGCGTTGGCGAGCTTGATCCCACCGCGGGAGACGTACGCCGGCTCCGCCAGCAGCTCGAGCTCGACGTCGGTGGGCACGAGCTGCCCGGGCTTGTCGGCGCGCCGGCGCTCGGGCCCCAGCATCACCTCGCCGGCCAGCACGGAGGCGGCCGCTCGCGTACGGGAGGCGAACACCCCCCGCTGGGAGAGCAGCTGGTCGAGCCGAACGCGCCGCATCCGAGCGCGAACGGTACTGAGATCGCGGGGGCTAGCCGCTGACGACGCCGCTGCGCGAGGCCACCGCGGCCTGCACGCGGTCGGCGATCCGCTGGCCGGTGAAGCCGATCTCCTCGTAGAGCAGAGCCGGCGTACCGTGGGTCACGTAGCGGTCGGGCAGCCCCACGCGCAGGATTCGAGTCCCACCCGCCCCATCCGCGCCGCCCCCCCAAGCCAGGCCCGAGTCAGACAGCGTCTCCCACACGGCTGATCCGAACCCGCCGGCGAGCACCCCCTCCTCGACGGTCACCAGCAGCTCGTGCTCGGCGGCCAGCTGGGCGGCGAGGCCGGCGTCGATCGGCTTGGCGAACCGCGCGTCGGCGACGGTCGCGGCGATCCCGCGGCCGGCCAGGATGTCGGCCGCCTCGAGTGCCTTGCCGACGCCGGAGCCGTAGCCCAGCAGCGCGACCCGGGCGGCCCTCGCACCGCCGGCGCCGGCCTCGCGCAGGATCTCACCGGTGCCGATCTGGACTCGCTCCGGGCGCTCGGGGAGTGCGACGCCTACGCCCTCGCCACGGGGATAGCGGATCGCCACCGGCCCGTCGTCCTGTCGGAGCGCCGTGTGGAGCATGTGGACCAGCATCGCCTCGTCGCGCGGGGCCATCAGGACGATGTTGGGCAGGCAGCGCAGGTAGGCGATGTCAAACGCGCCGTGGTGGGTGGGTCCGTCGTCGCCGACCAGTCCGGCCCGGTCCAGCGCGAACACGACGTTGAGCCTCTGCAGGCAAACGTCGTGGACGATCTGGTCATAGGCGCGCTGCAAAAAGGTCGAGTAGATCGCCGCGACGGGCTTGCAGCCCTGGAGCGCGAGGCCGGCGGCGAACAGGATCGCCTGCTGTTCGGCGATGCCGACGTCGTAGTAGCGCTCGGGCAGCTCGCGCTGGAGGATGTTCAGCCCGGTGCCGGAGTTCATCGCCGCGGTGATCCCGATCACCCGGTCGTCGCGGCGGCACTCTGAGACCAGCGCCTCGCCGAACACCTGCGTATAGGCGGGCGGCGGCACCTTGGCCCCGGCCGGGGGCTTGAGCACCTGGGCCGGAGCGCCGTTGGTGATCGACTTGGGCTTGGCGGCGTGCCACTTCTCCATCCCCTCCAGCCCGCCGTCCTCGGCCGGCGCAAAGCCCTTCCCCTTGACCGTCGCGCAGTGCACGACCACCGGGCGCTCGGCCGCCAGGGCCTCGCGCAGCGCCTCGCGCAGCGCTCGCATGTCGTGCCCGTCGATCACTCCCATGTAGGCGAAGTCCAGCTCCTCCCACCACAGCCCCGGGGCCCAGAACGCCTTGAGAGACTCCTTGAAGTGCGGTCCCAGGCGCTCGAACGCGGCGCCGAGGCCGGGGAGCTTGGTCAGGCCGCCCTCGACTTCCTCGCGAGCGTGCCACAGCTTGGGATTCATCCGAAGCCGGTTGAAGTACCGTGAGAGCGCGCCGACGTTGGGAGCGATCGACATCCCGTTGTCGTTGAGCACGACGACGATCGGAGTCCCCTCCCCTCCGGCCTGGTGCACCGCCTCGAAGGCCACTCCGCCGGTGAGCGCGCCGTCCCCGGCGACCGCGACGACGTGTCCGTCGGGGCCGTGCCCGCGCCGCATCGCCTCCTTGATGCCGACCGCATAGCCGATCGAGGTCGAGGCGTGCCCCGCGCCCATGATGTCGTGCGGGGACTCCTCGATCGAGCAGAACGGGGCCAAGCCGTCGTACTTGCGGATCGTGGGCAGCTGATCCCGGCGGCCGGTCAGCACCTTGTGCGGATAGGCCTGATGGCCGACGTCCCAGAGGACCTTGTCACGCGGGGAGTCCAGCAGCGAGTGCAGCGCGACCGCGAGCTCGCAGGTTCCGAGGTTGGCGCCGAAGTGCCCCCCGATCTCCCCGACCGTGGTGATGATGTGCTCTCGCACCTCCTGGGCCACCTGCGCCAGCTGTTCGTCGGTCAACCCGTGAAGGTCCTGTGGCTTGTCGATGCTGAGCAAGAGGTTTGTCATCAGTAGCTCCGAGTCGCAATGAAGTCCGTGATCCGCTCGAGCTCAGAGGCGCCGGTCGGCGCCGCGGCGTGCAGGGCCGCACGGGCTCGGTCGCGGCACGCTTCGGCCAGCCGGCGGGCGCCGTGCAGACCGAACTCGCTCACGTAGGTGCGCTTGCCCAGCCGAGCGTCTGAGCCCTGCTGCTTGCCGAGCGTCGCCTCCGATCCGGTCACGTCCAGGATGTCGTCGACGATCTGGAACAGGACGCCGAGCTCGCCGGCAAACACCCGGTAGCGGTGCAGCAGGTCAGTTGCGCCTTCGCCGGCCAGCAGCAGGACGCACTCGATGCTCGCGGCGATCAGCCGCCCGGTCTTGAGCTCGTGCAACCGCCGCAGCCCGTCCGCGTCCGCCGGCGCCGTTCCGGCCACGTCCAGGTACTGGCCGCCGACCATCCCCTGCACCCCGGTCGCGGCGGCGAGCTCGCAGGCCGCCGCCAGCAGGTCGGTCGCCTCGGCCTGCTGCTTTGAGAGCAGCAGCCGGAAGGCTTCGGCATACAGGCCGTCCCCGGCCAGGATCGCCACGTCCTCGCCGAAGGCTCGATGGCAGGACATCCGTCCTCGGCGAAGGTCATCATCGTCCATCGCGGGCAGGTCGTCGTGGATCAGCGAGTAGGTGTGGATCAGCTCCAGCGCGGCGGCCAGCGGCAGCAGGCGGTCGCGCGGCTGACCCAGCGCCTCTGCCGTGGCAAGCGCCAGCACGGGTCGGATCCGCTTGCCGCCGGCCAGCAGCGAATAGCGCATCGCCTCGTCCAGTCCAGCGGTGGCGAGCTCGGCAGAGAACCGCAGCGACTCCAGGTAGCGCTCGACGTCGGCGCGTAGGTGCTCCGGGTAGGCCGGCACAGACGTCGTGAGGGGGGTGACGGGGGTGACGGGGGTGACCACTAGGCGGCCGGCAGCGGGAGCTGTCCCGGAAGATCCGGCAGCGGCTCGAGCGCCGCGCGCGCCCGCTCGTCGATGTGCGAGCTCGCCTCGGTGGCCAGCCGGGCGCATTCCTCGATCAGCGTCAGGGCGGCGTCGGGCGCCAGCTCTCCGCCGCGCAACCGCTCGGCAGCGTCGTTGAGCCGTGCGGTCAGCTCCGTCAGGGCTTCGGTCACGCACCCAAGGTTAGCGGGCCCGATTGCTCAGCGAGCGCCGTCCAGCGCCGCGTTGACCAACACGTCAGCTTGGGCGTTCTGGGCGCGGGGCACGCTGCGGATCCGCCAGCGCTCGAAGCCGTCCAGTAGGGCCACGGCTTCCAGCCACAGCGGCTTCATCGACGGATGCTTGACCTTGTAGACGCCGGTCAGCTGGCGGGCGACGAGCTCGGAGTCGTTGACCAGCTCGATCTCGCGCGCTCCGAGCGCGGCGGCCCGTTGGACCCCCCGCAGCAGTGCTCGGTATTCCGCCACGTTGTTGGTGGCGACTCCGATCCGCTCGCTGAGCTCATCGAGCACTGTGCCGTCGGGGGCCGAGATGACCACGCCGATCGCCGCCGGACCCGGGTTGCCGCGCGCGCCGCCATCGACGTGGACGACGAGCTTTGAGACCGCGCGCGCGGGCGCCGGCTCGGTCAATCGCCGGCCAGCTCTCCGAGCTCGCCCACCACGCGCGAGCGACGGCGATCGCGACGCTCGCGCATGCCCCCTCCCGAGGCCGAGCCGGCCTCGCGGCGAGATGATTTGCGGCGCTCGACGATCACCGCGACCTCGGGGTCATCGGCGTAGTAGCGCTGCAGCTTCTCGAGCAGCTCGTCGGTCAGCGCCTCGGGCACGACGCAGTAGATCACTCAAGCACCGAGCGCGAGCTTGCCGCGGTCGTCGGCGACCGCGTTGCACAGGCGCTCGGCGGGCGCGAGCTCGTCCAGCTCATAGCCCTGACCCGCCGCCCGCACCGATGGGAGCTCGTCGGAGAGGTCAAGCTCATAGCGATACCAGCACAGCTCCCAGGACACGACGACGTTGACGACCGATGGAAGGCCGCCGGCGGGCAGCACCGAGACCTCGGGCAGCCCGAGCGATCTGGCGATGCCGGCGACGGTGCGGGGATGCTCTGAGGAGTTGAACATCGCGATCGCCGAGGAGATCTTGTGCTCGATGCTGGTCGGCACCGCGCGCACATGGCGCGGCTCGCGAACCCCCCCGGGCCGGGCCCCGGCGGGCCGGGCCGGGGTATCGGGCCACGATGGCGCCGAGCTCTGCCCCCGGGCCGCGCGGACCGGGCGCGGAGTACGGGGCGTGCGCAGCGGTAAAGGCGTGTCGTCTTCGCTCTCCGGGGCCGGCTCGTCGGGCAGCGCCTCGCGGCGGGTCCGGCGCCGGTGCAGCAGCGAGCGGCGGCGATCGACCCGGGCGCCGCTGTCGGGGAGCTCGGGCACCGTGCCCTCGCGCACCCACCCCCCGTGCAGAGCCCGTGACGTGCACAGCTCGCACACCGAACGGCGCGTCCCGCCGCTGACGTAGACCTCGGCGCGCTCTCCCCGCAGGAGGGTCCGCCCGCACACGTCGCAGGTGCAGACGGCGATCGAGGTGCTGATCGACTTCGTGCTCACCGCCGCGAGCGTACTACGCCTTGACCGCCTCGCGCTCGGTGCGAGCCGCGTCGACCACCTTGGGCGCCAGGTGGGCCGGTACCTCCTCGTAGCGTGCGAACTCCATCGTGAACTCGCCCTGACCGCCGGTGACCGAGCGCAGGTCGGGAGCGTAGGAGAGCATCTCGGACATCGGCACGTCGGCTTTGATCTCGGTCATCGAGGATCCCACAGGCTCCATTCCCAGCGGCCGGCCGCGGCGGGAGTTGAGGTCGCCGATCACGTCACCCACGGTGTCTTCGGGAGCATTGACGGTGACCAGCATGATCGGCTCCAGCAGCACCGGACCGGCCTGCTCGAGAGCCTGCTTCATGGCCAGCGAGCCCGCCACCTTGAACGCCATCTCGGAGGAGTCGACGGTGTGGTAGGAGCCGTCATAGAGGCGCACCCGAACGTCCTTGACCGGGTAGCCGGCGACGATTCCGGCCTGCATGGCGTCCTGCACGCCCTTCTCCACCGCGGGGATGAACCCGGTCGGGATCACGCCGCCCTTGATCGCGTTGACGAACTCGAAGCCGACGCCGGGCTCCAGCGGCTCGATCTCGATGTGGCAGTCGCCGAACTGACCGCGGCCGCCGGTCTGCTTCTTGTGGCGCCCGTGGGCCCTGGCCGGCCTGCGGATCGTCTCCTGGTAGGGCACCCGGGGCGGCTTGAGGGTGACCTCGGCGCCGAAGCGTGACCGCAGGCGCTCGACTATCACCTCCACGTGCACCTGCGACAGACCGGCGAGGATCTGCTGGCCGGTCTGGGGGTCGCGGTGGAAGTCGATCGTCGGGTCCTCCTCCTGGAGGCGGCGCAGCGACGTGAACACCTTGTCCTCGTCGCCCGTTGACCCGGCTCCCACCCCCCCGATCGCGAACGCCATCACGGGCGCCGGCAGCTTGATGCTCGGCATCGAGATCGGCTCGTCGCGGGAGGCCAGCCAGTCGCCTGCCCGGGTCTCCTTGAGCTTGGCCACCGCGCCGATGTCGCCGGGCCCGAACTCGTCGGTGTGGACGGTCTCTGAGCCCGTGAAGCTGAGCAGCTGACCGATCCGCTCCTTGTTGTGGGTGCGGGTGTTGAGCACGGGCGAGTCGGGGCGCATCACCCCTTGGTAGACGCGAAACAGGTTGATCCGACCGGCGAACGGGTCAGCGCGGGTCTTGAACACGTAGGCGAACAACTCCTTGTCCTCCGCGGGCTCGAGCGTCACCTCGCCCACCTCGAGCCCCCCGTGCTTGACCGGCGAGGGCAGGTCCTCGACGATCGCGTCCAGCAACCGGTTGGTGGCGAGGTTGCGCGTCACCGCGCCGCAGGTCACCGGGAACAGGGCGCCGTGGTTGGTGCCCTCCTTGAGCGCCGCCACGATCTCCTCGTGGGAGATCTCCTCACCCTCCAGGTAGCGCTCCATCAGCCGATCCGAGGTCTCTGACACCTCGTCCATCAACTTCTCGCGGTACTCCTCCGCCTGGGCCTGGAGGTCGGCCGGAATCGCGATCTCCTTCCGGCTGCCACGAGTCGGGGGGTTGGTGGTCTCGTAGCTGTAGGCCTTCATGTCGACGAGATCGATCACCCCGGAGACCTCGTGCTCTGACCCGATCGGGATCTCGGTCGCCACCACGTGCTGACCGAAGGCGGCCTTCAGCGAGTCCAGCGTGCGAAAGAAGTCGGCGCGCTCGCGGTCGAGCATGTTGACGAACACCAGGCGGGCGAGATCCAGCTCGGCCGCGCGCAGCCACAGCCGGGTCGTGTGCACCTCGACGCCCATCACGGCGTTGATCACGAACACGGCCGACTCGCACACGCGCAGGGCGCCGAGCGCGTCGGCGACGAAGCTCGCGTCGCCGGGAGTGTCGAGCAGGTTGACCTTGCGCTCCTGCCACTCGAACGAGCTCAGCGTGGCCGAGATCGACATCTGGCGGGCCTTCTCGTCCGGATCGGAGTCCGAGACCGTCGTTGCATCGACGACCGAGCCGAGGCGGTTGACGACGCCGGCTTCGAACAGCAGCGCTTCGTGCAGCGACGTCTTACCACTGCCGCGGTGGCCGACGAGGGCCACGTTGCGGATCCGATCCGCGGCCTTGTGCATGGCAGGTCTCCTCTCTTTAGAAACCGAAACAGCGACCTTACAACTTCGTCACACCCAGGCCTAGGGCGATCGCCCGGGAGGCGACTACCCGAGCTCGCCGCCGAGCTTGGAGCGCAGCCGCAGCACCGCCTTGGTGTGCAGCTGCGAGACTCTGGACTCGGTCACCCCGAGAACCTCGCCAATCTCCCTCAAGGTCAGGTTCTCGTAGTAGTAGAGGGCGACGACGAGCTTCTCGCGCTCGGGCAGGGCAGCGATCGCATCGGCGACCCGGTCGCGCAGCTCGGACTCATCGACGAGCACCTGAGGATCCGGGGCGCCGCGGTCGGGCAACGTGTCGAGCAGCGAGACCTGATCACCGCCGGAGTCCGAGACGCTCCACAACTCGTCTAAAGCGACGATCGTCGAGTTGGAGATCTGCAGCAGCGCGTCCTGGAACTCGTCGAGCGTGATCTCCAGCTCGGCCGCAATCTCCTCGTCGCTCGGCGCGCGGTGGAGCTTGGCCTCCAGACGCATGTTGACGCGCTCGAACTCCCGGGCGCGCGCCCGCACCGACCGCGGAACCCAGTCGAGGCTCCGCAGCTCGTCGATGATCGCACCGCGGATGCGCGTGATCGCGTAGGTCTCGAACTTGATCTCCCGGGACAGGTCAAAGCGTTCGATCGCGGAGATCAGGCCGCCGAGGCCGTAGGAGATCAGGTCGGACTCCTCGACGTGGGCGGGCAGACCGGAGCCCATCCGCCCGGCGACGTACTTGACCAGCGGCGAATAGGCGACCACGAGACGCTCACGGGCACGCTCGTCTCCGGAGCCCTTGTAGCGCTTCCAGAGGTCGTGCAGCTCGATCGCTTTGACGTTGGTTTGCAGTTCCTACCCCAGTTTTCAGTCAAGCGCGCGGATGAGAACGGCCATATGCGGCTCGAAGCCGCGCCGACTCGACCCGAGTGTAGACCTGAGTGGTTGAGATGCTGGCGTGTCCGAGCAATTCCTGGATCGCGCGCAGATCAGCGCCACCCTCCAGCAGATGCGTCGCGAACGAGTGGCGCAGGGCGTGCGGATGGGCTTGGGCGAGCGCCGGCGCCTGACCGGTCGCCAGCCTCGCCCATGTCCGCAGGCGGCGCCGGACATCCGAGGTCTGAAGGCGACGCCCCGATTTGGAGAGGAACAGAGCCTCGTTCGCGCCGCTGCCCTCGCCGGTGGCCAGCGCCGGTCGCCCGCGGCGCAGATAGCGCTCGAGCGCCTGCAGCGCGTGCTCCCCCACCGGCACCAGCCGGGTCCGGCCGCCCTTGCCCTCCACCCGAACCGATTCACCGTCGAAGTCGACTGAGTCATTGTCCAGCCTGACCAGCTCCTCGGCTCGCAGCCCCGAGGCGTAGGCGAGCTCGAACAGGGCACGGTCTCGAAGCGCGAGCGCCGTGGTGGCGGGGATCCGGTCGAGCAGCGTGGCCACCTCCGCGGCCCTCAGCACACGCGGCAGGTGCTGGGCGCGCTTGGGGGAGTGCAGCAGCTCGGCCGGATTCTCGACCCGCTCCCCGAGCTCCATCTGGGCCCGGAACAGGCCCCGCAGCGCGGCGAGCTTGCGGGCGATCGTCGAGGGCGCCTGGCCGCGCTCGGCCAGTCCCGCCACGTAGCGTCGCAGCGCCCGGAGGTCGATCTCCGCCGGCGCCAGCTGCGCGGCGTCGGCCCAGTGGGCGAACTGCACAGAGTCACTCCCATAGGCGATGCGCGTCCTGGACGCGACCGCGCGCCGGCGCAGGTCATCGTCGAAGGCCATTACGACCGCCCGCCAGTCTGAGGAGAGCTCAGCCTGATGATGGCCGCGGCCCTCTCCGCGGTCAGAGCTAGGCGACGTGGACCAGGGTGCCGATCGGCGTGAAGGGATAGACCTGCGCGGCGACATTGAACGGCATCTCTACGCAGCCGAGGCTCTGTGGGGAGCCGTACTGGGCACGGGTGAAGCCGTGCAGCGCGTCGCCGCCGTTGAAGTAGCTGACATCCGGAATTCCGGGGTCGCTGTAATGGCTTCCGTCCGGGTTGGTGCCACTCATCGTCGTCACCGGCAGATGCTCATAGACCGGATAGGTCCCCGTGGCGGTGGGCGCCGAGGCGATCCCGGTGTTGACCGGAGTGCCTCCGATCACCGTCCGGCCGCTGTGCCACAGGTCAAGCGACTGCGACGACACGCCGACCGAGACGAACGTGTACCCCGAGCTCGACCGCTTCCCGGCCACAAGCGCATTGATCAGCGCCTTCCAGACCAGCGGTCCGGCGACTCCGTCAGCGGTCATCCCGTGGTCGTTCTCAAACGCCATCAGCGCCCCCTGCATCATCACGCCTGACGCACCAACCTTCCAGAAGCCCTTTAGGGTCGCCGGGGTGTTCGCGTATCGCCATGCGAACCGGCCCCTGGGAGGGCTCACCGCCGCCGCCTCCTGGGCGGTGGGCGTGAGGCCCACGCCGGCACCGGCATCGTTGAACTTGAGCGGCAGGTAGCCGAGCAGGGCCAGGATCTGCTGCAGGCGAACCGTCGAACCGGGGGGAACCGTCCAGCTGCCGCCGGCCGCGGTCGTGCCCCGCTGCCCGCCGACCAGCCTAACCCCGCTGGGCAAGGCGATCCTCACCTTTGCGCCCAGGCCGTAGCCGAAGCCCTCCGGACGGAAGACGATCGCGTGGCTGTTGAGCGGGTGCCAGACGCCTTGGGTAATCGGCGCGACCGGAGGCAGATGCGCGCCGAGCACTTTCGCGACGGGCCGTGAGAACGTCACGGTGATCGGAGTCCCGGGCTTGATCTGCGTCCCGGGCGCCGGATTCGCGACCGCGGTTGCCGCACCGCCGGCCGGAAACCAGCTCACCGACGCCTGGCGTGAGCTCTCCCAGGTGCGCGGGGCCGCCGAGACGAAGATCGTCCCCGCCTCGGACCTGCGGGGCAGGGTCACGATGGTCTCGGGCGCGGAGAGCACGTGGCGGCGCAGATGCCCGGCCGGTCCAGACGCGAAGACCTCGATCGGCGTCTTGAAGCGCAGCCGCAGGGGCGCCGTTGGCGAGACGGTCAGATAGTGCGTGCGCAGGCTGGCGGCCGGGGTGATCATCGACAGGTGAAGCTTCTGCGAGCTCCCGGTCAGCCAGGAGATCCAACCCGGCCGCTTGACCGCTACGTCCAGCGAGATCTGCTGGTTGGCTGCGACCAGCCGCGCCGGGTATATCCGGTCGCCGCGGATCTGCACCGGAACCCGGGCCGCGTGGGGGCCGGTGACGATCGTCGCGCTCTGGATCGAGCCGCCGCCGAACGGCATCCCGACGCGGGCGATCGCGCTCGAGTCCGTCGACAGGCTGGCGTGCACCGAGGTGAGGATCAGCGCCCCGGCCGCCACCACTCCGACGATCAGCAACACCGCTGCAGCCAGCGCGTACCGGCCCCGGCCAAAGCGCCTGGGCGCTGAGGCCGTGCCGCCGTTGGCCCGCGCTCCAGCCGTGCCGCCGGACGGCGCGCGCAAGTATGAGACGTTGGCCACCGAGCCCATGGTACCGGGCCGGGAATCGCGATCAAGCGGGGAACTTACGGATCTACTCGGTGCAATCGGGATTGCAGTCCACCGGCGTGCCCGGCGCGATTGCGCGGGCGGGCGGGGGTCAGTGGGTGACCGCGCCCTCGGCCGCGCTGGATACGAGCCGGGCGTACTTGCTCAGCGCAACGCCCGGGTAGGGCCGCTGGAATGGGGTGTACGCCTCAGACCGGGTGGCGAGATCCTCGTCCGACAGAGCCACGTCGAGGCGTCGCGCGTCGACGTCAAGCGTGATCTGGTCACCGTCTCGGACCAGCCCGATCGGCCCACCGCGAATCGATTCCGGAGCGACATGGCCGGCCATCAGGCCCCGGGTGGCGCCCGAGAAGCGCCCGTCGGTCAACAGCGCGACCTCCTCGCCGAGACCCTCGCCGACCAGCGCCGCGGTGACCGCGAGCATCTCGCGCATTCCAGGGCCGCCCGCCGGTCCCTCGTTGCGGATCACGACCATGTCGCCGGCATGGATTCTGAGCGCGAGGTCACGAGCGGTGACCGCTGCCATCGCGTCCTCCTCGCATTCGAATACGCGAGCCGGGCCGGTCTGCCGGCGGCGCTCGTAGCCGGCGAGCTTGACCACGCAACCGTCGGGCGCGAGGTTCCCGTGCAGGATCGCCAGCCCGCCGGTCGCCTTGATCGGGTCTGAGAGCGGGCGCACCACCTGCTGATTGACGGTCTCCCGGGCCGCGTCGGCCTGCTCCCCCACGGTGCGTCCGGTGACCGTGATCGCGGACTCGTGCAACAGACCGGCCTGCTTGAGGCGCTTCATCACCAGCGGCACCCCGCCGGCCTCATACAGGTCCGGCGCCACGTACCGGCCGCCGGGCTTCAAATCGCAGATCAGCGGAGTCCGCTCACTGATCTCGTCGAAGTCGTCGATCGAGAGCTCGATCCCCATCTCCCGGGCGATCGCCAGCAGATGCAAAACGCCGTTCGTCGAGCCCCCGCTGCAGGCGATCGCCGCGATCGCATTCTCGAGGCTCTGACGGGTGATGATGTCGCTGGGGCGCAAGCCGAGCCCCAGCACGTCCATGACCAGCTTCCCAGCCTGCTCGGCGGCCCCGGCCTTGCGCGAGTCGACCGCCGGCACCATGCCCAATCCAGACGGCGAGATGCCCAGCACCTCGAACGCCATCGCCATCGTGTTGGCGGTGAACTGGCCGCCACAGGCCCCCGCGCCGGGGGAGGCGACGTTCTCGATCTCGGTCAACTGCTGGTCGTCGATACGCCCCGCGGCGTGGGCGCCGACTGCTTCGAACACCTCTTGGATCGTGATCCGCTCGCCGTGGTAGAGGCCGGGCATGATCGAGCCTCCGTAGAGCATCACGCTGGGCAGGTTCAATCGGCACAGAGCCATCACGGTCGCGGGGATCGTCTTGTCGCAGCCGCTGAGGGCGATCACGGCATCGAACATGTGCGCATCGACCACCAGCTCAATCGAGTCCGCGATCACCTCGCGGCTGACCAGCGAGGCTCGCATCCCCGCCGTGCCCATCGTGATCCCATCAGAGATGGCGATCGTGTTGAGCTCCATCGGCGTGCCGCCGGCGGCGCGGATTCCGTCCTTGACCTTGGCCGCCAGCGCCCGCAGGTGGAAGTTGCACGGCATCGTCTCGATCCACGTGTTCGCCACGGCGACCAGCGGCTTGGACATGGCCTCCTCGTCGTACCCGATGCCCTTCAGGTAGGCGCGGGCGGCCGCGCGCTCGGGTCCGTTCGTGAGGGCGCGACTGCGGTGCTTGAGATCCGCCGCGGATTCGATGCTCATCGCGGCCGGGAACTGTAGCGCTCTGGCTTCTCGCCGGACCGCGCTGATCTAGCTGGGTGAGTCCAGCGGGGTGGAGGTCGCGCTCCGCGCCGCGTCCCGCAGACGGGCGCGCTCCCACTGCGACAGGCGCCACAGGTCCCGCTTGACACGCGCCGGGTCCAGCTGCCGGCCCGGAAGGTGCATGTTGGCGGTGCAGATCAGACGCCGCTCGTCGCCGGTCAGGGCCATCCACTTGGCCAGCACGTCGTCGGAGTCGGGCAGCTTCGCGCTCCCGTACGGCCGCGTCTCGTCCGGGAAGGCGACGCAGTACTCGTTCAGCAGCCGGTGGGTCTGGGCCAGGTAGGCGACGATCGCACGGTGCGGGTAGATCAGGTAGGCGTAGGCCGCCCCCCCGGTCCCCCCCGTCTCCTGTGGCCCTTCGGACTGGCAGCCCCAGACCCGAATGAAGCCGAGGTCTCGGTACATCGCCCACTCCTCCTCGTTGACGCACGAGCGCAGCAGTCCTCGAGCTCGCTGCTCGGCGCGACGCTCCCGGCCCGGGTCATACGCGATCACCGGAGCGAGGCGGCGCCGGGCCCGATGGCGCGCCCAGAGCTCTTGCATCCTGGGCAGGATCTCCTCGGAGAGCAGCGCGAGAGCCACCAGCGCGGTCGCGACGAGCGCCAGCAGCACCGGCGCTGACCCGCCTAGCGCCCGCCCGCGGCCCGCGGGAAGAAGATCACGCGGTCAGCGTCACGAGGGATGTCATCGAATGAGCGACCATCTGCGCTCGGCGTCGGCCCTCGGCGTCGATCTTCGGCACCGCCGCCCACAGCCCCGCCTCGAGCTGCTGAGCGAACTCCGCGATCAGGCGCAGCTCGTCGTCGCCGAGCTCGACGTCACCCTCCGCGATCAGCACCTCACCATGCCCGGGCTTCATCCTCAAGAAGCGCACTCCAGGATTATGTCACGCCGAGCACGTCGACCGGGCCGTTCCCGGCGCCGATCGAGGCGAGCCCGTCGCGAACCGCCTCGGAGGCCCGACGCTTCGCCGTTCGCGCCGCCTGAAGCGGCGTGTCGCCCCAGGCCAGCCGGGCGGCGAGCACCGAGGAGTGGGTGCAGCCCGATCCGTGTGCGGCACCGTCGGGATAGCGCTCACCGGCGATCTCGATCACCCGGGAGCCGTCAAAGCAGACGTCGGTGGCCTGCTCGCGGTGTCCACCGGTGACAACGACGAACGAGGGTCCGAGCGCGTGGATCGCCCGCGCGAGGTCCGCCGGGTCGAGGTCTGTCTCGTCGAGGTCCGCGGTGTTGAGGTCCGCGGTGTTGAGGTCCGCGCGCTCCTCGGAGATCAGCGCGAGGGCCTCGGGCAGGTTGGGCGTCACCACCGTCGCGCGCGGTAGGAGGAGCCGGACCAGCGCGCTGCGCGCGGCCGGATCCAGCAGGTCGGCGCCCGACTCGGCGACCATCACCGGATCGAGCACCACCGGCGTCCCGGGACCCAGCTCATCCAATGCAGTGGCCACCGCTTGGATCGTCTCCACCGTCCCGAGCATGCCGACCTTGACGGCATCGACGCCGATGTCGTGCGCGACGGCGCGCACCTGGGCGAGGATCATCTCGGGCGAGACCGAGACGACGTCGGTCACCTGGACGGTGTTCTGCGCCGTGATCGCCGCGATCGCCGTCATCCCGTGCACGCCACAGGCGGCAAATGCCTTTAGGTCGGCCTGGATCCCGGCACCCCCGCCGGAGTCCGAGCCCGCGATCGACAGCGCACGCGGTATCGGGCGCGAGCGGCGACGGAGATCGGAGCCTGCCATCGTGTGCGAGCTTAGTGGCGGATATGAGGCTAGGGCCCACTCGCGTTGGCGGCGTAGCCCACGCTGGGCCGGACTCAAAGCAACACCGAGAACCTCCCTCCGGGTTCGCGTCGAATCCGGCCGGCAAGCTCGAGCGCGGCCAGCGCGCCCAGTCCGCGGTCGGCGCCCAGGCCGGCCCGGCTCAGCGCGCTCGAGATCTCGCTTCCATCGGCCAGCGCGTCGAGCAATGTCTGCAGCGTCGGCGCCAGTGGCGCCGCGGTCCGGACCGGCGCCGAGCGCTGACCGACTCCGAACAACCCGTCCAGGACGTCCTGCGGACCGCCAACCAGCTGCGCGCCCTCACGCAGCAGCTCGTGCGGCCCTTCGGCCAGCGGCGACGTGATCCGTCCAGGCACGGCGCCCAGCGCGCGGCCGAGCTCGGCCGCGAACCCGGCCGTGAGCAGGGCTCCGGACCCGGCGCGCGCCTCCACCACGACGGTCATCGCGCTCAGGGCGGCAATGATCCGACTGCGAGCCGGGAACATCCAGCGTCGTACGCGCGTCCCCGGCGGCAGCTCGGAGATCACCACCCCGTCGCTCGCGATCCGGCGCTGGAGGCGCCGCGCCGAGGCGGGGTAGGGTCGGTCGGCCCCGCCCGGAAGGACCGCCATGGTCCGCGCCCGTGTCTCGAGCGCTCCCTCGTGGGCCGCCGTCCTTTCCCATGCGTCGAGCGCTCCCTCGTGGGCCGCCGCGTCGATGCCCTGGGCCAGCCCGCTGACCACTGTCACCGCAGCCCCAGCCAGACTCCGAGCGAGCGAGCGGGCCACCTCGGCCCCATAGGGCGAGGGCCGGCGCGCGCCGACTATCGCCACCGGCTGATCGGCGAGCAGAGACTGAGCCCGCTCGACGCTTCCGCCGATGTGCAGGACCGACGGCGGCGCCGCCAAGTCCCTCAGCGCCGGCGGATACGCCGGGTCGCAGCGGCAGACGACGGTCACGCCGGCGACGGCGCATCGGGTGCGAGCGGCAACCGGATCAAAGTTGCGCCGCTCACCCAGCAGCTCGGTCCGCCGGCTTCCCCCCACGGCGGCGATCAGATCCTCGTCGTCGAGCTCGAGCAGGCACGCGATCCGTCGGCGCACCGGATCAAGGTGGCCGGCGAGACGGCCGAGCAGCCAGGCACGGCCCAGGCATTCGCCGCACGCGGTCACGGGATCATCGCCATCTCGGTCCCCGTTCGCTGACGGAGGCTGAGCGCCGTCAGCACGTCCTCGCGCCCCACGCGGTTGCGCCCGGCGATGTCCGCAAGCGTCTGCGCCACGCGAATCACCCGGTGGCGCCCCCGGGCGCTCAGCAGCCCGATCGTGTAGGCGCGGCCAAGCTCGGCCTCGGCGTCGAGCTCGAGCCGCACGTGGCGGCGGACGAGGCCAACGTCCATGTGCCCGTTGCACCGGGCCCCGGTGCCGGCGAGCCGTAGCTGCTGACGCTCGCGGGCCCGCGCAACGAGCGAGCGAGCGCGCTCGGAGCTGGTCGTCGCCTCCGCGCGCAGCTCCTCCTCCGCGGGCCGCTGAACGTCGATCACCAGGTCCATCCGGTCCAGGAGCGGCCCGCTCAGACGGCGGCGATGACGTCTCAGCTCCGCCTCGCCACAGGTACACCGTTCCCCGACGCCGGCAAATCCGCACGGACAGGGATTGGTGGCCGCGACAAGCATGAACCGTGACGGGAAACGCAGCGAGTGCTGCCCGCGCACGATCGCCACCGTCCCGTCCTCCAGCGGCTGGCGCAGCGCATCCAGGCTGGGGCGCTGAAACTCCGACAGCTCGTCAAGGAACAGCACGCCGCGGTGGGCGAGGGTGGCCTCGCCCGGGCGGGGAGGCGAGCCCCCGCCCGCCAGCCCCGAAGGCGAGATCGTGTGGTGGGGAGCTCGAAACGGGCGCGCGGCGATCAACCCGTCGGCGTGCACGCCGGCCACGCTGTGGATGCGCGTGACCTCGATCGCCTCCCGCCGGGTCAGGGCGGGCAGGATCGACGGCAGCCGCCGCGCCAGCATCGTCTTGCCGGTTCCGGGAGCGCCCTCGAGCAGCAGGTTGTGACCGCCGGCGGCCGCGATCTGCAGTGCCAGCAGCGGCGCCGCCTGTCCGCGGACGTCAAGCAGGTCCGCGCTCGGGCTCCGGGAGCGGCTTTGCGCCGGCCGCTCGGGCAGCGGCGGCGGCGAGGCGCCCATCACCACTTCGGCGGCAGCTCGCAGGCTGCTCGCCGCCACGATCTCGAGCTGTGGCACGATCGCCGCCTCGCGGGCGCGCTGGCGCGGCACGATCAGCCGCCGGCAGCCGGCCCGCCTCGCTCCCTCCGCGATCGCCAGTGCGCCGGGTGAGTCCCGCAGCTCCCCGCCGAGCGACAGCTCGCCGAACACCGCGTAGGCGCCGAGCTCTTCGTGCGGGACCTGGCCGCTGGCGGCGAGTACGGCCAGCGCGATCGCCGCATCGAAGCCTGGACCAGCCTTGCGCAGGAAGGCGGGCGCGAGGTTGGCGGTGATCCGGGTGGCCGGGAACTCGAAGTTCGAGTTCAGGATCGCCGCGCGAATCCGCTCTCGCGACTCACGCACGGCCGTGTCACCGAGGCCCACGATCGTGAACGACGGCAGGCCCGAGCGGATGTCGACCTCCACCCAGACCTGACGGGGTAAGACCCCGTCGATGGCGAACGTGATCACCCGGGCGAGCATCACCTCAAGGTAGAGCCGATCGCGTGACACGTGGGTGTCGAAGCGTGTCAGTTCTAGGTCTTTTGCAGGAGCTTTTGTTGCTCATTCGTCACGATCGGTAGCCCATGGGGCGCACGATCGGGCGTAGCGTCCCAGCGGTGACCGGCAACCTTCGACACCGCCTCGGCGTGGCCGGCGAACAGCTCGCCGCCGAGCATCTGAGCCGCCGCGGATTCCGGATCGTCGAGCGCAACTACAGGACGCGCTGGGGCGAGCTCGACATCGTCGCCTACGACGGCCGCACGTTGGCGTTCTGCGAGGTCAAGTCCCGCCGGGCGGGCGGAAGCGCCGGCGGACCGATGGAGGCGGTCGGACCGCTCAAGCAGGCTCAGGTGCGCAAGATGGCCGGCGCCTGGCTGATCCAACGTCGGGACCGTCCCCGGGCCGACATCATCCGCTTCGACGCGATCGGTGTCACCTTCGACGGTGCCGGAAAGCTGGTCAGCCTCGATCACCTAGAGGGCGCGTTCTAGTTTTGGGTGCGGTCTGCCCGGTGGTCTGCCCACGAGCGGGCGGCTGCCGACAGTCGGGCGGCTGCCGACAGTCGGGCGGCTGCCGACATTCGGGCGGACTACGGGCCGGCGGGAGCCGGCCGCGGGGGCGTCGGCTCTGACGTGATGAGTCTGGGTAACCGTATACGGAACTCAGGCTCATCACGTCCCAGCTCACTGACGGCAATCCTTCGTCACCCCCGGTGTGCGATCTGTTCGCGATCCGCGGCGGCCTCATCTCCTGCCCGGCCGGGACGTCCATCATTGGATGGCCCGCATGAACGGGGGATCTGGACCATGACATACCTGAACAGGGTCCCACGGTCAATCGGTGTCGGCCGGCCGCGATGGCTACGCCGGGCACTTCCGGCCACGCACTCCACCTCCGACCCGACCCGCCGACCCGCCGACCCGCCGATCCGCTGACCCGCCGAGCCGGCGCTATCCCAACGCGAGCTGCTGGTAGGCCGTCGACTGAAACGAGAGCCGGTGCAGGGGTGAGACGCCGAGGCGCTCGATCGCCGCCCGGTGCTCGGGGGTCGAGTAGCCCACGTGCTGGGCGAACTCCCACCCCGGGTGGGCGGCGTCCGCGCGGCGCATGAAGCGATCGCGCGTCTCCTTGGCGAGGACCGACGCGGCGGCGATGGCCGCGCTCTTGGCGTCGCCTCCGATCACCGCGCGCTGCTCATAGCCGACGTGGGAGACCGCAAAGCCGTCGCTCAGGCAAACGCAGCCTTCGCACGCGACGTTGGCCAGGGCATCGCCGAGGGCGGCGAGGTTGGTCTTGTGCAGGCCACGGGCGTCGATCCCGGGTGCGCACCGGGAGACGATCGAGACCTGGGCCGCGAGGCCGAGGATCACGGGATAGAGCTCGGCCCGCCCCTCGGGAGTGTGCTGCTTTGAGTCGTTGAGCGTGCCCAGCGCGCGGACCTCGGCGCAACCAAGCCGCTCGAGGTCGAAGCGAACCGCCGCGGCGACCAGCGGGCCGGCCAGGCAGCCGCGGCCGGCCTCATCGGCCCCGGCGACGAATCGAAAGCCCAGCGACCGGTCGAAGTTCAGCAGCCGGCGCCCGGGTCGCGCAGGGCGCCGGGGCTTAGAGCGTGCCGAGCCGGTCGGGCGGCCAGTAGGTGAAGAAGGCGACCCCGATGACCCACCCTTGCGGGACAGGACCCCAGAAACGACTGTCGTCGGAAGCGCCACGGTTGTCCCCCATCATGAAGTAGTGACCGGGCGGAACCGTGATCGTTTTCGGGAAATTGCAGGAACTATCGCCGCCGCAGGGCAAGATATAGGGATCCTTCTCGTGCACGCCGTTGCGCATCACGCGTCCCTTGACGATCGAGATCCGGTCTCCGGGGAGGCCGACGACGCGCTTGATGAAGGTCTGGGTCGACTCGGCCGCGGTCGGGTGCTCGCAGGCCGCCCGATGGCCGCTGCCCTGTCCGGAATCGCCACATACCGGGTTGATCGCGTCGGCGCCGTGCGGCGGGTGGAACACGACCACGTCGCCCAGACTCGGGCTGGTGGTGAGGCGATTGGCGAGTACGCGCTGCCCGATGTCGAGCGTCGGCACCATCGAGGGGCTCGGGATCCGGTAGGGCTTGACCACGAAGGCCTGGATCAGGAACGCCAGTAGGACCGCGACGGCGACCGTCGCGACGAGCTCGATCAGCGAGCTGAGGCCGGATTTCTTCTTGCCCTTCATCTGACGCTATGCCTGGACGTTGGAGGAAGCTGTGCCTGGACGTTGGAGGAAGCTGTGCCTGGACGTTGGAGGAAGCTGTGCCTGGACGTTGGAGGAAGCTGTGCCTGGACGTTGGAGGAAGCTGTGCCTGGACGTTGGAGGAAGCTGTGCCTGGACGGCTAGAGGAAGCCGATCCGGTCAGGCGGCCAGTAGGTCAGGAACGCCTTGCCGATCAGCCACCCCTTCGGGACCGGCCCCCAGAACCGGCTGTCGAGCGAGTCCGGCCGATTGTCGCCCATCATGTAGTAGTCCCCGTGTGGCACGGTGATCGTGGCGGGAAAATTGCACGCGCCGGCACCGTCACACGGCTCGGTGAACCAGTCGGGCTCGCGGAGGCCGTCGCGGTAGACGTGGCCGTTGCGGATCGAGAGTCGATCACCGGGCAGGCCAACGACCCGCTTGACGTAGGTCTGCGTGGACGGCTCGGCGCCGACCACGTCACAGGCTCTGGAGGACTGCTCCCCGGACTGATTCTCGCCTTGGCCGAGGCCCGCGCACGTCTCGCCGGCCGGCGGGTGAAAGACCATCACGTCGCCGATCGACGGCGAGGAGAAGTGGCTGCCGATCCGGTCGACCAGGATCCGCTGGTTGATCTCAAGCGTCGGGAGCATTGAGCCGCTGGGTATCTGGTACGGCTTCATGATGAAGGCCTGGATCGCCAACGCGACTCCAAGCGCGACAGCCACGATCAGGATCAGCTCGCCGGCCGAGCGGGCGAGCGGCTTGCGCCCCCGCGTCACACCTGCTCGTCGGCTGCCGCCGGCTCGGCTGGTGCCGGCTCGGCGTCCTGCGGGGCGGACTCGCCTGCCTTTACGGCACCGTCGGACTCGACCTCGCCCTCCGGCCCATACAGCAGCTCGCGCTCCACCGCAACCTCCGGTCCGGTGTTGCGGCGCTCGCGCACCCGAGCGCGCTTGCCGATCCGGTCGCGCAGGTAGTAGAGCTTGGCCCGCCGGACGTCACCGCGGGCCGCCACCTCGATGCGCTCGATCTTCGGCGAGTGCAGCGGGAACGTCCGCTCCACGCCGACCCCGAACGATTGCTTGCGGACGGTGAAGGTCTCCCGCGCGCCGTGGCCCTGGCGCTTGATCACCACGCCTTCGAAGACCTGGGTGCGCCGGCGCGTGCCCTCGATCACCTGGAAGTGAACCCGCAGGCGATCCCCGGCATCGAACGCCGGTACCCGGCGGAGCTGCGTGCGCTCCAGGCTGTCGATGACTGTGCTCATAAATGGGGGCGAACCGGGTCTAGCATGGCGAGCGGCTCTACGCGAAAAGATCCGGGCTCGGCGCGCGGCGCTGCCAGGCACGCCGTCAACCCATGCGGCCGCCTATCCTAGCGAACCGTCCGGCCCGCGAGCGGCGTCGTCGGCGCCGCGATCGCCCCGGCTCGGTTGGGGGGCCGCAGCCCGCCGGCGGCTCTGGTCCAGTCGCCAGTCGCTGATCCTGGCATGGTGGCCCGAGAGCAGCACTTCGGGGACCGGCCAGCCGCGGTGGATCGCCGGACGCGTGTACTGCGGATACTCCGGCCCTCCCTCCAGCGCGGCACTGAAGGACTCCTCGTGCGCCGACGCCTCGTGTCCAAGGGCGCCGGGGAGCTTGCGCAGGACCGCGTCACACACGACCATCGCCGCCAGCTCTCCCCCCGCCAGCACGTAACGTCCGATCGAAACGCGGTCGGTGGTGAAGTGCTCGAGGATTCGCTCGTCGAAGCCCTCGTAGCGTCCACACAGCAGCGTCAGCGCGGGCTCCCCGGCCAGCTCGTCGACCAGCGGGTCGTCGAGCAGACGGCCGCTCGGGTCCAGCGCGATCACGCGGCGCGGGGGGGCGGGCGCGGCGGGATCGGTGCCGTAGCGGGCGCGCAGCGCGGCCTCCACCGCGTCGATCCGGAGCACCATCCCGGCGCCCCCGCCGAACGGTGTGTCGTCGACCTGGCCGGCGCTCAGCGGCGTGTGGTCGCGGTAGTTGACCAGCCCGAACTCGTGCCCGTGGGCCAGCGCATTGGTCACGTGGCGCTGGTTGCCAAACCAGGTGAAGGCGTCCGGGAACAGGGTGAAGACGTCGATCTGCATCACGTCTCGCCCAGGAACACTAGATCCACCTGGATCTCCCGCCGCTCCAAGTCGACCTCCCGCACCGCGTCGGCGACCAGCGGCACCAGCAGCGCCGGCCCTCCGTCCGGGCGCGCCACCTCGAGCACCTCGCAGGAGGGCAACTCGAGCAGTCGGGTGACGATCCCGACCTGGCGGTCGTGATCGCGGACCGAGCAGCCCTCCAGATCGTGGGCCCACCACTCGTCGGGCCCCAGCTCGGGGGCCTGCCCCCGGCCCGCCAGCAGCTCCTGACCGCGCAGCGACTCGACCGCCTGCCGGTCCTGACAGCGCTCCAGGCGCAGAATCGGCCGAGCGTCGAAGCCGGCGCGGCGAACGATCCGATGCTCGCTTCCCGCCACCGACAGGACCGCGCCCACCTCCAGCAGGGCGATCACCGGATCGACGACGTGAAAGCTGCCGTCCAGGCCGTGGGGCCGCCCCACCACCCCCGCGTGCAGCCAGCGCTCGGAGTCGCTCAAGCGTCGACGATGTCGACGAACACCCGGCGCTTGTCCCTGACGGCAACCGCCTTGATCACGGTTCGCAGAGCCGAGGCGGTCCGGCCACCACGGCCGATCACGCTGCCGTAGTCGTCGGGAGCCATCGACAGCTCGAGCACCAGGGTGCCGTCGTCCTCGTGCACCTCGGTGATCTGGACCTGATCGGGCGAGTCGACGAGCCCTCTGGTCAGGTACTCGAGCAGCTCCTTCACTCTGCCTGCGCCGTCAGGAGATGCCCTGCGTACGCAGGAGCTTGCGAACCGTCTCGCTCGGCTGGGCGCCGCGCGCCAACCAGTCACGGACGCGCTCTTCGTTGAGGACGATCGTCGAAGGCTCGGTCTGCGCGTTGTAGTGGCCGACCGTCTCGATCACGCGCCCGTCGCGCTTTGAGCGCTGGTCGGCGACCACCACCCGCCAGATGGGGTTCTTGCGCCCGCCGATCCGGGTTAGTCGAAGTCTGACTGCCATTGGTGGGTGCGAGGTTAGCGGGCCACAGACCGAGATGGGTTGCGAGGCCGCGCGAACCAAAGTCATCGGCCTTGCCGCATCAACGCGCCCAGGTCGGGCGTCCGCCCCTGAGAGACCTGGCGCATGACCTTGCGCATCTGATCGAACTGCTTGATCAGCTGCTTGACGGCCTGGACGTTGGTGCCCGAGCCCTGGGCGATCCGCAGCCGCTGAGAGCCCTTGATCAGCTCGGGGCGGCGGCGCTCCTGAGGCGTCATCGAGAGGATGATCGCCTGCAGGCGGTCGAACTCGCGCTCGTCGAGCTTGACCCCCTTGAGCTCCTTGCCGAGCCCCGGGATCATCCCGAGCAGCGACTGCAACGGGCCCAGGCGCCGGATCTGCTTCATCTGATCGAGGAAGTCGTCGAGCCCGAACTCCTGCTTGCGCAGCTTGCGCTCGAGTTCGGCCGCCTGATCGGAGTCATAGCTCGCCTCGGCCTTCTCGATCAGGGTCATCACGTCACCCATGCCGAGGATCCGCTGCGCCATCCGATCGGGATGGAAGCGCTCGAACTGGTCCAGCTTCTCGCCGGTGGAGGCGAACATGATCGGCTTGCCGGTGATCGCCTTGACCGAAAGCGCGGCGCCGCCCCGAGCATCGCCGTCGAGCTTGGTCATCACGACCCCGTCGAAGTCGACCACGGCGGCGAACTGCTCGGCGACGTTGACCGCGTCCTGGCCGGTCATCGCATCGACCACGAGCAGGATGTCGTGCGGGCTGATCGCACGCTTGATCTCGGCCAGCTCGGCCATCAGCTCTGAATCGACGTGCAGCCGGCCGCTGGTGTCGACGATCAGCACGTCCTTGCCCTCCGCCTTGGCTCGATCGTGAGCCCATTTGGCGATCTGGACCGGGTTGCGATCGGTGCCCTGCTCATAGACCTCGGCGCCGCCCTGGGTACCGACCTTGATCAGCTGCTCCACGGCGGCGGGCCGGTAAACGTCGCAGGCCGCGACGGCGACCGAGGACCCGTGCTGCTCGCGCAGGTAGCGCGCGAGCTTGCCGGTGGCGGTCGTCTTGCCCGAGCCTTGCAGCCCGGCCATTAGCACGACGGTCGGAGGCCGGGGCGAGAAGGCGAGCTCATGCGCCTCGCCGCCCATCAGCTCGGTGAGCTCGTCAGAGACGATCTTGACCACCTGCTGACCCGGGTTCAGCTGACCGATGATGTCGGCCCCCAGCGCCCGCTCCTTGACCGAGCCGGTGAAGCTCTTGACGACCTTGAAGTTGACGTCGGCCTCGAGCAGCGCGAGGCGGATCTCGCGCATCGCGGCGTTGATGTCGTCCTCGGTCAGCGTCCCGCGGCCGCGAACGTCGGCGAGCGTCGCCTGGAGCTTGTCGGCCAATGAATCGAACATCTCTAACGGCGGAGGCTAGTAGCGGCCGACCGGATCTGCGGCTATCCCTCGGTCGGGCGCGACCCGGAGTTGCCCGAGCCCGACGCCGACGAGCCCGCGCTCACCCCGGGTGCGGCGGAGCCGTCCGCCGTCCCGGTGGGCTTCTCCGCCGCCCGGCCCGCTTCGCCGGCCCGACCCGAGAAGGCCTTGCTGATACCGCCGAACGCCTCGGCGAACTCCGACGGGATCACGAACACCTTGTTGGCATCACCCTGGGCAAGCTGCGGCAGCATCTGCAGGTACTGATAGCTGAGCAGCTCGGGGTCGACCCGGGCCTCGTGGACCGCCCCGAACACGGTCTCGATCGCCTTGGCCTCGCCCTCGGAGCGCAGGATCGCGGCCTGGCGGGCCCCCTCAGCTGTCAGCACCGCCGCCTGCTTCTGACCCTCGGCGGTCAGGATCTGCGATTGCTTGACGCCCTCGGCGTTGAGGATCGCCGCACGGCGGTCGCGCTCGGCGCGCATCTGCTTCTCCATCGCCTCCTGGATCGAGCCCGGCGGGTCGATCGACTTGATCTCGACCCGGTTGACTCGGATCCCCCACTTGTTGGTCGCCTCGTCGAGCACGCCGCGCAGCTGGGCGTTGATGTGGTCCCGGCTGGTCAGCGCCGTCTCCAGCGTCAGCGACCCGATCACGTTGCGTAGCGTGGTCACGGTGATCTGCTCGATCGCCTGCAGCGGGTTGGCCACCTCGTAGGTCTGGGACTTGGCGTCGTTGACGGTGAAGTACAGGACGGTGTCGATCCCGACCACGAGGTTGTCCTCGGTGATCACCGGCTGGGGGGGGAACGAGACGACCTGCTCGCGCAGGTCGATCAGCGGCTTGAGGCGGTCCACGAACGGCACCAGGACGGTCAGCCCCGGGTTCAGCGTGCGGTGATAGCGCCCGAAGCGCTCGACGATCCCGGCCCGCGCCTGCGGGACGATCCGGATCGTGCGGGCGAACATGATCACCAGGAACACCACTACGACGATGGCGACGATTGCTCCAGCCATGACCTCTCCTATTCCGTCACGAGCGCCGTGGCGCCCTTGATCTGCACTACCTCAACCGGCGTCCCGCGCTCGATCACCTGGTCCTCGTAGAGCGACCGCGCCGTCCAGACCTCCCCATCGATCTTGACGCAGCCCACCCCCTCGCCGTTGGCGATCCGCTCGAGCACGATCGCCCGCTTTCCGACCAGCGCCGCGGCGCCGGTCCGGATCTGCGGGGGCATCTTCAGGTGCGAGCGGACCACGGGCCGGATCACGATCAACGTCATCAGCGCCACGACGAAGAAGGCGACAAAGGCTGCGGCACCCCCGACCGCCGCGTCCGCCGCCGCCGCGACCGCCGCGGCGATCGCAAACGGGGCGAGAAAGAAGCCACCCGCCGTAAGTCCCTCGCCGACACCGAACGCGCACGCGACGATCACCCAGAGGACCCAGCCGCTCATAGTTGCAATCGAGCTTAGCGCCGCAGCGCCCCGGCTCGTCGCTTTTCAGCTGGAGACCAGCGCGCGCGCGAACTCAGCCGCGTCGAACGGCCGCAGGTCCTCGAGCTGCTCTCCGACGCCGATCAGCTTGACCGGGATCCCGAGCTCGTGGGCGATGGCGAGCGCGATCCCGCCCTTGGCGGTGCCGTCCAGCTTGGTCAGGGCCAGGCCGCTGACGTCCACCGACTCCGCGAACAGGCGGGCCTGGCGCAGGCCGTTTTGACCCGTGGTGGCGTCGACGGTCAGCAAGGTCTCGTGCGGAGCCCCGGGGATCTGCTTGGCGATCACGCGGCGCACCTTGGCCAGCTCGGCCATCAGGTTGTCCTGGGTGTGCAGGCGCCCGGCGGTGTCGACGATCAGCACGTCGGCCTCGTCTCGAATGGCCGCCGCCACGGCGTCGTAGGCGACCGATCCGGGGTCGGCGTCGGGGGCGCCCTTGACGAAGCCGACCCCGGCCCGCTGGGCCCACAGCTCCAGCTGCTCGACGCCGGCGGCGCGAAACGTGTCCCCGGCGGCCAGCACGACCTTCTGGTGCAGCTCTTGGCTCAGATGCCAGGACAGCTTGCCCACCGTGGTCGTCTTGCCGGTGCCGTTGACGCCCGCCACCAGGATCACCGTCGGCTTGGCCGCCAGCTCGATCGTCTGCACGCCGCTGCTGGCGATCTCGGTCAGCAGCTCGACGAGTCGGTCCGACAGCGCCTGGCCGCCTGACAGCCTGTCCTCGGCGGCCTCCTGCTCGAGCTGGGCCACCACCTGGGCGGTCGTCTGGGCGCCCACGTCGGCATAGATCAGTGCCTCCTCCAACCGCTCCCAGGTCTCCTGAGACAGATCTCCCTCGAACAGGGTCGCCTGGATCTCTGACTGCAGCGCCTGGCGGGTCTTGCGCAGGCTCTCGCGCAAACGCCGGAAGCGACCTACGCGCCGCTCCTCGCCGTCCGGGTCGGCGTTCGCCGAGGCCGCCGGCGCGCCGTCGACGACAAACAGATCTCGCCACTCTCGAGCCATGACCGGCGGCGACGTTATCAGCGTTCAGGCGGCCTGCTCGTCGGAGGGTAGGCGCCGCGAGATCACCTTGGAGATCCCGTCGCTGCCCATCGACACCCCGTAGAGCGAGTCGGCCGCCTCCATCGTCCGCTTCTGGTGGGTGACCACGATGAACTGCGCCCGCGACGCGTACTCGCGCAGCAGCGCCAGGAAGCGGTCGATGTTGAGGTCGTCCAGAGCCGCCTCCACCTCATCCAGAATGTAGAACGGGCACGGACGAGCCAGAAACACGGCGAACAGGAACGCGAGCGCGGTCATCGACTTCTCGCCGCCCGAGAGCAGCGACAGCCGCTTGCACTCCTTGCCGGCCGGCGTGATCTCGATCTCGACGCCGAGCCGATCCTCCTCGGGCGTTGCATCGTCCTCGGGCTGGTCTCCCTCCACGGCGTCCTCGGCGCCACCGTCCCCGGCCGCCGCCTCACCGGAGCTCTGACCCCCGAGCACCCGGGCGGGGCCGGGGCGCTCGGTGACCAGTCGCAGGCGACCCCCACCGCCCGGGAACAGCTGCGCCGCCAGCCCCTCGAATCCCCGCGCCGTGGCCGCGAAGGTGGCCTCGAAGGTCGACCGGATCTGACGGTCGGTGTCAGCGATCAGCTTCTCGAGCTCGCGCAGGGCGGTTTCGAGATCGGTGCGCTGGCCCGCGAGCTCCTCCACGTGCGCCACTGCCTCGGCGTACTGCACCTGGGCGAGCGGATTGACCGATCCAAGCTGCTCGCGCCGGCGCGCCAGCCGCTCGAGTCGCGAGCTGAGCGTCGCGAGCTGATCGTCGGCGAGCTCTGACTCGGCCGGCGCCGCCTCGAGCTCCAGCCGGCCGGCCAGCTGCGAAAGCTCTGACTCGGCGTCCGACGCCTGGTCACGCGCGCGTTGGCGGCGGACCTCGGCCTCGGTCAGCGACTCGTTCTCGCGCTGCAGCTCCCCGTGGAGCCCGGCCTCCTGCTGCGCGCAGGCGCGCAGCTCGCCGGCGACGTGCTCGCCGGCCTCGCGATCGGTGGCCAGCGCTTGTTCGAACCAACCCAGGCGTGAGCCGATCACCTCGGCGGCGTTCTCAAGCGCAGCGATCGCCCCGGCGACCGCCGGCGCCAGCTCCCGGTCTCGCGCCGCCCCCGCCTCGAGGCTCTCGATCCGGGCGCCCCGCTCGGCTCGCTCGCGATCGCCTCGCGTCAGCATCTGGCGCTCGGCGGTCAGCTGCGCCGACAGCTGTGAGCGGCGGCTGAATCCGGACCCGCCCACCCCATCGTCTGGCGCGCGACGGCGGCGGTCGATCAGGGCGGCGATTCGACGCTGCTCCTCGGCCGCCTCGTCGAGCCGGCGGACCGCGGCTCGATGCGCGCCGGTCAGCGTGTCGCGAACCTGGTCGGAGGCGGCCGCGTGGCCGGCCGCGGCGTCGAGACCGGCCCGCGCATCCAGCTCGGCCTGGGCGGCCGACTCGCTGGCCGCCAGCAGCTGCTCTCGGCGGTTGCGCTCAGACAGCACGCGCTCCTCACCGAGCGCCGGCGCCTGGCGCAGCTCGTGCGCGGCGGCCGACCACACGCGGCCCGCGCGGGTCACGGCGACGCCCCGCCAACCCTCCGGCAGCCCGGCGAGCTCGTCGAGGACCCAGGTATCGCGCAGCAGCGTTTCGGCCAGCCTCAGCGCAGGGCCGTCACCCCGGACGTGATCGATCAGGCGCTGCGCCCCCGCCGGCCCCCCGCCCGCCTCACCCAGAGACCGATCGCCGATCGCCTCACCGGACGACCGATCACCCGGCGAAACGGCGATCAGGGCTCGGCCGCCGTCGTCACCGGCGCGGTCCAGCAGTCGGCTGGCCGCGTCTCGGTGCTCCACCACGGCGGCGCGCAACCGCCCGTCCAAAGCGGCGGCGAGCGCGAGCTCGTAGCCCGGGTCGGCGCCGAGCTCGTCGGCCAGCGCTGGGACGCCCTGCGGTGAGCTTGACTGGTGGCGCAGGAAGTGGTTGACCCCGGCCAGCTCGGCTCCGATCCTGGCGGCCTCCCGGCGGGCCCGCTCGACGCTGCGCTCAGCCTCACGCACCCCCGCGCGCGTGCTCTCCACCTGGGCCTCGGCCAGCTCGCGCTCGGTCAGACGGCGCTGCACCTCCTCCGTCTGCACCTGCACCGCCGTCTCTGCCTCGGCGAGCTGGCCCTGGAGCTCCTGCAGGTGGTGAGCCAGCTCGACCTCCCGGTCTCGGTCAAGCGTGGCCAGCGACTCCTCTAGTGAAGCGATCCGGGCGCCGGCATCGGCGTCGGGCTGATCGGCGACCGCCGTCGCGCGCAGCGCGGCGGCCCGCTGCGCCGAGCGCGCCAGCCGGGCGTCGATCATCGCGGCGGCCGACCGTGCCGCCTCGGCGCGGTAACCAACTCGCTCGGCGGCGCCGCGGGCGGCGTAGGCACGCCGGGAGAGCTCCTCCCGCTGGGCGCTGCGAGCGGCCAGCGCGTGCTCGGCGGCCTCCCGGCGCTCACCGACCGACTGAAGCTCTCGCTCCAGCTCCACGCGCCGGGCCCGGATCGCCGCGGCCCTCTGCTGGGCCTCGGCGAGCGCGTGGCGGCGGGCGCGCAGCTCGTCGCGGGTCAGCTCCCAGCGGATCTCCAGCGCCTGGCGCTCGAGCCGCTCGTGGAGCTCGGCGGCTTCCGCCTGGCGCTTGAGCGGACGCAGCCGCGAGCGCGCCTCGCGTTCGACGTCGAGCGCCCGGTCGAGGTTGTCCTGGGTGCGGGCGAGCTTGAGCTGCGCCCGTCGGCGGCGCTTTCGGTGCTTGCCGAGACCCGCCGCCTCTTCGATCAGCAGCCGCCGCTCCCGTGGCTTGGAGGTGACGATCGACTCCACGCGGCCCTGGGAGATGACCGAGTGCATCTCCTTGCCCAGCCCGGTGTCAGACAGCAGCTCGATCACGTCGACGAGCCGGCAGCGGGCTCCGCCCATCCGGTACTCGCCCTCTCCGGTGCGGTCAAGACGCCGATAGATCGAGATCTCCGGAGCGCCCAATCCGAGCAATCCCTCGCTGTCGTCGAGCACCAGCTCGACCTCCGCATGGCTGGCGGCCTGGCGGCCCGGAGCGCCGCCGAAGATCACGTCCTGCATCGACTGACCGCGGACCGCGGCCGGCGATTGCTCGCCCAAGGCCCACAGCACCGCGTCGGTCACGTTGGACTTGCCCGAGCCGTTGGGTCCCACCACCACGCTGACCCCAGGCCCGAACTCGAGCCTGGTGCGATCCGGAAAGGACTTGAAGCCCTTGACCGTGATCGACCTCAGGTACACGACTCAGATCCTCGCTCGCGGACCGCCCGGCGCCAGATCGGCGTTGAGGCCGTCACTTCTGGGCCGCCTCCAGCGCGAACTGCGCGGCGACCTGCTCGGCATCCTTCTTGCTGCGTCCGGCACCGGCACCGATCTGCACCCCGTCGATCGTGGCGATCACCTCGAAGATCCGATCGTGAGGCGGCCCGTGCTCCTCCACGACGTCGTAGCAAACGAGCTCTCCGCGGCGCGCCAAGCGCTCCTGCAGCGCCGACTTGTAGTCCACCGGGTTCTGCAGCGACTCCTCGATCTCCGGCGTGAACGCCTCCACCACCGCCGCGGCGGTCTGCTCGTAGCCAAAGGCCAGATAGCAGGCGCCGATCACCGCCTCGATCACCGAGGCCAGCACCCGCTCGGTCGCGATCAGGCCCTCCACGCCCGAGCCGGGTGACCCCGGCGCCGCTGCGCGCAGGCGCTCGGGCACGCCAAGCCGTTGCGCCACGGCTCGGCACGAGCGGCCAGAGACCGCCTGGGCGCGGATCTTGGTCAGCGCACCGGGCCCGAAGCGGTCGGCTTGCAGGCGCGGGAACAGGTGTGTGCTGACCGCCAAGCCGAGGACGCTGTCGCCCAGGAAAGCCAGTCGTTCGTAGGAGTCCGCGCGTCGTGTGGTCCAGGAGGTATGCGTGAACACGGACGCCGCCAATTCGAGCGGCAGCTGCTCCAGGAGCCCGTGCAGGCCCGCCTCGGACCCCGCGGACGGTGTCTGAGGACTCGCGGTCGCTCCTGGACTGCGGTCTCGATTCCGATTCACTCAGGGTCGGTGCCTTGGCTCGCCGTCGCCGGTGGGTGCGAGCTCTCCGCACCGCTCGCGAGCACGAACTGCACCGCCTGTCCGACGGTCAGGATCTTCGCTGCCTCTTCGTCTGAGATCTTCACGCCGTAGGAGTCCTCGAGCTCCTGGACCAGCGTGTAGAGATCGAGCGAATCGGCTTCGAGATCCTCTCTGAAGCGCGTTGCCTCCTGGATCGAGCCCGGGTCAACCTCGAGCTCATCGGCCAGATGGGTGCGGATCAGCGAGAAGACTTGCTCGCGGGTCATCGGCGCCACACCGTAGCCGCCGCTCCGGACGAGGAGCTAGTCATCCTCGCCTCCGGCTGCGATGGGCTGCGGGGTGCGCAGCGCGCCGGCGAGCCTCAGCGCCGCGCGCGTGGCGCTGATCACGTCCTCCTCCACCCCTCGGGCCGCCACCTCGATCGCCCGCGCGAAGCCCCGCCGGGTGAACCGCCCGTGGGCCACCACGCCCAGCTGGCGCAGCCCGAGCATGTAGGCACCGCCAGGACCCTCGGGATCGATCTCCTCGCGCAGGCGCCGTACAGCGGGGGCGAGCAGCCAGCCGCCCAGCTTGGCCCGGGTGGAGCCCATCGCCAGGTCACGGATCGCCCGCAGCGTGCGGTCTGAGACTCCCTCGATCAGCTTCAGCGTGATGTTGCCGGTGAAGCCGTCCATCACGATCACGTCGGCGACTCCGTCGGTCACCTGAGTGCCCTCGATGTTGCCGACGAAGTTGAGCCCCGTGCCGCTCTCGCCCGCCAGCTGCTCGTGGACGGTGACCAGCTCGGGCGTGCCCTTGCCGGGCTCCTCGCCGTTGGACAGCAGCGCGACGCGCGGACGGTCGATGCCCATCACCGCACGCGCAAAGCCCGATCCCATGTGGGCGAACTGGACCAGGTGCTCCGGGCGGCAGGTGACATTCGCGCCGACGTCGAGCAAGAGGACCGGCCGCGCGCCGGGCAACGGCACCGGGAGCGCCAGGGCGGGCCGATAGATGCCGCGGTCCCGGCGCATGTTGAACAGTCCCGCCGCCAGCGCGGAGCCAGTCGATCCGCCGGACACCAGCGCCTGGGCGCGACCGTCGGCAACCGCCTTGGCGGCCTGGACGATCGACGCCTCGGGCGTGGATCGGACCGCGAACGCGGGGTCGGCGGCCTTGGCGATCGAGATCGGGGCGTCGACCACCTGCACTCCGTCCGGCACGGGTCCGATCTCGCGCTTGGGACCGAACAGGATCACCTCCACGCCAGCCGCCGCCGCCTGCGCCGCGCCCGCGGCTACTTCGGCGGGGCCGAGATCCGCCCCGCCCGCGTCAACGGCGACGGTGACCATTGGCCGCCGGGCCGTCAGCCCGTCGGTTCGCCGGTGCCGGCGATGACCTCGCGACCCCGGTAGTTGCCGCACACGGGGCACACGCGATGCGGGCGCCGCGGGCTGTGGCACTGCGGGCAGGCGTTATAGGTCGGGACTCTCACCTTGTGCTGGGAACGACGCTGTGTGGTGCGGGCATGCGATTGCTTCTGCTTTGGAACCGCCATAGCTGCCAGGACCCTAGCAGGGACCCGGCCGGGAGCCGGTGCCCCGGGCGCCCGTTCGAGGCTGACGCCTAAGCCGCGGGTTGACGGGCGATCAGGCGCTCGCGCAGCACCGGCGTCAGCTGGTGGGCGACAACCGGGTACCCGAACAGGAAGCCCTGGACCCGGTCGATTCCGTTCTCGGCCAGGTAGATGACCTGCTCCTCGGCCACTACGCCTTCGGCGATCACCGCGCAACCGCAGGCCTGAGCCAGGCCGAAGATCGCTCTCAGCACCGCGGTGGCGGTCGGGTCAGCCGGGACCCCGGTCAGCAGGCCGCGGTCGATCTTGATCACGTCGAAGTCGAGCTCGCGCAGGCGCGAGAGCGATGAGTAGCCGGCTCCGAAGTCGTCGATCGCCAGCCGCGTGCCGGCAGCCCGCAACTGCGCGATCACCGCGAGCGTCTGCGCGGCATCGACGGTCCACGCCGACTCGGTCAGCTCGATCATCAGGTCTTCCGCGTCGAGCTCGTGATCGTCGACCTGCGCCACGAAGCGCCCCACGTAGCCCGGCGCCAGCAGCTGATGTGGGGAGACGTTCATGCTCAACCGCGTGCGCAGGCCAAGCCGCTGCCAATCTCGAGCCTGGCCACAGCACTCGCCCAGCACCCAGTCGATCAGCTCATCGCCGGCCGAGCCTTGTTCGGCGAGGCTCATGAACGCGTCCGGCGTCAGCAGGCCCCGGTCCGGATGGCGCCAGCGCAGCAGGGCCTCGACACCGTAGATCCCGCGCTCGGAGCCGATCTGCCAGATCGGCTGGTAGTGCAGCTCGAGCTCTGAGCGCTCGATCGCGCGACGGAGCTGCGAGGACAGGCTGGTCCGGCGCGGCCGCGACTCTCGGGGCTGCTGATGGAAGGCCAGCCGACCACCGCCGGCCGCCTTGGCCGCGTACATGGCGATGTCGGCGTGGCGCAGCAACGCCTCGGCGTCGGCGGCGTCGTCGGGATAGACGCTGATGCCGATGCTGGCCGAGGTGCGCAACTCGCTTCCGGCGACCACGAACGGCTCACGCAGCGAGTCCAGCAGCTTGCCGCCCACCAGCTCGGCGCTGGGTCCGGAGTCCTCGGGGAGGTCGCTCAGCAGGACGATGAACTCATCTCCGCCCTGGCGAGCCAGCAGATCGCTCTCGCGCAGCGCACCGCGCAGGCGAGTGGAGACCGACGCGAGCAGCCGGTCTCCGGCGGCGTGGCCGAGCCTGTCGTTGACCTCCTTGAAGTCGTCGAGATCGACGAACATCAGGACCACGGAGCCCTCCGCGCGCCGAGCTCGGGCGAGCGCCAGATCGAGTTGCTGCTCGACCAGGATCCGATTCGGCAGACCGGTGAGCGGATCGTGGTAGGCCAGGTAGGCGAGCTGCTCCTGCCCGCGCCGTCGTTCGGAGATGTCCCGGACGAAGCCGTAGACGACCGGCCCGTCGTCGTCCTCGTCATCGCCGCGCGCGGGCGTCAGCGCGAGCTCGACCGGCACCCGGCTGCCGTCGGCGCGCAGCGCCGTCGTCTCGATGCGGCGCCCGAGCAGCGGCCAGTCGCCGTGCCTGATCCCCCGCTCGAGCCCGAGCCGGTACCTGCCCCGGGTCTCGGGGGGGATCACCAGCTCGGCCACCTCACGGCCCAGCGCCTCCTCGCTGCGGTATCCGAACATCCGCTCTGCGGCTGGGTTGAACTCGAGCACGCGCCCGCGCCTGTCAACCGCGATCACCGCGTCCAGCGAGGACTCGATCACCGCCCGCTTACGAGCCAGGGCGCCCTGGAGGGCGGCGAACTGGTGCGACGCCTCGATGGCCAGCGCCGCGTGCGCCGCGACGGCGTTGAGCACCTCGAGCTCCTGCTCGCCCGGGCGCCGACCTGAGACCGGCTCGTCGACCGAGATGATCCCGTAGTGGCGGCCGCTCGACCCGTCCAGCGCCACGAACAGCGCGTCGTCGGCGCGCCAGGCCGATTCGTCGGCGCCGTCATGAGGCGCGAGCTCGGGGACGTAGGTGGCGATCGTGTGATCCCATTCGATCGCTCCATCCGGGATGAAGTAGGCCCCAGAGCGCAGAAACCGAGGGTCGAGCATCGCCGACCAGGACTCGGGGCTGTCGACCTGGCCGAGCAGGAGCTCGCGGGCGCGGGCATTGCCGTGTACGGTCGCAACCTCGTAGTCACCGGTCTTGGGCCGGTACAGGTTGATCACCACCGTGGCGAACCCGAGCGTCTCAGCGACGGTACGAGCGGCGGCCGCGAGCACCTCGGGGAGCGCGGGATCGCGTTGCACCAGCCGTGCGAGCCCCAACAGTCCCCGCAGGTGCGAAGCCGCGACTGTCGAACGCTCCGGCCCCGGCTCGCTGGTTGAGGTCATCTCATCCATGATCGGCCGATCGGAGCCGTTCCTGAACAACTTTCGACAAAGGGACCAAAAGCTGACTATCTATGGGTGCCGATCCCTGGAACCGGAGACCGAGCCCTATTCCTCAAATTTCAGCTCTGAGAGCTTGGCCCAGCGCGGATCGGGCTGTCGATCGTGGCCGTGGCCGGGGGCGGCGAGATTGAGATCGGTGCCGCAGATCGGACATAGACCCGCGCAGTCGCTGCGGCACAGCATCTGAGCGGGCAGCGCCAGCGCCAACGCGTCGCGCGCCCATGCCCGCAGCTCGAGCCCCCCGTGCTCGACGTAAGGCGATTCGAGCTCGTCCCCCGCCCCCGGCTGAGAGACCTCGCGCGCGTCGACGTCGAAGCTCGGGGCCGCAATCTCCAGGCACCGCATGCAGGGCCCGGTCAGCCGCGCGGTGAAGCGCAGCCGCAGCGCATAGCCGTCGCCGGTGGTGCGGGAGATGTCGAGCCGGACCGCGATCGAGGCCGGCGCCACGTCATATCGCTCTCCCGCGAGCTCGAACGGATCCAGGGCCACCTCGAGCTCGAGCCGGCGGCCCTCGCCGGTGCCGAGCCGCAGGCCAGCGAGGTCAAAGCTGTCGGTTCTCAGGGGCATGCCCCGCAGCTTAGAACGGGGCCTGGTCTAGCCCAGCGCGCGTTTGAGAACCTTGCCGGTCTCGTTGCGCGGCAGTCCCTCGACGAACACGATCTCGCGGGGAACCTTGTAGCGGGCGAGGTTCGCGCGAACGAGGTCCTTGAGCTCGGGCTCGGTAAGCGTGGCGCCCGGCTCGAGTACGACGAAGGCCCGCATCCGCTGTCCGAACTCCTCGTCCGGTACGCCGATCACGGCCACCTCGCTGACCCCCGGCACCCCGGCCAGCAGATCCTCGACCTCGGATGGAAACGCGTTCTCGCCACCGGAGACGATCATGTCGTCGTCTCGCCCGTCCACGAACAGACGACCGTCGGAGTCGAAATGGCCCACGTCGCCGGTCGCCATCAGCGATCCGATCCGCGCCTTGTCGCCGCCACCGGTGTAGCCCTCGAACAGCATCTCTGAGCCGACGAAGATCCGCCCCCGGCGTCCGGCCGGTAGCTCGCGGGAGTCGTCGCCGAGGATCCTGACCGCGGTCCCGCGTGGCGGTCGCCCGGCGGTTCCGGGCGCGGTCCGTAGATCGTCTGGGGTGGCGATCGTCGCCCAGGCGACCTCCGTCGACCCATACAGGTTGTAGAGCTTGTCGCCGAACACGTCCATCACGCGCCGGGCCAGCGGACCGGGGAGCGCCGACCCGCTGGCGGCGATCACGCGCAGCGAGGCGGTGTCCACCACATCCAGCACCTGCGATCCGAGCTCGAGGATCCTCTGGAGCATCACCGGGACCACGATCAGGGCCGTCGCGTCGTGCTCGGCCACCGCCTGCAGGACGTCCCCGGGGGCAAAGCGGCGCTGCAGGACAAGGGTCGAGGACAGCGCCGTGCTGAGGAACATGTGGGCAAAGCCCCAGGAGTGAAACAGTGGAGCGGCGATCATCGTCGTCTCACGGGCGCGGAGCGGGATCGCCGACAGCAGCGCGGCCGCGGGACCGAGCGATCCCGGACTCGCCCGCTTGGCCCCCTTGGGAGCTCCGGTCGTGCCCGAGGTCAGGATCACCGTGCGGCCGGGCTCGGTGGGCGGGGCAAGCGGCTGGGCTGAGCTTTGGTTGATCAGCTCCTCGAGCACCGGGTCCCCGGCCTCGGCGCGGGCGTCGCAGAAGGCGGTCAGACCGAGTCGGCCGGACACCGCCGTGGCGATCACCGGCCCGAACTCCTGGTCGTAGACGATCGCGGCCGGATCCTCGCGCGCAACGACCTCGGTCACCTGAGGGCCGGCGAAGGCGGTGTTCAGGTAAAGGGCGTGGGCGCCGAGCTTTGAGCAGGCGACGCTGGATTCGACGAAGCCGCGATGGTTGCGGCACATGATCGCGACGCTGTCGCCGGCGCGGAGGCCGCGGCCGGCCAGCCCGCGGGCCAGGGAGCTGGTCCGCCGATCGAGGTCGGCGAAGGTCACCGTGCCGAGCTCGTCGATCACCGCCGGCGCCTGCGGATAGCGCGCCGCGGCCCCGAGGTAGCCGCCGGCCAGCGTCGGGCCCCAGCGATGCAAACCGCGGATCGCGCGCAGCGCCCGGTCCGGGCGCGACGGCCTCAGCACGCCCGCCCGGGCGAAGGTGCTGGCCACGTGCACGCTGTCGGCGATCGCTCCGGCCATCGCGAGACATCCAATCACGTCCCCGCCGCAGGTTTGAGCGCGCGCGCCGCACGTTCGGGTGCGTGAGCCGCGATCATGTCGGCCATGTCTGACTGGTTTCGCACCTACGGCTTTGCCGACGTGCATCCGGAGCTGGTGATCGGGGCCTATCCGCTCGACGCCGACGATGTGGCGATGATCTCCTCTTTGGGGGTCCAGCGCGTCCTCAACCTCGTCCAGGATGCGGAATACGCGCCCGGGCAGCGCGATCAGATCGCCACCCTGTTTCGGCAGGCAGGGATCGAGGAGTGGCGGATGATGCTGATCGACTACGGACATCTGCCCGCCGATGAGCTCGAGCAGGCGGTCGAGGTGGTGCTCGGCTGGCTTCGCGACGGCCGGCGCTGCTACGTCCACTGCCGCGCCGGCTGGCAGCGCTCAGCGGCGGTCGCCGCCGGCGCGATCGCCCTGAGCGAGGGGATCGACATCGAGGCGGCCCTGGACCTGGTGCGCCAGCAAAAGCCGTCGGCCAACCCGCTGCCCCACCAGCGTGCAGATCTGGTGAGCTGGTGGCAGGAGCGCCGGCGCGCCGGCAAGCTCCGCGGCGAGCCGGACTGACCTCGCCGCCCCCGGCTGCCCGGCCAAGCGCGAGCAGGTACGGCTAGGAGCGACCCGGCGGTGCGAGCACCGTGTCTTCACCCGCGGCGGCTCGGCGGCGTGCGGAGGCTGCCTTCACTCCGCGGCCCGCAGACGCCGGGCTGGACGGACCGGCTCGGGGCCGGGCTCGGGATCGATCCCGAGCTCGAGGGTCAGCTCGGTTGCGCTGACGCTGCGGGCACTGGTGGTGACGTGCTCGAGCTCGGGCAGCTCGCGTCCGTCGCCGGCCCCATGGTCGGACAACCGGCGTGCGCTCGGCAGCACCCGGGCCTCGTAGGAGCCGACGGTCTCGTTGTAGGCGCGCACGGTGCTGTTGAGCCGCGAGCCGAGCGTCGAGAGCAGTCCCGCCAGCTTGGCCAACCGGCCGTGCAGCTCGCGGCCCAGCTCCGAGATCGCCTGAGCCGACTCGGCGACGCGCTCCTGCTGCCAGCCATAGGCGACGGCGTGGAGCATCGCCAGCAGCGTGGTCGGGGTCGCGATCAGCACCCGGCGGCCCATCGCGTCCTCGATCAGGCTCGGGTCAACCTCGAGCGCGGCGCCGTAGAGGTGCTCGCCCGGCAGGAACATGACGACGAAGTCCGGCGCCGAGTCCAGAGCGCCCCAGTAGGCCTTGTCGGCCAGCGCCTTGACGTGCTTGCGCAGCAGCCGGGCGTGGTCTCGCAGATGCTGCTCGCGCTCGGCCTGATCGCGCGACTGGTAGGCGTCAAGCACTCCCTGCAGGGGCGCCTTGGCGTCGACCACCACCTTCTTGCCGCCGGGCAGGTTGACGATCAGGTCCGGGCGCCGGGTCACCTCGTCGTCGGCGAACGAGGACTGCTCGGCGAAGTCACAGTGCTTGATCATGCCGGCCAGCTCGACCACGTTGCGCAGCTGCATCTGGCCCCACTGCCCCCGCGCGTTGGGCTTGCGCAGCGCCGTCACCAACGCCCCCGTCTCCATGCGCAGGCGCTCTCCGGTCTCGGCCAGGCTGCGGAGTTGGCCATCGAGCCGGCCGCGTGACTCGCGCCGCTCCTGGTCTAGGCGCATCAGCTGGCTGTCCACTCGCCCGAGCTGCTCCTTGAGCGGTGCCACGAGCTGCTCCACCGCGTGCTGTCGGCGCTCGAGGTCACCCTTCGCCTGCGCCTGGGCGGTCTGCAGATGCGATCTGGTCAGCTCAGAAAGTTGGGCCAGGCTCGACTGCAGCGCGTCGGCGCTGAGGGCCTTGAACGAGGCCGACAGGCGCTCCTGCGCATCGCCGAGCGCCGCCAGCCGCTCGGCGCCGCGCGAGCGCTCGTGCTCGAGATCGGCCCGGACCTTGACCAGCTCGCGCTCCAGATCGCCGGCGCGTACAGCGGCGAGCGCACCGGCGTGCAGCCGCGGACGCACCGCGAGGGCAACGATACCGGCGCCGATGAGCAAGCCGAGGGCCATCCAGAGCGCGTTCATGAGACGTTTGAGGATTGCGCGCGGTCCGGACGGAAAGGCCGCGGGAGGGCGCCCGCCGCGCCCGCGGGAGGGCGGCCGCCGCGCGGAAACCCGATAATCGGCGTGAGATGACCGAGCCGACCAAGATCCGCCGCCGGCTGGTGATCCGTGGCCAAGTCCAAGGCGTCTTCTTCCGGGACTCCGTGCGGGAGCGAGCCCAAGCTGCGGGCGTCAGCGGCTGGGCGCGCAACCGGGAGGACGGCACTGTGGACGTGGTGCTCGAGGGCCGCAGCGACCCGGTGTCGGGCGTGATCGACTTCTGTCGGCGCGGCCCGTCCCGAGCCGACGTCCGGCAGGTCGAGGTCCATGAGGAGGAGCCCGAGGGGCTGAGCGGATTCGAGAGCGGCTAATGGGGGGGTGATGTATCTGAGTAGCGGATTCCGCTACTCAGATACATCACCCCCTTCCTGAACGCCAAGGGCGGCGGCGAACGCGGCGCGCGCCTCCTCGCCGCGGACGGCGAACACGCTTCGCTCGAGCGCCGTGCCCGCCTCCATGTGGCGGCGGGCCTCTCGCACCTTGATCTCCGCCGCCTGCGAGAGGGGGAAGGCCGCCCACGCCGGTCCCGAACGCCACCAAGGCCAGCGACCGGGCTCCGAGCTGGTCGGCCAGAGCGATGGTGCTCGCGGCGGCATGGCGGATAACCTCAGCCGAAGTAGGACCGCCCAGCTGCATCGTTGCGGCGTGGATCACCCACCGGCACGGCATCTCCCCTCCGGAGGCCGGCACCGCCTCACCTAGCCCGATCGGCGCCCGCTCATCGCTCTCACGCTGGACCGCAGATCCGCCGGCGCGCGAGATCGCCCCGGCCACCCCACCGGCGCGCGAGATCGCCCCGGCCACCCCACCGGCGCGCGAGATCGCCCCGGCCACCCCACCGGCGCGCGAGATCGCCCCGGCCACCCCACCGCCGCGCCAGATCGCCCCGGCCACCCCACCGCCGCGAAGCAACTGCGTAATGGCCGCGTTGGCGATCGCATCGGCCTCGAGCCCGGTGACGTCGGTGTCCAGCACCTCGATCCGCGCCATTCCAAGCCCAGCCTTGGGTTCGAGCTGGCCTCACCCGCCAGCCGAGGAACGAAAGCTACGAAACCTCGGCCGGCTCGTCCTTGCCGGCCAAGCGGTCACGGCCGCGCTGCACCGCAGCGATGAACTTGCTCAGGTTGACCTCGAGCGTGTTGAGGATCTCGTCGGCGTAGTCCTCGGCGCCGAGGCGGATCTCCCGCTCGCGGGCCCGAGCATCCTCGATGATGTCCTCGGCCGCGCGCTCGGCCTGCTTGGTGATCTCCTCGTCGGAGACCAGTCGCTCCTGGCGCTCGCGAGCCTCCTTGACGATCCGCTCGGCCTCGCGCTTGGCCTCGGCGAGCATCTCCTGGCGCTCCTTGACGATCCAGCGCGCCTGCTTGATCTCCTCGGGGATCGTGGCGCGCATCTGATCGAGGATGTCGTAGATCTCCTCCTTGTCGACGCGGACCTGATCGGTCAGCGGGACCGGCTTTGCGTTGTGGACAAGATCGTCGAGCTTGTCGATGAGTACCAGGACGTCCATCTTGCGCACCTCTGTTTCGTCAGCGGCCGAGCCGTTCCTTCAAGTGCCGCGCCACGCCTTCGGGGACCAGATCGTCGATCTCGCCGCCGAATGTCGCCAGCTCCTTGACGCCACTCGACCTGAGGAAACTGTACTTGGGAGAGGCCATCAGGTAAACGGACTCGATCTCGGGCGCCTGGCGGCGGTTGAGCTGGTTCATCTCGAGCTCGTATTCGAAGTCCGAGATCGCCCGCAGGCCCTTGACGATCGCCATCGCCCCACGCTCCCGCGCGAACTCCACCACCAGCGAGCTGAAGGTCTCAATCTCGATGTTCGGCAGCTCGCCGGTCGCGTGCGCCAGGAACGCCACGCGCTCCTCGGCCGTGAACAGGGTCTTGCCCTTGCGCCACGGCAAGTTCACGACCCCGACCACCACCGTGTCGTACATCGCCGAGGCGCGGCTGATCACGTCGAGGTGCCCATAGGTGACGGGGTCGAAGGTGCCGGGGCAGATGGCGATGCGGTTATCGGGAGGGGACACGGTAAAAGCGGATCAGGGTGTCGCCGTAGCGGCGCTCGTCGAGCAGGCCCAGCTCGAGCTCGAGCGGGCTCCGACGATCGCTCTCGGTGACGACACGAGCGCCGGTAGCCAGGACCGGAGCCAGCGCCACCGTCAGCTGTGGTCCGAGGCTGCTCGCGCGACGATATGGAGGATCGATGAACACCAGATCGTATTGACGCGCGCCCCCGCGTGCTCCCTCGAGGAACCGCGCCGCCGTCTGCCGACGCACCTCGGCCTCGATCCCGAGCCCCGCGAGATTGCGACGAATGGCCTGCACGGCCGCCGCAGAGGAGTCGACCAGCACCGCCTCGGCAGCTCCTCGGGAGAGCGCCTCGATGGCCAGCGCGCCCGAGCCGGCGAACAGGTCCAGCACGCGATCGTCGCACACGTCGGCCAGGATCGAGAACAGCGCCTCTCGAACTCGATCGGAGGTTGGCCTGGTCTCACGGCCCGGGGGCGCCACGAGCTCGCGGCCCCCGAGGGTCCCCGCGACCACCCTCACGCCGACGCTCCGGCGAGCATCCTCACCCCGACGCTCCGGCGAGCATCCTCACCCCAACGCTCCGGCGACCACCACCCTCACCCCAACGCTCCGGCGATCGCCCTCACGCCCTGATCGGCGCCTGCGCCTCGGCCCCGTAGGCCTGGGCGAGGGCATCGGCGAGCAGCGCGTGCTCCGGCGCCTGGAGCCCCGGGTCATCGGCGTCGATTCGCTCCGCCCTGACCCGGGCGCGCTCGAGCAGCTCGGCGTCCCGGGGCAGCTCCGCGACGCAAAACTGAGCCAGCCCGCTCTGCCGCGTGCCCACCAGCTCTCCCTCGCCGCGCAGCTCGAGGTCGATCTCGGCCAGCCGGAAGCCATCCGATTCGGTGGCCAGCGCCCGCAGGCGGGCCGACCCCTTGGGTCCGAACAACAGGCACAGCGAAGCGTGCTCGCCACGGCCGATTCGACCGCGCAGCTGGTGCAGCTGCGAGATTCCGTAGCGCTCGGCGTCCTCCACGAGCATCACGGTCGCGTTGGGCACATCGATGCCGACCTCGATCACCGACGTCGCGACCAGCACGTCGGCAGCGCCGGAGGCAAACTCGGCCATCACATCCTGCTTGTCACCGGGACGCAGCTGCCCGTGCATCAGGACGACGCGAAAGTCCCGCAGCTCACCGGTGCGCAAACGCTCGAACTCCACGGTCGCGGCCCGGGCCGCCAGCAGCTCTGACTCCTCCACCAGCGGGCAGACGACGAACGCCTGTCGGCCGGCGCGCAGCTCCTCGCGGATCCGGTCGTAGGCTCGCATCCGCTCACGCTCGGTCGAGCAGACGAAGGTCTGGATCGGCTGCCGGCCGGAGGGCAGCTCGTGCAGCATGGTCACGTCCAGGTCGCCGTAGTGGGCGAGCGCCATCGTGCGGGGAATCGGGGTTGCCGTCATGTGGAGTACGTGCGGCGTGAATCCCTCCCCCGCCTTGGCGTCCAGCGCGGCGCGCTGGCGAACCCCGAAGCGATGCTGCTCGTCGACCACGGCGACGGCGAGCCGGGCGAACTGCACCGGCTCCTCGATCAGGGCGTGGGTCCCAACCAGCAGTGACAGCTCGCCGCTGGAGAGCTTGCCGAGCAAGTCGGCGCGGCGCCGGGCGGGGGTGGAGCCGGTGAGCAGCCCGATCGCCACCGCCTCGCCCGGCATCAGCGCCTGGATGGTGGCGAAGTGCTGCACGGCGAGCGGCTCTGTCGGCGCCATCATCACGCCTTGAAATCCCTGCTCGACCGCGCGCAGCAGCGCGTAGAGCGCGACCACCGTCTTGCCCGAGCCCACCTCCCCCATCAGCAGCCGCGCCATCGCCCGCTCTTCGGCCAGATCGCCGTCGATCTCCTCGATCGCGCGCAGCTGATCGCGGGTGGGCTCAAACGGCAGCATCCGGTGCAGCCAGCGGGCAGTCAGATCCGGCGCCCCGTCGAGCACCGGGGAGCTGGTCCCGCGGCCGCGCAGGCGACGCCGGCGCAGCAGCGCGAGCGAGACCAGCAGCAGCTCGTCGAAGGCCAGCCGGCGCCGTCCGAGCAGCTGCTCGGATTCGCCGCCGGTCAAATGGACCGCGGCGAGCGCGCTGCGGCGCTCGGGCAGTCGCTCGTGCGCTCGCACCAGCGCGGGCAGCGGCTCGGGCACGTCGGCGATCGCAGAGGCGTGGGCTCTCACGAGCGCGAGGATCTGGGTCGAGGACAGCCCGTCGGTACTGGGATAGTGCGCGACCGCCTCGCCACCGGTGGCGGCCTCGGCGGTCTGAGCGTGGCCCTGGACGGCGAACCGGTTGCCGGCCGCGAGCTTCCCGTGCAGGACGAGCCGGGTTCCGACGGGGTAACGCCCCACCAGCCAGGGCTGATTGAAGAAGGTGGCCTTCATCGAGCCGCTCTCGTCGGCCACCGTGGCCTCCACCAGCGGACGCATACCGCGGCGCCGGACGGGGCGCGACGCGATGCTCCGCACGGCGACGAGCACCGTGGCGGTCTCTCCGGCCACCAGCGCAGCCACCGCGCGGGCCTCCCGGCGGTCACGCGGCAGGTGCTCGAGGAGATCCCTCACCGTATCCAGCCCCAGTGTCTCGGCCGCCCGACGGGCCTTGGCGCCGTCGAGCACCAGTCTCGCCTCGAGGCGGGACGGACGCGGATAATGGATCGGCGCGGCCCGTAGCTGCTGTTCGTCGAGCGGATGCGGGCTGGCGAACGTCGTCGCGGTCATGGCCGGCTGATGATGAACCTGGCGCCGGTCGACGAGCCGTCACTCGGCGCAGAGCAGCCACCAATAGCTCGACTGCCCGCCTTCGGACAACTCGAGCTCGACGCCGGCGCCGGCCAGCGCGTAGACCGTCTCGTCGGCCAGCGGGGCTTCGGCGCCGCGCAGGCAGGTGATCAGCTCGGCCTCCGGGGCCAGCTGCGCGAGCACCTCTCGCAGCGTCTCTGAGACCGGTCCCCAGGCGACCAGCTCCTCCTCCACGAAGCCGACCGCCTCGCCGGCGAGGAAGCGACCCCGGGCGTCATCGCGGGCGGCTGGGGCGACGGCTCCAGTGCGGACGCGGCTGAGCGTCACGAGCATCGCCTCGGCGTTGGCCACCGCGTCCCGGGCGGGATCGAGGCTCACCGCGGCGGCCAGGCCCGCCTGCTGGGAGCGTGACGCCACCACGGAGACCGACTTGTCCGACAGCTCGGCGGCCCGCTCGGCGGCCATCACGACGTTGGAGCTGTTGGCGAGCACGACCACCTGCTCGGCAGCCACGGCGTGGATCGCCGCCAGCAGATCGTAGGTCGACGGGTTCAGCGTCGACCCGCCGTCGAGCACCCGCACGTTGAAGCCGGCGAACAGCCGCGCCATCCCCTCGCCGTTGACGACCGCCAGGGCGCCGCAGGTCGCCGCCGGGGATGATGCCGCAATTCGGTCGTCGCGCCGGCGGACCTGCTCGCTCATGTCAGCCACGTCGAGGTGCGAGACCGCGCCCGCATCGGCGAACAGGGCGGTGGCGGCGTCCGGGTCATCGGTGTGGACGTGCACCTTGAGGGTGGCCGCGTCGCCCACCACCAGCACCGAGTCGCCGAGCTGCTCCAGGGCGGCGATGAACCGACGCCGCTGCAGTCCGGAGCCCGTGACGGCGAAGTTGGTGCAGTAGCGAAAGGTGCTCGAGGCGTGATCGGGATGGGTCACGCGGGCGGCCTCGTAGTGGTTCACGGTGGGCGGCTGTGAGCCGCGCAGGGCGCCCACGATGCCCGCCAGCAGGACGGTCAGGCCATAGCCACCGGCATCGACCACCCCCGCCTCTCGGAGGACGGGGAGCAGATCGGGGCCCCGCCTGACCGAGTCCTGGCCCGCGTCCAGGGCGCTCTCGATCACCTGCGCGATCACGAGGTCCTGCTCGCCCGTGGTGGCATTCCAGGCCAGCCGGGCGTCGGGCATGTGGGCCAGCTCAGAGGCCACCCGATGAGCCATCTCGCGCACCACGGTGAGGATCGTGCCCTCCGCCGGCTCGCGCACCGACCCGTAGGCCTGGTCGGCCGCGCGGGCCAGCGCGGCGCCGATCAGCACCGGGTCGACGAGTTCGCCCGGGCGACTGGCCAGTTCCTCTGCCGCTCCCCGGATCAGCTGCGACAGGATCACGCCCGAGTTTCCGCGGGCGCCCAGCAGCGCCGCGCGGGCGACCGACGCGACGATCTCATCGCGTCCTATCTCATCGATCGTGCGCCCCTCCGAGGCCCCGGAGAGACGATCCAGCTCCTGGAGCACGGCCCGCAGCGTCAGCACCATGTTGTCGCCCGTGTCGCCATCGGCGACCGGGAACACGTTCAGATCGTTGACCTCCTCACGACGCTCCTCGAGCGCAGCCAGGCCGGCATCGAGCAGCGCCCGAAAGCGGACGATGCTGGGATCGGAGACCTCGGACCGGTCCGTCGGTCGCCCAGGCGCGACCACCGTCTAGCGCGCTTTGACGATCTTGCCGGCCTTGAGGCAGCGGGTGCAGACGTAGACGCGGCGCGGGGTGCCGCGATCGTCGATGCGAACCCGCTGAAGATTCGGATCGAAGCGGCGCTTGGTGGCGACCATCGAGTGGCTGCGGTTGTTACCGAAGGCCGGACCCTTGGCGCACACATGACAGATCTTTGGCATCGGTGGGCGAGTATAAACAGCCGTTGGATGAGTACCCTTGGCCAGAGCCCTGCTGCGCGATAACGATCCTCCAGCCGGGTAATCCCAAACTGCCATGAGTGCTAGCGCTCGGAACACCCCCTGGTCGGCCACTGGACTGAGGCTTCCGGACCGTTATGAGGTGCGGCGACACCTCGCGACCGGCGGCATGGCGTCGGTCTGGTGCGCGGAGGATCGAACCCTCGGACGCTCGGTGGCGATCAAGGTCCTGGCCGAGCGTTTCGCCCACGACGAGGCCGCCGTCCGGCGCTTCAAGCGTGAGGCGCGCGCCGCGGCTCGGGTCTCGGCGCATCCTCACGTGGTGACGATCTTCGACGTCGGGGACACCGAGCCGCCGGCGCCGGCGCCGGCGTCCGGAGACACCGGCCGGCGCGCATTCATCGTCATGGAGCATCTGACCGGCGGCACCGTTTCTGACGCGCTGTGCGTCGGCGCGGTCAGACGCCAGGAGGCGATTCGCTGGCTGCGCGAAGCCGCCTCGGCGCTCGACCATGCCCACCAGCGCGGCATCGTGCACCGTGACATCAAGCCCGCCAACCTGCTGCTCGACAGCGTGCGGCGCCTGCATGTCGCCGACTTCGGGATCGCGCGCCTGGTCAGCGAGGACACGATCACCTCGAGCGGCGAGCTGTTCGGGACCGCCGCGTACCTGGCTCCCGAGCAGGCGCTCGGGGCAGACGCGACGAGTGCCAGTGACCGATATTCGCTCAGCGTCGTCGCGTTCGAGCTGCTGACCGGCGAAAGGCCGTTTACGGCTTCTCATTTCGCGGCGCAGGCTCGCCAGCACATCGAGGACCAGCCGCCGAGGCCCTCAGAGCGCCACCGCGGGCTGCCCGAGGCGGTGGATGGTGTCCTGATCCGGGGCATGGGCAAGGCGCCCGAGGACCGCTACCCGACGGCGACCGAGCTCGTCGAGGCGCTCGAGGCGGCGCTGAGCGCCAGCCCCGCCACCACGGCCCCGCCGCACACGCAGCGCACGCGGCCCCTGGGCGTGCGGGCTCTACCGATCGCAGGCAGCCCGGCGATCCCGGCGAGCCCGGCGCCGACCTCCCCGCGCAGCGCCCCGGACGCGAGCACCCGGGTGGCGGCCCGCCTGGGCGCTGACCGGACGCGCCCGGTGGCGGCGGCAGGCCGCGTGCCCGGGTCCTCACCGATCCCGCCCGGCCGTCGCCGCCGCCGAGGCGGCCGAGCCGTCGCGCTGAGCGCGCTTATGATGGCGGCGGTCGGGGTCGCCCTGCTGATCGCCCTGGGACAGCTCGGAACCGGGGGTTCGCGGCGCTCCGCCCCCCGCCTGGCCGCCCGCACGGCCACCACCAGCCGCACGGCCACCACCAGCCGCACGGCCACCACCAACCACACGACCGCCGCCCACAGGCCGGCGTCCGCCCCAACCCAGCGCCCGCACCTGACGCCAACCACAGTCGCGGCGAGCAACCCGCCGTCGTCGGCCGCCGACCTGCAGAGCCGGGGCCACGAGCTGATGTTCGCCGGCTCCTATCCGGCGGCGATCGCCACGCTTCGGCAGGCTGTGGGCACGGCTGACCCGTCGAGCCTGACCTATGCCTATGCGCTTTATGATCTGGGCCGCTCGCTGATGCTGTCCGGCGATCCCCGGGCCGCTATCCCGGTCCTACAGCAGCGGCTCGAGATCCCCGATCAGACCCCGGTCGTCCAGCAGCAGCTCCAACAGGCGCTGCAGGCCGCGGGTCTGGCACCCACCCCCGCCACGCCGCCGCCCGCGAGCTCGCCACCGCCCCGCTCCGGCGCGGGTTCGGGAAGCCCCCCAAGCGCGCCGGGCCACGGTCAGGGAGGTCAGGATCGCGGCCAAGGCCATCACGACGGCGGGACGTCGGTCGGCTCCGGGCGCCGCCGCGCCAACGGGATGGCCGTGTTCACGCTCCCGTCCCTCGCCTGAGCCGCAGGACTGTTCAGATCGCGAACCCCGCTCGCCTTCGGCCGGCCAGCGCATCCTTGACCGCCAGCGAAGCCAGCACCGCCTCGACGGCGTGACGGCCGGTGTCTCGCTTGCTGCCGCCGCTCACCCGCTGGCGCGCCTGCTCGATCGTGTCGACGGTCAGCACGCCGAAGCCACACGGGACGCCGGTCTCCAGCTGCACGCGGGAGATGCCGTCCGCGGCGGCCGCACACACGTACTCGTAGTGATCGGTCTCGCCCCGGATCACCGCGCCCAGGCACACCACAGCCGCAAAGCGCCCCGATTCCGCGGCGAACTTGGCCACCAGCGGCAGCTCGAACGCACCGGGCACGTCATACACCTCGGGCGCGCCGAGCCCCGCGTCACCGAGCGCCGCGCGCGCCCCCCGCTCGAGCCGCTCGGCGAGATCTCCGTAGAATCGCCCAACGCAGAGCGCGACCTGCCGCTCAGAGCCCATCTTCGTGCCGGGCGGCCTGCTGCTCGTCCTGCTCACGCTTGGCCGCCGCTCGCCATCCGGGCTCGCCTGATTGGCGGCCGCGTGAGTCATCCAGCTGCTTGGCCGCCGCTCGCCATCCGGGCTCGCCTGATTGGCGGCCGCGTGAGTCATCCAGCTGCTTGGCCGCCGCTCGCCATCCGGGCTCGCCTGATTGGCGGCCGCGTGAGTCATCCAGCTGCTTGGCCGCCGCTCGCCATCCGGGCTCGCCTGATTGGCGGCCGCGTGAGTCATCCAGCTCCTCGTCGTGGAGCATCTCCTCGTCGAGTGGCAGACCCTGGTGGTGCAGGATGTGACCGAGCTTCTCGCGCTTGGCGCGCAGGTAGGCCTCGTTGTGGGGATTGGGGGCGTGCTCGATCGGGAGCTGATCGGTCACCGACAGCCCGTAGCCGGCCAGGCCGGAGATCTTCTTGGGGTTGTTGGTCAGGATGCGGATGCTGGTCAGCCCCAGGTCGACCAGGATCTGGGCGCCGATGCCGTAGTCGCGCAGGTCGGCGGGCAGACCGAGGCGAAGGTTGGCATCGACGGTGTCCAGGCCCTCCTCCTGCAGCTTGTAGGCCCGCAGCTTGTTGAGCAAGCCGATCCCGCGTCCCTCCTGGCTGAGATACAGCAGGACCCCCTGGCCCTCCTGCTCGATGATCGCCAGCGCCGATTCGAGCTGCTCGCCACAGTCGCAGCGCAGCGAGTGGAACACGTCTCCGGTGAGGCACTCGGAATGCACCCGGACGAGGACGTCCCGCGCCCCATCGACGTCCCCCTTGACCAGCGCGACGTGATGCTTGTGGTCGACCAGCGAGCGATAGCCCACGGCGACGAAGTCCCCGAAACCGGTCGGCAGGCGGGTCGAGACGACCCGCTCGATGAGCTTCTCGTGCCGGCGGCGGTAGGCCACCAGGTCGGCGACCGTGATCATCCTCAGCCCGTGGCGCTCGCAGTAGGGCCCGAGGTCCGGGACGCGAGCCATGGTGCCGTCGTCGTTCATGATCTCGCAGATCACGCCCGCCGGGATCAGCCCCGCCAGCCGCGCCAGGTCGACCCCCGCCTCGGTCTGGCCGACTCGCTCGAGCACGCCTCCGGCCTTGGCTTTCAAAGGGAACACGTGGCCGGGCTGGACCAGCTCGCGCGGGCTGGTCTGCGGGTCGATCGCCACCTGGATCGTGCGCGCCCGGTCGGCGGCCGAGATTCCCGTGCTGACTCCCGACCGGGCCTCGATCGAGACGGTGAACGCGGTCTCGAACGCGGACTCGTTCTTGGCCGCCATCAGGTCGAGCCCGAGCTCGTCACAGCGCTCGGGGGTCAGGGCGAGGCAGATCAGGCCTCCCCCCTCCTTGCGCATGAAGTTGATCCCCTCGGGGGTCACGAATTGCGCCGCGATCGTCAGGTCGCCCTCGTTCTCGCGGTTCTCGTCGTCGCAGACCACGACCATCTTGCCCTGGCGGATGTCCTCGATCGCGTCCTCGATCGAGGCGAAGGTCGCCTTGGTGGCGCTCATCTGACCGGCTCCATCAGCTTCTCCACGTACTTGGCCAACACGTCCACCTCCAGGTTGACTCGCGTTCCGCTCCGCGCGGCGCCGAGATTGGTTCTCTGCAGGGTCTCGGGGATCAGGGAAACGGTAAACGATGCATCGTCGAGCTCGGCCACGGTCAGCGAGACACCGTCCACGGCGACCGATCCCTTGAGGACCACGTAGCGCAGGACCTCGGGCCCCGCGTTGACCTGCATCCGCTGGGCGAACCCGTCCGGGCGAATTGCCGCCACGGTCCCGACGCCGTCGACGTGACCCTGGACCACGTGGCCGCCGAGCCGGTCCGCCGCGCGCAGCGGCAGCTCGAGATTGACCAGCGTCCCGGCGCCGACGTCACGCAACGAGCTGCGGGTCAGCGTCTCGTTCATCGCCTCGGCTGAGAAGGAGCCCTCGGCCACGGCGGTGGCGGTCAGGCAGACGCCGTTGACGGCGACCGAATCGCCGGCGTGCAGTTGGACGGCCAGCGCGGTCCCGATGGTCAGCCGCACGCCGTCGTCGGAGCGCTGCGCCTGCGCGATCCGTCCGAGGTCGGCGACCAATCCGGTGAACACGCTAATGCATCTGCCCGGACGAGCCCCGGCGTGGCGCGATGGCGGGTGTGCGACAGCCCCGCACCTACCACTCCTTGATCCGGGCTGAGACGAGCAGATCCTCGTCCACCCGGTCACACCCGAGGGTCAGCGCCCGAACCGCGTCGGAGATCAGCTCCACGCCCTCCCCCTCGATCGGATCCCGGGCGGTGCGGCCGCCCAGGATCACCGGGGCCAGGAACAGTCGGACCTCGTCGACCTCGCCGGCGTCCAGGAACGCCCCGGCCAGATGCGGCCCCCCCTCGAGCAGGATCGACGACACCTCGGCCGACCCGAGCTGGTCCAGCGCCGAGCACACCCGCGCCGGCTCGTTCTCGCCGGTGGCGACCACCACCTCGGCGCCGTGGGCCTCCAGCGCGCTGGTGGCGGCCCGCGGAGCGGCGCGGGAGACCACCACCGAGAGCGGGACCCGGCGCGCGTCGCGAACCAACTGGGCGCCGAGCGGCAGGCGACCGAGCGCGTCGAAGACGACGCGGCGGGGCTGGCGCGCGAAGGGATGGGTGGGCTCGGATGTGGGCTCGGATATACGCGCGGTGAGCAGCGGGTCGTCGGTCAGCGCGGTGCCGATCCCGACCGCGACCGCGTCGCATTCGGCCCGCCACTGGTGCGCGCGGCGGCGGCTGCTCTCGCCCGAGATCCACTTGGAGTCGCCGCTGCGCGTCGCGACCTTGCCGTCGAGGGTCATCGCGGATTTGAACAGCACCCAGGGCCGTCCGGTGCGGGCGTGCTTTCGAAACGGCTGGTTGAGCAGCCGGGCGCGGTGGGCCAGGTCCGAGTTGACGACCACGACCTCCACTCCCTCGTCGCGCAAGATGCCGAGCCCGCGCCCGGAAGCGTGCTCGCTGGGATCGTCGGAGCCGACCACGACTCGGCGGATGCCGGCTGAGCGGATCGCGTCGGTGCACGGTGGGGTGCGGCCATCGTGGCAGCAGGGCTCCAGCGAGACGTACAGGGTGCTCTGCGAGAGGTCACGGCCACCGGCGGCGCGGATCGCCTCCACCTCGGCGTGCGGCGAGCCGAGCGCGTGGTGAAAGCCCTCCCCCACGACGCCGTCGGAGTTGGCGATCACGGCTCCGACCAGGGGGTTCGGGCTCACGCGCCCGCGGCCATGCTCGGCCAGCTCGATCGCCCGGGCGAGATGCTGTCGATCGGGGTCGCCGGTGATCGTCATCTCCGTCTGGGAGCATAGTTCGGAGCGCACCGGCCACCGGTCAGCCGGTACACGCTGATCTCCGGGCCCGGACGCGCGTACTGGGCGGGGTAGTAGTCGATCGACCAGTCGAAGCTGAACGGCACAGCACGCGAGCCGCCGCCGAAGGGGCTGACGTGGTACAGCAGACGCGCGTGGTTGGCCAGCTGGGCGTAGTAGGCGATCGCCGTGGGGGCGATCTTCGGCTGAGCGAATGAGCGGCCGGCCTGCAGCGAGCCGAGCACGACCCAGCAGTAGCGGTTGGCCTCGTAGGAGTCCAGCAGCGCCGGGCGCAGCGTGCGCTCGTACTCGTCGACCACCACGAACTGGTGCTGGCCCGCGGGGAGCGCCCGGCCGGTGTTGATGTCGATGTTGGTCAGCCAGGTGGGATACCGCTGCCAGCGCGCCCCGGACGCGGTCTGGAGCAGCGAGCGCCCTATGTCGGTCGCCCAGCTGTCGGCGACCACCGGTTCGATCACCACCTTGGCGCCCGCCGGCACGTGCGCCACCATCCAGTCTCGGGTGAGGTTGCGGGTATCGGGGCGCGAGAGCACGACGTCGTTGTGGATCACGCTGATGACGCTCTGGGCGAGCAGCAGGATCACAGCGCAGCCGGCCCCCAGCGCGACGGGCAGACCACCCCCACCCACCCGGCGGACCAGCCAGCGGACCAGCTCGACGGCGCCGTAGGCCCCCAGCAGGGCGACGATCGGGAAGATCGGCATCAGCCAGCGGCCGAAGAAGCGCTGCTGATCACCCATGAAGATGATGAACGCGATCGGCGCCGGGATCAGGACCAGCGCCACGGTCAGCCGCCGGCGCGCCACCAGCAGCATCGAGCCGCCGATGGCGGCGAGACTGGGGACCCAGCCCAGGCCCCAGGTGAACGTCCACAGGTAGTAGGCGGTGCCGCTGGCCGCGGTCGTGCCGAGCTTGACCGGCTCGGCCCCACCGGCCAGCGAGGCCTGGGTGGAGACCCCGGCGGCAAAGTCCGAGAAGTCCAGCACGGCGTAGGGGTTGGCGACCACGAAGGCCAGGGCCGCGGCCGCGAGTGCCAGCGAGAAGCGGCGCAGCGCGGTCAGAGCCGCGCCGCCCGTCCCGTCGCCGACCGCGGCGGCGAGCAGGCAGACCAGCGTGATCCCGCCGGTGTACTTGGTCGCCGCGGCCAAGCCGATCGCCAGCCCCGAGATCACGTAGTCGCGCCTCCACCCCCGTCTCAGCACCCCAGAGATTCCGTACAGCGACAGAGCCACCGGCGCCAGGGTGGGCGTGTCGTTGAGCGCCAGGTGGCTGTAGAAGTTGGGCAAGAAGGCGAAGGCGAAGATCGCCGCCCCGAGCAGCGCCACCGTGCGGTGAAAGAACCGCTGGCCGGCCAGGTAGGTCAGCCAGACGGCGATCGTGCCGAGCACCGCCGCGACCACCCGGGCGACCACGAACACCTGCGTCGGATCGGTGGCGTAGAGCCGCGAGACTGCGTCGCCGCTGCCGAACCACAGCTCGAAGACGATGTGCAGCAGGTAGGAGTAGCCGGGCGGATTGAGAAAGTACTGGGGGTTGTAATCATGAGCGAAGAACGCGATCGCCGGGGGGACGAAATGGGTCGCCTCGTCAACGTTGTAGCTGTAGGGCAGGCCCTGCTTGATCCCCCAGAGCCGAAGCGCCAGCGTGGCGAGCAGCAGCGCCGCCAGCGCCGCCCGGTGGAGGTCTGAGTGCGGTGATCGAGCGCGAGCGCGGAGTCTGTGCCGGCGGCCCGGAGGCGACTGTGACGGGGGCAGTCGACCGGGCGGCTCGGGCCTGGTTACCGTTGCCGCATCCATGTTCTTGCACGAGTATCCCGCTACCGTGTGATCGAAAGCGCGCGCCCGGGAAGCGCCCGGCGTCGGGCAGCGCAGCGGCACCACAGGCCCGGCGCGCACCGAGGTCATGAAGCTCATCATCCAGATCCCCTGTTTCAACGAGCAAGAGCAGCTGCCCAACACGCTCGGTCACCTGCCCCGGGCGATCGCCGGGTTCGACGCGGTGGAGCTGCTGATCATCGACGACGGCTCCACCGATCAGACGATCGAGACCGCCCGCTCGCTGGGCGTCCATCACATCGTCCGCCTGACCAACCACAAGGGGCTGGCCACCGCTTTTCAGGCCGGTCTCGACGCTGGGCTGAAGCTCGGCGCCGACGTGATCGTCAACACCGACGCCGACAACCAATACGAAGGGGCCGACGTGCCCAAGCTGGTCGCCCCGATCCTGCGCGGCGAGGCCGACATGGTGATCGGCGACCGCCAGGTCGACTCAAACGAGCACTTCTCTCGCTCCAAGCGACGGTTGCAGCGGCTCGGTTCATGGGTGGTCCGCCAGGCGTCGTCGACCGACGTCCCGGACACCACCTCGGGCTTTCGCGCCTACAACCGAGAGGCGGCGCTGCAGATGCAGGCGGTCTCGAAGTTCACCTACACGCTGGAGACGATCATCCAGGCGGGCAAGCTCCTGGTCGCGCTCGACCACGTTCCGATCCGAACCAACGCCAGGACCCGCGAATCGCGGCTGTTTCCGTCAACGCCGGCCTACATCCGCCGCAACGCGCTATCGATCTTCCGGATCTACTCGCAGTACGAGCCGCTGAAGGTCTTCTGGGGCGGCGCTGCGGTGATGGGGCTGGCGGCGCTGGCGGTGTTCGTGCGGTTCCTGATCTACTTCATCGAAGGCCAGGGGCGCGGCCACGTCCAGTCGCTGATCGCCGGCGCCGTGCTGTTCAACGCCGCGATGCTGCTCGGGTCTCTCGGAGTGATCGGGGACCTGCTCGATGCCCAGCGCACCCTGTCCCAGCGCACCTTCGAGCGTGTGCGGCGGATCGAGCTGCAGCTCGGTGTCAAGCCGTCGCACTACGAGCCCGGCGACCCGGAGCAAGCGGCAGACCGAGAGGCCCTCGAGGTATGACCTCAGCCCCCGCGGCCGGCGCTCAGGCGCTGGTGCCGACTGGCAACACGTATGACAAGTATGGCTCCGCCAACCCGGTGGTGCGACGCCTGATGGCGGGCTTTGAACGCAACCTGGGCAACCTATTCGCGGCCGCCGGCCCGCGTTCGGTGCTCGACGTCGGGTGCGGCGAGGGTGTGCTGACCGAGCGGTGGGCGCAGCGGCTGGAGCCCGGACGGGTGGTCGGCATCGATCTCGAGGACCCCGAGCTGGCGGCGCAGTGGCGAGCGCGTCCGCCACACGGCAACCTCGAGTTCCGGGCCATGATCGCCGAGCGGCTGCAGTTTCACGACGGCGAATTTGACCTGGTCACGGCGACCGAGGTGCTCGAGCACGTCACCGATCCCGAGCTCGTGCTGTCGGAGATGGCGCGGGTGGCCCGGCGCCACCTGATCGTCTCGGTCCCGCACGAGCCGTTGTGGCGAGCGCTGAACCTGGCCCGCGGCGCCTACGTGCGCGAGCTGGGCAACACGCCGGGCCATCTCAACCACTGGACGCGACGCTCGTTGGCGCAGTTGCTGGGCCGCTACGGCGAGGTCGTGCAGGTGCGGGCGCCGTTCCCGTGGACGATGCTGCTGGTCTCGGTCGAGACCGGAAGCGACTGATGGCCGTAGGGGTGCAGGCCGGCCGGAGGTCAGACGCCGGTCCGCCGCCGCCCGCCGGCCCGTCGTTCGCCTCCGGCGCGCGGATCCTGTCGATCGGCATCGCCTCGACCGGCGTCTTCACCTTCGCCTACCTGGCCACCGCCAGCCATGTGCTCAGCCGGGCCGCCTACAGCCGGATCTCGCTGTGCTGGGCGGTCATGTTCGTGATCCTGTCGGTGATCTACCGCCCGATCGAGCAGCTGCTCTCCCGGACGATCGCCGATCGCCGCGCCCGGGGGCTGAGCGACCATTCGCTGCGGGTTCCGGCGCTGATCCAGTTCGGGTTCGCGCTCGTCTTCCTGATCGGAGCCTTGGCGCTGCGCCACCAGATCGAGCAGGGCATGTTCGACGGCTCGGGGGCGCTGTACTGGATCCTGGTCGTCGGCGTGCTCGCCTACGCGGCGAGCTACTTCGCCCGCGGCTGGCTCGCCGGACACCAGCGCTTCGCCCTCTACGGCGGGCTGGTGTTCCTGGAGGCGACCTCACGGTTTCTGTTCGCGCTCGCGGTCGCCGTCGGCGTGGGCTCGGGCCAGGGCGCGGTCGGCCTCGGGATGGCGGTGGCGCCGTTCGCGTCCCTGTGCGTGATCCCGTTCGCCTTCACGCGCCTGCGCGTCCGCGCGCCGGAGGGCGTGCCGGCGGCCGACGCCGCCCTCGAGGGCCCCGCTCAGGCCGGCGTGGAGGAGGCTTCGGTTGACCTCTCGCTGCGCCACGGAGCCGGCTTCGCCGCTGCCGTGGTGGGGATCATGCTCTCCGAGCAGACGCTGATGAACGCCGGGGTCCTGATCGTCGCCGTCAACGCCGGCGGCGACGGCGGCGTTACCAACGGGCTCACCGGGTTCGTGTTCAACGTGATGCTGATCGTCCGGGCGCCGCTGCAGCTCTTTCAGGCCATCCAGACCTCGATCCTGCCCCACCTGGCCGGCCTCGAGGCCCGCGAGAGCGCCGACGAGTTCCGCCACGCGATCCGGGTCACGATCCTGGTGATCGCCGGCTTCGGGCTGGCCGTCGCTCTCGGCCTGCTGACGATCGGTCCGCCGGTGATGACCGCGTTCTTGGGCAACAAGGGCTTTCAGTACGGCCGGCTCGGCCTGGCCCTGGTCGGCCTCGGGATGGGTCTGCACCTGATCTCGGGCACGCTCAACCAGGCGGCCCTGGCCCGCGGCCAGGCGCGGTGGGCGGCCGCGGCGTGGCTGATCGCCGCCGTCCTGTTCGTCGCCTTCGTCGCCGCCCCGGTGATCCACGCCCAGGTCACCCGGGTCGAGGTCGGTTACTTCGGCGCCACCGCCGTGCTGTCCGTGCTGCTGGGGCTGGTCTACCGGCGCGGAGGCACGCCGGTACCGAGGCCGGAACAGGCCGTCTCGAGCCCGGTCTGAGACTCTAGAGCGCCCCCGCGGCGGCAACCAGCTCGGCATAGGCGCCCGCCGGATCGTCGGCTCCGAACACCGCCGAGCCCGTCACCAGCAGGTTCGCGCCCGCCTTGGCGACGTGATCCGCGGTGTCGCGGTTGATGCCGCCGTCCACCTCCAGCGATACGTGGTCGGGCAGCGCCCGGCGCAGACGGGCCAGCTTGTCCAACGAGCCGGGGATGAACGACTGTGCTCCCCAGCCCGGGTTGACGCTCATGCACAGGGCGAGATCGAGCGTCTCGGCTGCCACCTCGGAGAGGCTGTCGGTCGGCGTCCCCGGGCACAGCGCGGCGCCCGCGCTGGCGCCGGCTTCGCGGATCGCCGACAGCGCGTAGTTCAGGTGCGGAGTCGTCTCGACGTGGATCGTGATGTTGTCGGCCCCGGCCCGGGCGATGTCGCTCACCTGGCGCTCGGGTGTCTGCACCATCATGTGAACGTCGATCAGGCCGCCGACCTGGTGGACCAGGTCGGCGATCGCCCCGACCACCACCGCACCGAACGTGATCGGCGGAACGAAGTGACCATCCATCACGTCGACGTGGATCACCCGGGCCCCGGCCTCGAGCACGTCCTTGACCTGGGCTCCGAGCCGCGCGAAGTCAGCCGACAGGATCGACGGCGCCACGCGCAGCTCGCCTCGGTGGGTCTGCGCCGCCACCTACACCGCTCTCAGCATGCTGCCGTGGCAGTGGTTGCAGGCGACGATCGCCGTGCTGGACATCCGCACGATGGTCGAGTGCTCGCCGCAGTCGGGACACACGGACACGAGCTCGAAGCGCTGCAGGCAGTAGACGCAGCGGTAGTGGCCCGGAACCGTGGTCGTACGCAGCCACGGCTCGCCGCAGGCCGGGCAATCGGGCCCGAGCTTGTGGGCTGGTTCGCTCACGTCTGAAACAGATTAACCATCCTCCACCCTCAGGGCTGAGAACCGGCGGCTGGATCGCGACGCAAGCGGGCGATGAAGAACCCGTCGGTGCCGTCACGGTGAGGCGTCAGCTGGAGCCAGGGCCCCGCTCCGGCGCCGTCCATCGGCTCGGCGCTGAACTCGTGGCGCTCATCCAGGAAAGCCTCGATCACCTGTTCGCTCTCACGCCGTGAGATCGTGCACACCGAGTAGACGAGCGTCCCGCCGGGACGGGTGACGGCGGCCCCCGCGCGCAGGATCCGGGCCTGCAGGCCGACCAGAGCGAAAATTCGCTGTGGGCTGGTGCGCCAGCGCAGGTCCGGGCGAGACTGCAGCGTGCCGAGCCCGCTGCACGGCGGGTCCACGAGCACGCGGTCATAGGACTCCCCGGACTCCCCGGCGGCCGCTGCGTCGCCGATCCGTACGGCGGCGCAGTCCACCTTCATCCGTCCGAGCGTGCGGCGCAGCGCCCGCGCCCGCCCCGCATGCCGCTCGACCGCGACCAGGCCGCCCTGGTTTTCCATCAGGGCGGCGAGCTGGGTCGTCTTGGCCCCGGGGGCGGCGCACAGGTCGAGGACCTGCTCGCCGGGGGCGCCCCCGAGCGCTTGGCCGGCGCGCATCGATCCCCGCGACTGTGCCATCACCGCCCCGCGGGCCCACAACGAGGAGCTGTGAACGTCGAACGGAGCCTCGAGGAGGAGTCCGTCGCGCAGCTCCGGGACTCGCCGTGAGGGGACCTGTAGCTCGGCCAGCTCGCACTGCGCCTCGTCGACCGAGGCGACGAGGGGGTTGACGCGCAACGCCGATTCGGCCGGCCGGTTGACCTCGGCGAGCAGCGCTCGTGCCTCGTCGGCGCCGCGCTCGTGCCACCACAGCTCGGCCAGCCACAGCGGGACCGAATGAAGCACGGCCGCCTCCTCGGGCGTGGCGTCAGACAGCCCGTCGAGGATCGCCCGCCCCTCTCGTACCGCTCGGCGCAGCACCGCGTTGACCAGCCCGGCGCCGCCGTGAGTGTGGCGCTTGGCCAGCTGCACGCTCTCGTGGACAGCGGCGTGGTCGGGGATCCCGTCCAGCAGCAGCAGCTGGTAGAGGCCGAGCTCCAGTGCCGCGCGCAGCGGGGGGTCGAGCTGCGCTGGCGGGCGGCTCGAGAGTCGTGCCGCCACGTGGTCCAGGGTGGCTCGCCGCTGGACGGTCCCGTAGGCGAGCGTCATCGCCAGCGCGCGGTCGCGCGGGGTCAGGCCGGTCGCCTCGGCGTAAAAGGCGCGATCGGCGAACGCATCGTGCTCAAACACGCGGCGCAGGACCGCGTACGCGCAGGCGCGTGCCGGCGCCACGACCCCGGTGATCGCCATCGATCAGCCTCGAAGGCCGCGCAGGTAGTCGGCCGCCGCCATCGCGCGGCGTCCCGGCGGCTGCACGACGAGCAGCTCCAGCGCTCCTCGGCGGCATCCCATGACCGGCGCGGCGCCGTCCATCCGCAGCTCGCCCTCCGCAACGCTCGCGTCGATGCTCGCCCGGGCCTCCCAGACGCCGAGGCGGGTGCCGTCGCCCAGCTCCACGGCGGCGCCGACGCGTGGGTTCAGCGCCCGGACGACGCGCTCGAGCTCGAGCGCCGGCCGGGCCGGATCCAGCCGGCGGTCCTCGACGGTCAGCTTCTCGGCATAAGTCACCTCTGCCTCGTCCTGGTCACGACACGGCGGTGACTCGTCCAGCGCGCCGATCAGCAACCGGGCGCCGAGGTCCTCCAGGCGCGCGGCGAGCGTGCCGTAGGAGTCCCGATCTGAGATCGCCTCCGACCCCTGCGCGCACACCGGGCCGCTGTCCAACCCGGCGGTGAGGCGCATGATCGAGACGCCGGTGCGCTGGTCGCCGGCCATGATCGCTCGCTCGATCGGCGCCGCGCCACGCCACCGGGGCAGCAGCGACGGGTGGACGTTGAGCAGCGGGTGCTCGGAGAGCAGCGGCTCCTTGATCAACGCGCCGAACGCGCAGACGCACAGGACGTCCGGGGCCGCCGCGGCGATCCGCGCCCGCGCGTGCGGGAGGTTGACCGATTCAGGCTGGTCAAGCTCGATCCTCAGCTCCTGGGCGGCGGCGGCGACCGGCGGCGCGGCGAGGCGCCGCCCGCGGCCGCGCGGGCGGTCCGGCCGCGTGAGCACCAGCACCGGTCGGTGCGGTGAGGCGGCCAACGCCCGCAGCACGCCGGCGGCGAACTCCGAGGTGCCGAGGTACACGGTCCGCACGCGGTGCCGGCGCCGCCAGTTAGACGGCCTGCTGCGCTTCCCGCATCGCCCGGATCGCCTCCTTGCGCTGCTGGCGGGAGATCCGGTCCAACACCAGCACCCCGTCCAGGTGGTCCATCTCGTGCTGGATAACGCGGGCCTCGAGTCCCGAAGCCTCGATCATCACCAGCTCGCCGAACTCGTCGTGCGCGCGGACCCGGACATGGATCTGCCGCTCGACGTCGACGTGAACGGCGGGGAGGCTGAGACACCCCTCTTCCATGATCTCCGCTTCGCAGCCAGACCACTCGATCTCCGGGTTGACCAGCGTCGCGTGGGGCGACTGCGGGTGGACGCGATACACCAGCACGCGGTTGAGGACGCCGACCTGCGTGGCGGCGAGCCCGACCCCTAGCGCGTCGACCATCAGCTCGGCCATCCGGCGCACCTGCTCGCGTAGTGCGTCGTCGAAGCGGTCCACCGGACGCGCCCGGGTACGCAGCACCGGATCGCCGTACTGGCGTACGTGCGCGAGCGCCGCCGCGCGCCGGGCCGCGACCTCGGGGTCGAGCTCGGCCTCCTGTTCGCCGTCGGCCTCGAGCTCGAGGTCTGAGCCCTCGGGCTCCCGCTCGGAGGCGTCTGTCGCTTGATTGGCCACTGGGTCTGAGTTTAGAGAGGGCGCGGAGGCACTCGGGGGCGCGCGGCGAGCGGTCACCCACCGGGGTCACTGCGGGTCGACGTCGACGCTGACGTTGGCCCCTCGGCGGGCTGCGCCCGGCGCGATCCGGTCCACAGCCCGGCCCACGGCGGCGATCGCCGCGGCTCGCTCGGTCACCTTGATGATCAGCTGGCTGCGGGCCCGCCCGCGGAGGCGAAACAGCGGCGCCGGGCCGAGCACCACGCCCGAGAGCGTGCCTAAGTCGGCCGCGATCTCCGTCGCCGTGGTCCGCGCGAGCGGTTCCTGCACCGCCGAGCAGACGATCCGGATCAGGGAGGCGAACGGCGGGTAGCGCAGCGCTTGGCGTCGGGTCAGCTCGTCGGCCACGAACGCGTCGGAGTCGTGTCCGACCGCGAATCCGATCGCGCGCGCGTCGGGGGCGAGCGTCTGCACGAGCACCCGTCCGGAGAGCGCCCCGCGGCCGATCCGGCCCGCCAGCTGCGTGACCAGGGCGAAGGTCCGCTCCTCGGCGCGGAAGTCCGGGAAGCGCAACGTCTGATCGGCGTCCAGCACCACCCCGAGGGACACGTCAGGGAAGTCGTGGCCCTTGGCCACCATTTGGGTTCCCACCAGGATCCCCGCCGGCGCGGCCTCGAAGCACTGAAGCGTTCGCGCCCGGTCACCCAGCCCGGTCGAGTCGGCATCCAGGCGGAAGATCGGAAACCCATCGCCGGCCAGCGCCTCGCGCAGCTCGTGCTCGACGCGCTCGGTGCCCGCCCCGTGGCGGGCCACCGAGACCGAGGCGCACGTTGGGCAGCGCGCGGGGACCGGCTCGCGATGGCCGCAATGATGACACGCGACCAGGTCCTCGTGGCGGTGCAGCACCAGCGCCACGTCGCAATTGGGGCACAGCCACACCTGTCCGCACGCCCGGCAGGAGAGGAAGTTCGACCACCCCCGGCGGTTGAGCAGCACGATCGCCTTGCCCTGAGCGCGGCGCAGATCACCGAGCGCCATCCGCGTGCCCGGGTGAAGGGGCTGATGGCGGCCCCGCATGTCCAGCACCTCGACAACCGGCATCGGGCGCCGGTCGACCCGTTGACGCAGGCGCAGGCGCCGCATCGAGACCATGCTCTCGGGCCGCGGAGTGGCGCTGCCGACCAACAGCACGGCACCGTGCCGCCGGACACGCTCCTGCGCCACGCTGCGGGCGTCGTAGCGAGGGTCGCCCTCGTGCTTGTAGGAGCTCTCGTGCTCCTCGTCGACGACAATCAGCCCGATGTCGGCCAGCGGCGCGAACACGGCCGAGCGCGGCCCGACGCAGACCCGGGCCTCGCCGTTGCGCAGGCGGGTCCACTCGTCGTGGCGCTCACCCACGCTCAGGCCCGAATGCAGCACCGCCACGACGTCGCCGAAGCGCCTCTGAAAGCGCCACAGGATCTGGGGCGTGAGGGCGATCTCGGGGACCAGCACGATCGCCGAGCGACCGGCGGCAAGCGCCGCCCGGACGGCGCCCAGGTAGACCTCGGTCTTGCCCGAGCCGGTCACTCCGTGGAGCAGAAAGCTCTCGCCGGGGCCGTTGAGCGCGCGCAGGACCGGCGCCAGCACGTCCTGCTGGTCGTCGGTCAGCGCCGGAGCCCTGACCGAGGCCGCACCGACCGCGTGGCGGCTGGGCCGCCGGCGGCGGACCCGCCGGTCAAGGCGGACCAGTCCGCGGCCCTCGAGCCGCCGCAGACGCTCGGTCCCAAGCTGCGCCGCGGGCGTCGGCCCGTCCGCCTCGAGGTGCTCGAGGAGCTCGAGCTGAGCGGACGTGAGAGCGCGCCCGTCGGTAGTTGCACCGCCCGAGGGCTCGTTCAGCGCGGCCGCGCCCGCGGGGGTCAGCTCCGCCACCAGGACCCGCTTGGCCTGGATGCCGTCAGCGGCGCCCGGGGCCAGCATCAGGTTCAGCGCCCGGCTCGGCGTCGAGCAGTACTCGCTGGCGACCCAATCGGCCAGCGCCACCAGGTCGGCCGGAATCGAACCGGGCAGCACCGCCTCGGGCTCGGCCAGGCGCTCCGGGGTCAGCTCTGAGCGCTCGGCCAGCTCGACCACGACCCCGAGTGGACGGCGGCCGGCGAAGGGCACGCGGAGCATCGAGCCGACCTTGACCGCTTCGTGGTCGGAGCCCAGCCGGTAGTCAAACGGCCCGCGGATCGCACGCGTGCGGGTCAACGGCTGCACGCGCGCGATCATCGCCGCGGCGGCGTCCGTTGGCGGTCGGCGGCGGGCTCGGTCATGGCGAGCATCGAATGTAGAGCGGCCCGTGGATGGCCACCGGCGAGGGTGGTCGAAGGCGACGCCCAGCCGGCGGGCGTTACGCTGACTCGCCGTGGACCCAGAGCCCGGCGAGGCGATCTTCTTCCACGGTCATCCGTCGTGGCGGGCGCTGAAGGCCTTCTACCTCAAGGGGCTGCTGATCGCCGTGGCGGCCGGCGCGATCGCGGGGATCGCCAGCACGATCGCGTCGGGGCACCTCGAGCTCGCCTGGGTGATCGCCGTGGTGCTGGTCGTGTTCGCGGTGCTGTTCGCTGGAGGCCAGCTCCAGCGCCTGCGGACGACCTACTCGATCACCAACCAGCGCCTGACGATCGAGACCGGTCTGGTCTCACGCGAGCTGCACCAGGCCCGTCTGGAGCGGGTGCAGAACGTCACCTGCACCCAGTCGCTGCTCGATCGCCTGTGGGGCATCGGGACGGTCGACTTCGACACCGCGGCGGAGTCCGAGTTTGACTTCTCCTTTCGTGGCGTCGGGGATCCGCGGCGGATCGTACGCACCGTGGACCGCGCGCTGAACGAGCGCCGAGGCGGTTTCGATCTGCCGGCGGACGGGATCTAGGGCTCGCGAAGATCGCGCGGCTTGGCAGCAGGGTCCGCAGGGAATCGACACCGATCGTGAGGTTCGGTACCGTCACGCCCGCCGGGGTCTCGCGCGCGTGACGGAGAACGGCTGTAGATAGACCTCCGCGTTCGCCCGATCGGGAAAGAGACTCGTCATGACACCTGCGAGATGGACTCGATCCTGGTCGAAGCGTCCCGCTGAGGATCGACGGGGCCGCCGTCTTCAGCGTCTATCTCCTGCTGGCGATGCTGTACTTCGGCCGGTTCGCGTTCAGCTCCCCCGGGGGAGGGACGATCGGTCTGGGGCCCGACGTGCAGATCTTCCTCTGGGGGCTGCGGTGGTGGCCGTTCGCGCTCGGACACGGCCTGAACCCGTTCATCTCTCACGTCGTGTGGGCGCCGTACGGCGCCGACGTCTTGTGGACCACGACGGTCCCGGTGATCAGCCTGCTCGCCGCTCCGGTGACCTTGGCCCTTGGACCGACCATCGCCTGGAACCTGCTCTGCGTAATCGCTCCAGCCCTATCGGCGTGGGCGGCGTACCTACTCTGCCGCGAGCTCACCGGCCGCCTGTGGCCATCGGCGCTCGGGGGGCCTTGTTCGGCTTCTCCAGCTATCAGCTCGCCGAGGGGCTCGCCCACCTGCAGTTGACGATGAGCCTATGCGTGCCGCTGGCCGGATGGGTGATCGTTCGCTACGCCAACGGGCGGCTCACCGGAAAGCGATTTGCGACACGGATAGCGGCGATCGCGGTAGCCCAGTTTCTGATCTCGCCCGAGCTTCTGGCCACGATGCTGCTTATCGGCGCGATCACGGCGGCTGGGGCGATCGCTCTGGCGCCGCACGCCCGTACTGAGGTGCGCGGGACGCTCATCTGGTCGCTGACCGGAGTCGCGGTCGCTGGTCTGCTGCTCTCGCCGATGCTGCTGACGATGGTCCGCCATGCCCCGGCTCATCTCAATGCGTCCGTCGGCTATTCGGCCGATCTCGCGAACCTGATCGTGCCGACTCGCGTGACCGCGGTCGGAGGCGCCTGGGGAAGCTCTGTCGCCAATCACTTCCCGGGCAACCTCGCCGAGCAGGGCCCATACCTTGGCCTCCCGCTGCTCGTGATCGTCGCGAGCTTCGCGAGCTCCCGTCGGTCCGGCCCGGGCGCCCGGCTGCTGCTCTTCGTGCTGCTGTCGAGCATCGTCTTGAGCCTCGGCCCCCGCCTCACTGTTGGAGGCCGCCCCACCGCTTGGCTGCCCGCGGCCCTACTCGGGCACCTACCAGCTCTGGCTGACGCGCTACCGGTCCGCTTCGCGCTGTACACGTCCCTAGTCATCTCGATCATCGTCGCGGTCTGGCTGGCCGGCGCGCGTCGGCAGCGAGCACTGAGCTGGGTGCTCGCGGACTCGCCGTCCTGTCCATCGCCCCTTCGACAGCGAGAACGCTGTGGTGGAGGCCGACGCCCAGCGCGATCACCAGCGGCAAGCTCGATCGCCTGCTACCAGCGCACAGCAATGTTCTATCGCTTCCCTTCTGGAATCCGGTGATCGAAGCCTGTACGCGCAAGCCCTCGACGGCATGCGCTTCAACCTCGTCGACAGCTGGCTACAACTGATGCCGGCGCAAGATCGACGGCTCTACGCGTTCGCCAGCTACCTCTCAGCCGCCGAGCTGTCAACCCTCCGCGGATACTCACGCGTCGATGCGTTCGAGGACGAGCTGTGCGCAGGAGACATCCACCACCTCATCGTCTGGACCTACGGCCCACGACTGCTCGCGCAACTCGACCTCACACCCCGATCCGCCAGCGACGCACTGATCTACCGAATACCACCCTGCTCTGGCATGACCGCGATCCACGCTCCCCGACCGCCTGAACCGGTCCTACGAAGGGGTTGACTGCCGCGAGCGCGGCGGCGATCAGCCCGATCCGGCGAGAGCGACACCGCGACAGATTCCCGCGCCGTCATCCTCCCGACCATGGCTCTGACTCGGGAGCTGCGGCGTCTTCCTGTCGGTCACCGCTTCGCGAGCGCTTTCACCTCGTGCCCGTCGGTAGACGTCGCGGGTCGCGGCCCCCGCACGACCGACGGCGTCCTGCGCCCGCCGGTCATAGAGCAGCCGCTGCAGCGACAGACCTCGTCCTGTGGACTTACGTCGCCTCATGAGGCCTCGCTTCCGATCATTCCTTCTCTTTTTGCTTGGACAATCGCCGGGCTGATCGACCGGGTCGCGGGAGGACATCCGAGTTGGGGTGGTTAGACCGCGCTCAGCCATGCGTGAGCCGGGCGCGCTGCACCGGAACCGTCTTGGTGACCACTTCATTTCGCTGACAACGTGCTTACGCGACCGCGCCCGGCCGGTGTCGCGCTGCCTGATCCCGACGCTCAGCCCCTCCTCTGAACGCGTCATCGACATCGTCAGTCGTCGGACCGCTTGTAGCGCGGCCAACCACAATTCGAGTTGTTGCCGAACAGGCCACTCGACGTGGTCGCCCACTCGGGCTTACCCGTCTGCGTGTCCTCTATCGAGACTCGAGGTTATCGATTGCGTATGACCTACCGCTCACAAGCCAAGCTTTCCTGCGCCACCACCGATGATCTCGCTCGGGTTGATCCCGATCTTTCCGAGCAGATCGCTGTGCTGGTCGGGGTCGACCTTGTCGGGAAGCTGCTGATCGGCCTGCTGGGCCTTGTCGTGATCGCCACGGTCACGCAGCATCTGCAGAATCTGCTCCTTGGGGATCTCCATGATTCCTCCTCTGTTTGTGGTCGATGGAAGTAACGGGAGCTCGGGTGACAGTGAACTCCAGCTCGCGCAACGCGGTGCCCTCCATCTTCCAACATCTTACCTCAGTATGTCCCGGTTTGAACACCAGAACTGCAACATTCCACTAACAGATACACAGCGTGTGGCCCTACGGGGAGTCGTCGCTGCCGGTGGCGAGGCTCCGGTCGCCGGCGGACTTACCGGCTTCTGGATCGCCGTCCTCCATGACCGGCGCGGCGGCGCCGCCCACGACAGAGGCGTACAGCACCGCGGCGGCGATCCCGCCGACGATCTCGGCCAGCACATACACCCACAGAGAGGTGAACGTGCCCGACATGATCGCCGGGCCCAACGCCCGGTCCGGGTTGACCGCGCCCCCGGTGATCCCGCCGCCGATCAGAACCGCCGCGATCAGGGCAAAGCCAATCGACGGTGCGGCCAACGCCGCCGGCACGCGCTTGTCAGTGGCCACCGCGATCACCACGAACACCAGCAAGAAGGTGATCAGCGCCTCGACCACGAACACGCGCAGGTCCCCCACCCCGGCCGACGGCAGAGTCGCGCCGAGATGCGCCTTGGACCGAATCACCGACCCGAACGTGGCCCACGTCGCGCCGGCGCCCAGGATCGCGCCAAGCAGCTGAAACCCGAGGTAGGCGGGCACGTAGCGCCACGGGAACTTGCGCGTCACCAGCCAGGCCCAGCGTGACCGCCCCGTTCAAATGCGCGCCGGACACCTGCCCCAGCGCCCCCACCAGCGCGGTCAGCACCAGCCCAAAGGCCAGCGCGACCGCCAGCGAGTCAGGCGGTGGCCCGGCGGTGGTCTTGCCCAGCGCGGCCGCCCCGGCGGTCGCCGTCCCGGTGTAGATCAGAAAGAACGTTCCGATCGCCTCCGCCGTCCCGGCGCGGAGCATGTTCGAGATCGGGAGCTGGTGGCCGTGCAGGCCACGCGCCGGCGCGACAGCGCCCCGGGAGGCGGCCGCGGGTCTGGCAGTCGTGGTCATCGAGCTCCAATCGTCAAAGGGCAGCGGTCCGGCCGGCCAATCCGGCCAGGCAAGCCGGGATGGACACTGGAGACACTCACAGCAGCTACGGATGACATCAAAGATAACTCCTAAAGATCGACTAAATCAATGATCGGCATGATGGTACGTCCAGAGTCCACGAGCATCGGGATCATACCTCACCATGTTCCAGTTCGAGGCCAAACTGCAACTTCCTTTTAAACCGACACATGGCGTGTCGGTTAGGCGGCTAGCTCAGGGGTCGGTGGGGGACCACGCGACGCCCGGTCGCCGTCCTGGACCACCCTGGCGAAGCGCCGAGGCTGAGGTCGGCAGGACCGAAACGGGTTCGGCCCGGACCAGCATCATGCGGCGGCGGCGCGAGCGCCGGTGGGTCGCCGCTCGTTGCGGGCGACGAAATCGATGATCGCCGGCACGCCCTCCAGGCGATAGCGCTCGCGCAGGCGGTTCTCGATGAAGTAGGCGTAATCCCGGGTGACCCGGGCGCGGTTGTTGACCTGGATCGAGAAGCGCGGCGGACGCTCGGCGGTCTGGGTCATGAACAGCAGCCGCAGCCGATGCCCAGATCCGACCCCCCGGCCTCCGGCCCCGACCGGCGGCTGGCGAGCCGCGGTCACCTCCGACAAGAAGCGATTCAGCTGCGGGGTGGGAATCCGGGTGCGGCTGCGGTCGGCCAGCGCGACCGCCTCGACCAGCAGCCGGTCGACGTGGCGCCCGGTCTTGGCGCTGGCGGTCAGCAGCCGGGGCCGCAGCCGCAGCTTGCGATGCGCCCGCGCGCGCTCGAAGTCGAGATCGAAGCTCTCGGCGATATCCCACTTGTTGAGCACCAGCGCGGTGGCGCAGCCGCTCTTCATCGCCAGCTCGGCGATTCGCATGTCCTGGGTGGTGATCCCGGCGGCGGCGTCGCAGACGACCAGAGCCACGTCGGCGCGCTCGGCCGCCCGGCGAGAGCGCAGCGAGGTGTAGTACTCGACCGACTCCCCCACCTTGGCCTGGCGGCGGATCCCCGCCGTGTCGACCAGCACCAGGTTCCGATCGGCGTAGCGCAGCGGCAGGTCGATCGCGTCCCGGGTCGTGCCGGCGACCGGCGAGACGATCACTCGCTCGCTGCCCAAGAAGCGGTTCATCAACGAGGACTTGCCGACGTTGGGCCGACCGATCAGCGCCAGACGGACCGATTCGTCGGCCTCGGGGTGATCGTCGGCCTCGGGCGCCAGGGCGGCGATCCGATCGAGCAGATCGCCGGTGCCGAGCCCTTGGGCGGCCGAGACGGCGATCGGGTCGCCCAGCCCCAGCGAGTAGAACTCGGCGGCCAGCGGCAGGTCGGCGACGGTGTCGATCTTGTTCGCGGCCACCAGCACCGGAAGGCGGCCGCGCCGCAGCAGCTCGGCCATCTCCTGATCGCCGGGGCGCGCGCCGGCCCGGGCGTCGACCACCAGCACCGCCGCGTCGGCATCGGCGAGCGCCGCCCGCGCCTGCTCCTGGATCTGGCGTGCGAGCTCGTCGCGGTCCTCGAGGTCGATCCCACCGGTGTCGATCAGGGTCAGCCCGCGTCCGTTCCATTCGGTGCGCAGCTCCTTGCGGTCTCGGGTGATCCCCGGCCGCTCGTGGACGACCGCCTCCCGCGATTCGGTGAGGCGGTTGACCAGCGACGACTTGCCGACGTTCGGATACCCGACGATCGCGACTTTCATCAACCAGCGAGGCTAGCCGACCTCGGCGCGCGCGCCGAACGGCCGCGGTGAGAGGGTGCGCGCCGAGCGGCCGCGGTGTGAGGGTGCGCGCCGAGCGGCTGCGGTCAGACAGCTCGCGCCAACCTCGCCACGCGCTGCACCACCTCGGCGAGGGTGAGATCGGTGGTGTCGATCACCACGGCCCCCGGAGCGGCCGTCAGGGGCGATTGCTCGCGCGTGGAGTCGCGGTGGTCGCGGATCGCCTGCTCGGCCATGACCGTGGCCGGATCGACGCCGAGCTCGGAGGCCCGGCGCCCGGCGCGCGCTTGCGGGTCGGCGGTCAGAAACACCTTGACCTCCGCTCCGGGGGCGACGACGCTGCCGATGTCACGGCCCTCGGCCACCCAGTCGCCGCTCGCGAGCAACCGGCGTTGCTCGCGCACCATCGCCTGCCGAACCGCCGGCTCGGCCGCCGCCCGGGAGGCCGCCTCCGAAACGGCGGCGCTGCGAATCTCGGGGCTCACGTCCTCTCCGTCCAGTCGCACCCGGTCGCCGAGCTCGATCGCCACCGTCGGCGCCACCTCGGCGGGCGCGACCCCGCGGCGCAGCGCGGCCAGCGCGACGCAGCGGTACATGGCGCCCGAGTCCAGATAGGTGAAGCCGAGCTGCTGCGCCACCGCCCGGGCGACGGATGACTTTCCCGCCCCGGCGGGCCCATCGATCGCCACCACCATCAGCGGCTCAGCTGCGCGATCTGCTCGGCGAAGCCGGGGTAGGAGACCTCGGCCGCCTCCATCCCGATCACCTCCACGCCCTCCTGCGAGGCCAGTCCGGCCACCGCCCCCAGCAGGGCCAGGCGATGATCGCCGTGGGCGTCGAGGCGACCGCCGCGCAAAGCGTCCTTGCCCCGGATCGCGAACCCGTCCGGCCGGGCCTCGATCTCGGCGCCCAGGCCGGACAGGCCGTCGACCACGGTGGCGATCCGGTCAGACTCCTTGAGCCGCAGCTCGGCGGCGCCGCGGACCACGGTCTCGCCCTCGGCAAAGCAGCCGAGCAGCGCCACCAGTGGCAGCTCGTCGATGGCCAGCGGGACCTCGTCGGCCTCCACCGTGGTGGCCTCGATCGGGCCGCTGGTCACGTCCAGGTCGCTGACCGGCTCGTGCGCCCCGAACGACTGCGGCGCCTCGAGCTCGCCGACGACGATCGCCCCCATCCGCTGCGCGATCCGCAGGAAGCCGGTCCGAGTCCAGTTGACCCCGACCCCCTCGAGCACCAGCCGCGAGCCGCGGACGAGCACGCCGGCGGCGATCAGAAAGGCGGCGCTCGACAGGTCCCCGGGCACGGCGACGTGCTCGAGCTCGAGCTCGTCGCAGTTGCCGACGGTGGTCTGCCACCCCCCGGACAGGCTCGGCGATCGGGTGACCGGGGCGCCCGCGGCGAGCAGCATCCGCTCGGTGTGGTCCCGGGCGGCGACCGGTTCGCGGACCGTGGTGGCGTCGGTGGCCAGGCCGGCCAGCAGCACGCACGACTTGACCTGGCCGCTGGGCACCGGAAGCTCGTATTCGATCCCGCGCAGGGCTTCGCCGCGGACCTTGAACGGCGGGTAGCGCCCTTCGCGAGCCTCCACCGTCGCGCCCATCCGCATCAGCGGGGTGGCGATCCGGTCGACCGGCCGCCGGCGAATCGACTCGTCACCGTCCAGGGTGAAGCTCGCGCCGGCCTGAAAGGCCAGCCAGCCGGGGATCAGGCGCATCAGGGTGCCCGCGTTGCCGACGTCTATCGCCTCCCCCGGCGGCTGGGCGTTGCGCATCCCGCAGCCGCGCACGAGCACGTCGCCGTCGTGGGACTCGACGATCGCTCCCAGCTGGGCCACCGCGGCCAGGGTCGATCGGGTGTCGGCGGCGCCCAGGTAGTTGGTCACCCGGACCGGCTCTGAGGCCATCGCACCGATGATCGCCGCCCGGTGAGAGATCGACTTGTCGGGCGGGGGAGAGATCCGTCCGCGCAGCTTGAGTCCGGGCTCGAAGCGCACGTTCATGCCCGCGCCACCGGGAACCCCAGTCCGGCCACGAGCGCCTCGGCGCGTTGCGCCGCCGGCTCACCGGCGATCCACAGCGCGACGACGCCGGCGCGCATGTCACTGGCCGGGTAGAGCGCCATGTCGGCGATGTTGACCCCGGCGCGGCCCAGCTCGAGCGAGAGCTGCGCGATCACCCCGGGCCGGTTGGGCACCGAGGCCCGCAGCTCGAACAGCGG